>Ga0315312_1000066_pt1 | contig 192874 bp, 193 predicted proteins | sample TDP7_MG_FD_203629 | JGI IMG/M metagenome (GOLD analysis project Ga0315312, IMG submission 203629) | Freshwater sediment microbial communities from Lake Towuti, South Sulawesi, Indonesia - TDP7 | ecosystem: Environmental > Aquatic > Freshwater > Lake > Sediment | place: Indonesia: South...
CATGTTGATGTCACGCTCCAGCTAGGATGCAAGTTGCAGCAGAAACGAGTAGGGGTCCTCGTGCGTTGGGGTTAACGTAGCAGCGTCCGTCGTGCCATACACAATCCAATACGGCTCCGTTGGAAAGCGCGCACCAACGCATAAACTTGAGCGCCTCGTCGATGTGTCGAGCATACCTTGAAGCGTCGACCTTTTCCATGGCGGTTTTCATCAGCGCCGCATAGTGAGCGTATTCCTCAGGCGGATCAGTTGGCTCATATATGGGATGAACTAGGTAGCCGCCCCATCTTCCTCGGTTAACTGCAACAACTCGGTCGAGAGCATCTGAAACATTCTGAATATGCTGTCCAGGCGTGCCGTATTTGTCGTCCCAGTTTTTCAATGCCCAAGCGACTAACGCTTGTGAGTACGTGACCAATTGTTTGAAGGTTATGTAGACGCCTGGTTTGGTTTGGCTCTGGGCGCCAAGCGGATACTCGGTTTGGTAGAAGTAGTCGGCGGGACGCCACATGTAGCCGTCGATGCCTGCTATAAGCCGAGTTACTAAGTCTTTTACGCTATGCCCCGCTGAGTCCAAGACTGTGGCGCCGTAGGCGTCTAGTCCTCGAGTCAAACCAAGTATGGCTTCTGCAACGTCGGCTGCGAAGGCAACTTCCTCTACCGTGCCGTTTATCACTTGATTTTTAAGAAGGCTAGCCGAAGGAGTGAGGCTCCACTCCAACGTGTGGAGAAATTCGGCTGCCAGTTGCCAAACCGTCTTGTACGCGACTGTGGCGTTTCGGGCGTCGTAGTCAGCCATACCCCAAGCCATAAGGGCGGTGCCGCTGTCCACCTTGCGGTCTTCGTATCGTGTGAAGGGCGTGTAAGGATAATATTGTTGATACCAAGAGCCGTCTGCGTTTTGAAGCGTCACCATCTTGTCGAGCACGTCTTCTGCCAAGGCGTCATTCTTGGATAGTAAGGCTAGAATGGCGTAGCCGCCTTCATATGGAACAATCATGCCGCCTGAGTTGGCAACGGGCAAGTTTGTGGGCAGTATCAAGCGTTTGAGGTGGTCGAGTGGAATAGTAGCCACTGATGCTTTTTCATTGGTGTAGCGTGCCAGGTAGATGTCTCCGGGTTCACGAGCGGCAAACGGCTCATCGAAAGGTTTCGAAACTCCCATCTTAATTTTATCCTCCTAAAATTGTTCCCTCGAAGTCTTGTCCTTCGCCAGGAGCGGCTGGAATGAAGTGAAGGACCTTTACCGCTATTGTTTTGGGTCCTGTGACATGTTCAGTTCTGAAGATAACGTAGGCGTTGCGGTCGGCTTCGCTTGTCATGTAGCTGGCTTTGACCTCACCGTCCGCATATAGCCGATATATGGCGGCGCAGGTGCCAAAGGCGATGAAGCCGTCTAGTTTGACTAGTCTGCCTTCACCCACCTGATATGACACAACGGTGGATTCTGCACCCGGTGCCACCCCAGTTTTCTTGTCCCAAGCCAGAGGCATTAAGAGATTAGCCTCCTGCACAACGCCGTGCGGTGTTCAAGAACGCCACGGAAAAAGACTGATTCGGGCGGCAGAACCTCGTATTCTCTGCCGTTGTAGGTGATTTTGTCCTTGTGTTTGAGGTCAGAAGTGACAAAGATTCGAATGTAGTCTTCGCTTGTGTATCCAGCCTCAGCCACGATTTCGCTGGTGGAAACCGAGTGAACAACAGCCTTGATGACTTCTGTGGTCCATGTGACTGTACGGTCGCCTGTTTCAGGGTCAATCGAGCCTTCTTGTCGCTTGTGCCATGTTATGTCTTCGCCTTCTCGCCGCAGAAATTGTTCGAAGCGTGTCATGTCCGCGTTTTTCCTCCCCATCTTTCAGATTCGCTTTAGTGTGGCGCCCCGTATCCGATTCAAGACGCGTTCGACCTCTTGCCGCAGGGCTTCAAGTGGCGGTGCCTTCTCGAGCACGTCTACTCGTTGGTTTCCAACTGTGAAGTTGAGCCCTGTGGCTGAGCCTCCTGTCAAATAGCAGATGGCGTAGATGGCTGCTAGGTTGGTTATGAAAAGTGCTTCTTCGTCTGTGCAGTTGTTGTAGTCTATGCTTCGGCTTGTCTCCAACTCCAATGTGACCTCCGCTTTCTTCACCATCTTCAAGACCTTGGCGTCGGCGATGTCAGAAGCCGAAACGTTAAGCGTGTCACGAACATCATCTGCCGAAACGCTCGCCACAAAACCACACTCAAACCAAAAAGCGAGCGCCTAGCCTCTTAAACCATGTCGGACAACATACTAAAAATATATTTTTTTGCTTTTTTAACGGCTTAAATGTCGAGCACGTCTTTGCACAATGTCTGTAAGTTTTTATCAATGCAAATAGGGATAATAGTATCATGGCTGTTCAGAGGCGTTGAGGTGACTAGATGGCGGGTGAAAATTCTGGGAGAAAGGATGAAGAGATCACGGGACGAGAGTCATCGGAATACGTTCAGGCTATGGGAATCAGCATTTCAATTCTCGCTCTGCTTTCAAGTTTTGTCTACACCGCTATGACCTTGATTCTCATTGAAGTGGAAGATCTGAACGCTTTGTTGTGGCAAGGCACCTTGTTGATCTTGTTCTTTTCCTTCACCATATTCCTCTTCTTAACGTATATGGATCTGATGAGAATCTGGGGCACCATACGCTCAAGGTATCCAAGGCGTCCTTGGATTTCAAGGTGGCCTTCACCATGGGTCTTAAACCTTCTTGAGACCGTGGCACTGTTACTCTGGTGGACATCAATAACCTTCATGCTTTTGGCCAAGAATCTAATCTACTTAGCCTCGACATCGCTGATTATAACGATAGTTTTGCTTCCTATTGGCTATCTACTCATTTTCAAACCTTTGCACCCTAAAGAGACCACAAAGTAAAAAGTGTGAGACGGGATTCACACCCATGAAGGCCTGCGCCAGAGGATCACGCGTAGAGAGAGAGTTTTATGTTTGTTCGGTGCGTTGTTTTCTTTCTCTTTTTTCGGTTTTGTATGTTTTGATGCCTTTTCTCAGCAACATTTCTAGGACTTGGCTCACTGTTGGTTCTGCTTTGTCTTCAATCTCCGCTTGTTGAACCTCTTGGGCTAGTATGTGTTTGAATTCTTCGAAAACCGCTTTGTCTATGGTTCCCTCTATCTTTAACCTGGTCTGAAGCTGCGTTTTTTCCTCGCTCATCTTACTTCCGTTGCTGTTCACTTCAACCCCACTTCGACTGGTCTCTGCTTGCTATAGTACGGTGGCGAATGATTGAGCATACCCAATTTTTGTATTCATTTATCAACCCACCTGCAATGCGTTAGCCCATCTGTCGCTTATAATCACTGTTTCGGCATCAGTTTGCGCCCTAAGATTGATGCTTGTAGTTGAAGCAAACTTTGTTCTCCAAAAATTTAGGTCAGTTACGTTTCGTAGAGGATTCTCAATTGTGAACGGTCTTTTTGTTTCGTTGAGGACTGCTGTCACTGGAAATTTAGCGCTTCTCTGAGTTGTGCCGACCTCCCACCAAACACTTAAGATTCTGTTGGCTGTGTTAGTTGGGTCTGGACGAAAATTGAAGCCGCCTAATGGAAGATAGTAGTATCCCGCTGGACAGGTTATGGAAGCCAATGTTACAGCAGAAACAGCGCCCACACTAATATCCGCAGAATTATAGTAAGAACTGTTTAGAAGATATGTGGATAAAAATGCTGGATTATGTGAAGCATTACCATGCGGGTCTTCTGCTAAAGGCGGGAAATGTGCTTCATTTCCATGGGGAAGAGTAGGCACCTCATCTGCAAAAGGTATTTTTCGAGCCCCATAACCTGCAACTTCAAGATACATTGCCTTATCGACATCATAAAACCAAAGTCTGCCGTCGAGAAAATCAGTTGGCTCCTCACCACTTAATATTTTTTTCAGCAAAAGATTCCAACGTCTCAAATCGTTACCTAAGTAAAGCCCGTCAGACGCTGGCAGCAGGTCGCTTACAAACTGTGGGCAACCGCGGCGCATAGGCCTAAACGGTTTTTACCCGTAACGCGTCCTGAGCGACGCTGTCCAGTGCCTTTGCCAAGAGTCTAGTTTCTCCCAAATCGCCTTGTATGCGTCTTGATACTTACCCCACTCAACAGTCATATCGCATCACCGAATTCGGAATTTTGAAAACTAAAAATGTGGAAGATGAGTTACTACGAGTATACTCGTAGTATTGTGCCTACCAGCCTGTTCCTCTAGCCACAGCTTTACTTCTTAACACACCTAAGCCGATGCGTTCGCTAGCAACAATGCCGTAACGGTCTTCTCTTGGGTTTTCGAAGGGCTCTGTGAGGATGTCTCGGCGCAAAAGCATAACGGATGCAACATCCGTATCAATGGCTATCACCGTTCCGTTCGTTGCTTTGGTGCTCACCAGAATCTTCATGCCCAAGTAGGTTTCGCCTAAGACGCCTCTGCGCACATCCACTTCTTTGCCGAAGTAAAAACTGTGTATGAACTTGTCGTCTTGCCACAAATCGGCTGCCTGCTCTGGATGAATTACCAACACTTTAGCGCTGAAGTTCTCCTTGCGCACGGTGTTCCAGAAACTGACCACTCCAGCCCAGTTTAAGGTTCCAGCCCCACCTATCTCTGCGCCTCCAGCCAAGTCGGCAGCTGCGATGCCAGTGTATAAGGCGTAGACTTTCTCGGTTTCTAACTCGCCTATGGCTCTGCCGACTTCCTGCGCTTGACGTTCCATGACGTTCCAATTGGCGTCTTCAACATACTTCTTGCTCCACTCGCCGCCAGCTCGGATTTCAACGGTAGCCTGCACATCGCTTGTGTCGCTCTTTTCGGGATAGAACCAAGTCTCAGCGAATTCAGCTGTCTGCTTTGCCTTAGCCAGCTTAGCCTTAGGAAACCGCACAAGAGGCTGATCGGTTGGCAACACCCAAATCATTTCCCTTCCGACTAGAGTAGGCTTAGCAGCATCAATAACCACATCGTGCATTCGACCCAACGCACCAGCCATGTCGCTGAGAATACCCTCCTTAACCAAGCTAGAACAATAGCGAGTTGTGAAGAGGTTTGATTTGGCCTTCTCGACAAGCGTGTTCCAGTGGTAGTCGCCGAGTTCAGGGTCACGTAATACGGCTTCTTTCAACACATTCTTGTTGTCTACCATACCCATTTCGCTCCTCTTTTGTCACGCTTTATCAACAAAGATAAGCCCCGTGTCACCGTTGGCGAATGTATGCAGAGCAACACCCAACGCCCTAGCTATTCTGTCGGGAATATCTGTGGCTGTGTATGTCGCCGAGCCATCAGCTAAAGTGATGACGTTCGCATTTGCGTCGGTTTGAACCTGAGCACCCCTTGTAATTGCGCCGCCGGCTGTCACCTTGACCACGCCTCTGACGCAGACTGGGCAGAACTCGCCTAGGGCAACGGTCTTCAAAGCTATGCCTACAGCGTACTGGGTTGCGGCTGAGCACTGGCTGACCTTCATGTCAGCACTCAGATACACTGCTTTTCCTTTCGTTATGGCGCCTGCAGCCTCAAAGCTCAACACTGTGCCTTCGGTTATCATCTCGCCAACTTCTGCATCAGGCCACAAGTCAGTCATTCACCATTTTCTCTCCTCGTGCCATGTTTTCGGTTTCACCGTTCCATCGCGGCTACTCCCGGTCACAAAGTGACAATGATTTCAAACCTTGCATTCACTCCAGTTTGCTCTTCAACCTTCGAACAAGCTCGGCTGGACCGTAACCCCAATGAATCGGCACCCTCTCAGGCAAGAGTTCAAGAATCTCCCTCTTACTCACCAAACCCGCGGGTGAGAGCAACTGCTCGGTTTCAGACGGCAGAATTGCCTCAACCAAATCTGGTTTCTTCTTCTCTATTGCAACGATTGTGGGTTGGGCTCCAATCGCAGTAGAAACGCGTTGAAGCTGACTTTGCCTCCTCACATATTGCGTATGATCATTAAGCCAGCTCTGCACTTTGTCAAGAGTCCAACCGTTAGCTTTCATGAACAGCAGAGCCATGGGTTGAGGCGAGTCTGGCTTTTCACGCAGGTAACCATATAAGCCTTGTATGCCGTTTGTTTGGTCAATCCAGATGCTGCTGAACCTCTCTTCTAAAAACGAGGCAGGATCCTCCACCAAATAGAAAATAAATTCGTTGGGTTCAGCGCTTGCCTCTCTCGCTTCTTTCAACCTAGCGATTATGGCTTCCCAAACCTCAACCGTTGTGAGGGAGTCGCCTGGTTCAAAATTCTCGAGCAGGCTGAGCCCTGTAAACGTGATGTTTCTGGGTGAAAAACCGTTGACTCGTTCCAATGAACCCCATTCAAATTCAACCGAACAGTGTTTGATTTTGCCTTGCCCAATCTTGCTGAGGACCTCTGGGTCAACGAGTTTGGCTGCATATTCTATGGCGCCGTCCTTGTACTCGGCAGTCAACACCTCGCCTCGCAACGGACGATTGTGGTCGAGAAAAAGCGGTTTTCCAACCAGCGTGTGCGCTGACCGGCGGAGTTCTTCTTCCAAATAATCGCGTACTTCTGGCCATTCCTCTGGATGAACCGTGCGAATTGGATGTAGCGCCTTGCCGTGGATGATATTGTACGTGTTTGGTGTGTGCGTTATTTCGCCGAACCATTTGAGGGACTCTTTGTCCTTGCGCTGATGGTGTTCAAACCATTCTTTTGCCTTTTCAAGTGTCCAGCCTTTGCTTTTTTCGAAGAGGTAGCTCGCCACATCCATTGTGCTTTTACTTTTTGGCTTGGCTATAACAGCCTTGATTCCCTCTTCACTACTCAGTGTGATAGTTCTGAAAGTGTCTGGTCTGAACTCGTCTTGATTACGGTGGCCGCTGCGTATGTAGTCGTTATCTTCTTCCCACGGCAATCAATGACGCCTCCACAAAAGCAAAGTTACTTTTCAGTTTAAAAACGAGAATTAGTGCACAAACCAAACATGGTTTTGAAGGTTGACAGTTTCAGCCACCACTCTCACCTGAGAAGCAAGTGTTTTATTCTATGGAGCGTTTTTAAACAGCCAATGCTTAGGATGCTTGTGAGAAGAGAGGCGTCAGGACTACGACTCGTTTGCAGAAGAGAAAAGTGAAAAAAAGGTACTATGGCAAATCAGAGTATTCATACACAGTCTATTCTCTAAACATTCCGAAGGAGTTCCACGAGCTTCTGCAGTCCTTCTTAAACAAAGACTTAGATGTGGAAGCCCGCCTAGAAAGAGAAAAGTTGATAATCACCATAGCGCCTAAGCGACAGAACGCTCGAGAAAATCTTTGTTGCACAAGAAAAACGTCAACTTTCAATGGGCAAAACTCATCTAAAAAAGGCTGGGTAACTAGGGTTTTTACATAAAAGTGTGTTTTTGTTTTAAATCTCTTGCCTCAGAAGACTTTTCCACTACAGCCTTTCTTTCTCACGAAAAACCTAGCGTATAGACAGCGTGTGACATCGGAGTGTCAAAAATGTAGAATAGAGTCTGTGCGCATCTTTTTGACGGTGACTTTGTTTGTCAGGTGAGAGGCAGCAAAGTGCGGAAAGATTCTTTGTTTCCAGCCATGTTGGGAAATCAGGGTTGAGGTGGCGGGAGGGTCGTCCAAAAGGAAGTAAGGCTTGTGACTTTTTGGAGGTCATCCGTTTCTTGACTTTGTTTAGGCGAGAGGCAAGAAACGTCTACCAGGTTTATCACAGAAGTCAGAGATTTGACATCAAGAAACTCTATCGCTACTTGCACTACTGTCTCGAAATTCGCTTGCTTGAACCCGACAGAGTTGAAGAAAACGGTTTCTTACCTGCAAAATACTATAGATTAACAGAAAAGGGCCGTATGCTACTGGAACTGCTCCGAGACTGTCAAGAACCGAAAGCGCTGTCGTTGCATTAGGTAAACGTCAGTTGCGTTGTATGTGTGCATCTACCTCAATCAACGTGCAGCATAAAAAACATAAAAGCGTAAGCATAGTATGAAACCAAAAGCATGCCGAAACAGTAGGATTGTGTATTAACTTGTCAACAATGTCCTTCCTAAAGAAAATAGCCAGCAGAACACGTTACGCTGGAACCGAGGGTGAAAGAGACGCTTACGAACTGATTTCAAGAGAATTCGAAAACCTAGGTTGCGAGGTAGAAAAGGAGGAAACAGAATACATCAAGTCGGAATCGTACTTGGCGATGTTAAGCTTGGTTACTCCTTGGGTGCTTCTGATTTTCATTGTTGCATCATGGCTGATTCATCCATTGACGGTTGCCCTGCTGTTCATTGCATTCCTTGCTTTCATAACTAAGATTTTGCCTAGTCTCACATTGCGCCTCGCGAGGGACAAGTCAATAAATGTGATAGCTACTATGAACTCCGAAGGGAAAAATCGATTGATTCTCTGCGGACATTATGACAGTTCCCGTGTTATCAGCAAATTTGCCCAAAGACATCATAAGACTCTTACGAACATTGTGCCATTCTTTCTTCTCGCTCTGTTCACTTACGTCGTTATACTTTTTCTAAGAGGGATATATCTCCTAGCGGTTGACTCGTTTAACTATATTTCTTTGCTTGAACTAAGTCCCAGAATGGTTGGCATCTGGAGCATTGTTTGGTGGATTTACGTTACTATGTTTGGCTCAGGAATACTTGTTCTCACTTATTCTTGGATCCCCTACTTTCTTCACGCCAAATTTTCCTACGGTGCAGATGACAACGCCAGCGGCATCGCAGTAATGATAGAAACGGCTCGAAGGCTTCAAGACAAGAAATTGAATATGAGAGTTGACTTTGCGTGTTTTGCTGCTGAAGAGAGAGGTCTGTTTGGCAGCAGAAAGTGGGTCAACAAACACCTAAAAGAACTAGACAAAGATCGAACATACGTCTTTAACGTAGACTGCGTTGGACGCGGCGAGAAATTCTTCGTCTACAAAGGTTTAGGAACAATCTTCAAAAAATATTCAGACCCCATATTATACGACATCGTTGTCAAAGTCTGCACGGAACTCAAATTTCCCCTTGAAGAAGACTGGAGTGGACAAAGCGATCACGCACAGTTTGTAGAAAAGAAGTTTCGAACATGCGCTATTTCACGATTCAACCCTGTCAAAGCAAACATCGCACAAATGATACTTAGAAAGATGTTTCGTGTTCCAATAAAGAAGAATGTGATTCCTTTCACCGACTGGATTCATACAGAAAATGACACGGTTGATGGAGTCAACGAACGAAAATTGGAGGAGAGCGTACAACTAGTTGTCAAGTTTGTCGAAGCACTGAACCAAAAAGTAGGATTGGTCACGTTGTAATCGAAGGATCATTAGCCAAAAAGCGATATTCAGCCCAAACGCTAATCCCAACTTAAAAGTGGTTTGGGTCACCTTTCATTTTGGGCGAGATCTCTGTTGAGTAATGCCATAAAGAAGATGCGAGAATTCTATGGTGGTCTGCGACAAACCCGAGGAGGCACACTCTTACCGGCTTGGCGTGAGACGGTGGGCGAAGCGCCAACTGTCAGTTTCAGCGACTTGATAGGCGCCTACCTGCACGACCCAGCCTGCAAAGCCTTCGTCGACTTCCTAGCCGACCAAACGGTTGGCGTGGGCTTCTTCACAACCGTCAACGCTGGTTATGCAGAGGCACTGAACGCCAAGGCGGTTGTGGACGACTTCTGTGAAGCAGTTAACTTGGACGGGTTGTTGCAGGTGGGCGCCCGAGAGGTCGTTGCATGTGGGAATAGTTTCTGGTTGAAGTTGGAGCCCGACGACTTGCAGCACCTAAAGATTCTGCCTCTCACAGGTTTTGAAGAAGCTAAGGCTGTTGTGCGTGACAAGGCTGGCGATGTCAGAGCCTACAATTACTCTAATGGCGGCGTCAAGACAACCTTTCAACCTGAAAAGATCATTCATTTCAAATGGAATCCAGTTAATTTTGGCGCCTTCGGCACAGGCGTGTTACAGGTTTTGCTCGAAGAACTGTCTTTCAACGGTGAAGCCCGCAAGAGCTTCTTGGAAATGAAGGCTCGTATTGAAAAAGTTATGCCTGAAATATTTGAGAAGTATGCAGGACCAGACGAACTGTGGCTGTTTCCAGGCGTCAACACCGAACGCCTAGCCGAGTTTCAGCGCCTAATACGGTCTAAGCCCAAGGCTGGAGCCCGCTTCGTTTGTGACCGAGCCGACGCAGATGTGAAGACCGTGGCTGTTGACCCCAGAGCGCGCTATGAAGCATACGTAGACCACATAATGAATCAAATATACTTAGGCGGACAGACACCGTTACCCAAACTGTTCACTTCTCCAGGCTTCACCGAAGCCTCAGCGAGAGCCGCCTTGGACATGGCTGAGCGCAAGGTCCTCGCCCTGCAACGCTTCATTAAGCGCACAATAGAACGGGAAGTGTTTACGCCAGTTATCGCCCAGGCAGGGTTTGACCCGAAGAAAGTTGATTGCCGACTCAACTGGGGTGTACCCGAGCGCCCTCAGATTAGCGCAGCCGAGATTGTTAGATTGGCTGAGGTTGCGGCTCAATACGGTGTGCAGTACGTTCGTCCTGAAGAGGTTAGGCGCATGTTAGTCAAGATGGGTTTCAATCTGACGATAGAAAAAGCGGATGATAAGGAAGGCAAGATGTCTGCAACAAAATTCTAATGGACTGGTGAATAGAAATAAAAGAAGGAAAGTGTTCAGTTGAGGGCTTTCTGCCTCAGTTTTGCGACATACTCTGCGTACCGAGGATAGAATTTTGCTGAATATCTGGTTTTCAACGAATGAGGTTAAAATTATACACGTTTATGTCTACTCTTCCATGAAAGAAAGAGATGTTGTTTGTTGGGGCTTTCTATATTTCAGATTCATAAATGGTATATGTTATGCCCAAGGAATCGATGATTGAAGGCAAAAAGCTTATGAATCTAAACAATATCAAATTCATTTACCGAAAGTGATATCGTGATATCTATGGAGAATGAAACTCAAACTTTGGAGATACTCGACGAAGATAGCAAATGGGTAACCGAGAACTATGAGGAGCTAAGAAAATACGAAGGCAAAGTGATCGCTATAAAGAATAAGCAGATTATAGACGTTTCTGACACTTTGGAGAATATAATGAAAAAGCTTGAAGATAAAAAGGAAAACTCAGCATTCTTACTTATAGAGGCTATTCCTCCTAAAAGCGTGTCATTTATACTTTAAGGGAACAAGTCTTGACACGCCTTCCCTGTCGAATGCGAAAGTTCGTTAAGGATCGCTATTTTCCCTTCATCTCTTTTATGTTCAGATCTTCTCATGCCTTTGGTTTTGTCGAAGCCTTAGTAGATACAGGCAGTCCGTTCACTGTCTTATCTACTACAGATGCAATAAGGCTCAGGCTTCCGATTAAATCAATGCGGAAAGGTGAACCTTGTCAATTGGCTGGTTTCACTTTTTTCAAGGCTTTTTTAGGAAATAGTTCTATGACATTTAGAACGGATGACGGAAAATCTCTCGCAATACAATTTAACAACATGGGAGTGTTGATTCCTACAAAATTAGATAAAAGCCAGTTGGAAGATGTCAAACATATTCCGAGCATAATTGGAAATGATTTTCTTGAACAAGAAAAATTTGCATTATACGTTAATCCATCAAAAAAAGTTTCGTATCTTGAGAAAATAGAATGATAAACTAAAGGAACGGCAAAAAGTAGAAGCCAAGCAACTAATAAAATCAGAAATACTGAGTTGTGCATATTGAAAAAATGGAGAATATGCAGTTCAGCTTTATGCCTTTTTTTTCTGATATTTTCAATGTATTCTGCATAACGAGAATAGAATTTGACTGCTTGGATAAAGCCATCTAGTGTTTGGTACCTATCCGCTTTGGAACCGTCCCTCAAGGAAATCCGCAACCGACTCTAAAATTTCAAACTCGATTATTTTGTCAAACGCAAACTTACAGAGGTATTTTGTGTGTCACGTAACCATATTTGCAGAAGTAGAGAGGCTGTACATGAAGAGGTTAGGCGCATGTTGGTCAAGATTGGTTTCGACCTTACCGTATAAGAAGCCATTGATAAGGGAGAGTAAGAGCAAATGTGGTGAAGGGATGGGGTGGGTCGAGGGGATTTGGCGCATGGCGGAGCCGATGTCTGCTTACTTACTTTTTTTAGATTCTCCTAAGGAGGGCTTGTAAGCGAACCTTTATCTTGAGCACCGTTTTCAACACGATGTTGCTGACCTTGAAGTAAGCCATGAAAAACGCCACTTCAGTGCTTGGTGTTATCAGCTTCAGCTTCCACAGTTTTTGTATGCTGTTTAACTCGCGTTCTTGTTTAGCTATTACGCTCCAAACGTCCACATACATTTTTGTTGTCCACCCTAACTGACTGTGGCTGCAAATGAAACTATATCGTATAACTTAATAAATCAGTTGTTTCATGAAGCGAAATGTTCTGCTCAGCCTAACATGGTGCAGATTGAAATATGTCTGAAGATGAACAAATATCAAGAAGTTAAGTGTTAAGGAGAACAGCGTTGCAGATAGAATCAGTTTTGAGAAAACCGTCTTCCATGCGTGTGCATGCAAAAAGAAAAACCTAATTGGCTTCATTGAGTCAATGTTGTTTTAGTTATCTAAACATGGAGGAGGACCAGCATGACTCATTTACAAAAATGGATTGTTTCCTTAATGGATAGTTTAGATGCGCTTGTTGATGAAAAAACACGTGTAAGAGTGCTTGAAAACTGTGGACGCAACTGCATTCCTCGTAGCCTTGTTAGGAGAGCCCAAGCTTGCAAAAAAAGTGCAAAAGACAACAACGAATTCTTAGACAGATTGAGTAAAATTTGGAGTCATCTGCAAAGAGACGGAGATAAAGTCTATGTAGTCTATGAAAAATGCTATTGCCCATTGGTAAAAGCATATTCTAACAAGTTGTCACCTACTTTCTGCAACTGCTCTCGCGGTTGGATTAAAGAACTATTTGAGTCAGCTTTGGAAAGACCTGTGGATGTAACGCTTGAAAAGTCAATTAAACAAGGGAATGACATTTGCAAATTTAGAGTTTATCTTGCCACAAGCTAGCAAACTTTTGTCTGGATCATTTAGGCTAATAATTGAACTAGCATTTATTCGCTTTCTGATAGCTTTACCTTTGGAACACAGTCCTCAATGCTCTTCTTATTCTTGCAATGGTTTGAGTGTGTTGGACTAGTGCTCGTTGCGCTTCACGTCTCACATTGGGCATCAAAGCTACTTGCTTATAGTAATTTTCAACGCTTTTATTGGTTGCAGCTATAACTTCTCTAACCCAGTTAATTTTCTCTTCCATATCATGGGGCGGAGTTATAAGCCTTAACATATCCCCAATTATGAAGGTTTTCCTATCCCAGAGACTTCTACTCATCATCCATTCCCTTTCAAAAATGTCTTGCCAAACATGATCTGGCTCCGCATCCAGAGGGAGGTCAATAATGTAAGCGTTGGAGAAATAATCGTCCCTCCTAATGTTGACTTTGGCAATATCAACTGGTTCCAAAAGGTTGACTTTTTTAGCCCTCACCATGATGTTCACCATTAATATAATTATTGTTTGGATTATTTAAAATTGCATTCTTGAGGCTAGAATAGAAACAGTTAGAAACCACAGATTAAGCGTTGATTTGGAATACTATCCTCGGATTGTTTTGAATGACACAGACTTTTCCAAAACAGGTACACTTTCGTCTGTGCTAAGACGCTCAGAACTGAGAGCATTTGTGCTAGCATCTGCAACGTAGCCTCTTTGAGTGTTTTTTTGAAGTCTTTTCGTGTTAGAAACGCTTGACCTGCGGCTGCCAATCGTTTGTAGTATATGTTGGAAACGCTGAGTAGGGCTTGCTTCACTTGGGCAACTTGTCTTTGGTTCATGCCTTCCAATGTTTGCAGGTTCATTTGTTTGGACGCGAGAAAAACTGGGTTGAATCCGAGTTTTTGGAGTCTCTCCACCGCCTTCAGTATGCTCTTGTGCGGTTTTCTTTCAGTGATTTTGGTCATTCCAGCCTTTTCGAAGAAGGGGTTGTATTTTGCCATGACGGCTATTGTCTCCACGTAGCGACGGTCGATCAAGGGCAGAGTCTTCTTGACTAATAGGGTTCCTAATCCGATTGTGCGGTATTTAGGGTGCAACACAACCCGTGAAATCCAAACGAAGTCTTTGTTCAACTCGGTTAATGATGCCACTCTGCCCAGCGCTTGTCGTCTGCCAAAACATGTGGCTGGTGGATAACTGTACACGATGACACCGACTTTCTGGTTTCGATGTTTCAGGGCAAATATCTTGTATGGTGGAGGCAACTGACTGCTGCGGTAGTGGAAACTTGCCAACTTCTCGTAGTCTCGTCTTGTTCCCTCAACAACACTTGTTTCTTTGACGAGCGAACAAACTGTGTTCAATTTGTTTGGATGGTAACGAACCCGTATCTCCTTGCCAAACCGCTTGTGAATATGAACCGAAGGTTCTAGGTCTCTGAAAAGGTCAGTGTGCGTGGTCGCAACCAACACAGCCTTGCCCAATTGCCTAGCCAGTTTCTGCACGTTAAACGCCACGATTTTGGCTGTGTCTCTGTCCAGTGTGGCGCAAAACTCGTCGGCAACCCAATACTGCCTGCCCGATTCAATCACCTTCGCCAATCGAAACCGATACTTTTGCCCGTCGCTCAACTGTTCGAAGCGCCGAACAAACAGAAAAGCGTCATTCAAGCCGACTCGACTCAGGAGTTCTAGGCCTTCCTCAAAGGTTCGACCGATCGATTCGATGAGCGGCTTTGAAGGGTCAACTGCAACGTCTGCGATGTTGATGATGTTTGGCATCAATTGCTGTTGCAACTCTTTCAGGAGTGCCGACTTTCCTGAGCCTGACTCGCCTGTGATGTATACGATGTCTTTGGGGCCTATCTTCAATGTCGCGTTGTCGTAGATTACGTGTTGTTGAAATTCGTCGATGCCGAGTCCGAAGGCTTCGGCGACTGAGATGGTTCTGTCTGTGATGTCGGTTTTTGTTTTGTAACTGATGTTTATGATGAATTTGCCTGTTGCTGGGTCGTATCTTGAGGCGATTCGGGTGATTTTGAAGAGTTCACGGATTCCCATAGGCTGATGCGCTCTTGTCATTTATGTCTGCGCTATGTTGACGAGGTTGGGAAACAAAATTTGTGTTTGTGTGTGCGCTTGGTTGACCTAGCCCCTCTATTTGGGTCCAAATAGGAAGTGATAACGGGTGATACTGGTTGGGAGGTGTTTTCTGTCGTCATGTCTGTGTTCACTTTATGCGTTGTGTCCGATGAATATGCCTAGGATGAATGTGACAATGCTCATGATGCCTGCGAAGATTTCGGTGTTCCATGAGCCTAAGAACGCCATGTGGACTACTTCGAGAACTGTTAGGGCGATGATGGCGGCTAATGCGAAAACAACAACGTAAATAACTTTTTGACTCGGCGGAACCTCAATTGATTGAAGTTTGTTTTCTGGGTTTTGCTGAATCCAAATGGTCTTTGATAGGGCTTTTCGAAGCGGGTTCTTCACTGGGTTTCAGCCTCCATTTTTAGGTGAAGGATTATTCTTCCCTTGCGCTTGCTTGTCCTCGCCTTCAGAAACGCCTGTTGCAAGAGCACGGCTACTTTAGGCTCTAGCTCGCTGCGTTTCAAAACCTCAACTGTCTGTATCATGCCGATTGGAACAACGCTGAAGTCGATGTCATAGACGCTGGAAGAGGCGTTCATTTGGAAGTGGTCTCGAATGAGCAGAACATGCTTTGTCTTTTCGCCGACTAAGCCGAGGAAGACGCCCCAGCTCGTCACTGGAATGTCAAACTGCACTTTGGCATCCTCAGACTGCTCGTCGATGCGGGCTTCACCCTTACACGCGTCAAACCAACGCACACGAACCAAGTCACCCAGCTGCAAACCTTTGATTTGCTTTCGAACCTCTCTCACAATTTTCGCCATTTCAAAGTCATCCTTCAAAACCAACCGAACCTAGCCCACTATTTAGGCGAAGTGCGCAACTGCGCAGTTGCGAACCTGCGAAGTGTGGTTTTCTCAATTTTATTTTAGTCTATGTTCAATGTCTGAACCATGTTTTCATCAACGGTTATTATTGATTTTCAATTCATAATTGTTAAGAAGCCCAACATTCGCATGACGGTAAATTGTGGAAAAGTCTATGACTGATTATGTAGATAGAGGATTGAAGAAACTGGGAATAACTATTTCAAAGCCTATCTTAGCCCTACTATGCATCATCTTTGGGATTCTGGTCATTTTATTTCCAACGCTTCTCGTATGGATAGTTGGACTGTTTCTGTTGATTCAAGGAATACTCTTGTTGACAGATTACATGGAACTCAAAAGATAACCAGACCTCCCGATCTAAAATATAACTTCTTTTTACCAGTTTTCAGTAGATATAATTCTCTCCTTAAATATTATTAATGTAGCTTTGAAATGCAAAATGAAGGCTTAACCTTTTGAGCAAAGAAGAGATTAGATTGCGAGTTTGGCGACTCATGGAAGAAAAGGGCGTAGCAACTTTTCCAAAACCCATTCTTTACCGAATCCCAAACTTCGTCGGAGCAGAAAAGGCTGCACAAAACCTCAGAAGTCTAAGCGAGTACAAAGAGGCTAAGGTTATCTTCTGCAACCCTGACTCGCCTCAGAGATTCGTCCGAGAAATGGCGCTCAGAGACGGCAAAACTTTGGTGATGGCTACGCCCAAACTGAGACATGGCTTCTTACTGCTTGACCCAAAAAGCATTCCATCAAACCGCATCTCTAAAGCGTCTACCATTCGAGGCGCATTCAAGCATGGGCACACTATAGAACCCAACAAAGTAAAAGTTGACTTGTTCATCGCTGGCTCAGTCGCAGTCTCTCCAGACGGAGGAAGGCTTGGCAAGGGAACAGGCTACTCTGACCAAGAATACGGCATACTGAAGAACGCTGGCAGTCTCACAGCACAGACTATTGTAGTCACTACAGTACACGACACACAAATTGTGGAGAGAATTCCCAAAGAAAAATGGGACATTCCTGTTGATGTTATAATCACATCAACCCAAATCATTCGCGTAGTCAAGACTCTATAGCAACGTTTAAACACTTTAGGCAACAGAATCAGACAAAACCGAGACTGCACTCTTGTCATTTCAAGAATTAGTGAATGCACTTTGGCAACTCTTCGCCCCATACCGCTATTTTGGAGTCTTTGCAGTCAGTTTAATCGGAACAGCCTCCCTAATAATTCCCATACCCTACACACTACTAATATTCTCTCTCAGCACCACTTCAACCGAATGGGACCCTATTCTCCTCACAATCGCTGGTGGCACAGGCTCAGCAATAGGCGAGATGTCAGGATACGCACTGGGATACTTCGGAAGAAAAATCGTGAGCCAAGAACGCCAGAGAAAAATGACCTACTTGGTGAAAATCTTTGATCGCTTTGGACCCCTCGCCATTTTCGCTTTCGCCTTGACCCCTTTACCCGACGATTTGCTTTTTATCCCGCTTGGGATTCTGAGATACAAGTTTTATAAGGCATTCATTCCAGCGCTCATGGGAAAACTGCTCATGATATTTATCATTGCCTACTTCGGCAGAACAGCTGGAGAAGTCATTCGTCTGCTATTTGGGGAGGGTGGAGCAGAAATAGTGATGGCGGTCACCACCATTCTACTATTGCTAATTCTCATTGCCATGTACCGAATTGACTGGGAGAAGGTATTTGAAAAATACGTGGCTAAGAGAGGCGACACCTAAAAATTGAGAGTGATAGCCGACCTCCACATCCACAGCCGATTCAGTCGGGCAACAAGCGAAAAAATGAACATAACAGAAATCACCCGTTTCGCCAGAATCAAGGGCTTAAATCTGGTAGGCACAGGCGATTTCACTCATCCAAAATGGCTGGAAGAACTGAAAACAGAACTCGAGGAGGATTCGCATACAAGTCTTTACAAACCAGCGAAAGACCCAGCCTCACCAGTTCATTATGTGATTACAAGCGAAGTTTCCACAATCTTCAGCTTTGAAAACGTCATCCGAAAAATTCACCATGTCGTCTTGACACCTAATCTGGAAGTTGCCGCTCAAATCAACGAACGCTTGGCACGATATGGCAACCTCACCAGCGATGGCAGACCCCAACTAGACGTGACTGCGCCACAACTCGTCGAAGAAATCATGCAAATCAGCAATCAAAACGTGGTGATTCCCGCTCACGCTTGGACGCCTTGGTTCAGCCTCTTCGGTGCTTTCAGCGGCTTCGACCGCATAGAAGACTGCTACCAGGACATGACAAAGCATATCCCAGCTTTAGAAACGGGCTTGTCTTCTGACCCACCAATGAATTGGCGATTCAGCGCCCTAGACAAATTCGCTTTGGTTTCGAACAGTGACAGCCACAGTCACTGGCCTTGGAGAATCGGCAGAGAAGCCAATGTCTTCGAACTTGAACCTTTAACATACATAGAAGTTGTGGATTCAATCCGCAAAAAAGACCCAAAACGCTTCAAGTTCACCATTGAAACCGACCCCGCCTACGGCAAATACCACTGGACTGGGCACAGAAACTGCAAGGTTTCACTTTCACCGCAAGAGGCTATCAAACTTGGAAACCACTGTCCAGTCTGTAGGAGAAGGTTCACAAAGGGTGTAGAGCAACGCGTTGAAGAACTAGCAGATCGCCCCGTTGGTTTTAGACCAGAGAATGAAATAGGGTACATGCACCTCTTACCTCTGTCGGAGATAATTGCCACCGTCTTCGGTGTGACTTATCCCAACGTGCAAAGGGTTTGGGAAATCTACAACAAGCTAGTTGCGAAGTTTGGCGACGAGTACACTGTGCTCATAGATGCATCCAAAGAAGAAATGTCAAAGATTGTCGAACCCAGAATCGCCGAAGCAGTTGTTCGAGTCAGAGAAGAGAAGGTGAAGATTGTACCTGGCTACGACGGCGTCTACGGCCAACTCGTAATCTTCGAAGGATTGGAAGAAACAAAGCCCAGAAAAGAACCTATCAAACAGCGAAGCCTAGCAGACTTCATGTAAGTTATGCTTATGAATGACAACTTTTAAAGGCAGAATATGGTCAAATTACCTGTCTCCTATGAGAGGCGCATCTACATGGATTACCGTAAACTCGTTGAGACAATTCCTGTTGCGAAACGGGAGCCTCTTTCAAACAAATTAATCGACCTTGTTCTCTCGTCAAAAAATGATGAGAAGATGCCCAACCAACTCGCAAACACCATTCTTCATCATTGGCAGAACGATATTCTCATCAGCGAGTCTGGATTAACCGCGCTCCTAGAAGCAGCGGCTCTGCTTGAGCCAGACAAAACCATAGAAGTCTTCACCCAATTAGAATTGGCAAGCTGTGCTGAACAGCTTAAAGAAGTAACCGCGAAAACTTGATGGAGAACTACAAAAATGGTCAAGTTTGGAATCGAGTTTGTACCCCGTGAGCCTTACTGGAAAATAATTTATTATGCGATTCAAGCGGAGAAAGGCGGGTTCAGCAATCTTTGGATAACAGACCACTTTAACAACCGCAACGTCTATGTTACACTCACAGCAGCGGCTATATACACTAACAAGATAACGTTTGGTCCCGGAGTAACCAACCCCTACATGGTCAATCCAGTCTTCACAGCGCAAGCAATTGCAACCCTAAACGAGTTGGCTCCTGGAAGAGTTGTTTTAGGCATGGGCGCTGGAGACAAAACCACCTTAGAAAGCGTCGGAGTTGAAATGCAGAAACCACTCACCGCAATTGTGGAAGCAGTTGACATTTTCAGGAAAATAACAAGCGGAGAAAACGTGATTTACAAAGGAGAAGTGTTCAAGACCGCGGGCGCCAAGTTTCTGTTCAAGCCCAAAGGTGGAATTCCTGTTTATGTTGGGGCTCAGGGTCCGAAGATGCTGGAGTTGGCTGGAAAAATTGGAGACGGCGTCCTCATCAACGCCTGTCATCCCAAAGATGTTGAATACGCTGTGAACTGCGTGAAAGAAGGAATTCGTCAGGCTAGCAAGAGACTCGATGAAGTTGACATTGCAGCTTACACGTCATTCTCTGTTCACGAAGACATAAAGAAAGCCAACAAAGCAGCGGTGCCTGTGGTGTCGTTTATCGTGGCTGGCAGTCCACCCCAAGTCTTGGAGAGACACGGAATCGACGTGAAAAAAGCCGAGGAAATCAAAGAGGCTCTGAAAGCCAACGACTGGGGACGAGCCTTCAGCGGAGTAACACCAGAAATGATAAGTGCCTTTTCTGTATGCGGCACACCCGACATGTGCATCGAACGCATTGCTGAACTGTTAAAGTCGGGCATCTCTCAGTTTGTGGTTGGTTCACCAATAGGCGCTAACGTGAGAGAAGCAATAAACCTCATCAGCGAAAAAATAATTCATCATTTCAAAACGTAACAAAGCAGTCACACTAACTGCGATAATCTTCAAAATGCCATGTATCCTGCGCAGACTATCTCTAAAGTGATAATGCAGTGCAATTGCAAAGGAAAAAAAGGGAGTTTAGAGGAATCGTTTCTGTCGCACGCTTTTCATCTGTCAACGAAGGGAAATCTTAAAATTTCTATTCCACGCAGTCTTTTCTTGGTTGAATAGATTGCCCATCGACATTGACATTGCCGCAATAGGTCTCATGGAATCTCTTGGAGTAATCTCCTTCCTCGTAGCTTTCCTGTTTTTCAAGCAACGTCAAAGAATAAGCGATAAACAAAGAGCATTTCAAGTAGCCCTAAAAAAACAGATGATAAGCGAAAGAGGTGACGGAAAATGCTTCAGTTCCGAGTGGGTCATGGGCAACATCGTGTACAAACCCAAAAAACTTTTGAGCGCCACTCCCCTCTTACTCGCAACCATAACCCTTTTGGTGGCAGTCTTGTCTTATGGGATTACAGCTTACATGGTTGCAAACGTTGTTAGCCTTGGGTACGCCTCTGTGATAGCCCTAATAGGAATATCGGTTCTTCTCTGGACAGACGCCTTCGAAGCGTACAACTACACAAGCGCAATACATAAAGTCGCAATAGAACAACTGGACAGAGAAGATCAGAGCTACATAGAGCTTGCGAGAGAAGCCGTGGAAAAAGCGTTTCTGCGTTTCGCATCACTTGGTTTTTCTTTCGCTCTGCTTGGTCCCTTTATCCCTCAGATTTTCAATGGCTTTTTAGAGGTTTTTATGTTGTATACAACTGTCTTCTTTCAAGCGTCAGAAGCATCTTTCAAAGTTTTAACGGTTTTGGGAGCAGTGATAGTTATGATGCTGCCAGTGCTTATGTTCTTCTTGCCAGAGTTTCTTGGTCGAATGCTGATTCGTAAAGGAAAAACATTGGCTCGAAAAGTGTTCAAACGCAGGGTTGAACAATAGCCTAGTAGCCAGACTTCAAGGAAGCAAGGTGCCAACGATTATAGACAAACAAATTAAAATTGCCCCAATTATCACCATGAGCATGCTAAAGTGTATCGGTTTTTTAGGAGTTTGTTTCGCATTAACGGTTGTTTCTGTCGAGGTCTTAGACGATGGTTGTGTTTCCCACACTGCCCTTGCAGCTGCGATGAAGGTTCCAACAGCGAGGATTACCGATCCCTCAAGAAACAGAAGGTCAACGAAAAGCAAAACTGTTCTCGACTTACCCAAAAGAACAGACATCACAGCGTCGAAGAGTGATAGGGCTGAAACAATTAAGAGAACTTTCCTTGCTGCCTCATGCCACTCGAATTGTCTTACTTTGGTTTTTATCCCTTTCAAAGCATCAGCTTCAATGAACCTTCTGTTCAAAAAAGGCTAATAGGGTTTTCTAAACACCTTAATGGAGCAACATGGTTTTATGAGCCAACGATGCGCGCGTGCAGTGCAGGAAGAATGAGTTGCCTCCGCTTTCCTAGAAATAGTTGTCAAAAACTTTCAGTAGGAGACCTGCTGCAAAGGAAAGTGCCCCAGCAATCAACAATGGCATGGTGAGCCATATATAAATCCGGGCTAAAGGCACTATCAAAACCCACCGACCTGGAACAAGATGCAGGCCCACCATCTTGGGTATCAACATTTGCTGACTCCAGTCAGGTTCAGAAAAAAACATGAAAATAAACCCAGACACAATCAACAAAGGAGATATAAGGATCAAAAGAGTGCCAATTCCGTCTTTGGACAAAAAATTAACACTAAACACTTCAGCTTGTATGCCAAAGCCGACGACTATGAAAAGGACGCCGAGAAACAAACCCAACGCGAAGGGCAGTGAACCCCTCGACGATGCGAAGAGCAAACCTCCTCCAACGAAAAGTACGCCAATAGCAATTAAAATCCTACCCATAGCCTCTTGAAAGAAATCAACCACGCTGTCCTTATTTAATGGCATTTCTCTCCATTCTTTTGAGCGTGAAAGATAGATATAAGCATTATCGACTTGACTCAGCTTGACGACAAGAGTTTAGTACGTTTGGTTGTTCATAACTGGTGGGGTGATATTGAAGAAGTGTTGCGAGCACGTGTGCGCGGTCTCGTGTATAAAAACACTCGAATCACCATAAAATCTGGCACAACACCCCTGATTATGGAAGCAATTTCACTCAGTTTCTGCTGGAGCAAAGCAAAAATATCTCCTTAATTATGATTATGTTGTGGTTCAATGACAAAGAAAACAAAGAGAAGTAAGAACATTAAAAAAACGGGGATTCTGCTTTTTATAGTGATTGTCTTTGGAGTTATCATAGCCGTTGCTTTTTATCAAAACCAAAATAGACAAAAATGGACGGTTGCAGAGTATTTTGAGATTCTTGACCCTAGGCTCTTGGACCGCGAATACAAACAAGACGGTTCGATACTAATAGTATATTGGATGACATTCAAGCTTAAAGCAAAAGTGGCAGACGCTCATAACGTGGTTGTTGAAGGTTTCGCAAAAGCGGAACCTGTAGATTTCGAGACAATATTGAAGGATCAATACCAACTCGTTGAACTGGCGTCTTCTCGTCCTTTTGGAGAGATGATAACTAAAAATGAAGGCGGAAAGTTTCCCTTTGAAGTTCAAATAACATCAGACGAAACAGGAGATGGAACGATTACCATCTACCTATAGTCAACAGCGCCTAAACTTATTTGGACCACCAACCTGATCTTTTTCTGGCTTCTTCACTGAATAAAAAAATTGCTTCATTAAGCGCTCTGTCAACTTACAAGGTGACAAGCGACAAAATGCCCTTTTCGCACATCTACAAGCTTTGGTTCTTCCCGACGACAGATTTCAAGTGCCTTTTCGCATCTTGGATTGAATCTGCACCCAGGCGGAGGATTTACAGGACTCGGCACTTCTCCCTTAAGCGGAGCCCGCTTTCTTTTCACGGTGGGGTCAGGAATAGGAATTGAAGAGAAGAGCGCTTGGGCATAGGGGTGGAGTGGTTCGCGGTACAGCTCGGCTGTTGGAGCGAACTCCACCACTTTTCCAAGGTACATGACCGCAACCCTATTGCTTATGCATTCTACAACGCTCAAATCATGACTGACGAACAAGTAGGTCAAGTCGAGGTCTTTCTGCAGTTGCTGAAACAGATTAAGCAATTGTGCCCGCACGGAAACGTCAACTGAAGATGTGGGCTCGTCTAGAACTACAAACTCTGGTTGAGTCACAAGGGCTCTAGCAATAGCGATTCTCTGTCTCTGGCCTCCACTGAACTCATGTGGGTACCTATACAGATGCCTCTCTGTTAGTCCCACCTTGTTAAGCATTTCTATTACTCTGTGTCTACGACCTGCTCCCTTCGCAAGTTTTTGCACACTTAGGGGTTCGCCGACAATGTCTTTGACCAACATTCTTGGGTTGAGAGAAGTTGTGGGGTCTTGGTAAACTATTTGCATCTTTCTTCTCATTTGTTTGAGCTTTTGTCCCTTAAAAGTGGCAAGGTCGTGTTGCCTTCTGAGTTTTGCTAGCTCTTTTGAGCTCTGACTTGAGTTCTCAAGCTTTGTAATCTCTTCTTTTATGTCCTCTGGGACGTTATAATAGATGCTCCCCTCGGTTGGTGTGAGTAGTCTGATCACTGTTTTGCCAAAAGTTGTCTTGCCACATCCAGACTCGCCAACTAGGCCAAAGCATTCGCCCTTTTCTATGCTTACACTAACGTCGTCTACAGCTCTGACATCGCCCACTTTCCTTCTGAAGACGCCACCAGTTACAGCATAGTACTTTTTTAGTCTTTCTGTTTGTATCAAAGTGCTCATTCATTTCCTTCCTGTGTATAAGTGGCACATGACGTAATGGTTCTTCTCCACCTCTACAAACCTAGGCTTCTCTTGGGAACACAATTCAACAGCTTTCATGCACCTAGGATTAAATCTGCAACCCAAAGGAGGGTTTATGAGGCTTGGGACCTCGCCCTCTATGCTTTTGAACTCCTTTCCAGGCCTCGGGATAGATTCAAGCAAGGCTTGAGTGTATGGGTGAAGAGGGTTCTTGAAAATCTCCTCCACGTCAGCGAGTTCACAGACGTTCCCCGCATACATAACAGCCACACGATCGCACAACTCAGCGATGACTCCCAAGTCATGAGTTATATAGAGCACGGATGAGCCAAATTTTCCCTTGAGTTCCCTTATTAATTCTAAGATTTGAGCTTGAATGGTGACGTCGAGGTTGGTTGTTGGCTCATCTGCGATTAAAAGCTCTGGAGAGCATCCGAGTGCCATGGCTATTACGACTCGTTGTGCCATGCCTCCGCTAAGCTCGTGTGGATACATCTCTACAACTCTTTCTGCGTCTGGGATCTTCATAGCGCTAAGAATTCTGATAATTTCTTTTTTGATTACCTGCCTCATTCTGCGTCGATAACGGTTAACTATTGGAATTCTAGAAAGAATTTTTAGGGAGAAAGCTTTGGGTTTTTCTAACATTTTTTTGTAAATTTTTTTCTCAGATCCAAGAATAAATTTCTTGTAGGATTTTGCATTTGGGAGGTCTTTTTCAATTCCGTCTAGCACCATCTGGGTGAATTCTCTTTGTCTGTGGTGTAGGAAAACTTCTGCAACCTGTTCTTCAACGGTGTACACGGGATTTAAGGCGGAGCGTGGATCTTGGAAAATGAGAGAGATGTCGTCTCCTCTTATTTTTCTTAATTGGGCTTCGTCTTGGTTCAGTAAATCGATTGTTCCTTTTTCTGTATTAAGGACGGCGCTTCCGCCTTCTATTTTTCCGGGAGGTGGGACTAGAACGAGAACAGAGAGGCTGGTCACGGATTTTCCGCATCCGGTCTCGCCGACCAGCCCTAGGGTTTCGCCTTGTTTTACGTTTAGGTTAGCGTCGTCTATGGCTTCTACTATGCCCTCGTATGTGTAGAATCTTACCTTCAAGTTTTCTACGTTGAGAAGATTTTTTTCCATGGTTTTATCTCCTTCGTAGTGTTGGATCCATTATGTCTCTGAACGCGTCGCCTAGCAGATTCCATCCGAGCCCGAAAGTGAATAGGAATGCGCCGGGTATAAGAAATGTGTGTGGATATGCTCGTGCGGTGATGCCGATCCAGTTTTGTGATGTGGAGATGAGTTGTCCCCAATCTGCGTAGCCTGGAGGCGCACCGAGTCCTATGAAGCTCAGTGCAGCTGCGGTTAAGACGGTTCCTCCAATACCTAGTGTGGCCGAGATGACCATTGGATAAATTGCGTTAGGAAGAACATGCCTGAACATCACTCTTAAGTCGGAGCATCCAACAGCCTTGGCGGCTTCTACATAGTCTTCCTGCTTTACTCTTAAAATCTCCCCACGTATAAGTCTGGCGTCACCTGGCCACCCGACTAAGACTAGGGCTAAGAGCACGTTTTCCAAACTTCGGCCGAAGGCAACCACGAATGCCATGGCGAGAACTAAACCTGGAAAAGCCAAGATTATGTCTGTGAACCGCATCAAGATTTCGTCGATAACTCCCCCATAGTAGGCAGCGACAATTCCAACGACAAGTCCGATGAACATAGAAACAAACGTGACCCACAGACCTACGCGGAAAGCCGTTATGGTTCCCCAGATCATTCCATAATAAAGATCGTATTGAAACTCCGTTGTGCCAAATGGATGGTCTGGGACTGGAGAGCTAGGTTCGACAAAAGTCCCTCCACTGGGATTCTCGCGGGGTTTTGGAATCATGAAAGGATCCGTGGACCTCATCGCGGACCAACTTGGGTTTGGGGGTGCCAGCACTGGAGCCAGCACCGCGATTACAGCGAAAAATACAACTATTGAAATGCCAATGAGTGAAAGGGGACTCTGCTTTACTCTGGTCAGCATAAATTTTAATTCTTTAACGGTTGGTGCCATTCCAGCTCTGAATTCTTGCCATCTAGAAGTCGTAGTGCTCATCTAAATCATCCCAGCCTTATCCGAGGATCTAAGTACGCGTATAGTATGTCGACTATGAGGTTCGCCATTACGAAAAGGAAACCCGAGAATAGGGTGAAGCCCAGTACCGCAGCCACATCCAAATTGGTTGATGCTTGGACTATCCACTGTCCGAGACCTCCAATCCCGTAGACTGTTTCGGTTATGATTAGACCGTTCAACATGCCTGCGATCATGAGTCCCGAGATTGTAACTGTTGGGATCAATGCGTTTCTTCTTGCGTGTTTGTTGATGACTTCTTTTTGGGATAGACCCTTTGCCCTCGCTGTGACGATGTAACCCTTGTTAAGCGCTTCCAACATGCTTGAGCGCATTATTCTCATCATGCCTCCAATGCTGATTATAACCAAGACTATGGTTGGAAGGACTAGGTGGCTTACCGCGTCAATGGTTATCCAGAGTTGCCCGTTCAAAAGGCCATCAACAGTCATTAGTCCAGTATACCTAATAAAGTGTGGAGAAGTATACGCAAAATCTTGGGCGACTGGTGATTGCCTTCCCGGTGCGAACAAATGGAAACCGACGAAGAAGAATGAGATTAATATGAGGGAGAGCCAGAAGGATGGAAGGGACGATCCAATAATTGAAAGCGTCCTTGTTGCGTGATCCACTGGTGTATCTTTGTGTACAGCCGACTTGACACCTAAGTAGATGCTCACAAGGATGATGAGGGGGGCACAAAACATGGTAACCTCCAGAGTGGCGGGGAACCGATCAATTAAGGCTTTCGTGACGGGCGCGGATGTGGTTCTTGACCATCCTAGATTGCCACTCAAGATTTGTCTGAACCAGCGGAAAAATTGCATGTAAGCTGGGTCGTTCAAGCCGTATTCTTGGATTACTTTTTCGACGTTTGCGGCACTGAATTGTTGTGGGTTTGTTATGTAGAGGCTGGCTCTCGCTGACGGATCGAAGAGTTGTGTGACTGCGAAAATGAGTAGACAGGTTCCTAGTAGGGTGGGTATGGTGAGCAGCAGCCTTCTTATGATAAATGCTCGTAGTCCCATTTGTTTAGACCTCGGTATAGAAGTGGATATGACTGATATTTTTAAGGTTAACTGTTTAGGGTATTTAGCAACTAGAAGAGTCTTCCACAAGGATTAAATATTTCCATCTTAATAGTTTCTTACGCTGAAAAAAAGAAAGGAGAAAGGAAAGAATGAACAATAAGACTATAGTATTGATTTTGCTTTTGCTTCTGATGCTCACGGCTTCCGTTCCGATTGCATTTGCTCACCATGAACCGTTTCCACCAGGTTATACTTATGACTCCTTGGTTCTTGATGTGACTGGTCTTCCTGAGAGTTTCGATCCAGCGTTCCACTACGACACGACCTCTGCTTCCGTGATTATGAACGTTTATGAGACCTTGATATTCTTCGATGTTGACTATCAGAAGACTCCATCTATCGCCTTGCAAAAGGGCTATTACGATGCGGGTTTGGTTGACAAGTTTGTGCCTCGTCTCGCCACTGAAGTTCCCACTGTGGATAACGGGGGAATCATATGGTATGACCCAGCCAATCCTCCGATTAATCCGAAGGGAGGTTTGCCAATATACACTCAATACATCTTCGAGGTTAGGCAAAATGTGCCATTCCATTGTGGAGGCACATTGACAGCGCGTGACGTTGAATACTCTATTGAGAGAAGCATGGTTCAGGACAGGGCTGGTGGACCCACCTGGTTGTTCTGGGAACCCTTGATGGGTCTGTATGCCCACGAGGAGCCAGGTGCAGATCCAAACTTTGGTCTAAAGATAGATGGCACAGTAGAACAGAACGGCACACACGTCTGGTTTAACCTAGGCACCGTATATCCACAACTAGGTTGGCTACAGATTATATCTCAGACATGGGGAGGCTCCATGAGTGAAGCTTGGGCTGTGGCTGAGGGCGACTTCAACTTGGCTGCGGTTCCAGGCGGCTGGGCAAACTGGGCATACATACACGACGTATCGGGTTGGGTGGACCCTGAGCATTCATTCATCGAAGACGCAATAGACAATCCTGACCCACTCCTAAGAGACGGTGGAACAGGCCCATACAAAATGAGCTACAAGACGACCAGCGCATGGTCTATAAAGAAGTATGACGGCTACTGGCAAGATTGGCCAGCTTATATGGCGCGGTATACTCCAGACAGACTTCCAGGCTACATCACAACCATCACTTGGAACCGATTTGTAACATGGTCCACAAGACTTAGTAGGTTCCTAGGAGGAGTTTCTGACTTCACTGCTGTTCCAAGGTTGTACAGAGACCAACTCTTGGGTATGTCAAGCGAGGGACCAGGCGGCGAAAAGATTCGCAGTATGTATCCCTTCACTACGCTGTCTTGTTTCGGCTTCTTCTTCACCTTCGACGTAGCTCCAACTACCGCACATGCAGGTACTAATCCTGGCTCATTCAACCCGAACGGTATTCCATATGATATATTCAGCGACATCAACGTGAGGAAGGCGTTTTCCCACGCCATCGACTTTAACAAGTGGATACAAGACGCTTACTTGGGTGAGGGAGAGCAGCCGGCCGACCCAATCATACCTGGACTGGCATACGACGATCCAACAAATCCAAAACCAGACTTCAGCATGGTCAAAACTGAATACTACTTGAAGCTGGCCTGGGGCGGAAAAGACAACGCTCCCGCTGGTCCACCATGGGGTCCTGAGGATGTACCAGGTGCTCTATGGAATGGCGGCATGGGCTTCGAGCTCGTGTGGCCAGCAGGCGCTGTAGTGTATCAGCTGGCGTGCCAGCAATTGGAGGCGAACATTAACGGTCTGCAATCCGACAAGTTCAAGATTAGTGACAGGGACTTTGACTGGGGCACGTACATTCTGCCTCACATGGTTGACCACGAACTGCCAATCTTCTTCATAGGTTGGCTAGCCGACTACGCTGACCCCCACAACTTCGCCTTCCCGTTCATGCACAGCTACGGAACATTCTCGTACAGTCAAGTGTTCAGTGATCCATTCGTTGACATGCTGATTGAGCAGGCGATTGCAACACCAGACGAACCTTGGGAGTACGGTATACCAGGCGATGGCAAAAACATGAACTACCTCGGATACGATGACAATCACGACGGCATTATTGATCGACCCGCCGCCACTACCCCATTCAACAAGTACGAGCCATGGTGCAGCGCGTGGGACGAAGACCCATACGGCGTATACTATGATGGCTATGAGTATGACTGGCACATGCACCGTGGAAAGCCAGGTTGGACGCCTCCACTCGAAGTGTGCGATTGGGTCCAACTGGACCGTCCTGGATTGCCGGAAGGTCAGGATGCACGTGGTTTCCACGTTCAACACATCGAAGGTGACCCAGTGATCAAATTCACCTACACTAGACGAATGCTGTACTATGAGCTTCAGAAAGAATTCACGGAGTTGGTTCCAAGCGTTATGCTTGTCCAAGCCGTTGCACGAGGCTTCCAGCAAGCGTGGATGCGAGGATGGTACGACAACGAGCTGTATCCAGGCGCTTACATGCAGCACTACTTTAAGGCTAGGACACACTACGGTGACTGTAACTGGGACGGTGCAGTTGGTGGACTCGACTGGGGTATTATCAGCACTCACTGGACTGGACCTCCAGCTGGAGTTTCAGGATTCCACATGAGAGCTGACCTCACAGGCGGCACAGCTGGCATAACAGGAAGCGATTGGGGACCAGTCAAAGGAGTTCCTGACGGAAGGGTAATGATGGACGACTTAGCCGTGGTCAGTGCTTACTGGGACGTGCCAAAAGGACCTGCACACCTGCTCTTTGACCCCGATCCATAAGAGGTGAATAAGAGTGAGAGGAAAAATTTGGATAAGCGTTCTGATGCTTTCAACGATAGTGCTGTCAACTATGACCTTTGCAATCACACCAGCATCTGCGCCAGTAACCCCTACACTCAAAGCACCCACCATCATCAACCCGCTTCGCGCTCCAGGTAGCATAATCACGGTTGACATCCTTGTGGACGACGTGGTTAATCTCTGGAGTGTCGACTTAATCCTGAGCTATGACACAAGCATCTTGACAGCTACAGCCTTTTCGGTTAACCCAGTAGACCCAGTAGGCGGCTTTGGGTTCCGAAATGTATGGCCAACAAGCGAAATAAACGATGCAGCAGGCTACGTGAGAATTGGAGGAGACAGAGGACCAAGCGGAACATTCACAGGCGAACTACTTGGAATAGGCGACGGCTACACATACACCTACTACTACAAATATCCATGGGTCTCATCACCAAAAGTCTACTGGAACGGAACGCGAGTGCTAACCGGCCAAGTGTGGCCAGGCATGACACCAGGGTATATGATGTACTTGTCGATCAGAACAAGCGACGGAAGAATAAGATTCTACGAGACTGATCCTGATTTTCATGATGTTCATGGATTCGCGCCACCACTTGGGACAGTAGTCACAGGCGACTACACTCATCCTGGATTAACAGCACCAGATCCCTTCCCTGTAGCCAGCATCATGTTCAAAGTCGAAGCCCGCGGAGAAACCGTCTTAGACCTACACGACACAGCGCTTCAAGACATATACAAAGTCACTATTGACCACACAGCCATCGACGGCAAATTCAACAACAAATTCCAAGGAATACTCGCTGCACCCACCTACATAGATGATGCCCTAATGCCAGGAGACATGTTCGACATCGAAGTCACCGTCGACGACGTCAAATATCTCTGGGGCTGGCAATTCCAGCTTAGCTACGACCCCAACGTCATAGATGTAGTGAGCATCGTAAATGCCCGCCCAGACCTTTGGACAGGCTTTTACGGCGGTGGTGGCGGCGGCGCCGTGTCCACATGGGGATACGCAAAGTCCTCTTGGGGAATCACTACTGACGTACCAGTAGCCACAGTCAGAATCACATTCTATGTAATGAACGAAGGATGGACTGTGCTAGATCTGCACGACTCAGTTCTCGCCGACGCCTACGGAAACACCTTGATCCACGACCCCATTGACGGCGGATTCTCAAGTGTCGCCATCGATGTCGAACTGAAAGGGCGCGGTGCGTGGCCAGACGTCTACAAGTTCAAGCGATCTGAGCAACCAGACCCAATAAACACACTCTACGCAAGAGTGGCCTCAAACACTACTGTGGACGTAATGGTCAAGGTAGTCTTCACCGTCTACGACGATGAACTCGGCATCCGCCTTGGAACAATTCAAACAGCCATACAAACACTACCCGCACTCGGGGAAATCATTGTCACAGCAGACTTTGACACAAACGATGCCCGTTGGGCAGCAACTCGCTACAAGGTATTCATAGGATCACAGCCGCAGGTAGACATCACTGGCGACGGTGTTGGGGACTTCTTCGGAAGCAGAATAAAGCCCATCAACATGGTCGTCACGCCATAAACGCAAAGTCAATGCGCCTGAAATAGACGCGCGTAAACGCGTCCTATCTCCCCTTTTTTGTTTGTTTTCTTCGTCAGAGAACACACACTCGAGAGGAAGAAAAGTGAAAAAGAGACAAAACCTGAAAGCCACGATACTAACTCTCTTGCTTCTCACAATCACGGTATACATTCCAATAATTATCCCATCAATTTATGCTGTAGACTGGTCACCCGACATGAGAATCACTTGGAACGCCAACGATGACAGATACCCTTCTCTGGCTCAAACCAGCGACGGAAAAATCTGGTTTGTCTGGCACTCGGACAGAACGGGTGACTATGAAATCTTCTACAAATTGTACGACCCAACCAAGACAAACCCATGGTCATACGACATCCAGTTAACAAACACACTCGATTTAGACATAACACCTTCGATAATGCATGCTGCTGATAGTCGAACCTGGGTTGCCTGGACATCGAGACGAACAGGAAACTATGAAATCTACTACAAAATCTATAATGGAGACTCATGGACAATCGACATGCCTTTGACTGATGACCCAAACCAAGACGATTGTCCCTCATTGATGCAGACTGCAAACGGAACCATCTGGCTCTTTTGGTCGTCAAGCAGAACAGGAAACAGAGAGATATTCTACAAAATGTCTTCTGACAATGGGGGATCATGGACCAATGATAGACAACTCACCTTCACAGCTGCTACTCAAGACGACACCGACCCCTCCGTCACCCAATCCAGTGACGAAAAAATCTGGCTTGTCTGGACCAAAAACTGGGACATATATTACAAGACTCACGATGGAGTTTCATGGTCATCTGACGGTGTAATAACCAATCATCCAGACGTAGATATGCATCCGTCAATTGCTCAAGCTGCCGACGGAAAAATGTGGACGGTTTGGGACTCCAACAGAACTCCAGGCGAGCCCCCCCAAAACGACATTTACTACAGTATTTACGACGGCAATTGGGGAACTGCCACGCAATTGACTACAAACGATGGGGAGGATGACATGCCTTCCATAATGCGTGCCAACGATGGCCTCTTGTGGGTAGTCTGGTCTGCTACAAGACTTGGCTTGCACGACATTTATTACAGAACAAACTCAATACCACCACCTCACGACGTAGCAGTATTCAGCGTCAAGCCTTCAAAGACTATAGTCGTTCAAGGCAATACATTGACCATAGAAGTCGTGGCTCAAAATCATGGAACACAGAGTGAAATCTTTAACATAGACTTGTACGCCAATTCAACACTTATTGGCTTCAAACAAAATGTTGGGCTCCCTCCTGGAGAGTTATATCCAGTGAATTTCAATTGGGACACTTCTAGTTTCGCACTTGACGTATACACTTTAACAGCGAACGTAACCATAGTCGCAGGTGAAACAAACACTGCCGACAACACTTATGTCGACGGCACAGTCACAGTTGCCATTCGTGACGTAGCGGTAACCAGTGTCGCGCCAGCTTCAACATCGGCTTACCAAGGCTACGGGTATATTGTTGTTTTCGTCGGGTTAAAAAATGAGGGAACGGTCGGCGAGGAGGTCACTGTCACCGCTTATTATAACTCTTCCATAATTGGAATCCAGACAGTTAGTATAGAAAAAGGCTCTACTTTAACACTTACGTTCATTTTTGACACCGAGTATGCTGCATATGGCATTTACATTTTATCCGCAGATGCTGATCTGGTTCCAGACGAAACAGATCTAAGCGATAATTATTTGGTCGACGGCACCGTTGTGGTCCATATTCCTGGAGACATCAATGGCGACAGAGCCGTTAACATAGTGGATTGGAGCCTAATCAGCGCTCACTGGTATCCAGGGCCACCCAGAGGTCCCTCGGGCTACGACCCTGTGGCTGACGTCAACATGGATGGCGCGGTCAATATAATGGAAGTTTCTATAGTGAGTGCCCACTGGGGTCAATCCTGGTAAAAACTAGTTGATAGTGAAAGCTTAGTCTTTTAGTTTTCACTCATAATTTTTGGAAGAAAAAAGAGGATTGCTCCTAAAATTGGAGTTTATTTCTTTCGTCGCCTTCTAGCCCACATCATATAAACTGCCGCTGCCACGATTATTATGACTACACCAGCAATTGCAATGTTGAAAATGTTGAACAGTGTTCCTGCTTCCTTTTTCACTGTGATCATGTTGCTATCGCGTATGTTGTCGATTGGGTTGTTTTCGTCTGTAACGGTTGCAGTTGCCCTCACAAAATATTTGCCCTCAGGTAAAGTAACAGCGGTAATCCAATTGAATGTTAAGGTTGTTTGATTCCCCGGTGCAAGACTGGGTACTGTTTTTGTTCCGATTTCTGTGAACATAGTTGCAGATCTGTTGTATTTGGCGCTTACAGGGAAGGTTTCGTCGAAGTTGCCGTTGTTTTTAACTGTGATGCTAATGCCAATCACATCGCCTGGTTTTGCTGTGGTTGCGTTGACTGAGACATCGGTGACAGCGATGTCGTGAAGTTCAATCCCGCCAATATTGGAAAAGATGCCATCACTCGTCAGCAGGTACCAAGGATATCTTATGGAATTTCCGTATATGTCGGCGAGAACTGTGCCTTCTTCGTCGAATTCTAGCGTTGACCTTCCGTTTGCGTCAACTTTAAAGGTTATTTGTGTTAGCGGCTTTGGGTCCACTGTGGTTAATCCTGTTCTTTCAGCTGGAGGGCAACTGTAGGCTACGCTTACCCAGCCTTCTGTGTCGTTGATTCCGCAGGCTGCAGCGGTATTTAGGGGAGAGTAGGCGAGGTTGGCTAGGTTGGTGTATTCGGTTGCTGTGAGGATTGATGTGTTGTATCTTAGGAGGAATTGGTAGCCAAAGAGTTTTTCTACGTTGGCTACGGTGACATTGATAGAGAAGTAGTCGTCCACTGCAACTCCGGTGACTGTTATAGGGCTTACGTAAAGCTTTGTCATTTCGAGAGCGACTGTGCTTCGGCTTGTCAATACGGCGGCAACAAGTGTGATAACGAGTAGCAACGACGCTTTTTTTCCTCGCATTTTTTTCTTTCACCTCAGTGTTTCGTTTTTTGGATTTGAGTGCATAAATAGATTTGCTAGGAATAAATATGTTTTCATTTTGTCTTAGGGTTTGATTGAGTGGTTAGAGATGTCTGTGGTTTTGTGTCTTTTGTTGAAGGGTTTTGGGTTTGAGTGTGTTTGTAGTTTATTGATGCAAAATAGATAGAGGTTTCTTCCATCAGACTTTTATTGTTCGAGACAAATATTATTTAAATGTTGATGAAATTAATTGCGTTTGAGGTTTGAAAAAAGGGGTAGAGGAGAAATGAGGAGAAGGAAGAGTCTGGTGCTTTTCGCGCTTGTTCTAATAATTAGTGCACAGTTCTTGCCTATTTTAATAAACGCTGCATTTCCACCTATCGGAGCCACTGTTCAGACTAACCCTTATGAATCTAACCCTAATCCGTCGACTTCTGCACATATTGCCAGAGGAGACCCTTATACTTCAAGCCCAACAGCTCGTGCTGTCTATTCAATAACTGTCACAAGCCCATGGTTGGCACATGATAGGGATCCGTCCACAAACGCCTACTTCCTTTACAACAAAGGAACTGCTGCGAGCCCAGGATATCTTGAACTAAAAACCTTCACGCAAGACACTCAAGGAGCCGCTATCGCCGATAACGGTGTCACCATGAAAATGAAGTTTTCAGCTCAGGCTGCCACCGACGACTTGTACAGAATCACGTATTATGTAGAAACGGATGGACCATACGTTCTGGTGGAATGGACAAGTGCCGAAACAGTCTTAGGCACTTACACGTGGACCCCCCCACGCACGTGGACTTGGACCGACGTTAGTAATATCAGATTTAGAATTGAGACACAATTAGTGAGCACTTCTGACGGCAAGAGAATCGATGTGTACGAGATGTGGTTAACAGTTGCCCTCGCTACTCCGCAGAGCAGCGAACCCTACATAAGCCTAGGCGGTCCATCATCACCCGATGTGCCTCACGGATACCATGACGGAGACCTATTCGCAATCGCCCCAACATCCTTCTATTACATGTTCAACGGATACTTTGAAATCAAATCCTTCACCAACACTCCAACAACTTCCTTCCCAATCCGCTGGGTTGACTTCAAAATAAGTTATGCAGCCAAAGCCAGCGTAGATGACAAGTACAGAATCGTTTACTATGTTGGAACCGCTGGACCAGTTGTTCTGCAGGACTGGGTCTCCGGCTTAGACGCGCAGTTCGTTTGGCCAGGCGTAGACCCAACCATAGTATCAGGGGCAGGCGAGCAGTCTCAGAGGACTTGGAGCAACATGCCCGAACCAACCAACGGCGTATGGGACTGGACCGACATAGGTAACGTCCGCATCAGGATTGAAACCAGCCTAGTTGGCAACGAAGACTTCGCAAAAATCAGCCTGTATGAGGTTTGGTTGACAGTGTATGCGAGTTCGTTTCCAGACCCTGGTCCAGGCTTATCCATACAACCCACCGTGGTTTTATTAGGTGTAGGCCAGAGTTTCTTCATTGACATCTATGTTACCGATGTGGTCAAGATGTACGGCTTCCAATTCACTGTCTACTACAACACAACCATGTTAACAGCTCTCGATTTCTTCTCCTACAACCCATTTGCGTTCAAGGCACCATCAGCAATCGAAGATGACCCTTGGGGCAACGGAACAGGGCGCGTGGCTGTAGCATTCAGTAGCTATATGGGTGACGGAGTCGGCTTTACAGGAGCCACGCCAGTAGCAAGAATATATTTCTCAATTGACGCCGAAGGCACCTCTTCGCTACACTTTTATCGTCATCCCACTACATTTGGGTGGTCCGATGTGTTTGGACAGTCTATTGAACCTGTTTACGTCAGAGACGGTGTCTCCACTACCTCACCCACTCACGACGTGGCAGTCCAAGACGTTAAACCAAATGTGGCTCAAGTGACGCCCGGTGGAAACGTCAACATTGACGTTACTGTCAAGAATGAAGGCACTAGCCCAGAAAATGTCACCGTCACCGTTTTCTATAACACATCTATAACCGACTGGAAAATTATCGACGTGCCAAAAACTGTCAAGGAACTGGCTGCCGTAGACACCAAAACCGTAACCTTCACATGGAACACCGCAGGTGTCGAACGGGACCGTTATTTAATCAAGGCTGAGGCAACCTTGCCTCCTGATGTCATCGATGACGACCCAAGCGACAATGTTAAAGAAGACGGCATGATTGTTGTTGGTCGCCACGACGTGGCTGTCACCAGCGTTGTGCGCGCCTACCCAACCGAGGATGCGGTAGTCCCTGAACCCGAGCCTGCCGTCAGAGACGTTGACAACAGCGGCACATATATTGTTGATGTGGTTTTGGTTGGTGCCACGCCTCCCTTTGGCGCAGGTTTGACGGCTCCTGGACCACTAGACAAGTATTGGGACAAAAACGACAACAGCCTCTGGGATAAGGATGAGCCTGCCGTCAGAGATGTTGACGGCAGCGGCACATATACTGCAGTGGATGTGGTTTTGGTTGGTGCTACGCCTCCCTTTGGCGCAGGTTTGACGGCTCCTGGACCACTAGACAAGTTCAGGGATGTCAACACCAACGGTGTGTGGGACGTAGGCGAATCTGCTGTCAGAGACGTTGACAGCAACGGCACATATACATTTGATGTGGTTTTGGCTGGTTACACTCCACCCCTTGGCGAGGTTTTGACAACTGCTGGAACCCTAGACAAGTATTACGACGTAGATGACGACGATGTATGGGATGAACGTGAACCAGCCATTAGGGATGTTGACAGCAGCGGCAACTACACTGCTGCTGATGTAGTATTGGCGGGTGCCACTGGTGATGTACGGTTCGCTGGTATAACTCCACCTCTTGGCGGGGTTTTGAAGGTTCCCGGAGCTAAAGACAAGTATTATGACAAAAATGGCAACGGTGTATGGGATGGGGAACTGAACGTGGAAAAGGGCGAAATAGTCTACATAAAAGTAACCGTTAAGAATGAGGGCGATTTCACCGAAACCTTCAACGTCACCGCGTACTACGAAGGCGACGGTCAAGAGATGGTTCAAGACCCAAAATACGGCAAAAAATACGACGTTGGAAATGAGACCAGAACTCTGGCTCCTGGAGCCAGCGAGACGCTGACATTTGCTTGGAACACCACCACAGTCAAATTCAAAATTGGTCCAACACAGCATTGGAGCGGGTGCAGAGTAAAGGCTCGAGTAACCGAGGTTAAGTATGAATCGGGTCAAGGCTATGACAACACAGCCAACAACATCCTAGTAAACAGCGACGTAAACGTCACCAGACCTGTTGAGGCTTACTTCGAAATCTTTCCAAAGGGTGAAGACCAGCGGCTCCAAGGCAAGCGCATAGATTTTGACGCCACAAACTCATTTCCAGGCACAGAACCAGGCGCAGAATTCGTTAAGTTAGAATGGGATTTCGGCGACGGAACCCAAGAGATTTACGTGAAACCTGGAAACTTGACCACACCATTCAACGCAGTTCTGAAGACTCCTGGAACCCTAGACAAGTATTACGACAAACCCAACAGTAAATGGGATAAGGGTGAGCCTGCCATCCGAGACGTTAACGGCAACGGCTTATATGATGATGGTGTGGATGAGGTATTAGCAGGTGACCCCCCACCGAATGGAGCTGTTTTGAAAACTCCAAGACCCCTAGACAAGTATTACGACATCAATGACAACGGCTTATGGGATGTAGGTGAGTCTGCAGTCAGAGACAATGACAACAACGGCGCATATAGTGCTGGCGATGAGGTTTTGGCTGGCGTCACTCCTCCAGATGGCGGGGTCTTGAAGACTGCTGGAACCCTAGACAAGTATTACGATAAAACCAACGAAGTGTGGGATGCAAAAAAGACGCTTCCTCCAATTTATGAGGAACCTGCCATCAGAGACGTTAACGGCAACGGCGTATATGATGCTGGCGATGAGCTATTAGCTGCTGAAACTACGCCGCCAATAAACTCAATTTTGATATCTCCGGGACCCTTAGACAAGTATTGGGACAAAAACGGCAACGGCATGTGGGATAAGATACTTAAGGCTGGTGAGTTTAACGAGCCTGCCATCCGAGACGTTAACGATAACGGCGTATATGATGCTGGCGATGTGTTGTTGGCTGGTGTTGCTCCATCGCTTGAAACATACAAGTATAGTGTGTCTCATACCTATGCAAAAGTTGGAAAGGTCAAGGTCACCTTAAAAGTCACAACCAACGTAGGAAAGTCAAACACTCAAACCCAAAACATGACAGTTTACGGTTACAACATAGCCGTCACAAACGTCATACGTGCCTATCCTACGCGTGATGTGCCAATCCCGTCTGACACAGTCCTCACAGTGAAGGAGGGCGAAAAGGTTTACATTAACGTGACAGTTGCGAACAAGGACGTTGTCATGTTACCATGGCGTGAAGACTTAAACGTCACTGTCTATTTCAACGATGTCAAAATAGAAACAAAAACCGTGAGAGGCCTGTTGAATGGAACTTCTACAACCGTGACCTCCACTTGGAACACAGCAGGCATCACTGCTGGAACCTACACTATCAAAGCCAACGCCACAGCCTTGTTTGCGACTACACGCGACGCAGAAGACAAGAGCGACAACCAGTTTATAGACGGTGCTGTCAAGGTTCTCGCGCTTCCTGTGGTGAACTTCACATACTCTCCGAGCAAGCCAATTGCGGGTCAATCAGTGACGTTCAACGCCTCAGAAAGTTACGACCCCGACGGCACCATTGCTAGCTACAGTTGGGACTTCGGAGATGGCACCCCGAGTCAAACGGTTGTGACTAAAACTGCGACGCACATTTTCAGGCCTTCGCCTCCTGTTCGGACGAACTTTACTGTGACCCTAACCGTCACCGACAACGATGGAGTGTCTGGCTCTTTGTCTCAGAATGTGACAGTTTATGTTCACGACGTAAACGTCACTGAAGTCACTGTTTCGGCGACTGAGGTGGTGGCGGGTGAATCCGTGACTATAAACGTGGCTGTGGCGAATGAAGGTGACTTCGGCGAAACCTTCGCATTAACAGTTAAGTATGGCGACCATGAAATCCAGACGCAAACTGTGACTTTAGATTTGGGCTCTTCTACTACTTTGCCCTTCATTTGGGACACGGGTGGCGTGGCGGCGGACACGTATACTATAAGCGCTGTGGCAACTCTTGACGTGGATAACGATTTGTCAGACAACACGGGTGTCTGCGGTGAGACTGTCACGGTGAATCCATCTTCAAGCATCTTCTTATACGTGGTTGCTGGCGTTGCCGTTGCCATAGCCATTGCAGGTGTTGCGGTCTATTTGTTTAAGTTTAGGAAACCGAAGCCACCGATGCAACCGTAGCATCCAAGTTTTTCTTTCTTTTCTTTTTCTTTTTTTGGGTTTTCATTGTTTTGATGCTTGTTTATGGAGAACTAGAACTTTGTTATAGATTTTAGTAAAAAAAGAGTTAAATAGTCTTTTGGTTTAATTATATGTCGTATGATTTAGGAGTGAGAGAGAAATTGAGAAATGCGAAAGTTTCGAGAGTGTTTGCTATCGCTCTAACTGCACTGATTGCTGTGTCAATAGTTTCCGTTGGTTTAGTGAACGCTGCATTTCCACCCATTGGAGCCACTGTTCAGCTTAATCCATATGAATCCAACCCGAACCCATACCAGTCTTCACACATTGCCAGAGGAGCCCCCTATACTTCAAGCCCAACAGCTCGTGCTGTCTATTCAATAACTGTCACAAGCCCATGGTTGGCACATGATAGGGATCTAACCACAAACGCCTACTTCCTCTATAACAAGGGAACCGCTGCGAGCCCAGGATACCTTGAACTCAAAACCTTCACCAAAGATACTGTGCTAGCACCACCCATTGCCGCAAACGGTGTCACTATGAAAATGAAGTTTGCAGCTCAAGCTGGCACCGACGACCTGTACAGAATCACGTATTATGTATTAACATCTGGACCATATGAGCTGAGGGGTTGGACGAGTGCCGAAACCCTCCTAGACACTTACACCTGGACTCCCACGCGCACTTGGACTTGGACAAACGTTGGCGACATCAGATTCAGAATTGAAACACAATTAGTGGGCACTTCTGACGGCAAGAGAATCGACGTCTACGAGATGTGGTTAACAGTCACCGTTGACCCAGAGAGCAGCGAACCCTACATAAGCCTAGGCGGTCCTTCACCTCCTAATCCTCCACACGGATACCACGACGGAGACCTATTCGCAATCGCCCCAACCGAGTTCTACTACTATTACAACGGATACTTCGAAATCAACAGCTTCTTAAACACCCCATCAGTTGAGTTCCCCATCGGCTGGGTTGACTTCAAAATAAGTTACGCAGCCAAAGCCAGTACAGACGACCAATACAGAATCGTCTACTACGTAGGAGACGCCGGACCAGTAGTTCTGCAAGACTGGGTCTCAGGCTTAAGCGCCCAGTTCAGGTGGCCAGGCGTAGACCCAACCGTAGTATCAGGCGCAGGCACTCAGTCTCAGAGGACTTGGAGCAACATGCCAGAACCAACCGACGGCGTGTGGGACTGGATTGACATAAGCATGGTCCGCATCAGAGTTGAAACCGCCCTGGTTGGCAACGAAGACTTCGCCAAAATCAGCCTATACGAGGTCTGGTTAACCGTGTACGAGGGAACATTCCCACCAGCAGGTCCAGGACTCTCAGCACAACCCCCGACGATTGCACCCTTGGGCCAAGATGACTACTTCTTCGTAGACATATACGTCACCGACGTGACCAAGATGCACGGCTTCCAATACATCATCTACTATGATACAACAGTGTTGACAGCCAAAGACTTCTGGTCCTACAACCCATTTGCACTTGCGGCACCCTCAGGAATCGACGACGTAGCAGGCTGGGTATCCGTAGCCTTCAGCAGCTTCATGGGCGACGGGACAGGCTTCACAGGCGACACACCAGCAGTGAGAATATACTTCACAGTCGACAACCCGGTTGGTACTGCTTCGCCATACTTCGAAACAGTGGTAATGTCTGATGTATATGGAGACGCAATTACACCCATATACGTGACAGGCTTCGCCTACGGCGCAGTTCCAGAGTTTCCATTCGGACTATCCGCAGTCATGCTGTTAGCTCCACTAATACCTCTAGCGTACATTTGGCGTACAAGAAGGAGAGTGATCAAACAATGAAAAACACCAAGCTAGCCCTAATATCCATAACCCTACTAGCAATATTACTGCTGGGAGGGGCTGTCATTCTTCTGGCGACCGGACCGAAACCACTAACAGTCAACGTGAAGTTTAACCCAGACACACTGGACCTTGGAGCGCCAGGATGGAGCGTAAAAACAGTCACGGTAACCCTATGGTTTGACACAGGAAAATACGACGGAAGAGACATAGACCCAAAGACTGTGCTCATCGAAGGAGTCCTTGGACCAAAAGGAGGCTGGAAACGCACATGGACAGAAAGAGACTGGCAACTGAAAGCATGGGTCTTCAGATTCAACGTCTCTGGAAGCTCTCTGATAGACTTGCTCTGGATGAAAATAGGCCACGAAGGAATCCCCGGACCAGTTGCGACCATTCCACTCACAGTAACGGGCAACCTCTACGCCACTTTGGATGCGCTACCCTTCACAGGAACAGGCTACATAACAGTGTACATCCCAACAAATCCACCCCCTCCACCACCCCCATAACCTAATCCCCCTTTTTTTGTACCTAAGTTTCATCCAAAGCACGAATTCGGGAGATGAAGCCATCAAGCATGTACAAGAAAGCCATCGTTTTGATCATCTTTGCATTGTTAGCCATGCTTCCAACACAATTTCGAACAGCAAGAGCAAGTCCCGGAACCATTTATGTTCCTGACAATTACCAGACAATACAAGAAGCGGTGTATAAATCGCTTCCAGGAGACACAATCATAGTGAGGGCAGGAAGAATATATTATGAGAATGTAATTGTAAACCAATCGAATTTAATGCTTAAGGGAGAGAACAGCGCGACCACAATCGTAGACGGCCAAGGAATCGACAACGTCTTCACCTTAAACAATACCACCGTTTCTATAAGCGGGTTCACAATACGCAATGGCAAGAGCTTTTCCGGCATTGAGGCACCCACGTTTGGCAACCACCAAATTTTGGATAACATACTCTTAAACAACGCTGACGGCATCAAATTTCTCTCGTCAAGTGGAAACAAAGTCGTCAACAACAGGCTTATCGACAACAGCTTAACAGGTATAAACGCAAAGGGTGCAGGCAACAACAACATTAGCAGCAACTATGTGACACAAAGCGCCTACGGCATCATGCTCGAAGCATCCAACAACAATTTCATCATCAGCAACAATGTGTCAGACACTTCATATGGCATCTATCTGTACTCTTCCAACTATAACGACGTCGACAAAAACAATGTCTCCAGCAAAATAGTTGGCATCTACTCGATCTACTCCAATGACGGCGACATCCGCGACAACACAGTGTCAGAATGCGCCTACGGCATCGAACTATACGGAGGCACACGCAACAACATCCTCCGCAACTTAGCACTAAAAAACGCTTACGGCATCTACCTAGTCCTCGCCAACACAGCTAACGTGGTTAATGAAAACTTAGCTTCAAACAATGACTGGGGCATCTATTTCTATGATTCCGACAGCAACACAGTCACATTCAACACTGCATCATACAACACATACGGCATCTATCTAACATCCACTGCCACCGGAAATTCTATCTACAAAAACAACTTCCTTGAAAATACCGCGCAAGCGTTTCAAGGGGGAAGCAGTACAAACACATGGTATATAAAGATAGCAGGCAAAAATTACGGCAACTACTGGAGTGACTATCTAGGCCAAGACACAAACGGAGACGGCGTCGGAGACTATCCTCCCGAATCGCTCCCCCACTGGGGCGTAGACAACTATCCACTCATGAACCCAACCCTAACCGTGCATGACATAGGCATAATCAGTGTCGAAGCCTCTCCCACAACAGTGTACAAGGGACAAATAGTCAGCATCACAGTTATCGCAAGAAACGAAGGAACCGTGAACGAAACCTTCACAGTCACCGCCAAATACTTCAGTCGCATCATTGAAACAAAAACGGTCACCAACCTAACTCGATATGCGAGCACAACCCTAGTGTTCAACTGGGACACAACAGGCGTGCCCGCAGGCTTCAACTACGAAATCAGGGCAGAAGCCAGCATAGTTGTAGGCGAAACCGACAAACTTGACAACTCTTTAACAGACGGCACAATATGCGTCAAAATCCTTGGCGACATAAACGGCGACGGAGTCGTCAACATGCTTGATTTAAGCCTAGTCAGCGCCCACTGGTATCCAGGTCCACCTATCGGACCCTCAGGCTATGACCCAAACGCCGACATCAACAACGACGGAGCAGTCAATATACTAGAAGTATCCATAGTCAGCGCTCACTGGGGAGAAACCGAATAACCATTAGACTTCCATTGCTAACCAAAAAACTACAGCAAAATCGCCGAGAGTTTAGGAATAATTGACCTAAAAAGGATAAAGCCTTTCCAAAAACACTAATCCAAACTAACTATCTTCTAGAAGACTTGAACTACAAACTTAATAATTCTGAAGAAGATACATTGATAAATGAGTGAATCAAAGTAAAACTTTATCCTTGCTTCATTAAGGGGAACAAACTTGAGAAAAAGAAACCCAGCAAAACTTTTACATATTTTGCTAATATCTACCTTACTCACTTTTTTAATCTTGCCCACCCAACAAACCACTATTACAAACAATCTCGTCCAAGAAGAAACCCAAAACCCACCCCTTATTAGCAGCAACCCAACATTCAAACCCACTATGTGGAAACCATTTTGGATTGACAGAGACAATAACAGCATCGCCGACACCCTCGACGAAGAAATCGCTGCCAAACTCTCTAACAGCACCTCTGGAGATTACGTAAACGCTATCGTAGCGTTAAGGACTCAACCGACAACAGACGACGCAAACGCCTTCGTACTATCAGGCGGCTACTTGACCACCTCTCCTTGGACCCACGCAATATACGGATTCGGTGGACAAATACCCTACAACAGAATAGCAAACTTCGTGCAGTCAAACCCTAACGTACTTCTAGTTGAAAAGGAACAGATTAGCCATGCCCATGTTGCCTACGCCGCACAACAAATCGGAGCAAGAAACTACGTTTGGAACACCATAGGCCTTCAAGGCGACCCACAATCATCCATCGCCATAGTAGACACAGGAATAGACGACACACACCCCGACTTCTCACCTGGCTACGATGACAAAAACTTCGCAAAAAAAATAGTCGGATGGAACGACCAGATAACACCCGGCACAACCTCACCATACGACGATAACGGACACGGCTCACACGTTTCGGGACTCGCTGCAGGGAATGGGTTCTTCAGTACAGATGCCTCAGGAAACGCAGTTGCCACTTGGGGAGCAAACCTTGGAAGTCTCAGCACTGGCACTTACCTCATAAGTGGTATGATGGTGAACAAAACAGGCACCATAACTGTCAATGTAAAATGGAAAAACACTGGCACAGGAAAGCTGTCGGCTCTCAGACTCTATTATGGAGACAAAACTCTAAACACTGGCAGCTGGGCTCAAGTGGCGTCTGTCAACACGCCATCCAAAGACACATGGTATACAGTGACATATGGAGTTTCTTCTATTCCTTCAGGAGGCTACGACATGTATCACATATTGATGTCCTTCACAGCTGGACTTCTCGATAATTTCTACGTAGTCTTCACAATGTCATGGCCTTACACCCCTCCTGCTGATGGTTTCTCTGCGTGGACAGGAATTGCTCCACAGACAAGACTAGTGGGAGTCAAAGTTCTGGATTATAGTGGCTCAGGAACTGACACAGGACTACTCAATGCTCTTGAATGGATCATTACGAATAGGCAAGCCTATCACATCGTCATCACCAGCATGAGTTTAGGTTTCGGTCAAGAGGTGTCAACAGTAAACAATGCTGTGGTAAATTTGGTCAACAGTGGAATCACCACAGTGGTCTCAGCTGGAAACAGCGGATCTGGAGCTAACAACATATATACTCCAGGCTCCGTGGACGAAGCAATTACAGTCGCAGCAACAAACCAGTTCGACAACATAGTCAGTTACAGCAGCCAAGGAGGGACCTCGAGGTACACAGGCAAAACAACAAAACCTGACATCACCGCTCCTGGAGGCAGTTTCTTAGCCGTGCCACTTTTCAGTGCAGATAGCAACGATTGGGATGCAGATAAGATGTGGTCTGAAGTTGCGATTAATGATTCGGCACCAATGCAGGGCACGTCGATGTCTGCACCTATCGTGTCTGGTGCCGCAAGCCTTATAATTCAAGCTATGGGCGGATTCGCCAACTGGCATTACACCCGACAGCAAGCCTTACTGCCCAAAATGATTTTGTTGATGACCGCCACAGAAACGTATCCCAACCTCAGAGAACCCACCTCCACGGCAGCCCCAACACTAGAACGTGGAGGCAAAGACGCCCATGAAGGATATGGCAGACTAAACCTCGACGCGGCAGTGGACGCCCTCTCCAAGACATACGAGATCGAAACCACTATAACTGAGACATTAGGTCGCCCTCCAACTCTCACAGACATCTCGGTGCTCGGTCAAAAACTGGCTTGGGCTAGAAAAGTACAACTCAACACTGAAGGGCAATACAATTTCACACTAACTGTTCCAGTAGATGCCGACTTCGACTTACATTTGTACAACAGCACAGGCACATGGTATGGCGAACCAGCCATAGTGGCAAAAAGCACAAGCGCCACAACTGGAGGATATGAACAGATTATTTTAACTGCACCTTACAACGGAACCTATTATCTAGTCGTAAAAAGAGCAACAGCAAACACACAAGGCGGCGCCTTCACTTTAGAGAGCGTATTCACACCAAAACACGACGTTGCCGTACTGGCGGTTGAGACATCCGCCATCTCAGTTTATGAAGGCAACACATTAAACGTTTGGGTTACCGTAAAAAACAAAGGATTAAACACGGAAACATTCAATGTCACCGCCTTCTACAACAACACTGCCATAGAGGAGCAAACCGTAAATCTGACGCCAAGCGCCACAACCACATTAACTTTCACTTGGAACACCTCAGGAATAGCGCCTAGCAACTACACCATTAAAGCCCAAGCAGACACAATCCCAAACGAGTACAACTCCTCCGACAACACTTTCATCAACGGAAAAGTTCACGTCAAAATCCCCGGCGACATCAACGGCGACGGAGTCGTCAACATGATTGATTTGAGCTTGATCAGCACGCATTGGTATCCCGGTCCGCCCATAGGGTCCTCAGGCTATGACCCAAACGCCGACATCAACAATGATGGATCGGTCAACATGGTGGAAGTTAGCATAATGAGCGCCTACTGGACCGGACCACCAAAAGGACCATTAAGCCCGTAAGATACTCTACGAACCAGAACTTATTGAGGCTTAGGTGGTCGGCTATATTCTTGTTTTCTCATTATTGAGATTGTTTCTTCTTTCTTCGCAAAGAGACAACTATACTCGGAAAAAGCCAAGTGGGTCTACAGAAAAATCCTTGCATGGCTCTGAATTAATAGCTATGCTGTCTATAATATTTACTAAGGTTGCTAGTCAGAAACATTAACAAAGTCTAGAAAACGCATGGTTTTCGCATGTGAACTAATAGATTTACATGAAATTGTATAGAATTTAGTTATATAATATTTTGAAAGTAACCTTTATAACAACCTGCTGCGTTTTCAGATAGTGAGCGGGAGTGAAAGAGAGGAAGGACTATTTTGCTGACAAGACAGGGTCTGATGAAGGTTAGATCCAAAGCCGTCAGAAGCGGGCTCTGGTATGAAGCTTTGTCAAGGGCTGAAAGAGCCATCCTAGATCTAACAATAAAATGTGTAGAGAAAGTCAGAAGCCCAATACTCACCAAAGCCATTACCAGAATCCTTGGCAAAATCATGAAGACCCTGGAAAAAAGCTTTTTAGAAAAGGCACAAGAAATCGGCAGTGACCTAGCCCAACGATTGAGCAAGGTCGCTGAAAAATGGGGAAACAAAAACGCCCCAAACTGGAAAAACGACAAAAAATTCATCAACTTTCTCGGAGCTACAGCGCTCAATACGTAACCACGCTCAATCCAACCACAATTTCCACGGGAAGAGTGAAGGTTGATAATCGCGTGTATCCCAGCGTACAATGAGGAGAGAACCATAGCCAGTGTTATCTTGCGGGCGCAAAAACACGTTGACACTGTAATTGTCTGCGACGACGGGTCCACCGACTTGACCGGCGAAATAGCCCACAGATTAGGCGCCATAGTTCTGCATCATAAGAAAAACCTTGGCTATGGAGCAGCTTTACGAAGTTTGTTCAGAAAAGCCAAGGACGTAAATGCAGACATTGTATTGACACTTGACGCAGATGGTCAGCACGACCCATGGGAAATTCCTGATATGGTTCAACCGATTCTTGAAGACAAGGCTGACATGGTAATCGGATCGAGGTTTCTTCAGAAGAACAACAACGTTCCAGCTTACCGGCGTTTCGGAATTAAACTTCTAACCAGAGTGAGTAATGGTTCGCTAAAAAAGGATATTTCAGACGCGCAGAGTGGCTTTCGCGCTTACAATAAAAACGCCATGCAGAAGCTCAGGCTTTCCGAAGAAGGAATGGGAATCAGTGCAGAAATCCTTCTAAAAGCTAGAACTGAAGGCTTAAGAATAGCAGAAGTTCCAGTGCAGGTGAACTACAAAGGAGTCGAGACTTCAACTCACAATCCGGTGAGACATGGCTTAAGCGTTTTATCAACTATTATTCGGTTGGTGGTGGAGGAAAGACCTCTCTTTTATTTGGGCATACCCGGCGCTATTTTATTCAGCATCGGAATAGGTTTCGGAATATGGACCTTAAAGTTGTATACAGCGGTGGGAAGCATAGTAACCAACGTGGCGCTCGCCGCAGTCGCTTTTATCCTCATAGGATCATTCACATTGTTCACCGCCATAACATTATACGCCATTGTGAGACTCACCCAAAAACAACAGACTGAGCGTTCTTACTGAGCGAACGCAAGAGCTGGCATTTAAAACCGCTGAATACCGTGTAAAAGTTTGCTCAATATCTTAACCATAGACTTCGAAGAATGGTATCATCCCGAATACGTAAAGCACAACGCTGCCTTAAACAGAAAAGATTACTCATCTCAAGGGCTTGGCAAAGCGTTTGAATTACTTGAAAAACATAATTGCATAGCAACATTCTTTGTTGTAGGTGAAATAGCCAAAAAGCATCCGGAATTTATTAAGCAAATTGAAGAAAAGGGGCATGAAGTAGCGTTTCACGGGTATTTTCACGAACCATTATCTCAAAAAACCGCTGACACACTCCGATGGGAAATCAACGAGTTTCGTTCAGCGATTGGCAAGAGTTGCATAGGTTTTCGTGCACCTTCGTTTTCACTGAACCAGACTACTAAATGGGCATTAGATGTTCTCGAAGAAAACGAATTCAAATATGACTCAAGCATTTTTCCAGCAAGCACTCCTCTTTATGGATTGAGCCGCGCACCAACCAAACCTTACAAACCCAGCCACGATAACGTCAGCGTCGAAGATAAAGAAACCAGACTCTGGGAATTTCCCCTACACGTATATTCATCGCGGATTCTTCGACTTCCAATGGCCGGCGGATTTTACCTACGTTTTTTTCCACTCAGACTTATTATGAGATCAATAAAGAAGGCGAACAATGATGAATGCCCAGCGGTTGTTTTTGTTCACACTTGGGAATTGGATCCCAAAACGCCAAAACTCAAACTTGGACTTTACAAATCTTTTGTAACATATCATAATCTAGAAAAAACTGCCTCAAGACTTGAGCAAATGTTGTCCAATTTTGAGTTCACCAGCGTTCAAAACTACATGAAAGAGAAAGGTTTGTCGTGATTGAGCGATTCTGAGAAAGAATACTGGGACGAAGCAGCAAAGGAGTTCGACACTGTCTATAGAGAAGAGAAAGACGCTCTTAGGAGGGCGGTAGACAAAGTTTTTCGAAAAGGCACAGCCGAAAGGTTCCAGCTTACGCTTCAGGAATGCAAAAACGTTAACGGAAGAAGAATCTTAGACATAGGCTGTGGCACAGGACGCATGACTGTTCAGCTGGCAAAAAGAGGAGCCCAGGTAGTTGGTATAGATTTTTCGCAAAAAATGATAGACATGGCAAAGCTGCTGGTGGAGAAAGAGGGACTCCAAGACAGATGCGCGTTTCTACGAGACGATTTTTCAAAGCATCTGTTCAAAGAAAAATTTGACATTTCCCTTGCCTTGGGGGCCTTCGACTCCACGAAAGATCCAGCTTTCCATCTTAAGAAAATGAGGTCATTAACTACAGAGAAATGCATAATGTCTTTCCCATCTAAATTTGCCTTTGGGGTTCCCTTGAGATTTATTTGGCTTCGAAGCAGAAACTGTCCTATCTACTTCTACACCAAAAAAGAATTGAAACGCCTTCTTTCACCACACTTCTCACGTTACAGGATTAAAAACATAAGCGCAAGATATTTCTGCGTAGCCTCTGTCAAAAACAGGAATACACCTTGAGGCAACAGCGCTTACTATCTTACTAGCGACCCAATAATAACTGCAATTTACCCAAGCGAGACCAAGCAGATTTGCCTGACATTTTTGAATGTGAAGATGCCAACACGTGGAGTCTCTTGCTTGAGAGCAGTTCATCCGCCAGTGCTTATCATTTGTGGGAATATGGTGAAGTCCTAAGTCAAACTTATGGATACAAAAGGCACTACCTGACTTATGCCTCTGGCAACGAGCTAAATGGCGCACTTCCATTGATTCAAGTCAAAAGCATGCTGTTGGGCAATCGCTTAATTTCCCTTCCCTTCTGCGAATATGGAGGCCCTTTGATCCGATCAGATCTTAAACCTGGCGAAGCTTCAAATACACTGAGACGACTTCTTAACGCTGGGGTTGATTTAGCCACCAAACTTGGTTTGAAGTACATTGAGTTAAGGCATCCTTCAATATCTGACGAGTCGGTCCTCGTTCAGCCTCGTTTTGACAAGGTTCAATCATACGTGACTTTTCGAATCGACCTCACAAAGGGAGCAACGCAGCTTTGGAACTCCTTGGATAAAAAAACCAGAAACGCAGTGAGAAAATCTCAGAAAAGTGGGCTTCAAATAGAATATGTCAATGAACCTGACAAACTGAGAGAATATTATGGGCTTTATCTTCAAACGCAGAAGAGATTAGGATCGCCTCCCAACAGTTTTAAACTTTTTGAGAATCTTTTCTCAGCTTTTTCTTTGAGCAAAAAGATGCGGATGATTTTGGCAAAGCATGAAGGCGAGTCGATAGCGGGTATAACAGTTTTCTTTCACGGCAACAATGTTTTTTGGTGGAACAACGTCTCAGACATGAAACATCGAAGTCTCAACCCAACTAACTTACTTCTATGGAGCACGATTGAGTGGGCAGTCGAGAAAGGATACAAAACAATGGACTTGGGAAGAACACGCAAGTTTTCAACAATATATGATTTCAAAAGTGGCTTTGAGGGCGAAGAAAAACCTCTCATCGACTACGTTCGTTTCTTAACTTCGGGAAAGAAAGAACTCCCTGACCCTTCACAACAAAGGTATCGGTTTGTGTCAAGTTTGTGGGGGCTTCTGCCGGTGAGTGTCACACGGAAGATTGGGCCGCGAATTATTAAGGGCATAGCGCTTTGAATTTGGTGCAGAGCGTGGTAAAGATTATTCCAAGAACAGCCCTTCCAATTGGCAATAGAGAAATCGCAGCCCTTTCGGACATTTTGCTTCCAAGTGGCAATGCTGACGAACAAAAGGTCGATGAGTTTGAGCATGAATTCGCTGAATATCTGGGTGTAAATGCGGCTTACGCCTTCAACTCTGGAAGAACTGCCTTGTCGATTGCTCTTCAAGCGTTAGAGCTTAAGTCGGGAGCTGAAGTGTTGGCACCAGCCTACACCTGCGCTATCGTGTTCGACGTTATTCTTCGTTTAGGTTTGAAAGTTGTTCCAGTTGATGTTAATCCTAAGACCTACAATATAAACCCAGACCTCATCCCCAAATTAATCTCACCCAACACTCGAGTTATCATTCCGATTCACTTGTTTGGACAACCCTGCCAAATGGATGAAATCATGAAAACCGCCAACAAATATGGCTTATACGTGATCGAGGATGTGGCACAAGCTCTCGGAGCAAAATATAAGAAAATGATGGCAGGCACACTTGGCGACATGTCCATTTTTAGCTTCGGCCCTGGCAAGAGTATTACCTCTGGCGAAGGCGGAGCCCTAGCCATCAACAATACGCAATTCAAGGGAAAAGTAGCAGAACTTCAAGAACAATTGAAAACGCCTGATTTAAATTGGAATCTAATGTTGATGCGGAATATTATAGCGATGAGAATGTTTTCCAACCAATACCTTTATGGAAAAATAAGGGAACGCTTGGAAGAAAGCCTCCTCAAAGGCGACCGAGAAATCGTAGAAAACTGCATTAAGTTAGCGCGGCAGGGAGAATCTGTTGCGATTAATCCTACGGTTAAGATGGCTAGAATGCCAGCGGTCTCAGCTGAAATTGCAAAGATTCAACTGAAAAGAGTTGACAGCCTTAATGAGAAGAGAAAAGCAAACGCTGCAAAACTCTCAATCTTGCTGGCAAATTTGAAAGATTTCTTGTTATTGCCTAAAATCAATAATGATGTTGAGCATACATTCGTTCGTTACACCACGATTTTTCGGAAGTGTAATCGAGAAGCCCTGATGACGCGTCTTCTGAAACATGGAATTGACACCGAAAGACCATACTTCTATCTTCCAGAAGTGCTTGAGGAACTAAAAGCTGAAACCCCTACCGCAATAGCTTTGTCCCGCTCTGCTCTCACCTTACCCAACCATCCACTTTTAAAATCCACAGACGCAGTAAAGATAACAAATGCTCTTACAGCCGAACTCAAACCTTAGCCTCAGAGGAACTCCAGATTGAAGGGCAGAAATGCTTGGAAACAATTCAAGGTTGCTCGACGAAGACTAATAACTCAGATTCTCCAAGACCTAGCCTTTGTTTTACCTTGGCCTCTTCGTTCCATCTTTCATCGGGCTCGAGGCGCGAAAATTGGCAAAGACGTGTACATTGGTTCCCTGGTTATTCTAGAAGATGCTTATCCCGAATACATAACCATTGAGGATCGTGTTCAAGTTAGCGCTGGAGCGAAAATTATCGCACATGATTCCAGCTTCCACAACGTGTTCGATGGACGGCTTCCAACCTACATTGGACCCGTAGTCATCAAACGTGGCGCCTACATAGGCTCTGGTGCTCTGATTCTTCCAGGCGTCAGTATAGGTGAAAACGCAATAATTGGAGCAGGCGCCGTTGTCACTTCAACTGTTCCGGCTAGATCTATAGCCATCGGTGTACCTGCAAAAATTGTCGGGACAATTGACGAAAAAGTTGCAAAGTTTCTTTCTCGGAAAGGTTTGTTTCTCTGGAAGTATCACGAGACACCTCGGCAGTTGACCCAGCGAGAAAAAGCTGACATTGAAGACAATCTTTAGGTTAATGCCTTGAATATCCTCTTTGTCTCCGAATATTATCTTGCCAATCATGACTTCGTCAAACTCTCAGTCGAATTAGCTAAGAGAAAGCATTCGGTTAGCGTGGTCACATCCTTCAGAAATTTTGACAAGCGTGAGTTCGGCGAAGGCGTCCAAGTGTTTGAAATCAAACCGTTTACTACAATCTACAGCGTGCCTCATTCATTGTCATTTCCACTCTTGAAAATCAGCAGGCTCGTTGAAGCACTGGGCATTCAGGTTGTTCACGGCTTGATGGATTATTCCACGAATACAGCCGTGGCTTTTCTAGTTTCAAAGGCAGCCAAGATTCCTTTTGTCTATACGGTGCAAGGTATGGGTACTCGAACAGAGCGTGTAGTTGTCGACACTTTGGCAGAATTGTACGATTGGACAATTGAGCGCTCAATTTCTCAAAACGCCAAAAAACTCATTCTTCTTTCGAAGAGCCTCGTTCCGAGAACGCGAAAGCTGGGTATTCCAGACGAAAATGTGGTTGTTATTCCGTCTGGAGTTGATTGCGTTCAATTTGATCCAGAGCGTCAAGAAGTAAGGGAGAAAGCAACAGTGTTGCGCAGTAATCTGCATATTAGTCATAACGATTTCATTGTTGGTTATATTGGCAGATTAGTTCCAGCGAAAGGTCTACCATATCTTCTAGAGGCTGTCGCAAAGATAAAACGAACCAACCCAAACTTAGTCCTCCTGCTGGTTGGGGAGGGTACAGAGAAGGTCAATCTTCAGGCTATGGCTGATGACTTGGGAATAAGAGCGCATTTTGTGGGTTACCAAACTGACACTCTGCCCTATTATGCTCTAATGGATGTTTTTGTGTTGCCTTCATTTTTTGAGGGTTTGTCAGGCGTTGTCCTAGAAGCTATGGCTATGGAAAAGCCGATTGTGGCAACAAACGTTGGAGGCACCAGCGACATGGTTTGTAATAGTAAAAACGGTTTCTTAGTTCATCCAAGAGACTTTGAAGGAATAGCCTCTGCGCTTGAGAAACTTATTTCGCAGGATGATTTAAGACTAAACATGGGCAAGGTGGGTCGAGAGATAGCTAAAAAAGACTTTCAATGGGATAACATAGTGGACAGAGTAGAAACGGTTTATAAAGAAGTTGTCAATGAATGATACCAAAGATTTTCAAGAACGAATAGACAAAACTATTCTTCAGAGGAGAAAGTTAGAAATTGGGGATCAAACAGATTCTGCCCACTAAACCCTGTTTTCCAAGAGAAGATGTTCAAAGAATCAAGTGCGACGTAGAAAAAATAATGAAGTCCGGCATGCTCACGCTGGGCGATTACACAAAAAAGTTTGAAACCGAATTTTCAAAGCTGTGCAAGACGAAATACGCTGTGGCCGTCAATTCAGGCACCAGTGCACTGGAGATTACTCTACGAGCCTTTGGACTAAAAAATGGCGACGAAGTTCTTGTGCCAACGAATACTTTCAGCGCCTCTGCAGCTTCGATTGTTTTCGCGGGTGGAAAACCTGTCCTCACCGATATCAGTGCTGATTCCCTCTGCATGGATTCTGAAAACGCCCAGAAACAATTAACAAACAAGACTAAAGCCATAATGGTAGTTCACATTGGGGGTTTAGTCTGCCCAGACGTAAAGGGTTTGAGAGAATTGTGCCAAGACCATCATTTATTTCTCATAGAAGACGCTGCTCATGCACAAGGAAGCGCGATTGGCAACCAAATGGCAGGGGCACTTGGAGATGCCGGTTGCTTCAGCTTCTATCCAACTAAAGTGATAACAGCAGGCGAGGGCGGCATGATTACCACAAACAATAAAGAAATCATGAAGAATGCCTTGATTTTGAGGGATCAAGGAAAGGAGAACTTCAGCAGCAACATAATTGTGAAGCTTGGATACAACTGGAGAATGAGCGAAATTAACGCAGCCATCGGATTAACACAAGTTAAAAGACTTTCAGCTTTTATTAAGCAGAGGAACAAAATCGCCCATCACTACGACCAGAAGCTTTCAAATATTAAGGAGCTGAAGCCAGTGAAAACACCGCCTAAATTCTCGAACAATTACTACAAATACACAGCATTGTTATCACCAGAAATTTCGAGAGACGATTTCAAGCAGAAACTGAGGGAGAAAGGCATAAGACTTGGAGGCGAGGTTTATTGGCCACCTTTACACATGGAACCCATTTACCAAAGTCTACTTGGAGTCAAAGAAGGCGACTTTCCAGTTGCTGAGGACGTTTGTCGAAGAATGGTTTGTCTTCCGATGTTTAGTCAGATGACCTTAAATGAGGCCAAATACGTAATCGAGAGAGTTAAAGAGGTCTTGTCTCAGCTTTAAAAGGAGAGGCGCTAGGGTTGAAGGTTCTTGTAACTGGTGGGTCAGGTTTCATCGGTAGCCATTTGGTTGATAAACTCCGAGAACGTGATTTCGATGTTCGTGTTTTTGACAAGCAGAAACCCTTACGAGAAGATGTGGAATGGTTCAAAGGTGACCTTCTCAATCAAAGCGAGGTTTTGGAAGCCTGCAAAGATATCGAAGTTATTTACCATCTTGCCGCCATAGCTGATGTTAATGTTGCTTTGTCACACTTTGAAACTTGTTTTCAAGTAAATGAGCAGGGAACCATGAACTTTCTCAAAGCTGCTCAAGCTGAAGAAGTAGAGCGTTTTATCTTGGCTTCGACAACTTGGGTCTACGGAAACATGTATGATAAGGTAGATGAAACTACACCAATACCATTACCAGACCACATCTACACAAAAACAAAGATTGGGCAAGAACAACTCGTATTCGCTTGGCATAAACACTACGGCTTGCCCTACACTATCTTAAGGTTTGATATTCCGTATGGGCCACGAATGCGAGGAAACATGGCGATATCGATCTTCACTCGAAGAGCATTGCGTCATGAACCTATAACCATCTTCGGCGATGGTGAACAAGGTCGCTGCTTCATATATGTTGAAGATCTCGCTGAAGGAAACATTGCTGCCTTGAATGACGCCGGAAAAAATGATATCTTCAATTTGCCTGGATCTGAATTCATAACAATGAATAAAATAGTCCAAGTTTTGGAGAAAATTTTCGGTAAGCTTCAAGTCAAATATGAACCTGCAAGACCACATGATTTTAAAGGCGCCGTGGTGAGCAAAGAAAAAGCGAAGGAACTCTTGAAATGGGAAGCTAAAACCGCCTTTGAAGAAGGCTTAAGAAAATACGTTGAGTCTGTAAACGCTGAAGAAAAATCAACTGATACATTGAACAATTGATAGATACGTGTATGCACTGATGTCGCTTCAAATCAACGCAAAAATTAGCAAAAATTTGCCCAAGCCACTTTTCTGCTTCGTGACTGAGGTTGATCTTGATAGGATTGGAGGAGCAGTGACTAACGATCAGAGAATGATTGCTTGTCTTAGAAAGCTAGGCGAAGTTGATGTAATTTATATGGAGAAAATGAAACATGCATCTATAGTTGCCGCCTTATTTGTGTTTGGGTTCAAGGTTTTGAGGAGTTTATCGAGACCTTACACGGCATATTTTTCTCGTGGTCTCTTTTCATCAACTCTTCTTGTATGGCTCACATCTGTAGGTCGTAAACGAATTGTCCATCAGGCTTTGTCGGTTCCTTTTCCTTCGCAAGAAGTATTTTATATGCCCCATGGTCGAATCGAATCCGAACTCCGCTATTTAGTGTTCAATTTCTTGGAGAAAACAATACTTCCAAGGGTTAAGGCAATTAATGTGGCTTCTGATGAGTATGTTGCTCAACTGGTTAGAGGTGGTGTTAAAGAAGATAGGGTTTGGGTTTTACCTTTTAGCGTTGAATCCTCTTTTTTCGAAACACCCTTCAAAAATAATGAAGGCGAGGTTTTCTCCTTTGGTTACGTTGGTCTTTTTCATCTATATCATGCGCTCCTTCCAATGATTCAAGCATTTGACCTCTTCGTTCAAAACAAACCTGATGCGCAACTAATGCTAGCAGGAGAAGGAGTTTCTCGTACTGAGATTGAGAAGGAGGTTGTGAAAAGAAACTTGTCAAGCAAAGTGAAATTTGTAGGAGAAATTTCTCATGAATATTTGCCGAGTTTTTTGTCTCAAATAAACTGTTTCATCTTGCTCATGCGCACGCCTGGACTACCTATAGGCATAATAGAAGCTGCCGCGGCTGGAAAGGCAATCATAACTTTGAAACAAAAAAACGATAAGGCACTCAGCCGATACTTCACGCATCTTAGAGAGATTTACATGGTCAACTCCGAAAGCCCTAAAGAAATCGAGGCGGCAATGAAAGTCATATATGAAGATTCAAAGTTGAGACAAGCTCTGGCAAGCAAAGCCAGAAACGTTGCCAAAAAATATTTCAGTGAAGATGTTGTAGTCAGACAACTGCGTCACTTCTTGGTTAAGAGTCTCTAGCTGATCGTTGATGTCAAAAGAATCAAACGTTGACGAACTTCTTAAAAAGTTGGTCATTCAGCGGATAAGAGGCAAGTATTTCAATCAGCTACTGAAACTTATTGAAAGTGCATTTCAGAAGGAGATAGAACTTACTGGTTTTGACAAAAGGCGCTTGTCCCGCGCAGCACGGTTCTATCGACTATTTGAATTTGTTATTCCAGTATTCGATGCTGTCCACGCCGATTTTCCAACGATACTTGTAGCTACTTCGAACGATGTCTTAATTGGTGAGATGCACGCAGTTCCTCATGGCAAGGGAATTTGGAGCCTTGATTCCTCTGCAGTAGACCCAATGTTTCGCGGTCGTGGAGTTTATGGCCGATTAATGAATGAAGTCATATCATATATATGTCGCAAAGGTGGCAGAAAAATTGTGACATCTCTTTGGACCAACAATATTGCACCTATAAAGGTCACAGCTCAATATGGTTTCAGAACATACGAAGAAGATATTCTTTTATTTCTAAAATTGAGCGAAAAGACCCTGCTTAAGGAGCGGTTCAATGGTTCAATAAGAGAAGCCAAACCGAGCGACCAAAAGAAACTCTACGAGATTTGCAGATTGGTGTACAAAAAGAAAATAGATGCACACGAAATGACGCCAAGGGATTTTTTTGGCTCTTTTTCAAACCGTTTACTTAATAGGATCTTAGGGACTCGCTCGAAACTGTGGCTCGTGGAAGACGATGGGGCTGTAGCTTATGCAAGCGTCCTTTTCACAAATCCTCAAGAGGCTGGAAGCATCGATTATTTTGCTGTTGTGCCTTTTGACGGTTTCAAGAATCTGGAAACACGACTGTTAAATCATATACTTGAGTTCTTTTCAAAGAACAAAATAGAAAAAGTGGTTGTCAGTCTCAATAAAGAAAGAAAGCAAACAATCGAGGTTTTTCAACAAGCTGGTTTTAAACCGGTTGCTTCAATTTATGAAATGGTTAGGGACTTGGCTGAGTGACTTTGGTCAAAATTGCATACGCTCATGATGGAACCAGCATTTATGACACACTCTTCTTAGAAGAGTTGGTCAAGGGGAATAAAGTGTACTTTGTAACATTTAACCACAAGCCCATCGACATGCCTGAACAGGTGAGTGTTGTGCATATGCGTGAGCCACTTGATAAATTGACCAAGAACATCGACAAGTTTGAAGCTTTGCGCATGTATTTATTGTTTCTTTTCAGAGGGATTCTTTTAAGGCTAATTCTTAGAAAAACGAGGCCACAACTGGTAATCGGTTGCATGGCAACAAAATACGGCTTCTACTCTGCTTTAGCAGGGTTCAAGCCAACAATTCTCATCGTTTGGGGCTCCGATGTACTCATTGCACCCAAACGTTTCATTTTGTTCCGTTTTATGGTAAAATATGCGTTGAGCAAAGCCGCCGCTGTCATAGTGGATAGTGAAATACAGAAAAAAGCCGTGCTTCAACTAGGTTGTTATCCAGGAAAGGTTTTAAAATTTCCATGGTTTGACCTAGAAAAGATACGCCCACAGAAAAGCAGAAATGAATTAAGGAAGAATTTAGGCTGGCAAAACAACACCATCATAATCAGCGCAAGGAGCCACGAAACCATCTATGGAGTTGAATATTTAATCGAAGCCATTCCCTTCATTCTTAAAGAAGCCCCTGAAGCCAGATTTCTACTACTTGGAAAAGGACGCCTTACGGAAAAACTCAAGCAGAGAGTATGTGAACTTAAGGTCACCAGTTATGTGAAGTTCTTAAGAAGTATACCACAACAAGATGTTGTCGAATATGTAAACGCAGCAGACATCAACGTCTCCACATCTTTCTCTGATGGAACCTCAGCCAGCCTGCTTGAAGCCATGGCGTTATCCGTCCCATCAGTGGTCTCAGAGATACCTGGCAACAAAGAATGGATAGAAAATGGCTGGAACGGGTATCTAACACCAATTAAAGACCCAAAAGGCCTTGCCGAAAAAATAATCACCCTAATTGAGAACACGGAACTAGCCCGGAGATTCGGGGAAAACGCTCGTAAAACTGTTGAGGCCCGAGTGGATTGGCGAAGAAGCATGAGTGTTTTTGACAACTTAATTCTCACTTTATTGGATAAGAAATCGAAACTGCCAATAACCTCTCCTTGAGGAATGTGGCAATGAATTCTTTCGCGCATGCAGAGAGTTGATTGCAATGGGAATTTCCAAATACTTTCTCGGTGACCATGGGGCTCTTCGTAAGTGGATCGAGTATTCTCAAAATCGCTATCTTTGGTTTTTGATCACTCTGCTTAATCCTAAAGAAAAAGAATTGACATTGGATGACGGTTGCGGCAATGGTAGGTTTTCTGCTGCAATAGCTGAAAAGGGATCTGATGTAATCGCCCTTGATCTCAGTAAATCGCTCTTAAAAGTCGCAGCAGATCAAACGAGAAGGTCTAATGGCAAGATTGTGCCTGTTTTAGGAGATATTCAAAATCTACCGTTTAGGAACTCGGTGTTTGATAAAGTATTATGCGTCAATAATCTGTGGGTTGTTCCTAATTATAGGATGGCTATGCAAGAAATGTTTAGGGCATCAAAAGACGATGGAGAGGTATTGATTGACCATCTAAACCTTTTAAACTGGCGAATTTTGCTCTCGCAATTTGTATATATTTTGAATAGGTTTTCAGGTCGCCATCCTATGCCTCTTTTCTATCGGACACCCTATCAAATATTTGCCCCTTTCCAAGGATTCAGAAGTGAAACATATACTGTTAGCTATAGCCATGCAAGAGCGATAATAAGCAAAGGCAAGAAAATCTTGGCAGAGCGAATTATAATAAAAAGCATAAAATCTTCGTCCAAAGAGCCCCCAAAGGCTAGACAAAAGCCTTGAGAAGTACGAATCCTCCAAGAAGGCAAGAGTGAATTTAGATTTCCCAAGGTGGAAACAGGGAATGCATGTATTCATACACGTTGACGCTGACCCAGACCATTCTTCTGCGTACTCAATGAATGTAATGAGTCCAACTCGAGTACCAAGGGAAAACATTAGGTGGCATGGACTGTTGGCTACGCTTGATTATTTTCGAAATATTTCTGAAAAGTTGGAGAAACTTGGATTCACCTTTCGATCAACTTTTTTCCTTAGAGCAGACGAGCAAATAAACCGCTTATGTGGAACGTACGCGGAAACTTTCGTAGAATTCTACGATAAAATCACAAGGTTCTTCAGTGTAGGGTGGCATCCTCACCTTTACCGTTGGTCTGAAGGTTTTCAGTGTTGGTATCAAGAATATAAGGACGCTGAATGGGCAAGTAGAGTTTTAACGGATTCCTACAAAGATCTTAAGTCACATGGATTTTCGGTCAGATTCTCTAAAATGGGCTGGTGCTTTCATAACAATGCGACAATGAAAACACTTTCAGATATAGGTATAGCCGCCGATTTTTCGGCAGCTCCAGGCTTCAAGAGTCCGGGTTATCTCGAACCCGGAAGGTCTTTTCAAAATAAGGCTGATTGGAGCAAGACTTGCACTAGGCCATATCATCCGTGTGAAAGTAATTATCAACAACATGGGGGTCTCAAGATACTTGAAATTCCTCAAACGACTTACGAATTGGGTGGTCCGATTGTTTTGCTCTATACAATGAAATTAGCATTGAAATCGTATGTGAGTTTTGATTTTTCGTATTTTCCTTCTTTCCGCGTGAGGTCTCCACTACTTCTTGCAAATTTAGTAAAGAGAGAGGATTTTGAAGAAATACGCAAACTAATCAAAAAGTGGAGAAAAGAACACTACGTAACAATGTATCTTCATCCGGAGGACATGTTAGATGTGAACAATAGACTTGTTTTTGAAGAGTTCATTCATCGTTTGATTTCAATGGTCAGTGAGTATGACATTAAAATATCTTTTGTGGATGCTCTTGGACTATATGATCGAGTGCGGGCATGGAGCATATGAAAAAGCAGAATTTCACTAATCAGGAGTGAGTACTCTACCGTTGAAGATTCTGCTGGTGTGCAGAGAGTTTTTTGGTCACGGCGGGGCTGCTTCTCGATGGAGAACTATAGCACACTTTCTATGTGAGAAGGAACACGATGTGTTTGTCATGACCCAGAGTTCTGAAGAAAAAACATCAAAAACCGTTCGGAACAAGCAGATGTACATAGTCCAAAGTGCATTAAAGCCTAGATTAACAAGCGTTCCTTTTGGTGCTTCAATAAATGTTGTTCTATTGCTCTTGGATTTGCTAAGGTTTTTACAGAAGATTGACGTGGACCTGATTATCGTGACAATACCAGAGATCGAAGAGGGAATAGCTTGTGCCATTGCCTCGAAGATACATAAGAAAACTTCGATATTCGATGTCCGTGATGTTATAGTCGAGGATTATGTTAACTCCTTGTTCCCTAGGCCATTACGAAAGATCATGGGGTTCATCTTAGCAAAGCTTTTAACATGGGCTATCAACTCATCCACCTGCGTTGTTACCGTTACTCAAACATTAAGAAAGTTCCTAGTTCTCGATGGGGTTCAGAGCCCTCTTTATGTAGTTCCTAATGGAGCCGATACAACATTGTTTCACCCTTCCGAGGTCAACGAAAAAATGCAGATTAAGAGGAGCCTTGGATTTGATGGCAATTTAAATATATTGTACGCAGGAGCAATGGGTCTAAGTTATTATCCGATGGACGTGATCTTCAACGCTTTCAATCTTGTTGCCAGATCGATTCCTAACACGCAATTGGTTTTGTGTGGTCCTCATAATAGACGCGTCGATGATAAAATAAGGAAACTTGGGAAGAACGTTCACTTTCTAGGACTCCTGAATCAAGAAGATGTGGCAAGGGTTATGCAGGCCAGTGATATCGGTGTTATTTCCATGGATGAGCGGAAATCAACATTTTGTGCATTAACAACAAAATTTTTTGAATACATCGCTTCGGGAATGCCAGTGATAGCATCTTGTCCCACGGGAGGAGAGCTAGATCGACTGATTAACACCGAGCAAGTCGGGTATTCGGTGGCTTCTGGGGATTATAAAACAATGGCGGAAAAGATTATTCAAATGTTAAATGATAATGGGCAGCGTCAAATTTTTGCGTTCAATGGAATAAAACTAGCGTCTACGAGGTTCAATCGAAGGACACAGGCAAAATCCTATTACGAACTGTTGTTGAAAGTAAAAAAACCAAAGTATGTTCATTGAATGCATCGATTTTTTCGTTGAATTAAATTGTAAAATAGCAGGAAAAGGTTTTAACTGAATGATAACATATCAGTTTCGTTCTTTTGAAGACATCGATATTGACTTGTGGAAGCACTTACAAGATAATAGCTCGTTATGCGACGTTTTACAGACGTTAGAATGGGCGAAAGTTCTGAAAAATTCTTCAAAACATGCTCTCGGTTTCCTGGTTCTGTTATCTAACATGGAGCCCATTGGTGGTTGCATTGCAAGTTTGCCCAAGATTCCTTTCACTCGTTTCAGTGCTGTTGAAATTATAGGCGGGCCTCTGCACCTCCCTGGTTACGAAGACGAATCAATCAAGCGTCTAATTGATTATCTAAAAAGAAGTAGGGGAAACGTAATCCATAAGCTTTTCAAACCCTCACCTTTACTGAATGCAAAGTTCAAAAAACTTTTCGTTAACAAAGGTTTTAGAATTAGCGAAGATTACACTTTCTTGACAGATTTATCCGGAACTGAAAGTCAATTATGGGTGAGACTAGATAAACAGGCTAGATGGGGAGTTAAGAAAGCTCAGCGCTCTGGAGTCAAGGTTATGCAAGCAGACTCTAGACATGATTGGTACGTTTTTTACGACCTTTATAGGCGTCACTGCTTAACGCATAGGTATACATCGTTGCTACCCGAGACCTTGTTTCAACGCATATATGAGATTTTATATCCACAGAAGATTGCAAAACTATTTTTGGCGCAACTTGATGATAGAGTGATAGCAGGCACGTTGCTTTTGATTCATCGAAAATATGTGACGTATTTTCGAAATGCCTCACTTGATGAATACCTTCGGTACGAACCTAACAATATACTACAATGGGAAAGTTTTAAGTGGGCTAGAGAAAACGGCGCGGAAATTTATGATATGGGAGGAATTTTAATTCCTTCCTCAAGAGTATCCCCTCTTTATGGCTTGTATAAATACAAGGAGAAGTGGGGAGGGAAACTAATAGAATACAATAGCTATTGCCTTGAGAACGTTCTTGGGGCGGTAGGAAGGTCACTCTATCAAACTTCTGTCGGTATAAGAGTATATAACGCGTTGAAAAAAGCGTTACTTAAAAGGTGAATTCGGCTCATTTGCTATGTCTGTCAAAAATGTTGTGACAGATATATTTGTGGAAAGAACGCGGCCGATGCCTCTAATGGTATTTATTGATTATTTTTTATTTAATGGAAAAGAGAGATTCGCTTTTAGAAGCTTTCAAGTATCCTTAAAACAGATTTGCTAAAAGATGCCTAAAACCGCGCGCTAAAATACATGTGACAATGTAAAAGATAATATGCGGTTCCTTTATGAGCCTCTATAGCTCTTTAATCTTTGTGCAGTGACTGCCAAAGGAATCAGCTCAACTCCTCAAGGAAAGCTGAAAAACACAGGTGAGAAATATGAGAGTCGCCTTGAACCTGAAAGAAAATCAATTACTAAACATCTTACTTGCTTCATCATGCGGCATTGTTATTTTGAATACGTTATATATCAACTCAATTGCTTTAGGATTGTTTTCAGCTTCGGTTTTTTTTGGTTGTATAGCATTTGTTTTCGGAAGTCTCTTTTTCCATGAAGACCCTTTAATGCTACGATTGATACAAGGCTTCTTTAGTTTTTTTGTAGTCCTCATTATTATCGGAAACTTAACACTTTACATGGGCGCGTTTAATCCCTATGTAAGCTCACTCATTGTTGCATGCGTTACTGTTCTCCTCTTGTTAATTTTCACAACAAGGAAAAATTCAGGTTTCGATATGACAAGACAAGTAAGAGATAACCTGCGTTTACCTCAAATGACTACTCCAATGTTTCTTGTAGCGATTTGGGCTGTGTTCATTTGTGCATCCTTTTACCTTCTGCTTACTTCAAGGACCGGGGAACCTATGTTTTCCGTGTGGCATACAATTCCTGTCACAAATTTTCTCCTCATGGTTTTTGTATCCACGTTTATGCTGATATTATTGGTTTTTCTTAAGAGAAGTTACTCCCCTTTATTACTGATAATTTTTCAGTCTATACTGTTTGAGAGTCTGTATTTTCTTGTTTGGTATCCATCTCTTTATGGTGACCCCCTGGGGCATCTAGGCAACGCGAGGTTTATTGATAGAACTGGCAGTATCTACCTTTTGCAATCCTCAATTTCCCAAGGGAATTTGATAGACATCTTAAAATACAATGGATATAATGTCTTTATTGTCTTTCTTACAAGGTTCCTTAACTTTGATATCTACTGGATTCACAATGTTTCGATTCCGATTTTTTGGGCTATTCTCTTACCGCTTTCAGCTTATGAAATAGCATGTTTATTAACTGACAAACATCCCTGTGAATACCCAAGAGAGGGTTTGCTTGCCGCTTTCTCGGTAGCCTTTGTTGCTGGGTCCCTTCTTGTAATATGGGGTGCAAATCCAACTCCGAACACTTTTTCTTTTCTGCTACTGTTTTTCTTGGTATCCCTCTTACTCCGTTGGTTTTTGACAAGCAGTAGAGGTTCCTTGGGTCTAGCAATAATTGTTTTGATCTCGTCGTTCTTAGTGCATTTTTTCCCAGGAACTATTGCATTGATTCTTTTCCTTGCTACAATTATTGTAAAAAAAGTTAAGGTAATTTACTTAAAAATACTGGCGCTGGTTGGGTCATTTGCTATATATCCAGCAGTTCTTGTTTTCGGGATAGGAGCATCCTTTCTTCCTTTGAATTTGATTTCAATCTCGAACTTCCTTTCATTTCAGAGAGAAATTGTGACGATTCCGCTTCTTTTTGCAACTATTGGGTTGTTTGTCAGTCTGATAAAGAGAAGCTCAAATCGTAGGGGTGTTAGTCTGCTGACATTATTTTATGTTTTTGTGGTTCTTGAGTATTATGTTCAATTTGGCATAGTTCCCATGCCTTATGGCGTTAGAAGAGTTCTACCAATATCTGACTTCCTACTTGCACCGTTTTTGGCACTTGGTCTGAATTATCTTTTAGAGTTCTTTGGTAGAATCCCTAAACTAGGAAACAAATCTGCTGATTCGGAGTTGGTGAGCATTAGGTCTACATTTAGTCTAAAGACACTTGTTGCCTTGGGATTATGTGTACTAATATCGCTACAATCTGTACTAACATTGTATCAAGCGTATCCTGAGTATGAAGTGGAATTAGCGCCCACTGTATATGAGATTGATGCGATATATTACTTGAACTCCACTGCTCCCAGACGCTTCGTAGTAATAGATGACACACTATTTGCAAATCTTGCGATAGGTCTACTCGGTACTGACTATTCATATGTGAGTGCAACTGAAGGCGTCTTTGGGCTTGCAGATTGGCATTATCCCATTCAACAGTTTTATTTGCAAATGGTCAATCAACCTTCTGTAGAGGTTTTCAATGAAGCACTTAGATTTGCAAACGCAAAAGTTGCTTATTTTGTAGTGTCCGAAAGACTGCCAAATTTCAGTGATGTGGTTCAAGAAACGGCCAGTATTTTGCCTGTTGAAAAAGTTTTTGGTGATGGAAAGCTATATATTTTCAAGTATCCAGGGCCAGTGTATGAAGGAATTGGTCCAAAAGTTACTGTAACATATGAAGATGAGAAAATTGATGAAATTGAATCTAACTATACTTATATGCTCAAGAACGAGGTCAACTACAGTGTGATTTTAACAAATCATGCAAGCTATAACATAACGAACTACCCCAAACACTGGGTTCTTGGGTCTTTAACCCTCAATAGTACACAAACTGCTTTAGATAACTCCAGCGATGTAAATAACTTCATACTGAAAAGTGGGCTATCATCTACAGATGTTTTGAAGGTCATGTGGTCTGCAAATGATTTATATCCAAACTGTGGCTGGAAAGAAGACTCCTTCAAAAATGGGTGGGGACCCTATCCAAGATACCACTACTTAATTCAACCCACAATCTTAAGAGATGGAAACATACTGACTCTCTCAGGGAACTTCAACGGCACTTACGAGGATTACTACTATGCGAAGCCTACCCAAATATCCACCGATGAATACCCATATGTATTTTTGAGGTGGAAATCCAATGGTCCAGTGGCTGTTGCTTATGCTTATTTTGAAGAAGGTGGCCAAACTATTGTCCCCTTTGGTGGCCAAAGTAAAGACTGGATTGTAACTAGAGTAAAACTAGAGCCAGGGAAAAGAATAACCTATGTGATGGTTGGGATAAGTAACGTTCTGGACCCAGAGCTTTTTGGGATACAAACGATGTACGTCGATTATATTTTGATATGCGCTAAAGCTTAATTAGAGTTGTTACAGCTCGCGTCGGCTTGAATTGAGGAAATAATATGAAAGTTCTCTGTGAGATTTGCCAACACAGTGCATGGTTCCTAGTTTGTTTGTCAAGGGATTATAACAGAGAAAAAAATAGAAGATTTAGTTACGTATGAACAGCATGGGCTTTATTTTCTAAGAACTGCGTTTCAAAATGGATGAACTTGGGTATTTTAAAGGCATACCCTAAACCTTTAGATATATCGTTGTTGATGATGTTCATACTGTGCGATTGAAACTGTATGCGAAAAATGTATAACTGGGTCTGAGGCTGTAGCGTGCGGATGCAAAGTAATAGGTTGAAATGGCGTAATGAATTATGACGAGAAAGCATAAAGAATCACAGTCTCGACGCGCGCGTAATTGAAAACTAATAAGTCGAAATTCGGATTAGGTGGCGGATTTGACTGCGTGGTATGAAAGTCGCGTTCATCATGGTATTGTTTTAGACATGTCTCTTAATGGATTTGACCGCGGAGGGGCTTGCTGCGGATCAGTCTTTACTCCTGAGGACAATCCAAAGGACTTATTTCTATTTTATGTAGGCGCTCAAGACGACCAGTGGTCGCATTCAGCTATAGGATTGGCGACATCAAATGATGCTTTTAACTTTCAAAAGTTGAGCAATAATCCAGTACTCGAAGGTTCTCCTCACTCGTTCTGTTATAAAGAAGCTGTCTCTCCCGTAGTAACTCGTGTTGGTAATAGATTTTATATGATTCTTTCAGGGCAGCCCACACCTAGAGCATCCAGGAGGGTAGGCATAGCTTATGCTGATGACCCAAAAGGCCCTTGGCACATAATAGGAGAACTAATTAAACCCACACAACTATGGGAGGGCAATGACATAGACAATGGACTCTCCATCGTGAAACTCGACGACGAAACTGTACTCATTTATTACAGTAGCATTACATCAACCAAAGCCTTTGACATTTTCTCATTATTGAGGCGCTATGCAATTCGGAGGATAGGTATCCTAAAGGTGCGAATCCGTGGGACGTCACTATCAAGTATCGAAGCATTGAGATTCTCAGGCAACCCACTAAAACACTTGAATGGATCAAAAGGAAGCTGGAATGAATCAGTATTCTCCTCGGGTTATATCAAATTAAACGGCATACATTTTTTGTTTCCCGCTGCTTCGACATATTCCGTTGGTTTTCCATACAAACAGTACATAGGAATGGTAACAAGCAACTCTCTGTACTTCCCAAACGAAAAATCACGAATAAAGAAACTTATAGATGGACCATTGGAAAAGACTCAGATAATTCCTGGCATAAAGAGCGAAATAGCATTAGACACACCCGTGCCTTACGTCGACGTCGAAAAACGTAGACTCTTGCTCTATTACTCAGTTGCCGATCGAGCTAGTGAAAAATGGAGAGTAGCTCTCACTACATTCAATTTACACAATTCATAATCATTTAATCATTTCTCAGTTGTTATATTTTTGATTAAATAAAAGTCGTCTGGTGACGTCTCCAGCAAAACCTCAATTTTTTTCTGTTCAAGGAAGAGAAGGAGTAGTTAAAGGCAGAAGACAGAGTAAAGCCATGAGACTGGGCAGAGAATAGTTTCTAACACTCGAAAGAATGCAAACAAATACCATAACCACAGGCGTGGGAGATGCTTTAACCTTCTCTACCAATGAATGAGAAATTCTCACACGCGTGTTGTCAGATACTTTTTCACTATTTTTGGAGTATGGCCAACAAGAACTGGCGAATTTTTTCGACAGAACACCTGGACTCTGTTCTGAATAGCTTGTCTTTTTGCATATACTAGGAAGAAAAATGCCAACCATGCGAGAAATAGAACATAGCCCAGCGGAGTGTGAATATCCGACCAGTTTTCGTAGCCGAAATAGTAAATAACCACAAATATCAAGCTGACCCTGATTAGGTTTACGATAAAGGTGCCTAATATTCCAGCTACGGACCACAGCAACTTTGTTTTAGGACTACCGGAATCTTCTAACATTGTGACAATAATTATGATCGCAAAGGTCAAGAAACTGTAGATGCCGATGCATCCAGCCACTACACCTATGATCAGGTCACTTGATGAATTGAGCGGTTTCAAAATAAATGTGCTTGCATATCCAATCGTAGCGGGAATGCCCAGCATCTTCAAAATGAATCCCATAAACTGAACGAAGAAAGGCACAGCAGGCTCCAGGAAAACTTCCATCCACTTGCCAATAAAAGCGATTGAGGCAGTCCCTACAATCAGAAATATGGTTGTGAACGATTCTTTCAGCGCGCGAACTTCGAAGAAAATTAGGAACAAGCCAAGAATGTGGAGAAGATAGTTTGCTAGCCCATAAAACGAGACGGAAGGATAGAAATGAACTACTGCATAGTAGACAAATAAACTAGCCACAAGAAGGACTAAACCCACGAATCGATACAGTTCAGCAGGTGCTCGAAAAACCGATAATTTATCCTTCTTTAACAATAGGAGAAGAAATCCGTAAAAAGGGATCAATGCGCCAAATATGTTGCCCCAAGCCACGAAACTCCCAAATCCAAACACCACCAATGGCGCGAACGCAAGGACGTAGAATAGGTTGATTCTGCTTCTCCAAAATGATGCCAATGTGTGCACTTTCATTATGAATACCTTTCCTATTTATTAGGGCTTTCTCTCGTATATGTGGTGTCTTGTATGCAAATAGTCTGACGAGGTACAGATTAGGCAAGACAACTTCGAGGCAAAGCAAATGTTGAAGTTCCAATATGATTTACATTACCTGTGTGGTAAATTAGTAGGGTTTGATCACGGGTGATGGCTTGAACGAGACAATAGTTTTGATACCCACTCTCAACGAGGCTCCGGGCATTGGACCAACCATAAAGGAGATTGTGAAAGAGGTAGAAGATGCAGAGATTATTGTTGTTGACTCAAGTAGTAAGGATGGAACCACACAAATTGCAGCTGAGCTAGGCGCTAAGGTGATTACCCAGTTAGGGCGAGGCAAAGGGCGAGCTGTCGCCCAAGGTTTACGTTATATGAAAAATGGTGCAGTGTGGCTTGTTATGGTTGATGGTGATAACAGCTACCCTGCCGCCTACATTCCAAGAATGATCAATATCCTAAGAGAAAGATCAGATGTAGGCATGGTGTGCGGAATGCCATACCTTTCCTACGTAGAATACTACACGCTTTGGAAACGTATAAAATGGGTTTATCTCTATCCTATTGTTTTTTTTAATCGCGTTCTTGTTACATTGCATCGTATTTTGAACGGAGTCGATATGAAAGCTCCACTAACTGGTCAACGCGTCATAAGGTATGAATGTATAAAGGATTTTCAGCCTAAATCAAAAGGCTTTGACCTCGAAGTTGAAATCAACTGCCAAATTCGAAAGAAAGGTTACAGAATTCTTGAGATTCCGATTGAAGTGCGTTTAAGATTAGGTAAAGCTAAATTTTACCGGTTCAAGCATTGGTTGGTGATCTTCCGAAGGATAGTTATTGGATGCTTGAGCTAGACCAGTGAACCTAGACACGATGGATTTAGACGACACAATAAACATACTCGACTTGAACATTGTCGGCAAGAAGCCCGCAAAAGAACTTTAGCCGCCCTGAGAATAGTTTCCTACTTAGACATTAACTTTATGTCCAGTTTTATCCCAGCCTTTGTTATTCGGAAAGCGGCCAGAGATCTGGGCTGTTTCGAAAAGATAAAAGATATCAGATATGAAACACCATTAATGGTCTGAAGAGAAAAACCATGACTTTCGAAACCCAAATCTCCTCTGGCGCGCAGGTGGCGAAGGGCACGTCTTATCTGTTTCTCCAAGGATTGGTCGGAAATACGTCCGCCCTCTTATTTTTGACCATTGCCTCTCGGATTCTGCCGATATCGGACATCGGTGCGACGTCTGCTCTCGGAATTATTGCCACGTTGTTTATGACAATAGGGTCGTTTGCTATTCCTTCTGGGGTTACGAAGTATCTTTCCGAATACATTGGAAAAGGTAGACAAGATGTCGCAAAGCAAATTTATAAGAAAACTTTGCAATTCGGTTTTCTGGCTGGTATTACAGTTTCTCTTGTGTGTTTTATGTCGTCAGCAATCACATCACAACTTTTCATCGGCGACGCTTCACTTCAACCAATAATTGTCATTTTAGCTCTTGATGTCTTCTTCTTGGTTTTTAATTCATTTTTGATTGGGATACTTTTTGGGCTTCAGAAATTTGGTGTCATAGCGTTTGTTGGCATAGCTGTCAGCAGCTTAAAGTTTTTCGCCTCTCTCTATTTTATAATTATCGGTCTCGGTTTGCTTGGAGTGATATTGGGGTGGGTTACTGGAGATATTGCAGGCTGCTTCTTGTCGTTTTTCTTCGCTTCATCGCGATTTGGAAAAGCGAAAAGCTTCGAGGGATTTTCATTTGCGGAATTAGTTAGGTATTCTTTGCCCTTATATGGGGCATCTATTGCTGCTTATTTTTCAGCCACTATAGACAAGTTAGTCATATTGTCTCTTTCAAACCTTGCAGTGCTTGGCATTTACACTGTAGCCATAGCCGCAGTAAATGCAATAGGAATTGTCTCAAGCTCCATAGGTAGCTCCTTGTTTCCACAGTTTGCGCAAATGTATGGACGGTATGGCGCACATGCGCTCAAGGAAGCATCCATCAAAGCCTCGAGATACGTCTTTCTGATTTTTACACCTCTATCAATAGGCCTAGCAGCAACTGCTTATCCAACAATCCAATTATTTTTCGGAGAAAGTTACGCATCCGGGTGGTTATCCCTTGTAATTGTTTCGGTGGCTGTTGCTTTAACCTCAACAAGCGTAATTGTAACCAACCTTTTGTTATCTTTCGGCATGACACAAACCGTTCTAAAGGCCAGTGCGTTCGGGGTGACTATTGGAACGGTTCTAAGTGCACTTTTAGTGTCACCTCTGGGAAGCGTTGGCGCTGCGCTTGGACGGTCCGCCTTGATTTCTACTTCTTTCATTTTTATTGCATACAAACTTAAGAGAAGTTTTGGTTTATACTTTGATAACAGTGCTTTTAGAAAATCCTTGATGTGTTCAGGTACTATGGCTATTGTGGTGGTGGTTTTCACACAATTAGTATTTAACAGCAAATATATGTTGCCTTTGTACGTCGCGATAGGCGGCGTAAGCTATTTAATAATGTTGAGGCTCTTGAAAGCAGTAAACAACCAAGATATCCAATTGTTTAAAGAAATTTTTCCAAGCTGTTTCCATAGATTCTTCAACTTGTTTGCTAAGTTCCTTTCACACGGAGACTAGAAACGGCACGCCAAATGAATGTGCCCGAACAGATATAAGCTTGACTCTAAACGAAAATTGTGTTCATCAAGCCATCAAAACAATGGCATGTGTGTGCCGCGACGTATTCCATTGGTGTTCCATTCAGGCAGTACATAGGGATGGTAACAAGCAACTCTCCATACTTCTCAAACGAAACATCGCAAACAATAAAACTGATAGATGGACCATTGAAAAAGACCCGGATAATTCCCAGCATAAAAAAGCGAGATAGCTTCAGATACGCCCTCACCATACCTCGACGTCGAAAAAGGCAGACTCTTCTTATACTACTCGGTTGCTGACCGAGTCAATGAAATATATAAAATATCCCTCATCACATTCAATTTACCAAATTAATAAATCATTTCTCATTTGCCATATTTTATTAGGTACAGAACAAGATCTCGCATATATTTATGTTTGCAGTTTAACGTTTGCTTTTCTTGAACTTGATGAAGTACAAAATTGCGACAATCCCGCTCGCAAGACCAATTCCAAGAACCAAGATTTGAAACGGTGGAAATACTAAAAGGGCAGAATAGGCTACTTTATAACTATGATGTGGCGTTGGTTTAACATTCCCAGCTTTGTCATAGGCCATTATAAAAAACAAAACTGAAGAGTCACCACTTTGACCTGGAATAACGGCTGACCATAAATCACTCTCTCGCGTCATGCTTATGTTTTTCGCGCCTGCCAATCCTAAAGTAAGAGGATAATACCATAAAACCACCTGCTTAACACCACTAGCGTTCTCTGGCTCTGTTACAAAAATCTCGACAGACACAGGCTCCTCAGCAGCAGGACTTGGTGGGTCCCATGCCGGAACTCCAACCTCCGGGGGGGTTTCGTCAGTTACGTTGTAACTGAAAATTCCTGTGGCCAACCTATGCCCAGCTACGTCACGAATAAACGCCTGATACTCAACAACAGTTCCATAGGGCTTAGCTGGAATTGTTGCGACCCACAGCCTCTCCTTAGGCGTCATTGTTACATTGATCCATCTGTCGCTTACATAATAACTTAGGGTCACCTCTTGTATATCGGTTTGCAAGCCCGTGATGTTAATCGCTATGGTAACGCTTGAATTGTACCAGGGAGTCGTTTGCTCAATAATCCAAAAGACACCCGCTTCTAACGTAACAAAACCATCTGAAATTGCCCAAAACTTCAGTATACGAGACTTTGGGTCAAACTTATAACTCCACTCTGCTTGGAGGCAAAAAACGCTCCAATTATCGGTTCGGAAGGGGCCAACTTTCGGAAGCAATAATTGAACAGAGACATTGAGACCCTGAGCGCTAACGACTGAAACACCTAAGCTATATCCATCATAACGGGCTTCTAGAACTTTATACCTAGTTTCGGCAACTCTGGGGTTTGGCAACGATCCCAAAGTTACCTTCACGTGTGCCGAAGTTTCGGGTGCAGGCATACGGATAGAATGATTGTCAAAGTAAAACCATGGATTGTTGTCGATCGAAACCTCTTGAACAGATTCGTTTGCGTTGATTCTTAACCAAAGCATGCCCTTCTCTATGTTTACCACACTGGGTATTGCCGAAGTATCGACGTCAAATTCAACAATAGAGCCACTTCTGCTAGCATTCTCTATGCGCATCCATTTATTGCCAAAATACAAGCCAGCCTCCATAAGGGGAACAAACCTAATGTCTGGGACTTCAGACGTTAGGTTTCGAAAAATTGTTTGTAAACCACACGTTCCAACCTCGTTCCATCTAAAATTGGACACATAAAAGACAAAGGTTGGAAAACCGTGTACTACGGCAAGCGCCCACTCATCTCGCCCTTTGAAATAGCTGTAGTGTATAGAATCTTTATCTAGGCCAAGTTGAGTGAAATTTTCAGCCCAGACAAATCTAACACCATCCCAAACGCTTTGTGGTAACATTTCTGCTCCGCTGTGAACTATTACGCTTGAATTGACTCTTAGATTCCAGGAATCCGAATACTGATTATCCAAAATATCTAAAAGATACAAATTCTCGCTACCCATTGCGTCTAAGGTTGATTGATTCCAAAGCCCCCTTGGGGCCACCACTATGCTGAAAAGGTCCATTTCTAGTGCTGAGTATTTGCCTTTAATGCTATCTATTAAGTCCTTAATCTGCTCTTTTGTCATAAGGCGCGGGTCTGTATAATACCGCAAATTAGTGTCGTATTCCCAGTCCCGGTACTTGCTTTTAAGTTGAGACAGAACTTCTGAGGCGACCGTCTGCCAGTAGTCGGGCTTGAAATCCAGGAAATCAGTGAATCCAATAGTTGGCGTGATGTTGTACTCGTCTAAAATAGAATCAAAATTGGAAAGGCTTGCATTCAGATAGGTTTCGGGATAGTATTGACCCACTCCGTCAAGTCTGATGCTTGCAAAAGGTTGAGGTTTAATAATAGTATCAATGTCCTTTCCTAGGGAAAATGCTATTAACGAAGCCAGTAAGGCTGACCTCTTTGGAGTGTCTTCCAACCCAAAATAACTTATCTGATTATACGTTCCACTCGGTCCAGTGTTCACTGCATAGATGTAAGAGCCTTGAATGTATATGCCCACGGCACCTGTCGTTGAGTTCTTAAAGTATGTGATGCCACTAGTTGTTTTGCCCACTAGACCACTTGAAGCACTTGAAGTGATAGTAAAATCATAGATTGTACTTGCTCCTTTAGTTGTTACATCTGGTTGATAAACTGGAATACTATATTGTGGAGTCACTGGAGTTACATATGATAAAGTAGAAGGCAGCCCCTTGATTGTACTATTTGTCAAAGTGAACGTTCCATTGTTGTCCCAAGCCCCTCCCGTCCCCAGAAAATCAGTAAAGTCTACTTCCAGCCTCTGCTCTATTTTTCGAACTGGGTCGCTGTCGAAGCCCCACCATGGCGATTTGACTTTTTCCGTTTCGTTCTCAAATAAAGCGTTGCCTATTACAATGAGTGTACCTTCGAAACCTGTGAAATGAGCAACCTCTTCGGGAGAAACGGTGGAGGGTGGCCAACCTTCAATACCATGAAGAATTACCACATCATATTGGTCTAAGTTGGATGTTTTAGAATCATTTAGATAGTTTGTGGCTATAGGGTCATTTGAAGTCTGTTGGGTAATATTAAAACCATATTTAGCAAGATATGCAATGAGATAGTGTCCGCCTTTAAGGTAAGTGTCTCGTGGGGAGACCACTAAAACTCTAATTTCATGAGGAGTGAAGGGCTTCACGTCAGAAATGGCTTCTTCCGTGCTTGGAGACAAAAATAAAAACAAAGTGCTAACTAAAATAAAAATTATTGTGATCGATAGAAACTTTCTCATCTTACTCTCTCGTCCTAATCTCTCACTCAACAAGCACTGGCACATACTATAATAAAACTTCCTAAGGGAAATACTTATACGTTATTCCATCAGACACAACATAGCCGCCTGTCAAAACTGTGGAGAACTAATGAATTTTGTCATATTTGTGCAACAATCAACGCCCATGTTATCGATTGCAAGGTTCTCCTTTCGTTTTCTGCAATTTCCAAATTAGCTAAGAATATAAGAAGCAAGCAGAATTATTTTCACAACGTTTAGAAGCTAAGAACTGTTTCGGTGATTTGATTGGGCGGCTCTTTTCAATTGAACAGATTAGAGAAACTAATAGTACTTGATCAAAGATTTCTCTTTACGCTAACCTCTTACTTTCTCATCTTAGCAATCTACATAAATTTGAACGCCTTAAAGTCGCCTGCCATTGGGGCTGTGGTCTTTGTTTTGTATTTTTTGATCAACGGAATATTTCTAGGGCATGCCTTTTTCGATAAAGAAGAGGCTTTCTTTAGGTTGATGTTTGGAGTATTGTCGCTTATCATGCTTTTAGGATTTGTAGGCTGGGTCGTCATGATGATTTACAATCTGGATGCTACGGAGTCCGCTCTGGTCCTTTTCATTACAGCCACACTTTCTTCCTTATTAAATGGAAGGATGAAACACAAAAATGCCACCTAGAAAACCAAGGTCCACTAGTTTTCTGCGGATTAGCCAGTTTCTTTACCTGTTTTTGACTGTTCTCTTATTTTACTTGCTTATTCTGTCTCGAACTGGAGAAACGCAAACGGTTTGGCAAGTTCTGCATCCTGCCTTCGTCCCAACACTATTCGTCACAACTTATCTTCTTCTTACAATTATATTTACATCCGAGAAAACCACAAACAAATTATTTTTCATAATGATTCATTCAATTCTCATACACTCTCTATTTTCTATAATCTTTCCAGCAGGTGATCTAAGTGGACAACAAATGATTTTAGGCAGAACCAGACGCGTGTTCGACAACACTATTCTCCACGGATTCAGCGGGTGGCCCACAGCTACAATTCAAGTATTCATTGTTGAATTGTTCATAGGAACAAATCTACAGGCAGCACTGAGCACGATTTTTGCCCGAACGCTTAGCATAGACATCCTCTATGTTCACTTATTTTTCATTCCCGTATTGTGGGGAATGTTCATACCTGTTGCCTCTTTCTTGACTGCAAAAGTCATGGGCCTAGGTGAGAAAGCCTCAGTTCTCTCGAGCCTGCTTGTCTCTGCCTTTCCATACACAATCTACTTTGGAGCAATCTCTGTGCCCAACAGTCTAGGCTTCATCTTTTTCTTCTACTCGTTATACCTTATGTTGCGGCACCTGTCTACAAGCGATTCTAGAACTACCCATTGGATGTTGATTTTCTCTTTCTTTTCCTTTCTTTCACACTATTTAACTGGGATCATGTCCTTTTCTCTTCTCTTCTTAACCCTAGCCTTCAAAGTATATGAAGGCGAAAAAAAGCCTTCGCCAATAAATGCAAGAATTCTTTTAATGGTATCATTCGTAGTTTGTGTCAGTCTTCTACCGCTTTCCTTCATTTACATGAGGTTTATCGTCTCCAACTCCCAAGCTGTTTTCACTTTAGACAAATTTTATGAATTGCCCTTTCAAGAAATCATTGGCCTATTTTTCTTAGGAGAATTGGTACATGGTTTTGACCTTAAAACCATACTTCTCGTTATTGTTGGTCCTGCGCTTGCATTTCTATGGATGATATACCAACTGTACCGTCTGAAAAGAAATCTCAATGACAAATTTCGGATACACATCTGTTTCCTTTTCACGGCGTTTCTAATAATCTTAGTCGACTATCGAATCCTGAAGCTCTTTATGTCGGGACTTCCACTCAACGAAGAAAGACTCTGGGTTTTCAACGACTTCATAGCCGCTCCGTTTGTGGCACTCGCAATTTATGAAGTTGTTTCATCAATCAAAGCCTTTCTAAAGGCAAGGTCACCTCCAACCCTGTCCATTGCTACTTTAAAGGCAATTAGAGAACGTTCAAAAGCGCTGTCGAAGGGTGATATTTTCCGTGTTGTGGGTTTGTTTTTCTCAGGTTTGCTGTTTACGGTGGGCGTCTTGTCTCCACTGTTTCTCGCAGGTTGGATGACCGCTTCTCTTAGCGCGTCTTACCCTCAAGTGGCTCCTTTACAAACAACATGGTATGAGCTGGAAGCTGTGAAATACATCGAAGAGAACACACATGAAAAATACGTTGTTATCGGTGATATTTGGACTATTTTTGCAGGCGAAAGGATAGTAGGAATCAACAACCCTAAAGCCTACTACTTCGGAGAATATAGCAAAATTGGACATGACCTATTTGTTAACATGAGCCGAGACCCCTCTCCGCAATGGATGTTATGGTCCATGAATTACACAAACACCAAAGTCGCCTATTTCATTGTCACCGAGCCCAGACTAGGCACAGAAGAGTTTAACGGTATTTTATCTAAAGCTAAAGAAAGTGGTCTGCAAGTCTATGGCCGCCCGGAGGGGTTTGGCAATGGAAAACTGTATGTTTTCAGTTATGGAGAAGAGTAAAGTGCATGAATGAGTTAAGGCTTATGGTCATGGTAAATTACGCAGTTTTCAATGTTTCGGCTATGATTTTTTGTGAGGCTTGACCGTCGCCGAACGGATTCTTTAACTTTTCCAACTTGATTTTGATATCTCTTGTCTTCATGATTTCTCTTGCAGCCCCAACAATTTTTTGCGGGTTACTTCCAACTAGGACATTGGCGCCTATTTCTGTTGTTTCAGTCCACTCTGTTTTGTCGCGCAGGGTTATGCAGGGTGTATGAAGCCAAAAGGCTTCTTTTTGTAAACCACCGGAATCTGTGAAAACTATTTTGGCGTGTTTTGCAAGTTGCAACATGCCGTGGTATCCGATAGGATCGATAAGTTTCATGTGACCTGGGGCTTCTATTTGCTTCAATAGTTTGACTGTTGCTAACCGTTGCCTTGTTCTTGGGTGAACTGGAAACAATAGAGTCAACTCTTTCAACAAGGTCATGGCATTCATAATTTTTTTCAATGATATCGGTGCGTCCACGTTTTCCGGTCTGTGCAGCGTCAACACAGCGTATTCTTCGCTCTCAAGGCCAAGCTTTTTCAAAATGTCGTTTCTAGCCGCGATGGGCATGTGTTGAAGCAAAGCGTCATACATGGTGTCACCCGACAATTTTATTTGTTGTTTCGGAATGCCCTCACTGCCCAGATTTTTGGCACAGTTGTTTGTTGGTGCAAACAAGAGCGACGAACAGTGGTCTGTTAGACGACGGTTGATTTCCTCGGGCATTCCCATGTCGTAGCTTCGGGCGCCAGCCTCAACATGAGCCACGGGAACTTTAAGCTTAATTGCCGCCAAAGCACCGGCAAGAGTCGAGTTTGTGTCTCCTGGAACCAAAACTAGTTCTGGCTTAAGCTTCTCTATGGTCTTCTCCAATTCTATCATCATTTTTCCAGTTTGAAAAGCATGTGTTCCAGAACCAACACCCAAATTGATGAGTGGATTCGGCAAATCGAGCTCGCCAAAAAAGATTTTCGACATCTCAAAATCGTAGTGTTGACCCGTGTGGATTATTTGAAGCTCGATTTCACTTTTCTTTAATGCTTCATGTATTATGGGCGCAGACTTGATGATTTGGGGTCTAGCCCCAATTATGAGCATTAACTTCATATTTTCATCATCTCTTAACCCAAGTGTCGCCTAACTACTAAATCGTTATTTACATGTTAAGATTACCATTTAAACTGAGAGGAGCTTTTTGAACAGCGCCTACATTCACCCTACAGCAGTTGTGGATAAAACAGCCAAGATAGGAGAAGGCACAAAAATCTGGCATTTTGTTCACGTGAGAGAAAAAGCTGAAATAGGCAAGGGCTGCATACTCGGACACTCTGTTTACATAGACCGCGAAGTGAAAATCGGAAACCACGTGAAACTTGAGAACAGGGCAAACGTCTACCACGGTGTAAAAATTGAGGACGACGTGTTTGTTGGCCCTCACGCTACATTCACAAACGACCCTTATCCCCGAAGTTTCAGCACCGATTGGAAAATCGTGCCGACCCGTGTGAAAAAAGGGGCTTCTATAGGAGCTGGATCCGTTGTCTTGTGTGGTGTAACAATAAATGAGTATGCAATGATAGGGGCAGGCAGCGTCGTAACGAATGATGTTCCACCGTACGCCTTAGCTTATGGAAACCCCGCTAAAATTAGAGGATTCGTATGCAGATGCGGTAAAAAACTCGTGAAAGCGAGACAGCAAAAGGAGTTTGTTTTGATGAAGTGCTCCCGCTGTAAGGAAACATACAAGATACCCACAGAAGATTTTGCACAAATATGGAAGAAGGGAAAGTGAAACCACTTGAGGCAAAAAATACCAATTGCAAAACCACTTCTAGGAAGAGAAGAACTAGAAGCAATTAGAGAAGTCCTGGAGTCAGGCGTGCTGGTCCAAGGGAAGAAAGTTAGACTCTTCGAAAAAGAATTCGCGAATTATATCGGAGTGAAACACGCGGTCGCCCTGTCAAACGGGACAACAGCCTTAGACACAGCACTTAAGGTTCTCAAAGTCAGTCCAGGAGACGAAGTCGTGACTCCCACCTTCTCCTTCGTAGCGTCAAGCAACTGCGTCTTGTATCAAGGAGCAAGGCCAGTGTTCGCAGATATTAATCCTCGGACCTTTAATATAGATCCTTCAGATGTCGCTGACAAGGTCACTGCTAAAACAAAAGCAATAATATGTGCGCACCTTTTCGGTCAACCCGCCGAAATGACAGAGTTAGAAGAGATTGCTGAAGACCATAAGATTGCTTTAGTTGAGGATGCCGCCCAAGCTCATGGAGCTTTGTACAGAGGGCAGAAAGCTGGAGGCATAGGCACCATTGGTTGCTTCAGTTTCTATGCTACAAAAAACATGACAACAGGTGAAGGTGGAATGATTACAACAAACGACAATGAGCTGGCGAGGAAAGCCCGCCTAATTTCAGATCATGGCCAAACTGAAAAGTATCGCCATGTCATTCTCGGATACAACTACCGTATGCCTGAAGTCTGCGCCGCGATCGGGCTTGCGCAAATTCGCAAGCTTGACGGCTTCAACAAAAAAAGGAGGAAAAACGCAGAGATCCTAACGAAAGGAATTCAAAAAATTCACGGACTGATTCCACCTCATATCATTGAGAAGGTCAAGCACATCTTTTATCAATACGTGGTTAGAGTGGAGGATAATTTTCCAATCAGCCGAGACAATCTTGCTGAGCATCTGGAGAAAATGGGAGTGGGCGTGTCCGTGCACTACCCAATTCCAATTTACAAACAACCTCTTTATCGCAAGCTGGGTTTTAGAAATATAGCTTGCCCAAGTGCTGAGGATGCTTGTAAACGAGTTCTAAGCTTGCCAGTGCATCCAGCAGTGACTGAAGAAGATATTGCATACATAATAGGCGTTTTGGAGAAAGTAAGCTGACGAAAGCGGGCATTTTTTATATTCTTGGTTGCTTTAAACTAGATGAAATCAATTTTGGAGATGACACTACATGAGAGTTGTTGTGACGGGCGCGAACGGTTTCGTTGGGTTGCACACCATTAGGGAGTTGCTGGACGCTGGCTATAACGTTGTGGCTCTGGACATCTCTGATGCTAAATTGAAAGTTGAGTTTCATGGGAACAAACGTTGCACAATTGCTACCATGGACATTCTAGACAAAGACCTTGCACGCTTCGTCAAGCAAGGAGACAAGGTGTTACATCTGGCAGCGATTCCACGCTTTGATATGGCGAGTCAAGATCCTCAAAAAGCCGTAAGGATAAATGTTGAGGGAACGCTGAATGTTATCCAAATATGTATTGAGAAAAAAGCCGAAAGACTGGTTTATAGTTCTACAGGCTCTGTTTACAGTCGTAATGTTCCTGTTCCAATTAGAGAAGACGCGGCTAGAGAACCCGATAGCGTTTATGGTCTGACAAAAAAACAAGCTGAAGACTGGATTTTTTATTTTCGTGATAGATTACCCTATATTGTTCTCCGATACGGCTACATTTTTGGCAAAGGCAAAGACTGGGGTGCCGTTGGAGCATTTCTGAAACTTCTCAGTGAAGGAGAAAGACCAATAGTCTTCGGAGGTAAACAGACAAATGACTTCATTTACATAAAAGATGTTGTGCAAGCCAATCGTTTAGCTCTTGAAACTGAACACACACGCCAAGCATACAATATCGGAACAGGCAGAGCCACAAGCATCAAAGACGTGTGCGAACTGTGCATCAAAGCCATGAAGTCTAATCTAACAATGGAAATCAAACCAGCACGAGAATTCGATTTCCCCGTGTTCGTCTATGACATTTCTAAGGCGCAGACACTTCTGAAATTTGATCCCAAATGGAACCTGTTTGAAGGCATTGAAGACATCTTAAAATGACGCGGTTTGCAGTCCATATCTTTTCGCAATTCAGAATTCGCTCAATCATAACTGAGAGTAGGGGGACAACGATCCCAAACGGCAAAGCTTAAAATGTGCATTATCAATTTCTGTTCTCAACTAATATATGAACTATAAGGGTTTCAGTGCTAAATGGGGTTGATCCAAAACTTGTCAAGGAAGAGCACGGTCAAAGATATCTTCTTGAGAGTGTTACTCGTAGTAATGGTGTCAACAACGCTCTTGATTCTTCCCAATAGTATTTTGCTTTCTTCAGCGTTTCCAGGAAACAGTTGTGAAATTCACGTCAGAAACCTTGCTAATCAGACTTTTGCCGGTGTCACTGTTGAAGTTTGGAATGCAACGTCAGGTCTTTACCTCAATTTGTGGAATAATACAGACGAAACCGGGCAGGTCAAGTTTGTGCTTGAAACGGGCAACTACACATTCAGAGCCTTTTGGAAAGATGTGGAAGTTGGCACAGTGAAAAAGAACGTTACAGAAAATGTTGCATTTCAATTGGGTGTCAAACTTTCGAACCTCAAATTAACAGTTAAAGATAAGACCGGCACTCCAATTCCTTTAGTAGACCTCGATCTAATGTGCAACTACACAACACGAGTCAACGAGACGGTTTCTGAACTAGGTTCGTTCACAACGAATATAAATGGAACGGTGCGGCTGGAGAACACGTTTACAAATGCAAGTTATCGCATTGAGGCGAGACGCTACGGCTTTCTCTTCAACACAACCTTTATCGAAAGCCTAGCACTGCAAGACTGGAATAACATAACCATAATTGCACCCACATATAATATGTTCACGCAAGTGTTGGATTCCAAGGATGCCCCTGCCGTAGGTCTTAACGTGAAGGCTTATGAATGGGGCAGCGGAATTGGTGATCCTCTTCAAGTCGCACAGACCAACACTAATGGAAACGTCACTTTATCTCTAACTGTGGGAAGATATAGATTGAGAGTGTGTAAGGACACAATGTTTGTAAATGAAGTCACGGTTGACCTAGCAGAAAATCCATCGTTCAAAATCATTTTCGTAGACGTTTATAATGTTGACCTCAACGTGCATGTGGTTGACTATTTTGGGCAACCGATTCCTAACGTTTCTGTTGAACTTCAGCGAAAGAACAATTCAGACTACGAAACTCAAACCAAAACCACAGGATCCAACGGTATTGCTTCATTTAGTGGGGTCATTGGAGGCGATTCCTGGGTCTCTGTGTCTTTGGCAGGGAAACCAAGTGAAACACAATTTCTGCACTTGGTTGGGCCGACAAGGGATGTTGTGTTCAAAATGGACGGATACGTGACAGTTGTCGGATACGCTTTGGAAACCAGTCAGTTTGTAACAACAATAGTTCTTCTTATCTTTGTTGTTGCCTTCGTTATAGCCTCAACCTACAAAAGGCTTCTGAGTCTCTCACAAAAACGAAAAAAGTGAACCCAGCCTCAAGAAAAGTTTATTATGCTCATCTTATCAAAGCCTTATTTGTCGAAAAATAAGAGAGCATAGCAACTTGTAAAGATTTGTCTTCGAAGAGGTTGTGCAAGTTTTGGCGGGAATACAATATTGTTCCCCAAACTGTAGATTCTTCCGATGCGGCAAAAACGCACCTCAGTTTCGCGGAAACAGTGTCTGGTGTAGATGGACTGAAGAGTCCTGTGAAGTTGCGAACTGTAGTTACGCAACGTGCATAAAGAGGCGACTTCTGCCCCAAGGCGTTTGTGGAGAAACTGTCAAGCGAAAGACCACAGAGACTGAGCCCGAAAGAACTTTGATACCCACTGTTAGGCTCAAGGGAAAGGCTCTCCGAAAGCTGGGTGAAAAAGAGATTTTCTGACATCAAGGCTTTGCTTTGTCTTGTCAAAGTGTCGAGCGAAACCGTAAGTTAGTCGTCTAGTAGTAGCCTCTGTCTTCTGGCAATTATCTGAAAAAGATGCGTTCACCTAGTCTTTATGCGCTTAACAACAGGTGGTCTTATCTTCCTCAAGACACGGTAGCCACAGTAGGTGCACTTTACTCCGCCGCCTCGTAGCTCAAGCTCCTCTAGAGCCACTTTTGCTCCGCATTTTACGCATTCGTAAGTGAGTCCACGTTCACTCTCGCGTTTCTCTGACACCTTTTGTGTCTCCTTTCAAATCTGGTAAGCATCGGGCTCGTTCACTTTTAAACATTTCTAAGGTTGCCATATTCATGCGACCTGTGCCTCTGTTATTTGGGATCCAATTAAGCCAAGTCTATCCAAAGAGGCACAATGGACTCGGTCTTTCTGATTTTGGTCAGCAAAAATTTCCCTTTGGTCACCAAATAGGACTCAAATTCTGCACAGTAGCGTTAAGTATTTAGGGAAGAGAACGTGTTGAGGGTTGTGAAAGGTTTGTTGGGGTTGGTTTGTTGAAGAGAGAAAAACCCATGCCAAGGAGAGTGTTCGTTGGTTCTTTGCTCACTATGTTGTCTCTGTTTATAGCTTTCCTCGTTAACTTCACTATTTTAGGGCAGCCTCTTTTCACTGACACGTCGCGTCCACCGTTTGGAAGAGAGGCACTACAACCACCTGCAACCCTGTTAGCTATAACGTTGTTAGTTTTTGGGCTTGTTTTGGTTTTCACGGGTCTTAAGAGGATGGAAACAAAATAACTGATATTTGAAGCTTTTCTTATGCGCATGTCATTATTTTTTAATGCGCGGGGCAGAAATGTTATTTCTCAGTGCCGGAGAGAAAGAATAACCATGCATTTTGAATCTAGAATCAGGCGCTTCTGGGGGGCTTTTGCTGTTGAGTTTAGCGCTCTTCGCTATTCATTGATTTTACAAAAGACCCAATGGTGGTCGGTTAAGAGATTAAGAAGGTTGCAGGAAAATAAGTTAAGGCTACTTTTGGAGCATGCTTACAATAATGTTCCTCATTTTCGGCGCGTGTTTTGTGGTAGAAATTTGAAACCTCAGGTTTTCAGGTCAGTTAAGGACCTGGATAAGTTACCGATATTGACCAAAAGTGACATTAAACAGCATTTCAGTGATTTCGTAGCTCGAAATTCTCCGAGGTATCTGCCTATAGTAACAGCCACTGGCGGCTCTACCGGGGAGCCTTTGCGTTTTTTAATAGATGCAAGAAGTGCCAGTATTGGTGAAGCCGCCTTAAGGAGAGGCTGGAGCAATGCTGGTTACAAGTTGGGGGATAAAATGGCAATTTTAGCTGGGCTCTCTCTGATTCCTAAGGGACAAAATTTGTTGCGGTTAACAGCAAAGAAAGTTATTAAAAGAGTCGCCAGTTTTCCAGCCATTAACCTTCGTAGAGAAATTATGAAAGAATATGCTGAAAGGATGATTGAGTTTAAACCGAAGTTTATTCGAGGTTATCCTTCTTCCATTTATTTCTTTGCAATTTTTCTTAGGGAGGAAGGAATAAATGGGATTTATCCGAAAGCAGTTTTGACAACTGCGGAGATGCTTTTCCCTTTTCAAAGGAAATTGATTGAAGAGGTGTTTGGGTGTGGTGTCTTTGATGGTTATGGTGCATTTGATGGAGGTACAGCAGCGTTTGAATGTGAGGAGTTTTGCGGCTACCATATGGCTGTGGAAAAGGCAATTATGGAGTTTGTTGACGCGGATGGCAACCACGTAGGAGCGGGCGAGAAGGGTCGAATTGTAGCTACTGACTTGTTTAATTATGCGATGCCTTTCATAAGGTATGACACTGGCGATATGGGCATCTATTCAAGCGAAGAGTGCTCATGTGGAAGAAAACTGCCTATAATAAAGAAAATTTTGGGGCGCACGACTGATATTTTAGGGTTTAAGAATGGTGTAGTTTTGTCTGGGCCATCACTTACTTTAATTTTTAAGGATTTTGATATTAAACAATATCAAATAGTGCAGACCAGTGATGATTCAATGGTAGTTAAGATAATTGAGGGAAAAACTTTCAGTGAAAAGGATACTGAGAAGATTTATAAAGTTTTAAAGGATGCTGTAGGCGACGAGGTTGAAGTGAAATTCGAATCCGTGGATTACATCCAACCAACAAAAAGCGGAAAATGGAAAATAGTTATCAAGGAGTTAGATGATGAAAATTTTAAACCTTGCTCCTAGCAACTTATGCAATATCAGTACTAACTTATCTCATGGTGTCAATAAATTTTCTGCTCACACTTGCAGAAGTGTTACGCTAACTCCGCCGCCTTTCGGATTTGACTATGACATTTTGCTAAAGGGTAATGAGAGATTAGTAATGCAACTAATTCGCGAGTGTGATTTATTGCATTTAAATTCGTGGTATTTTGTCAACCAGCAGTTGGCATCTAAAGTGCTAGAATATGTCCCCTCGTCCATTATTGGTAGATTGACAAAATTTAATGATAAAATATTGTGGCACTATTACCGAAATTACGTAAACAAACATCTGATAAAGAAGAAAATGATTGTTCTTCAATATCACGGGGGGGATTTAAGAAGGATAATGTCCGAGGCTGATGAGAAGTATATCGACAAGCATGGCTTCAAAGTACTCGTATCTGTTCCAGACTTGATACCTCAATTGAAAAATGCGCGATGGCTACCAATATCTGTGCCCTCCGATGATGAGTTGTATAAGCCATCGCCCAAAAGGGATGACTACGTCATAAAAATAGTGCACTCTCCTACGGAGAGAGAAGCTAAAAAAACAATAGTACTAATTAAGGCTGTTGAGGCGTTAAAGCTCAAGTACGATGTAAAATTAATGCTGATAGAAAACATGCCTTACAAGGAATGTCTTAAACTAAAGAAAGAAGCGCACATAGCATTTGACAACATTGAATTTGGTAGCTATGCTGGTTGCTCAATCGAAGCTATGTGTCACGAACAACCTACTCTGGTGTACTTGAACGATGTTTCTCAGCAACAAATCAACAAAGTTTCAGAGGAAATCGGAATAGAACCTCCATTTGTGAACGTAGGCGACAGAAGACAGCCAAGCATTGAGTACCTAAATAGGGTGATCGAAGGGAAAGCACGTAACATTATTACAGAGGAAGATTTCAGATCGGTTTATGACAATCTTGAAAGATTGATAGTGGATTCAAATCTTAGAAAGGAACTTGGAAAAAGAGGGCGCAAATGGGTAAGTCGGGTTCATGATATAAAAGTGGTTGTTAAAAAATTAATAGATACGTATGAGTCTTAATTCTTCTAAGGTGATGAGAATTTGAATGAATTAACTGGAAAAAATATAATGGTAACGGGAGGAGCAGGTTTCATTGGAAGTCATTTGGTAGATAGATTAATTCAGGAACACCCAAACAAAATAGTTGTAATTGATAACCTTTTTCTCGGAAAGCTCGAAAATCTCGAGTACGCAAGATCAAATTTTGACAACCTAATCATCTACATCAGAGATGCCTCTGTATTTCCAGTTTTGGAAGAAATAATGGTAAAAGAAGAAATAGAGACGGTTTTCGATTTAGCTACAATACCCTTGCCGACTTCTTATGTACAACCCAGATGGACATACGAAAACAACATTAGGCTTGTCTTAAATTTCTGCGAACTCTTGCGGCAAGGTAGATTTGATTTTTATGTTCACTGCTCCTCTTCTGAGGCTTACGGTACTGCGCAGTTTGTACCGATGACTGAAGATCACTCTTTGAACCCAACCACTACCTATGGCGCAAGTAAAGCGTCTCAAGATATTCTGATACAAGCATTTGATAGAATGTACGACCTCAACTTCTTCATTTTTAGACCCTTCAATAATTTTGGAGAACGCCAAAATGATCAAGCGTACGCAGGCGTAATTCCGGTAACTATTAAGAGGATTCTAAGAGGGGAAAAGCCCGTTCAACACGGAGATGGAAAACAAACGAGGGACTTCATTTATGTAAAGGATACTGTAGATGCTGTTGTAAGAGTATCCAAAAATCCAAAGTGTAGAAAACAAATCATACACGTTTGCCGGGGCAAGGAAATCGAGATTGGCGGGTTGATAAGAATAATATGTGATGAAATTGGTTATAATGGCGAAATTGAGGTCGTCCCAAATCCGCGACCTAACGACGTCAAGCGTCATTTTGCGAGCAACGAAAAACTTAAGTCAATAATAGATTTCGACCCAACCGATTTGGAAACAGCCATTGGCAAAATAATTGATTGGTATAGAGGAAAGGCGAATTGAGCATTCTTATTGTAGGAGCTTCTGGCTTCATAGGAAAGAATCTACTTTTGAAAACACCTAAAGATTGGAAAATTTTCGGAATTTATCAGACTGATAAAACTTTTTTAGAGTTTTTGGAAAAGAATAAACTTTCTAATGTTCATCCACTCAGATGCAACCTAGAAAACGTAGTTGAAATCAAAAGTGCATTAGAGAAGCTTGAAAAAATCGATGTGTGCGTTTACCTTGCAGCCAACACTAATGTGCGTCAATTATGTGAAGATTCTACTCTCGATGTCAGTACCAACATTGCTCCATTAATGAACTTTCTAAAATACTTTCGAGGACGAAGATTGATATTTTTCTCTTCAGGGGCTGTTTATATGGGACTTAAAGGACAAGTATCACCGTCATCCAAGATAAATCCTACAATTCCATATGCCATATCAAAATATGCTTCTGAACTTTACATAAAATTTCATCAGAGTAAGATTGAGACATTCAAGGAATACATTATTCTTAGGTTCTTCGGAGCTTATGGTCCATGTGAACCGCCGAGGAAAATTTCAACAAAACTCATGAAGCTGGTTAAAAATCCACATGAAGATGTGTTCACCATATTCGGAGATGGAAAAAACTATATAGATTTCATGTACATTGACGACGCCATACAAGGCTTGTTGAAGGTGATTAATAGCCCTGAAGCCAATGTAACTGTTGATTTTTGTTCTGGAAATCCGCAGACGATAAACCAACTTGTAAAAAACGTCGGGAAAATCTTTAACAAGAAAATAAGAATCGAACATAAGGGGAGCTCACCTGAGTATATCAAGTTTTATGCTTCTCCAAAAAGAATGTTTCAGATATTTGGATTTAGACCCAGCATATCGTTGCAAGATGGCTTCCAGAAATTTGCAGAATGGCTAGACAAGAATCTAGACGAGCGCGTTTCGATAGGCTCGGAGAACGTTTAGTTTTTGCTCTATTTAATAAAGAAGTGCTTGAAAGCGAATTTGACGCCAAAACTTGAAAATGATCAGTTGCCTATTTGGGATAGTTAAAGTTCTGGCGAAAGAGAAAAATTCCCAAAAGCCAAAATTAACAAACCATTTGGGCTTGCAAGAAATATACAGAAAAATTCTGCGAGAAACAACTTTGGAATCAAACTACTTGTGCTTAACTTTATTAGATGCTATGTCTATCCCTTCTGTTCATTGGAAAGGTGAAACAACCCATTGAGTTCCTTGCGTCCTACTGCTCGCGTTGCTCGTGGCGCCACCTACCTGTTTATTCAAGGCTTCCTCACCGCCATCGTGGGCCTAGTCTACTTTGTAATCCTCGCCCACGCACTCTCCGACCGCCCTGAAGAGATGGGAGTATTCGCCCTCTTGTCCTTCATTCTCGCCTTGGCTCAAGTATTGGGAACGTTTGCCCTTCCATCTGCAGCCATCAGATACATCGCTCAACACCTAGCGGAAAACGAGTCGCAGAAGGCTAAGGCTGTTGTTGTGCGTGTGTTGCAAGTTGGCTTTTTGGCATCGGCTGTTGCATTTCTATTGCTCTTTATTCCTGCAGAACCGTTATCCGTACTAATGTTTGGCAAGGCCGATTATGCTCTTCTGCTCCGCATAATCGCCATATGCACCATATTTACAATTCTCAATGTTGAGGTTGGGAGCTTCCTGCAAGGAATACAGAGGATGCGCGATGTTGCTATCATAGGCCTAGCACACAGTATTGTATCTACGTCAGTGGGCATTTACTTTCTCTATTATGGTTGGCGTCTTTACGCTGTGGTCTTAGGATGGCTTGCAGGTTGGCTAATAGCTTCTATTGCTGGACTTTTCCTAACAGCTAGGTATCTCGGTGTTTTCGGAAAACCATATCCAATCAAACCACTATGGAATTTCTCTCGCCCATTATACATCTCTGGTGGCATCGGCTACTTTGTAAGCTGGATTGACCAGCTTCTTCTAGCTGCGTTAGTTGGCCAAAGAGAACTGGGAATCTACTATGTAGCCATACGAGCCTCCACGGTTCCAAGCTTGTTCTCAAACTCAATCATCACAGCTCTTTTCCCACAACTATCAGAACTCTACACACAGCAGGGCTCAAACAGCTTTAAAGACGCATTTCGTGTCTCCACGCGCTACTCTGTTTTGATAGGTTTCCCCTTAATAATCGGATTAGCAACTCTAGCCTATCCCGTGATAACTTTATTTGCTGGATGGCAATACATCGAAGCCACAGAGCCCTTACTCATCATTTCTATCGCAGCCTTAATCGGCACGCTGGGGGTTGCAATAGGTCCGATACTAATGACGCTGGAACGCACAACCCTTGTCTCTGTGCTATCCCTCGTCTCAGTGTTCCTCAGCTTCCTTTTATCCTATTTTGCACTCGCTTACCTAGGCTTAGGCATGATCGGCACTGCTTGGGCAAGAACACTTGCCTCCATCATATGTTTGGTCTTGAGCCTATACGCTCTAAAACGAATTTTGCCTCTTACATTTGATAAGAATGCATTATTGGATGCTTCGGCAGCTTCACTTGGCATGATAGCCGCAATCCTTGTGTTAGATGCCTTTAGGCAGGTTTTGACGCCTTTCCCTCATCAGTTTTTTGTTTTTAAATTGCATCTTCTTCCAGTCTATATTATTGTTGGCGCCTTTGCTTACTTTTTCTCTTTAGTAGCGTCGAGAGCCATAAAAAAGCACGATATTGAATTGATTCATGAATACTTGCCCAAAAAAATGAAGTGGATAGCTGACTGGTTAGGTCGATTAGCATTGGCTAAATAACGCACGCTTTCGAGAGACATCAAAATGAAGAAAGATTTAAAGTTCCTTTTAGCACGAAAGTTGCAGCCTAAGGAACTCGACCTCGTGTTCAAGTCCTATGATGTTGTCGGCGACATAGCTGTCATTCGAGTTCCAGAAACCCTCAAGCCTAAAAGCCAAATTGTTGCAGAAGCGGTTATGCAGGCTAACAAGAATGTCAGAACTGTTTTGCTGCAGACAAGCGCCGTCTCAGGCGACTTTCGACTCCGTCAACTTGAATGGGTTGCAGGTGAAAGGAAAACGACCACTGTGCACAGGGAGTTTGGTTGCCTCTTTGAGGTTGATTTGGAGCGGTGCTATTTTTCTCCTCGCCTGTCCTTTGAACGCAGGCGTGTTGCCAGTTTGGTCCAACCACATGAGGTTGTAGTGAATATGTTTGCGGGTGTGGGTTGTTTCTCGATTGTGATGGCGAAGCACAGCAAAGTTGAGAGAGTCTTTTCGATTGATGTCAATCCTTTGGCTTTTGAATTCATGTTGAAGAATATTAGATTGAACAGAGCTCAGAGCAAAGTCGTTCCAATCTTTGGTGATGCCGAAAAAGTTGTGAAAGAACAGTTGAATGGCGTTGCAGACAGGGTTTTGATGCCCTTGCCTGAAAAAGCCTACGAGTATCTCGATTGCGCCTTAATGGCGCTTAAGCCCAGTGGCGGTTGGGTTCATTTCTACGATTTTGTGCACGCTGGAAAGAGTGAAGACCCTGTTGAAAAAGTGAGGGACAAAGTAACTGCAAAATTTTACGAGTCCAATGTGAACTCACATATTCATTTTAGCCGTGTTGTGCGGGCGACTGGTCCGTACTGGTTTCAAGTAGTTTTAGATGTGCTTGTGACGACTTGAATGCTCACAAACATGGTTATTCTTATGGAACTGGATGTTCACTCCACTATTTTAGAACAATAAACCATAAAGGAGAGTGTGAGAGAATGAACAAGATTAACATGAACGATGACAATTCTAAGGCAACTCTAGACTGGCTTGATTCGTGTAAAAGCAATAAGACTAAGAGAGATTACCGAAAGTTCTGGAGAGTGTGGATTCGATACAGTTCTGAAAAAGACTTGCCTAACTCTGGAACCGCACAGCTTGAGGATATGAAACAGAGAAGACTAAGCACAGATAACACAATCAAATATTTCTACGATAACGAGGCCGTCAAGTATTTCAAGTGGTTAACAACCGAATACAAAAGTGAGAAAACACAAAAACCAATGGGTGAGAGTTCAGCACTCTCGTACACAACCGCAGTTAGAAGTTTTTTCAAATATCACAGATACTCTCTGGAAATCCAAAAAGACAAGTTACCGACAACCGAGAAGATTCGGCAACAAATTGAGGATCACGCTTTCGACATCTATCAATTAAGACAACTATTCGCGCAAGGCGATTTAAAAGAACGAACTATTCTATCCTGTGGTAAGGATTTATGGCTTAGAGCAGGCGATTTTCTTAAACTTCCTAGAGAGAAAATCGAACTAGCCATTAAACGAGAAGATGAAACATCCGTAGCAGAAAAAAGAGAAACCGACATAGTAGAATTTGAACTCATAACAGCAAAAGAGGGAGAACCCGCAAGCTGTCACTTAAGCAAAGAAACAGTAGAACTCTTACGTGAATACTTGAAAACTACACCACAAAACGAATTCCTATTTGGTTTAGGTGAAGATGCGCTTAATGATGTCATAAAAAGACTTAGTGAAAAAGCCAAAATCACGGTAACGGGCCGAATAAGATTTCATTGCTTGCGAAAATTCGGTATAACCTTAATGCACGGTAAAATCACAGAACCCGTAATGAAGTACATGACTGGAAAGCATATCAGCAAAGACTTGAAAACATACATTCAAGCGAATCGTGAAACTTACAAAGCCTTTAAGATGCTCGAACCGTTAATCAGTCTAACGAAAGGTAACGGTAACGGGGCGAGTTCAAATTTGGCTAAACAACTAGATGAGTTAAAGAAAGAAACATTCAAGCGAATTCTCTTTCAGAAACTACTTGAGAAAGTTATTCCAAAAGAAACAATGGCTAAGGCATTACTTGAACTTGCGAAAGAATATGACATAGACGTTAAGAAACTAGATGTCGAAGGAAAGATGTTGTTCGTAACTGAAGACATAACCACACCAATAGATACAAATTCACTCATCGATAAACTAGCTGAAAAGATAGAGCAAAAAGAACTAGCCCGAATACTAGCAGAGAACGGAAACAACAATAACAACCGATAAACCCCTTCTTTTTTTGTTCAACTTTCCCTTTTATTTCTGAACGCTTGTCGCCTAGCCTATAACCTATTCGTTTTATTTCGTATGTCATGCTGTGCGCCGCTATGTCTAGTTTCGTATGGGTAACTGGATTAGGATTCCACTATTTCATTAATGATTTTATGATTAGTGCTTAGTTACACCATAGCTAACGGATCAGCACGGCTTATTTGACCCCACGTCGATTCTAAAATCGGAAAAATCGGTAATTCGAGGCTCCCTTTTTTGGCGTATACTTCGTGTTTTGAACCCTAAAAGAAATCATCCATCAATTTCAGCATTAAGGTAATGTCATGAGGCTTTTTTCAAGCTCCGATATTAGGTCTAGTATTTGCTGAAAATCCTTCTCATCTATCTCTTTTTTTCTGGCGATATGGTATAGAGAATGAGCCATTTCATTTGCCGTTTCTTTGAACCCTGCTGCCAAATCACATATTCTTTCCACTAGACTTCTCTCCGAGGCGAAATCAGTTGATGAACCTCGCAGATTAGATAACAGAATGTTGAAGTCTAGAAATCTTCTCTTTTTAAAATCATAATATTTCTCTCTATGTTGTTGTGATTTACTAGGATATTTCTTCTTGAGGATGTGATGAATAAACAGATTCTCTAACACCTTTCTGCACAGAATAAACGTTGCAGTATAGCAACCGAACGTGTATGTCTTGTTTATCTCTTCAAGATGTGCTTTTAGCATCTTGTCATCAGTGTCGTATTTTGCGATTTCGATTATTTCTTGTCTACTTCTTGGTTTAGAAGGTGCAATGCTAATCTCCTTAAACATTAAACTTCCTAATGTGTCCCTGTCCTTAGGACTCAGAAACCTTCTAACACTCTCTTTATGCTTCTGAGCGAACACCTCAGCCGCCGCATTAAGAGTCAAAGAAGGATTTTTTCTTGCTATCTTTGATATGGCTGGTCGTATTGTGTGCTCCGAGATTTTTCCCTTTAGTCTTTTTTTCAACCACTCAAGAATTTTAGGCTCAAGCTCTGTCTTCCTCTTCCTCATTCTTCATTCCTTTTTGATTTGAGTTTTCTAAAAGGAATCATTCTTTCTATTGTGTCTTCGCTGACTCCTAGAACATCTGCAGTTTCCTTTAGTGTTAAGCCAGACTTAGCTAGCAGGATAACTGTGAGAACATCGAGTCTCCTTGCAATCTTAGTAAGTTTCTCATCCCAAATCTTATCTGTCATATTACCATTTCCCTTTAAATCCTTTCGAAAACGATTCTACCCTTTATTTTAATTGTCTTGACTAATCCTTTGGCTCTCAGATTACTTAGTATGGCTCTGATATTGTTCTCACCCTTTCCCGTTTCTTTCGCAATGTCCTCTATTCCATGTTTTTTATCACACAGTTTTAGGACTGTTTTCTCTGTCTTGCTTATTTTTGGCTTGGGCATAGTGGCCTTTTGTAGATTGATAAGGATTTCAAGTCGCTCTTCGATACCATTTAAGGATTTCAATAGTTCCCTAAACTGCTCCCTGCTCATCATGGCTCTTCAACCCGTTCCTGTTTCTGGTTGTTCTGACACGGCAACCTTCGTTTTCTCACCCGCTTCCTTTGGTTCTTCTTTTCCTATATTGATGGCGGTGACTTTAGTAAGGATGTCTATGTTTTGGGTTAGTGCTTTGAGTTGTTTTATCAATTCTTCAGTCTCTTTGCTCATTTTTGAGTACTCCGAAATATTGATTTAACCCTTTTCTGTTTAAAGTTTATGGCATGTTGAACTCAGGCCTAAAATTATGGAGAGATTACTTTGCCCATACTGAAGATGTGAAGATGCCCTATGGAGGTGAGTTCTTCAGCACGGAAAGATTACTTAGGGGGGAGAGGGGGCGTTTTTTCTTTTGCTTTTTCTTTTCTTTTTTCTCCCACACTCGCCCTATACCCTAAGTAATCCTTCCATACTTTTTCATAGTTCCAGAGGGATGAGTAACCATCTAAGAATGTTTTGAGTCCCGTTCGGAGCAAGGGGTAACATCGAAATTACTTAGGGGGGAGTCCTTGTGGATTTCCCTCTTCTTTTCTTTTCTTTTATTTACTACATATACCCTATACCCGAAGTAACTTTGATGTATCTTTTTAACGTTCCACATGGAAGAGTAGTCATCTAAGAATGTTTTGATGGAAGAGTAAGTTCGGAGGGGAGAGAAGGCTCTAAACATTTCTACTTTTATTTATTTTCCTATGTTCCTACCCTGTTTTACTCTTCCATGAAATCCACGTAGTAGTAGTCGTGGAGAAAAGGCTCATAGGAAAAAAGGAGGAATTCCCTATGAACCTTGTTCTTTCGGTAAGATGGTTCTTAGGGCTTCGAGTGAACAGTCTTTACTAAACCATTCAGTTATTGGCATTGTTTCGTTTTCGTGGATGGTGTAGAGGTTTTCATATCTGTCGTGTGCGCCATGTGGCTTAAATCTCGGTTCTATAGTCGGGTCTCGCGTCATCCCTACTCTGATTTCTAGATTTGGCAGTTCTCCTCTGCAAAAGAATATTAGAAAGGGTATGACTTTGTTAAATTCTCGATATTTCTTGTAATGGTATTCATCAACTTCTAGTTCTTTTTCGGTCTTGCCTTTTACATCTGCCATGATGATGGTGTTGTCTCTTTTAGCGATAAAGTCGAATTTGTCCGAGTTCATGTTTTTGAATGTTGTTTTTAGTCTAATGAAGAATTGGTTGAAGTATTTTTGTGCTATCACGTTCATTCCTTTCTTTACTTCGTTACCTTCCTCATCCTTTTCTGGTATTTTGAAGGGTTCTTTCAACAGTTTTCTTAATGATCCGTTGTTATGTACTACTATCCATTCGTTTTGTTTCAGCAATTCGATAACGTAGTCTTCAGCCTTTTCACCTGTGGTTAGATGTTCTTCTTCCATTTTTGTTCACTTCTACGCAACATATCTTCGGGAGTTTTCTCTATTTTCTCTTTTTTGGTTGTTGATTTTATCGTTTATTAACGAAAATCCTTTAGCCGATACGTCAAAGTTTCCTTTGAGAATGTCAAGCATTTCAGTTAAGATGTCTAAGATTTCGTGTAACCGTTCTGCGATTTGCTTGTAGCTCTGATTTGCTTCATTGATTTTTTCTTTGATTTCTATATTACTCAATATGAAATCCTCGTATAGCATTCTCGGCAATAGATTTTTGGGCTGTTTCGAGGTCTATGGCTTTTCCATGCGAAATCTCCTTCTAGAATCGCCGTGCCACATCGGGAACAGCGTCTCTCTTTTTTTAGTGTGACTTTTTGCATTTTTAATGCGACCTTAATTTTTCGAGCATGATGTTTTCTTGTTTCGCCCATTCGATAATCGTGGAGTTGCTTTTTTGGTACCAATCTGGTGTTAGCAAATTTCCGTTTTTGATGTCCATGATTAGCGTGTATAAGTCGTAGGGTTCGGGGTTGCTGAATTCTGTGATGGGTAATGGTGCAATGCGGCTATATTTTTCGTGAACGGGATAAAGCTTTTCTAAATCTGCGTTCCAGAGAATGATTGCATTAAGTATATTATTGATTGTTGTTCTGTCGCGCCAAATGTAGTCGAAAGACATGATTCTAATCGCTACTGCGCCTTCTATAAGGTTCTTTAGGGTTTTGTACAAAGAAGCGATCCAGATAGGAAGGTATTTGAGTCCTATTTCGGAATGGATGGGTTCGTTTCTGTCTATTTTTAACTGCAAATTTGCGCGGGTTCTGTTCTCCCTCATCAATTGCATGTTGACCATGTTTTAAATCGCCTGAAGTTTTGTCAATGTTAGTCTTGCAGATTCAAGCCATTCATCGCTGAGGATTTCTTGATTTTGGAGTCGGAGAAACCAGTCGTACTCTCTGTGCGGATGTGGGTCTAAGGGTTCAAGTGTGTCTATCGAATAGCCTGCGGTGTGTAGAATCTCTACACCTTTGTTGAATGAGTTGATTTTAGAACCTAGTGCGTTAAAGATGGGTCTTAAGTTGATAGTGTCGAAACTATTTTGTGTTCTCAGTTTTTGAATGTCGGGTATCATTTGCTCTAAGAGGTTCAGCAAATATTCGGCTTGGTGTCTTATTCTTGCGGCTTGATTCCATTCTTGCTCAATATTTTGTTTCGTTGTGCAAGTTTCTTGCTTTAACCTTACTTGCGCTCTCTCAAAGGCTATTGCATCTAAACGACGGTTAACTTCTATATTCCTTATTTCTTCTGGTGCTAATGGATTTGAGTAGGCTACCTCTTGCTGGATGTGTTTTATTTCTTCGGTGCTGATTAATGCGCGTTCTAATCCGACAAGATGGGTTAAATGTCTATGCTTTTGTTCTTTGGATTGTTGTGCCTTCTCTTCTTCTGACTTTTGCTCTGAATCGCCTTCGGCAATTCTTCTTTCTAATTCTATTTGATCTTCCGTTTTGCTCATTTGCTCATTTCCGTTTTGCTCATTTTTACGGTTTCCATTTGGTGATAAACGGCATCGCGGGCTTTGAGGGTTGCACGAATTTCCTCTTGAATGTCTAATCTTTCTGTGAGTTTTTGGGCTTTGGCTAATTCTTGTTTAAGAGCGTCTGCTTTCGCTTGTAGTTGATTCGCCTTTTCGTGAAGTGGTTTTAGAATGGCTTGTTCTCTTTTCGTTTTTTCTTTTGCTTCTTTTTCGAGGCGTTCTTGAATTCTTAAGGCTTCCAAAAGATTTTCTTTCGGGCATCGGGCTAAGTCTTGGGGTTTAAGGTGTCCGACATACGGGCTAAGGGCTTGGCTTTCTACGTTTTTCTTTCTTCCTAACATTTCATCACTTCCTTTTAGAGTGGTGGCTCACTTCCAATAAAAGGCGGAAATGAGCCTTTCGCCGCGTGGCTGGTAAGGAGGGAATGCCGCTCCAATACCTTTGATTTTTCATTCATTTTATCACGGCCCAAAAGTTTTCAATTCGTGTACTGTCGTTATGCTTAATCCCGTTGTTCCCGCCGCCGCACGCTTGTATTCGATTTTACATGAATCGTGGAATGGTATTCGTTGCTCCGTCTGTACGCCTTCATCGGTTGTGGTTGTGGGGGTATTCGTGATGATGCTCTTGGTTAAGTTTAGGAATTCCCAACTATTCGGCACATCTCTTGTGCCGTCTAAAACTACTTCGCCGTCTATCGTTATACGCAAGGTTTCGTTCTGACTTAGGTTATCTGGATCAGTCCAATAGATTGCTCGAAGGCTTCCTCTTCCAGATAGGTTCAAGATTGTGGTATAAGCGGTTGCCTTTAAGCCCGTGTTCGCAGTTTTTCTTAATGTTGCCAAATTTATTTCTTCTCCTTAATTATGGAATTGAGATAATCGAGGTCTTCAAAAATCGTGTCTAGAGATACATTTCCGTTGAGAACTTCTTTACATTTTTCTGCTAAGGTCTTGCGCACAAAGGATGAGGTGCTTTTTTCGCCTATTATTCCCGTAACTCGAAAGATTATGTCTTTGAATTGCTGGCTTATTCCCTTGATATGGAGTTCATGAACGTTTTTGCTTATCATCGGTGTCATTGATGTACCCTTTAGACACGTTTTATGAATCTTTTTGTTTTCGCCTCTTTTAAAGTTTATGCACTTTAAATTCGTTCCTTTTTGCCAAAACGCCTTATACTACTCTTTATACTACTTTTTAACCGTAATTCAAGATTCTTAGATGATTAACTAATCTTTCAGAAAAAAGCCGTCGGGATAAACCTTTATTTGTTTCGATCCGAAATTAAAAGTGTTGTCGGCGGCAAGGTTGAGCGTCATTGTCGATCCGCCGTCTGGATTGACGTGAACCGTCTCCGCTCAGCCTCACCTTTACCGACCTTCTCGAGAAGTTGAAGACGCCTTCACTAAATCCTTCCAATTATCAATAGGAATTTTCATTTCCAAATCTTGAACGTAAGGTTCTCGGAAACCTTCAACATATACCACACAGTTTACGGTGCAAGTGAATGTTGAAGTGAAGACCTCGCTCAGTGATTCCAGTCTTTCCTTAAATATCGGGAAAAGAACCTCCATCATTCCACTGGAATTTGGGTTTATCAGTTTCCTGTGAAGGTATGCGGTTGAACCTAACGTGAAGACGTGCTCCGACTCAGTGAAACGAGCAATGCACAGGATTCTATCTACCGTTATTTCTGATGCCATTTTGTTATACAGTTTCAAGGTAACGCTCAAGGTTGGATATCCCGTTTCCCAAGCGTTAGGGGATTCAATCAATCCCGACCGACGAATCTCCAACTCAAAATTAGGAGTCGGTCTCTTTCTTTCTTCGATATACTTTGTAATGGCGTTTCGGCAGATTTCTGACCAACTAACCTCGGGAAATTTGTCCATTTCGGCTTTCAATTCATCTGAAACACTTATTGTCACATTAGGCATGTGTTTTCACAGTCCTACACATTAAATCTGTGCCACTACTTAAGTCTTTCTATCGCCGTTGAATCTGTGGGAATAATCCTCATACTACTCCTTATTCTGCTAATAATACTCAAAAAAGGCTTAAATTTGTGAACGAAGTTTATTTTTACCAGTAGGGGGTGAGAGAATCAAAAATAAAAGAGATATTCAAAAGCAAATAGTTATCTTCGAGGCTCAGATAAAGCGCGGGGCTGGAAAGTATGCATTGCTTGAACGATTCGATTCAGGATACATTGAGGCTCTTGAATGGGTTCTGGCGAATAACTGAGGTTTCAAAGGGGAATCACTCAAAAAAACCCTTTGGGATAAAGAAAAGCCTCAAAAAGTGGCTAAAATGCCAAAAGAGAACGTTTTTAAGCCCGTTTTGAGAGAGGTTAAGGTGCTGAACCACAAAAAAGGAGAAAAAGAAAGACATGCAGAGAACAACACCAAATCGACAACAAATCGAAGCTAAGGCTAGAGAACTCTATGTGAGAGATCAGATTAGAAACGGTTGCTCAGAACTAGCGTCGATTAATCCTGAATACCAAGAACTGCTCGAATCAGGGTATGTCATGCTAGCACAAAACCTCTTAATGAGAGAAACGGATTCGTACAAGCAACACTTAGTTTCAGAGTTAAGAGAGAATCCGAAAGACTTTAACGAAACACCACAAGACTTCGATTTTCGTTTAACTGAAGCCTTAAAATCGGGCGTGTTCATTGCTGGCGGCAAGCAATGCGGAAAAACGAATCTTGCGAAAGTCTTAGCACGGCAGTATCTTGAACATGGCTGTATCGTTAAAGTCTTTGATATTTCTCAGCAATGGCTTGATAGTTCAGTACCGAATTACATTGAGGTTAAACGAAATACATCCATAGACATACCACTTTATCAGAGTGTAGTATTCGATTTATCAAGGCTGTACCCTAGTGAAGTTAAAGCCTTCGTAAATCAGATACTCAGTACAGAATTCGAGTTTCAAGTAGCCACACCTAAGCCTAATAGAAAATGGATAGTTTACGTCTTAGAAGAATGTCAAATACTCGTACCTCAGAATCAACTAAGACGGAAAGAAGCGCAAGAAGTTCTAAGGCTTATGAGTTCTGGAGCAAATTATAACCTAAGCTATGTGGCTATTACTCAGAGGCCTAGCACAGTAGATACAACCGCGACCGAATTAGCCTTTCAAAAATACTTTGCACGGTGCGACGGTGAAAATGACTTAGACAAAATTAGGCATTATATCGGTGAATATGCCGATCAATTAGAAGGCTTGAAAATCGGTGAATTCATTTATGATTTAGGTAACACAACAAAGAAAATCTCTGTGCCACTTTTCAGCACAACAAAGAAGCCTAGAAGCCTTGAAACACAATCGATTCAACCGCAACAACAAAAATCTGAAGACTTTTCAGTTATTAGCTTTGTCATTCTAGCATTAACGTTCTTAGGCTTGACATGGATTCTGCATATGCTGTTCGGGTGATATAGCAATGATAACACAAGCCAAAAGCGTAGGCTTCATATACGCGAATCACTCAGAACATAAGAATGTTCTAGAAAGTGGTTCGGACATCCAGTTATTCTTATATAGCCCCTTTTTATTGAATACTGCTTGAGAACAATGGCTGAAATTTGTCCAACATGCGGGCTTCCCAAGGACATTTGCGTCTGCGGAGAGATAAGCAAGGAACAGCAACGAATCAGAGTACGCTTAGAGACAAGAAAATTTGGCAAAGCAGTGACCATAATCGACGGTATCAACGACAAAGACATCGACCTAGGCAGATTAGCCCAAAAAATGAAGGCGGCTTGCGCCTGCGGAGGAACAGCCAAGAACGGTCAGATATTGCTGCAAGGCGACCATCGAGACAAGGTACATGACTATCTCCTCCAAATGGGCTATCCTGAAGAAAACATAGAGGTCACATAACAGCACTGGCATCCTGTTTATTGGAGCAAGAGTCAATTGGGCATAATTCAAAACTTGCGTGAAGTAGTTAGAAGTCTGAGGCATAGTCAGCCAACTCCCAAGCTTTGTCCAAGATGTGCCAGTCCAAAGTTGAGGCTTTCTAGCCGCTTTGACATTTGGCTGTTTCCTGAGCAGTACGTCTGCGATAAATGTGGTTACAGAGGCCCAATCGTTATGGAATTGGAGAAAGAGGAGACAAAGGAGTAGTTTTTGTGTGTGTGCGGACACGGTTAGACCGCCCTCTATTAGGATCCTATTAGGCTCCAAATATGTTTGTTGAGAGAGATTCAGACGGTTGAGGGTTGTTGAGGTGTGTTGAGACGGGTTGGGTGCGATAAGCATATTATATTGTGGATGAACACTGAATTGGTTGAATAGAGGTTGTTGTGGTTGTGGGCTGGTTATGGGTGTTCCTAAACCAACAGAAAAGACCACACGAGACCTATTGCAGAAAGAGCTGAGAAAAAGAGGAGTAACAGTTGTCTTTAACTGAAGATTTTGTTTCTCAGGTTTGTGAGGCGTTTCGGAAGGCTGTTGAGCAGGCTTCTGGAGTTCCTTCTAAGGAAGGAATGGAAAGGGAGTTTAGACGCGCTCTAGCCCGACATCTTTTTGATGAATTACTCGGTTGGGAGGGGCATTCCAAGGTTGGAGAGATTATAGATATAGCATTTTTCGATGATGAAAATTTCCCTGTTATTATTGTTGAAACCAAGTGGGGTGTTGAGTTAACGCCTGAGATTAAAGAAAAGTTGAGGAAACGTATTGAGGAGTTAGGGTCTGTTAAGTATGGAGTTTTTGCAAATGAAAGAGATTTTGTCGTTTATGCATGTAGGGATTATGAGCTAAAAGATGTTGCAAAAGTGAACGTAGCCGTCGCTGTTGGAGTTGCGAAAGGCGAATACGGATTATCCGATGTTGAAACGAAAAACCTTCAAAGGTTAGAAGCACTGAAAAGGGAACGCCTCGTGTGGCTTGAAGATCCTAATTATTTTGAAAGAACCCATAAAGAAGTGTCGGTAGCAAAGGCTGAGGGCGTAAAGCTTCTCACTGAAAATCTTAAAGGTATAGTAAAGGATTTGACTGCTACGCTCATTGAGTTTTTTGATTCATATTGGAAGCGCGCTGAATACAGCGGCAAGTATCTTAAAACAGCATTCAGTGACTGGTTGAAACTGTCGATGAAAGACGAAGAATTCAAGAAAGGTAGTGATGAACAAAGACTGAAAATAGTCGAGGTGTTTTGTCGGGAAACTGCCTACGTACTTGTTGGAAGAATACTATTTATTCGAATATGTGAGGATAAAGGCATACTTGCACCGAGCCTTTCGGGAAAAAGATTCACTGAGTTCTTGAAATTTTTTGAGAAGAGAGGGAATGTGTATTTACGTGCCTTTTATGAGTCGCGCGAAGAAATCAAAAAATACTATAGTCATCTTCATGAACTTGGTTTCTTCGATTGGTGGTGGATGGCACCTGATAAAATCGGGCTTTTGGCACGTGATGATAAAGAGGTTCAAGACGATCTTGATGCAGACTTGGATTACAGAATCAAAGGGTGTTTGAGAAGACTTAACAGATTCAATTTTGCAGAAGTTGATAGAGACATACTTGGAGATGTTTATCAGGGATACTTGCCGACCGATGAGAGAAAGCGATTAGGAGAATTTTACACACCAAAGGAAGTCATAGAGTATATCTTGGATGCGATAGGCTACAAGCCTGAAAACGAAATAAGAGGAAAGAAAATTCTTGATCCCTCTTGTGGTAGTGGCGGTTTTCTTGTAGAAGCGACACAAAGACTTATGGAGCGGTATAAAAGGGTAGGTTTCAACTTCAACGATCCATATGATGCAAAGCAAATCATCGAAGGTTGTATAGGTTCTATTTACGGTTTGGATATCCATCCTTTCGCTTCTTTCATAGCAGAGATGAATTTGCTGTTTCAATTAGTGGACTTGTATAACACAATAAGACAACATGATAAATACTATGAGTTACCAAGACTTCACATTTATCGTACTGATTCTCTTGCACCTTCTGAAACTATTGAGTTGACAGGTTTTCTGGATAACTCAAGACGCAAAATGCTGGTCGAAGAAACTAAAGGCGCTGATAAGATAAAGCGCATTAAATTTGACTATCTCGTTGGAAATCCACCTTACGTAAGAATAGAGAAGATACCAGAAGAAAAGCGGGATTATTACAAAGAAAAATATTCAAGTGCAAAAGGACGATTTGATCTGTACATGCTTTTTATCGAGAGAGGGTTAGAATGGCTTGAAAAGAACGGCAAGTTGGCTTTCATTGCTTCTAACCGCTTTATGAAGACAGATACCGGCATGAAGCTTAGGGAACTGATTACGCGAAGTTCCAAGATTGAACAAATTGTTGACTTTGGTGATGTCAGTATATTCGAGGCTGCAACAAACTATCCTTGCATATTTGTTCTCCAAAAAGGAAAAATCACCGACAATAAAATCTGGTATGTTCATGTAGGAAAACCTGAAGAAAACATGATGACTAGGTTAAGAACTTCCTTTGCGAAGGAGATTTCTGATGAACACATTCAAGCTAGCCTCGTTGAACAGAATCTGTTAACGGAAGACGTTTGGAGACCTCTATCTGCACAAACAAACCGCTTATTCAAGAAGTTGGACATAGTTTCAGACGTTCGGTTGAAAGACATCACAGTCTGGAATCTAAATGGGATATTCACGGGTCTTAACAGTGTTTTTATCTTAAAGAAGGAAATCGTTGATAAATATCAGATTGAGCCACAAATCGCCAAACCTCTACTAGTTGGTGAAGATGTTCGGAAATGGAGGATAAACTGGAGTGGCAACTATATACTCTATACCAAAGATACCGATTTAGAACAGCAGAAAAATACCTACAGATATTTGAAAGAGCACCAAGAAAAACTCTCGAAACGAGTGTCTATAAAGGGAACTGGGATAAAGTGGTATGAACTTTCAAGACCTAGAGACCCACGTGCCTTTGAATGCAAGAAAATCGTTACTCCCCGCATAGCAACAGGGAATAATTTTGCATTAGATGAAGATGGAGAGTTCTATTGCGGTGACACCACTTATGTAATAGTCCCAAACGATTCTGTTGATATTCTTTATCTTCTTGGGCTACTAAATTCCAAAGTCTTAGACTTCTATCTAAAACAAGTCAGCCCCTTTTTCATGGACAGATACTTTGTTTACAACGCGAGTTACACAGAAAGATTTCCCATAAAACTTTCGAAAACATTAGAAGAAAAGAAAATCGCCGAGCAAATTACCCAAGGCGTAGACCGAATTCTAAGGTCTAATAAGCAGCTTAAAGGTTATGAAGAAAGGATTGCGAGGTTCCCTGATTCTTATTTTGACCATAGTTGGAACTTTGACAAACTTGTTAATGTCGTTAAGACGCAAAACCTTTCAAAACCTTCTTACAATGTTTCCGAAAGGCAACTTCAAACAGATTACAAGCAAAGGGATTTGGATAGCAGAGAAACATTCAGAATCATCTTAGCTCCTAACGAATTCCTAGACTTCTCCTCTGAAGAAATCGCCTCTTACGTTCTAGATGCGTTGAAAACTATGAACATTGTCACAAAACGAGAACTTCTTGAATTGAAAATCCCTCCAAAAGAACATTTAAGAAATCTGATGGCTCAATATCGAAAGGACAAAGAACAGATAGCTACGAATCAAAAAATGGTTGAGGACTTTGAGAAGCAGATTGATGAGTTGGTTTACAAGTTATACGATATATCATACGCAGAAAGGCGAATCATTGAAGACTACTTGACCAAATTCTAGAACTATCTTTATCTTGCCTTAGCCAACGAAATCCAACAACTAAAAACACTCATGCAAGGATAGTTTTATCAAAATAAACAGTCTTAGACTTACTACTTTCTTTCCAAGTACACTTTTTCTTTTCTCTTATCACAAACCAGCCTAAACCTATAAAGTATATCTCTACCCAGAAGCGACGGCACCCTCATAATCAAATCGCTTTCAATAGAAGAAAGCCCAGCCAAATCATGTTTTCCAACAAACAAACGCAACTTCTCACTTCTGATTTTATTATCTTGAGTTCGAAACAACAACTCCGCATCATCAATCACAAAAGTATCAACCAGCCCACCAATACCGCCAACGTTTCGCTCAGCCCTCTTCAACTTCCCAACATCAATCCCAAGCAACTCCACATCCCTATCAAAAACAATAGTCACAGACGAACCAGTATCAATGTGCACACCTAACGGATAACTCAAACCCAAACTCTCAGACTTCAACACAACACGCACAAAAGGCGCTGAGGGCTCAAAATGGTCGTCAAAATAACCCAATATCCTCATAAAACCAACACAACTTTCTCCCTAGAAACAAACTCAACAAGAACACGCTCAAACGGAAACTTCTCCCTAACCCTCCCTGCCAATCTGCCCAAATCCTTGTCATGATCCACAACCTTACGGTCAAAAACAGCCACATATTCACCATCAAACTTCCTAACCAGCCTAGCATAATTTCGCCTAAACCATTCCCAATTACGCGCCTGAACATCAAAAATCAACAAATACTCCGACCGCATATCCAATCGCTCCCATGGCAACCAACCCACAAACATATAACTTTAAAATCTGTTAAAAACATTGTGGATTATCTTTATCCTGCCTTAGCCAACGAAATCCAACAACCCAAAATAAACACTCATGCAAGGATAGGACTAGTCTGGAAGTTTTAAGCCCAACTGTCGCTTCAAACTCTTGTAACGATTCCTAACAGTAACCTCAGTCACACCAGCCGCCTCCGCTATGTCCTTCTGCGTCTTCTTCTCATTGCTCAAAAGACAAGCAATGTAAAGCGCAGCGGCAGCCAAACCCATAGGGTCCTTGCCCGAAGCAGCCCGCTTCTTCTTGGCGTCTCTGATTATCTTTATAGCTAAGCCTTGAGTCTGACCGCTGATGCCTGTTCTCTCAGCAATCTTTGAAACGTAAGTCATAGGATCAGCGATTGGCATGTGAATGTCAAGCTCTCTGAGCAAGAGTCGATAACATCGAGCCACATCCTTCTTGTCAACAAGACTGGTCTCAGCGATTTCACGCAGAGTCCTAGGCGTCTCACTGTTTCGACACGCAGCATACAATGCAGCAGCAGCAATAGCCGCGATTGACCTTCCCCTTACCAAGCCTTTTTCCAAAGCCTTGCGGTAAACAACCGCAGCCTTCTCTTTAATGGGCCCTGGAATGTACAGCTTATCCGACAGCCTGTCAAGCTCAGCCATAGCCTGGGCTAGGTTGCGATCAACCGAAGAGTGCACACGAGAGCGAATCTGCCACTTTCTCAGACGCCACATCTGCAAACGCGTCGACAACGGCAGCTTGCGTCCAAAAGCGTCTCGATCAACCCGTCCAATAGCGGTTGACAAGCCCTTGTCGTGAACAGAATATGAAGTGGGCACACCCACGCGAGTTCTAGAATTTTTTTCTTCCTGCGTAAAAGCTCGCCATTCGGGACCCTTGTCAATCATCTGCTCGTGCAGAACAAGACCGCAGTTGCCACAAATGGTCTCTCCAGTATCATAATCGTGAATGAGGTTACCGCTGCCGCATTCTGGGCACTTGTCAGATACTCGAGACTTTGTTTCGGACTTTGCTTGTGCTTTTTCCATGGCATGGTCCCTTCATGGAATTGGGTGGGCGAGAAAACCGTCACCATGCGTGGTTCTTCATCAGAACCATCGGGTTGAAAATTCGTCCATCTGGCCCCGCCGTGTTAGATTCTTAGGAAATGTTTCAATATATAAACTTTGCGATTTTTTTAGTTGTATTCAGCTTATGATTTGTGCTGATTTATCATGTGTCTTTTTTGTGGGTTCAGTCTAGGAATTCGTTGTTATAAAATTGACCGCACCACACTTTTATATGGAATAATGCTTGACTTTGGTTAAGTCTTGGTTGGTCGGTTGATTTTGGTTCGTCTTCCAGAGAAGATTCGCAGTGCCTTAGAGAAGCTTGTTCGAGACTTGAGCCAGCGAGAAATGATTTCGGGTGTTGGATTGTTCGGAAGCTGGAGCCGAGGCGACGCGGTTGCTGGAAGCGATGTTGACCTCTTAGTTGTAGACAGACAGAGTCTGTCGCATGAGCGTGTGGAACGTGTTGAGTTAAATGATTTGTTGATTGACTTGGATTACGTGCCGCGCAAGTGGATTTCAGTTTATCTTCCTCCAGAAATCGATCAGAAACTGTTTGAAGTACTAGTTTTGTATGACCGTGACTGGTCTCTCACGAGTGCCAAAGACTTGATGTGCAGGTCTTACCGCAAGCCTGAACGCGTGAACATTCGTTCTGAAACGTATCTTGTTGACGCTGACATATACCTGAGTCGAGCGTCTTCGGCGCTTGCGCGTAACGACTTCCAGAGCGCCGTAGTGTTTGCAAGTGTGGGACTTGGGTCTATTCTAAAGATTGTTGTTGAGGCGGGTTTGTTGCCTTTTTCCCTCAGCCGCTTTGTGCATGTGTTAGAAGAATCGACTAGGAAGTTGGGTTGTTGCCAGTTTTTTGATGCGTTTGTTGGTGTCTCTGGTCTGGCGTCTGTTAGTAAGCGTGATGTTGAAGGCAGTTTAAGTCTCTTTAAAACTATCTGGGATGATGCGGCGTCTCATCTGCAGGAGCAAGCCTCAGTGCTGGATTCTTTGCATTTCAAAGTGAAAAGTCAACTGCATTATTACGAGAACCCAAGTTTTCTGCGTGGCATGCTTGCTCGTTCGCAGAGTATGGTTGATTCTGGCGACTACAGAGAGGCGTGTCACTATGTTAGGCGTATGTTGATTGACCTTTTGGAGAACTACGCTTGGTTTGCCGCCTCTGTAGAAGGTGTGCACCTAGACTACACACGGTTATTCAAGTCTTTAAAAAACTTGGAAGAAACACCGTCGAGACTGTATGAAAATATGGTTGCCACTTTTGACGTGCAAAACTTGACGCAAAAAGAGGCTGAAGAAACAGTCAAATTGGCTAGAGAGGCAATTCTAAGAGTGCGCAAGACAAGGAATGAATTGTTTCCGAAATCGGTCAAAGTTACTTGACCAAAAAACTATGTTTTGGGATGGTTTAGGTTATTCTTTTAGAACCAACATGAGTGTTATGCCCAGCAAGAGCAGAAGGAATTGTGCAGCAGATTTGGACGCTTTTGTTTCTTTGTGCAGTTCTGGAATGAGGTCTGTTGTGGCTATGTAGATGAAGCCACCTGCTGCAAACGCCAACAGATATGCTAGGCTTGGGCTTGGGAAAAAAGGCGAAAAGAAGTACATTAGTGTGGCTGCAAAGATTGCGATGATTGCTGTTAAGAAGTTGTAGAGGAGTGCCTTGGCTTTGCTGAACCCTCCATAGACGAGTATGCCGTAGTCTCCTATTTCTTGAGGAATCTCATGGGCAATAACAGCCAAGGTGGTGGCTGCGCCCAAGGGAATGCTGGCTATAAAACTGACTGCTATGATGACCCCGTCGATGAAGTTGTGTACGCTGTCGCCGAGCAGGTTTAGGTAGGCGAACGTGTGGATTGGGCATTCTCGCTCGTGGCAGTGTCTCCAGAGAAACTTCTCTAGCAAAAAGAAGGCAAGTATCCCCACCAATATAGCAACAAACGCAGTCTCACTTTGAGCAGACACGGATTCAGGTATTAGGTGAAGAAAAGCAGCTCCAAGTAGAGTGCCGGAGGCAAAACTGACAAGTAATAACAAGATTTTTTTGAACATCTGCTCCTTCACTGTGATGAAGAAGATTCCCACAAGAGAAACGAAGCTAACCAAGAGGGTTGAGAGCAAAATCAAAACAAGTTCAAACATGTTCTCATTGACCTTCTACAAACATGTCATATTCTTAAGATAAAATAAAGCCTTTAGAAAACAGGCTCCTTCAACTTCTTTACTGTGTCAATTGTTCTGCCAGCATAGCTGAGTACGAAGGCTTCTGGAAAGGCTTGGTTTATTGCAGCTATGCTTTTGTGTCCCGTGCAGTGAGCAGGGGATATCAGCTTTAAATCAAAGAATTTGAGTCTTTTCACGGTTTCTCTGAGTCTGTTTTCTTTCGGCCTTATGAGATGTGTTCCACCGATAAATCCGTAAAGTTTCTTAGTTTTGGTTACGTCTAAGGCTGATTGAAGCGTGTTAATGATTCCCGCGTGGGCGCAGCCACTGAGCACCAGAATGCCGTGCTTTTCTATGTTTATGAACAAGGCTTGGTCGTCGAGAACATCATCTCTCACTTGCTTTCCGTCAATAACCGTCACATTTTTCCAAGTGATTTTCTCGAATGGTATGACTCTTTTTATTTCACCACTTGTCAACACGCCTGGAATAATCTCGATTGGATGTGTGGTTTCAACAACTTGTCCTCCAGCCTTTAAAATGTCTGTCTTTCGTTCTCCGAGAGGAATTCCGTGATGTCGTCGCCTGCGCTTTTTAATCTTAAACTTTGGAAGGAAAGCGTATGGATGAGCTATCACTTTGACTTTTCTCTTGGCTCTTTTTATCAACTCTACGGTGGCGCATGTGTGGTCGTGGTGTCCGTGGCTGAGAATTATGCACTCTAAGGGAGACAAATCCAGCTTTAGGGTTTTAATGTTATAGAGCAGTGCGCCTTTCTTGCTGCCCGTGTCGAAAATTATTGAATGCCTTTTCCCCTTGTTATCTTTTATTTCCAAGTGAGCGGAGAAACCGAATTGACCTAAAAGTCTTCCATCATAGACAACATTGTCTGCTAAAGTCGTGACCTTAACTGACCTAACCCTTTGCATTACAACTAGCCACTCAAACTTACATATATATGCTCGGCGGCTTCACCGCTTGCAATATGTGAGCCACGAACTGGGCTTCTGGAACCGCGCCTACCAATTCTGTTCGTTCATTTATGACGATTTTTGGCACACCCATCACACTGTACTTTTGTCCCAGATGCGGAAACTCAGCGACTTCGATTACGTCTGATTTCACCATGTCGCTTTCTATAGCAAAGTTGTGAGCGAAACCAGCTGCTACTGAACAGTATGGGCAAGTTAACGTGACAAAGACTTGTATGTGCACTAGCTTGTCTAATGATTTCAACTTGTTTTTGGTTTCTTCTGAAAGGTTTGTGGTGCCCTTTGAAACGTTAATTATGTTGTCTATGAAGGGGTTGAACTCGTATCCATATGGGATGCCGTAATACCGTATGCCATAGTCTTTTTTGCCTACTATGGCGATTGCCGGAACCTTGTCTACACCGTATTCTTTTGCCTTTTCCGCATCCTTAACAAAGTCGTATATTTCAACGTTAATCTTCTCTGGAACCATGCTCGCAACCTCTTGCACCAATTCTCGAGTCTCTTTGCAAAATTGACACTCCATTTCCTGCGTGAAAAAAACAAGGCGAACAGTGTCCTTCATGTTCTTCTGCAAGTTTTCTTTAATGTGCATCTTGTGTTCTTCAGGAATCAACCCCATACGCTTGACACCAATCAGTCAATACGCTGAACAAACACTTAAAAAAGTAACCCTTTGATTTGAATCGCAAACGACCCTGTCCAGCACCAACAGTAACCTCAACAAACCTATTTGGATCATATTAGAGGGGCCAGGTCAACTGTGCGCACACACATATACAGAAAATGTTTTCAGCACTCTGACAGATTAACCATATTTTTGGTTGCGATGAGGGACATTTCAGGCTAGACACTGATCAAAAGGATGATTGAAGATCCGGGTTCCCAAGCAACCACAAACTAGGTCACTTAAACATAAATAACAGAACAAAACGAATCTAAAGAACACCATGCTCAAGAGAGGCGCTTCCAACTCATGTTTGTGGTATTCATAATCGGAACAGCAGGTTCAGGAAAATCTCTCTTGACCGCAGCCTTCAGCGACTGGTTGAGAGTATCAAAACAAAACGTTATCGCCTTGAATCTCGACCCAGGCGTTTTGACCCTGCCCTACACACCCGACATAGACATTCGAGACTACGTCAAAATTGAACAATTAATGCAACAATACGAACTGGGACCAAACGGCGCCCTAATAATGGCAGCAGACCTCATCGCCGAAGAAACCGAACGCCTAGCTGAAGAAATAGCCACCTTCAACCCAGACATCGCTCTAATAGACACTCCTGGGCAGATGGAACTGTTTGCTTTCCGTGCCAGCGGACCCTACATAGCAAACGAGCTCACAAAAGAGCCAAAAGCCCTTATATATCTTTTCGACTCTGTCTTCTCCTCTAACCCCCTCAACTACGTCTCCAACGTCTTCCTCTCAGCAGCAGTTTACAACCGCTTCTTCACCCCTCAAATCCATGTGCTGTCAAAAAGCGACCTGCTCTCCCCTGAAGACATGAACCGCATAGTCGATTGGTCAGCCAACCCCACTGCGCTGGATGCAGCCATAGAAGAAAAACTGACAGGCACAGGGCGCCTCCTCAGTCGAGACGTGATTCACGCAGTTTATCGCTTGGGCTTAAAATTCCTGTTAATCCCGGTCTCCGCCAAAACCAACGAAGGATTCATCAACCTCAACGCAACATTAGAACGAATATTGACTAGCGGAGAAAAGTTCACTCAGTAAGCCTTAGACTCCGTTGTTCTCGATTAAAGTCCAAGCAGCAGCCAACGCGCCATATTCCGCTCTGCTCCAAGTGTCAGCGCTCCCTATAACAACAGCGTCATTTTCCTTCAGCTTCAAAAGGGCGGTGATTTGACGAAAGGCTATTGGAAAATCGTGGCTGACATCCTCGCTGATATTTGGTATAACCAATTTTTTGCCCTTAAAAACTAAGGTCGTTGCGCCCTTTGCTCCAGCGATGACAGCAGCGTCACGTTGCTCGATGCCTATTCTGAGTTTGTCTCCGCCCTTTCGTATCTGAACCGCAACGTTACAGTCAGCCAACGTTAACTCGTTTCTTTCTAAATTAGTTTTCTTAGAGAAAATTGATTCAAACTCGCTCCAGGTCTTCTTTCCTTTCTCCGTCAGCGAGCAACCTGTCCTAGAAACAGAGACCATGTGAGCGGTCTTCAATCGCTCAATCAATGTGCGGGTCGCACCTTCACCTATTTTTAACTCTTCAGAAAGTTTGCCTCTGCCGACTTGACCAGTCTTGGCTACGAGTTCAAACGCTTTTATCACGTGATAAATTGAGAAAGAGGCGTAAGGACCAGGCGCCCTTGGCTCCAATAAGCTTTCTAAAAATTTTTTCAGTTTTTGTTCACTCCAAACAGAGAAACTTTCAAGAATTACTCCTTTCTCGCGGTCTCGGCGTGCCTCCTTATTATGTTGAGCGCCGCTATGGCGCCTTGTCCAACGCTCACTGCGATTTGATACTTTCTGCTACACGTTGCGTCTCCAGCTGCATAGACTCCTTCTATATTCGTCTGCATCTGGGCGTCGACCATTATGCAACCCGTGGTGTCTGTTTCTAAACCAGCGTTTGCCAACATCTGAGTCACAGGGGTTTTCTCGCCTGAGATGAAAACTCCCTTCACGCCTACATCAGACTCTTCCTTTGTGTCCAATGTTCTTATTTTGACTTTTTCAACAGCTGGTTTACCGATTATTTGAATTGCCTCGTATTTTGGCCAGAGCTGCACGTTTCCCTTGGAGAGCAACTTTTCGAGGCTTTCTTGTCTGTAGTGCGGGGTCAAACTGCCCGGTATCAAGTGAATTTTGTTGACGAGCTCGGAAAGGTAAAGACCGTCTAGTATTGTCTCTTCGTCTTCACCGATTAAGGCTACATCTTTGTCTTTAAACAGGGTTCCGTCACATACGGGGCAATAGGAAACGCCCATTCCGAGCAGTTCTCTTGCGCCGGGAATCTCGAGTCGTTTCCTCTGAACGCCTATGGCTATAAGAACAGATCTAGCCCTGTATTCTTTGTCTCGTGTCCACACTATTTTGGGGTTGCTCTGCAATTCGAAGCGTACTGCTCTAGCAGGACACAAAATCTTTGTCCCACTTGCCTCAGCCTGTCTTATCATTCGTTCAGCGAGTTCCACGCCTGTCACGGATGGAAAACCCGGATAGTTTTCAATAAGTTTCACATCGTTGAGTCTGCCTCCTTTTTTCTCCGCCTCCAAAACCAGAGTTTTCATGTTGGCTCGGGATAGATAGATGGCGCCTGCCAGTCCAGCGGGCCCAGCGCCTATAACTAGAGTGTCATAAATGGGTTCACGCTCTTCAAAAGAGTGAATCATTAATTTTGGGCTGTTCAATGCGACTCACACATACACCTTGAAGAAGTTTCCCTTAAGAGGGTTATTTTATTTTTGATGGTTTAGTTTTTCCGCCCTTAATCTGCACCATTTCAGTGATCTGTATGAGCGCTTTACTGACTCTGTTTTTGGCTGTGGTGGAGTTATCTGCCGTGGTTGACAAATGCAGTTCCAAGTGCGGCTTGCCTTCTCCGGTCCGGCTGGGATGCGACTTGACATAAACAAAGGGATTGTCGTGTATAACGCGGTCGATCAGAGGTGCCATGTCTGACTCCATGATTCCGTCAATGTCAATACTGGTTTCATAGAAAGTAGCGCTGCCTGCAGCCCGTTTGATCAGAGGCTCAATCGATTCGTCAAATATCGCTTCCATTTCAGACGGAACGCCAGGCAACGCAATAATGGTTGCACCATTAGATTTTGATATTACTCCTGGCGCGGTTCCAACAGGATTCAGCAATGGATTCGACTCAGCAGGTAGTTTTGCCATCTTCACGCGCGGTGGAGTCAACTCCACCTTTTCAATTTTTCCTTCCTCTACGTATCTTCGGTACTTTCCTTCCACCATTTTCAGCGCCTGCGGATGAACCTTGAGCGGACGGTCCAGCGCTTTGGCGATGCCTTCAAGTGTCTTGTCGTCGAATGTTGGACCCAACCCCCCTGTCGTTATGATGAATTGAGGCTTGCGCCGAACAGCCTCTTTTATGGCGGCTGATATTTCCTCAACGCTGTCGCCTATGACCGTTATACGGTTGACACTCAAGCCGAGGGTTGTAATTCTCTTGGCGAGCCACTGGGCATTAGTGTTCGCAATTTTGCCTATGAGAAGTTCGTTTCCAACACAGATGATTTCGATTTGCTGCACCATTTCAGATCACGCCTGCGAGAAAACTATGCATCTACTTAAAGCAAAGATAATAACTCTTTTCTTCTTACCCTCGAAGAATCAGGAACTAACCTGAAAGATATCTTCGTGAGTCTAGTAGACGAGGCGATCTGCGTCAAAGACCAGAGTTATTCATGAGATATAACGATTATCTTCATTTTTATTAAAACAGCTACGATGGCAATCACAATGATTGGAATTATGATTAAGAGTATTGTGGTCAAAGGCAAACCCAATGCAGTAGCGGGCGGAGGATTCACGATTATCCTTGTTTGTTGCACTCCATCGACATATCCAGTTTTTGTTGCAGATGCAGTGATGGTGACCTCAACCTGTGTTGTTACTTTGGGAGCAGTGAAAACGATTGTGCAACTGCCGTTTGCATCTGTTTTTCCAGTGGCAGCTGAAAAGTCGCCGCCGAGGTTTGATGAAATCGTGATGTTGGCTTCTGCAAAAGGCGTCGCGTCTTCTGTCACACGAACAGTTATTTGTGATGTGGCTTCTGACTCAATCGTGTCCGGACTAGCAGAAACTTGTAGAACAAGCACTCGTGGGTTTACAGTTATCTTTGTTTGACCTTCGTTTTCAAAGTAGCCACTTTTCGTGGCTGTTGCCGTTATGGTGACGTTGATTTGTGTCGTTGTTTGTGGAGCCGTGAAGTTGAATGCGATGTCGCCATTTAGATCAGTGTATCCAGTTTCTTTCGACAAGCTTCCCTTGTCTGCCGACATTGTGACTGCCGCATCCGAAATTGGATTTGCATTGCATGTTACATGAACAATCACGTATGCGGCTGCTTCAGACTTTATTACGTTGGGATCAGCGCTAACCTGTACAGACAGTTTGGGCAGAACTTGCAAATATTTGTGATCTGAACCGTCTGCATAGCTGCTTTTTGAGGCTCTTGCGGTTATTCTGATGTTAGTTTCTTTGGTTACACTTGGCGCCGTATACGTTGTCGTGAAGTAGCCAGTTGAGTTTGTCAAACCAGATGAAGGGGTGAAACTTCCACCCATAATTGCGAACAAAGTGATGTTTGCGTTTCCCACCGGAGCATCTCCAATTTTTGTTTCAACAGTTATTGAAACAAGTCCTTCTGAGTAGGTGTCAGATTGACTAAGAGTCAGTGAGACCTCTAGTGAAGTGAGTGTTTGAACTGTTATTTGTATGATGGCTACATTGCTGTTGATGACTCCGAAATCATCCATAACCTTGAGGCTTGCTTGGTATGTCCAAACTGAAGAATATTTGTGTTCAAAAATCGAGAGTGTTGTCCAGCCACTATTGTTTCCGTCTCCAAAGTCGAAAAAGAACTTGTCCACACGTCCATCGTCGCTCGAGGTGGTCGCGATAAACGTGACTTTTTGATTTGGCGAAATCAACGTTTTATCGCTTAGGAGCCTTGCCACTGGACGTTGATTGATATAGCCGACTGGAGCGGTCAAAAAGAATATGAAATCCAGATTTTTTCCGTTACCACCTACAGGATTGCCTTTTCCAGCAGGGTTCAACGAAGTATGGTAGGGTCCGCTTTCATCACCCCAGTAGTTGTATTCTGCATCCACGGTAACATCAACAGAAGTCGATACATCCATACCCAATTGGTTACCATAAATATCATTCCAACGAGCCGTGTGAGTCCAGTAAGTCGTATAGTCACCTGGTTTTTGGTAAAAAATCCCAACGGTGTTGTATGAAATAGAGTTATTAGTAATGTATGTGCTTGCTTCGCCAGAAACGTAAAATCCATCATTGTTTGCCGAAAGGACGTTGTAGAGAATAACAACATTGCTGTAGTCGTCTGCATCAAGATTTATTCCACTTTGTGTGTTAGACTGCACCCTGTTTTGAGTTATGTCTACACCAGAGGTTGAGTCTCCGGTTAAGAGCAAGCCATTTGCATTTGCTCGTATGGTGTTATTTTGTATAGTAGCTTGATTGCTGCCCGTTAAATAGATACCACTCTTAAGGTTGTCATGTATTTCACTGTTTCTTATTTCCACGTTGCTGTTTTCTATTGTTGTTCCGTTTGTTGCGTACTTTAGGACGCAGTATGCTAAAGTAGATTGTGCTGTCCCGTTAAACTTGATTGTGCCCCAGTCTCCTGCTTTAGGCTGGTCCTTGTTTGAGGTGAACGTTATGTTATTGTTCTGTGTTCCGACTGCATTGAGCCTTCCTTCTACGATAATCGACAAGTTTCCTCCAAATCTTACTTCAACTCCAGGCTCTATGGTTAATGTGACACTTGGGTAAATGGTTATATTTTTTGATACAACAAATGGGCTGTCTGTGAGAGTCCAAACAGTGTCTTGTGTTATGGGTCCCTCTACATAGGTCGCTTTTACAGAGGGCAAAATCATTGTGTTTGCAAACGTAAACGTTCCAACAATTATGACTGCTAAAAGGGAGAGCAGTTTCAACTGTTTTTTCATTGATTCACGCAGCCTCGTTTCAGTTAAACTGCTATGTAGAATGTGCTTAAGCGTTATGAATTCTGAATATGTTTTAGCAATTAGTTGGTCAAAATATCGTTCAGAAGCGTGTTACCTACTGTGACGTTAAACGCCGCGCTTTGTGCTGAGGCTATTTTTTCTTGTTGCTGAGCCACCACTTGAGGTATTCTCGGCGTTGCTTTTGTTTTTGCTCCTCTTCTGTCTCGGTTGAGGGTCGAAGTTGTTCTCTAAGTTCTATGAGTTCTTGATGTGTTACTGATAGGCCACAGCTCTTGCAGGCGTAGCGTTTGGTTGCTGGTGTGTATTGCATTTCTCCTCCGCATTCTGGGCAGTAGGGCATTTTGTTTTTCGCCTTGTTTTGTTCTGATGATATGGCTTGAACGGTGAACAAATACCTTTTGGTTTTGAGAGGAGTGAGTGTTTGTGTGTGTGCGCACACGGGTAGACCGCCCTCTATTTGGATCCAAATAGGCAGAGGGTGATAGAGACAGAGACGGGTAGAGGGTGGGTCTAGCCCGTCTATTAGGATCCAAATATGTTTTGGGTGTGTTGTTTAGGCGTGAGGCTTGCGCTTGGTGGAGGCTATTACTCCTATGGCTATAATTGCAGTTGCTATGACGCCTCCTATTGCCCATAATTGTAGTGGTTCTGCTGAGTCTGATTCGAGTGTTAATTCAACTGCTAGTGTGTGCAGCACGTCTGCGATGTAGTTGACTGCCAAGTTGAGGGTTCTCTTGTAACTCGGTCATTTGATTTGGCTAGTGTTTTCTAGTTTTGAGAAAGTATAGCGCGATTCCGAGGGCGGCTACGATTATTGTTGTGATAGCTGCTTCTTCCATGTAGCCTGGTCCGAAGAGGGGACTCGTGTTTACAATGAAGTTAACTGTGTCTTGTTTTGTGTTTCCAGCGTTGTCAACGGCTTTGAGTTCAACTGTATGGCTTCCATCGCCTAATCCAGTGAAGGTGTGATTTGTGTTTGTTCCTATGTTAGTCAATAAACCGCCGTCTAGCCTAATTTCGTAGTGGCTTACGCCTGAAGTCTCATCCGAGCCAATCCATGTAACGCTTACGGTGGACGACCTTATTTCATAGTCAGGGCTTGGTGAAGTTATCAGAATTGTTGGGGTAGTCGTGTCTAATATAATAGTGTCAAAGTAGGACTGTGAGCTAAGGCCAGCATTGTCTTTAAACTGCGCATATACCGTTTTTGTTCCATTGCCTGATGTGATAGACCAAGCCTTAGAGGTGGAGTATGCTTCGAAAGGTGTCCATGTGGTGTTGTCGTGGCTGAAACACATCTGAGCAACGCCTGAAGTGGCATCCTCTACTGAAAGTATTAGAGTAACTGATAATGAATTTGTGTAGGTTGCGTCTCCAGCAATTGTAATGGATCCTGTAGGAGGAGAAGTATCTAAAATGATTGTATCTGAATGTGTTGAGATTAGCCCTGCATTGTCTTTAATTTGGTAGTAGACTGTTTTCGTTCCGTCTCCAGACGGTAGTGTCCAAGTTTTTGTTGAAGGAGAAGTCTCCCAAGTTTCGGTGTCCCAAACGCCGTCGTTGCTGAATCTAACCCGATAGACGCCTGAGGTTGCGTCTGCTGCAGTTAAGTTTAACGTCACTGAGGTTGAATTTACATAGGCGGCATCATTGTTGATTGTTAGAGTGCCTGAAGGAATGGTTTTATCGATTTTTACCGTTTTTGTTTTTGGTGCTTCGGGGTTACCAGCTTTGTCTGTTGATTTGTAGTAGACTATAGTGTTTCCTTCATTAGTAATAGTGACGGGTGTTGTGTAAGTGGTCCAAGTGGCATCGTCAAAACTGTATTTGATTTTGTCAACTTCGGTATCGTCGGTTGCACTTAGGAACATTGCAATGTCTGACGTAAACCAATCATTGTCCCCCAAGATACCACTCAGATTGATTGTGGTTATGGGAGGAGTTGTGTCCCAGTTTTGATGAAGCGTATGTAAAACATCGGTGAGATAATTGACAGCGAGGTTAAGGGATTCTCCCGCTCGGTTCTTGAAAGTTGGGTTGTTCCAGTCGTAGTTTTGATCCATCCAGACACACGTTAAATCTCCATCAACGTCAAATGTAGTGTCGTAGGCAAGGTTCTTTGCAGCGTCATATGCAGAGATTGCTGTGAGGCTGCCATCAAAGGAGAGGTAGGAGTTAAACTCTGCGCTATAGTTTGAAGTTCGCGCATTCACGTATGGTTCATAATCTTCAGTATGGTGTACTTCAGTTCCCCAATCTGTGCCTGACCCCATAACGTGACCGAAAACAGCCATATCCACAATGTAGTGACTCATTATTCCAGCGTTCTTCGCAGCAATGGCATAGTTCTTAGTCTTCAGAAAGTTTAACGTATTGCTGTATTCTGTAGATGCGCGAACCGCCGCGTCATCATCGGTCATGACCTCAGCTGAATTATAATAGATGTGGTGCTTGGTGGAATCACCAATTCCATCTGGTGCTTGCCAATTGTCAGGCAGCTCTGTTCCATACAAGTAAGCTGCAAGATTATCTAAAATGTACTGTTTCTCAATGGTAGGCAACCAATCTAAAGCGTGCTGAGCAATCCAGTCGTGTGTACCGTAGTCTGGATGAGAAGGGTCAGCACTGTAGCCACCATTACTCCAAGCCAAACTATCCATCACAAAGATCGGGGCAGTTGTTAGAGTTAACATGAAAGCTAGCAGCATTGATGGAAGAATTCTCTTATCCAAAAATTCACCTTGGCCATCTATTTTTACTCGTTGACCCTTAAGAGCCTTAAGGATTTTCCTCTATTTTTGAGGAACTGCTGTGTCACCTTTTTTGCTTTTACTCTTCCAAGCTCAATGTGCTTCTTTCCAGTTCATATCTATACCATTATGGTTTTCAAAATCTCTAAAGATACGAGAAAAAGAAGAGGAACTTGAGTGATTTTGGTTTCTATGGGATTGTGTATGGAATGGTTTGTCCCCAGTTGACGCTGAGAATTCCCACGTCTGCTATGTTTACTCTTAAATCAAGGTTGAAGTCAGCATTTGGGTCGTAGCCTAGTGGTCCAATAGGTGGTCCAGGATACCAGTGGGCACTAATCAAGGCTGCGTCTAATATGTTGATTGTTCCATCATTGTTTGCGTCTCCTGCATAGTTGACGAAGATGGTGTCAGAACCTTTAAGAGGTGTTCCATCATAGAGTTGCCCAGTTATTGTTAATGTTGCTTCACCGTACTTTTTGCTAAGAACATTGTAAATGTACGACTCCAACCGGGTTCTGTTAAACTTCACCATCAAGTCAGAAATTCCATCCATATCGTAATCTCCAATTTGCGCAGGAGCAGTGGAATCAACTGAAAAGATGTCGTTTAGCCTGATTGTTGAGACATCAATATTGTTAACGTCATAGCCTGTTGGAAGCTCTAGGTAAGCAGTTATCCATTGGCCTTTGCTCCTTAGGTTCAAAGTGTCAGGGTCAATGTCCACAGTGGCAACAGCTATGGAAACCACGGTAAATGATTTGCTATGCCAATAAACGAACGGAAATGGCAACCACGACCCATCGGGCTGTTGCCTCCACTCCCGTACAATTGCGTTGAAAGTGTATGAGCCTTCTGGCAGTTTCCCAAGTGAATACGTTTTGCCAGCATGTCCTATCACCCATAGAAGGAAAGCTGGAATACGAATGTCAATGTCAACAAAAAACTCATTATCAATCTGTCTTAACGGACCGAACTCTGCATCAATACTAATACTTGCAAGTTCAAAGCCAACCGTTACTTTGACTTCATCATCAATAGTTGGCAATGTCGGCGTTATCGTGATGGAACAAGAATAGAGGCTTTCAGCCTTGGCTGGTCTAAAGTTAAATGTCAATGTTAACATGCTTATTAGTATCAGTGTTAGCATTATTCTCGATGCTGCTTTCTTTTCCATTTTTCTCCATTTTCTCCTTTCTCATTTGTGTTATGCTTCATCGTCTAAAGAAAAGTGACTAGGCACAGTTTAACAAAAGACTTTTTCAGCATTTATGCCTTATGAAACAATATTCTCTATAGGACTCTTTAGAACTCATGCTAAGGCTTACATTCTAATGTATGGTCCTATTAGAACTCTTCCACTCGAGCACATAAAAGAAGTTTTACGTTATGAAGTTCGTTAACCCTGCTTCTTTGGCTAATTGCACGGCTCTTTCCACTTCGCTTCTCGTTAGTCTTCGCCTTAACTCTGGGATTTCGTGGGCTCTCCATTCTGGACGGTACTGAAACATCACATTTATGCGCACCATTGAAAATATCGACCTACTCGTTTCTTTGCGGTTTCTTGTCTGCTCCCCGAAAGCTCAGGGATATAGGTTTTCGTCCATTTCCGTGAAAAATCATTAAAGCATAAAAGCAACTACCGTAGAGATGGAAGAGCAACTCCCGCATAACATCATTACGGATGCGCATAATTTATGGTCCGAGTTTATTTGGAGCTCTCTGCACTAATAGCCTTAGCTAACTCATTTGATTTATTTCATGACCAAACGAAGGATTTCTTAGACAAAATAAAACGTCTCGGCTTTGAACCGATATCATGCAAGCAAGCTGTAGAAATGGACTTAGCCATAGGTGTAGCCAAGAGACCATTAAGAGTGGCGGATGCACTCAGAATAATGGAGGCAATCGATACTTATGGAATTAAGCTCCTAAATACGCAGTCAAGAACCCTCATTATGCTTGTCAAGGAGTATCTAAAAGAAGCTCCGTTAAACATAGGCGACTTATTACACTACGCTGGAGCAACCCTGCTGAATGCAGATCATCTTGCCTCTTGGAACACCGACGACTTCAACCTCCGCTTCGAGAAATCCATAAACAGAGTTAACAGAAGACAAAATTTTAAAACTATAAAAGTAGGTACACCAACTATCATTTTAGAGTGGTTACCATGAACAGCGTCCATGTAGCAAAACAGATACATAAAGATGTAGACCTAATGCTCAGGGGCTTAAGCATGGAGGATCAAGAAATAGTGCTCAAGGAAGCCCACAACATAGTTGAGAGCCTGAAAAGAATAGAGCAAATAACAAGCAAAGTTAAAGCGCAAGCCTGAACCAGTCCTTCTGGCATAATCATATTTGAATACTAATAATAACTCTGATTCCAAAAAAAGAAAAGGGAAAACCAAAACCCTAAGTTGCCTTTTGAGCTAAGAGTGTTTCTTGACCAATCACGTTATAAAATTTGTTAATCCAGCTTCTTTGGCTAATTGCACGGCTCTTTCCACTTCGCTTCTCGTTAGTCTTCGCCTTAACTCTGGGATTTCGTGGGCTCTCCATTCTGGACGGTACTGAAACATCACATTTGTGCGCACCCACGTTCCCAACTGCTGAGCAATCCAATTCAATGTAACCCTTGTGCAACATTCCAGATGCTGGGGCAGCACCAACACTCGGATGAGGAGTTCACCATACTTTCCGCCGTACAAATGGTTGCGAGTGCATACATCCCAGTATTTAGGCGCTTCTGAAATCCGAGTGGCGCACTCGTTGTTGCCATACTTGAAGTCTAAGAGGTAAACATCCACAAAACCCGCTAGCAACCGTGCTGTCTCTTCACTATAATAAGAATTGGAGTTCCAAACCACAGGCACGTTCACGTCAACATGCCTAAAAGTTTCCAGCCACTGCTCAAGCCAAGGCGTGGGTTCACCGCCGACCAAGTTGGCGTTTCGACAACCACCCTTGCGCAAGTGCTCAACCGCCTTCGCCAACCTCTCTGGCGTGTAAATCTCGCCCTGCTCAAACCACTGTGAAATGGTCCAGTTTTGGCAGTGCTTGCACCGCATTGTACAGCCCAAAGTAAATATGGTTCCAGACGGCACAAGCTCAGGCTCCTCGCCCATGTGTTCAAACATGGTTGAAACCGTAATCTGTGTGCCACATTTACACCACAGTCCTAATTCACCTGCCAGTCTGTTGACTCCGCACCTGCGCGTGCAGAAGTGACATTTTTCAAGAATGCGGTTGGCAATTTCAATCTTCAAGTCTAAATACGACTTTTCGGGAGTTTCCAAATCTCTTAGGATGATTTGGCCACTGTCAATCTGTTTTTCCAAGCGGTAATACTCGTCTGTGAGCTTGTCGTGAAGCACCCACAAATGTTCCAGCGAGTCTTCACGACTAAAGTTAGCTGAAAGCTTCCGTGCTATTATGAATTTGGCTGGCTTCTCGTCTTGCATTACGTCGAGGTATCGGGCTAAGCTTGCTCTAGCCCTCTTATCCTGCAAGACAGCTGAGGCGTCAGGTCTCCAAACCGACCACATAACAGCGTCGTCTCTAACAAAATAATAGAAGTCATACATTTATGCAGTTAGTTTCTGAAAGGGTTTACTTAACTATTAGAACGGGACACGGTGCTTTATGGCTAACACCCTCGCTAACTGCTCCCAACACTAATTCCTCTAACCTACTCAAGCCTCTGTGTCCAACAACAATGAGTTCGAATTTTCCCTCCTTGGCCACAGCCACTATCTCCTTTACGGCGTCTCCCTCACGCAAAACCTTCTCCACCGAAATCCCACGCTTTTTTGCAACCTGCTCAGCGTCGTCGAGAATCCGTTCGCCTCTCTGTTTTGCTTCTTCAGCCATCTTAGTAGCCATAGCGGCAGAAGCAGGAGTTAAGGCTGGAGCCGAAATAGCATCCATTGAGGGCCCCAAGGACACCGCGGTAGAATAAACATGGATCAACGTGATTTTTCCATCCAACTTTTCCACCAACTCCAAAGCATAGTTCAACGCTTTTTTGGAAGGCTCGGAACCATCAACAGCCACAAGAATATTATTAAACATTAACATCCCCCGCATATAATTAGCCGAGCGCTTCCTTATAATCTGTGACACTAATCACAAAACTGAACAGGTAGAGAAACAGACTCAAGCTTTGAGAGACCTTGTTTCTTTCAAAAACAACGCTGGAACCATAGCTAAGAAAAAGGCAACCGCCGACACGTAGAACGGAACGAACATGCTTAAAGAATCCCACAGAACGCCACTAGCCGCTGAGCCCGCCATCATTCCAACCCAAAACGTTGTCCCAGACACGCCGTTCATGAGACCCCATTTAGCCGACGGCGTCAACTCCATCATCAACGCTTGAAAAGCGGGCCAACAGAGGTTGAGAATAGCATTTGCCAAGAACATGAACAAGAAAAGCTCCACAAACCCCTGAGACAAGGCAAACAGTCCATAGAAGGGAGCTGAAATCGCGAACGTAATCAACATGAGCCTCTTTCGGTCATAGCGACTAGCCAACCTTCCACCAGGAAGTTGCACAACTATAGAGGCTAGTCCAAAACCCACAGCGTACAAGAGACCGACAAGAGCATCACTCGCTGCAAATCTCTCCACCACAAAAACCGAAAGTGGCGTGAAGAACAACCCCACACCAGCACCTTGCAGCAAATTGATCACCGAGTAGAGGATAATCACCGCAGAAAAACGCATTGCCTTTGATGGTTCTTCACTCTGCTGCACGACTTGAGCTGTTTCTTCTCTCTTTCCCGTCTCTTGAAGCGTCAGGGTCAGCAAAAACGCTACGCACAACAAAGAGAAACAGACAAAAAAAGGGGTTTCTATGTCAAAAGCCTCGGCGATGAGACCGCCCAGCACTGGACCAGCAGTTGAACCTGTTAAAAGAGCGACGTTTATCCAGCTGTAAGCCATGGCACGATTTTCAACCTTAGAAATGTCGGCTGGAATAGACCAGCGAATGGGCATGTAGAAACCAAGAGCCACACCTGAGAGAATCAGCCAAGGAACGACCTCAAACCAATGAACCGCAAGGGTATAGAGCAAAGGTGGAAAAACACTGAGGAAGGTTCCAAGTGCATGCAGCTTCTTTCGCCCGTACTTGTCTGAGAGGGTTCCACTTGGTATGAGCAACACAGCCGTCACGGCGTTGGATACTGCCATGACCAAACCCAGCTCTGTCACAGATGCACCCAACGAAACAATGTAAAGGGATAAGAAGGGACCAATGAGATTAGTGGCTAGGGAACTAAACATGAATATCGCACACAACAGTATGATGTTCCTTCTGTAAGCCATCCACAGTCCTCTTCGAAGACGAAAGTAAGTTTCAAAACTCAGATGAACAATAAAAGAGTTCTCATATCAAGCAATACTCTGATTATTCAACCCGTTTTCTTAACATAGTTCAGAATCACATTTGTTTGCTCGTCAGTTATTTTGCGAGACTTTGAGAGAGCGTTTACAAGTTCTGAGAGCGTTGCAATCGCCCGAAATTTGAAGCCCAGTCCCTCAAGATTTTCTCTGCCGCCTTGTTCCCGGTCGATCACAACGAGGATAGTTTCGACCTTTGCTCCTAACTCTGTGAGTGGTTTTATTCCTTCAAGCTTTGATCTTCCATCCGTGACCACATCGTCAAAGAATAAAATGTTCTCTCCCTTCTTCACCTCGCCGCCCGCTATTCTGCCAGTTACGCCGTACTCTTTCTTTTCTTTCCTCACAATCAAGCATGGCAAGTTTAGTTTGTTGGCAATGCTTGGTAGGAGTAAGGCGCCTTTCAACTCTTCTGAAGCGAGTTTATTCACAGGGGTGTAAGATTGAACTTCCTTTATCGCATCTGCTACGGCATCTATGACAATTTTGAAGTCTGTTGGAGACGAAAGCAACCACGAGAGGTCAATGTAAAAAGGGCTGGAAAGACCTGACCTGAGCGTAAAAGTTCCAAACTTTAAGGCGCCAGAACGAACCAGCGCCTCGGCAATCTTTGAGGTTCTATTAGACATAGGAACCGCTCCTTTTTCTATTCTATTTCAAAAAACTCTCATATTAAGAGAACCTTTCAGAGGAAAGCTGTCTTAATGCTTTGAATCGCCTAAATCAGCGAATAGGGATGAGAGAAACCGGCGGGTTCAAACTGTCCTTTTATCGCTATGTTGTAGCCGCATTTTGGGCAGCGCATGTCTTTGGTTAGGTTCCACTTGACGATTTCGAAACTGAAGCGTTTGACGACCAATTCGTGGCAGTTGGGGCAATAAGTGTTCTCGTATGGGTGACCTGGCATATTACCAATGTAAACATAGTTGAGCCCAACTTCACGAGATACGTCGCAAGCCTTCTCCAGAATTGCTATAGGCGTTGAAGAGATTTCGGTTAACTTGTAGTCTGGGTGAAATCGCAGCAAATGGAACGGCGTGTCTTTGCCCATGTTCTCTCTTATCCAAGTGGCGAGTTCTCGAATTCTCTCCAACGAGTCACCCAATTTGGGCACGACTAGGTTGGTGATTTCCACGTGGATGTCTCCTCGTTTCATCTCCCTCAACGATTCATAGATGGGCTCGACTGAAGGGACAGCGGAAAACTTCTTGTAGAACTCGGGGTCTGCGCCGCCTTTGAAGTCCACTGTTGCAGCGTCCAGAACAGGCGCTATAGTTTTAACCGCCTCAGTTGTCATGTAACCGTTTGTGACGAATGTGTTGAAGAAGCCGACTTTTTTGGCCAAGGTTGCTGTGTCGTAGGCATATTCAAAGAATATGGTTGGTTCTGTGTAAGTGTAACTAATCCCTTGGCAGCCGTTGTCTCTTGTTGCCTTAACAACATCTGATGGCGGTAACTCTGTTCCCACAACACCTTTCTCTTGACTTATCATCCAGTTGTCACAGAACTCGCATCGAAAGTTGCAGCCTCCAGTGGCTATAGAAAGGACAAGGGCACCAGGGTGAAAATGTGCCAACGGTTTCTTCGTGATGGGGTCAACAGCCACAGAACAGGCTTTCCCATAAGCCAAAGTGTAAAGTTTGCCGGCCTCGTTCTTCCGAACCAAGCAGAAGCCCACTTTTCCGTCGGGGATGGTACACAATCTAGCGCAGAGGTTGCATCTCACCCTGTTCTCTGGCAACTGCTTGTACAACATGGCTTCATGCAAAGGCTGCGACAGTGACATTTTATTTCTCCACCTCTTCCACATGCACACCGTCATTGTTTACGACTATGCTGAAGGCTTGGCTTAGGGCTCGGAAACCCTTCTTGTGTCCGTCTGACGTGACTAGTCTGGCTTCGCGAAGTTTGCGCAGATGAAACGAGATGGTTGTGGGGCTCACTGGCTTAGACAGCGCCTTTTCAATGTCTTTCATGGTTAGTGACTTTGGGTAGGCTCGAATGAGGTGTTTGAGAATCTGTGTTCTAGTGGAGTCGCTTATAGCTTCCCCGACCTTGTGTCCGTTGAACTCCTTTTTGCGCATGATTGATTTCACTATTTTCATATGATAATACAATAATGTATTTAAGCCTACCGCTACGCTTCAACAAAAAATTTATATTACCGTTTGGTAATTACTTACCTAATGGTAAGTTAAGCAGAGGCTAGACCCATTATGAAACTCAAACTACAACTGCTAAAAGACAATAAAGTCGTTTTCGAGGTGCCTCTATCCATGGATGAATGGTCTCGAGACCACCTAGAAAACGAGTTAGACTCATTTGAACGTGAACTCGGTAGATTCTCGAGGCTCTTCGACGCATTGTCTCACGAGACTCGCCTCAGAATGATGACGCGCCTCTTCGGAAACGACGATCTAACCCTCAGCTTCGCCGACTTCATGAGAGACCTCGACTTAAACCCTAAAATCGTTTGGGAAGGCACCCGAAAACTGCGGGAAGGCGGTCTTTTGACAAAGTCTCCTGATGGCAAGTACCGATGCTCCGACCCTGCTGTGGCAGAGTTTCTTATGCTCAGCCTCGCACTTAGACGCTTGTTAAAAGTGATGGAAGAGTTGTAGGAGGTGAAAATTAGAGATGCCAGATGATTTTGAAGACATATTCCACGACGTAGACGACTTCTACAAGAAATTAACCAAGAAAATGTTCAAAGAAATGGAGGCTTTTGACAAAGCTATTCGAAGCGGAAAACTTGAGGGCGAGTGGGACATCAAGCCAATCGAAGAACCAGGCGTAAAAGGCTACATTGCAAAGGGACGCTTCCAATTTGGGGACAACCAAGCACCAAAAACCTTGAAACTACCTGAACAGATTCGAGAGGAGATGCGTGAACCCTTAACCGATGTGTTCCAAGATAAAGACAACGTGAAACTGTACATGGAATTGCCTGGCGTGGAAAAAGACGACATACAGCTCAATGTAACAGATGGGCATGCTGAAATCAAAGCTAAAAACTTCTTCAGAACAATAGACTTGCCAACAAAAGACGTGGAATTCGAAAAGGCAGTGGCTAACTACAAGAACGGCGTGCTAGAAGTCACAATCCCCAAGATAAAAAGGTCCGCAACAGAGGAACAAAAGCGAACCATAAAGATTGAATAAAAGAGTAAAGTGATGCCACTATGCAAGCAGAAATCTACAACGTAGACTACAACCAATTCGTCCACATTTTGGGCACAACGCACTTCACCCCCCGTAGCCTCCTCGACGCATATAAAGCAGTTGCTAAACTGAAACCCACTGACCTCGCGGTCGAACTCGACATGGAACGTTTTCGAACACTCAACACCAACTGCGCCATATGCCCAGAAAACAATGTATGCACGAGCAAGTGCGAGTTCATCGGCGCAGCAGAAGCTTTGGGAAACGTGGACGCCAACATCTGGCTCATAGACATGTCAAGACACCAATTCGCGCAACGAACACACATGTTTGCGTCTCGGGCTGCGGTTTGGCGAGTTTTGATTCCCGAACGAGACACCCTCATGGCTGCACGAATAGCTTGGATAGCCTCCGAAAATTTGAGGGCTGAAGGAAATCCAAACATTCTTGCGTTGGTTGGAGCAGCCCATGTCAAAGGAATCAGTAGCATGCTCAAAAATCCACTAGAAATAAAAGAGAATCTGCAAGTGTTAAATCTAGAGTTTACGCCTCCAACGCTCGTAAGAAGAATCCAAATTAATGGAGACTAGAACCAGCGCCACATTCAGTATTTCTTGAATATAATCTGCCCCAATGGCATATCCTACGAGGCTTACGAAAGTTTCAGAACGTAGCTAAGTTCTTATATTTTCGAATGATAGTTAAGTGAGAGCTAAAATCAGCGTGGTTAATATGGTTAAAACGTCTCAGTTTTCTGGGTTTTACAAGCTGAGCCCAAAAGAGCGTGTTCGACTGGTGAAAGAGTTTGCGAGCTTAACCCAAGAGGAAGTCACTCTTCTCCAATCCACTGGTTCATTAGATATGGACCTAGCCAACCGCATGATAGAAAACGTTGTCGGAGCCTTTCCCATACCTTTAGGCATAGCCGTCAACTTCCTCATCAACAAACGTGAATATCTAATTCCAATGGCCATTGAGGAACCTTCGGTTGTGGCAGCAGCCAGCTACGCAGCCAAGATGGCCCGAGAAGGCGGAGGCTTCTTCACAAACAGCACGAGCCCTGTCATGATTGGGCAGATTCAAGCTGTAAACATAAAAGACCCATACGGAGCAAAGATGGCAATTCTCGCCGCCAAAGATGAGATTCTCAAGAAAGCGAACGAACAAGACCCCATGCTGGTCTCGGTTGGAGGCGGCGCCAAAGACCTCGATGTTAAAGTAATCAACGCGAGCACTGGACCAATGGTCATAACCGAGTTGCATGTGGACTGCCGAGACGTGATGGGTTCCAACGCTGTCGACACTATGGCAGAGGCTGTTGCGCCATTAATCGAGAGAATAACCCACGGACGAGTTTACCTGCGCATCATTTCAAACCTTGCAACCAAACGATTGGCTCGAGCCTGGTGCACAGTGCCAAAAAAAGCTGTTGGTGGCGAAGAAGTGGTCGACGGCATCATTCACTCATACGCCTTTGCCGCAGCTGACCCTTACCGCGCTGCCACACACAACAAGGGCATACTAAATGGCATAATCGGCGTGGTAATCGCCACATGCAACGACCACAGGGCTGTGGAAGCAGGTGCCCACGCCTACGCCGCACACAGCGGGCATTATGGACCGCTTTCTACATGGGAGAAAAACGAAAATGGTGACCTAGTCGGCTCGATTGAGTTGCCCATGGCTGTTGGAACTGTCGGCGGCGCCACACGAGTGCATCCAATCGCCAAGATAGCCCTAAAGATTCTCGGAGTCAAGACCGCCAACGAGTTAGGCGAGGTGTTGGCAGCAGTTGGCCTGGCTCAAAACCTGGGAGCATTGAGAGCGTTGGCTCACGAGGGCATCCAGCGTGGGCACATGTCATTACACGCGAGAAACGTGGCAATAGCCGCTGGAGCAACAGGCGAACTCATCGACCTCATAGTAGAGAGGATGGTGGAAGAGCGCAAGATTCGACTAGATAGAGCAAAAGAGCTCATTGAGGAGTACAAAGTTAAAGGAAAATCATAGCGTTTTCCTTTGGTTTGCCTTCCAGCCGACCAATTCTTAAATTCCAAAATACTTGTTTAGCTTATGAAACATAGAAAATTTGGTGGAACTGTATGAGCAAGCGTGAAGAGTTGACTATAAGGCAGGCGCAAGACTTGGTGAAAAAGTTTCTTGTTGCGCAAGGCAAGGAGTGGACTCAGATAGACAACCGCTTTTACGTGTTCACTCATCTAGTTGAAGAGACTGGTGAGTTGGCAAGACACATAATTACAGCTGAGTTCAACATGAGTCTTGACAGAACAAAAAGGAAGTCTATGAAAAGAGAGGACATTTTGTCTCTGATACAAGATGACTTGGGCGACATCCTATATCACATCTTAAAAATCGCAGTTGCTTACAATATTGATTTGAACGAGAGTTTTAGAAGAGCAATGTCAAACATAAAAGCAAGATACCCCGTTGGTTAAACACAGTGAAAAGGAGAAAAACCAAATTTGATAGTTATCCCAGGTCCAGCATCTGTTGAGTTGGGGCGAAAAATCGCTGAGTTGTTAAAGGCAAAGGCTTTGCCAGTTGAGTTCAAGCGTTTTCCAGATGGAGAATCCTACATTCGATTTGACGGCGATGTCAAAAAAGAGGACATAATCATCGTTCAAACAACAGGTCCACCCCAAAACGAGAACATGATTCAACTTTTTTTGATGGCGGACAACGCCAAAGACATGGGAGCTAAGGGCATGACGGCGGTTGTGCCCTACTTTGCCTACGCTCGTCAAGACAGCGTTTTTAGACCGGGTGAAGCATTGAGTGTAAAAACCATAGTGACTCTGTTGAAAACGTGTGGCGTGGACAGAATAATCACCGTGAACTCGCACAACCCAGCCATTCTGAAAACTATGCCCATACCAATAGAGGACCTTTCTGCGATAAGCCTCTTAGCCCAGCATTTTAAGACGAAGGGATTCAAGGATGCATTTTCTCTCTCTTTGGGCAAGAAGGGAATGGAAACAGCAGCAGAAGCAAACAGGATTCTGAAGGGCGGGTTCGCCTACATTCCAACTCAGAGAAACAGAGTAACTGGAAACGTAACAATTGAAAAGAAGAAGTTGCCAGTAAAAAATAGAGACGCAATAATTTTCGACGACATAATAAGCAGTGGCGGAACCATGATCAAAGCTGTGAGTTGGGTCAAAGAACAAGGTGCAAGCAGAGTCTACGCAGCCTGCGTCCACCCTCTTCTGATTGGAGACACAAGAGACACGATTTTGAGGGCTGGCGCCGACGGAGTTGTGGGCACAGACAGTGTTCAAAGTCCAGTTAGTGAAGTTTCAATTGCGCCATTGGTTGCTGAAGCCTTGAAGAAACGAGCTGTTTCAGCGTGACTAAACTCTTCTTTCTGCTGTCGGGCGAGCATCCAACCTTGCCCTTTTCTGAATTGAAAGCCATCTTAGAGGCTGAAGGATTTCAGTACAAAGTTACTGGAAAATTGAAACAATTGATGCGAGTTGAAGCATATGTTGAAAGCGTAAAATCAATAGTCCATAGGTCGGCTTTGACCCGCGTCTGCAACATCGAACTAGCATACTGCGACGCTACGACTGAAGAGATTTTTGAAAAGGTGCGCTCCGCTCCATTAGAAGACTTTCTCAAAAAAGGCGAAAGGTTCGTGGTCCGAGTGCGCAGGATAGGGGAAAGCGCGCCTCAACTGAGTGGCAAGGAACTTGAACGAAAGTTAGGTGCGATTGTTTTGCGCAGAGTAAAAGGCGCGAAAGTGCGTTTGACTAATCCTGATAAAACCTTTTTTGGAGTCCTCACAGACAACAAGTTTGTCTTCGGGCTGCGATTGGCAGAGGTTGTTCCCAAACCTTTCATGGAAAGGCGCCCGCGAAAGCGTCCTTTCTTTCACCCTTCTGCCATGCCTCCTAAACTCGCTAGGTGCATGGTGAATTTGGCTAAGCCTAAGGCTGGTGAACTCGTTTTGGACCCTTTCTGCGGCACAGCCAGCATGCTCATAGAAGCTGGATTGATAGGATGCAGAGTGGTCGGATTCGACGCGCAGATACGTATGATTAGAGGAAGCATGCGCAACCTCGTTTACTACGGCGTTCATCCAGACGGCTTAGCTGTGGCTGATGCTCAGAATCTTCCAATCGCGAGGGTTGACTGTATAGTGACAGACCCACCTTATGGGCGTTCATCAACCACAATGGGTCGAGAGACTGGGCAAATAGTTAAGGATTTTTTGTCAAAGGTTGATGACAGCATTCAGAAAGGGCGACTTATCTGCATCGCTTCTCCAAAGTCGATAAACATTGGCAAACTGGGCAGAGAATTAGGCTTTAAACACTTGGAGTCGCATTCTGTTTATGTGCATCGTAGCCTAACAAGAGAAATAGCTGTCTTGGAGCGAACCTAACCATGAGTTTACACGTTGTTTTTTTAGGCACCGCAGCCAGTATTCCAACTCTTGCAAGAGCCTTACCCAGCGTAGTTGTGAAACGAAAAAACGAGGTCTTAATGTTTGACTGTGGCGAGGGCGTACAGAGGCAGATGATTAGGGCGAGCGTGGGTTTCCACCGCAAAATGAAGGTTTTCATTACTCACATGCACGGAGACCACGTTTTGGGCTTGCCAGGCTTGCTCCAAACCATGTCGCTGCTTGACAGGCAACAGAAACTCGATGTTTATGGACCCGTCGGAATCAAAGCGTTTATTGACGCAATTCGTGACACTGTTCAATTCGTGCTCACGTTTCCAATAGAAATCCATGAGATAAAAGAAGAAAGCGTGATTTGCGAAGAAAAGGAGTACGAGGTCAAGGCTGCTCGAACAGACCATGTGGTTCCAAATCTTGCCTACGCCTTGATAGAGAAGTCTCGACCTGGCAGGTTTAACCCAAGAAAAGCTGAGTCGTTGGGCGTGCCCGAAGGACCGTTATGGTCAAGGTTGCAAAGTGGCGAAAAAGTGAAGACCCCCACAGGGCACGTTGTTAAACCAGAACAGGTTGTAGGTCCACCTCGTCCTGGCAGAAAGATAGTGTATTCTGGCGACACAAGACCCATAGATAGTCTTGTGAGGCTGGCTGAAGACGCCCATTTGCTCATACACGAGACCACATTCGACGACGAGCTGCTAGATAAGGCTGTAGAAGATGGACACTCGACACCAAGTCAAGCAGCGAAAACAGCGAAAAAGGCAAAAGTCAAGCGATTAGTTTTAACACACCTGAGTTCCCGCTATAAGAACACGCAGTCGCTACTGGAACAAGCGAAAAAAATTTTTTCAAACGTGGATGTGGCTGAAGACTTTATGGAAATTGAGGTTCCGCTTTTAGATAGTTAAATTTTTAAATGAAGATTCGACGCATGGTTTGAAGGCTGTCTTCCACATGCTCGATTGATTCCAACATTATAAGACCCTTGTATCTGATGCGCCTAAACGCTTCAGCTATAGCATTCCAATCAATGTTTCCACGTCCAATTCCGCGATGGGAGTCGTATTTTCCCTCATTGTCGCTGACGTGTACATGAACGATTTTGTCTGAGAACTTCTCAATGAATTTTAACGCTTGATGACCCGTGTGGGCGTGTGCAATGTCTAAGGTCAAGCCTATGTCGCTGCCTAGTTCGGTGTAAAACAAAGCGAAGTCTTGCATGGTTTTAACCAGAAAGGGAAAGGGTTCGGGCGTGTTTTCAATAGATATTTCAACGTTATGCTTTCTGGCAATTGTGAGTAGTGTTCTCACAGACCGTAGGTTCAGTTGCCAGTCAAGGTTGGGATAGAACTCGCTGACTCCTGTCTTCCAGCCTGAGTGAAAAACCCATTGTCTACACTTGAGTTGATGAGCGTAGGCTATGGACTTTTCTAGGCGTTTTAGCATCACTCTGCGCAATATAGGATTTAATGAAGCTATGTTAATGTCAACAAACGGCGCGTGAACAGTGAAGTCCAAGCCTTTCGAGTTGGCTATGCGTTTGAGAGCCTTCACCCGTTTGCTGTTCAATGCGTGTTGACTCTCGTCGATTAGTTCGACGCAGTTCACGTTGACTTGCTCTAGACGTTTTAGAACAGATGGAAAGGGCTCGCCTAGGCAGAAGAGCATCGACAAGCCGATGTTCATTTAATGCAACTCCATGTAGTGTAAAGCAGTTTCTGCTACCTTTCGGCGTTTTTTGTCGAGAAGCCAACGCTTCAATTCTGGCTTCACTTTCTCAGGTTTTCTTCGTCCAAGATTCCTTAGGGCTGAGGCAACTGCTCTCCAAACATACCTTCTTTCATCTGAAGCTAATCTTCTAAGAATCAGCAATGCTTCGTCGCAGTGTTTAGCGCCCTCAGCGGCTGAAAAAACCATGGCAACGTTCCACAGAACTTGTTCATCTCGACTCTGTGACCACCTTTTAACATACTGCGTGGTCAGCTTTGGGTAGGCTCTTAAGAGACCGTCCCCTATGGCGAAGGGACCTAAATTCTTGCGCACATAGACGCTTTTGTCGCTGAGTAAAGGTTCGATAAGTCGCAGCAGAGGCTCGCCATACTCAGGCTTTCTAGCCTTGGCAACCTTCTTTGCTGCTAGAGCAACCGCCCGCCTGATATTTTCTGAGTCATGCCTAACCCATTCCTGAAACTGGGAATACACTTCATCGAAGTTTCTCAGAAGAACGCTTGCGAAAGCATCAGAAGCCGCTTCTCTTGTTTCCCAGTTTGCATCGTCACCCAAAGCCAATAGGAATCTTTTAACTTCCTGTGCGTGCTGAAGATAAGGGTTCCCTAACGTGAGCATCAGACATCCTAAGCTTCTTGTCCCTTCCCTAGGAGCTAACTGTTCTGCCCACTCAAAAATTTCTTCCTCATTAAGATACTTCTTAACAAGTCTCAAGGTTTCACCGTAGAACTTGGCATAATGCTTCTTCATTTGAGTCCATGTATTGATGAATTCATTCAGATTCTTTTTTGACAAAGATTTTTTAATTGAATAAATCTCTGCAGTATTTGCCATTGTTCTCTTCACATCTTTAAGTTGTTCTTGGTGCCAGCCAGTCTATGAGTTCTCTAGGGTTGTCGCATTGGATTTCCACTTTGATTGGGCCTAGCGGGGACTCGGCCATTGGTTGGGAGAAAGAAACGTGTCCCACGTAGGCTACTTGCTTGTTTAAGTAGAAGACTATAGATTTTCCACTCAACCCATCATAAAAGACGCCTCTGGCAGCGTCACGAATCCTCTCTCTCCGAAGCAGATTGTAGAGTTTAGTCAATGCATCCACGCCTCTTCCTCTCCCAACTAGTAGGCTTCCCGGCCTTTGAGGCTTGACTTCCAACTCCAAGTTGCCAAACATGTTCTCTATCGCACGTTTCACTTTGTCCTCGTTCTCAGTTGGATTTATGTCGGCTTCAACTTGAACGCTTATCTCGTCCACTTTCTTATTGCAGCCTCCAAAACCTCTCGTATCTTGGCTTTGAATTCTTCGAGTGCTCCTTCGTTCACAAGCATGAAGTCAGCCATGGCTATTACACTTCCTTGACCCACGCTCAGTTCTCTCAAATCTCGTTCAAGGAATACTTCCCATCCCTCAGGGTCGTCGCTTCGCCTTCTTCGGAAGAGACGCCCAAACCTTGTCTCAGGCGACGAATGAACAGCTACCAAGACGAACTGCGGAAAACTTTTCTCAAACTCGTAGACCTCGTGCAGACTGCGGATGCCTTCAACCAAAACGATGTCTGTGCTTGAGTTGGCAATTTTCGGCAGGCACCTTTTAGCCACCACCGTTGGCCCTTCTTCCTCTCTGAGCTTCAGCATGATTCTGCCGACGTTCTCGGGCGTGGGTTCCAGTCCTCTGCGTTTGGTTTCTTCTCTGATCTCGTCGCCCATAGTCACGATGGCGTAGCCTTTCTCTTTTGCCATCCTTGAAATCACGGTTTTTCCTGCGCCTGGCATTCCGGCTACGCCGACGACCATTTTCTGCTTCATGGTGTATGCATCCGTTTTAGGTGAAAAATAGTAGCGCTTAGAATTTAAAGCCACTTGCAGTTTGTGAGTGTGGAAACCTTTAAGACATGCAGTTAAGGGAATTTAGCGTTGTGAAGGCTTGTGTATGTCTGAGATGATTCGCAGTTTCGTTGCGTTTGACCTCAACAATGAGTCGATGCTCCAACGTTTCAGAGAGGTTCAAGACAAACTTGTCAAAACAGGCGCAGACTTGAAGCTTGTGGAGCCGCAGAACATTCACATCACCATGCGCTTCTTAGGCGACATCAAGCCTACAATGGTTGAATCAGTTCACGAAGCCATGAAGAAGGTTTCGTTCTCAGCCTTCGACTGTGAAATTCGTGGGTTAGGCGTTTTCCCTGATTTGCGCTATGCAAGAGTGGTTTGGGCAGGCATAAGAAAGGGAGCCGATGAATTGAAGAGCGTCTTTAATCAGTTTGAACCCATTCTCCGAGAGTTGGAGTTCCGACCAGACCCTAAAGGGTTCAGTCCCCACTTAACGCTTGCACGCGTGAAAACTGGGCGAAACAAGGCTGAGCTTGCCTGTTGTGTTCAAGACTTGGCAGACTACGATTTTGGTATTGTGAAAGCGGAATGTTTGCGGTTGAAAAAGAGTGTGCTCACGCCGAAGGGACCAGTATATTCGACTTTGAGAGAGGTTTGCCATTAAAACACTGTGGTTGAAGACCAGCATGACTTCATCTCTCGAAAAAGTCTCTGCTACTGTTTTGAAGAGGGTTACTCCAAGTCAAAGGGAGAAAAAGAAAGTTCTATCATTAGCAGAAAACTTGATAGGGCGTGTGAAGACTGCGGCAAAGAAGGCTCGAGTTGAGGCAGAGGTGAGGGTAGAGGGTTCTGTAGCCAAAGACACATGGTTGCGAGAGGAACCCGACATCGACATTTTCATGCGCGTGCCATCTAGCATGCCTCGTGACGCCTTTGGAACAGTCTGCTTGAAAATAGCTAAAGAAGTTACGAGAGGTTTTAAGCAGGTTGAACGCTTTGCTGAGCATCCTTACCTCGAAGCCTTTGTCAACTCAACACGCGTGAACATAGTGCCTTGCTATAAAGTGAAACTAGGCGAATGGTTGAGTGCCACTGACAGAACGCCGTTTCACACAGATTATGTGAAACCCCGACTCAACGAACAGTTGCGCAGTGAAATTCGTCTCTTAAAATGTTTTATGAAGGGTGTGGGCGTTTACAGTGCCGAAATAAAGGTGGGCGGCTTTAGCGGTTACCTCTGTGAGCTTCTCACGCTGCAATATAATTCGTTTGTAGGAGTTTTGAAATCTGCAGCAGACTTGAGAGACGCATGGCTGATTGATTACGAAGGCTATTATAAGGGAAGAGCAAACGAGCTTCCAAAAATCTTTGAAGACCCTATGGTGGCTGTTGACGCTGTTGACAAAGGCAGAAACGCAGCGTCTGCGGTAAGAAAAGAACGTTTAGTTGAGTTTGTGGCTGCGAGCAGGGAGTTTCTAAGAAACCCGAGTTTGGAGTTTTTCTACCCACCAGAGACTAGACCCTTCAGCGCCAAACAAATCGTCAACGGAATGAAGAAGCGTGGGTCGTCATTTGTCTTCGTCAAGTTTGGCAGAGTGAAGACGGTTCCAGATGTGCTGTGGGGGCAACTTTACAAGACACAGAGGTCTCTGAGAAGACTGCTTGAGCAGAACGACTTTCAAGTCATTCGAGATTCTGCGTGGAGCAATGAACAAGATTTAAACGTGCTCGTCTTTGAGGTTGAACACGGCAAGCTTCCATTAGTGAAGAAGCATCTTGGACCGCCAATCCGAAAGAAGGCGGAATGCGAAAACTTTCTGCGAAAACATGTGGGTTCCCCGAACACCCTTTCTGGACCACACATAGAGGATGACCGTTGGATCGTGGAAGTCAAGCGCAAACACACCGACATTGTCGCCTTATTGTCTGAGAAACTGAGAGAAGGCGGAAGACGGGTTGGTGTAGCTGACCTCATTTCTCAAACGGTTCAAAAAACCTTCAAAGTCTTGGTCAACGAAGACATTTTGGAGTTATACTTTGCCGATGATGAATTTGCCATGTTTCTGACTCAGTACTTAGAAGCGAAACCCAGTTGGCTGGGTAGATTGTGACAATTTCTTCAGATCAATAGCCCTTTTTTTTGTTTCGGAAATAAGCTGCTGATAGTTTGAACAACCAATAGAACAATGTTCCACAAAATTCAAAAAGAGACCAGTACATACTTGTTGGCACGTAAAAAATGGAGAGAGGAGAGTATCAACAAAATGAAGAGTACTTCACCGAAAATGATTGCTTTGCTTGTATCGGCGCTTATGATACTGAGCATGTTACCAATACTGCCGATTGGACCTACAGCCGGTACTGAAGAACTCCCAGATTACGAACCTGTGGACTGGCAGACAAGTCTGGCTGGCAATCCAGCAATGCCTACAATTGAGGAAACACTTCCCGAGGGTGCTTCCCCTCAAACGGTGGAATCATTTGTCACTAGCCCCCCTGTTGGAACTAAGGTTTATGACTGGTATCTAGAGGCAATAAGTGTAGGCACTCCAACTGGCACCCAGCCTTGGATGACTCTTAGAGCTATTTCAGGCAATGTTGAGGTTTGGGTTCAGGACTATTTGTGGTTCCTACCCGGAGACCCAAGAAACAATTACGATGTGAGGAATGGATGGCAACACGGCATAAACATCACTGATGCGATGTGCCAGTATGTGGCTGACGAGTTTAATAACGTGATTTACCCAACTGACACTACTTACTTTGGAGCGCCCGCGGACAGATATGGAACAAACACCATATTTGAACAACTAGGATGGCCATCTTACTACTGGGACTGGATTGCAACCGACAATCCTCAAAGAGTAATTATAAAGGTTCTCAACATTCGTGACACTGGCTACTACAACCCCGCCTACCCATACTACACTGTTGGGTTCTACAGCTCCACATACACTAGAACTTACTATAAGAGAAACATGATTCACATTGATTGCTGGCGATGGTGGCAACGACTAGGACCAGAAAACTGGGAATGGTTCCCAAGCACAGGCCTTAAGGTTCCCGCTGCCCGCGCTTTTCTGATGGAATCAGTAGTGGCTCATGAGTTTCAGCATAATATTCACCGTGACTGGAATCCCAACGACCCAAGCTTCATGAACGAAGGCTGCTCCGACTACGCTCAAATGCTATGCGGTTATCCAGACACGGTTTGGGGCCACGTCAACTACTACCTATACACGCCTGACAACTCACTCACGGAGTGGGGAGATCAAGGCGACATAAACATTCTAGCAGACTATGGTGCAGGGTTGCTGTGGGCTGTCTATCTAGTCGACCATTATGGAGGACCCGCCTTCCTAAGCCACTTCGTGAAAGCTGGAATACCTGGAATCGCCGGTATTGATGCGGCGCTTGCATACTTTGGGTACACTCAAAGATTCGACGATGTCTATCACGACTGGAGAATTGCCAACCTAATCCACAGTAATCTTGTTGCTGATGGTAGATACAATTATCAAAGCATTGACTTAGGAGGCCCAAAAGCAATACAAGCTTTCAGACGTACAATTAGCGGAGTTCCAGTTCCTCCAACAAAGGGAACAGACTTCGGAACCACATGGACCTGGAATGGCAATCTCCCGAATCCAGGACCTGCCTACGACACAACCATAGCCACTATTGGACCCTACGGCTCAGACTACATCGTACTGAAAAATTGGGACAAAAAGAGCATGATCTACTTTGACGGCGACGACACTGCCACTTACGGATGGGGAATGACAGCAGATGGCTGGTACTCAGGCGGCCCTGGAAGAACGGTTAACCTCATAAACGATCTAATATACGGTGACGCTTACGTGGATCCAGCAAACCCAACACTTGAAATCGTCACTAAATATGACATTGAGAATCTCTGGGACTTCGGCTTCGTCCAAGTGTCCACGGATGGAGGAGCCCACTGGACTTCTCAGTCAAATGCGTACACAACAATGAATCATGACCCAGGCGCTTTACCAGCCATAGTTGCAAACCTTCCAGGACTCACAGGCCAAAACCCAGGGTATCCTGCATGGTTGACTATGACGTTTGACCTCACAGCATATGCTGGTCAAACAGTGCGAATGGGCTTCCGCTATATGACTGATAGTTCGGTTCTTGGCACGGGATGGTGGATACAAAGCGCCACAGTGAGTGGCACGCAGTTAGCATTGACGACAGGTAAGGCCCCGCTGGCTGCAGACTTCCAAGTCTCGGTTGTCCGGGCGTACGTGCAGGACGGTGCAGTCGTCAATTACTTAGTGAATGACATGGAGATTGATAGTGCATCCGAAACTGGCACCAAGGGTGCAAATGTACTTGCCCCCAACTACGTCATACTAGTTGTCAGCAGCGTGAGTCGACAAGGCTTCGTAGACTACCAATTCGAAGTAGAACCAGTGCCTATCAAGGGCGATTGCAACTTCGATGGAATAGTTAACATGCAAGACCTTAGTCTGATCAGCGCCCACTGGTCTGGTCCACCCGCAGGACCCAAAACCTATAATCCAGACATTGACATCAACTGCGACGGCGTCATCAACATGATGGAAGTTGCACTGGTTAGCGCCGACTGGGGAAAATCCTGGCAACCTTAGAAAACTAAACACATCAACTTGCTCCCTAAAGGAGCAAAATCCCCTTTTTTCTTGACATTTTAGTGGCAGTGGCTATGAAAAATTGAACCTGAGTTTTGATGTCCGCGATTGTGGAACAATCATTGGGTTTGAGGTTTAGATGATGAGCGCTAACTATGACTAATCATGGTAAAATCTTAAGCATCGAAAGAGGAAATATGAGATAAACCTTACTTTTCGGTTATAACCCATCAGCATTCTTAATTGCGTAAAAAGTCAATGAGGTTATAAATCAGTTCTAAGCATAAAGGAGACGTCCATTAAATGCGGTACAACTTGCCCAAGGGCATGTGTTACTCCACCCTGAAAGAGAGAAAAAAATTCTACCAGGAAGAGTTCAACCTAACCATGTTAGGCAGATGGTTTGAAGACTGGATTAGAACAGGAAATGTCAAGTTTGCGGTCATCATTGGAAGACACACCCATATTTTTCCCAGAAAATACAAAGATGACGCCTCAACAACCATAATCATAGACGAATACATGGACTTAGACGAAGTGAACGCTCAAATCTTAGAGTTTCTGCCCGAATCAGCTTATTACGACAGAAACGTCTACGACGAAAGGCAAAAGGTCATTGGTCAAGAGTTAGCCTTTGACCTCGACCCTGAAAACTTAACATGCCCCATCCATGGAACACTAGATGATAAGATGAAGCGTCATCAAGGCTTAGCTTTCTGTGAATTAGAACTCAACATGGTCAAAGAGGAAACAATCAAACTCTACGAGGAACTGGAAAAACAATTCTCAAAGCTGCGAGTAGTCTACTCTGGCCGAGGTTTTCACATCCACGTTTTCGACAAGGAACCTTTCACCTGGAAATCAAAAGAGAGGCAGACGTTGGCTAGAGAACTGAAGAAGAAAGGGTTTTTAATAGATGAGTGGGTCACAACAGGTGGAATGCGACTTATACGGTTGCCCTACAGCCTTCACGGGATGGTTTCCAGAGTTGTTTTGCCAATAGAGGCGAACAAATTGACAAGGTTCAACCCAATCACTGATAAGCGCTGTATACCGAGGTTTCTGAAGAAGCAATCTACTTCTTCTTAGCTGGCTTCTTTTTGACGACTTCTTTAGCCTTCTTCTCCTTCTTCTTATAATAGTAATATTTTTTCTTCTTTTCAGCCTCAGCCATTTTTGAGTTTCACCCGGCCATGTTATTTCCGTGTTTGACAATAAGAAACTTGCTCCGAGTCCATCTTTGTTTTTGGTGGGGTCGCTGGGATTTGAACCCAGGACCTCCAGCGCCCCAGGCTGGGATCCTTGACCAAGCTAGACGACGACCCCATAGACCTGGACTAGGACCCTCTGGCATGTTTTCCTATTTCCTTTTTCGGTAGATTTTTATGCCGTCTCTTTCGGTGATGTATTCGAAGGCTGCCTCGATGAGTTCTTTGTCTTCGTCTATGGTCCTAGCCACTTTGCACACGTATTCGTCGTTTTTAAAGTTGACGAGCTGAGTGTATTTAAGCGTGTTTTCGATTTTTCTGTGTCCTAGCAGTTGCATGACATAGAGGATGTCTTTGGTTCTGGCGTATTCCATAGTGGCTTTCCAGTGTCTGAGCGTGTGGAAGTGGATTTGTAGGATTCTTGGGTTTCCGAATTTGTGGGCTATTCTTCTACGTTGTTTTCTGAAAGCCTTGCCTAGGTAGAATTTGTCTTTGTACGTGAAGATTTTGTCTGTTGTTTTCGGTTGGTTGCCGAGCATACATGCAAGTTTATTGGAGATTCTGAATATCCGTGGGTTGCTGCCTTTCTCCGGCATTATCCTTATCGTGTTGTTCATGGTATCAATGTCTGTCCATCTGAGCTGGAAGGCTTCGCCACTTCTCATCGCTGTTTCCTTGAGCACTTGGAGAAACGTTGCCATTTGAGAGCCGCAGCCAGCTATCAGATCGTCTATCTCGTTTTCGATCGGGATGAAAGGCAACTTGAAAGTTGGTTTGTATTTTGGTTTTTGCCAAGTCAAGCCTTGCAGCTTTAGGAAGAGTGTGTAGGCTTTGGCGGCGTTGTTCTTTCTGCCCAAGCCCCAAGTTTCTCGTAAGGCAATTGTATCTTTCACGCTGTCAGGGTCTTGAAGGTTGGCTCCATCTTTAACGAGCTTCCCTAGGATGTAGGCGTAGCATGTGATTGTTGCTTCCGAGTATCCGTCTCTCTTGAGTTTCCACATGAATTCAACGATTTTGCCCTTGACTTCAGCTTGGTTTAGTGTTGTGGCTCCCGCTGCCTGTTCCTGGGTTCGGGATTCCATGGCTTTAACCGCCTCGTGCTGATTGCACGCTACGCGGCGGATTTTTGGCCCCGGCACGGTTGTTGACTTAAGGGCGCCATGCGGCGGATATCTTAAGTCGCCGTGTCGGTTCCTAGTAGAAGGTTTGTCCAATCCGCTTTTTAAAATCAATGTATGAATTTTCTGATGGTGTTCAGATGGTTCAGACGGGTCTGAGGGGTCTAAGCGGGAGAATCGGTAGGCGCAGTTGCGGCATAGGTAGCGTTGGGCTTCGCCGAAGGCGGTGTAGCGTACGCCGTCTCGCCAGACCCTTTGGCTGCCGCATTCTGGACAGCGTGGAGCTGGTGTGGTTGTGGTGTTTGAAGAGGCAGGTGTCGCTGGAAGCTTTGGACCCGAACCCAAGAGCTGGCTGCTGGTTTCTGGCTTCCAATTGTTTTGTGGCGCAGCCCTGTCTTTTTCTTCCACCACAACCATAATGAAGTCAACGTCCTTGACGCTTGAAGTACCAGTCGCATTTTGTGCAGAAGCCAGCGTTGAGTTTGGCTCCGCACTTCGGACAAAAGTTGCAGTCAGATAGGCTTAGGCTCATTGTAGTCATGGCTATCTTAACTCCGAGCTTAGGCGTAGAAGAGTTCGTTTAAGACGCTTGTCTGGACTTTTATGAAGCCTTCAGCCTTGCAGAAAGCTAAGATTTTGATGAGTTCCGGGTCTTCGTCGTTTTTGAATTTTTTGGTGTAGCCGTATCTGCAGACGCGTACTTTGATTTCAACGCCGTCTTCGGCTTTTCTAAGCTGATAGGATGACCCAGATCGGATGTTCTCAGGCAAGTAGCGAGTGTATCTTGCTATGTCTTCCCAATCTTCAACCAAATCGACCAAACAGGTCTCACCTTTAATTATGGTTCATTGAAAAGTTTAAGGACTTTCTGGCGTCAGCAAAGTATAGTATACTTTGGAGAGGCTCGCAAAGTACAGTATCAAAAAACGGACATATCTAAATATTGTCCATTCTCATCCCAAACTTTGCTCCACTGTTTCTATTCTTCTAGAAGATTATTCTAGCGAATGCTTATGAGGAGCGACATGTCCCTTTTTCAGATAGATAGAAATGAGTGGATTGAACTCTGCCAAAATATCAGAATTGCTGTTTCATAATCATTATAAAGTGTCTGCTATTTCAATCGGAATAAGTGATGTCACGAACCTTGAACTAACGAAAAATTTAAGCCTTAAACAGCGATAAGGGTTGGAGGGAAGATTAAGGAAGGAAATATTATGACTATCGGAAGTAGTGTTACAAAGGCGACACTTTTTCCTGAAGAGCTTATTGCAGCTATTCTGTTGAGCACTTCCGGCAACATTTCTGATTTGTCACAGAAACTCACGGAATTGAAAGAGCGCGGAATCGACATTGGATTTATTGCACTTAGAAGAGCTCCAGATGGAGTTTATTCGGAAGATATAGATCAGTACATTAGCTATTTGCTAACTTTTGACTACGTTAGAGAACGCAGTCCAACTGTAACACTTTCAGAAAAAGGGAGAAACCTCTGCGCAAAAGTCGTCAAAAATGCGTACCAGCGAAACCCCGATGCTGTTGGCAAAATGGCCGAGATTCTCAATCTCGATATTAAAAAACTGATACGCTCGTCATAAGGTGTCTCAACTTCGAGCTTCAAAAGTCTTTTTTGCAATTTGCCTAACGCTCTCTCTCTTAGCCGCTGAGAGATCTGAGGATACGAAGACTCTCAGTTTTAAGCGAGCTTTCATCTGCAGTTTTAGGAACCCTTCAACGATGTCAGATTTTTCAACGAGCCTCACTGTACCATAACCCGAGTTATTTCTGGACAAAAGGTTCACTCCTATTTCTTTTGGGTGATAGGCGTCTGGAGGCGGGACTGTTATGAGGATTTTCCAAGAATTGTCTTCTAGATTTGCGCTTTTAGCCAAGATATCTCTCCACTCAGCAGGCCTTTGAATGTACACGGTTGTTTTCTTCTCAGGAATTAGCATGCTTTCAACGAAGGCTCTCAACTCAGCATTGTTCTCGGCTAGGGGACTCTTTAGTGGCAGTTCATAGACTTGGGAAAATATATCTCCTTTGACAATCTTGAGTGCTAGTTTGAAGCAAGGCATCGATGGCGAAGCAAAATGAATCAAAGTACTAAGTAATTGATCATCCCCGAGGAGAATTAAGTCGTCGAGAGGTATCTTGAATGCATTACTGAAATTGTTAACAGCACTCACTATCATTCCTTCAGCTGCAGTCTTTATTGGAGATTCATAACAGTTAACATACATAGCATCTCTCGCATACAAGAAATGTTCTATGTGATACAATGCCTCCATAGAATAAGTGAGAGAGTAATGGTCATCGCTAACAAAGGGTCTTATTGACTCTATGAGTCCTCCCATGCTTACAAAGCCCAATGGCAGACCAGTCATGTGCGCATCACGTAGCAAATAATCCATTCTATCAACATCAAGAGGAGAGTCAATTATGTTGGCGACGAGTTCCGAATAGCCGGACAACTTAGTTTTGTCCGGTCCAAGAATGCTTTTCACAGTGTCTGAATTGATTTCAAGTTTTTTAAGTAAATCCTGAAGGTAATTCTCTATATATAAGCCTGAAAAATACTTGTCATAATGCCCGTAATAAGGAATTTCCTTCTTCAAACCGATATATCGATCGAGACAATGTCCAAAAGGCGAATGACCTATGTCGTGTAATAGGCTTGCAGCTTTTGCCTCCAACATAAGTTTTTTCTTATCTTTGGGCGCAAGCACTATTGATTTTTCTCCTGAAGACGAATATACTCTTCCGTGCCGTTGGATAGCGTCAAGAGCCGTTTCAGCGTTTTTACAAACTCCCAATGAATGAGAAAGGCGAGTATGATTTGCCGTTGGAAACTCCAGATAGCTAAAAGACAATTGATTTACGAAATTTAGCCTCTGAACGAGCGGATGCATCATCAGTGGAACAAGCTCTCTTTCAATCATGATGTATCCATAAATCGGGTCAACTATGTTAAGTCCATCTGGTAAGATTTTATAGTCCTGAGTTTCCAGCCACAAATTTAATGAGGCTTTGATAAAACTTGGAAGTTGCTGGGTTGAAAGTGCGTCAATTTTGTCCTTCATTTCCTTGGTGATGTTTTCACTTTCTGCCAGCTTCTTTTTATATTCTTCAAGCTCAGATCTGAGTGTTTTGATATCTTCTGACGCCTGCTTTTCTAAAAGCTCCCTTACTTCCTTTGGCACCGTAAATTTTCTGTTCATTTCTCTTTCTCCTTTGAATAGATTTCACTAGTTTCTATAAGTCCTCTCCTTTTTAGTCGCTTAACGAGGTTTTGAACTCTCTTTACTTCCAATTGCGTGACCTTGCATAGATCCTCTTCTGTCCACTCTCTAAATGGATTACTCCAAATCATACTTAGCAACTTTTTTTCATCCTCTGAAACCTTGAAAAGTTTGCAGAACAATGAATATATCATTTCGGCTCTCGCAATCAAAAAAGGCAATGCAGGTACAATAACCATCGCAATTAGCAGAAGAATCCTTTGGGAAGTTTCCAGTTGAGAGAGAAACTTTGAAAACTCAGGTAATAGGAGAATAATTACCGTGATTAAGTAGGCGAGGATGGACACAATATCGATGTATCTTAACCTTGCCACATGGAAGCACTCTCAGCATCGATATTTCATCTTCGTTTATTTATCTCTTCTCAAATAGTTTTAAATTTGGTGACCAATATGCCTTGATCCTATGTGCAGGTTTTAATTGAACGTGGAAATGTCAACTCTTTCTATCAGAATAATGCAAAAGAAAGAGCGCCGCCTATCGCAAGTCCGAATGTCATAACTGCCTAAAGCATAATCTTGCTGAGCCTGCTAAGCCAATCAGAATGAGGGCTAGAGAGCTATGGTTCGAATATACATTAATTAGGTAAAAACTGGGCTGCTATCAAATCTCGAAGCGGAGCAAACATATGACACTCAAGTGCGTGCTCTTTGTTAGGTCATGTGAGACGTCAAGGCGGCTAGTGTTGCGATGATGGAGTCCTCTCCTGCTGTTTGAATGAAATTATCCAGGTTAATTTGGTTGAGTAAGAGAGCGAGATATACTCTAGGAGTTAGTTGGTGAAGTGTTGCTTGGAAGCCTGCTTGCGTCTTTCTTGTTCCGACTTTTTCAAGGTAGCCTAATTCCTCTAGAGCCCTTACTCGGCGGTTTACGTTGGTGTATTTTGTGTGTTTCAGACCCTTTTGGGTTTTAACCTCTTTGCATACTTCGTAGATTGTTAGCGGGCCTTTGAGGGCAAGGATGTGGAATAGAGCCTTATTGAGCCTTGCTTCGCGTCCTTTGAAAACTGAGAGTCTTCCACTTTCTCTCTTGCCCTTCGCCACACGACATACTCACCAAGCAACCCGCTAGAATGAAAAATGGCGCTGAAGTATCCTATCACGTTAATCAACACGTTTTTGTATGCTGAAATCTGGGCGAAAACGTTTCTGCGTGCCGAAACGCCTATAGGCGGAAACTTTTCGGCGTGCCCATATTTAAGGCGAAAATGCATCTTCATGTAAAAATCGTGTCTATGAACTGCTTTTTTGAGGTAATTTTTCCGAGGTGTTTTCGGCGTGCCGAAACGTTTTTGCGGGGTGCAAAGTGATTAGGATGTGGTCGTTTTTGCGGGTCATGTCTATTTCTAAGTGCTGGTTGAGAAACGGCTTGATCATGTCGTGGAGTCTGCTGGGTATGGGCACAGAGATGCGTTCATGCTCGTAGGCGTATTTTCCTTTGAGGTAGCGCTTTCTGCTCAGCCTGCGATATAGCTTGATTGTTGGGTCGCCTCTAGCCATAAGCCTACTTCCTCACTTCGCCTTGGCCAAGTTCCGTAGCTTTAGTGATGTTAGTGCTTAGCTTTGTTTCTCTTCTTCAGCGTCTTCTATGCCTTTCTCGGTTACTTGGAAGGCGCATTCACCTTCTGGTAGGCATGGAGAGTCGAAGACCTTGGCTATACGCTTTGATCCCTTGCTTCTTCTCAGCCAAACTCTGGTGTTGCATGCGTGGGCTAGAATGTTGCCTCCAGCTGGTCTATCCGTGACTCCGTATCCATACGATGGTGTTGGGTCTGATTGAGCTTGGTTAGTGACCACAACTGCCAGGTTTAGGATTTCTGCCAAGCGCAAGAGTTTGTGCATGTACAAGTTGAGTTTTTGCTGCCTGTCAGCCAATGTTTCCCTTCCCAAGAACTCTCCTCTAAAGTGCGAGATAACCGAGTCAACGATTACCAGCTTGACCTTTTCCTCAGCGCATTTTTCGAATGCGTTGTCGAGTAGGAACATTTGGTGGTCTGATGTGTAGACCCGTGAAAGCATTATGTTGTGTAGTATTTCTTCTGGGTTGGAGCCATTTTGAGCTGCTATTTGATGGATGCGTTGGGAGGTGAATGTTCCTTCGGTGTCGAAGAATAGTACGCTTCCGCCTAGTCCTCCGTTTTCTGGCTTGAGTTGGGCGGTGATGCACAGCATTAAGCAAAGCTGGGTTTTTCCTGATCCATACTGACCTACAAGCTCGGTTATAGCTTGGGTTTCTACTCCGCCTCCTAGAAGGCTGTTTAGGGCTCTGCTTCCCGTTGTGCACCGCATGCGGTTTTGAGTCATCTGCCAGTGTTCCCAAGCCGTGATAAACCTGAAGCCCATGGCTTCCCGAGCGGCATCAACAATCTTCTGGGCGCTTTCCAGATCGTTATAGCCAGCCCTTTCCTTCAACTCTCGTGCGGGAGTAACAGCCAAGGTTTCAACGTTTGCAAAACCAGCTTTCCTGAGTCTTTCAGCCGTGGCTTTGCCAACACCCTCAATTTGCTCTAGTTCCAACATGAATCCTCCTCGGCGATGCCTAATTTTTGGCTTACAATCAGCTTTTAAAGGCGGCGGCGGAAAGTCATGAAAGCAAGGTGAGGGATATAAGTGAAAGTATTCCAAGAGCTGCGATAGTTTTATTTTAAAGATTGCTGGAGATGCTTTTGGTTCCTGCTTGAGACTGGTTTCTTTCTGAACTTATCCCTCGGATCGAAGCCATCTTAGGCGGGAACCGCCTCGAAATAGAGGTCTTTTGGCATTACAACCCCGTTTTTAACAGATATTTAATAGAACGTCAGCCTAGAGGTATTTTTGACGATCCGAGGGATAAGAAATGCAAAAAACCGTGTGTAGATTCGATATCTTGGCCGCCGTCTTCCCCGAAAGCCTATGCAAATACACATCAACATGCGAATCCACAATCTTTTGCCAAGCATACGCCGAAGCCAACGAAAGGATGCAAGAACGATTCGCACGGATGCAAAAAGCCAAGGAGGTGATCGCATGACAGAGGAAAACAAACAGACGTTTCCAACAGAGACGTCAATCAACAAGTATGGCTTTCTCTACTTGAACAAAGAGGTTCTTGCGGCTCTTGGTTTTCAGAAGGGCGACAGAGTGACTTTGCGCCAGACGCCTGAAGGACTGCTTGTAACGAAGGAAGTTAAAGAGGTGAGCTAAAAATGGTCAAGAAAGCCGTCATAGTCGTTTCTCTTGTAGAGGAAAGCGCAGAGAAGCCGAACTTAGAGATTGAGAAAGAGATAATCAGGGAGCTTTCAAGAGAACCAGCGAGGATTCCCTGGCTGAAAAAAGTTGAGAAGGTCACAGTTTCAGAAGCTTGACTTAGCTATCTTGACTCTCTTCTTTTTCCCATTTTCTTTTCCCAAAAAGGAAACTTTTGTCCATCATAGCAAAGCTGCAACCGTTGAATTTATTAACATTAAGTTCATTATTTTCATCAGGAGGTGCCCCCGACGGGAGTTGAACCCGTGTCCCCCGTTCTAAAGACGGGGAGGCTTTGCTTATTACCCCACGGGGGCACCGCTTTTCAGTAAAATTCAATACTGAATTGCAGTATATAATAGTTACGGAAGAGCAGTAACATTTATAAGATACCGAACTGTAAACCAGTAATGAAAGAGTTGATATTAATGAAAATCGGGAATAAAGTAGTTCCAGATACTAGGCTACCAGATTTGATTAATGCAGTCAAAACTCTCTATGGTAAGTTCGGATCTAAAGAGATAGACGATGAGACCGCGTCAAGGCTTTTGGGGCACTCGACTTCCAGAAGTGGAGCCTACATGCAAAAACGGGCTGACCTGAGGTCGTTTAGCTTAATAGAACCAAGAGGACCGATAAAAATCACTGAAATTGGAAGAAAAGTCAGCTACCCCGCTAATCAGAAAGAGGAACAGGAAGGACTAATTCAAGCTGTTTCAAATGTTGAATTGTGGAAATTGATTTACGAAAAATATACTGAAAAGGGGCTTACTTTACCTTCTGACTTTTGGACTGATATTCGAGTATGGACAGAGCTTCCACCAGAAGAAGCTAAAAAAGCAGCTGAAATTGTCAGAAAAGCTTATTCTGAGGATACGAGATATATTAAGCCAATAATTGAGGAGATTGAGATGACTAAAGAGACACAAGCTGTCGCAATTGACACATCTACGGCAAAACCTCAAGCAGAAGTTGAAGAACTAAAATTTGGAGATAACGTTAGAATTTGGCTTCCGAAAGAAGGTATCAAAGAGGCTTGGAAAAAGGCAAAAAAGATGATTGACATCTACCTAGGTGTTGAAGAGGAAGGTTGAACTCCATCACCCCCGTTTTTTATTTCAACAACTTCCCTAACCGAGGTTGAATTCTCGCCTTTCTAAGATTTCCCTTTAAGAGAGAAACACTTGACCAAAAAAGATAGACTTTAGTTTGTAATAACAATGCAGTGACATAGATAAGTTTGGCTAGTTTTTCCAGTGTTGCTGACTGCACTCTTTGCTTGTATAACTCACGTTTTCCGTACGGTTCGTGGTAGAAAAATTCTTTCAGAAAGCGCAGATGCACATTCTGCATGAAAGCACGACGGATCTCCCACAATTGCTCATCTGACAAGTTATGGAGTTTATCCAGAACGTATTTTTGGCTCCCTAACAAAGCCAAGCTGAAGCCCAGATTTGAAAGCACCTCTCGAACGACTAGAGCGTGTTTCGGCGGAGGCTGCTCCATAACCTTCTGCATTCCTGCACGCTGGAAAAATGGGTTATATTTGGCCATAACCGCGATTGTTTCCACGTAAGGCGTGCCAGCAAGCGGCAGTGTTTCTCTTACGAGTCGTTGACCCAAACCTATAGTGCGATATTTAGGGTGAACAACAACCCGCATGATGACGCTCAGCTTTCGATTTAAGTCTTGCACGCTCATTTTGGGCAGAACTTTGAGGCGTCCAGCAACGGTCATTCCAGGATAGCAGTAAACTATGACGCCTGCAACCTCAGAGCCACGTATCGCACGAAAAATCTTCCGCACAATTCCAACAGTGTGGCTGCGATAGTGGAAACCAGCCAGCAACTCATAATCAGATCTTGTGCCTTCCTCTATGCGAATTTCCTTCATTAGGCTGCACTCCTTAGCCGGCTCATTTAGATAATAGCGCACTTCAATTTCTTTCCCAAAACGCTTGTGAACATGAACTGAAGGCTTCAGGTCTTCGAAAAGGTCTGTGTGCGTTGTGGCTGCAAGAACCGCCTTTCCCTCTTGACGAGCCAGCTTCTGAAGATTATAGGCTACTATTTTAGCTGTGTCTCTATCTAGCGTGGCGCAGAATTCGTCCATAACCCAAAACTGAGCTTTGCTTTCCATCATTTTTGCGATTTTGTAGCGGTATTTCTGTCCATCAGATAGCTGTTCAAAGCTACGCAGAAACAGAAAAGCATCATTCAAACCCACTTTGCTAAGGAGCTCTAATGCTTCCTCAACGGTTTCGCCAATAGTTTCGACAAGGGGTTTGCCTGGCTCTGGTTGGATATCCGAAATATTGATTAATGAAACTTCCATGTCTTGCTTGATGTCTTTCTCCAGAGCTTTCAACAGAACAGACTTGCCTGAGCCGGAATCGCCTGTTATGAGCGTGATGTCTTTGGACCCAATTTTCAACTCCACGTTATCATAAACCACAAACTTTTCCCATTGGTCCAAGCCTAAGCCGAAGCTTTCAGCAACAGCCACAACCCTTTCAGTCGGTTGAGGAGCAGCAGTTTCATAACTGATATTGACTATGAATTTGCCGCTGTTTCGGTCATATCTGCGGGCCCACTGTGTGATTCGGAAAAACTCTCTTCTTCGCAAGAATTATCGTTCGCTCCTCCACCATTCATTCTGCTTCTTTTTCCGACCCTTCTTCCAGCGATAGAAAGGCGGTTTAGCTCTGCGACCCATGGCTATAGTCTCCCGATTTTGTAGCGAGCTAAACTTCCAGTCTTGCTTCTCAAGGCGTACAAGTAGTCGGCGAGCAACGGCGGCTCTTTACCCAGTTCTAAGGTTATTTCTAAAGTTTGAGTTTCCGCAATTAATCGGTATTCAGGGATGACACGGTAATATCCGTCAACATTCTCGTTTGGTAATGTTACCCAAATGCGGTCAGCAGCCAGAATTGGTGTAGTGCCATAATCAATAACATCGCTTGTGACTCGAATATATTCAGCTGGACTACTGAGATGGTCATAAAGTGCCTTTGCCCTGAGCAGACATTCATTGTCGCTGTGCAGCTCTTCGTCTGTTTCAGCTAGCTCTCGTGAGCCTGAGCCATACGTGGCGCTCCATCGTGCGCTGTTGAAGAAGAGATTATCAACCCAGAAGCTGCCTGTTCCAGTGCCAGAAAACCACATGTCCCAGAAGACTTCGTTGATTATTTCCCAGTTGAAGGTGCCCGCTTCAACAGCTGAGCCTTGCCATTCATTGGCGTATTTTTTGCCTGCATTGAACTTTTGCAGAAGCCACTTGTCAGCTTGAATTTGAAACTCTCGGAACGCCCAGTTTCCGAGGTTGTCTTGAAGAATTATTGTGGCTTGTCCATTGAAAGATGATTCACGTCTAACCTGAAATTGTATGGTTGGGTATTTGTTGAGGTTTGGTTGCCAGCCTGATGGAATGATTAAGCGGAGGCGTCCGTAATAGTCAGGCGTGCCCGTTGTATGCTTAATGCTGTAAGAGCCCACAGCCTTGGTGGTGTTGTCAAGAGACACGCTTCCAGTGCCTGTTCCACTCTGCCAATCATTAATCGTGTCGCTATTAATGTCGAGAGCTTCGGTCCAAGAGTCACCATTAGTTGGATATTTCTTTTCAGCAGCGCCGTAAACGAAAACCTTGTCTCGCTTGCGGAAAATGCTCTTTCGATACTCACTGACCTCTAATCGTTCAGATAGACTCACAGATGATGTTTTGCCGTTGCGTGGGAAGAACTCGAACTTGCCGTCTGGAGCCACCCTGAAGTCAAATCCGATGACTCCAGCCTTGTCTGCGGTCTTTGCTATGTATTTGAGTATGTCGAAGACTGGCGTGTTCTCGTATTCCAGCTTCGTGTACGTAGTATCGGTGTTTTCTATGAGTTCAGTTGTGTCTCTTACGTGGCTTAGACCAACATAGTAGTCGATTAGGTCTTTAACAATAGCCTCGCCTTTCTGATTCTCATAGGTTTTGGTTACAACTCGGCGAAAGAGTCGTTCTCCCCAGCAACGACCCAGAACACGCAGATAGTTTTCGCCACGGGAATCCGATAGAGCCTTGATTTCCTCAACCGTAATAGTTGCGATTAATGGGTTGTTGGCACCTCTTCCCATGCTAATGCTTCCGTCTACGCCCACATTGATGGGATAGGTTCCGCCTAGGCTGTACTTTTTGTCAAAATTCTGCAACAAACACTCAAAACTACTCACTTCATCGGTTGCTCCCAAATGCGCCCTCAACTCTAACACGTCAGCTTGAGGCGGCGCCACAGACCCGAAAACAACAGCACAAACAGGCAAGGCAACGCTCAATATTCAACGCCTCTGCGATAATACTCCTCCTCGCCAGCTCGCCTAATCGACCTCGATGGTGTTCTCGCAAGCTCCGCATTGTACTCCGCTTGGGCAGATGCAGCATCCCGGGTTGTTGAAGCAAGCCAAGCCATGTAGGCTGCGGTGGCAACAATCAAGCCGACGCCCAGTGTGAGCAGAGCGATTTTCATGGCTAAGGCAGCGTTCAAACCCCAAGTTGCGATGGTGGCTGCGATTTTAGCCTTAATCAAAGCCCAAAGGCTTGTTTGATGTGCTATTGTGGCGCCTGTTAGGGTTGTTTGAACGGTTGTTCCCGCGCCCATTGAAACATTGTGCGCTGTTTGAGCTGCAGTTGTGGTTGTCAGCACTGCTTTTAGGCTGGTAAAGAGGTGGATGGTTGCCATTACACCGCTTACTGTTCGTCCTATCTGTGAATCAAATAGACCGAAGGCTGAGCCCATGTGTAAGACGTCATGGACAATGGAGCGGAAGGCGTAGCTCGCACGGTTTTCGGCACGGATTGCAATCGACACTTCATGGAACGACATTAGCCAGAAGCCTCCCTTATTGCGTCTCTTATGGCTCGATTGACATGTTGTGCCAATCCAAGCATGCCCAGTTCTAAGGCGCGGCTCAGAAACCGTCTGGCCTGCATGAATCTAGTGCCTAACTCTACAAAAACGGCGTAGGGAGCCCTTGCCCCAAGCTTGAACGCCCATTCGCCCACTCTTTGTGCAAAAATCGTGCTGGCTAAGTAGCCTGTGCGTTTAGGCGCTAAGCTTTGAGCCCGTGTCTGCATGGCTTGAACTTCAAAGTCTAATGCCTCACCCACATACTCACGCATGTTCTGGTCTAAACTATCCAGTTTACTACGTAGCTCGGGAATGCCGTGCACATCCACTTGCATTTCAACCGACACGATGATGCGCCTCCCGCTTGGCTTTAGCCACTTCCTCCTCTGTCTGGCGATCCATTTCACTCAGAATCACAGTGAAGGTCTCGATGTCTCTTGCTGATTCTTTTCGGATTTCGCTGGGCAGCTTGTTAAATTCTTTGCAGAGTCTGTACTCGGTGAGCGCTGGGTGGGGCTTGCCTCTTCGGATGGCTCTGATAAAAAACGCTGCTCATCTGGAGTGATGCCACAGAGTTTGTTAGCTACTTTGGAAAATAACTCGCCTAACTCGATGGGAATGCCATCTTCTTCACCTAGCAGTTTCCCTAGGCTAATGGGCTTTGAATTAGGCTGCTCCCGAAGACTAGCAAAAATTGTCTCAGCTTGGATAGCCACAAAGTCGCTGTTAATGACTTGTCCTGTGATGTGATGGTACTTGGTCCATTTTTGGATTATGCGGCTGCGTTTAGCCCACGTTATCTCTTGGAAGACGTAGCGTCCAGCGTACTGTTCTCCGAAGCGATTGTCTAACTCAATGACTTCTCTTCGCATTTTGAATCATCTCCATGATCGCTATCCGATTTTTGATTGCCGTGTTGATGTCTTCAAGCACGATGTTCTGCATCCACTTGGGCATCTTCAGAATGCGTTCGCCAAGGGTTTCCCACATCTTCATCCATTTTCTCCGCAAGGCTACCTCTTGACCGAAACCTTCCAAAACCTCAACTTTTACAGCCAAGCTTAACCCTCCTCAGCTGATGACAACGTCACGGGCAACAAATGGCGCCCTTAGAGAAACCAGATCCTCAATCTTTGTCGGAGAGCCTACTTTCTCCCACTTGCAGTACTTGAATAAAGCGCTGTTGGCTCCACCTAAGCCGAATTTGAGACTAAACTCGCTGTCGTTGACAACGTCATCATATTCCTGCTTGCTCTCAAACTCAAAGGTCAACTCGCCTGTCAAGACTCGATGACGTTCTTGGAGATATTTGAGCAGATGTCCGCTTGTGCTTCTGATGACTGGCACTCTTTTGAAGTTGTTTTCGATGGTGAATTTCCAGTCGGTTACTCTTTCAACGGCAGCTAAGCCTGTGCCGTCTGCAGCTCCTCGTTGAACATAGCTTTCGTGGTAAGGAACCACTCCACTGTAATCGGCGTATGTGGCTCCAGTGATTTTAGCGGTTCCAACAGCGATATCCTGACCGATTAGCTCAGCCGTGGCTTTTACAACATCCTCAATTGAGCACTCAACCGATACTTTGTCCATTCTGCAGCCTTTATGCAGCAAGTCTATGATGCTGCTTGTTTTCTCGTAGAAAACCTCGATGCTCAGCGAGTTCAGAGTCTGTATGTGCTGCAGAAAGTTAATTGGTGCATCGCTAGGAAGAGCATACGCAACTTTCAGGTCGACGTGTCTTAGTCCTCTGCGGACAGTCTTTAAGTCTCTTGAGCCTATGCCTCTAACCTTGATTAATCCTGGGTCTAAGGCAGGTTCAACGTTTTCCGCTGTTGCAATTCCGAGCATGCTCGGGTTTGTTGGTGTTACCCCGTATGTTGATTCTTGTACGTAGTAGATTTTGGCTTCGTGTGCTCCATATACACTCATTTTTCATTTTCACCTCTATGTTGCCTGAACATTCTCAAACAACCATGATTTCACAGTGAATTCTGTTCTCCAAATGAAGGGCTTAACATTCACTTGGTCCTCGTCACGATAAGAAACAATGTCGCAGTAGGTGATGCCTTCAACCGTGACAACGCATTCCGAATAGTCACAGTACAATATGGCTGCGGTTACGCCGTTGCTTGGGTTTGTGGTTCTGGCAAGCAAGTAGACGTAGCCGCTGCTGTCGATGAAATCTGTCAAGTTTGAGGTGAGCGTAATTGTGATTACTTCGTCTGCTCCGCCGGTTCCAGTCGCAGGGTTCTGCCAAGCTGAAGCTGTAAAATTCCAAACCTTAATTGTTGTGCCGTTTCCACCTGGCGCTGTGCCATATCCCTCAAACTTCAGAACTATTTTCTTTACAACTTTCTCGTCTGAGTCGATTTTGAATCTGAAAAGCATTAGTACATATTCATTGTTTACTGTATGAATCTTTGAGTATCTAACGTCATCACTATACCAAATCTTTTCGTATTCCGTGTTTGTCAGCTCGGTCCAGCTTGCAGAGGTAGGAGATAATTCACTGCTTGAGCCTGCATGATAGGCTTTGTGCGTGCCTGTTGTTTGCCCGACTCCAACAAAGTTGTAAAGCGTTTCATTGGGCTTGTTTCTCTTCTCCCTTATGATGCGGTTGATTTCTGCTCGCATGCGGTCTCGCATTTTCCGTCCTGTCATGGCTACGCCTTCCTTGTCGATTGCCCAAACATTGACCAAAAAATAGCCAACTCGTTTACGTGCCGTTCCTGAGAATCCGATTTTCTGGTCTTCGCTGCGGTCAAGCCCAACCGTTACTTGTCCATCATAGTTTTTGAATAGTTCGCGGTCATACCATTCGCTTGATACGAGCACGCTGGCTAAACCGCCGTCATCTCTAACAACTCGCATGTTTTTACTGAGCAAACGAACAAGTGTGGTTACTGGGTCCTCTATGTCAGGCACCTAAGAGCCTCCTCAAAACAGCTTTTCGGTAGACAGTTTCGCCTTTGAAATCAAACTCCTGAATATCCAAAACCTCGTAGTCAACGCCTTTGCGACGTATCTTGTCATGATGCCTTATGGGAGCAAAAACGTGAATAGTTAGGTAGTCGTTGACGATGTAGCCTGGCTCGATTAAAACCTCGTCGACTCTGACTGGAGAAACAATTGCTTGAATATCCGTGCCTTCACCGTAAGAAACCTTGTCGGCTGCTTCTCTGACTGGATACAGAATTACGTTTTCGCCTTTGGAGCGCAAAATTTGTGTAAAGCGTGTTAGTGGGTATTCGTAGTTTAGATAGAGCAGTGAGAGCCAAGCAACAGTAGCCATAGCTTGCTTGTTTTCCACATAGCTGTAGTCAGCATGCTTGACGCCCCAAAACATGAACTCGCTTTGATGCTTATCGATTATTTTCATGCTGAACTCAAGGCTTGCTTTGTCGTGGTTTTTGCGGATTTTCCACAAGATTCCAGACGTAACCGCATCATAGTAGTCGCAAGCTGGAAAGCGATTGACAACATCGATGTAGCCTGCCCAACAGATGGCTGGGTTGTAGGCAGGGTATTGGGCGCTGGGTCTCATCGTGTTAATGAAGTTGTAAACCTTCTGCGCTGTTAGGCTCCAGCCTTCATATTCATAAAGCCCGAGCAATGCGTAGGCGAAAGGATCGTCATAAATCTCGTTTTCAGTCAAACCTACCCTATGCCAAGCTCCGTCTCCGCTTGGTGGCGGTCGATACTCAAGCCAAAGGTCCTCGAACCCGGAACGCAGAAACGCTATAGCCTCAGACATCATTGTGTTATATAACGTTGCGTTTGTCGGGTCTTCTGTGACAAGCATTTTTAATCCGATGAAAGCATAGAGGTTTTCAATGTCCATTTGATAAAGCCATGCGTCGTTTATGTCGACTGCTCGCAGAAATCCACCGTAATACTTGTCGTGTATGCCTGCTGGAGGATGCTGCATGTTATAGAGGAAGGTTGCTCCGGCGAGTTTTGCGCCATTGAGATATCCGACTGTTCCAGTTAACTTGTAAGCTTTGATGAGAGCAGGAATAACTCTGGCTGCATCAACGCTATAATAAGAGCTGCTTGTTTCAGTGCTTTTAAAACCGCCATAAGCCTTCTTTGCTGGGTCAGTGTTTTGCTGGGTCAAAATCCAATCGGAGAGACTCACAACTTTGTTATAGATATCCGTTTGTTTGCTGGCGAATTGAGAATCATAGTAAGCTTCATAGAGAAAGTCAATAGCAAATGCAGTGGCAAAAGCAGCTCTACCCCATGTGGGATCTGGAGTGTTTGGAGGAATAACGTAAACATAAGGCGCATAATCCATTATGAACTGGTAATAGGCATTAGGAACAACGCCCATTATGGTCCCTCCAGCAGGCTTATGCCATGCCTTTTTTGGCGGGCTATGAACCGTTCAACTTGCTCCCGCAAGAATTCAAGCTGTTTTCCAGCATTCGGAGAAACACGTAAATCTCCAACACTGAAGTCTAACCCAACAGCAGACCCGCCTGTGACCTTGCAATAACTGTAGATTGCTGATAGGTTGCGGATGGCGTTGGCTTCTGCTTCTGTGCAATTTGAAGCGTCAAGCGCTCTCCCGATTTCTTCGCTTAAGAAGGCTACAGCCTCGTCTCTAAAGGCTAGGACATCCGTGTCACTGATATCAGACTCTGATAAACCTAAGCGTTTACGAATCTGGTCGGCGGTAACTGCAACCATAGAGTATCCAAAAACAAAAAGATGAGAAGAAACTAAAAAACAAATCTTGAATTACGCTTAAATTTAAGAAAAAATCAATTTAGCAGCAGATAAATTAAAATAAACTTCAAGATTTGCTTAAAAAAGCCGAACACGTCTTCTTCTGTTGGTAATAAGTTTGAACAAGCTTCAGAAACAACTACAAGGCATCCAGCTAGGCGACCTTGTTGAGGTTACATGGCTTGATGCAAGCCGTGGAAAACTTGAGACTATGGAGCAGATGCGTGAAGGCGGCGCATCTGGAGCCGAAATCGACTTGCCTGTTTCAAGCTGGGGCATATACATCGGCGTCTTTGGCAGGGTCGCACAGCACATTGTTCTGGTTGCGAATCGGTGGCTCTATTCTGAGGGATATGGACAGATCGACTGTACTATTATTCCGTTGGGCACGGTTCAAGACATTAGGCTGTTGAAGTCGGGCGTTATGAATCTCGAAAAGGTTCGGGTGTGTCAGCAAGCCTTCATCCATGGCAGAGCAAGACGAATGATGAGAACAATAACAATTTTCGGGAATAATGAAAAATGAGAAACCCACTTCGCAAAGCCTTGACAAAAACCATTCCAGTTAGGAAAGGCAGACCAATTGAGGTTCCGCCAAGCCAGAAGCTGCTCTACGCCGTGTATTTCAGCCTGGGCATGGTTGCCTGCTTAACAGCTCTTGAAATTGTGCATCTTGTCGTCTTAGGCACATGGAACGCTGAAATCTTCACGGTTATTGCTGGCCTCGTTGGAAACATCACGGGAATATTTCTAACGCAGAAGGTTTGAAAATGGCAAGAGGCAAACCATGGGCTGATGAGGAAATCAAGCTTTTAATGGAAATGGTTGCTCAGGGCATGAATTCTCAGCAAATCTATGATAGTGGTAAACTTCCAGGCAGAACCTATCGAGCCATCGTCAAGCAGCTTGGAGAATGCGGTAGTATAGTGTACACTAAGCCCGCTGTAATAGTGCGCACTATAGAGCCATCGAAACATGAATTGAGTATGGATGAGGTTGTTAAGCGGTTTAGCACAGCTTTCAAACAGATATGCGAGTTAAAAGAGCTTGACAAACTAACGCTTGAGCGGTTTCGCATTATTTTCCAAGCAGCCAAAGACTATGGTCCTCTATTGAAGTTTTATGAGAATTGGGAGGTTATGGAGCAGCGTGTTGCAAAGATTGAGGAGCTTCTGGCGGAGCTACAGGCTCGGAAGACTCGAGAAAAAAGTTGAGGAAGCAGACCAGCAAGCTCGAGAATTACTCAGAGAAGAAGAGGTTGAAATTAAAGGACCAGTGGATTTTGCAGAGACGATTTTGGGAATGAAGCCCTTTCCCTATCAAGCCAAGCTTCTTGAAGACACGAGCAAGCGTATTGTGGCATGTATGGGAAGGCAGACGGGTAAAACCACGACCATAGCTATGAAAGCCATCCATTTTGCAGACGCCAACCCAAAAGTGACCGTGTTGATCACGGCTCCAAGCCTTCGCCAAAGTATGATAATGTTTGACCGCATAGCCACGTTCGTTTATTCCTCAGCAGATCTCCGAAACAAAGTAGTGAGAGCGACAAGAACATTAATTCACTTTGAAAATGGAAGCAAAATAATCGCCTTGCCCTGTTCTGAGAATTTGCTACGTGGGTACACGGCGCACATGGTGATTCTTGACGAGGCGAGCTGGATTCCCGAGGAAGTCATTACACAGGTTCTTTTCCCAATGCTGACCACAACACAGGGTTATGCGATTTTTCTGAGCACGCCTTGGGATAAAAATCACTTCTTTTATCGAGCCTTCGTAAATCCAAACTACAAGGTGCATAAAGTCAAGTCTGAAGAATGCCCGCTTGTGACCCAAGAGTTTCTCGAGGAGATGAGGGCAAACATGACTCGGGAAGCCTATTTAATGGAGTATGAAGCCGAGTTTGTTGAAGCCTTAAACAGTTATTTCCCACAAGAACTTATCCGTAAATCCGTTGAACTCTCCCAAAAGCTTGGTGTTGAACTCTATACAAGCCTTGAAACGTCTTTCCCAAGCGGTAACTACTACGCTGGTGTGGACTTCGGCAAACTCGCCGATTACTCAGTGCTCACGGTTTTGAAACGTGAAGATGACACACTTAAACTCGTTTACCTGCATCAGTTTCCGCTTGAAACCCCATACAGCCAAGTGATAGGACACATGGTAAGAGCTAACCAGAAATTCTCGTTTAGAAAAATGCTTGTGGACCAGACGGGTGTAGGCGAACCCGTAACCGAGGAAATATGCGCTCAGGGCATAAGAAACGTGGAAGGAATAAAATTCACGGTTCAAACCAAGGAAGAGCTGCTCTCAAGCCTCAAAATCGTCATGGAGCAGAACCGTTTGGCAATACCATATCATAGGCAACTGTGCGAGCAAATTAATGAGCAGCAGTATAGCTACAGCAAAAGCGGGCACCTGCAGTTCAGTCACCCAGAAAACGCTAAAGACGACATGCTGTGGGCATTAGCGCTAAGCGTCTATGGAGCAAGAGAGCTAAGAAGACCGCCAGCGTTCACTTTCGGACGAGAGTAGCCCTCCCTTTGTGAGTTCCCAAAACAGAGCCAAGGATTCTTATTTTCTCACCACTAAAAATCAACAACAACCTAACCGCAAAATAGAAGAAACTTATGTTTATTGCACAAAAGGGTTTTTATGCGTTCGTTGTGCATAGGCTGGCATGCCTTCGGTGGTGATACCTTGAGCAATATAGCCGAGGTCTTTGATAAGGTCTATGAACATTTCGAACATAAGTCGGAATTTATCTCAGTTTTTGTGAAGTACAATAGCCGAGAAGAAGGGTGGTTCGGTGCAGAGATAACATGGCTTCTTGACAAAATGGGTGTAGAATTTAAACGTGAGGAAAAATTTGTCCCTGGGAAGTTTGTTGATTTTCGACTTGACCTTGATGACGGAGAGCACTTCATTGAAATGAAAGCACTACTCCACGGACCTAAGCCAAACTTGAAGAGGATAAAGAATGATTATGAGAGATTAATCACATGGCAGCAAGGCTACAAGTGGCTCTTGATGATTGCCTACCCATATTCTAAAGAGCAGTGGCAGACTTGGTTTAGCCAGATGACGGAGACTTTTCCGCAAGTGCAACCAACAAGAATGACGGACTTTCCAATTTCTGAAGGTCAGAAGTGCACCATCATAGTTTGGCGGATTTTATGATTCAGTATACTCTAATCATCACCTTTTTGGTAGCTTACGGGAGGTCTCCTCCGTTGAATGCTGAATTTTGGACAGACCTGCTCACTTTTGGATGAGAGTAGGTTTGAGATTGGCTGCAATCTTTTTTGCTTCTAAGATGTGCTCTGCCGTTTGGCGTCCAGCTGGCGAAAGCCTGCTCAGTCGTCTCGGCGCATGAAATTCGCTTATTATCAAACCTTCCTCAGCCAAAAACTTGAGTAATCTGCAACAATGTTCTTGGGTGATGCCGACACGTTTGGCTATCTGATTATTTTGGAGAGGTTCCTGCTCGAGTAAGGCGATTAATATTTTCTGCTCAACAGTGAGTTCCATGTCTTATCACGTCCACAACAGTTTCTAAACTTATAAACAATATTTGAACTCAAATTCAAAAAATAAAGCGGAAATGAGGTTTTTAAACTATAAAAGTAGGCACACCGACTATCATTTTTAGAGTTGTGGTTCCATGAGCGCCGATGTAGCCAAAAAACACATACTCAAAGATGTAGAACGAATGCTCAAGGGCATAGAGGACTCCGAATCAGCAGCACTTTCAGTAATCGTTCCTATATCACCAAAAACGTTTGGAGGTTACAATGATTCTTTATTTAGAGAGCGGGTTAAAAGTAGTATTTTAAGAGAAGTTGGTCCATGGGATAGGCAACCTCTACTTGATGCTTCAATAATTCTTAAGTTTGGACTGTCTGAAGACAGATTCAGAAATGGTAACGACCTCGATAACCTCGCAAAACTCGTATTAGACGCTCTTTCCCTTGAAGTTAAGTCAAAAGGCACTATTTGGAGAGGATATGGGATTATAAGGAATGATTCGGATGCGTTGGACTTGGTCCTTATTAAACGTCTGGCTCAACCTGAGTACATAAAAATTTTAGTTTACCCTTGGGATGTAGCAGAAGAATTTCATGACGCCGTTCTAAAAGAACTGCGTGGTGCCATTATAAGCCCCATAACAGGGATTCAGAAAAAATACATCGTTTTTGAAGATCTTAATAGAGCTACTGGTCCGAAGGTTCACAGCATAGATTGTTCTTATTATAAGAGGTGGCTTAAAAACCCGACAACTACAACAACTTGGCACGGTCCCTTTGACGCACTTGAAGAAGCTCGGAAAATCTGTGAAAAGCTCTCTATAAAAAGTAAGTTCAAATGTTCAGAGCATAGTTGTGCAAGACTCTAAAACTGCGAAAGATTTCGCTTCTACTTTACCTTTAAAGTCCATTAAAAAATGGGAAATGAGGCTTTAGGCTTCAACGCTTATTTTTTTGGCTTCTTTTCTGCGGTTTTCTCTGGTTCTTTTGGCTCTTCAACAGGCTCCAGAAAGTCACGTCCAGCATAGCTCTCTGGCAGTTCCACTATGTCGCCAGGCAGATAGTCTTTGCCTTCGTAACCGAAGACTGAAACCTTGCGCACCCTAAACTTCAGCATCGCTAAGTCACCTAAGTGATGCCTGTTATTTCACAGATGGCGGTTGGCCTCTTTATTCTTGGAACGACAGCTTCGTAGACTTTGAATTGATGGTTCATGTCGATTCGTTGCATGTAAAAGGTTTTGAGGTCCTGTGCCACGCATAAGTCGGCGTTTTCAGAGCCCGACTTCATCAGTATTGCGCTATCTGTTCCTCCAGCTGACGACTTGATTAGTGGTGTCACATAGATTTGTCCTTGTATTATCTCTTGGATTTTTTCAAGCTGGCTTATTCCTGTGTTGGCGATTAAAGCCAGTGCATCCATGTAGGCGCTTGGTTGAAAAATGAGGTCGTAGGGTGATGGATAATTCTTATTGAGCAGTTGTTTGGCAGCGTTGCGTACGGTTGTTAAAGCGTTTGGCGATGTTGCCCATGCTCCAGCGCTTGCCTGCGTCAATCTTCCAGTGACAGTTGTTAAGCCTTGAATGCCCAGCCTTGGCTTGCCAGTGATTTCGCCGTTGAGAATAAGCTCCTCTTCAAGCTGAGCAACCACGAGCGCTGCTGACTCTGCGTTGGCCGTGTCAAGGGGTGTTCCACTTCGTCTGGAAGCTTCCAAGTCTCGCCAATGTATTCTAAAATCTTTGTGCAGTATGGGAACAATCAATGACTTCCTCGTGTAAACGATGACGTCTTGGGCTGGTGTTTCGCCGTACATGCTGATTATGGCTTCGCTCATCTCTGTGAGCTCGTCCCATGTGACGGTCATGACGCCTACGCCTGCGAGTTGTTTAAGAGGCAAGACACGTCGGCCAACGAGCACGGGTTGAACAGCTCTGACTACGGCTTCGTCAAGTTGCTTCCATTGTTCCTCTGTGAGCGGTGCCTGTGCGGTTCCGACAAGCTGTAAGGGTTCCATTTTTAGATCACCAACCTCATCATGATGGGCTTTGTTTCACCCGCACCTGTGGATATTGTTTCCTCAGCGTAGCCAGCTATTACTCCGCCTGGCGGAAGGCTTCCAGCCTCAGTCAAGTCGGGTTGAGCAGCAGTAGATGTCACTGCAGTGGCTCCAGACGGAACGCTAACTGACAGAGTCGCTGCGGCTTTGACTTGTCCGTTGGCAGCACAAACAAGTGCTTGTCCTTTGGTGATGCTCTGGCTGGCTGCAAGCGTTGCCACTACAACAATAGGACCCTTCAGAACTTTCACTGGAGCCTTGTCTGCGAAAGTGTCTGCAAGTTTGTATCGTGGGTCTGCGTCAAGAATGCCTAATGGACGGGTGTCTCCGTCTATGGCAAGCTGAGCCTGATGGTCGCCTGTGCCCTTCCTAACGAACAGTCCAGGCTTTAGGGTTGTGCCCTCAGCCACGAGTTCGTCAATGATGGGTGTTCCACCCACCAAGATTTTGTTGGAGGGTTTAACATATGGCATATTTTACGCACGCTCCTTGTGGTAGAGGCAACCAACCGTTAGCTTGTTTTCATCCTCGCTTGTCGATGATACCGCTCCAGCGCTGCGAATGTTCTTCACCGTTCCCTTTGCACTGTCAACCGCTTTTAGAATGAGTTTCAGCTGTGGTAGGTCCATTTTGTCAAGCTCGTCTTTGCTCCAGTCAGCCTTCTCCATGATAGTTTTGACTGTGGCTTCTTTCTCGCGGTCCACGTAAACCTTCAGTGTCTTGCTTGCTTCGTCAAGGGCTTGGCGTAGCTTCTGATTTTCACCGTCAAGTTCAACAATGCGCTTCTCTAAGTCTGCGACTTTAGCCTTGAAAGCCTCAACACTCTCATCTTCTTTATGTTGAGACATGTTTTCACTCAGAAAAAGGAGTTGGCGAGCTCAAATTTTATTTTAGTCAATTTCGATGACATTTTAGTTAACCGAAATGATGCGGTCTTCACAAGTTAAAATCACTATTCTTTTAAGAAGGCCCTTAACTGTTTAAATGTGCGGGTTATAAATATGCTGCAAGCAGAGTTAGAAGAAAATTATTTTCTCGTGCAAATCAGTGGATACGGAAGCGAAAATATTCTAAAGAACAATATTTACAGAAATCCGGGGTGGGCGCATAAACGTAAGGACAAAGCACATGGTTTGGTTAAGCCAGGTGACCTTTTGGTGATATACTTTGCCAGCGGCGCCATAAATTACCAAAGACAGCTTCGACTGATTTACAAGGTTAAAGAAGTCTCAGCTGATCATGTTGAGTTCAAATTGGAAAAGTTTAGAGAAATAGACCCGCCTTTAACATTGGAACAAATCCAGACATGTATTAATGAGGGTAGCTTAAGTGACATCTTCAAAAATTGTGGTCAGCAAGGATTCAACATTTGCAAGATAAGCCCTGCCGATTACGAATCCATATTCGAGGTTTCTCCTCCACCACCAGAGGGCCCAGACGAAGCTACAATAAGCTTGGAGAGAGACTTGGAGAATTTCCTTTTAACCAAGCTCGATTCTTTGGAAAAAGGTTTAAAAACATATCAGGGAAAAACTGGGCGTCAATTTCAAGTAAAGTCAGGAAGAATCGATATACTTGCTCAGGACGAAGATAAGAATTTCGTGGTTGTGGAACTTAAGGCGGGGACGGCTTCAGAATCAGTTTTGACTCAGCTTCTCGCATATATGGCAGATGTGACAGCAGAATTGTCCAAAGGAGAAGCAGTGAGAGGGATAATTGTTGCTTATGATTTTGCAGAGAAACTTGTGGCAGCTGCAACTCTGTTGCCCACCATCAAACTGATGAGGTATAAGGTAAACTTTGAGTTTGAAGAAATAACGAGATAGTCTGACTCCTTACTGATAGGCTTCTGCCGCACAATATAGTGGTTAAGCCATTTTTAGTTGAGCAATCAAAGCTTTCACTCTGGCGATTATGGCGTCTGAATCCTCATAACCTTCTCTTCGTTTTCGGATTTCATCAAGTTTTTGTCTTTCAACCTCGTTGTGTGCCACGCTAACTGTGTTTTTATCTTGTGCCATTTTGTCGCCTTCTTGCTTCGTTGCTGCCTCAAAAGTTCCATCATGATCTTGACAATGTTTGCGGGCTTGGTCTTCACTCCAAGTTTCTATTGGATATCGATAAGCCTGCTCAACTGAACCCGCATCTCTTTCGCCTTTGGGCTTGCCATAAATCACACGATAGGTTTTTCCGTTGTGTTCGCGTTCGCCAGAGCCAACAATGTTAAGCGTGTCTGGGTCCCGCAAACGACAAGCATGCTCGTTTGGGTATGGGTCTGCTCCCTTCAACGTGTCTACGCCTATTCCGCATGCTGGGTAGCTGCATCTTCCCGTCCAGTCTCCAACCGCCACGTGGTCGATTAGAATGTCACGTTTAACATAGTCGTAGTGTCTGCCGTTCCATTCACCAGACTCTGGTACACATTCCCAGAAGAACCCTATGCTCACGCTCTTAACCCTGCCACCTTTGACGTCAGCCAAATACTTTGGGCTACAGCGGTTTTTGAAGAATACCAAGTCAGCTTTTATGCGGTCCTTGTCAAACTTGGCATTGCGGACAGTGCCCCGAATCAGCTTCGGGCTTGTCAAGATTATTTCTGGCGGGTGGTCTTCAACAATCCAAGCGTTTTCAGCCGTGAAAGCTGCCTTCTCAACCTCTTCAGCAGACTCATAGACAAGCATGCCGTCATAGTCAAAGACGTCTTCTCGAGTGATCACGGCAGGCACAGTCAAAGTCTCATCGTCTTCACTAACAAGCAGCCTATCAACTTCAACACTGTTCAAGCCGTATTTTCTCAAGTCTAAACAGCCTCTTCAGAAACAAACGTGAGCCAACTATATTATTTCACTGAACCGAAATGAAAAACTAAAACGTTGACAATCAACAGACATAGCAGACTTTGACTGTCATGCCTGAGTTTTCTCCTTGAAAATTAACGATTCTCCCTCTCCTAAAACTGTAAAATGACGGTATCTCACAGCATAATCTATTAGCTCTCTAACGATTTCACCAGCAATAGCATCCAAAATCAGATCATCTTCAAGCGCATGTTTCTGGAGTGCTGGAAAGTCTACCAGAACGACAAGCCATTTACTTATCACGGTTACGCTTTCGATTTCAAAAACGCAAGGAAACTTTAGTTTGTTTAAGCGATTTTTGATTCTGGATTCTACCTCTCGAGCGTTTAAAACGAGCTGATTTCTGTTGAAGACTAATTCAACCTTCATTAGATTTCCATCTCACATAGAGTGTAAACCCCCTTCTTAGGAGCAAGAGGATAATCGCCTATCTTTTGTCGAATCGGAATTTTCTGTTCCATGGGGCTACCCTTGATGATGTGACAATAGATTTTAGGATGGCCTTCAGCTTTCAGTTTTTCAGCAAGAGCCTTATACATTTCAGGTGCTTCTCCGCTATAAGGGGTGAGAGGCATCACTTCAATGATTGGTGAGATTGGAATTGAATATGCTGGAAATTGGAGCCCAATAGCCTTAACTATCCCATTTTCCGAAACAATGTAAAATCGAGTGTTAACATACTCTTCTTCTTTTACTTGATTCTGTCGCATGAAGTGACCAATAAAAAAGCCTACAGCCCATTGCCTTCCCAAAAATCCAAATTCACTATGTAATGCCCAAACTTTCTTCATGCTATCTTCCAGTGCTTGAATGAAAGTTTCAATATCGCCTTTGCTATCAAAGTTGGCTTCTCTAATTTCTAAGGGCATACCTCTTCACGGCCAGTTTAACATATTTTTCCATTTCTTTTTGGAAGCGTTTCTGACTGTATTTTTCAGCTTCTTTTCTCAAAACCTTGGGGTCATATTGCGCGTGGTCAAAGTTCTGAACAGTTTTTCTGAGGTTTACCACATAGGGCGGTTTAATCCTCACTCCAAGCGTTGGGCTGTGTATAGTTTCCTTAAATCCGCCTTCATCCACTACGATTGCAGGCGTTCCGCAAGCCATCGACTCTATGGGTACAAGCCCGAAATCCTCAAAGTAGCCAGTTTGAATTGTGGCTTTGGCATGAGTGTAAAGTTTTGGAAGTTCTTCCTCTGTTACTTCACCCAAAACCTCAATGCTATCGCAACCTTCCACAAGCCTAAGCAAATCATGGTTGGGGCGCTTATCACCAATGCCTCCTACGACTTTAAGCCTCTCCTCCAATCCCTTGAAGGCTTCAATCTGCGTGGTTATTCGTTTTTGCCAGTTGATTCTTTGAACAGACAAAAAGTAGTCTCGCTTCGGATGAGAGCTTGTAGGTTTGAAATGGTTTAGGTCAACTGGCGGATAAACAACGTAGCTGTCAACGCCAAAATATTTCTTGAGCATTCTTCTGGTGAATTTTGAATTTGAAAGAATGATGTCTGGTTTCTGATGCAGTTCCTTCAGCTTATTGTTTATCCATTCCCTATCGAGCTTTAAGACTTCCCTATGTATTGGCTCAACCATCCGCACAATCTCATTGAACATGAATGTTGTCGGGCGTCCGCTACGGTGATTATAGTAAATGCTGGGCTTGTCGATGATGTCCAAAAATATCAGGTCGAGAGGACAGTGGAATATTATTACGTCACTTTCGCTTAGTTCCTTATGATTTGCCAGCAGGAGCCGTGCTGAAAGAGCGAGTTTTATGCTTTCTTTGTCGTATGTTTCCATTCTAAGGCCTCACTCTATCTTTGCGAGCCTTAGCACAAGCCGTCTTTCGTGTTCAGTGCTTATCTCCTCGATATCCTTTCCTTTGACTTCTTTCAGCATAGTATAGATTTTGGCCTTCAACGCCTTGTGCATAGCCCTCATCACTCTTTCTCCACCGCCTTCCATAGTCACCTCAAGCTTGAATTGACAAATTTTCATTCAATCCACCTCCTACAGTTGAACTGGGCTGAGAAGCATCAATGCTGAATTAAATTCGCCCACGCCTCCAGTCACCTTCATTTGCACTTGATAGCTTTCGTTTCCCGACTCACTTGACCAGTCTATCCATGCGGTTTCCACAATCGCCCAACCAGCACCGACAGCCGAAGCCTCTGAACCAGTTACAGGCGTGCCGGCGTTTTGGCGCAAAACTCGTATGTATATTGTTTGTCCAGCGGTGTCGTTTTTTATGTGGTAAATGAACTTCACGTATAGTGTCGCCTTGAGCTTGAAGAGAGCAGGATTAAATGCGATGTCCGAGTTTGCAATTGTCACATAGACTGTGGAAGTTGTTGTGGCTCCCTCTGCACCAAACTTAAAGGTTACAACGACTCCTAAAACATCATTTCCGCCTTTCTCATGACTGGTGGCGTGCAGTTGATTGTGGTGTTGATCCGGGAGCACATTGAGTAAATCTGCATGGTCGACTACTCCGCCACCGCCAACATAAACACGTTTAACCAGGTCCTTTGCGTGTTTGCCGTCTACCGTGTCGGCGTCTAAACCTTTTCGTTCAATTTGCTCTGGTTTTAACTTGCCAGTTATGTCTTCAGAGTCATGGCTGTGTTTTTTAGGCTCGTGGAGATATGGTTCTTTAAGTTTTGGATGGTCTTTTTTCAACTGTTCAAAATCGTAGGGCTCGGGAATTTTCAAGTCAGCAATGTCTTTAGCTATGTGTCCGTGAGGCTGAGGCTTCTGTGGGCACACGCCTGTTTTCGGGTGTGCATATGGTTTAGGCAGCTCTGTTTTCGCAACATATTTTTCGTGCGTGTGAGTTTTTGCTGCATAGTTTTCATGTTCATGGGTTGTGAAAAGCGTTTGTAAATGAGACAATGCAGTGTTTTGTTTCTCCAGCTGCTCCGCTAATTCTTTGGTTCTTTTTTTGATTTGTCTTTGTCTTCTAAACTCAATTAGGTTTGTCAATATTCCAGTTCCACGTCAGTTTCTTCAATTAGTTTTTTGCCGTCTTCATCGGTAAGCACCTTTTTGATGTGGCGTTTTTTGGGTTCTCTCGGCTTAGCCGCCATGTCGGCGACTGCTTTAATGAATGGTGAAAAGTCTGGTTGCGACTGAGGCTTCAGCGGTTGATCTGGCTTCACGTAGATAGTGATGGGCTTCTTGTCTTCGCCTATTTCCTCCATCCATTGATAAAAGGTGCTTGTGCTAATGCCTAGGTCTCGGCAGATTTTGTTGACACTGTCGCCCCGCCTGACTCTTTCGGTTATCAGCTGGTCCCAGCGTTTACCGTGTTTCTCTTCAAGCTCCAACTTGCGTTTACTCGTCCTCTCAACAACAGTTGGCTCCACAAAACCTTGACCGCCACTTGAGAGTCTAAGCAGTCCTAAAACTATGTCTCCGCCAGCAATCGGCTTCAACCCTTCAAGTTGGCGTATCTCGTTCACGGTTTTCCAGCTTGTGCTCACCTCTAAGCCACGGATTTTGTCAAGCTCCGCAGCCGCTTGGTCTCTTGGGTTGATTTCGAAGCCGCCAAGCCAATTGATTTTATAGTGCACGTCTGGAATCTGCTTGGTCTCCATTAAGCGGTCGATTAACTCAGTTATGCCTTGCTCATATCGACTTTGACAGTCACTAATTAGTTTGAAATATTCGCGCTCATTCACTTCACTTCCAGCAAGCTGTCCAGCTTGAGCGCCTCTTAGAATGGGTAAGGGAACGCCTGAGCCCGCACTGATGTTCTCCATTATGGGCAGGTAATACGGCTCCGGGTCCAGAGACCTGCCAGCTAAACCCTTGAATTCTATCGTTGTGTTCTCGTCTGTCCACATACTTGTTTGAGCTGTTAGAGGTCCCCACTCCTCCTTATACTTTTTAATCTGCTCTTCTGTGGCGCCTTTAACCGTGACAATAGGGAAGCCGCTACCATAACGATACATGGTTTGACCCATGCCCCACCGAATATTGCGTAGAACTGTTAGGTCGTCCCAGACAGGCTCCAAGACACTTATGCCCTTATATCCTGGCTGAATTTTTCGGGTGGCAAAATGAATCACACGAGTGTGGTGAACCTCGGCTTCTTCAGTTTCGCTGATTTTTATTTTATAGATTTCTGGCAAACCGAAACGTGGGCTCTCCTTCTTCTTATCAACTTCAACATTGATTATCATTGGTGGACCGTAGGCTTCCAACGCCACAATTTTCTCAGGCTGTAAGACAGGCGCCTTTAGCGTGACACCTTTGTCTTTGTAGCCTAAAACAATAATTGACCAGCCGTATGCTCTTTCGAACACGGTTACTTGCGTAAAAACATCTTTGGCATTGAGAAGAAGTAACTCTTTCTGCACGGTCTCGTTGAATTTGGCTTGGTCAACGCCTTCTTCAAGAGGTTCAACCTCAAACCAGTTGTCAAAGATGTCATGGGCTACAGTGAAAACGATTCTGTGGGCCACGGGCTCACGTTTCAAAGCAAAAGTGATGTTTGCGTCTGTTAAGGGTTGACCGAACTCGGCTCCTAAACCCGTGTAAGTCCGCTGAATCTCAGCCTGCGTCTTGCTGGATGCGGAGTGAAGCCCGAAGAGCCTAGCAACGGTTGCCTGCGCCACCTGTTTCAGCCTAGCAGCCACGCTTCTCAGCCTCCGCCTTGGCTTCCCGAAGAATCTGACGTATCACGTCTTGGATGTTGCGAGCCTGCCGTCTTTTCTGTTGGCGTAAAAGCCACTCATAGAGGTCGGCGTCAACGCTCTGCTGGAAAATGGGCAAACATTCAACACCAACAACTATTTTATGAGGCTGAAATAAAGCGATTTCTTGAATTAGACTTCAAATTTTAACTCTAGTTCAAATATGGCTTTAAACCAGAGCGTATTGAAATTGATTATGGCAGAGACTACACCTAACGGAGGTGAAGTAGAGTGGGATTCCAGTTTAAGCCGAAACTAGCCGCAGTCCTAGCCGTTCTCAACGGAGTTTCAGTGGGCTTAGCCTACATAGTGAGCCAGGGAAACATAACGGCAACAATCATATGGTTCGCCATAACAACAGGCGCCACAGCAGGACTAAGCTACTACAAAGAAAAACAATGACTTCGAGTTTGAGTTAAATATTATCAGCCTTGTCTATTTCTTGTTACCAGTATTCTGTCTGAAGAACGGTCGTGATTTTTCCCCAATCGGGCACTAGCCCAAAGCCTTTAAAATAGTAACTCTTGCCCCGTTGCTTTAATATTCGGAAGCCTCCGCCCCAAAGGGAAATCATGGCTTGAAGATTCCTCCGCACCCCACGATGAGCTCTACCAAAGCCTCTTTCCATGAGTTGGTTGGCCATATGATTGAGATACTCTTTCGTGGTATCATGTTTGATTCCTTGGTTTATAGTGTCAATTTGAATATCCCAAATATACTTCATGAGTAGCAGATGCCTACCGTTTTCTAAGTATGCTTTAGCCAATGCGTTCCGAAATTCCACTGAATCCCATCCATAAGTGTCACCGATCGATAAAATTCTATTTCCTACCAAAGTAGGTTTGCCATCCATACTCCACAGAGCGCAATGCATAAATGGCAACTTGTAGTTCAAGAACCATGACGAAAACTTGAGTCTTTTGCCAAGCTGCCTCGGAGTTCCATCGTTCGCATATGTTTTGCTTTGTTTCATCATCTCAAATACTTCAGTGAAGACTTTTTGCTTTATGTCACCAGCTGCACTTCTATGGTCGTATGAACCTTTGAGCATTAAGTAGAATTCATGTATGGACTGATCCATCCAAAAGGCCCAGAACACCTTCCCTAAAGCGGCTCTTTTTTGAAGTGGACCTAATGGGTCTCTGGGATATGGAACGAGAACTTTGAGTTGTCTTATATCCGCAGGATCATAGCAAATGACGCCTATTCTTAGGGGTATGTTCTGCACCAAGTCCCCCACGTATTGTGCAATGTCGAAGTTCTCTGCACGGGTCGGTAGGATTAATGTTGAATGAGAAAAATGGTTTAGATAGGTTAACGCCTGTCCAACTCCCATTATGTATTCTCGTCTTACTTGCTCAGGCGGTTTAAATTCAAATCCATAAGTGAGTTTTTCTTGGTCATCAAACACAAAGTCAGGCTCAGGCCACTCAGATGAAGAGGTAATAACTATGGTGCTCTTGTACAAGTTTTTCCAAGGAGACGTACCTTTGACTACATGCTCTCTAATAGTTCTTGCGACCTCAAATGCCATTTCGTCATGAGATTGGATGCTTACTTTTTGTTCTTCTCCAGAAAGTGTCACTTGAACTGACATTTTCATTCCTCTTTTCGCAAAATCAAACAGTATTGGTGAGCTCTATTGCCTATCCAAGCGTTGTAAACCCCAAATGGAAGAAGAGGTTTATCATCTTGCAGCCATATTTTTTCATCCTTTGGTACCCAAGCGCATGGTTCCTCGCTAAGGATTTTCGTTGTGTCAAAAGCTAAAGGGTAAACTCTACCGTCAAAGAAAACATTATTCGTTACGACAGTTAGATAACCCCTGTTTTTCGTGACTCTGTAGACTTCATTGAAGATTTCCTTAATAGCCTTAAGAAATCCATCATAATCGTCTATGTTGCCGATATCATTAGGATCTTCGCTGTATTTTGTCTCCAATCCCTTCTCAGCCCTTGCTTTCTGTCTTATGTAATTTCTCTTCAGCTGGTTCCAATATGGCGGACTTGTAATACTGTAATCTACTAGTGGAAACTTGTTTTCTTCCCAAATCTTGCTTAAATGTCGCGAGTCCCCATGAATAACTTTGATCAGCAGCTTTTCTGGTGTTAAGCCCATGGTTTCTAAAAGATGTTCTGAACCCCTCTTTTGAGCTAGTAGCTTATCGACTCTGTTTTGAGCAACATCCGCCCATTTCTCCACAACTTCAACACCAATGCCTGACCTATTACTCTCAATACAAGCAATCAAGGTGCTACCAGTTCCAAGAAACGGATCAAAAACTAATTCTCCTCTTTTCGTAAAGAATTCTATAAATTCCTTTACCAAAGACTCTGGAAAAGCTGCAGGATGCAATAATTTTGCATTCTCCCTAGGAGCGGGTCTGTGTATAAACCATGTTTTCGTAAACTTAATCCACTCAGTGCCAGAGAGTTCGTTAAGTCGATTGACTGGTTTCCGAGTTTTCTTTAGCTCCATTTCCACAGATATTTCTCCGAATTTAACCTATCTTCTTTCTATTAAATATTATTTTGCTACGAGCCGCCAATAACCAAACGTATCAAGAGGCAGAAGTTTAAAATCGTAAGCGTGCGTGAGATTTAGTGCATACACTCAAAGGTCTCGGGTCACTATGTCGAACGAGGAACTGAAAAAACGACTCCAGAAAGAAATTTTGAGGACAGGATATCCTTTAGAAATTGAGATCCAATCGATTCTTGAAGAACAAGGGTGGGCTGTTTTTCCAACTCATTTTTACCTTGACTCTCAAACGCACGAAACTAGAGACATTGATATACTGGCGTTTCACGAAAAAACGACCTTTGGAAAAGAGACGGAACCTATAGCTTTTAGTCCTCACCTGATAATCGAATGCAAAAAGTCCGTGGACCACGCCTTGATATTGTTTAGCAGAAAGCTCAATGCTTTTACATTTTATGATTTCACAGGACATATTTTCGACTTACCTATACTTTTAAGGGAAACGACGAAATTTCCTATTCCAACAAAAGAGTTCAACCTGGCTGACCTCCTAATAGATAGCGAGCTTCACTATAAAGATATCAAAAAAGTGAGCACGCACTTTCCCCTTTTAAAGCCAGAAGGAAAAGAAAAAAGCGACATTTACGAAGCCGTTATGCAACTTGTTAAAGCGCAGTCCTTTGAAGTTAAAGAGGCTATGAAGCGGTCAGAAACAATAGCCCATCCATATCATCCTTTATTTTTCAATTTTCTTGCTGTGGTCTTCGACGGTATAATCTTGGAGGCGACTCTGGAAAAGGGGGAAATAGAACTGAACGAGGTGGAACACGGTCTGATACGCAGAAGTTTTCAACCGGACTATGAGTATTTTGGAGGACCGCTGCAATATACTATTGACGTAGTAAAGAAGCAGTATTTCTCAAGTTATCTATCAAAAATAGAACAAGATATTTTTTCATTGACAAAGAGAATAAAGTCCAATATAGACGTGGTCTCTAATTATTTAAAACGTAGAGAGGTTGGCGCGCGCGTGCGCTAATGATACAATATTCATGGCTACCAAACAAATAAGTAGACTTTTTAAGCAAGACGCTAAGAAATTGTGTTAGATTTGGGCTTGGTGACACGGTTTGACATACCTAGAAAGTTTCAGCGTGAGATTTGCACGAGAAATCTCGCTTTTTTGTAGGAATAAAATTTCCTCGGTCACCGATTTTGCATAAGAAGGACTAACATTTTCTTCTTAGATTCTATTTTGGTTAAAATATTCGATAAGATCGTAAATGCGCTTACAATACGGTATAAAGAGCTGCAAGTTCGCAAAAGCTAATCTTCTTTCAATCTTTCTTCCGGTAGGATGCCCTACATCATTTCTGCAATTGCGAATTAGATTGAAGACTCCATCCAACTGTATATCTAAATCATCAGAAAGCGACCTAGGGAGTTTGCCTTTGATAGAATCAAGCTTTTTTCTAAATTCTTGAAACTTTCTGAGAATGCCAAATCTTTCTATTTCACGCTCAAATTGCCGTCTTTCATCTGGGTCTGAAATAGCTTTAGTAAAAGATTCTATGAGAAGCAAAACCGCCTTTTCCGATGCGCCTCCAAGCATCACAGTGGATGCTAACATGTTGCCTGTGAGAAATGTCTGTAAACTTTCAGTCACATATGCCAGTACTGTTTCATCGATTGTTGGTATTTCATTGCGTAGGTATTTCAAATAACCATCGGGGTCATGTGGAAGTATCTCAGCAGCTGATAGACAATCTTGCCCATAATTTGTTACCTTAAGAAATGGTGGTCCTGGATTGAGTTCATTTATACCCCATGTCAAAATACCTTCCACAACAAACTCACCAATTATCTCCCTCACTTTTTCACGATCCTCTTCAGGCATTTTGTGCTCTGTAACTTGTCCACCGTATCTCCACGGAGTTACTTCGGAGTAAAATCCCTTTGACAGCGCAAGATTTTCAACTCTATTAAGCAGCTCTATAACTTGTGTTTCTGGCGTCTGCTTGAGAGCTTCGAGTACGAGAGGCCTTAGCTCTTCATAATCCATATTTTCACATTCACAAAAGAGCCCTTAACAGATATTAATATTTTATACTTGTATTCGGCTGGGTTCTTCGAGGACTGATTTGTTCCAAGTAAACAGATTTAAGACAACACCAATTATTAGGAATGAAGTGAGGTAACGCCTATGGAGGAGAAGGAACTATATGAACCAGCAAGGAGGTTTCTGCGCGCTCGGGGTTTGAGGGCAGTAATCACTCATGGAAAAGCGATTGTTAAGATTTGGGTAGGCGATATTCTACCTTATAAAGAGCACGTAGAACCTGACGTGATAGGTGTCACTCGCTCATGGACCGATACCGTGTGCATTGAAGCGAAGGCCGATGTTGCAGGCAAAGACGTTTTTGAAATTTTGGGGAAGTGCATGACATGGCGTATAGCCGCTCGCAACGTCTACCTTGCCTTGCCTGTGCAGAGAGGCTTGAAAACTGATGCATTGAAGCTGCTTGGAATAGGACTAATCTTAGTAAGCGAAAAAGGTGAAGCGCACGAAGTTATACCGCCATCAGGTTACGTACCCCAAGATAGTGCGAAGAGTCAAGAGCTCTATAGCCAAGCTCTGCGCGCCGTAGCTTCAGAGTATGGGCTATTAGAAGTCAGTTACGCAAGTGCTACTTCAGTTCCCGAAGGCTGGCAAGTCCCTCTCATTATGAAAAACATTGGAGCACAACAGATCAATGTTCTGAATATTTTGATCGATTCAAAACCATTTACAATGTATAACTGCAGTGTGCAACCTGAACCGTTGTTGCCATCAGCCCCTCTACAAATAGCTCCCAACTACGAGCGCAAGCTCAGCCTTTTAATACCAAAAAGTCCAGCTTTTGAGAAGAAGTCAATACAAATAGATTTACAAGTCGAAGACGGAGTAGAGAAAGGGTTCTCTGTATATTTACCAGCTTGAGAAGAAAAGTAAAATTGGCTTATGGGCATGCACTGCCTAAAGGTACCAGCGCTTCAATGGATTCAGTTAATAATAAGTTGGATGCTTGTTGATTAGAACAGTCTTAGGGATAAACTTTGGTCCATTACTGGTGGTGCATCAGGATCTATCACTCTATATCTACCAGCATGAATTGCTTCTATAATGTCCTCTGATAACCAACCCGCACTAACTTTACTAACCGTGGTCTCAAGAGGAACTAGATATTTAGTCGGTGTTCCTCTTTCGCAGAGTATCATTGAAACCGTGTTCTCCTCCCGCTTTCTAAATTCATTTGGGTCTGGTATTGAAGTGACCACAAAAGCATGACCAGGTTTCAATATTCTTGCAGAACTTATTTCCACCAAAGGATTCACAAGCACCATATAGCATTTGTAACCTATTGATTCTAGAAGTGTTGTTAATAACAAGGATTTGCAGTCGCAATCTCCCGCCTTCACATACAAGGTCTCCAATGGATCACTGATATGCTCTGCACTGACTGGGTCGTGGATATATCTTATTCCGTCAGCTACGAAACGATGTATATCGGAGATTTGCCCTACAAAATCGTTTGGTTCTCTCTGAGACACTAGTTCAGAAGCAGTCTTGCGTATTTGCGGATGCGCCTTTCTTCTACTGACATGTGACTTGACGATGTTGGCAACCTGTGACAACTCTTGGTTTATTCGATTTATTAGTTTTTGACCCGGTGGGGTCAAAGCCGATATCACACCAGCTCCAATTATAATTGCTGCGAGGATTCCTACAATACCCCAAAATCTATCGTCAGACATCCTATCACTTCCACAGTATAGGTTTTCTACACCAAGGACACATAGGTGCCTTTACAGGCACTGGTTTTGAGCAATTTGGGCATGGTACTGTTTCTTTGCGAATTTGACTACTCACAATTGCTGCACCTGCCAGAAAGGCGAGTAATAATCCCAACGCAACCCATCCACCGTGATCATTACCTTCTGTCACGCTCATACGCCTCCTTGTAGAAAGAAGCCAGAACCCGTGCATCTTCCATAGACCTACTAGGATAACTCTTCAATGTTTCTAAGTATGTTTTCAAGAAACTTTGACCTTCCTTTGAACAGCGAACCGCAAACTCCATCAGAGCCACCAATAGCTCTGTTCTCGTTAGGCCCAACTGCTCTACACAATGGTCAAACTCTTTAAGGAAGTTCTCATCAATCATGAAGTTGATTATTTTAGCCATAGCCTTTATCCAACCTTTATATAACCTTTATCTAATTAAAGGTGAATTTAAAGGTTCCGCTACCTTCTGTCAGATTAATTTGTCACTTCCTCGACTTCTTCCAATTCGTCTTTTGTGCTGTCCCAAGCGCTACGCATGAAGCTTGTTAGTGCCCAGTTTTTGCCTCTTTTCTCAGCTACACGTTGACCCAGAACCGCGTCGAGTTTTTTATTCATCTGTATTAAACGAGCTGTTACATAGAACCGTGTAAACCGTTTATCGCCTAGCTTAGCTGCTACATCTCTTGGAAGCATGCCATATTCTCCTGCGCCACGCAGCTCCCACAAGATTTGTTTGTCAACCTCATCACGACAAGCGGTATCTGAATATACTCAGGCTCGAAAACAAGATTATGCTCCAAACCCTTGGCCAGAAGGCGCATAAAGACCTCAATCGCCTTCAACCTCTTGTCGAGCGCCTTAAGTTTCCGCAAAAGATATTGATACTTACCCACTTTATCATATTGCGAACGTTTCTTAGGCTGTTCTTCAGCCTCTTTTTCCGTGATTTGTGATGGTTCAGCTATCAAAAACTGTCTCAAACCTCACAAACAATGAAAACCGCAATGTTGCTACCCGCCAAAACTGACACTGCACAAGCTACATGAACAGCTGAAGAAATAGGCAAGCGTGAAAAGTCCATCAATTTTCCGTGCCTTTCAAACAGCGTAAAAATAGCATTGTGATGATTCAGTTTCCTCACCACGAACATTCACGCCACATAAGTCAGGTTCTTACTACGAGCATCCTCAGGCAAAGTCTCGGCAACATGATTCTTCGGTCGAAACATGTTCAAGAGCTCTTCCAAACTGTTGACCAACGCCTCCACCTGTCCCTCAAGCTTCTTAACCCGCTCCGGCATCAGCAAATACTCAACAGCCGCATCTCGACTCAGATGGTCAATTTCGCCCTCATCCTCTCCTAGACTGTGATCCATCTTACGCTTGCCAGTAGCCACAGTAAAATAGCGACTAAGCAGCTGAGCCACCGGGTCGTCAACAGCCAACTCGTAACCACGACAAACCTCGCCCTCAGTCAACCTACAACCATACTTCTGCATCAACGACCTAGCCACACGATCCGCCAAATTCTTAGCCAAAGTGAAAAGCTCTCCAGGATGATGCCCATACAACGTTTCAACATGAACAATCCAACTCCGACTAGTACGACGGACATGCACACCCTGCTCCAAGCCCAACAAGGCAGTCCAGTTAGTCATCTCGACTCTACGAAAGTCCGCTGGCAACAACCCTTCACTTACAACACCATACCTAACCTGACATTTGTGAAGCCGATACACACCCGAACCCAAAACCTCGCCCTCACATGACCCGAGAAAATTTTTACCACGCTCAGTCAACTCATAAAACACAACACGGCTACGAACCTTGCGCCTAATCAAACCCGCCTTCTGAAGCTTCTTCAAATAGTAGCTGACATGCTGTTTGCTCCAACCATAGATGCGTCCTATCTTAGCAGGATAGTCGCCCACTTCAACACGCTTCAAAATGGGAATAACACGAGTCCGAACAGTAGTAAAGTCAAATTTGACTTTTGACTTCGAACCACAAAAATTTTTACTTCTAACCTCGGTATGCTCAGCCAAAGAATCACCTAGGCTTTCTCGAAGACCACGTTGGGCGCCAGTTTGAAGCGGTTCCGATCCGTGTGCTTCATCCCAAACAAGCCGTCTTTAACAAGCTGATTCAAGGCTTCATTCACAGCAGCATACGTGCAGTAGTTGGCGTCATCAATGAGTTTCTTATGAGCCTCCTTGGCGGTTTTCCAAGCGTCAAAGAGTCCCAGCTTAGCCAAAGCGAAAACCTTACCCTTCACCGTGTCAGTCGGAATAGTCACACGCTTCACCGCAGCAGGCACATCAACAACAGTCGTAACACTCTGCAACCCAACAACAGCACTAGAAGACGCAGGCAAGCTCGAAGGTAGATACGTAGCCAATTTGCCTTCAACGATGGCGGATAAAGCCTTGTCGAGAGGCTCATACGCCTTAAACTTCTCTCTCAAAAGTGTCATCTCAGACTTGACAGCAATGAGCTTCTCAGCCTTGTCCTTCTTCTCCTGCTCCAAAGCTTCTATGCGGTCCTCGTAAGCCTTCGTTAACTCTCCAAGCTTGGCTGTTAGGTCAGGCGTCTCTCTTGCGGGTCTTTCACCCTTGAGCATTTCTGAGATAGCGATTTTGATGTCAGCCTTCTTCCTCAGTTCTTCATTCTCACGCTTGGCTGCCTCAACCTCAACTCGCAACCGCTCAATCTCAGACTTCTCGCGTTTCTTAGCTACCAAAGCCTTCTCTATGGATTCCTTAAGCGAACCAAGAGTCTCGTTAACACCAGCAGCGAAGGGAACAGGCGCCACAAGTGGAGTATCAGCCCCATGCGGACAGGACCTCTTCCGAACCTTAACCCTATGCACACCAAACTTGTCCCAAACAATAAACTCGCCCGTTTCTAAGCTGATAATGTCCTTCTCCTCAATGGCAATGTGAAGCTTCTTCACCACGTACATAATGCCAGTTCTCGAATCCAAGTCAGCAGAGCTGGTAAATTTGCCAAAGAGAATGACATTGCATTGCGATAGAGGCGATTTATGGAAATCAGCAGGCCTCTGCGTAATAAAAATAGGAAAGATGCCGATCTTACGTCCGTGCTTAGCGATGAGGCTTACCCTAGCCAAGCTCTGCTTGCTCGTTTGGTCCCACATTTGAGGAGCCCAGGTGTCCGCCTCTTCAACCGCGAGGAAAATAACTCGCCGATACTTCTGCTCGCTACGATAAAGATTCCATAGAAAATCAGCCACAAACTTGCGCTGCTCAGCCTCTTCTTCAAGGTCACTGATGTTGACTACGAGGTTAACGCCGTTTTCTAGGCTGGCGTGCACGTACTCCTTGGCGAAGTCATGTTCTAATGGCAAGTCTCGGAACTCGCCGCCAACAGTAACCACGTTGTTATAACGGGCTTTGAGCGTGTGCCACTCAGTAATAGGCTCCAGAATTATAGCCTGACCCTTCTGATCCAAAACATCCTCAACAACATCCGCAGCAACATTAGACTTCCCATGCCCACTCATGGCTAATATAGCAATACGCAACCCTTCCCTACGATAATCGTCAGTATCAATAACATAGTCTTCACTCAAACGAAGCCTCATAACCACAACTCCAAAAATCCCAAAAACCCTTCACGACAAAAAGAAAAAAAGGGGAGTTGCGGGAGATATCTCCACTCCTCTTCAGTCCAAGCTAGACGACGACCCCTTTTAACTAGACAGCGACATATAGTGAAGGAAAACATCATAAATGCTTTGGTTAAGCTACAAGGCAAGAGGGAGGTGAGACCGTGGGCGTTTTCGTAGTAGATGCACATGTGGTCAAACCAGAAAAACAGGAGGAGTATACGTCACTGATGCAGAGGTTCCGCAAATACATGAAAGAGAAACCAGAGACATTCAAAGAGGTGAAATCACTGAAGGTCTTTTCTCAAATGTTTGGGGGTATCGCTGGCGGATACATCCAATTATGGGAGTTTGACAACATGGCTGACCTTGAAAAGAGTTTTGCGAAGATGTTCAAAGACAAAGGATTTACGGAAATCAAACAAGAGTTTAATCGCCTCATAGAACCTATTACACACTCGTGGAACGTATGGAACTTTGTCATGTAAGTTGACTGGTTAGCTGCTTGGTTGCGGTGTGGGTTTCATCCTTCTTGCGAAGACGAAGAACATGAGGAATGCTGCTACCGAAGCAAAGACTACGGTGGTGCCCAAAAGAAGATTCATTGTGTTGGTGAGGTTTTCATTGACTGCCATTTGCTCTTGAAGCTGCTGTTGCGAATTCTCATACGATTGTTTGTAAGCTGACTCTATGTACAGTTTCACTGGGTAAGTTGGATGGTCTGAAGTTGTCCATCGCTCATCTTGAGAACGCCAGAGATCGGTTTTAGATTCAACGAGTAGATTAGTGTAGCCTGCTGCAATGTTTGTTGGTAAACTAATAGGTATCTGATATGACTTTGATTGGCCAGCTGTAATTTCATCTGGCAACGAGTCGGTTGGAAAGAAGAATTTTTGAAGGTAAACTGTGCCGTCTGTGTAGTAGTAGTTTATGGTTGCGCTCAGTTCGGTGACTCGAATTTTCTCGCTTTTGTCGTTGTACACTGTGACCGATATGTAGCCTGTCTGACCCGCCAGATACGAGTTCCTGTCCAAGGTTGCTGAGGTGATTGTCGCAGCTCTTGCAGCATGAGGAATAGCCATCAACACAAAGAAGCAAAGCAACGTTACTAATGGTCGTTTTTTGTACATTTTCATCACTCTTTCTATTAGATTTTAATTCCTTGTCGTTCTGCTGTGGTAAAAAGAGTTATGAATTGATAATATGAATGAAGATGCATATTCTAATGTAAGTTTTTTCTAGTGTTGTTTTCCACGGGTGAATTTAAGCGACGATATTTTAAGATTTAACACGTGAGAGAAAGGATGTCTCAAACTTACAAATGGATGTTTGTGGGAGAGATTCCATTACTCTATGAAGCGAGAAACGTGGCGAGACAGTTAGCGGTAGAAATGTGGCTTGACTCCTCGTCTCTGCTCAGCGCCTTGAATCTAAAGCATGCATGCCAAGAAAAACCTCGCGCACCAAAATACGTGACGTAACGTTTTCTCTTTACAATCAAAATTTATCAAGCCCACACACTTGCAAGATTTTGTTGAGGTTTTCTCTTGTGCGGTTCTGTTTGTAGTTTTTAAGGCTGGTTCTCAGCGTTTCTTGGTTTATCTTGTCTAGTTTGCGCAGTATGGTTTTTGCGGTTTGACTGCCTATAAAGAGGTATTGGCATATTGATGTCACGTTAGACACTCTGCGCTGAACGCTCGCGGTTTCAAAATCAACTATACATGCTTTGTCGTCTCTGCCTATGATTATGTGTTTTGGAGCTCGGCTGAGTTCTCCGTGGTCTAAGCCTGTCTCGTCCATTAGCCAACACTGTTCCAAAACGTTGCGCAAGACCTGTCTTATTCGGTTCCTTGTTCCTGTTCCCTTCAAATTTTCTAGCCATTTTGGGAGAAGGGTTCCTTCGACAAATTCCATGAGCAAGAAGTTTTCACTAGTACCAATCAAACGTGGTCCAACTCCAACTCTATTCGCTGTTTTCAGCATCTCGGCCTCGTGTTGCATTCCATGACGGTCGGCGTCCACTCTGCGAATCTTTAACGCAACCTTTTTGTTATCCACACGTGCTTCGACCACGATGCCGACGCAGCCCTTGCCTAAAACAGGCACGTTAAAAGCGGTTTTTTCTCCAAAGAATTCTAAGGCTTTGACACCTAGGTGCTTCAGCTCACGAATTCGCCTAGTCGTTTCTTGTGAATCATACCTTGGGTAACATAGGATAATGGCGTATCTTTTGTCTCGAAGTTGCTCAAGAGAAACTGTTTGGGCGGGTTGCAATGTTACTCAACCAATCATACAACTAGTCAAGTAAATAAAAGCGTGATAACTCAATGCCATGTTTTTCTGTTGAAAACAGTTTGTTGGATTGACTTGTGAGCAATCGAATTCTGAATATTGATTGCTGTTTCATAACCCTTTTTTCAATCGGAGCATGAACATGCAATAGCCGAACATTGAGACCGCGGTTAATGAATGGTTGGAGGTGAAGCAGAAAGCAGATTAACTAAAGGTGATTTCTGAGCGTTTTTTCACTTTGGTTGGTCTTAAGTTCATGGCGAGGATAAATCATGGGGTGTCATAGTCGTTTAAATAAAAGGATTTCTGAAAGGGTGAGCCTTTGCCATTTTAGAGGGGGCAAAGCGTTCATATTTGTAGTGTTGCTCATCACTTTTGGCACCCAACTGTTATTTCCCATAAAACTTGTCTCTTCGCAACCTGTGGACGCATACTATCCAAGCGGATACAGTTTACTTGGTACCACTTCTTACGTTTCTGGTATGTTGACTGACCTACAGTTTAATGATGATGCTTACATGACTTTTAGAAGCTATTTTACGGGAACCTTGACCGCATACAATCCGTCGGGTTACAACCTTATTGGGGCAACAAGTCTCGTTGGCGGCACTGTTTCGAATTTGGCTTTTAACGACGGCTCATACATGACTTTTAAAAGCTATCTGTCGGCTTTTTCCACTTCGACCTATACTCGGGCTTTTATTGGCTATCGCTCTAATACAGGCACCAATCTTTTGAGTTCACCAAAAAATCGTTCATGGAACGGCACAGCTTGGGACTCAAGCGAAACCGAGATGGCGTCTGCGGGAAGCCCTGTTCGATTGGTTCGGGTTGCGTACTCTCCAGTAGCCCAATACTACAATTATAAGATTGTTGCTGCATTGTCTGATGATGGAACTCTAGACGCATATGCTTACAATGGTACTTCTTGGACAGTGTCAAACAACTTGGTCGATTTATGGGCGGGAGCACCAAGTCGCAGCGAGAGACCATTCGACGTTGCCTTCTCCACAACTTCCGGAGATGCTCTTCTGGTTTACGCATGGTACAATGATGCAGTTAACGATTTAGCCTATCGCAGATGGTTTGCGAATAATCAGAGCTGGAGTCCTGAATCTTTATTGGATGACACAACTCAAGGGGCTGAGGCAGACTATTCGTTTGTTATCTTGTCCAGCGACCCAACATCCAACAGCAATTACATCGGTGTCATCGCATTGGACCTTTCGAACACGGATGTTGTTGCTTGGACTTGGGACGGCGCAAACTTTGGAAACCAAACCCAACTGACTGGATGGGTTTCTGCAGACGATAGAGAAGATATAGGTGTTGCTTTTGATTACGCTGGCAAATTGATGGTCGTAGCGGGCGAGGGTTCTAACGAGGTTATAAGATGGAATCAATGGACTAAAACTGCTGGGTGGGGAACGAGCCAAACTATAGACGCCGACCCGTTTGAGAATCGGATACCCCGCTACATTACGTTGAAGGCAGACCCTTCCAGCGACGACCTTATGCTCACCTTGGTTGATGATGGCAATCAACTTCACTCCCTTTACTGGAACGGAGCTTCATGGACGACTTACGCAAACCAAGACACAGCTGTCGATGAAAAGGACCAGAGGTGCGTGGATTTTGAGTGGGAGCCGACTGGAGGTAAAGGTATACAGGTCCGTGGCACCACATCGGGGCAAATCACATGGCGAACATGGACGACCGGCACTGGATGGGGTGCTGACAATAACCAAGCAATGGGCGCTAACGTTCATCCTTGGGTGCAATTGAGACGAAATCCTAGAAATGTGGCTGGTGACGTGAAAATTTTGGGTGTTGTTCTCGAGGATGGGGTATTTGATTTAGGCGCCATAAAATGGGACGGCTCGACCTTCACAGTCATTGGAACATCAACCTTTACTGCAGACACTGTAGTTAAAACCTACGAAGGTTTTGAGATTGAATTTCAGCAGTTTGGTGACCCGTCAGAATATACTAGCGAGGTTGAGTTCAGTGGTACAAGCAGCACCGACGTTTGGAGCCAACTGGTTTGGACTGTTGACTCAGCATGGGACACAGCAAGCGTCGCAGTCACAACTCAACTTTATAACTGGAACACGCTCAGCTATCCCACAAGTGGAGACGGCTTTGCAGCCTACATAAGCTCAGCCACTCCCAACACGGACCAAACGCAAACACAAACGATAACAAACAATCCACAAAACTATCGAGACGCCAGTGGTAACTGGAGAATCAAGGTAAAAGGCGTCAAGTCTACAACCACACAGTTTCAGTTCAAAGTTGACTGGGTTGAATACAAACAGATGAATGCAGAATACACCTCAGAAGTTGAGTTCACGGGGGCAAGTAATACTTTTATCTGGACCGAGCTCGTTTGGACTCTTGACAGCGCTTGGACAACAGGAAGCGTTTCAACAACCTTACAACTCTACAACTATGCACTGGGTGCTTACCCTACAAGTGGAGACGGCTATATCGCGTATACCTCTAGTGCAACTTCAAATGAGGATGAAACAAAAAGCCAAACCATAACCGCAAACCCAACAAACTTCCGGGATTCTTCAAGCAACTGGAAAATAAAGATAAAGGGCGTAAAATCTACTGTCTCACAGTTTGACTTTAAAGCAGACCTAATTAAGCTTGAAGCTACCCGAGACACCACACCGCCTATTTGGACGAATGCAGGAACAAACAACACCTCACCAGGGCAGCCTACACTTTTCTACGTCAAATGGGCTGACAATGCTGGGCTAAGCGGCTTCATTTTTGGGACAAACAACACTGGAACATGGGTAAACGGCACATGGACGCCGATGAGTGGAGCCGTCAATTGGAGCAATGTAACTAAAACCATTAACAGCATCCAAGGCATAGTTGTGCAGTGGAGAGTTTGGGCAAACGACACATCAAACAATTGGAACGCCACAGGCATAATTTCACTCAAGACTCTTCAAGCTCCCATAGCTTCTTTTACCCATTCACCCTCAACCCCGCTTCTTGGTGAAACTGTTACATTCAACGCCTCAGGCAGCTACGACCCAGACGGCACAATTGTAAGCTACAATTGGGATTTTGGCGACAGCAACATTACAGTAGTTTTCAACCCAACTATTAATCATGTCTACCGAGCTTCTGGAAGTTTCAACGTGACTCTGACAGTTTTCGACAACGACGGCTACAACAGTTCTCTTTCAAAGATTTTGACTGTTGTTATTCACAACGTAGCCATTTTGAGTGTTTCACCTTCGGCTACCGAAGTGCAGGCTGGTCGACAGATCAACGTGACAGTTGTGATCAAAAACAAAGGAACAACCACTGAAACCTTCAACGTAACAGTATATTTCAACGACACTAAAATTGGAACACAGTCAGTTGTGAACTTGGCCTCAGGTGAGGAAACCACTCTCACCTTCACTTGGAACACAGCAGGCTTAACCCAAGGCGCAATCTACACCATAAGGGCAGAAACTAGCCAAATTCAAGGTGACACAGATACAACAGACAACAATCTAACTGGTGAGAGTGTAAGAATTTCTTTGGCTCCTCCGCCTCCTGCAACTCCAGCTGGCTTTTGGGACGCGGTTTTGCCCCACGCCATTCCTATAGGTGCTGTCATTGCCTCTATTCTGCTTTTAGCAGCCGTAGCAGTCTTGAGAAAACCAGGCAAAGAGGCTGACAGTCCTGTTAAGGTCGAGCCAACAGAATTCCAACCTTTTACCGACATAACGGGCGGGGAACTGCCTGACGCCTTCTCTGTTATGATTGTTGGAGACACCAGCGCCGGAAAAAGTATCTTGTGTCAACAACTAGCCTACAGATACTTAAACCAGGGGAAACCTTGCATCTACCTCACTTATGACTGTTTCCCAGACGAGATAAGAATGAACATGAAGGACTTTGGATGGAACGTTTCTCCGCACGAGCAGATTGGTATCTTTGCTTTTGTTGACTGTTACTCGTCTATAGCTGGAAGGGCAAGCCAAGAAAAATACTGCGTAAAACAACCTTTTGGTCTCTCTGAATTAGGGATAACAATCTCTGCTGCAATGGGCGAATTGAAACAAAAGTCACCTAGGGTTTTCCTAGACTCCACGGTCCCCCTCTTCACACGCCTTGAACCTGCCAAAGTCGTAGAGTTCTTGCAGGACCGAAGCGCACAGATAAGGGGCGGAAACGGCGTCTTCTTCTTCACAATCGGTCGAGGAACAATCCCACAAGACCTTCAACGTAGATTAGAAGAAATAGTTGACTGCATAATCGACCTAGAGGTACACGAGCAAAAGGGAGAAATGACAAGAAAACTGCGTATCAGAAAACTGCGGGGACGCTCATTCTCTGATCAATGGATAACGTTCAAGATTGACATGAAAAAAGGATTTGTGCTATCCGTTCCTAAGCATATGACGAAAAGCCCTAAATAGACACTCAAAAGTGATTCTCTAATTCATAATCCATAAAAAGGATAGTCTGTAAAGCCCCTAATCACATGGAGAGTTTGTAGACCAATGATGCAGTCAACAGTGAACAAAAAAATAGAACTTACTCCAACAGGCATACTTGGATTAGACGAATTGCTGGGCGGTGGCATACCTAGAGGGCATGTAGTCTCTGTTTTTGGTGGTCCAGGCGCTGGAAAGACAACTTTTGCCCTTCAATTTTTGTATAATGGAGCCACGCTGCATAAAGAACCTGGAATATATGTTTCTCTGGACGAGTCTCCTGAAGATGTAAAAAAGAACATGTCGGCATTTGGCTGGAACATAGAAGACTTGGAGAAGAAAGAGAAACTTCTGCTCCTAGATGCGTCTCTCTTCAAGCGCATTTCAAGAGTGATGAAAATACCCAAAGAAAAGCCTATTTTAACCGAAAGAGGCTATTCTCTCCTCACACTCAGCAATTTAATAAAGGGAACAATTGAAAGAATCGGCGCGAAGCGAATTGTCATAGACCCCATGAGCACATTAGTATTTCAATATCCCGACCCAAGCGAAAGAAGACTCGCAATAATGGATCTGCTGGGAACACTCAGAGTGGAAACAGGTTGCACCAGTTTAATCGTTATGGACTTGCGTGCAAGTACGCTAGAAAGGGAATACCAACTTGAAGAATACTTGGCGCAAGGAACCATAATCCTTCAGACAGTGTCACAACCAGAAACAGGTCTCACAAGGGTGGTTTACGTAGAGAAAATGCGAGGGATAGAACACGACACACAACCCCGCCCATACGCCATAACCAAACAAGGCATACAAGTCTTCGCCAAAGAAAAAGTGTACACCACAAACCTTCAAACACACTAAACCAAATCTAAACGCTCTAAAAAACGGCTTTACAGACAGAAGAAAACTGCCATATACCTCAATATCTGCCCATTTTACCCCTCTTCACCACATAAATTCCCAGCCACATAATAAAAAACACATTTGAAACCCATTTGGATCCTAATAAACGGTCCAGACGAGCCTATGCCCATCTCTGTCTCTCACTCCGCCTATTAGGATACTAATAGAGGGGCTAGGTCAACCCTGCGCACACACAAACAAACCACAAATACAACGTTATTCAAGAAAGTGTCAAAACAAACACACGCCAACTAAACGCAACTTATATGTCGTGTGCGCAACATTTATATCCCAAAAACATGCCTTCACAATAGTTGGCGAACAGAATTGACGCCATAAACGCTCCACTCAAGAGATGCAATCCTTAAGCCCAAGCGCTTCAAGGATGAAGGGTGGAGTGAGCCTTTATTTGCTCACAATGAACACCATGCAGACACCATCGAACGACGCCCACTTGACAAAAAGCGCAAATTCCTCAAACGTCAAACAGACGCTTGATCCAAAACACGAGTAAGTCCGACACGCTACGCCGTCTGGGGAATGGCTCGGCTTGAGACGCCGAAGAAGGGCGCGGCAAGCGGCGAAACGCCTCGGGTAAGCGCATGCTGCTGTAGAACCGAGGAATCCTGAATGAGACTTCTCACCGTGGATTCTTCGGAATCCATGGTGCTCCGGAAGGAGCGGGAACCCGCCGAACTGAAACATCTTATTAGGCGGAGGAAAAGAAAACAAGCGTGATTCCCTGATTAGCAGCGAGCGAAAGGGGAAAAGTCCAAACCAAATCCCACAGGAAACTAGTGGGAGATGTAGAGTTGTGGACCCGGCCTCCTCTTCACTGGTTAAGTTGAAGTGGCCTGAAATGGCCTGCCAAAGAGGGTGAAAGCCCCGTAAACGCAAGCCAGAAAGAGATGGGCTGGAGTTCCTGAGTATCATACCCCGGTTTGGGTGTGGGAAACCGGAAGTCATCAACTTCCAAGACTAAACACGTCTCAAGACCGATAGCGCACTAGTACGGTGACGGAAAACTGAAAAGTATCCCGGAAGGGAGGTTAAAAGCGCCTGAAACCAGACGGTAAAAGACGTGTGCAGCCCAGAAGGGTAGACTCCTCTCAAAGGAACCTATGGCAACATAGCAGTACGAGAGAGGACGACCAGGGTTGCACGCTCCGTCTAGAAACACGGGCCGGGGAGTTCACGGTTGTGGCAAGCTTAAGGGCTCTAACCAACCCGCAAGCAGAGGGAAACCAAAAAGCGCGCAACAGGCGCAAGCCTGCCAGGCGCTGGGTCTGAAAGGGCCTGGAGTCACAACAGTGAAACTAGAAACCGGGCGATCTAGCCCTGGGCAGGTCGAAGCCAGGCGAAAGCCTGGTGGAGGACCGAGAGGGTGCTGACGTGCAATTCGCTCCGTTGACTTGGGGTTAGGGGCTAAAGACCAATCTAGCCCGGTTATAGCTAGTTCCCTCCGAAGTGGGTCGCAGCCCAGCCTCGAGCAAGGTTGCCGGTGGGGTAGAGCACTGATTGAAAAGTAAGCGGTCGAAAGGCCGCGCTTTTCTTTCAAACTCCGAATCTATCGGCACCGCAGACCTCGAGAGACGGGCCATGGGGGGTAAGCTTCCATGCCGAGAGGGGAACAACCCAGACTGTGGTTAAGGCCCCAAAGTGCTGGCTAAACGTCAAACTGAAAGGCGTCGTCAGCCCCAGACAGCGGGGAGGTAGGCTTAGAAGCAGCCATCCTTCAAAGAAAGCGTAACAGCTCACCCGCCGAGGCTGACGGCCCTGAAAATGGACGGGACTAAGCCAGCCGCCGATACCTCAGGGCACAGCGCATAGCGTTGTGATCCGGTAGGAGGGCGTCCCGACTGGGCGGAAGCCGGGCTGTGAAGTCCGGTGGACCGGTTCGGGATTGAAAATCCCGGTGTTAGTAACAGCAAAGAGAAGTGAGAATCTTCTCCGCCGAAAGGGCCAGGGTTTCCCAGCAACGCGTCGTCAGCTGGGAGTAAGTCGGTCCTAAGGCTA
>Ga0315312_1000067_pt1 | contig 192443 bp, 211 predicted proteins | sample TDP7_MG_FD_203629 | JGI IMG/M metagenome (GOLD analysis project Ga0315312, IMG submission 203629) | Freshwater sediment microbial communities from Lake Towuti, South Sulawesi, Indonesia - TDP7 | ecosystem: Environmental > Aquatic > Freshwater > Lake > Sediment | place: Indonesia: South...
TAACAACCGTATCCGCGCCATGCTGCGCCGCAACGTCCAAGATCTCGCCCGTGAGCCTGTACTGCCCCGACGGCGAGGCAGCCTGGGCATCGGCGGTTGCGAGCATGAAATCGCGCTTTAACTCATCTGGCTTGCAGTGATAGATATCTACCTTCAACGTTTTGACCGAACCGTCATCCCGGACGACCCACTCGGGAAAGTGCTCAGAATACAGCTCGGCGAATTTTTTTGCGTGAAGCTTGTGGGTCAAATACTCAACTGCGAGCTTTCCTATGTGGGCTATACCCGGCAAGCCAGCGATGAGTATCGGTCGCTTGAGCCTCGGGTGCTCCAGATAATTCAAGCGTACAGGCATAGTTAGGTGTAGGAGCGCTTCGCATTTAAGTTTCATGGGCAGAAGTGGATTTGATTGAATGAAGCTGGTACCCGTTGGTAACGGCGAGATTCGAGTGTTGCCGCTCGCATGCGAGAGCTTTGGTGTGCGAAGCATGGCCACGTTCGTTGAAACCGATGATGTCAAAATCGTAATCGACCCCGGCTCTGCTCTCGGACCCCGTTTCAACCTGAGCCCTCACGAGCGCGAGTACATGGCGCTTGCTCGCTCCCGACAGGAAATTTTGGACGCCTCACGCAACGCTGACGTGCTGACCATAAGCCATTACCACTTCGACCACTACGTGCCCAGCTTCGAGGACTGGCTCTGGGTATGGAGTTCACCAGAACTCGCTGAGCGACTTTATCGAGGAAAGCTCATCCTAGCCAAGGACATGAGCTCCAACATAAATCTGAGTCAGCGAAAGCGGGGCTACATGTTTCAAAAGCTAAACTCGAGGCTTGCCGAGGAGATTCGCGTCGCTGACGGCGAGATCATCAAGTTCGGCCGCACTACCCTCGAGTTCTCAAAACCAGTATTTCATGGCACCCACGGTTCACAACTTGGGTATGTACTCATGTTAACGGTACAGACGCCGGGCTGCTCGCTCATGCATGCATCAGACGTGCAGGGTCCCATCGACGACGAACCACTTGAGTTCATCTTGAAGAAAAAACCAAACATGCTTTTTATCGGGGGTCCTCCTTTGTACTTGCGGGATTTCAAGATTGACCGGGAGAGCCTCGCCAAGGCATGCGAGAACATGGTCAAGGTCGTGGGTGAGGTGCCGCTGACCATCGTGGACCATCATCTCTTGAGGAGTTTGGATTACGAGGAGTTCTTGAAACCTGTGCATGCCGAGGCCAGACGAAGGAGACATCGTGTGATTACGGCCTCCGAATTTGTTGGTCAGGAGCCGAAGCTCTTAGAAGCAAGACGAAAAGAGTTTCACGCGCAGGAGCCCGTGAAGAAGGATTGGTACGAGCGTCTCAAGCGGGGCGAATTCAAGGAAGGTTTTTAGTTTTACATTCGCTCTGGCGCGGTTATCCCCATCAAATCGAGCGCATTTCGCAACACTATTCTAACGCAGTTCACGAGGCGAAGGCGAGCAGCCCGGAGTTCCGGCAATCCGGCCTCGATCACGGGGGCAACCTCATAAAATGTGTTGAACGCCAAGGCGAGCTCGGCCGCGTAAAGCGCGGGAAGGTTCGGCTGCAGCTTCTCGCCTGCCTCACGCACGATTTCTGGGAACTTCGCGAGCAACTTGATCAAGCGCTCCTCCTCGGGCAACTTGAAAACATCACTGGGATGCTTCCCCCTGCGACGCTTCGCCTTTCTCAAAATGCTACATGCCCGAGCGTGAGAATACTGCACTGCTGGGCCGCTATTCCGATCGAAGTTTAGTGCCTCCTCCCACTTGAACGTGATGCGCTTCTCGGGGGAAGTACAAACTAGCGAATACCGGACTGCTCCCACTCCCACTAGCTCGGCAGCCTCACGCTTGAATCGCTCGCTTGCCCTGGGGGCGTGTTCCTCGACCACCACGTAGGCGCGAGCTACCGCTTCCTCCACTACATCGTCGACGGAAAAACCGATCCATGTGCCCTTGCGACCGGAAAACCTGCCGCTCGGGAGCCAGACGTGCTCGTAGGCGAGGTGGTACGAGTTCTCGTGTTCCCTATCTAACCCAAGCGCCTTGAGGGCGGTAAAAACAACCCGCTGGGGGAACCGCTGCTCTGCCCCGACGACGTTAATCACTTTATCGGCCCGGCCAAACTTCGCGCTCGACCTGCCTCGCTGAGCGGTCGTGTAGGTCTTTGTGCCATCCGGATGTTTTGAGTGAAATTTGAAAAGCAATCCCGCCTTTGTCCGCCCGAACTTCCAGAGCTGGTAGGCGATGTCGCGTGCCGTATAAACAGCGGTACCATCGGAGCGCACGAGCACTTTATCCTCAATACCAAAATCGGCGAGCTTCAAAATCAGCGTTCCAGCGCGCTCGCCCGTGCCTTTGACCGCGTATGGAGTTTCACGCAGTCGCTCAAGTGTTTCTTTAAGCATCCCCGACCGCGCAATATCACTTTCCCATGTGAGCAGGTCATAGCTTATACCCAGCCGATCCGTCGTCTCGAGGTTCGCCTCAACGCAGCGCTCGGCAAGCTGCCTCGCTCGACGAACGGGGGCACCCTTGCCGCGCTCGAGCTGCGCGAGCACTCTTCGCACCTGTTGTTCGAGCTTCGGATCCCGGCCGAGGCGCTTGTGCATGTCCGCGTATATCAAACCCAAAACGTGGTCGAACTTCGCGCGAGGCTTTCGCTTGATTAGCTGGTATGCAAGCAAGGTTTCCGCTACCTGTCGCCCCATGTCGTCGATGTAGTTTTGTACCTCGACCTTATGGCCTAGGGCCCGTAGAATACGCGCCATGGTGTCACCGATAACTGCGTTCCTGCCATGGCCGACGTGGAGTGGCTTCGTTGGGTTTACGCTCGTGTGCTCGATGACGACTTTCTTACCCTTTCCGATGTCAAAACATCCATACTTGACGTCGGCCCGCTCGACTGTCTGCAAGGTGAGCCCGGCGAGCTTGGGGATGTCAACGAAAAAGTTCACATAGCTGCCCACGACCTCCACCCGCGCGATTAGGCCTGCGGGTTTTATCGCCTTCCCCAGCTCTGCCGCGAGCCACATGGGGGACTTGTGAAGCATCTTCGCGAGCTCGAAGCAGAGCCTCGTGGCTAGGTCGCCAAGCTTTGGGTCTGGGGGTTCCTCTAATGTTTCCTCTGGGCTCACTGGCGGCTTCCAACCGAGCTTGGAGAGCGCTGCCTCCAGCACGTCGCATACGTCTTGCCTAAATTCACCCCACGGGCTGGCAACCATGATAATACAAATCTCCCTTGTCAATTGAACTCAATAAGGTTTTTATGGGGATGAATAACAATAAGCGCCCCAGTCTAGCCAACCCTTATCCACTATGGCCTTACGCAAGCCTTCGTCTAACTACTACCAAAACTGCCGCGATCGCTACAATAACTATCGCCACGATGGCTCCGATTAGGATCGGGTTTATGCCCTTCGTGCCTATTCCTGCAATAGCATCTTGGGCCTCTTGTTCGCTAACCGAGCTGAGGATAATTGTTTCTTCGCCCCCAGCGAGGTCTCCAACGAAGGGGATGCTCCCCTCTGATCCAAGGCTCGCGCTACCCAGTGCTTCGCCAAAAGGTAATTCTGCCGCCACGATGAAACCCTTGTCTGGCGAGTAGTACAACACATTAGCTGGAATAAACGGACTTGCTTGAGCCATGCCAGTGCCTGACACCACGATTTTATAGCACGTCGATGCAAGTGGGATATTTACCGTGCCCGGACAACTAATTGAGAGTGATACGTAAACCGTGTCATCGAGTGGTTGGCTGAGGTCCTGCTCCACGCCATCCATTTTTATTGCACCACTCATGCTGCCCGTTACCGTGGCAACGGACTCCGCGGTCCAACTCTCACCAACGGTCATTGGAAAATCGAAGATGTCCAATGGTGGATCGAAAGTGATTCCCATATTTCCTGTTACGTCCATTGATCCACTGAAACTCTGAGTTTGACCCGCGGCCGTAACGGTGCCCGAGAAATCCATGCCAAGATCCAACGTTTCATTTGCTCGGACCACCGCTAGCTCATCCTTGGTGTAGTAAATTGTCCCATCCACTTTTGCTGCCATCGTCATGTGCATGGAACCGGAAACTTCCTGCTCTAAGGAGCTCCCACTGATATCAATGTCCATAACTATATCTAATCCTCCAGTCAAGTCCACTCTATATTCCTGACTCTCGACCGCCCCGACCTTGTAAATTACGTAATAACTGCCACTTCCGGATGCATCTAATGTAATACCCATGGTTGTGTAAGTGAATGATATGTCGAAATCAGGTTCACCCATCGCCCAGGTGAGGCCGACGTCCCAAGTGGGCAGCTCGGCTTGCTGTGCCATCCCCATCTGCACCGTCGTTAGGAACAGGAAACACGCACAAATGCCTGCAAGAATTATTCTCACGCTCACATTTCCCACGTTTTCAGGTTTAGTTCAAAACCTATAAGACTGTCGCCCCAAGCGACACCTCTTATGTTGATCAAAAGGAATAGTTGAATGGTCGATGAACTTGGCGCTGCTCCACATCGGCATCGACGACGACTCAAGGGGAATTTATAAGCCTTATAAATTATTTTCGGCGACCTCTCTCCCCCAAAGTCGCTTAAAAAGCCTTGGCAAGTTCCTAACGGGTGAGATAATTTCGTCCCTAGGATGTGAGAAAATTGACCTTTCTGAGTTCCTTTCGGACAAGCTTAACATGGATCTGAAAGAGGACTTTCGGACTAAGCTTTTCAGGAAAGCTAGAAAGACCATGGGAACTTGGGCCGCCTTGTCAAGATACCTTTGTGTTCATTACAATACTGTTGACCAATGGAAAAGGGGGATCACTTTCCCAAAACTAGCAACTCTTTACAAAATAGCTGACGTTGCGGAAATTCCTAAAAACGACCTTTATGAGAACATCGCTTACATAACCCCTTGGAGAAAGCCCAATGTAATCCCTTTTATTCGATGGCTAGAATTCGATGAAGAGATAGCCGAATGGGTTGGGCTCCTGAATGGGGATGGCTGCATCCCTTCCAAATTGTGCAAAGTCGGGTTTAGCAATAAGGAGCCTAAGCTTCTCTGGTTTTTCATGCACGTGCTAAAAAGTCGATTCAGAATCCCAGAACATCTTTTTGTTATTGCTCTTCGAGTGCCGACTTCACTCAAGTCCGACCTCAAAACAGTTGAAAAATTAAAGCTTGAATGGAGCAAGAAGCTGAACTTTCCAAAAGATCGGGCTAAAATTTACCCTAAATATACACTAGGAGTTGCGGCCGATTTGGTTGTCCGATCTGGGGCTTTGGCCCGAATACTGACGAATTTAAAGGGCAAGGTAAAAGAAATAGTTGGAAATGGGCTGCCGAGGCTCAAAAGAGCGTATCTCCGTGGTTGCTACGCCGCGGAAGGAAGCGTAATCATGCGCAATCGTTATGTGACATTTGTCAGTAAAAATATGGATGAAGTCTCATTCGTTTCTCAACTTCTGACAAGCCTTCAAATTGAGCACAGCCTGTATCCGTCGGGCGGCGAGTGCTGGCAAATTAGAATCTCAAACCGCCAGAACTTAATAAAATTTCATGAAAAGGTAGGATTTGGAGTAAATAAACAAAGACAAAAGCGTTTAAAGAAAATTCTGGGGTCCTACAAGTACCTCCCTCCGGATGCCAGAATTGCTCGGATATTTAATGAAATCTCGGATAACGAGGCCCTCACGGCCGATCAATTAGCGAAAAGACTTAGTTTATCTCGTAAGTGGACATGGAACTTTCTTCATAGGTTGGTTCAACAAGGGCTTTTAAGCGTGAATAAAAGAAGCAAGCCATATCAATATTCAAAGGTTAGTCTACATGACGATGTTGTGGATAGGAATTGATGATACGGACTCGCCCTTCAGTATGTGCACAACCTACGTTGGAGCGATAGCCATCGACCGCCTAAAGGCACAGGGTGTCAAGCTTGAGGGTTATCCTAAATTAATCAGACTCAACCCGAACTGGAAATTGAAAACGAGGGGAAATTGCGCTATCGCTTTTACGACAAAGGTAAAAAAACATCAAATCCCTGCCGTTAAAGAAACTGTTCTCCACACCGTTGAAGAGCTAGCCGAACTACACATCGAAACAACTAATCCCGGCGTCGTGTTTTATGAAGGTGAAAGGGTTCCCATAAAGTTGAGGAAATTCTCAAAAAAGGTTGTGCAAGATATCGCAACAATTGACGAGGCTGAATCCTTGGCGGGGAAAATCGGCGCAGAGGTGCACAAGTTCAAGATCGGGCGTGGAATCATTGGCGCACTAGCTGCGATCGGCAATACACTTGAGCATGACTGGACGTTTGAGCTCATCGCATATCGCACGCCCGAAAATCGAGGGACCCCGAGAAAAATCGATAGCGATTCGGTCGTTAAGATGAACACTAAAACTTTTCCAACCACATTCGACAATTTGGACCCCTTCACGGGAGAGATTCGAATCACCCCTCACACTCCCTGTCCAATTCTTTACGGTATTCGTGGAGAGGATGCCAAATTTACGCTGGCGGCTCATAAACTCGTAAGAGCTCTGGAACCCATCGAGCGCTTCGTCGTTTACAAAACTAACCAAGGCACGGACGAACACCTCAGGAGAGCAAAAGTTGCGGAGGTCAAACCCTATTGGTCGGTGATCATCGAGGGTGAGGTTTCAAGTGCGCCCAAGATCATCCCGGGAGGCCACGTTATTTTCAGCATGCGAGATAAAACCGGGAAAATCGACTGCGCCGCCTACGAGCCTACCCGCCAGTTCCGCAACGTTGCAAAGAATCTCATCATCGGGGACAAGATTGTCGCGTACGGGGGGATTAAGGAGAAGCCAGAGATGCCCCTTACCATCAATTTGGAAAAACTTTCAATCCTAAAGCTTGTGCCTGTGCTACGAAAGGTCAACCCGATGTGCCCCAGCTGCGGTAAGCGGATGAAGTCTGAAGGAAAAGGTAAGGGATATTCGTGCAAACGATGTAAAGTTAAGGTGCCGACCAGTGCGGCAAAACTTGTGGAGATGAGGAGGGAGATCGAGGTAGGTGCCTTCGAAGTCCCTCCCCGAGCAAGGCGCCACCTAGCTAAACCACTGGTCAGAGTCGCGTACCCAAGGAGGGAATATTGATGGAAAAGCGTGTCGAGCACATCGAGCTCAAACCCGGGATGCGGGTCGACGAACTCGTAGACGCCATGGGGAAGTCGGGTGTCTTCAGTGCTGGCCGAGTTGCGAAAGCCGTCGAGATTTACTGCGAGATGCTCAAGGCTGGGTCTACTATTTTTATGGGTGTGGGAGGTGCAATGGTCCCCGGAGGTCTTCGCCAAGTTCTGACCCAAACGATTAATGAGGGACTTGTGAATGTCGTCGTTACCACGGGCGCAAACGTCACACATGACCTTATTGAGGCATTCGGTGGCTATCACGCACGAGGCGAGGCCCTAGTAAACGATGCCGAGCTGCGTGACCGAGGTATAAGCCGCATCTTCGATGTCTATGTTCCGCAGCAGGTCTTCGAACTTTTTGAAGACAGAATTCAACCGATGTTTGCTGCGGTCACGAAAAAGGGAGCACAAATGTCATCGGCCGAGCTTTTGCGTAGAATAGGATCGCACCTCGATGATGAAAATTCCTTCTTGAAAGCCGCTGCTGCGAAAGGAGTACCCATCTTCTGCCCAGCAATAGCGGACTCGATCCTCGGGCTCCAAGCCTGGCTCTACTCGCAAGAACATGAGCTGAACATCGATTGCCTGCGAGATGTGCGAGAAGTGGTCGAGTTAGCGAGCAACGCGAAGGAACCAGGGGCAGTTTTGCTCGGCGGAGGTGTGGCAAAGAACTTCGTCTTCCAAAGTATGCTACTCACGCCTCAATCATTCAAATATGCAATCCAGATTACAATGGACCGCCCAGAGCACGGAGGGCTGAGCGGCGCCACGCTCGAGGAGGCGAAGTCGTGGGGGAAGCTCGCCCCGGACGCGAAAACAGTAATGGTGATAGGGGACGCAATAGTCATTTTCCCGCTAGTTGTGGCCTCGGTGCTCAAGAGGCGAGGTCAAAAGTTGTAGCTCTCGCCCGGCTTCAGCACAACCACTTGCGTCCCGAGATCCTTCTCCTTAATCGCGTTGACGAAGTCGTCGGCGGACTGAGCGAGCACGGGAAAAGTAAGGTAGTGCATCGGGAACACAATTTTTGGGATGAGGAGTCTGACTGCCTCCGCTGCTTCTCGGGCGCCCATCGTCCAATAACCGCCAATCGGGATGCATGCGATATCGGGCATGTAAAGTTGGCCGATCGTCCGCATGTCAGTGAACAAACCAGTATCCCCCGCGTGATAAATTCGTGCCTTGCCTACATCAAACACAAATCCCACAGGTGAACCCAGCTGAGCCGAATGTAAAGCCTGAACCATCGTTATTTTGATACCTTTTACCTCCAAGGTTGCTCCTAAATTCATCGCCACAACATCGGTAACGCCTTGAGTTTGAGCGTAGTTACCGAGCTCATACACACCGACAAAAGTTGCGCCCGTTCGCTTACAGATATCGATGGCATCCCCAAGGTGATGGCTGTGATCATGGGTGACACAAACGATATCGGCCCGCGTGATGTCCGAAGCCTTCACCGCGGCCTTTGGGTTCCCGGTGAGGAAGGGATCAACCAAAATAACTTTCTTGTCCGCGATTATCTCAAACCCTGAATGTCCAAACCATCGAATGCTCGCCATTCAAGCCCCGCCAAAGTTTTCAAGCGTCAAAGCTTATAAATGTTGAATGATCTGCGTGAAAGTCATCGGTGTTGATCTCGCCGGGCGTCCGACGAACCCAAGCGGCTTCGCCCTACTCTCCGACCAAAAAGTCGGTACACGGTTGGTTTACTCCGATAAAGAAATAGCAGAGTTATGCACGCGCGAACGTCCGACTTTGGTGGCCATCGATGCCCCACTCAGCTTACCACTGCGCGGTAACTTGAGAGCGGCTGACCGCGAGCTAATCAAACGAGGGCTCCGCGTCTTTCCGCCCACTTTCGCGGGTATGCGATCCCTCACCGAACGAGGGGTAAGTCTCGCAGCTGAGCTCCGAACAAAAAATCTTGAAGTCATAGAAATTCACCCCAGAACCTCGGGTGTGCTCCTCTTCAAAACCCCAGACCGCGATCGATGGGTGACCAAACTAAGAAAAAAGGGGGTAAAGTTGAAAGGGAGCATAAGTGAACACGAGATCGATGCCGCCATAGCTGCACTTACAGGTGCACTCCACCTCCAAAAGAAGACAGAGGAAGTCGGAAATTCAAAAGAGGGAACGATCGTTATCCCCCGCCAGTTGATCTAATTTCATGCCCCGCCATTAATTAGTCCACGAATACTTCGAGCGGTCCTCGATAAGTTCGATGCTCCAACGCCCATCATATTTGTAATTTTCTTAATTGTGACCTTCTCACCAGTCGAACTTGACGCCAAGTACAGTATGGCCGCAGCGAGCAAGAGCGGAGGCTTCGTCTGTGGGGGTCTTTTGGGTAAAACTTCGCGAAGCTCATGGGCGCGCTCGATCGCCTGCTTGGACAGCCCAAGCTGAGTAGCAAATCGATTGATGTAATCGGTGGTCGAGATGCGGGGTAACTCAATCTTCAACTTTCGAGTAAAAAACTTTGCAACCCGACGAAGGTTATTCAAAGCTTCACGCGCGCCCAAGCCTGAGCAAGTCGCAAGTGTGCGAGAGATCTCACTCTCCGTGCGCGGCAGACCCCGCAGCCTGCAAATGATGAACGTTAGCGCCGCGAGAACATGATGGGTCCCCCTGCCCGCGGTCAGCTTCATCGCTCGAGTCCGCCGATAGAGAGCGCTTATCTCGGCTTTGATGCCCTTGGGAAGTGCCAAGTCCTCGCAAAACTTATCCAACTCTATTAGTGCCTCGCGTAGACTCCGCTTCCCCCATGTGTCCGCGCGCGAGCGCTTCTGCCAAAGCTGCATCCGCCTTAGGCTAGCACGCCAACTTGGAGGTAGGTCCTCCGAAACACCGAACTTGCTTCCCAACCCAAAATCGTGCTGCGTCACATCTATGCCCGCCGTTACGTCGGCTCGCTCCAGTTCCTCCCCCGGCTTCCTGCGCCACTCCGGCTCGAGTTCGAGCGAGCGCTCCATGATCACAAGCCCACAACGCGTGCATATTTGCTCTCCCCTAAGCTGGTCATATAGCACAGCAGAGCTACTGCACGAGGGGCAGCGCATGAAAAAAGACCTCAGGTTGTGCTACTTGAGGGTAAGTGTTTTCTCAACCGTTTCTCGTCCAAAAATTCGGGAAATTTCTTTGTCCTTCAGCAGCGCCTTTAGCGAGCCCTCGAGCTTGAAACCGGTGAACACGTCAATGAAAAGATGTTGGAGCTTGGGCTTGCCCTCTAGCACGCTAAACAACGCGTCCATACGCTGGTCCTGTGAAACGCTCAGCGAGGAGTGCAGGAGCTGCCCGGCCCTTAGCTCGGCATCAAACTCCCCTCGCCATTGCCGCTCGTAATCGGCCAACACCGCAGCCGAAACATCGCCCCCGGTGATCGCGTCGATTGCTACCTTGCCAGCTATCTCACCACAGCGCAACGCATAACGAAGCCCCTGTCCTGATAACGCATAGATTTGACCAGCCGCACCTCCTACTGCTATTATCCCGTTGGCGCACGTCTGACTCAACGGCCCCTCAAGAGGGAGCTGACCACGAAATGCCGCAACCGGTGCCGCTTGCTTAAGTCTGGACACGCCACGTTTCCCTATGAACTCATCGAGGGCGGCATCTGGGTGAATACGTGCGCCTTGGATCCCTGCCATCGCGAAGCGTTTGCCGAAAGGGTAGACCCAAGCGTGTCCGAGTGGAGCGAAGTATGAGGTAAAGAACAGATCCACGCTTTGATCGTTTGCCACATTTGCCATCAGATACTCGTTGCTCAGCGCGAGGAGCTCACGCTTCCAATCCCGCTTCAGCACCTTCCTAAGGAGCAAACTCGACCACTCGCCCCGGGCTCCCGTGGCGTCTATAACCAGTTCGCTTTCAATCCGCTCGGCCCAACTCCCGGCCTCGACGTAGGTCCCACGTACAGCGTCTCCACTCATCAGGAGTTCCTTGACGGGACAGCTCACCCAGAGCTCCGCACCGCTCGCTATGGCCTCCGCAGCCAAGAGCTTGTCAAAGAGACGTCGGTCGATGATTGCACCGAAATCACCCCTCGCCGAGAGCTCCTTGTGGGGCGAGTGAAGTCTCACTTCCTTCGTTTTCGCGATGATGGATTCTTTTAGCGGGGGCGTTATCACATCAGTGGGCACCCAGGTAGCGGACTGCGTCTGTCCACCTATCTGGGCCTGCAGCTCGAGCAGCAGCACTTTGCCCCCTTCGACCGCTGCTGCCTTTGCCGCAGTCAATCCGGCTGGACCACCTCCAGCTACAATTACATCATATCGTTCAACCATCTCCTCCCCTCCTCCTTTAGTAGGCAGTTATTTATTATCAGGAAAAGGATTTCACCACAATAGTATTTAGATTAACAACCTCAGGTTTTTGTGATCAACATGCGCCGCATCGCCGTCGCCTCTGGCAAGGGAGGAGTGGGGCGAACCACGATTGTCGCAAGCCTTGGCATCGCCCTCGCAAGTTTGGGTAAAGAAACCATAATCATCGACGGTAGTTTGAACACACCCGACCTCGCCCTCCTCTTCAAGCTCGAGAAGTCCGTCTACACCCTGAACGATGCCTTGGCGGGCGATGCCATGCTAGTCGATGTGATGCATCCGGGACCGAAACGGGTCAAGATCGTTCCAGCCGCGGTGGCGCTTGAACAGATCAGAAAAGCCCACCCAGAGCGCTTGCCCGAGCTGATGCGCCAAGTACCCAAAAAGACCGACTTCGTGCTTGTCGATGTCCCAAGCGGACTGAGTCGGGAAACTGTTTCCGCCATGCGCGCCGGGCAGGAGGTCCTGCTAGTCGCGACGCCTGAAGTGACCTCGATATCGGACGCCATGAAGACCCGACTCATCGCTGAATTCTTGGGCTTGGTACCAATAGGAGTTGTACTCAACCGCGTCCGCCGAGAGGAGTTCGAGCTGACGCGTAATGAAATCAAGAACGTGCCCGTGCTGGTGGAAATACCCGAGGACGAAAAAGTGAGACAGGCGCTCAAAGAAGGGAAACCCTTGATTGAACTCGACTCAAAATCACCTGCAGCTAAGGCAATTAAGGAACTAGCGAAGAAATTGCTTAAGATGAAAGCCGGGTCGGCTAGCAAAACCACTATTTCTAAAAAGTGATCCCCATTGCCGGCCAGTGCAGTTACTGTCTATCCCCAAGTGCCACCACAAACGAACACCAAACAAATATATTAAGCTGATATACAAAATTAAAAATGGTGTTTTGTTTGCGCCGCTTCAAGCGTCGCGAGAAAGAACGAAAAGGTATAGAGAAGTATCAAGAACTCGAACGAAAGCAACTCAAACGCGCACTCGAGGAGGGCCTCGAGGAGAAACAAATTTTCGAGGAGGAAGACTAACCTTTCGCTCGCTCGGGCGGGATGGTAAAGCAAACCACGCCTGGCTTGGGCTCGTAGATGTGACCAGCCTCCTTCTCCCCAGCTAAAACCCCACCGACCTCCTCGCGTGTGAGCCCTACCTTCTCGGCTAGGTTGACTATCTCATCGACCTCTATCATCCCACTTGGCTCCTTACTAGCCAATGCCCGCATTGCGCGAAGTACGAAATCGACCTTGGCCTCCTGACTCCGTAAAACCAGCGCTACCTCGCGCTTTTTCGTTGGAAGCGCCGCCTCGGCTGTGACGTAAGTGCTTATCTCGAGTTCCACGCTGAAAGGCTTGCCGCAGATGGGGCAGGTCACCTCTATACGCTGTCGCATTTTCCTACCACCCTTAATGTCCTTTTTGACCTTTTAAGGTTGAAAGGAACCACGACGACGACAACTACTTTTTGGAGGCGGAAAATAATAGCACGGTTTAATGAGATTCGTCGCGGATGGCATGCTCGGCAAGCTTGCGCGCTGGCTTAGGCTGGCTGGCCACGATGTCACTTACATAGGTGATCTCAAAGTGCCCGCGGGCGAGCAGGACGATGTCTTGCTTAAGCTAGCTAAACTCAGGCGAAGAGTGCTGCTGACCTGCGACTTGGCCCTGCACCGTCGCGCCAAACGTGCAGGCGTTCTGAGCGCCTATGTTGAGAGCGACGATGTCGTCGGGCAACTGGTCGAGGTTTCGAAACGTTGTGGGCGGAGGATCAAGATTGAGCCCGAGAATTCCCGATGCCCGATGTGCAATGGTTCGCTCAAGCTTGCGAGTAAGGACGAGGTCAAAGATATCGTGCCAACAACCGTATTGAAAGCGCAACGAGAGTTCTGGCGATGTAGGAATTGTGGTAAAATATATTGGCATGGCATACATTGGAAGACCATACTTGAAATGGCCTCACGATATAACCGTATGGTGGGGTAAAATCCGTGCTCACACTCGAGGAAGGAAAGTTGCTTGTGAGGCTTGCTAGAGAAACGATCGAAACTTACCTGCGCGAGGACAGAAAACCGCAGGCGCCGAAGGTACCTGCGAAATTGCGTGAACGTCGAGGCGTTTTTGTTACCCTTAGCAAGGAAGGCGAGCTACGTGGATGTATCGGCCACCCCTTACCCACCACTCCCCTCGTCGATGCCGTGATGGACTCAGCCATAAGCTCCGCGACCCGAGACCCTCGCTTCCCACCGGTGACCCCTGGGAAACTTCCCGCGCTGGAAGTGGAGGTGAGCGTGCTTTCGAAGCCCGAACCAATCAAAGTGAAAAATCCACGCGAATATCCAAAACACATAGTAATCGGCAGGGACGGTTTAATCGTCGAGTGGTCGGGTTATGCTGGCCTTCTACTGCCCCAAGTGCCCGTCGAGTGGGGGTGGGATGCCGAGGAGTTTCTTTCGCACGCCTGCATGAAAGCAGGGCTGATGCCAGATCACTGGCTCCAAGAGGGAGTGCATATAAGCAAGTTTTCGGCGCAGGTCTTCAGAGAGCGTAGGCCGGGCGGCGACGTTGAGGAACGTAAAATGGCCCAGAAGGAATGATGATGCCCTCTTGAATTTTTTACGCAAAAACCTAAATTTAAATATGAAAAGCTCAAAAAATCAAAAGAGAGGTGAGGGAATGGAACAAATTGCAAAAGATGAGCGCATTTCGTCCATTGAGATTAAGTTAAGCTCATTAATTCAGCGATTATCGGATTTAGAGCGCCGATTGAGCGTTTTGGAGCGTTCCGCCGGGACTTTGAAGTCGTCGCCTCCCCCACTAACACCAGCCCAGCCGACTAGGGTAAGCCACAACTACCTTGACCGCGCCATTTCTAAGGCACGACGCGACTACGAGAGAAAGTACCGTTAGTCAGCACCTCGGTGAAGCGATGCGCGGGGAATACTGGCATGCCGCATTTTGGTTGCTAGTCATCGGGAGCTGGGTTTTCGGCGTCGCTTACGGCCGTTGGGGTGGTGATGGAGGATTCTTCGTAGACCTCAGCCAGGCCGTGCGCGTGCCCTCGCCACTCGAAATGGGTGAATGGTGGCAGCCGCTTGCATACTTCACGCTTACCGTCCTTGCGACCTTCGTGCTCGCCCAACTTTTCTTCGGTGCGGGGGCTGCTGTCTTCCTTTTCTCCCGAGGGGTTTATGACGGCGTGCTCATCGCCCAACTCGAGCGAATGGTGGGGGGCTGGTCCTTCCCCGATATCCCGGCCAACGAGTTCTGGATGGTCCTGTTTATTGTGCTTATTTTAGCCGTGAACCTTCCGCTTTGCCTGTGGGCCGCACACCTCGGCACCCGACGGGCAACATACATGTGGTACCGGCTCCGAGGAAGGCCCCTGAAGCCAGAGGTAGGAGCGGGGCCATTGATAACCTTATTACTCATCCTTGCGGCTTCGGTAGCCGCAGGTTTAGTTGGGGCGTTCCTTATCTCTTACACATGATATTTAACTATAAATGTGCATACTGAAACGGGCATGCAGGAGAGATGGGTGAATGGCTGAAAAAACGACCGTATCGATAATCAAGTGCGATGTAGGATCCTTAGCCGGGCACCACACGGTTCCTGAACCAATACTAAATCTCGGCAAAAAGCGTCTGCAAGAAGCACAGAAGAAAGGGCTCATCAACAGCCACTACGTGTTCCATGCTGGAGACGATCTTGAACTTCTGATGGTTCACCAAAAAGGGGAAAACAACCCCAATATCCACAAACTAGCTTGGGACATTTTCCAAGAGACAGCAAAAAAGGCCACCGACCTTAAACTCTATGGTGCGGGGCAGGATATTCTGAAGTCGGCTTTCAGCGGAAATGTTCGAGGAATGGGCCCAGGTGTAGCTGAAATGGAGATTGAGGAGCGGCTCTCGGATCCAATAGTTCTCTTTGCCGCTGATAAAACGGAGCCCGGTGCTTTTAACTATCCGATATTTCGTATATTTGGAGACCCCTTCAACACCGCCGGACTTGTAATCGATCCGAACATGGGCGGAGGATTCAAATTTGAAGTTCTCGATGTGTTCAAGAACAAGAAGGTTATCCTGAAGTGTCCTGAAGAGATGTACGAGTTAATTGCATTGATTGGAACACCTGGGCGCTATGTGACTTCACGCGTGTGGCGGGCCAGCGATGACCTCATATGCGCCTCAACTAGTACAACGAGACTCTCGCTGATTGCGGGCAAATACGTGGGAAAGGACGATCCCGTCTCTCTCGTAAGGTGTCAGCACGGCCTGCCGGCGGTCGGAGAAGTGGTGGCGCCCTTCATGCACAGCTACTTTGTTGAGGGCTGGATGCGCGGTAGCCACTGGGGCCCATTGATGCCAGTGGGGCTGAAAGACGCTAAATGCGTGGCTTTTGATGGCCCCCCAAGGATCGTGGCGCTCGGGTTTCAAGTCAGCCACGGCAAAATTGCCTGCGATGATGACGGCAATCCGATGATAAGCGACCTATTCGAGGATCCCTCGTTTGATTTGGCTCGCCGTGAGGCTGTCGAACACGCGGTTGCCCTGCGTCGGATGGGTGAATTTGAACCAGCTCGCTTGGGCGCCGAGGCAATGGAATACACCACCTTACCCAAAGTCTTAGAAAAGTTGAAGGATAGATTCGAGCAGGCTTGAGCGTTCGGCCTACCTTTTCCTCTTCCTTGGCGCATATTTTTCGGCAATCTTTACCCAATCAACTCTGAACACCGCAACCACTACCAAAGCTAGGAGAACCGCTACTACGGCTGCAAGCATCCAGTTGTCGAACAATTTACCTGCAGCTTTACCTACGTGCGCAATTATTAAGGACATCGCAAATTTCCCAGCAATACATGCGGTGAAGGCTTTCCACAGGCTGTAGTGCATCAATCCAAGCGGGATGAAAAGTAGATCATCAGGGAGAGGGCTGAGCGCGAAAATGAAGACTGCGGGCATCCCAAATCTTTCAAAAATACTCAACATTGCATCCAGTTGGCGGCGGCGCTTTTTTCCTACCGCATGCCTGCCAGCATATCCTAGCCCGTATCCAACTAGCTCTCCCCCCGCCGCTCCAAGTCCCGCAGCTATCGCAAGCAGAAGGGGATTGAAGGCTGGGGCGATCCCGAACAAAATAACTGTATAAGGGATTGGGATAATAACTGAGCCCGCACCGATGAAGCTGAGCAAAGAGATGCCCGGGTAGCCGATGTTCTTCCAAACGTTCCTAGATATTTTGGGGATGGCGATTGATAGCGCGGCGAACAGGATGACAAGGGCTAGCACAACGATGATGATAAGCGCGGTTCTGACTGCTTTCTCGCGATATAGGAACCAATGCTTCATCTCTACACCTTTGTTTTCGTGAGTCGTGCACCGCCCAAATTTAAAAACAAATATCGATGTCGTCTAAGGTCTTAACCAATTCCGCAGCTATCTCTCACCTACCTTACCTCATAGAAATCTTTTACCCTAACTACGTCCTTAGGGTGGGGCGTCGAGATCTCGCGAAGTAAGAGGGGTTTAGATGCTATGAAACTGTGTACGACTTTGGGCTTGATGTGTATCTTCATCCCCTTCATGAACCGTCTCCGCTTGCCCCCCTCGAACTCTATCCACCCAGCACCTCCCAGCACGCGAAGGACCTCATCTCTGACCTTATGATAATGGAGCGAGGTTCGGTAGCCGGCCATGAGAAAAAGCAATTTTTCCATTCGTTTTTTGGTGAGTTCGAGTGTCTTCTCATAACCCCAAGGTTTATCCGTTCGGTTTGAGTACTCCTTTCTGACCTCCTCTAAATCCTTCACCGTGTCAATCGCCGCCCAAAATGGGTCCTCATCCTCCTTGTAGCAAGCAAGTTGCCCGCGAGCTGCAAGTTCTGGAAACGCCGTGCGTTCGATGTTCCCTGTCTTAAACTTCTCAAGCAAAGGCAACACGCGCTTGGAGAGGCAGTAGTAGCCCGCGTTGATGTAGTGCTGGAGCATCGGTTTCTCCTCGAACGACTTGATGCGACCTCCCTCGAGCCGCAGGATGCCGAAGGGACTCCGCATCCGTGTGATGAATATTGATGCCGGGCAACGGGACCTTTTGAACTCTTGCATCATCTGCCTTAGGTTGATGTCCGCCACCACATCACCATTACTAACGACTACATCCTCGTCAGCTTGCCTCAGGCCCAATCGGATGGCGTTGAGCGTGCCGAGGGGCTTTTTCTCGGTGATGTACTCAATCTCAAGTCCTTTGTACTCGCTGCCGCATTTTTGTCTAATTTTTTCACTGAGATGACCTGTGAGCAAAAACACGCGGTCGATGCCCCCACTTTTGTAGCCGAAAAGTTGTCTATCTAAAATCGTATACCCGGGCTTGAGCTCAAGCAACACTTTGGGGATCTTGCTCGTCAAGGGGCGCATGCGCTTGCTGAGCCCCCCGCATAAAATCATACCTATCACTTCGTCACCTAATCTGGTTTTAATCCTCGCTCACTAAATATCTTAACTTCGGGGGATGAATGCCTAAGGTGAAACGTCTTCTGATGCAAATGGTTCGAAAATTCAGGCTGACAAAAGGGAGATCCTTTATTTTGCTATTTTTTATCTTGGGATCTGTGGTCGCCCTCCTCACTAGTCTCAACGACTTGGATTCTAATCTACATCTCGACTACGTGAGAGGGATTCAGGAGTCAGGCGAGATCCCTGTTTACCATCCCCACCTCTTCCAAAGCAACGCCGCTCGAGCCCCTCTTCCCTACCCCCTAGGGTACCATCTCGCAATAGCCGTTCTCCCCCATTGGGTCTCGCTTTACAAGGTTCTGGGAGTTGTATTTGCTGGTGTATCGCTCATTCTAGTAATCAAACTCCATAAACTCCTTGGGTTCGGAGGAAACCTAGCGGTGATTACACCACTTGTCCTATCTCTCTCCTTCTCCAGATTCACTATTATTCCACATCCAGATATGTTCGCCTTAATGCTACTTCTCTTGAGTACCTATGCCACACTCAGATACATCCTCGAAGGGAAGTCCGCCTATATCGCGCTTGCGGTTGGCTCTGGCTTCTATGCCAGCATAACTAGAGAAATCGCGCTAATGACGCTTCTCTTCCTGTGGCTTGTGCTATGGTTCAAATACAATAATCAACGGACGAGATTGTTTCATGTACTTATCCCGATAATCATTCTCACAGGTCTTGGTTATTATGTAGTCAACCCTGTATTGCGAGGAACTAACCTTCTTTACCCTCTCCAGGGATCCCCAGACCCGAAGGCGTATGAGTGGTATATGAGTCATCTCTCTTTCTGGAGCATTTTAGCGCACGGATACTTCCTGCAGGTGCTTGGGATAATCGTCGTCGCTTTTACCGCCTTTATCCCCTTGTTTTTGACCAAACCTCAGGACCGAACTCTAGCAATAGTATTCGGGAGTCAAATCATACTCATTTTCATCCTGATGCCAAGCGTAGCGGGTCTGGCTAGGTACGTAATGTTCACGTTGCCATTTCTAGCAATCGCTTATGGGAATATTTTCAAAAACAATAAACGGTGGTTGCCAGTCTTATTTTTAGGGATACTAATCGTCTATCCGGCTCAGGGGCTCCATGTAAATGCCCGGATTCCTAACGATTTTGACATTATTGCCCAACATATCGACGAAAATGACTTCGTGTTGACCAGAGAATATGCGCAACTTGCATACAGAATTAATTGTCGCGCGGGTTGGACATCATTGTTCTGGAGCGGAGACCTATATGACACTTTCGAGAACGTTGAAAAACTCGAAAACTTCATCACGAAACATGGGGTAACGCATGTTCTAATCGATAAAGAACTGATCACTCCAGCTGACAGCCCGATGATTGGAGAAGACGCTGTAAAGTATCCTCAAGATTGGGTGAACGAAGTCGAAAACATCGGCCTAAAGATTGATGAAACCAAGCACTACATTCTATACGAGGTATAACTCGTAAAAAAATCAGTTTAATCGTCCCCACTTATAATGAGCGCGAAGCTCATCAATTTGGAAAACAAAAGCTCATAGGGTAATTAGCGACCTAAGATGGTATGGATGCTAGGAGGAAAACCATGCCACAGGAAATAAATAGGAATAAAGAAGAAATACTACTTTCCTTGGTATTACCTGCCTATAATGAGGAAGCTAATCTTGATAAATGCACTAAATTGACCCTCGAAGCGTTAGATCGATTCTTGAACAAAAAGGATTATGAAATCATTATCGTCGAAGATGGGTCAACGGATAAAACCCCAGAGGTAGCTAAAAAATTGGCAGAAAAATTCGATCAGGTTAGGTATCTTCATAGTGACGAAAGACTTGGTAAAGGCAAATCGCTAACCATGGCCTTCAGGAAAGGAAAAGGGAGAATACTCGCCTTTGTGGATGTTGATCTTGCAACTGATTTACAACACCTCCCTGAACTGATCAAGGCGGTTGATGAAGAAGGTTACGATATCAGTATAGGATCCAGGCTTCTTCCTAACAGCAGGGTAAATAGGGGAATTAGAAGAACCATCACCAGCAAAGTGTTCAATAAACTTGTTAGGCTACTTCTGGGCTCCGATTTACGAGATCATCAGTGCGGATTCAAGGCCTTTAGAAGAGATATCTTTGAGAACTTGGCTTCGGAGGTAAAGAGTGACCATTTGTTCTGGGACTCCGAATTTTTAGTAAAGGCTCAGAATCATGGATATCGGGTGAAAGAGATTCCGGTAAGGTGGAAAGATAGAGAAGAAAGCAAGGTATCTCTTAGGGACCACTTTAGTATGGGGCAACAGCTTTTGCAGACCTTTGGAGAACTTAAGATCAAGCCGCTGCTCACGAAGAGGCTTATCCCTTTCGCCTTAATCGGCATTTTTGGTGCAATCCTTAACACAGGGCTTCTCTTCTCCCTAACGGAATTTCTTGGTCTTTTCTATCTTCTCTCGAGCGCAATCGCAGTAGAAATTTGCATAATCACTCAGTTCGTTTTGAATAACAGATTCACTTTTACCGATAGCAAAACACTTGGAGCTAAACAATTTCTTACTAGACTGGCCAAGAGTAATTCGATAAGGCTAGCGACCCTTTTTGGACATATCGGTCTCCTTTATATATTTACTGAACTTTTCGGGATATACTACTTAATGAGCAATCTGATAACCATCATGATTGTTTTCGGTGCAAATTATCTGCTTGAAAGTAAAATTACTTGGAGAACGACCTTTTACCCTAAATAGGGCACCTTCGCTGACAGCATATTAGGAAGTCCCCTCGTAATCGTAAAACAAATTTAAGTTCAATGAATTATAGGAGTGAAGAGTAGAACCTGACCCACAGCTTCCCGATTCTTTTCGAGGAAAACTTCTCCGCCTTCTCGCGCGCCTTCTTCCCCATCTTCCGCCAGCGCCGCTTGTCCGCCAATAGCTTGAGCACATAATTGGCGAGTTCATCCGAGATGCTTGGCCGAAACAGGTATCCGTCAACGCCATGGGTTATTACATCCTTCAGCCCCAGAGCATCGGCTCCCACGACCGGTCTCCCGCACGCCATCGCCTCGAGGGCAACCAGCCCCTGAGTCTCAGTTTCAGATGGCATGACAAAGATGTCGCATGCCCTGTACGCATCTATCAGGTTCGGCAGATCTAGGTAACGCTCGAAGACGAAGCTATCGGTCAGCCTCTTCTTCTCGACCATCCCTTTGTACCACGCTCTATGGATACCCGTGCCAACTATCCTGAACCTCGCTTTAGGGTATTCCTCCAAGATCTTGGGCGCCGCTTCTATCAACACCTCTATTTTCTTTTCTTTACCCAACCTTCCGACAAATAGGATACATGGGTCTTCGTTCCGTTGCCTTTTCCCTGGACAAAAGAGGTCCACATCGAGGGAATTTGGGATCACGTACACGTTTTTCAAACCTCTTTCAAGGAGGCGCTCCTTCATTGGGTTTGAGGGAGTTGTCACGACGTTGCAGCGCTTGTAAAACATAGTGACATATTTCCAAGTGAGCCTGCTCAACAAGGGGCCCAAAGCCTCAGAAAAGTAGTGGGTATACTCGGGGATGAGCGTGTGGAAAGTCCCCACGGCAGGAAGTGTGAGTTCTCTCGCGGCTTTTATCCCCGCCGCTCCTAAGGAGAAAGGCGTATGAACGTGGACTATGTCTATGTCTTCCTCCCTTAAAATCTTGGCTACCATTTTTGGTCTGAAGAAGGCTATCTTATAGTCTGGGCAAATGTAAAACGTTAGGGAGCGAAAGCTGTGTACGTGTTCTACCTTGGTCGGGGCAAAGATATGAACCTCGTGCTTCTTCCCGACCTCCCCCGCAATCGTGTCAATGGAGCTTACCACGCCATTGACCTGCGGGTGGTAAGTATCCGTCATCAGGGCTATTTTCAACTTGCTACGCTCCAGACCCTTGTCCCATGTGCTTAGCCATCGCCGGTTGGATTCCAACCCCGCGGAGCGATGCTATTTCCTTCATCGATCTAAATCTCACCTTTTTCTCGAGCAAGTATTCTATCACTTTATCCAGCCGCTGCAATGCGACCTCACCGGTGGCAAACCTGCGATCAAATCTAACCCCAGTTATTTTAACGAGCTCCCAAGGGTGGTAGTCAAAAACCGTCAGTGGTAATGTGGCCAAGCATAAACGCAGCACGCGTGTGGAAAATCCCGGCGGTAAACGGAGAAAACTTGATGGCCACGTGTTACGAATTTCGACCAATCCAAAACGGGCAGGGTCGGGACCGATCCTGTACCATGCATTTGACGCATCGTAAAGGTAACCCACTCGTTTGAGGGCTGCCAAGGTATGGATGTTAGGTCTAAATTTTGGTGCCCTGAATCCCAATATCCTCTGCCCAGTGACCTTAGTCAATATTTTAGTTGCCATCTCGATCCTCCGAAATTGCTCCTCGGCACTCATTTTATCGAATCTTTCGTGCGCATAACCATGACAGCCAACTTCATGCTCATGTGAAACCTTGCGAATTAATTTTGGAAATTTCTCTGCTGCTTGACCCGTCACGAAAAATGTGGCAGTAACCTCATGCTTCGAAAGCAAATCCAATAAGAGAGGCAAACCTTCTTCCACGCCTCGCCACGTATTTGAATTTGATGGAATATCCTGTTCAACATCAACGGTGAAAGCGATATCAGGCATGTTCACCACATATTTTCTCGTAAACGTCGAGGGTTCGTCTGCCGGTATTTTCTAGGCTTAACTTTCGGGCGGTTTTTATGCCATTCTCGCGAAGGCGCTTTGCCAACTGCTTATCTCTTAGTATACGCAGAATCGCGTCGGCTATGGCACCATCGTCTTCCGGTCGAAACAACAATCCGTTGGAACCATCCACGATAGTCTCGGTCATGCCTCCCGCTCGAGGGCACACCACGGGGGTACCAATCGCCGCAGCTTCTAATACCGCACGGCCGAATGCTTCAATGGTTGAGGGCACAACGAAAACATCCGCAGCCGCCATCAGCTCCGCAACTTTCTCCCGCGGCAGCGCCCCCACCATAAACACTGATTTCTCCAAGCCTAACCCTTTGATTTGGACCTGCAAATTTTTCGCTTCTGGGCCCCAGCCCGCTATCACAAGTTTGGCGTTAGGCACGACCTTGAGAACCTTCGCGAATGCAGCCACAAGATAGGCCGGGCCTTTTCGCTTGACTAATCTTATCGCTGTCGCAACGAGCGGCTCGCCCTTGACGCCAAGTCGTTTCAGCATGGGGGAACCGTCAACACTTGGATTGAATCTCGATAGATTGACCCCACTAGGTATCACTACGGTCTTGTGGGGCGGGACCCCCAACGCGTGACAAAATCGCTCCGTAGCTCCGCACACCGATATTACGCGGTCTGTACGGCGGAGCATGAAAACAATGGGTTGATAAGCGAGCTTCCATAAAGCGGTCGATTCATGGACCGACCGACATGTTATCACCGAAGGGATCCTGCGTTTCTTTGCAGAATACACCGACGCGAGCGACATGGGCGAATACACATCTTGGCCATGCACGACATCAAAATCCCCATATTTGATGCATCGGTGAAGACGGTAGAAGAGACCGGCTGAAACTCCACGGTTCAATTTGGGTATGACGAAGCCATTCAAACGCTTGACCTTAAGCCCATTGATTTCTTCCTCCGCTGGCTGACCAGGGTAGACATGAGTAATTACAACTGGCTCGGCACCTAACTTGGCTAAGACTGTACCTAGCTCCATCGCAGAAACAGGGGCCCCCCCGATAGCCGGATAAAATTCGTCAGCAACCAATGCGACATGCATGGCGCCACCCTGTTAGAACTCCAACAACACTACAAATATAAATGACTTAAGATGAGCTTTTTTACTCAAGGAAAGCCATTAGGTGCGATTGTGAACAAGTATAAAATTTCGATAGTTGGAGGGGCAGGCTTTATTGGCTCAGCGCTGGCCAGATACTTTAGTAAGGAATTTAAGGTCCAAGTCTTGGATAAAAATCCTTTACCAAAGAACCTCGAAGAAAAGTTTGAGTATCGGCAATGTGACATCCGAAATTACGATGAAGTAAAACAGGGTCTTGAAAATACTGATCTAGTGATCCACACTGCGATAGTACAAATCCCATCAATAAACGAAGAGAAAAGGCTTGGTTATGAAGTAAACGTGCTAGGAACTCAAAACATATGCGACGTTGTAAATAAGAGTCCATCAGCTAAGGGCATGATTCTCGCAGGATCGTGGCACCTCTTCGGCGAAATGGGCCTAAAAGGCGTAATAGACGAGGGTTTCGGATTTAGGCCCGATAAAGTGGAAGAAAGAGCGCGTCTATATGCCTTCTCAAAAATAGCCCAAGAAACGGTGGTAAGGTTTTACGACGAAATGTCAGAGAAAATTTTCGGGGTAATTCGCATGGGTACGGTGCTGGGCGAAGGAATGCCCGAGAAAACGGCTGCGAACTTGTTTATAACGAAAGGATTGAAGGGAGAACCGTTAACGCCCTACAAGCACAGCATGTACAGGCCGATGCTCTACATTGATGTAAACGATGTTTGTGCTGCCTTCGAGGCCTATGCAGAAAAAATATTGAGCGGCAAAGTATCAAAAAGAGAGGGTAGTCTTGTCCATATAATTAACCTGTGCTATCCAGAGCCGGTAACAATACTTGAGCTAGCTACGATGATCAAAGATGCTATCACAAGTTACTCCGGAGGCAAAATAATTCCTGATATAAAAATCGTGGAAACAGGGCAGCCAAATTTGTTCACCGCCAAGAATAAAAAGTTGATAAAGGTCGATGTGAGAAAAGCGATGGAATTACTCGGGTCGAAAAAATTGAAATCCCCAAAGGAGTCTGTAGAAAGAATAGTTAAAAGCAAGATGTCTAGTCACAATTCTCACCATAAAGGTTGAAATTTGGTAAACCCTCTCTATCCTTTTTTCTCCCAGAACAGAACTGGTTCCGACCGAACTTGTGACGGGCCTTGTCTATCCCAATCCTGGGCTGGTCGCGCCGAGCCATTGGGGCAGGCCCCGAGCATACACGCTTCCCGCGCCCGTTTACATCCAGAGCCAAGCGGGCCTTATCCTTCCTTTTTCCCACTTGACAATACTTTTCCAGAAGAAAATAGATAATCGCGAACCAATGAGGAGTATAAACTCATATCCCTCGGCATCCCAAGCTGGGAAAACTGCAGATAACAACGCGCTATGCACCCCTCACAGTAGGGATACCGACCACAATTTTTCCTAACCTTCCAAGCTAAAGGAGAATACCACGCATTTTTTACACTTAGTTCACTTAAGTTAAAACGAGCCTCAGGATAATAAAAACACGGCAATATCATAGTTCCGTCTGCAGCAATAGTAACCATTACCGAAGCTGCTTTGCAGATAGGCTTATCCTTGCGATTTCCGCCATTTTTGAGAATCTGAACAAAATTACTGCTTATAAGTATGTTTGGTAGATATCTCGCTTGATCTAATTTTTGAGCACATCTCTTATAGTCAATCAACATCCTTTCTTTAACTCCAGTTCTATCGTGCGCGTGTTCAAGAGGCTGAGGAAAAACAACATTGATATTCATATTCACGCCAATCTCTTGACCAAACTCAGATAAACCCTTCAAACGATCAATAGTCTGATTCGTCAAAGTTACAGATGCAGAAACTGGCACGGAGTAATCCTTGAAAAGCTTGAGAGCTTGAACCGCGTGTTTATGAGCTCCCCGCTTCCCTCTGATATAATCATTTTCCTCTGGTATGGGGGAGTCCAAGGATACTTGGGCATAATCAACGAAATTGTGTAATTCCTCGATACGTCTTTCAACAAACCAGCCGTTTGTGTTAATGGTAGTTAAGAACCCACAGTCTTTAGCATGGGCGTAAAGCTCTCCTAACTCTGGACGGAGCAAAGGTTCCCCACCGGTGAAATCTACATTTACCGTGCCAATTTCTGCGAACTGCTCCAAATGTTCTTTGATTTTATCTGCCGGAACTTGATTCGGGTAAAGCCTTGCCCCTTCACGCCAAATGTTACAAAAGATACATCTAAAATTACAAGCAGTAGTCACGTGATAGTGAACAACAAGAGGTTTGGGGTCTCCTACTAGAGTATGACCAAAAGACTTTAGAGCCCTTGATATCATCTTTCCTCTTATTTTATTTTTCGTCAAATTTTCCGCCTCGAATTTGTCTTATCGCCCTCCTGATCTGCTCGAAATTCTGATACACTTTCCTTCCAACTAGTGTGATGGTAATCCCCACTGCTACAAAATAAAGCCACCAAGGCGATTGCAAGAACGGAATTATCCCTAAAGAACCAAGCGTCCAAATCAGCCCCGCTGTAACTGCACAAGGAGTAATCACTGCCCAAGCTAGCCATTTGTTTGCGTTCACGGCATACGTTCCTATGACTGCCCACACAGAGCCGACGGTAAATGCCGCAACCAAACTCAATCCCATCGTTCTCAAATTTCGAGCTTTTTCTCGGGTGTTCAGGAATGGGATTTCGGCATCCCCCTTCTCGTAGCGTTTTAAAAAATGCTTAAATCTCTTTGCAACAAACCCGATGATCCCAAACCAAATAATAACCAGCACAGCGTTTATTGATGTGACGAGTACGATAGTCTGCAAAGTAGAGAATCCATTGGCCACAGCGTAGGCAGTTCCTCCTACAGAGCCAAATGCCCAAGTTGATATGAATAATCCAAATAATTCAAGCATATGTGGTCCTCCTCATTTTATTTTTCCCTCATCTCATACTTGACCCTGTGGTTCCTTTCCAACCATTATATACTCAAATGATTAAAAACGTGTAGAGAGGATCAAAATGTCTTCCGTGCTCTTCATCTACCCCCCGATTAGCTTTAGCGAGAAGAGTGCGCTATCTGCCTACTCCCCTCCTCTTGGAGCACTTTATCTGGCAACCATCCTCAAAAATGACGGGCACGAAGTCCATGTCATAGATGTCGAAGCGGAACGGCTATCACTAGAACAAGTAATCGAGAGGGTAAAATCGATTAACCCCGAAGTCGTTGGATTGACTTGTCTCACATACACGCTTGATTCCTGCAAAACCATAATAAAAGAAGTCAGGGGGGTCACGAATGCTTACATCGTCGTCGGGGGGCCCCATATCGCCGTCGCTCCGAGGGAGTCCCTTGAAAAACTTGGAGCGGATGCCTACGTTCTTGGTGAAGCTGAATCGATCATAGAAAAAATTGTAAAAGAAAAATCGCGGGGTGTGATAAACCCAAAGGAAATCCAAAATATCGACACCATACCTTTTCCAGACCGAAGCTTGATCAAGCATGTCAAATACGGGGTTTTTTACGGCATGAATATCCGGGAAAATATGACCGGAATACTGACCACGCGCGGCTGCAAATATGGATGTACCTACTGCAACCGCCCAAAAAAGTTGTGTTTCAGAGTAAGATCCCCAAAAAACATCCTGCAGGAGTTAAAGGAAATTGACCGAATGGGAATGGAATCAGTATGGCTGGCGGACGACAATTTTACAAACAACCCTGAAAACGTGATAAAACTCGCTCAACTAATGAAAAGGGAAAAATTAAAGTTCGATTTCTTTGGGCAAGCTAGGGTTGATACTCCAAGTGAAGCCTTATACGAAAGCATGAGGGACATGGGCGTCACCGCCCTCAGCTATGGTGTCGAATCACTTAAACCAGAAGTTATCCGGTGGTACAACAAAACCAAGTATCCTCAAAAATGGCCAACCTATGTAAGAAAAACTTTGAATCTTTGCGACAAATATGGAATTATTTTTCTCGGGAGCTTAATTTTTGGGGCCCCGATGGAAACAAAGGAAGATATGGAATATTCGATTGAATTTCTCGAGAAAAATGGGGCCGACCTGATCAACGGGAACGTGCTGCTTTACATCGTTGGCTCAGCAATCTGGTACTCGGCAAGAAAAGCAGGTAAAATCAAAGCAGATAAATTTATCGCGTCAGCTCCGGAGGCCGGGTTAACACCCTACTCTTATGAAGAGTTAGAGGAACTCTGCATCCGTTGTACGGATTTTTGCAAGAGAGAGGGGTGGAAGAGAGTCTTTCGTAAACTTCTAAAAAATCGTAAATTTGGAATTATTTACTGGGGGGCGAGGGAATTAATCGGGCACTATTCGCACATGAGAAAAGTGCGCCGAGAGCTTTACGGCTATGGCTACGGAAAAGAATGCGTGACTGGGTAACGTGGCAAAGGACGATCATCTTTTCATTATATATTCGTATGCTTCCCTAAGTTGTACGCCAACTTTTTTAAGCGAATGTTCTTTTGAAAGCTTGTGCGCGTTCTCGGCCAACCTGCGCCTCAATTGCTCGTCTTCGATGAGTCTCCTCAGTTGCGATTCGAACTCCTCATCGGTTCTTGCTTTCAAGCAGTTTACTTCATTTACCAACTGCCCGTCGTATGCCAAAATATCTCTGACCAATATCGGTTTTCCGCACGCACCCGCCTCCAACGTCACGATCCCCTGATTCTCACAAAAACTCGGGAAGAAGAAAATATCACAACCTGAATACCCTGCTATTATATCTTTCACATATCCAGCAAAAATCACATTTGGGGGAGCGCTCTTTAGAATCCCTGATGTTCTAGGATCCTCGACTCCCTTATACCTTCTACCTATCCAGATAAATTTATTCTGAAATTTTTTTGCCGTGTTTATGAATGTGGCAATTCCTTTCTTTATGAACAAGTGGCCAACGCCGAGTGAAACAATCCCATCAAGATCAAATTCTTCTCTAAATTGTTTTCTCTTCTCGGCCGAAAACTTGAACTTGTCCAAATCTATGCCGTTACTAACAGCTTTGATCTCTTTTTTCACACCATACCCAATCAACACATTCTTAGTATACTCCGACGGGCACAACACTAAATCTGCTTGATTGTGAAAGTAAGTTAAATATCTGCGCAAAAATGGAGCAATCTCGTTGCTAAAACAGAAACTGTCTCGGAAATCGTCGGCAGTTACGTGCGCATGGGTGATCACTTTTTTCCCTTTTGCTTTCGCTTTTCTTATTTCTCGAAGGGACTTCAGACCTATCATGTAAACGTGGAGAATGTCGAAATCCTCTTTTGAATCGTGGGTATACTCAACTCCGTTCAATTCAAGAGCTTTCCTATGATTGCCTATGGCTGAGCCCATCCCGCTGTGTCTAAGCCAACGCTCCAACTCCAAATAGATACAAACTCTCATATCCTACCCCAAGTCGAACGCTCCAATATATCTCAAACATGTTAAGCTTTTGGGATTTGCCTAGCCCACACGCGGATACCAAGGTAGGATAACGCGCATGCCCCAATCATGGTACCAAACACAAGCGAAATAACCCGTTCGATAAGCGTGGCGAGTACTGCGATATCCCAAGGGGCGCCGAGTAAAACGAAGATTGACACATAGGTAGCGTCCACAAGACCTAAGCCAGCTGGCAGTAGGGGTACGAGGCCCGCCACTAGGGGTAAAGTTATGCCTAGCAACAGCATCGGAAGAGATGGATCAAAGCCGAGCGCTTGAAAAATAAAAAATAGGCGGATTAGTGCAAGGCCCCATGTAAGCGCAGCGGAGAAAAATATGGAAAGGGCTATTTTTGGTCTGCCGGTAATCGCCTGCGCGCCAGCGTAGAATCTCTTCACCCCACCTACTACCTTCCTTCGGTTGGCCGGCCTTCGAAAGGCTCTGAGAATACGCATAGTGCTTCTGCCCAGCCAACTTGCCCCCTTTCTTTTGGGGAAGAAATATAGGATAAGCGTTAACAGCAAAATCAATATCATAATCCATATCGTTACTACGACTAATCTAGCCAGCGGCTTGGAAAAATATAGCAGAATGCCCGTCATCAAGAAGGAGATGGAAACGGGTAGATCCAACAAGTACTCGCTCATAACGGAGGCGGAACCCGAAGAATATGGCACGCGTTGAGTTTTGCGTAAAAGATAGACGCGTGCGATTGGATCTCCTCCAGAATACGTAAGAGGTGTAATATTATTGATAAAGATGCTTCCAAAAACTGCCAACCACAAGTTGTGTAGTCCGACGCTATGCCCTGTCGCTGAAAGCGAGATGCGCCAACGTGCGGCCAAGTTTACGGAAGCAAAGATGTAGGTTCCAAACGCGAGAAGCATGAAAAAATAGTTTGCCTTACTGAGCGCGTCCAACAAACTTCCGAGATCTACGCGCAAAAAAACGCAAAGCACCCCTCCGACTACTAGGGCCACGAAAATTCCTATAATCAGTGCCCTACGCCCAAGCCCATATCTATCAGTCATGATTTTCCCTCGCCCCCACCATTTCTGGAATTTATTAGGAAGCTTTAAAATGTGCCGAAGTTCATAAAACAGCCAATAAAGTGGTGGCAAGTTTGTCAAAGTGCCTTTAATATGGTAAGGGCACGTTAATGGTGCGTCAACGAGCAACTTGGGGGACAAGATGAAGAGGTGGATTAAACTCAGCCTGCTGCTTGTTCTAGCCACGCTTACTTACTTAGGTTTCCCAAAGATACTTCCCGAGGCTTCCACGCCATCGGCATTCAGCGGAGAGGAAGTTCTCTTTCTCCAAGACAACCTGTCAAGTCAAGCGATGGATTGGTTTACGGTAATAGTGTATACCTTTGGTTATGTGGTGTTGATTTACGGAACGGGTGGTTTTCTACTGTGGAAGAGGGACTACACTGGATTTACCAACTTCCTCATAGTCTTCGTGTTGTCTCAAACTTTGGGTGTAATTACATGGGCGTTACATCCCGTTGCCCCTCCACGAATTGGCGTTGAAGGGGTGAGGAGTATAAGAGAATCTACTATGGGGTTCACACTGGGTTTTGACCCCTATATTTATGGTGCCTTCCCCAGCCTTCACGCGGCTAATGGGTTGACAGCTGTCCTTTTTGTGAAGCGGCATGGAAAGAAGATAACCACGGCTTGGCTCTGCCTTTTGGTCCTTTCCATCTTCTCGATGATTTACCTCGGGGAGCACTACTGGCAGGATGCCCTCGCGGGATGCTTTTACTCAATTGGTCCTTACCTATTGGTAACTAGGTTGGTTGGAAAGAAATTAAAAGAACAAACCCTAAAATGACTTGAACAAGATGCCGGAAACAATCGATCCGAAGTTGCTGAAAATACTGGTTTGCCCCGTCTGCAAGCGTGACGTCAAGCTTAAGGGCAACGAGCTCATTTGCGTTAACTGCGGTCGCCGCTATCCCATTGTGAACGGCATCGCTCACATGCTGCCCGATGAGCTACGGTGACTAATCCCCAACCTCAATCGTGATTTTGACTTTAGTTGATGTATCACGCAGTTTCGCCACCAAGGCTTTAGATAAATCCGTTGCTGCCTTATCAGCGCCCACTGCAAGAGTCCTACCACACGTGAACCTGCTCTTTCTGATGACAAGATCTTTGGGGTACGTAAAGGTTAGTAATGGATGCCCAAACGCACGGACCTCTTCCATCTCGCCCCCTGCCTCGATCGTTATCTTTACCCCTGCCCCGGATTTGAGGGCTGATTTCATGTCATCACGAAGCCCAGCTGCCCCTTTGTCCGCGAGAACCCCAACTATACAATCGCCTTTGAATCCGACTTCTCTGTCCTTCGTAAACATCAACGTGGTTTGATGTTCTGCCGTGACTCGGGGATGCCCCCTCGCCATGACGACCTCGACGATTTTTCCCATGTTCCCCACCCCCTTAAGATTGAAGGTGGATAATTTATTTTGGTCCTATGTACGAGCGGGAGCGCGGAGAGTTGGTTGAGCATCTCGTCCGATGGGGCTACCTGAGGAAGCAGGATATCATCGACGCTTTCAAAAAAGTGCCGCGTCATGAGTTTATCCCTGAAAACATCAGGGACTACTCCTATGCCGACCAACCGCTATCGATTGGCCACGGGCAGACGATCTCGGCCCCCAGCATGATTGCCATCATGTTGGAATCACTGGACCTCAAGGCGGGACTGAAGGTGCTTGAGGTGGGTACGGGTTCTGGGTACAACGCCGCCCTCATCGCTGAGGTGGTCGGAAAAAAGGGAGGTGTCTTCTCGATAGAGAGAATTGACGAGCTGGCCGAGTTCGGGCGCGCGAACCTCAAGCAAACGGGTTATAGCTGGGTTCAGGTCGTCGTTGGGGATGGGACATGTGGCTATGAAAAAGGGGCCCCTTGGGACCGCATCCTCGTGACCGCCTGCGCACCCGAGCTGCCGAAGCCCCTAGTCAAGCAGATGAAAATCGGCGGGAAGCTCGGTGCGCCGGTTGGCCAACACTACATGTTCCAGACTTGGATGGTGGCGGAGAAGCTTGAAAAGGGAGAGCTCAAAATTGATGAGCGAGGGGGATGCTCCTTCGTGCCCCTAGTCGGAAAATATGGGTGGAAGACATAAAGTGTGGGGGTTAGCCGAACCACTTCTCGAGCGAAACCTGTTCCCGCTCGCGCTGCCCCTTGAGCAATCGATCGATGCCCGTCTGAACCCTAGATTCCGAAAAATCATGCTCCCGACACAGAAACTCCTTGATCCCCTCTGGGTTCGGGTCACCCCATTCCAACTTATACTTACCCGTGATATTCGGCTTTAGAAAAATCTCACGCACCTCAAACGGGTCAACTTCAAATTTCTTACCGAGCTCTGTCTCCGCAATTTGCTTTAAGGAGCCCTGTTCTTTGACGAGCTCAAGCGCCTTCTTCGGGCCTATACCCTTTATTCCTGCGTTGTAATCAGTCCCGATTAAAATACCTACATCTACCAGCTGCTCACGGGTTATCCTAAGCTCCTCCAAGAGCTTCTGAAGTTCGATTACCTCGGGGAAAACCTCGATGTAAACGTCCTTTCCCGGCAGCTTTCGCCTGCCCGTGATGGCCAAGTTGCGCACGAGCATAGGAGCCCCGAAGAGGAGGCTATCAAAATCCTGACTTGCAGCCGCCCACACGTCGCCCCGCTGAACGAGGTGCGCCGCCTGAGCCTCGCCCTCCCCCGGTGCCTGAACCCAAGGTAACCCCATGTGGCCCAAAAGTATCTGCGATTGCTTAATCATCCGCTCGTCCACCCGCCCCGCCCGCTGAGCAAACTTCTTCGCCTCCTCTATTCTGCCCTCCTTGAGCGCGGCTGCCCACTCCTCGGCTGCCTCCTTCCTCACCGCGCGACGCTGCTTGACGGTGCGCAGCTTCAGCCTCGGCGGCTCCCCGTCGAACACATACACCGGCCTGATCCCCGTCTCGATCAAGTTGGCGGTCCGATAGAAGAGGCCAGAGAGATGGGAGGTTATTCTTCCCTTGGAGTCCTTAAGGAGCTCTCCGTCACGCTGTCGGATTATGGAGAGGAACTGATACAGCGAGTTCATGGCGTCAATAGCAATTATCTGTCCGCGAAGCTGCTCCAGCTCAACTTTTTGCTTTGGCACGATGTCTCCGAGCTGAACGCCCATGTCAGCCCCACTAATTAATTCTCTCTAATACACTTAAACATCAAACCACTGATGATAAAAAAGTTTAAAGGTTATTTTTCGCTGCTTGCGCGGCTCTCGCCTGGTAGCCTTCGTACGACAGTTATCGGGATCGCCTCCTTTTCGAACTCTAGCATTGCGATATCTATAGGATTTCCTACTTCCTCCGGCACTTCAATTAGCACCGGGGCGCCCATCGCTATCTGAAGTGCCCTGGCTCCCACGATACGGGCTTTTTCAAAGCGAGTATATTTCTTGGGGAAAATGGGCGAGCCTCCATCACATCGGCGGCATGCCACCCATTCCTGCACTGGGCCCGCCCGGCGGCCCCCTCTCTTCTTTCCCTAGCTTCCCAGCAGCAATAACGTCGTCTATTCTTAGAATCATCTCCGCTACCTCACCTGCTGATTTAATTGCCTGTGTCTTGACGCGCAGGGGCTCGACTATGCCCAACTTGAGGGTGTTTGTCACTTCCCCGCTTATCACATCGATTCCGATATCCTTACCATCCTTCTTTTCATGAGCGGCGCGCATCTGTACCAATTTATCTATCGGATCCAGCCCAGCGTTCTCCGCCAAGGTCCGCGGAATTATCTCAATCGCGTCGGCAAACGCATCGACGGCGAGCGCTTCACGCCCTCCGACCGTGTCGGCATATTCTCGCAGGCCCTTCGCGACCTCTATCTCTGGAGAACCCCCGCCCGCCACCATCTTGCCATCCTCAACTGCTGCCGAAACCACGCTAACAGCATCGTGTGCTGCCCGCTCGACCTCGTCAACCACGTGCTCGGTTCCGCCCCGCACCAATAGACTCACGGCCTTGGGGTCTTTACAACCCTCGATGAATATCATCTCCTCGCCCGCTATCTTGCGCTCCTCCACTAGCGCCGCTGAGCCGAGGTCCTTCGCCATGAGATCCTTTATGTTAGTTACTATCTTGCCCCCTGTCGCGCGGGCAAGCTTCTCCATGTCAGACTCCTTGACCCTCCGAGCCGCTAGGATTTTTGCTTTCGCAAGGTAGTGTTGGACAATGTCGTCGATTCCCTTCTGACACAAGACGACGTTAACGCCTGCCTTCTTCACTTTCTCAACCATTTCCTGCAGCATGTGCCGCTCCTCCTCTAGGAAGCTTCGAAGTTGCTCTGGGTCTGTAATGTTGATTTTGGCATCGGTTTCGGTCTCCTTGACCTCGAGGGCTAGGTTGAGCAGGGCTATCTTCGCCTTCTCAACCCGCTTCGGCATGTTTGGATGAACGACCTCCTTATCGAGTACCAAGCCTTTGATGAGTTGGGAGTCAGCCGAGCTGCCCCCACTCTTTTTCTCGACCTTGATGTTGTCGATGTCCGCTTCCAGCTTGCCGTCCGATTCCTCGACTATTTGCCTGACAGCTTTGACGCATAGCTCCGCGAGCTTCTCACCCCGCATCTCTGAGCCCTTGCTACTCATAGCGGTCAAAGCAATCTGCTTAAGCGTCTTTTCGTCGTCTTTTGAGATACTCATAGCCATTTTGTCCAAAATTTCTTGCGCCTTCGTGGCTGCCCGTCGATAACCTGTCGCGATGACGGTAGCATGGATGTCCTGATCGAGCAGCTCCTCAGCTTGCTTCAAAAGTTCCCCCGCAAGCACTACTGCGGTGGTCGTGCCATCCCCCACCTCGTCCTCCTGGACCTTGGCAATCTCGACCATCATCTTCGCTGCGGGGTGCTCGACATCCATTTCCTCGAGTATGGTGACACCATCGTTGGTTATGGTTACGTCACCCAGGTTGTCGACGAGCATCTTATCCATCCCGCGCGGCCCTAGGGTCGTGCGGACCGCTTGAGCAATCACCCTGGCCGCCATGATGTTCATGCGCTGGGCATCCCGCCCCAGGTAGCGCTGGACCTTTTCGGGTAAAATTAGGACTGGTTGTCCTCCCATCTGATCTGCCATAAAATCCCCCCTGATGATTCTTACCTAAATCTGCTACTAATTATCCGAAAGTTGGACATATAAAAATGTTGCCCCTATTTTAAATTTAAACCTAAACCCCCGCTAGGGCGCCGCACGGGCCTTTATTTCTTCAATTTGCTCCACAAACTGTTTGTACGCCGGGGAACTTTTTAACTTTTCAACATCTCGCTTGTAAAGTTCACTTTTAAGCTTTCTCCCTGTCTTGGCCTCCCACTCCTCAAACGAGACACCCTGAGACTCTTGAGTCTTATCCCGGTACCACTCTGGGATCACGTTGAAAGCGCAAAACGGAATTATCCTTCGGTCGGTCATCGCGTAGTGGATGCAACAGCGCTTTACACGTTCGATATCGTAGTTGTAAAGGTCCATGAAGTGCATCATGCCTATAAACATGGTTTTTAAATGAAATTTTCCGATCGCATCGTAATCGTGCTTGACAAACGCGTTGAAGAGTACCTTGTCTATGTCCAGGCCTTTTGGTTTCTTCTCCTTGTCGATAAACTTTCTCATGCTGTAGAGTAACTTTGCCCCAACGAGGAACTTGCTCTTGCCGGCTTTCAGCTCCTGAGATTTCTCTTTTAGGTACTCTAGGAAGCCATCTACATCGACGAAATGTGTAAGTGGCAAGAGCTTGCCGTTATCTTGGAACACGTAGGTCGCCGCCCCACAGATAAAATGGCTGCTGAGGTCATACATCGGTCGCTTTGTGAGTGACTCAATGAAATCACTTATCATCATCGCCGTTGGCACAGGGAAAAAGTCCTCGGTGCCGATCTCGCCGTTAGTCTGCTCTTCAATCCGCTTGATAATATCAGGAATCGTTATACGATAGCGCTCGCGCTTTTTCCGCGGCATCCTGCCGACCAGCGAGACTGGCTGAAAATTCACTCCACGAATAATGTCAATGTTTTTGAAGCCAAACTTGAGGATATCGCCGACCTCATGATCGTTGACGGAATTGATAACGGTGGGAACAAGCACCATGCCCAAGCCGGCCTTTCTGCAGTTCTCTATGGTCTGGGGAACTTCCCAGTGGTTTTTAGGATTCGTTTTCTCCGAGACGCCGTCGAAGCTTAGATATAAGGTGTTGACCCCCGCCGCACGCACCTGCTCAACCAGCTCTGGATCTCGGGCGAGTCTTATGCCGTTAGTGTTGAGCTGGACGTGGTCGATGCCGTGCGACTTCACGAGCTTGACTATATCCACTAGATCTTCACGCAGGCACGGTTCACCCCCTGTGAGCTGGACCGCGTTGCACGGGATGGGGCGCTCGCTGCGCAGGGTTTTGACCATCTCGTCGATCTCCCTAAGCGAGGGCTCATAGACGTAGCCGACCCTGCCAGCGTAGAAAAAGCAGTACCAACAGGTAAGGTCGCATCGGTTGGTCAGCACGATGTTAGCAAGTGCAGAGTGGCTTAGGTGGATATTGCAAAGCCCGCAGTCTTTGGGGCAGATTGGAACATCTTTTGTGACCTGGGGGTTCTGAATGCCTCTGCCATCTTTCGCGTAACTCGCGGCTCGGATGTACCATTCATAGGAGCCGGAGTAAAGATCCTCGAACTCCCCGTGCTCCTCGCAAGTTTTCTTTATCCACACCTTCCCATCGCGCTCGAACACCGTCGCGGGCAGAATCTTCAAGCACTCCGGGCAGACCGAGCCTGTCTTGGCCAATTCTCGCATGTTTTCATCATTCACCACTCAAAGGGGTGAATATTTAAGACTTGTCGAACTTCTCTTGATATGAAAAGTGGTGTGATGTTACCTGAGAAAACCCTGCGACTATTGAAGGATCTTGGGCTGACGGAGTACGAGGCAAGAACCTACACCGCGCTGGTTTCTGGCGGTCCCTCCACGGCTGGGGCCTTGGGCGAGGCTGCAAACGTGCCATACTCCCGAATTTACGACATCCTATCGAGGCTCGAGCGACGTGGCTGGGTGGAGGTCCAGTCGGGCAGGCCCGCGAGGTACAAAGCCAAGCCACCTGCAGAGGTGATTCGGCTCCTCCGTATCGAGCGGGAGCAGCGGCTCAAGGAAACCGGCGAGGAAATCGTCAAGGATCTCGAGCCCCTCTACGAGCAGAAGGCGGAAGCCAGGAGGCCTGACATCTGGGTCATCCGGGGTGAGAGGAATCTTGGGGGAAAAGTCAGTGAAATGCTCGCCCGGGCGCGTGCCGAAGTTCTAGTTTCACTCTCGGTCCTGCCGAGGGAATTCCTCGAGCCGAGTGCCATCTCCCCGCTCCTCGCCGCGAAAAACCTGAACCTTAGGGTGATAACCTCTGAAAGAGGAAAACATATCGGCAAGCTGAAAGCTATCCCCAATCTTGAGATCAGGTTCAGAAAACCGCTCTTCGGTGGTGGTGTAATTGTGGATGGAAATGAGGTTTTATTGCTTCTCGCGAGCGCCGGGGAGAAGTTGGGAGTGTGGTCGAACGAAGTCGGGCTCGCCAAGTTTGCGAAGGAATATTTTGAATACCTCTGGAGAGACTCCAAGGTGAGAAGTTGAACGAGCTGCTTCAAATCCTGGGCTCAGCACTTTGGTTCATCCTACCCGCCTACGTGGCGAACGCTACGCCCGTAGTGCTTGGCGGAGGCAGACCGATCGACGCGGGTAAAAAATTCACCGATGGGCGCCCGATTTTTGGTGCTGGCAAGACGGTGCAAGGGTTCATCGCTGGACTAGCGGCTGGCACTTTCATCGGGCTGCTTCAAGGCATCGCCGAAGGACCGCTCTCGCACTTCCTCGCCTTGGGCTTCCTGCTCGCCTTGGGGGCCCTGCTGGGCGACCTGCTGGGGAGCTTCATCAAGCGCAGGCTCGGCATCGAACGCGGTGGCGCGGCCCCAGGCCTCGATCAACTTAGTTTTGTAGTGGTCGCTCTGCTCGCGGCAAGCCCGCTGGACTTGCCAAGCTGGGAAATCGTTCTCACAATAATAATCATCACCCTTCCAATCCATCTCGCCACAAATTTCGGTGGCTACAAGCTGGGACTCAAAAGTAGGCCCTACTGACTGTCACGCTTGGGGGGTGCTTCCTCCCAAGGAAAGACGATCCATTTATCAGTTTTGAACGTGTAATAATCCGGCTTGAAGCGCGATTTTGGTTTATACGCAATGGTTGCGACGCGTATCTCCTTCACCCCCTTACGCTTGAGGTATTTGAGCACAAACTCCAAACTCGTGCCTGTATCCGTGACATCATCGACGACCAACACCTTGCCCGAGATCCTCTTGATGTCGGCATAGAGCTTGGGTTTCTTGAGGTGCAGGTTGACGCCCTTGTAGTACTCCACATGAATGACGCGCAGAAGCTTGCCCTCAAGCAGATGCGAGAGCCGCACGGCGGGAATCAGACCGCCTCGGGCTATGCCGACGATGACATCTGGATCGAACTCGCGCTTTATGGCGTCGGCTAGAGCAGTAATCGCCTCCTCGACCTCTTCCCAACTCATCGATATGAGTTCCATCGCGGCCACTGGGGAAATAATCTCAGATGATGAATTAAAAAAGGATTGCTGACGCACGAAATTGCAGCTATTCCCCCGGCCCCAAGCGACAGACAAAAGGACCCTCACACTTCTCGCACTCCAACTGAAGAGTTGTGTGCGTGATGCCGAACTTCAGCCTGAGGAGGTCGTTTACCTCGTTCAAAATCTCCGCGGCTTTGCTGACCATCTGATCCTCAATCAGTAGGTGCCCGCTCATCGCGTACATCTTGGAGGTAATCGTCCAGACATGGAGATCGTGGAGATCGCGGACCCCTTTCACCTTTTTGACTTCACGAGTGATTTCCCTCACATCTATGTGCTTCGGTACTGCCTCAAGTAAAACCCCGCCCGCCTCCCTTATCAAACCAATCGCCCAAATTAGGATCATCGCGCCTATTAGGAAGCCCACCAACGGGTCAACGACGTAAACGCTGGCGAACATGATTATTACACCCGCTATGATGACCCCTACCGAAGAAAGTGTGTCACTAAGGACGTGCAGGAGGGCGCCGCGAATGTTGATGCTTTCCGATCTCGTCCTCCTGAGCGCGAGGAACACAGCTAAATTCGCTCCAAGTCCCACGATTGCAACCCCAAACATTATCGGGCCCCTGACTTCAGGTGGCTGAAGATATCGCAGATACGCCTCATAAAATATGTAGAGGGCTAGGAAGACGAGAATGATGCCGTTCGCAAGCGCCGCGAGGATTTCTGCTCGATAATAACCATAGGTCTTCGTTCGAGTCGCCGGCCTCCGAGCCACCCTTATTGCGAGCAATGCAAGGCCAAGCGCTATGAGATGTGTAAACATGTGCCCAGCATCGCTCAGCAGGGCGAGGCTGTTGCTCAAGACCCCGCCCACAACTTCAACCACCATCACAATGGCAGTTATCAAAATGGCGACCGAGAGTCCTCGCTGGGCGGCCTCCAAACGAAGCTGGGGAGCATGAGTGTGTCTGGTCATTTTAATCTCCATCCGCGTCCGAATGATAACATTTAATCACTTAACACTTCAAAATTTATATGGGTACAAAAATGGGCAGGGTTACCGGCGCATGCACGATATGTGGACGGACCAGCGTCGATATCTATCGCTGCGGGATTTGCGGCACCACTGTTTGCTCGCACTGCTTCATGCAGGATATCAACGTCTGCAGGCGATGTCTCAGGCGCGGGCTCTGGGTAAGCGATCGCGGCCCGGAGTAGCTCACTTATTGAGTTTGAGGTAAAAAATGCTAGACCTTAAGGCCCTCGAACAAATCGAGGAATTACTCAGCGAGCTAAAAGAATGTTCTGCCCAAGGCATGCCCATTTTGGTCGAGGGTTCTGATGATGAAAGGACCCTGCGCGAGCTAGGGGTGGAGGGGCGGATCTTCAGAGTTTCAGGCAGCAGTAAAACCCTGCTGAATTTTCTCGAAAACTTGGCCGGCTTTAAACAAGTCATCATTTTGACCGACTTCGACCGGGCCGGCAATAAACTCGCCAAGTTCTGTGCCGAGCACTTGGGGAGGGTAGGGGTTGAGCCTGTAGTTGAGTTTCGGGAGAAGCTCAAGGCGACCCTTCGCAGGGACGTCAAGGACATAGAGGGGCTTGCCAAGTTCCTTCGCGGCCAACAAATTGCCCTCAAGCGCTAGTGGTTATTCTCTCCAGCTAAAATCTGTGGGGCGAATTTTTTGATAACTTGGGGTTTTATTCCAGTCCGCACGAGCTCGGCCTCTATCTCCTCCTGTGACCTGCCCTGCCCCTTCAACTTCAGAATTATTTTTTTCATGGTCTCATAGATTTCGTGAGGGAAACATATCCATGCGTCGGTCCTGCGTGCATAGAAGTCCGGGGTCACAACCGACCATGGTTTGTAGTAAAGTGCACAAATTTTAACATCAACCGCACCTTGGTCAAACAAATGTTTCTTGACCAACTTGAGACTTTTCCCGGAGTCAGCGATGTCGTCCACCAACAATATCCGTTTTTCCTTAACTTCAATAGGCAAGGGCTGCGTTATCTTCGGGCGGGCACGCGTCTTATAAATACCGATGTAGTGCTCGACCTTGATGGTGGCGAGATTTGGGTTCTCAAGTAGGTCGGACAGAACCCTTCCGGGAATCCACCCGCCCCGGGATATCGCCACGAGCAAATCCGGCTTGTAGCCGCTGCGCCTAATTTGATTCGCAACTTGGATGCAGAGCTCGTAAATGTAGCCCCAGCTCGGTGCCTCATATTTATCAGGTTTTTTGGAAGGTGATATGGACACGCATTTTATTGGATACTCCGGCGCTTAAAACTTGCTGAGTTGGTTAGAGATAATCCAAAAGCTGAGGGAGATGCTCAAAATCGCGAATCACGACATCGGCGACCCTCGCAAGTTCCGAGTCCACTCCTATCGCCACCCCCAACCCGGCGTGCCTCAAAAAATTCGCATCGTACTTGCTATCGCCAACCGCGACACACTGCTGTAAACTTATGCCGAGCTCACCCACGAACTCTTCCAAAACTTCGTGCTTGAAACGCGGCTCGACGCGGAAGATGCCCTCACCGGCCAGGCGTCCTTTCTCATCTGTGGCTAGCCCGTTCGCGAACACATATCTGATCCCAAGCCTCCCCGCGACCTCCTCCGCCAGCAGATCAAGCCCGCCCGTTATGACCACCGTCTGATACCCTCTCCGGTGGATTTCTCCGACGACCCGCTCGACGTTCGGCGCCAACCTGTGGGGGATAAGCACGCGCCTGACCTGCCCAAGCGTCGGTGCGGGCTTCCACAAGGCAATGTCGCGGCGCATGAACTCCGGATAGTCTATCTCCCCTCGCTCATAGGCTCCAAGGTTCTTCCGAGCGGCCTCTTGGGTGCCAAAGTGGCGATGGAGGACGCCCCAGCAGCTATCTTCCTCGATCAGCGTGCCGTCCATGTCGAAGGCGATGAGCTTGTACCGCATGTTCCCCGGCAATTTCTTTATTTGCTCGGATTATAAACTAGCGAAGGTGTTAAGGTGGAACTCCTCATCGTTCTGCTACTCACGCTCTTACCCACTTTTGAGGCGCGATATGCGATTCCTGCGGCCCTTGCCCTCACCGACCTCAACCCTGCCCTCCTTTTTGCCGCATGTGTGATTCTCAATCTCATCGTGATCCCAATAGTTTTTGTTGGACTCGATTGGCTCGCCCCTCCCCTCAGGCAACGATATCACTGGATAGACTCCATTTTTAAGTGGTTCTGGAGGCGAGGGCAAGGGCGTCGGTGGGGATTTCCAGCGCTCGTGGCATTCGTCGCTGCTCCCATTCCAGGAACCGGCGCCTACGCTGGCTCCCTCATTGCTTACTTACTTGCCCTCGACAGAAAACCGGCTGCCGTGGCCATATCTTTAGGGGTTATCCTAAGCGCGGCGCTGACGACCCTTGTGGCTCTCGGCATCATTTCCCTGGCTAAAATTTTTTAACCTGAGGAAGTTGTTTTATGAATAAAACGAAACTCATGCGCTGCGAAATTACGAAAGCAAGCAACGAACCCAAGAGTCCAAGCTTTTAAGCGCGCGCCCACAATAAATTTTGGAGGCTGGAATTTGCGCTTTCGTCCACGCTCGATAAGCATCGCATCCGGTAAGGGTGGCACGGGAAAAACCACGCTGACAGCAAACCTCGGAATCGCCCTCGGCAGTCTCGGACGCGATGTATGTATTTTGGACGGCGACCTCGCCATGGCGAACTTGGGAATAATCATGGGGATGCACAAGTGTGAAGTGAGTTTTTTGGATGTTCTAACGGGGGAGGCCGATATTAAGGACGTAATTTACGAGAACCACGGCATAAAAGTCGTGCCGACGGGCTTTCGGTTTGAAGATGTACATGACGTGCTTTCGAAAGTGAAGCGGGAGCGCGTCGAGGAGATCATCGGCGAACTCCTGCGGCAGACCGAGTTCCTGCTCATAGATGCCCCCGCGGGAATAGCGGATGCGACGATAATCTCAATTGCGGCCGCGCGTGAGATGCTGCCCGTCTGCACCCCAACTTACCCCAGCCTCGTCGACTGCTACAAGACAATCCGCTTGGCGAACGTGCTCGGCTCCTGGGCTCGAGGCCTCGTCGTTAACCGCACGGGCAAGGCTGCGGACCTCTCGCTCGGCGAGGTCGAACAGTTCATGGGGCGCACGCTAGGGGCGATGCCGATCCTCTCAGATATTCCCGAGGACCCAAAGGTTCAAGAGGCGGAACGTGAGGGCGTTCCCGTCGTCGTGTACGAGCCCGAGTGCGCGGCCTCGCTGGCTATCAACGAGCTCGCGAAGGTCGTCGCGGGCGAAGCCGATTTACCCTATGTCCCATATGAGGAACGAGCTGTTGTCGAGACCACCAAGCGATTGATTCGGGCACTCACTGGACGCCGGGCATAGCCATTGCCGCAGGTATTGAAATCCTCTAAATTAAGGCCATCAGCCTCATCGCGGTAACAGCTGCGGCGAACACTGCACCGGCGACTAGGAATGCACCAAGCAGACTAAACCTCGGAAGAGTGAGGTAAAGGGCAACCGCGAAGAATACGTTGGCGATCATCGCGTAAACCACACCTCGCGTCAGCTCGGTTGCCGATTCGGTGCCCTTGTGGAGGTACTGGAGAAAAACTACGCCGCTCGCCCGGATTGGCGCCCCCGCAAGGATGCCGCCCGCGGTCGGTCCCAGCAGCGATGCCACGAGGAGGGCCCCGGCGACGATGGCCCCGCCGAATAAGAAGTCGAAGGCTATCGATCTAGCGCTCAATTTCATTTTTCAACCCGCGTCGAATTTTCGGCCTCGAGGAAATAAATTCGTTTGTATTTTGTTATTAGTTAATACCGATTTTTATTTTAAAGTGGACGCTAAAATGCGCTGGGATGGAATGTTAAAACTGGGGAACTTGGGCATTGTGGTAAAGCAAGGGGATTTGACGAAACAAAAGGTCGACGCGCTCTGCAACCCCGCAAACAGCCTGATGTATATGGGCGGGGGCGCGGCTGGGGCGCTGAAGCGCGCGGGCGGCGCGGAGATCGAACGGGAAGCGCTAATGCACGCGCCGGTGCCAGTCGGGAAGGCAATTGCGACCACTGCGGGAAAACTTCAAGCGCAGTGGATCGTACATGCTCCCACCATGGAACGTCCCGCGATGCCCACAACCAGGGAAAAAGTTTACCTAGCAACCAAAGCTGCACTCGATTGTGCAGAGCAGGCAGGTGCTGAAAGTATCGTGTTACCCGGCATGGGGACTGGCGTCGGCGGGGTGTCGTTTGAAGGCGCCGCGGAGGCGATGATCAAGGCATTGAGAGAGTTCTCTCCGGCTGCAAAATCGCTGAAAAGAATTGTTTTATGTGATTTGAATAAAGAAATGGCCGATGCCTGGGCACGGGCGCTGAGGTGATCGCTTGGGATACGCGGAGTTCAAGGCACCAAAGGGTGTAATCAAAGTAGAGCTCGAGCTCACAAACGATGCTATCTCAAAGGTTTCGATTAGTGGGGATTTTTTTATGTACCCAGAGAACGCGCTTGAGCGACTTGAGCAAACACTGGTTGGCATCAAAGCTGACAGGAAGAGTTTGCTAAGAGCGGTGAAACTATTTTACAGCTCGACCGGCGTCCAAACCCCCATGGTTGAGCCCGAGCACTGGGTCGAAGCAATTTTGCGCGCGGCGGGTGAGTAGGTGAAATGGCGTTTGTTACCTTTGCGCGTGGATGATGCGTTTATGAGCATGGCGATCGACGAGGCGCTGCTCAAACTAAACTCTGAGGGCAAGTCACCCAACACGATCAGATTTTGGCGCTGGCTCCCCTCGACAGTTTCGATTGGATGCTTTCAGAGCGTCGAGCGAGAGGTCGACCTCGAGGTGGCAAAGCGTTATGGCGTAGACGTCGTGAGGCGAATAACAGGTGGGGGTGCAGTTTTTCATGACCACGGCGGCGAGCTCACTTACAGTGTCGTGTGCAAACAGGGCGATGTCCCTGACGACATCATTGAGTCCTATCGCCTAATTTGCGGCGGATTGGTGCAGGGTTTCGAGCGGATAGGTCTGCGAGCTGAGTTCAAGCCTGTCAATGACGTGCTTGGAAATGGGAAGAAAATCTCGGGCAGCGCCCAGACCCGCCGGTGGGGCTCGGTGCTACAGCACGGAACGGTGCTCATCGCGCCAGATGTGCGGCGGATGTTCGAGCTGCTTAAGGTCAGCCCAGAAAAAATTTCCGATAAGTTCATCACCTCAGTTTTCGAACGAGTGACAACGGTCGAGCGGGAGCTTGGAAGGAAGCCGAGTTTTGAGGAAGTAAGGGAAGCGATGAGCAGGGGTTTCGAGAAGTCACTTGATGTCAAGCTTTCCAAAGGTGAGCTGACGAGCGATGAGCTCAAACTTGCAGACGAACTTAAGCCCAAATATGCGTCAGATAAATGGCTGAGGAAACGTTGATGGCTACCAAAATTCAGAGCCGCGCATTTTCAATAAAACTTAAACATGACCCCACTTTCTGGGCTTGCTACCCCCACCCGCGCTTCCCCACACTCTCAATCACTGGTGGCGAATGTGTGTTGAACTGCAAACACTGCGGCGGGCACTATCTAAAACACATGCTATCCTGTTCCTCACCAAGTGTCCTATTTAGGACATGCTTAAATCTGGCCGCGAACGGCGCGCGCGGGGTGCTCCTGAGTGGAGGCTACAACGAGGAGGGCTGGGTCCCGCTCGAGGGGTTCATCGACACGATCGCGAGTGTGAAGCGCGAGACGGGGCTCTTTTTTAACGTCCACACTGGCTTGGTCCCACCCTCGCTGGCAAAGGAGCTTGGGAAAGCAGGCGTTGACATGGCCTCGGTGGACTTAATCGGGGCAAATGAGACAATAGAGCATGTTTTGGGAATCCAACGAACAACCAAAGATTACGAGCAAACGTTGAAGGTTCTCGTGGGGTCGATCCCCCGCGTCGTCCCCCACATCTGCATCGGGCTCCATGGAGGCCAAATCAAGGGAGAGTTTAGGGCTCTCGAAATAGCGGCCGATATTGACATCGCTGCCCTAGTTTTTCTCTCCCTCATTCCGACCAAAGGTACCGCTTTTGAAGATGTCGAGGCACCCACCCCACCCGTGGTTGGGGAACTCATAGCTGAGGCTAGGCTCAACTTCCCAAAAATCCCGTTGACCCTCGGATGTATGCGACCCAGATCAGAGGGAAGGATTGAAACGGAACTCCAAGCCCTCAAGTCTGGTATCGACCGAATCGAAGTTCCAAGCGCTGAAACAATCAGGGCAGCTGAGAAGATGGGGCTGGAGGTGAAGAGGCTTGACGCGTGCTGCGCCGTTCCAGCGGAGGGTGAATTCGTTCCAAGTGTGAAACAAAATTTAAGCCCGAGCTAGCCAGACTCTATGCTGGGAAAGGTATGCGCATATACGTTTGGCCTCTCGCATGTTTGCTGATTTTCATCATGCTGCCAGCAGTTGCGGCGGATCGTGGCATGGTTGTCCCTGGAGGTGTTTCAGTCTATGAGCCCGGGCAAAAGGCAATTATAGCATGGGACGGGGAAAATGAGGTGCTAATCCTTTCGACCGACGTTTGGGCAAGCGAGAACACTTGGGTGCTCGAACTTATCCCCATTCCCTCTCGGCCCGCTACCCCTGAAGCCGGAAGCTTTGACTCGTTCGAAATTATCGAGTCCATGCTCCTCAATTTCACGATGGACACACATAGCAAGCGCGGTTTAGGGGCGCCCGAAGGTGCACCGCTTGAGATCCTCTTTCAAGAAAACATAGGCGCCCACCACATTACAATTCTAAAAGTCAGCGCTTCTTCGCAACTCATTGATTTTGCGGAAAACTTGTTGGTGGAGAGTGCGGGAGAGGTTTCTTGGAGCAGGCTCGAGGATTTGGCAGCGATTTACCTACAGCGGGGAATGAATTACTGGGTTCTTGATATAATAGACTTGAGCGATCGGTGGAAGAGCGTCCAGCCAATCATTTACACCTTTAAGAGCGACTACCTCTACTTCCCGCTTGAGATTTCCTCGCTTGCATCAGGCGCGACCGACATAACCCTCTTCACTTTAACCAACGACAATCTTGACGCGAGCTCGGTCGAAGCTGCTGGCTTCTCCATTGCATCCTTCACCGCCGGCGGGGAAAATGTCCCGATCGAGTTTGAGGTGAACAAAAATGAGTTACGGCAGATAAGCCCGAATGTGGCCGAGCTTTTCGAGGACAATGCGTGGCTGACCGCACTTGCCTATTCTGGGCCGTTAAACAACTTGATAGGAGATATAATGTTTTCAGCTGCGGCAGCGCCCACGGTAGGGGGGGCCGATCAGTTGCTTGCGGCAGCATGGGCGGCAGCTGTCGTCCTCGTGCTATTGGTGATTTTTGCCCTCATTTACAAACTCAGCCCGTACTACAAAACCGGTCCACCTAGCTGATGGTGAAAGTTGAGTGAGTTGATGGGAAATTCGAAGGGCCTGCAAGGGCAAGGGCAGCGAACTTCGATTGCTAATGTGAGGATGGCTTTTGGCACCGGGGTCTTACTCGGCCTCTGGCATGGACAGCTTACCGTAGCTCCAACGACCGCCCACTTCCTGACCTACCACGAAGGCCGCTGCAGCGCGAACTGCAAGTTCTGCCCCCAGGCGCGAGAGGCCACGGCCGACCTGCGAATGCTGTCGCGCGTAATTTGGCCGCGTTTTGAGTTAGAAAAGGTCCTCACGGCACTGAAAAAAAATTCAAACAAATTCGAGCGCGTTTGTATCCAAGCAGTAAACTACCCGAACGTTGTCGATGATCTCTGTGAGCTCGTGACGTGCGTGCGCAACGTATGCAAACTTCCGATTTCCGTCTCTTGCCAGCCGCTGACCAAATTAGATATCAAGCGCCTCGCTGAGTCTGGAGCCGAGCGGGTGAGTATTGCTCTTGATGCAGTGACGCCCGAGCTCTTCGAGCACATCAAAGGCGGCGGCTACACATGGCGAACACATCTCGAGGCACTGGAATACGCTCGAGCCATCTTGGGCGATCGAGTTTCGACCCATCTAATGGTGGGGTTGGGTGAAAGTGAGTGGGATATGGTGAGGAGGATCCAACTTTTACACGATCGGGGCATCACCGTCGCGTTGTTCGCGTTCACCCCCATCGCAGGTACCCCGCTCTCAGGCCGCCCTCAGCCGGATATTGCCAGCTATCGAAGAATCCAGCTCGCCAGATTTTTGATCGTTAACAACCTTAGCAGGGCCGAGCGGATGCGTTTCGAAAGTGGGCAGATTGTGGACTTCGGGATAGAGCAAGATGTCTTAAATAAAACAGTTGGGTCGGGCGAGCCATTCCGCACGTCGGGCTGCCTAGGGTGCAACCGTCCGTTTTATAATGAGTCTCCTCGAGGGCCGATTTACAACTTCCCGCGAAAGCCGACACCGAAGGAAATTACAGCCATTCGAGAACAATTGGCAATTTTTTACGACTTCCAACCCACTGACTATTAGTAAGTTAAATTTTGTGGCGCACACCTCAACCTTTAAATTTTGGCACGCGAGTTGTAGCTGGCGAGATGAGAGTGATGAAAGCAGGTAATTATGACGTGCCCGAGGGTCTTTACTACAGCCGTGAGCACGAGTGGGTCAAGCTCAAGGGAAAGCTAGCCCGCTTGGGAGTTACCGATTACGCACAGAGCAAGCTCGGAGATGTTGTCTACGTTGAGCTACCAGGGGTCGGCAAGCGAGTCAAGCAGGTGACTGAGCAAAAAACAAAGGAGATGGAGCTTGGAGCAGTTGAGTCGATCAAAGCTGTTTCAGCCATTTATAGCCCGCTTAGCGGCGCAGTTAAGGAGGTAAACGCAGCGCTTCAGGAGCGGCCAGAGCTTATCAACACGAGCCCCTATAACGAGGGCTGGATCTGCGTGCTTGAGACCAGCGCGCTTGAGACAGAACTCAAGCAATTGAAAGACGCCAAGGCGTACGCGGAATACCTGAAGAAACTCTAGTGAGCTGGTCTGGATGGGCTACCCCTACGTCCCGAATACGCTGGAGATTCGGGAGCAGATGCTACGCGAGATCGGCGCCGAAAACATCGACGAGTTCTTCGCCGACATCCCACCACAAATTCGCCTCAAACGCGGGTTGAAGCTCCCTCCCGCTATGTCCGAGCTCGGGGTCAAACGACACGTGCAAGCGATACTCGCGAAAAACAAACCATTCACCCAAATTCTCTCTTTTCTCGGGGGAGGTGTGTGGCCCCACCACGTACCCGCACACGTCCGTTCGCTCGTGCAGCGTTCCGAGTTTCTCACCTCCTACACCCCCTACCAACCAGAGGCAAGCCAGGGCATGCTCCAAGCGTTGTTCGAGTACCAAAGCATGATCGCTGAACTCGTTGGGCTCGAGGTTGCGAACTCCTCTATGTATGATTGGGCCACGGCGCTGGGAGAGGCGGCGCTCATGTGCGCTAGGGTGACGGGGAGGCGAAAATTCATCGTGCCCCAGCTCATCTCCAAGGACCGCCTCTCCGTACTCCGCAACTATGCATCGGGTCCGGGCTTGGAGGTGGTAGAAATCGGATACGATCGCCGCACGGGACAGCTTGACCTCAGGCAGCTTCGCGCAGAACTTGGTGAGAATACCGCGGGAGTTTACATTGAGAACCCCAGCTACCTCGGTTTCCTAGAAAAACAGGGCGACGAGATAGCGGCAGCGGCGCATAAAAATGGGGCGCTTTTTGTAGTTGGGGTTAATCCCATTTCGCTCGGATTGTTCAAGGCCCCCGGCGACTACGGTGCCGATATTGTGGTGGGTGAGGGACAACCTCTCGGCAATCCGGTCAGCTTTGGGGGCCCGTCGCTGGGGATCTTCGCGTGCCGCGACGAACTAAAGCTCGTGCGACAACTACCGGGCAGGCTGATAGGCGCGACGACAACGCTCGACGGCAAGGCGCGTGGGTACTGCATGGTCCTACAGACGCGCGAACAGCACATCCGCCGCGAGCGGGCAACTTCGAGCATTTGTACGAACGAAGCACTCTGCGCGGTTGCAGCGGCGATTTATCTTGCTTCGCTCGGTCCACGAGGATTGCGCGATCTCGCTGAACTTTGCGCTAGCAATGCGAGCTATGCAATGGAAAAACTCAACGCGATCAAAGGGCTGAGGGCACCTATCTTCGAAGCTCTTCACTTTAACGAGTTCACCATGAACTGTGATGACACACATGTATCAATCCAAAAATTCAACGCCGGGCTGCTGAAGCGCGGCATCCAAGGTGGCAAACCACTTCGCGCGGAGTTCCCGGAGCTGGGAGAGACGGCTTTGCTCTGCACGACCGAGCTGCACTCGCAAGAGGACATCGATCGTTTGGCAAGTGCGCTAAAGGAGCTGTTGGGGAGGAGGCGATGAGCTATCGGCAAGCGCGATGGGTCGAGCCACTGATTTTCGAGCTCAGCAAGTCCGGGCGCGTTGGGTGGACACTGCCCGAGAAACTGCGCGAGGATATAAACGTTCCAAAGGAGCTCCTGCGTGAAAAGTTAGATCTACCCGAGCTCTCAGAACCGGAGGTAGTTCGGCACTACACCCGCCTCTCACAGATGAACTATGGTGTTGACTCTGGCTTCTACCCGCTCGGCTCCTGCACCATGAAGTACAACCCGAAGATCTGCGAGGAGCTTGCTGCACTCGAAACCGCGAGCTGCATTCACCCCCATCAAGCTGAGGAAACGGTCCAGGGGGCCCTTGAGTTAATGTACAAGTTAGAACAATGCCTCGCGGAAATCGCAGGCATCGCGCGTGTCTCCTTACAGACCTCTGCTGGCGCGCACGGCGAGTTTGTCGCGATGTTGATCACGCGTACTTATCACAGATCCAAACGCGACGAAAAACGTGATCAAGTCATAGTCCCTGACTCTGCTCACGGCACGAACCCGGCGAGCGCGGCGATGGCCGGATATGAGGTTGTAACCGTGCCGTCGAATGCTCGTGGGCGCGTTAACCTAAAGGCTCTGAAGGCAGCAATTTCCGAACGCACCGCAGCTTTGATGCTGACGAACCCGAACACGTTGGGGCTGTTCGAGGATCAAATCATCGACATCGCTAATGTAGTTCACGATGCTGGGGGCTTGCTTTTCTACGACGGCGCGAACTTGAACGGCATCTTGGGCAAGACACGCCCTGGTGACATGGGCTTCGACATCGTTCACTTCAATCTCCACAAGACCTTTTCAACACCTCACGGCGGGGGCGGTCCTGGGGCTGGACCCGTCGGCGTGCAGAAGGAACTCGAGAAGTTTCTCCCCGTGCCGCTGGTAGAGTATGATAAAAAGAGGGGCCGCTATTATCTCGACTACGACCACCCGCACTCGATAGGCAAAATCAAGGGGTTCTATGGAAACTTCGGCGTGCTTGTGAAGGCTTATGCTTACCTCTTGCTTATGGGCGCGGAAGGATTGAATGAAGTGACCGAGGCAGCGGTGCTCAACGCTAACTACATCATGCGCAAATTGCTCGGGGTCGAGGGCTATGAGCTGAAGTTCGATGCGAGCGGCCCTTGTAAGCATGAAGTCGTCTTCAGTGCTGAGCCGCTGAAGCGCGAAACGGGCATCGGGGCACACTTCGTTGCCAAGCGGTTACTCGACTTCGGTATGCATGCCCCAACCTATTATTTCCCACCGATCGTCCCAGAGGCGCTGATGATCGAACCGACCGAGAGCGAGTCTAAAGAAGAGCTTGATCGATTCGTGAATGCTTTGAGGATGATATCCGAGGAGGCGAGGTCAGACCCCGACAAGGTATGCTCAGCTCCCACCGCAACCGCGATAGGCCGGCTGGATGAGGTGAAGGCCTCGCGCCAACCTATTTTGAGCTGGCGCGCTTATCGTAAATCGGCGAAGGAATGAAAAAGCTCGGCCTCATCGTCAACCCGATCGCGGGCATGGGCGGAAGAGTCGGGTTGAAAGGCACGGATGGCGCTGCCACTGTTGCGAAAGCTCTGAAACTCGGCGCTGAACCAGTTTCTCCTGGTAGGGCAATAGAAACTCTGCGGGATTTGAAGCGTGTTGGGGTGAAGTTCAAGCTGATAACTTATCCAGCCGAGATGGGAGCAGCAGAGGCTAGCGAAGCGGGTCTGGAAGCTCGGGTGATTGGAAAAATAACCTCAGACAAAACCACCGCGGAAGACACCAAGCGCGCTGCTAGAAAAATGTTGGAGCAGGGGGTCGACCTCATCCTCATTGCGGGCGGCGATGGCACAATGAGTGATGTGATTGAAGCGATAGGAACTCAAATCCCGATCTTGGGCATCCCGACCGGCGTGAAGATGCATAGCGCCACTTTTGCTAACACACCTCAAACGGCGGGTGAAGTTGCATCACGTTTCTTGAGCGAAGGGTTGCCGCTGCGAGAGGCCGAGGTCATGGACATCGATGAGGAAGCTTACCGTGAGAACCGTCTCGTGGCGAAGCTGAAAGGCTATGCGCGGGTACCGTACGAACCAGTCATGATGCAGGCGACCAAGGAGGGGAGCAGTGGTTACGAGCTAGCCGACCAAAAAGCGATTGCACGCTGGGTAGTCGAGCTGATGGAACGCGAGCATATATATGCACTTGGCCCCGGCACGACCACGCGAGCGGTCGCGGAGGAACTGGGCATCTATGACTCGTCCTTGCTTGGCGTGGACTTAATTGAAAACTACAAATTGCTCGCGCGTGACATCAATGAGCAACAAATCCTTGAAGCAATTGGGAAAAAACCGATGACGATAATCGTGAGCCCTATCGGAAGGCAAGGCTTCATCTTGGGGCGTGGCAACCAGCAGCTCAGTCCTGCCATCATCAAGCGCATTAGCAAGAAAAATGTTTGGGTGCTGGCGACGCCCCAAAAGCTGAAGGCAACCCCTACGCTAAAGGTCGATACCGATGATGCAGAGCTCGACCGCGAGTTCCGGGGCTACATCCGCGTAATCACAGGCTACCGACAGACGTGTATGGCCAAAGTTGTTTGACGGTAAAGTTTTCGCCGGCAGGTTTTACAGAAAGTAGGTTTCTTCTCGTCAACGTCGAGAATGGAGTTTGAGAACGACATGACGCAGTTTGGGTTCGCGCAGTGCCCGAGCCCGAAAGTGTGCCCTAGCTCGTGGATGGCTTCCTTTGTCGCACGCTTAAGGAAAAGCTTGCGGTTGGGCTGTGCCCCGTAAAAGGTCGGGTCGAGACGGCAAATCGAGACGAGCGCCACCCTGCCCGGACATTGTGCTTGGCCGAAGATGAAGTTGAGGTTGTGCGAGCTTGTGTAGAGATCAGCGGTGAGCAACGCTAGCACCCGATTTTCACCAGTTATCCTGTGCAGCACACGATCCAAAATTAGGTCGGCATCATACTGGCTGCGTCGAGCGTTGTATGCTGCGGGTGGCATTTGGAGCGAGGCGCCGATGAGACAACTCTCGACGAGCGGGGCGTAGGTTTTCGTGAGCTCGCGAGCTAGGTCCTCCAGCAGCGGGCGCTCGACTTCACCTATCGTGATAATTTCAATTATCAAACACTTCACCAATCTATCCAAAAATTAGATTTATGGGAAATAAACGCGTGGTGCTTTCTTTTGCGCTGCTGTGGCTCTAGAACTGACATTTGTCCCGGCTCCCCTAGTGATCCTCGTTACAGCAGGATTGGGCAGACTCCTGTCAAAGGGGTTAAGATGGCCTGCAATCCTTCCTCGAAAGGTCCCGTAACAGTCTGCGCTGGATTCCCCAAGAGATAAAATTTTGATGTTCAAGTTTTGCCTCAAAAATGAGTTAATATGCTAAACTTTTAAGTTTGACACTAGCTGGATAATGCGGTGGTAACGTGAAGGAGGAGCTCCCGCTAAGAAAGGAGATGGAAGCCGTTCGTCCAGCACCTCCGAAGGAAACCCTGATGAAATTAAAGGTAAAAGAGGTCATGAACCCCAGACCAAGGACGGTCACCCCAGATACCTCGATAGAAGGTTTGATAGAGCGCCTCCGCCAGCAGATCGAGGACTGCTTTCCAGTTGTTGACAAGGACGGAAAGCTCGTCGGAGTGGTGACGGAGAGCGACCTGCTCCGTGTTCTATATGCCCCCGTGCGTCAGGCTGTGGTGGGCGGCGCACTGACGAAGGATGTGATGAAAAGCATGGCGAGAAATGTGGGCGAGATAATGACCAAGCGCCCGACCACCGTGGCGCCGGAGATGACGATCCAAGAGACCCTGAATATCATGGGGGCTCATAAATTCCGCCACCTGCCAGTAATTGAGGGTGAGAAGCTCGTCGGCTTAATAAGTTTACGTGACATTTTGAACTTGTATCACCTGACCAGGTAGGTGCTTTACCTTGCCGGCTGAAGTTTCGTCCATATTGTTATACTTGGCTACCTTCCTCATCGCCGCAAAAATCGGCGGTCTTCTAGCAGCAAAGCTCAGGCAACCCCCGGTATTCGGGGAGCTGCTGATGGGCATACTAATAGGACCATCGGTGGCAGGTTGGGTCTCGCAGCAGCTAGGTTTTTCACCTCTCATAGACCCGACGACAGCCGCGGGGGACTTCATAAGCATGTTGGCAGATGTTGGGATAATTCTCCTTCTTTTCCTCGCTGGCTTGTCGATAGACGTTGGCGAACTTAAAGCAGCTGGCAAGCCCTCACTTTTAGTCGCGACCACGGGCGTTATAGCCGCATTTACATTGGGCTTCGGGGTTGCCTATTTATGCAGTTGGTCGAGCTTGCAGGCAGCCTTCGTAGGCGCGGTGCTCGTTGCCACGAGCGTGGGCATCTCGGTCAGGACCCTGATGGATATCAACAGGCTTCATACACGCGTCGGGATGACCATATTGGGAGCTGCAGTAATAGACGATGTGATGGGCATACTTATTTTAAGCGTATTAGCGAGCCTCGCATTCGGCGGGATTTCCTTCCTTGGATTAGCCGAAAATCTTGGGCTGATAGCAGTTTTCTTTCTCGTTGTGATATCAATCGGCTTTAAGGTGGCGCCTCGCATGATGGCTTATCTAGACAAACTACCAGTGGAGGAGATGACGCTTTCGGTTGCTCTAGCGCTGGCGTTTTTGGTCAGCGCGCTCGCGGAGAAGATCAGGCTTGCTGCAATCACAGGAGCATTTATAGCGGGCGTTGTGATGAGCAAGGCACCGGTGGCAGGGTCGCTGAAAGACAAGATTTCAACGATTGGGTATGGGTTGCTTATCCCCCTCTTTTTCGTCGAGATGGGAGTGCGGACTGACCTTGGGGCCCTAGCGAATGTAAGCCTTCTCGCCATCGCGTTAGTTGGCGTGGCAATGTTTGACAAGGTAGTCGGATGCGGAGCCGGTGCCCTGTTGAGCGGTTTAGGGCGGTTAGACTCCCTTAGGGTGGGTGTGGGGATGATGCCCCGAGCAGAGGTGGCCCTAGTGGTGGCTGCTATAGGCATTAAAGCGGGCATAGTTAATTCAGCACTATTCTCGATTACCGTAATGATAGTCCTCATAACCTCCTTGGTCACGCCTCTGCTCGTCAAGCTGGCGTTCAGAGGCACATGATTGAGGATGTTAAATGGGGCTCAACCTGTATCACGTTTTGGTCGCATTAGTCCTAGCTTCTCTCGCATGCGGTCAGCCAGCTTTAGCGGGAGAGAGGGTTTCAGCAGACCGGGCGTATGAGCATGTGGAGAACTTGGTGAACATCGCTCCCCGCCTCGCAGGAACCGAAGCCGAAGCAATTGCCGCGAGCTACATCGAGAACGAGTTCCGGAGCTACGGGCTGGAAGCATGGATTGAAAACTTTACCATCGAGAAATCATACGTGGTCGAGGAAAATAGGCTTCGCGTGACCTCGGAAAATTCGACGTCCTACAACGTTGTTGCGCTGCTGCCCGGGGAGAGCGATGAAGTCATGGTCATCGGCGCCCACCATGACTCCGTTCTGACCCCCGGTGCAGTCGATGATGCCTCGGGGGTTTCGGTCGTGCTCGAGATCGCCCGCGTGCTATCGACGGAAAAACCCCAACGCACCATTCTCTTCGTAACCTTTGGAAGTGAAGAACTTGATTTGTTGGGGAGTGAGGCATTCGTGCACGAACACTCTGAGAATAACATCGTTGTTGCAATCGTTTTCGATTCAATTGCTCCTGGACTAGAAAATGGGTTGCGCATTGGTCTCAGGGACTCACAGGAAATTGCCACGACCGAATGGCTCGATGCCTACGCTCAAGAACTGGCGGATGACTTGGGTTTCTTCGTGAAATCAGAGTACTTCTCAGCCGTCGAGGGCTACAGCGATTACGTGAGCTTTACTCGCGCGGGTATCCCTGGAACTTGGATTTACTGGGTCAATCCTCAGCATGGAAATATCCTCTGGCCGATTCACACACCAGCCGACAACCTCGACGCCGTGGATAAGGTAAGGCTGGGGCAGGTAGCCTCGTTTGGAATTGAACTCGTTCAAGAGCTGGCAGGGGTGGACCTCGAGGCACAACGCTGGGCATACGAGTTATCCCCTCTCCTTTCTGCAGCATTCGCCGTGATGAGCGCGGGCGCGATGGTCCTCTCAATTGCAGCGGGTTCATACATGCGGTACAAGCGAGGTTGGAGCTGGTCCCGAGCTGCGCGGGTCTTCTCTTTAGTCGCGGCAGCAATCGTGGCCGCTGCCTATATCTGGCTTCTGGCTTAGGTAGAACTTTAATGTTTCAAGCGAGATAATCTGAAAAGGGGCAGGATGTTCGGGGAAATCTTCGAGGAAGAGCTCGGCCGTGAGTCGGTTTTTCGCGATGCGAGCAAGCTTTTGCCCGACTACGTGCCCCGTGTCCTCGTCCATCGCGACGATGAGTTCCGTCACCTCACGCGGGTTTTCAAGTCAGTCATCGAGAACCGAGCGAGCCAGCGGGTGCTCATAACCGGTAGCGTTGGTGTGGGGAAGACCGCGCTCGCTCGAAGGTTCGGAGAGGAGCTCGAGCCCGCGGCCAAGGGGCGGGGGCTCAGCCTAAGCTACCTCCACGTAAACTGCCGCAAGGACAGGACGCCCTACGCGGTGTTGATGAGGCTTGTGCAGCACTACAACCCCCGTTGGCCCGCCCGTGGATTGGGCCCCGAGAAACTCCTCGATATAGTGGTGGAATATCTAAACAAGCACGACGCCTACCTCACGCTCACCTTGGACGAGCTCGATTACTTTGTCCAGCTTAGCGGTCCCGACTTGCTTTATTCGCTCACCCGCGCGGCCGAGGAGTCGGGGGCGCCAAACCGCATAAGCATCATGGCGATCGCGCGCGACAAGGGCTTCTTGCGAACGCTCGATGCTGCGACCCAAAGTACCTTCATGCACAATGTGTTGACGCTGGATCGTTACACCGCACCCCAGCTTGTGGATATTCTCAACCAACGAATCCGCGAGGCGTTCAAAGCAGGCACGGTCGACGATGACACGGTGTCGCTTATCTCTGACATAGCTGCGCGGTGGGGGGATGCTCGACTCGCGCTTGAGCTTCTATGGCGTGCTGGATTGACTGCGGATGGGGAGGGCGCTGACACCGTAATGCCCGAGCACGCACGTCAAGCTAAGGCTGAGGTTTACCCCGAGCTCAAGAAAGAGGTGATTCGCGACCTTCAACTTCATGAGAAACTATTCCTGCTCGCGATAGCGCGGAAGTTAAAGGTTTCTAAGCGGGCCTACGCACTGACGGGCGAGGTGGAGAAGAGCTATCGCGTCGTCTGCGAGGAATATGAGGAGGAGCCCCGGAAGCACACCCAGCTCTGGGAGTACCTCAATCGTATGGAGGGTCTTGGGGTGGTGGACCTTCAGCCCTCGGGCAGGGGGCGCCGCGGGAAGAGCCAACAGATAAGCGTACCCGACATACCGGTGGCGACGCTCGAGAAAGAACTCGAACGCCTGCTCAGAGGGGTCAGCAAAAGGTAAATGTTTGGGTGCATAAACCTTTTCGGGGTCGTGGGGTAGCCTGGTCTATAGGGTCAAAAACCTGGATAACCTATTGGCTTCGGGTCGCGGAAGCGCGAAAAAAGCCAGTGACCCGAGTTCAAATCTCGGCGACCCCACCACTATTTCCCCCTTCTTAAGACTCGCTTCGGCGGCTTCAGGTGAGTCAACCCCCAGAGTGCGAGCACAAGCAAAGCTGCAATAAATAAGTAGATGACACCTTTCCTGATATCAGCCCCTGAAACCGAGCCCCAGCTCCCGAAGCAGTAGAGCTTACCCTCGCTCGACCCAATGAAGACCTTACCGTAAGCAACGGCTGGCGAAGCCCTCCCGACTTTCCCTATGTAGTGTTTCCAGATCAGGGTTCCGTCAATCGCACGGATCGCGTAGAGGTAGCCGTCCTCCGAGGCGACGAACACCTTGTTATCCGCGACCGCCGGCGAGGACCGCACGCAATCGCCCGTAGGGTACTCCCATAGCACACGATTTTCAACATTATCTCTGGCGTCGAGGGCGTAGACGTAGCCATCGCTCGAGCCGAAATAGACTACATCTCCGACGACAGCAGGCGAGGTCTCGATCTCGTCGCCAGCTTTGAAAATCCAGAGGAACCCACCCGTGGTCGCGTCCAGCCCATAAAGGTAACCATTGTTTGATCCTATGTAGACACGCCCCCTGACGACCGCAGGCGAGGAGTTCTCAAAAATCCCTAGCCTCCCAATTTTGTATTGCCATGCCACTTCCCCATCGCTCGCACGCAGCCCGCACACACCGACACCCCACCCACCTACGAAAACCATATTATCAGCAACCGCTGGCGAGGAGGTGATTCGGTTGTCAAGATTTTTTTCCCATAGAAGCAGCCCAGTTTCCGCGTTGATGGCGTAGACATAGCCGTCGGTCGAGGTCGCGTAAAGGACGTTATCGACGACGGCCGGTGAAGAGTTTATTGCATCGCGCGTCTGGTAGCTCCACAGACTTACACCTGTGGCTGAGTTCAAGCAGTATATGGAATTGTCGCTGGAGCCTATGTACACACGCCCGTCAGCGAAAGTGGGTGATGCCACTTCACCCCCAGCTATAAATCTCCAGACCACTTTGCCGCTGATCACGTTGATCGCGTGAAGGTATCCATCTTCGGACCCGATGAAAACTTTGCCGTCTGCGACCACAGGTGATGAAACAGCTGCTCCAACGTCAAATGCCCACGCGACCTGATCGCTTTCTGGAGCGGAGGAGATTGTGTAGCCTGTGCGCTGGGCATCGTGACCAAAAGTGGGCCACTCCTGAGCTGAGGCACCACCTGCAATCAAGCATAGGAGGATGATGCCGGCAATTATTTTCATCAAGTCCCCAAGTCCCTTGGTTGCGGATTTAAATAGGGATGTCGGGCACAAGTTTTACAAAGGTCGATAGCATGGACTGGGGTCGCCATAAGAAGGCCGCGGGAAATGTGGCCGAACTCATCGGACTTACGCCGCTCATCAAGCTCCGTAAGCTCACCGAGCTCGCCGGCGTGCCGGAGCTCGAGCTCTACGGGAAGGCGGAGTTTATGAATCCCTCGGGGAGCCTAAAAGATCGAATTTTGCTGAAGATAATCAAAGACGCAATGGAAAAAGGAGAACTCCGTCCCGGGATGACGCTGGTTGAAGGCACTACAGGCAATACCGGCATCTCGACGGCGATGCTCGGGGCTCACCTCGGCTTCCATGTATTGATCCTAATCCCCGAGGGAATGAGCGAGGAAAGGATGAAGGCGATCCGCGCGTTCGGGGCGAAGATAATGACCCTTCCCGGGGCCGAGTCGGACGTCGATTTGGCGGTGAAGCGGGCAAAGGAGCTTGTATCTATCGACCCGGGCCACTATTTTTGGGTAAACCAGTTCAACAACGAGGCGAACGTTCAGGCTCACTACGAGACAACAGGACCTGAGATTTGGGAGCAGGCTGAAGGCAAGCTTGACGCGTTCGTCGCTGCGGTAGGTACGGGCGGCACGATTACTGGGGTTGGACGTTACTTGAAAGAGCAAAATCCGAGCATCAAAATCTACGCAGTTGAGCCCGCCGAATGCCCGGTAATCTCCAAACAACGTTGGGGGACGCATCGAATAGAAGGCGTGGGGGATGGTTTTATCCCCTCGATCTTTGACCTCTCCTTGCTCGACGGCGTGATTTTGGTCTCCTCGGAAAGAGCTATCTGGATGGCGAAACGCATCGCTTATGATGAGGGACTTTTCCTAGGGATATCGAGCGGAGCAAATGTTGAAGCGTGTTTGAAATTGCACAAACTCCATCCCGAGCTCAAGCGAGTGGCAACGATGCTCAACGATCACGGGTTCCGCTACTTCTCAACGATTCTCTTCGGGGAGATAAAAAAGGTCAGCATCCCGGAGCGCCCACATAAGATCGAAGTCACGCCCCGACAACGTGGATTGTTGTCCAAAATTGAAGTGATCGAGTAGTTCAAGCTTTGGCTTTGGATATTATTCCCCTCGCCGCAAGCAAACCCGTTGCTGCAGCGGCGACGATGCCCCGCGAGAGCCCCGCCCCATCTCCGGCGACGAATAGATTTGGTACATTTGTCTCCATGCTTTCGCTGACGTGGATTTGCATCGCATACAATTTAACTTCGGGCGCGTAAAGTAGCGTTGAGTCCTCAGCAACGCCTGGGACAACTTTGTCCAAGCATTCGAGCCCCTCGATTATATCAGTAACCACCCTGCCAGGCAGAGCCATCGAGATGTCTCCCGGAGTGACACTCTTTAGGGTCGGCTTCACGTGCCCTCGCTCGACTCGCTCCCATGTCGACCGCCTCCCTCCACGCAGGTCACCAAGGCGTTGAAGTAGCGGACGTCCGCCGCCTATCGTCGTGGCAAGGTAGGCTACCGATTGCCCGTAAGCCGTGGTGTCGGTGACCGGCCGTGTGAGCCCTATGTGGACAAGAAGCGCGAAATTTGTGTTCTGCGACTTCTTCGCGCGAAGGGACTGCCCATTCACCCCAACGTGATCGTCGTAGCGCTCCTCCATGACCCAACCCATCGCATTTGTGCAGAATGTGCGAACGAAATCATCGAAAGTTTTTGTGCGTATGTAAAATTTTGGGTCGCGATTCACCTTGACCACAGGCTCGTAAACGACTGCCGGCACTTCCACGCGCACGCCGACATCAATGGGTCCGTGGGTGAGCTTTACCCCCAAGTTTCGTGCCTGTCCAGCGAACCAATCGGCACCAACCCGTCCGGGCGCCGCGAGGATGTACTTCGCGTGAATCCGCTTCCCCTTGACGGAGATCTCGCCCTTTCCAATCTGCTCGACCTTTGAATTGAGCATGAACTTTACCCCTTGCTTTTCAAGCCTGTTCCTGAGCGAGTTGATGATATCGGGAAGGTACTCGCTGCCTATGTGGCGCTGAAAGATTGGAATAAATCGAACGCCAGCTGCAGCTGCACGCCTCTTGAGTTCCTCTATCCCCTCTGACCCCGTGCCGTGGACCTCCTCAGGGGCACCGTGTTCGACAAAAATGTCATCCACTTCTTTGACGAGTTTTTCGGCTTTCGGGACGCTTTTGGTTAACTTGCTGAGGTCGCCGCCTATATCGTAGCGAAGGTTTAGGATGCCACTCGACATGCCCCCCGCGCCTCCCAAACCGCACATGATGTGGCAGGGCTTGCACCCTATGCACTTTCCAGTCTCGACGGCCGGGCAGGTGCGCTTCTCTATTTCTCGCCCCCAATCGACAACGGTCACAGAGAGCCTTGGATTTTTTGATAGCTCATGTGCTGCGAATAATCCAGCAGGGCCAGCTCCAATAATGAGCACATCAGCCGTGTAATCCCTCGAAGCCTAACGTTGCACGCATATAAAAGCTTTTAGAGCACTGCTTTACTTTCTCAAATCACATACCTTACCCAAAAAAGTGCCATCCAATAAGTAGGCCTCGGCCTCATCTAATTTTACGGCACCGGACTTAAAAATCGGTCCAATCAATTCTTTGGGTATCCCCCTATTCACAGCGGCGCCCCCAACAAGCTCGCTGAACGCTGGTATCACGAGCAGCTCCGGCGGTTCGTCCTCGATTTGATCTCGAAGCTTTCTTGGGAATTTCGACTTGTCGAGCTTTGCGCGTAGCCAAACCGGTTCTATTGTTCGTCCCCCGAGCTCGTCGGTGAACTCGACCGCCGGATGATTGTGCGCTGCTGCGAGTAGTTTTGTGTTGAGCACTTCCGGAGAAGGCCAAGTGTGGCCGTGTACGAGTCCCACGCGCTTTCGCTTGCCAAGCACGACACCCCGCGCCCCGTGAATTTTTACTCCTCGCGGCACCATCCCTTCCAGCCCGCCGTCGTGGTTCCCGCGGACGATCTCGACGCGAACCAGCTTCGCCAGATCCTCGAAGAAGCCGGGGAGCTCACGCCACTCCTGCCAGCTGGCGATAGGAACGTTGTGCTTGACATCGCCTAAAAAGATTAAGCGGTTGGGACTTCGCCTCTTGATGAGCTCTAAGAGCCGTTCCTCAACCTTTGGAATCTGGCTGGGCAGCGAAACTCCCTTGCTTGCGAGCTCCCCTTCGATCCCCAAGTGCAAGTCTGCGACGATGAGTGAGCGCTCCCCAGCTGATTTAACCATGAGTGCCGGGGTGCCGCGAATTGGAGTTGCGACCATCGAACTGATTTTAGCGCCGTGATGAATAACTTTAGCCTACCCTCTCCAAAGTCCCAGCGCGAGACCGATCAAGAACGTCACCGACGAGTACGGCAGGACATCCTTTAGCCCCCCGCCTAAATCAATCAATGTCGGCAGGAATTCCATCGCCTTGTCATAGATATCCCGGAAGGTCAGGCTCACAGCACCTGTAGCGACGAGGACGATCACTAGAGCGGCGAAAACCATCATCAACTTCATAGCACGTCTGACCGCGGCACCGACTAGTAGACCTATTATGAACGGTACGATGACGGGGACGATCCAAGCTGCCCAAGGCGGAATTGACATGATTCACCTCCGAAATTAGTGGGATAGGGTATAAATAAACTTTTGAGATTGAGCCTTCCATCTCCAATTAATAGAGGGCTTTTTAGGGGTGCTTTGAACCAGCTGTAGTTTAGATCAATTATAGACACTATACAGACTTCAGTCCAGAGAGATTGAAAGAAATATACGATGGGGCTGGGTTGAAGGTCCTTTCCTAGCCCCTTTCCTTTCTTTTTTTTAATTATTCTATCCGACAACTTTAAATTAAACAATTCCTTGTTCGCAATCAGAAGGAGCAGTAAAATGAGGCAGGAAAGCAAAGGCTTTCTGGAGTGGTCTCCAAAAGCCAAAGAGGTATCTGGTGCTTTCTTACCAATAGTCCTTTTCGGAATTATTGGTGGTATACTAATAACGGCGGGAATCTTTCTGCCAATGGAGGAATGGCTTAAAATGTCGGGATGGGATTTTATCAGAGAATATCCATCAGGTTCTATTGGTTATCTGCTTCTCTTAATCGGTGGCGTTTTGGTATTGCTAGGGGGAACAACATTAGCCTTCAAGATAAAGAGTGCTGTATATCTAGTTTTGGTGGGGGGGATTCTAGCTATTTTCGGTATGAACATTAATGTTTATAGTTGGTCCGATATGGGGTATGGCTATTACATGTGCTTAGTTGGAAGTATAGTGAGTGTGGTTAGTGGTATAGTGGGTTTGAAGAAGTTGCCCTCACTTACGGTTACTAAAGAAGTCAAAGCCACTGAATGGGGCACTGGACGAGTTAAATCAAAGGAAATAGAAGAGCATACAGGTTCGGGCATTGCTAGTTTGATTCTAGGCATATTTGGGATTATCATAGGCGTCGTTCCCATGCAGTATACACCTGAAACACTACTCGGGGGTGGCATTCTCATGTTGTTATTCGGATTGATGGCAGCAGGACTTGGAGCATCGGTTAGGGAAAAAGATAGTTTTGGAAAAGCTGGCATGATTCTAGGCATCATCGTCATTGTATTAAGTATCCTTGTGATGGCTGGAGCGGCAGTTTTAATGGAAGAAATGTAGGTTTGAAACACAGCATTGGCGAAGCATAGCATTAGCAACGAGATAAATTATCAATAACGGTATTGCTCCTTGGAAATAAGGCTAGATTGAGCTTGTTTTGTCTTATTCACAGCTTCGCTAACCTCAGATTCCCTTCTTTTTATTGGATAGAGAACACAGCATTAGTAAAGCATTGCAAAGAGAGTTGCTCGGTCAAAATAAAATGGTTAAATAACATGTTTTTATAATTGTTATGGGGTATCAAGATAGCAGAGTGGTCTTCAGTAGCGGGGTATGCAAAAGAGAGGCCTACCAGAGCATGGTATTTTGTACCCTTCTTTCTGGGAATACTCGGCGGTATAATTGGATACTTTGCTGTAAAAGAAGACGATAAAAGGATGGCTAACAATCTATTGATTCTTGGAATCCTGATGACAATCATATGGCCAATTGTAATATTCATTACTTTTGTTATTGTACTAGGCGGATTAATTTGGTATTTTTAAATAGGGAAGCATAACCATTGAAAGTGCTCTAAAACCCACTATTTGCACAAAATATCCAGCCCATTTTGTAACACCTTTCATAAACTTTTGAGGCAGGCCTATGCTACTCCAAATTTTCGGCGTTAGGACTTGAACCTGAGCAAGGCCGCCATCCCGCCCAGCGCTAGAAGCTGCTTCCCCGTGTCGTAATCGGTGCTCACCACGATTACTTGGCCCCGCGTCCTTCGTACCCGCTCGAGCACTTCCTCAATACCAGCCTCACGTTGGCGGAGTAGCTCATCGGCCACCAGCAGCTTCTCGATAGCGCCAAGCGATGCGGCTCGCTCAACATCAGCTTTCCCATAGGTTGCAAGCCCCTCCTTCGCGATCTCGGTCATCAACCGTTCCATCATCGATGTCTCGAAAGAAATACGGTCCTCTCGTGAAACCCGTTCGATCATCCCGCGGCGCACGATCTCGTATAGTCCAGCTCTACCCCCTGAGCTTATATCGTCACGTCTGACCTTCGAAATGAGTTCGGGATACTTCTCGCGCAGGAAAGCCGTGAATGTATCCTTGGTGAAGCCGGGCCCCGCTACTATTGCAGCCCGAATGCGCTCGCGCGAGATAATATCATTCATCGCCGCAGCCAACTTGTGGAAAAACTTTCGCTCGTCCGATTCCCGCTCGACCGCGTAGCGCTTCCCAGCCCGTGGACGGGATATCATTCCCAACTCATCTAGCCCGTACTGGCGAACTAACGCGAGTTCTGCCGAAACGTCGTCGAGCGCTACGAGAAGGACACGTGGGCGGCGGCTAGCTCGAACGGCTTCCCCGATGCGATCGAGGTGATCGGGACGCCAAGTTTTTGTGATGGCGATTGTAGAGCCGGGCTCCAAGCTGAACGAATGGTGTTTCCCAACATCGGGCCCTCCGACGATCTTGCCCAGCAGGCGGAGGCGGTTTGTATGCTTGTGAAACTCAATGCCTTCAACACAAACGGAGAGCGTTACGCGCCGCTTCTCGAGTCGCTCTGGCCTTAGTTTGTCTTTGACCTCCCGCTCCCGGCGCCAAGTTTGGGCAGTCGCGATGTCGGTGGGCTCGACTAGGTGGTGGAGGTGCCAGAGGTCGTCGAGTGTTTCGACCCTTAGCTTGATTTTTCCGTGCTTAAGGTCCTTGTAAATAACTCGCATAAGTAAGCCCCCAATGTCGAACGTTCGCCACGTTACCTGCCGCGGAACTCTCGGAAGGCGCGGCTTATGCTATCGTTCCAAAAGTTAGGCAGGCTGTAGCGCACGAGCCCCTCGAACTCATCGGAGTAGACGTAAAAGTGGTTCACCCGATCGCTTAGCTTCTTAAACGTCTTGTCGACTGTGTTGAAGATGTCCTGTAATGCCTTTCGCTCAAATCTCGCCTGAAGCAGCGATGGTTCTTTGAGCAGGAGTACATCTGCCAAGCGAAGCACGTTCAGCTCGATTAGGGCCGAGCTTTGAGTTATCAATAGCATGCTGAGGTTCTTGTGGCGCGCGATGGCCATGAGCTTGGTGAGCATCTTGTTCATCGAGGTCATCGCTTCCCGTGAGAAGAAGAGGATCGCAGCCTCATCGATGAGCAAGACGGAATCGTTTGGGATTTCCTCGATCCCTCTTGCCTTGTGGATCCACCGCGGTAGCTTTGCTGCATCGTAGCCTATACCGAAGCATCGCCTACGGGTGGAGTGGTTGTACCAAGCGAGGAACTGCATCCCCAATGCCGTCTTCCCCGAGCCGCGCTTCCCGACGATCAGCACGATAAGGCCATATTTATGAAGCGCTTTTTCGAATTCGGTGTAAGAGCCCCGGCGCTCCCCCACGACCTCGAAGGGTTCGAACCTCGATGGGGGTTTCGGAGGGCCAACCCCAAAAGCATCGCGAATTCGACCGAGTAGGCCCATTTTTATCCCCTAGACCTTAAGGAGTTCCTTGAGTGGGCTGCCGTTAGTGGGATAAATTTTATAATTGTGTTTTGTGCTCTCAAGGCCGGAAACTTCGTCAGTATGAAGTGCAAGCATGGGCATGACCATCCCATCTCCAAATGATTTTATTCCCCATTCGCTTAAAACATAATTGAGGCGACCCTATGGTGGCCCAGCGGCTTGTGAGGATAAGGGATGTGAAATCGACGGATATGCAGGCGATCCTAGCTATAGAGTACAAGTGCTTCAAGGACCCCTACCCACTGAGCCTGCTAAACCGCCTGCACGCGATGCACCCCGATGGTTTCCTCGTCGCGGAGGCTGAGGGCAAGGTCGTTGGTTATGTTATCGGGGTGCTCAGATGGGGGGCGACGGGCCACATTTTGGCCATCGCCATCGACCCGCCCTACCAGAGGCAGGGCATAGCCTCGGCCCTCATGGAGCACGTCATCGATCGTCTCCGCGCGAGGGGAGCGAAACTCGTGCGGCTGGAGGTGCGAAAGAGCAACGCCGGGGCACAGCAGTTTTACTCCAAACTTGGCTTTCGGCAACAGGGAGAAGTCCCCTATTATTATGAGGACGGCGAGTCAGCAGTGACGATGGACTACAAGCTCGAGGGCTAGCTACCTTCGAAATCTCGATCTTCGGAGATCATCCAAGGTTAGGACGCGGACGTTTGCAGGCGCATCTTCAACGCGTGAGCGCATCCCCACGATGTACTCTACGCCGCATTCGGCTGCCATGCCAGCGAGCTCTTGGGTCACGACTCCATCGAACACCACGGCTTTAACGTTCGAGGCTTGGGGAAGTCGTTCCTTCAGCTCCCTCACTTGGACCTCTTCGATTCGCTCAAATTTTTCGTCAAGCAGTTGTGCCCTCAAAGTGCCTCGCAGCCCGCTGATGACCTCCTCTAGTTTCCGAAGCCCTTGACCTTCTCCTTCAGGCGCAACCTCTAGTGCAGGCTTCTCTCGAAGCTCAATCGGTGCGTGCTCGATTGGCACCTTGCCCCGCAGCATCTTAATCACCTCCTTTCGTGTGAGGTCCTCCACGCTGCGGTTCGGAGGCGGCCTGGCGACGTAGTCAATTTCGGCAACTTGGAGCAGTTCCTTCAGTATCAGGTCCCCGCCCCGGTCGTTGTCGAGGAAAGCCGTCGTCGTCTTGTCCTTGCTCAAGTCTATCACCGCCTTAGGCACGCTTGTTCCCTCGACGGCGATGACATTCCGTATGCCTGCACGAAGCAAGTTCAGCACATCGGCGCGCCCTTCAACGATTATTATCGCATCCGATTCCTGTACCCCGGGCCCGGCGGGTAAGCCCATGTATTCGGCTATTTCCTCCAAGCGCACGGACTCCTTGACACGCTCGGCTATCTCCTGGGTCTCGGGGGCGGCCTCCCCGATGGACTCGAGGATTTCCTTGGCCCGCCCCACGATGAACTTCCGCTTGGCGTCGCGCACATCCTCGATTCGTTCGACCTTGATCTTTGCCTCACAGGGCCCCACGCGGTCAATTGTTTCAAGTGCTGCGGCGATGATCGACGTTTCTACCCGATCTAGACTCGAGGGTATCGTTATCGTGCCCGACGATTTTCCTTGGGTTGAGCTGATGTTCACCTTGATGCGCCCTATCCTTCCTGTCTTGAGTAGCTCGCGCAGGTCCAGCTCATCCCCCAGCAGACCCTCGGTTTGTCCAAAAATAGCCCCCACGGCATCGGGACGCTCCGCCACTCCATTCGTTTCTATTTTGGCGTGGATGAGATACTTGGTCGTACCAATATCCTCTCTCATAACGTTAACCTCCTTTTTGCCGATTCGCTCGGCTACTAATTCTTGCAATTTTTTTCCTTCCAAGGGCACCATGCCCTCGAAAAGCCAGAATAAGCCTGATGGTGATTCTGGCTTGATTTGATGATCAATTTTTAATTTTCGCGCCCTTGCCTAAAAAGGCTGCGATACCAGGGCTCCGCAATAAATCGATTTCTGCACAGTAATTCCCCATAAAACTTCGAGTGGTGAAAATGTTGTGAAGTGGGAAAGGCTTAAATAAGAACACCATTATTTATAAAGTAGGTGAAAAATATATATACTAGGTGAAATAAACCAAGTAGGGGGGTAAAATGCCGATAGCTAAAAGAAGGTCGGTAAGTGTGGATAAGTTCGTGGACGATTTAGTCGACAGTTTCAGATCTGTGGCCTTAATGAATAAGAATGAGATGGGTTACACAACTACATTAAATCTATTTGCGGAGTTTGGTATCAAGTGCAGTAGATTGCTAGGCAAATATAAAGAGCTGGAAGAGATGTTCAGTGAAGTCTTGGGGAAATATTCGGCCTACGACGAACTCAAGGAGCAGGCACTTCTTGACGAGTGGAAAGACTGGCAAGAATACAAGGAATGGAAGAAAAACCGGGCAGAAAAGTCCTGATAAAAAAACGCCGGGGTGTCCGAACTGTCAAGGAAACTGACCCTAGACCAGTTGTCCCTGCAGTTGAATGTATGGCACCGAATGGAAAAATTCTCCAAAAGGAAGCATGAAACGAGGTGAGCAGCTGCCTGTAATCGAGGAAGTTCGCGAATTTGCTGAAGACAGACAAAAATTGTCATCTAAATTTCCAACTCTTGAAGATGACCTGGAAAGATTTAAAAATGTGATCATGTCGCAAATAAAAATTATGGGATTAGAACCAGGGCAAATTCATGGTGCAGTAAGAGTCGATAGACTGGGGGCAAACGTGACTACTCCTATTTTCAAATTTAAGCATTTTAGATGCGCTGCTCTACGTGGCAAAGGGTGTAGAAGTGGAATCCGGGTAATTTACGCTTATGAAAAACAGGGAGATAAGTACACTTTGGTGGAAATCTACTACAAAGAGGGGGACAAGCAAGACTTAAACAGAGCGAGGATTCTGAGACACTTTGGCCAAAGTTGATTCAAACAGGAGATTGGGAATTTCATTCCGGATATTTCCTAACAGAAAACTCGGGAGTTCTGTAAAAAACAAGTTCGTAGTCAATTATTTCTCCATCGGCGGTTGCTCTCCACGGCAAGTCCTTATGAGAAAACCTACTTATTTGGGTTGCATTCATATGTGACAATTTTTGAATTACCGCGTCAATTAGCTCCCTTTCGGTCTTGCTTATTAAATCGGTTGATGGTCTTTTTAAAGAGATAAATTTTTGTTGGGGATACCCCTTATACCTTACTTTTTTAGTCTTAATCTTTCCTTCTTGTTCTAAGCACTTTGCCACCGTGCCAAAGTTGCAGGGCGCTGGCCCACGTTCAATTTTTCTGTATATCTCTCCAGTAAGTGGGGCTTCGTAAAGCTCATAAAAGTCAAAATCGCAGAAGTATAGAATTTTGTATAACACTGTTTTTCCGATATTCCCAAGTGACCCGATCGAACCTATAATGTAATGTAAAACCTGTTTGTACTTTTCTACATTAAGCAGGAACGAAGAGTGGCTAATTGGGGGCTTCCTCATGGTTCCCACATAGTAATATACAAAGTTGACTTTTAAGAAGTTTTGGGAGAGATGGCATCGAAAGTAATAACCAAGCTCAATTTTCGTCCTTTTTCAAGCCCAATAAGTTAGTACCACCTTATAAGTTGTAAGTTACAAATGAGCATTTTTTTCATCAACCTTTCAGAACCTGAAAGATGAGATGAAGTTAAAAAGGAAAGAAAATAGATTAATCGAAAGTTAACACCGATTTTTATCATAAAAAAAACAAGGACTTTAAGACGGGCAATAACTTAGAAAAGGCCCTGTTAAATTCTCTTTTCCTAAAAAAGACCTTAAACATTCCAAATTGCTAATTTGTGGTAGAATCAAAACGCTTAAATTTACTTTGTGACCTATTGATGAGGTTCAAATGACCTCGGGAGGGCGCGAGAGCTTTGCGTCCGGGTGCTCCTCGAAATATCGTCTGACGGGCTCAAGCACCTGAACCAGCGCCACCCCGACCGCCGCCTTTAAATCTGTGGGGTGTAGCTTACCTGCTCCATACAACTTCCGGAGCTCGGCCGCGCTCCCAATCTCAAGCGGGCCCCCATGCCTCGCCTCCCTCGAAACCCTAAGCCCGCCGAGTGCCGGGAAAATGATATGCTCGGCATATTCGATGATTGGATTATCTTTGGTGACCTTTGGTGGACAAAATGCCTTTTTCACTTTTTCCTTGATCGCTGTCGGCTCGTCGTCGACAGCGATGAAGTTGCCCTTAGATGACGACATCTTGGCGGCGCCGTCGAGGCCATGGAGCAAGGGCACGTGCACGCAGACGGGCTTTCGATAACCCAGCGCCGGTAATTTCTCGCGCGCTACCATGTGCACCTTTCGCTGGTCAATACCTCCAACTGCTACATCCACATCGAGGTGGGCCATGTCGACCGCCTGCATGAGCGGGTAGAGCACCTGGGCGACATCCGGATCCTTTAGGTGGCGGGCTATCTCGGCCATGCTGCGGCGGGCGCGGAGCAGCGTGGTGTCGACGGCCATGCGGAGCACGTCGAGCGAGAACTCAGGCTTGAGCTGGAAGTCGGAACCGAGCAAAAACTCCGTGCGTTTGGGGTCGAGCCCGAGGGCGATGACGCAGTGCCGGTTGTACTCGGCCACGCGTCGGATCTCCTCGAGGGTGCCCTTGTCGTTGAGGTAAGCATGGAGGTCCGCGAGCAGGACGATGACCCGCGCCCCAGCGGCCTGGAGGTCCATCAGTTTTTTAACGGTCAACGCGTGGCCGAAGTGAATTTTGCCCGAAGGCTCATAACCGCAGTAAGCGGTGGGTCTTTCCTTCTTCAATAGCTTACGTAGCTCGGCCTCCGTGATGATCTCGGTTGTGCCACGCGCGATGAGGTCAAATCTCTCCTCCATCCTGCCACCACTCGAAGAGATGCGTCAAACGGCTAAAAGCTTTCGTGAGTACCGCCTGCAAAACTCGTAAGGCTTCTCGACTAATGAAATGTGGTAGTTAGTAACGAACCTTCACTAATTTAACTATAGGAGAGGGCTACCCTACATCATACCGCCCTTAATTTCGACTCGAGAACCCTTTCCTCGTTCCAAGCATTCTATTTGTGTCCCTAAATCTCAAATCAGCAAAGATTAAGACTATGTTACAATAGTATCAGAAAAGAGTCAAATAGAAACTAAATAAGTTGCAGTAGAAATCAAGGGGTAGGTGGCATGGAGGAACGAGAGAAAGCGACTCTCGCCAGGGTCTTCAGCTTCGACGTTAGGTTCACGGGCACCAGCAAGACGCTTTTTTACCGCAGGCTCTTCGGGTACTCGAGCTCCACCAAGCGAGAGCTGAAGGATGGATCTAGGAAGACTTACACCCACGTTGCGCAGGGCCTACTTGGAACGATCCCCCACGTCAAGCTCGGGAAGAGCGTAATCGCAGTCCCGAGGGCAGCGGCCGCCCGCCTCGAGGCATTCTTCTTGGACCCCCGGTGGCAGCCCATCGAGCTCCACAGCTTCGACGCCATCCTGCCCGCGGAGGTCAGGGTCCGCGCGATGGAGGAAACGCTCGCTTCCCTTGCGGTCGGGCGGGGGCGGGTGGGGCTCGCTGCTGAAATTGAGGAACTCTCAGCCGCGTTCAGGCGAGGAGAGCTCATCCCCGAAGTCGAAGAACGAGCGCGGCACATCCTGCGCGTGGCAGAGGAACTAACTGCCCTCGACTGGACCGATGAACGGGAGTTCTCGCAAAAGCTCGAGCCTCACTTGGGCCAACTGAGGAGGGCAATTTAGTTCTGCAAAACCCTAGGTGGGAATGCCCAATTTCAGTTAAGATGATGAATTATCGACTTTGATTTTACTGTTACAGTAGTACCAATACTTTCGGTGACCTCTCTCCCCTAAAGTGACTTAAAAAGTCCCCCCAATCGCTCGTTTGAGGGGGAGAGAATGGAATACTACAGGCGCTTGGATGTAAGACAGGCGATCTCGGATTTCGCGCATGCTAATGGTGGCAGTGGCGAGCGAGAATGCGCTTTCTACAACGCCCGTACTAAGGGAATTCAGCGTCACCTCGGCGAGCATCCCATTTTTTTGGACTCGACCGCAGCGTTCGACCGGGCCTTGGCCTCGGGGGCGACGGCGTTCTACTGCTCCTACTGGCGTTACCCCGGCCAGGACTTCTCTCGCCCGCTTGGGCACGACTTGGTTTGGACCGTGCGGGCGAGGCGTGGAGGGCTGAGGTTCGCTAGGACGGTGACGGCTTCGGTGATTGAGGCGCTGGCCGATGGTGGGGTTCCAGAGCCTTGGGTCAAGTACTCCGGTCGACTTGGGTTTGACCTATTGATATTCCTCGAAGCCATCCCCAGCGAAGCTTGGGCGGGGAACGGCGGCACGTTGTCAGGGCTTCAAAGGGGACTGACGAGTTATATCGCGAGCTATTTAACCGAGCATCATTCGAGCATCCACATCATTGGCGCCTCTTCCCCCCTTGAGATAAAGCGAGGGACGGACACCTGCCTCCTTTCCGAGCTTCGGGCGAGGCGAGGCCTATTGTTGGCGCCGATGAGCCTCAACCCGGAGTCGGGCTTGGTTTCGGTTCCCATCGCCCCAGATGAAGTGGCAGAGTTTTCCGTGCTTGATGCCAGCCCGGCGGACGCGCGAGCGTTCGAGTGGCCCCCGCCCTCAAGGGCAGCCGGGTCAGTGGGGCACGCCCGACCGTGGCAGCTCGCTCCAGTCCAGACGAAGCTCGCGATCGCCTAGCCTAAGCAATACATTAAACGGTTTGTATTACTGTAAAGTTGGGGCAAGTTGACGAGCGCAGATTTAGTTGGTAATGTAAATGAGCTGAGGCGAGGCAAGGTAGGCAAACTCGTAGCCCAGAGAATTCGAGAGTTCAAGGATATCGGCCGCAAGGGCAACGAGGAATGGTTTTTGGAGCTTTGCTTCTGCATCCTGACGGCGAACTCGACCGCGAGGCTTGGGATGAAGATCCAGAGCGAGTTGGGCAGCGGGGGATTTTTGACGCTTCCGCTTAAGGAGCTCAGGCACAGGCTAAGGGCTGCGGGGCACCGGTTTCCGAACACCCGGGCGCGCTTTATCTTCGAGGCACGCAGGTTTCGCGACATAAAGGGTATTATCGAGAGGTTCACGGACACACAGCAGGCTCGTGAATGGATGGCCGAGAACGTTATGGGTATAGGCTATAAGGAATCGAGCCATTTCCTGCGCAACGTGGGATTTAATAACGTGGCAATTTTGGACAGGCATGTGCTTAGCACGCTACACGAACATGGATTGATCGATGTGTTACCACGCTCGCTGACACACGGACGATATTTGGAGATAGAGAGAAAACTGGAAGAGCTTGCGCGGAAGCTCGGGCTCACACTCGGTGAGTTGGATCTTTACCTTTGGTACCTGAAGACGGGCGAAGTCTTGAAATAAATCGGCTTGAATTCTTTCTTGAACTTAATGCCGAGCGCAGTCCTCTTCCGAAAGGCAGGGGTGAAAGCCACCTAATTCACTGTTACAATGGTACCTAATACTTTCGGTGACCTCTCCCCTAAAAGCGTTTAAAAAGCGTGGGGGAGTTTTGGGCGGTGTTGGGAACATGCAAAAACTTAAACAAATTTATGAGATTCCAATTATAACTATAACTAAGGGCCCTGTGACGCTCGGCTGGCTGGAGAAGCTGGGGCGGAAGTATGCGAAGCTCGTGCGCTGGTTTCTGACGGTTTGTGAACGAGAGGACTGGGACTTCCGCGGGATGGGCGTCAGGCGGGCCCACCAGACCATCAAGGAAGCGACATACCGCACAGACGAGCGATGGGTCACACCATACAACTGCAAGGGTGCTATTCACATGCCGCACTCGCACTACTACGATACCGCGATTCGCCAAGCGATCCAGAAGTGGAACTCCTTCTTAACATGGAAGGACAAGATGCGTGCTCGGGGAAGGGAGCGGAGCCAGAGATTCCCGCGCATTGGCGAGTGGTATGCCCCGAACTTCGATGCCACGATGTTCAACCTCGACCTCAAGAACGGATATGTAGTGCTCGGGGCATCGTGCTGGCAGCAGAGGCAGAAGATACCAATAGCAATCCCAAATAAATGCCGCTACCGCGAGCTTGATCCTAACAAGATCAAGTCCATTACGCTCGTAAAGCGAGGTGAGCGGTTCGTCTTCATGCTCATCCAAAACGTGGATGGGATTCGCCCCGATTCCGAGACCGATCAACACGCTCTTCTCGTGAAGGGCGTGGACTTCGGGGAGCGCCATCTAGCAAGCGTTGTAAATCACGCGCTGGACGGTCAACTCTCCGAAATAGGGGTACAGAGGGTGAGATTCCACAGGGCGAGCGAAGTCAGGGCAAGAGCATACAGGGAGTTCCACATTCGGCGCAAGTTGCAGAGCTTGGGCAAGAGCGGACAGATACCCAGACGCAGGGACAAATCTGCGAACTTCAGGCGAGACGTGGTGCGGAAGCTCGTCGCAAGGGAAGCGGAGGATGTAAGACGGGCGGTGGCAAATGGCTGGAGGGTCCTCATTGTTGCAGGCGAGGCGCGGACCCCAGTTCCCAAAAACAGGGGCGCGCTTTCCAGGCGGCTGAACGAGTTCCCCCGCGCCATGCTGCGAGAGGAGTTCTACCGCAAACTGAGCATCGCTGGGGCAGAAGTTGCCATCGTCCAGGAGAACGGGACGAGCAGGCGGTGCCATAGGTGTGGTGGGACCGGAGAACGTCCACACACGGGACAGTTCGTGTGCACGAATCCCGCCTGCAACTTACACAAATACGATGCTGACCTAAACGCAGCACAAAACTTCGTCGGAATCGGGTTAAGGCGGCTCGGTATATCCAAACCGCTGGGGGGCGCTACCATGAACAAACATGGTGTAGTGACCGCGCCCGGAAGTCCTGCCAGCAATGGTGTGCAAAGGGCAATCGGAAGCCCCTTCATTTATGGAGGGGAGGTCACATTAAATGACTTCCATCGCAGCTCGCACCAGTCGTCAGCTCCCGCAATCCTTCGCGGCAGGAGGCGAAGGTCAGACCATTTTCATCGCACGCTTTTTTGACCAGTCCCATGAGCTCGCGCCTGAGTTCGCGTGGCAAGTACCAGCTGTTATGATGCCGTTTGCCGCGCTCAAAGTACAGCGGCGCGAGCTTGGCAGTGGCTTCAGGGAAAACCCGCCGAACGCGATGCCAGCTATCGGGGCGAGGTTTAAGCGTAGATGAAGTCACATGTTTGGCGCCGGTAGTAGCAGCAGCTTTAACGATTCGTTCGATCTCGGCGTCGTTTAGGCCGGGGATGATTGGGTCGAGGCGCAGGCTCACAGGAACGCCGGCGTCCGATAGTTTCCTCATCGCCGTTAATCTTTGTATGGGCGGGGGCGCTCGAGGCTCGAGTTTTCGGCTTAGATTTCTATTGAGGGTGGTTATGGTGAAGCTGACCACCGAGGGCAGCCGCGAGAGTAAGTCGACATCGCGGGAAACGAGAGCAGATTTCGTTATCACCTGCACCCGGCAGCCCTCACTGAGGAAGGATTCCAGGCAGGCGCGGGTCAGCTTGAGCTTCGCCTCGATCGGTGGGTATGGGTCAGAGCTGTTGGACATGCTGATGACCCGGCGCTTGTCGATTCTCTGGAGATCGCGTTTGACTCGTGCAATCAGATTTTTCTTTACGCGATACTCGAAAGCTCGCGGGATAAAGGAAGTGATGTAGCAGTAGACGCATCGGTATGCGCAGCCGGTGTATGGATTGAATCCCAACTTTTTGGGGCAGGTGCAAAGGGGATCGCCCCAGGGGTCAAACTCACGGATTACATCCACATGCACACCGCATTACTATTTCTTTGGCATGACAACCAAGAAAAATCTATTCTCCAACTAAACTTTCATCAAAAAGGCGCGCCGAGATAAGAGCCGCGGTCAACCCGATGATTGTAGTTGACGTAGCCCGTCCGGACCACTTTTTAGGCAGCCCGCCGAACCACATCGCTCCGATCCTCACAGACCGTGCGGATATCTCTCACGAGTTCTCCACGCCACAACCCTTCGAGCGCTTTTGAATCAACCTCGTCAGCCTGCTGTTCAGGTCCCCTCCGAACTGGCCTAGCTCCATGGGGCACCTACCCAGTGGGATCCACAGAGATTGATTCTAGAGGCTCTTCCGGTTTGCTCTCTCGGCGCGTAAAAAATTAGTTTACATCCATAAATAACTTTCTCAAAATCCAAAATCCTCGAAAGCTTTAAATAAATGATTTTTCTTCATATCAAGCGAAATTCTCGGTGGGGAAAAATGCCGAAGTGTTGTACTCAGTGTTACATGTACGATGAGTGCGAGAACCGAAACGGGTGCTGTCCGGAGTGCGACTACTACTCGAATGGTGAGTGCCTCTATTCAGTAGAACCATACGAGGAGATTGGAGAGGAATAATCACCGGGCGCGATAGCCGAGCATGCACGCCTCAAATTTATAAGAGTTCGGCAAGAGTCAATAATGAGGTAGATAAAAATGGCAATCGATCCATTTGACGAGTTCTTCAAGCGGATGACGAAGCGGTTTTTCAAGGACTTGGAGGAGATAGAAAGGGAGTTTGAGGTACCCAAAAGATTGCCAAGAATGCCGGAGTTCGTTGTTAAAAGACCGGGAAGGGAGGAAAGGAGAAGTGGGTTCAGCATCTCCATATCCAGTGATGGTGTAAACCCCCCGAAGATAGATGTGAGACGTTTTGGCCCAAGTGGTAGATGGGAGAGAGTACCCCTAGAAATGGAGAAAATCGCCCCCCCAGCCAAAGAAGAACCCGCCGTAAAAATACCGGTGGAGGTTCCGGAAAAGGTGGCTCTGCCAAAAGTCAAGGAAAGAATAATACCCGAGTACAATGTTTCCGTTGACATCAAAGAAGTGACGATAACGTTAAATGCCGAAGGGGTGGAAAGCAAGGGCAACGTTAGAGTAAAATTTTACCCAGAGTCGGTTGAAATCTATGCCGTGTCTCCCAAGCTGAGTAAAGGATACTTCTGTACCGTCGCGATACCTGCTTCCATAGACAGACAAAAGATGAAGATAGAAGTAGAAAAGAAACGAGTAATTGTTAAGATCCCAAGACAGCTTTCTGTCGTGTAAGTATGGGGGGCACCTGCACCCGAGCCCTTGAGGCGAGCGCATGTCAAAAATAGTGAAAGTTTCAGCCCCAGCGACGATAGCAAATCTCGGCCCGGGTTTTGACGTATTCGGCCTCGCACTCGCCGATCCCGTGGATGCCGTTGAGGCAAGGAGGTCAAAAAAGTCGGGCATCGTTGTAGCTGGGATAAGTGGAGTCGGCGCGAAGGGCATCTCCAAAGAGCCCGAAAAGAACACCGCGACGATTGCTGCGGCTGAGGCGATGAAATTAATGAACCGTAGCGAGGGCGTCGAGCTCAAGATCGAGAAGGGCATCAAACCGGGTGGCGGCATCGGGAGCAGCGGGGCGAGTGCAGCTGCAGGGGCTGCCGCGGTGAACGAGCTTTTCCACGCCGGGCTCTCGAGTGAGGAGTTGATCGAAGCTGCAGCGCGCGCGGAAGAAAAAATCGCAGGGAGCATCCACTACGACAACGTGACGGCAGCGATCGCGGGAGGGTTCACAATCGTAACTTCAACTGACCCGCTTGAATTTTTTAAACTTGACCCACCCCCGATGAAAATTGTCGTGGCGCAGCCGGCGATTGAGCTCCCCACAAAGCGAGGGAGGGAGTTGTTGCCTAAGGATGTGCCGCTCCGAAACGCTGTAGCGAACGTGGGCAGGGCGAGCACCATGGTGGCAGCACTAAAAGCTGGCGATCTCAGGATATTTGGGAAGTGCATGGTTGACAGTATAGCCGAACCGGTCCGCATGCCGCTCGTGCCGGGCTTCCTCGACGTGAAGCGCGCTGCTTTGGAGGCGGGGGCAGCCGGAGCAGCGATGGCAGGTTCTGGGCCGAGCGTGTTTGCAGTCCTTGAGCCGGAGGGAGACGAGAAGCAGGTCGCGAGCGCGATGGCGAAGGCGTTCCAGCGGGCCGGGCTGAAATGCGAAACCATTATCACTTCCCCCGGCAAAGGGGTTCAGGTACTGGAGCGAGGGTGAGGAATTGCTGGTAAGAATTGTGATGGAGCTCGAGGATGTCCCCGGTCAGCTCCTCAAGGCGCTCGAGCCGATCTCACGCTTTGGAGGAAACATTCAAAGCATCATGCACCAACGCGAGCGAAAGACGCCGCTCGGGCGGGTTCCCGTAATGCTGATATTCGAGGTCGGTGAACGGGCAAGGCTCAACCGAATTCTAGCGGCACTTCGAGCGAGGGGGGTACGCGTCACCCAGCTCGGTGAGCGCGAGGGAGCCGTGAGGGCAACGGCTTTGTTGGTGGGTCACATCATTCACACCGACATTAGGGACACCATCGATCGCCTAAACGCCCTTGAGGGTGTGAGGGTTTCCGACTTGAGTCTCGCGATGGGTGAGCCAGGTCAGGAATCCGCTGCCCGAATGACGATCACGGCTGACGATGGCAGGCGCGTAAACTTGGCCCTTTCCAACCTGCAACGCATCGCCGACAGAAAAAAATTACTCATGATAACTTCACTTGAGGCGGTGTAGATGCGCGTAGTGCTTATCGGCTTTGGAAACTTGGGCAGGGGCCTTAGCCAAGCGCTCATTCAAAAGGCGGGTTTCCTGCGAAAGAGCCACGGTTTGATCCCGCGCGTGGTAGCGGCCGTCGACGAGTTCGGCGCCGCGGTCGATGAGAATGGGCTCAATTTAACGAGGTTGCTCAAGGTCGCCGGAGAAAAGGGAACGGTGGCTGCATATGGGGGAGGAAAGCGGGGCAAGCTCGCACATCAGGTGATCGAGGGGGTCGAGGCCGATGTCGTTTTCGAGCTCACGCCAACCAACATAAATACGGGGGAGCCCGGCTTAACCCACATCAAGCGCGCGATGCAGGCTGGGAAGCACGTCATAACTTCGAACAAGGGCCCCCTAGTGGTCGCCTTCAGGGAGCTCGACTCACTGGCTAGAAAATGCGGCGTTGAGTTCAGGTATTCCGCTTCGGTGGGTGGAGCCGTGCCGGTGGTGGGACTCGCGAAGCAGTTGTTGGCTGGAAACGAGATTCGAGAGATCCGAGGCGTGCTCAACGGTACCACGAACTACATCCTCACGCGCATGACCACGGAGGGCGCCCCATTCGAGGTGGTCCTCCGGGAGGCCCAGGAGCTGGGGGTAGCCGAGAAGGACCCGACGCTCGACATCGAAGGTATCGACACCGCGTGCAAGATCACAATCTTGGCGAACTCCCTGCTGGGAATGAACGCGAGGCTCAAGGATGTTAAGATAGCGGGTATCACGCGGGTTCGGCCCGAGGCGATTCGACTGGCTCGGGAGGCAGGGCAGACAATAAAGCTCATCGGCGTTGCGAAGCGCGGCTCGTTGGAGGTGGGGCCGAAGCTCGTTTCCCTTGGGCACCCCCTTGCCGTAAGTGGCACCCTGAATGCCGTCACTTTCGAGCTCGATTTGGCGCGGGAAATCTCGATCACGGGTTTCGGAGCAGGTCCGAGAGAGACCTCAAGCTCATTGCTCGGTGACTTGATAGACATCCATCGAACGCTCGGGGGCTGAGAAACACTTACCCCAGCGTTCGGGGGATTAATTATCTACTTAATATTTTGTCTACCTCTTTACCGAAATATCGATCCTTTTCGGGTGGTTTGATTCCTAACATCCTCAAGGTTTCTACTTCTAAGCTATAACCAGAATATTTCCCAAATTCTTTTACTATCCCATCTATCACTCGCTCCAATTCTTCTTCGAGCCTAGTTTCGACTTCTTGCTCTAGAGTCAAGGGGTAAGTGTCCTTAATTTTTCTTTCTCTGATTAGTTCTTCGTAACTGTTCATCACGTCAAAACTGAAGACGCCGTAGTAGTAGATGAAAAAATGATTTCCAAGTGTATGTTTTCTGACAATTTTCTTGCTTACTAGGTCGAAATGCTCAATCAAAAACATGAGCTTCATGAGTTTTTTTCTTCCTTCTATTTGCTCGCCTAACTTTTTGACGAGATAAAGAATAACGTTTTTAGTTTTCTCCCTCAACGGCCTCGCCCTAATAATAATATTATTAATATTATTTAAATTAGTTTATATCACCCATTTCGACAAGTTATCAATCAATCCGTCAAAAGAGTACTGAGAACCCTCGTGGTACTTTTTTTCCACATATCTGCACAGGAGTCTCGTTCCCACACCAGCTTTTCCGCTTATGTAGTCTTCTAAAATGTAGAAACCCTTGATGATTTGTTGAATCCTAGACGGTTCCTCCTCTCCTAATTGCGGGAAAAGGAAGAGGAGTTTATTATCCTTCTTCCACACTCCACCCTTCAAAGGTTTCACGATTTCGTCATCGATGTGCTCCTTCAGGTTGGCACAGCTAATCAATCTCTTGATTTCCACGCCTGCTTTTTCCTCTCCCTTGATGGCCACCACTAAATCAGGGAATCCGGACCTCTCTATACGGGTAACGATTTTCTTTTCATTTAATGCGGCTGCCAGCATGAAGCAGCACACATCTCCGGTATAGACGAAGGTCCTTAGAAACTTTGTCTTCCTCACTTCTGATTTTGCGTGTTTTTTATAGAACTTGGGGTTTACCCCCTTTACCAAATTCACTACTTTCCCATCAAGCTCCTTCTGAAACTCTTTCAGTTCAGGATATCTTTCCCACTCCTCCCAGCTGGAGGGATCAAAGAGGGAAAAATAGAACAGCTCGTGCTTCTGGTCGGGTGATAGCTTATTGAAAATACCCGAAACGAACTCCCCATATTTCATAACATCACTTATCTATGTTTCGAGTAGATCAAAAGCTCATCGAGGGTCTTGAATTTTTCGGCTTCAGCAAATTTGATCGTCCTTGTTTTGGCGTGATTCCACTTAGATACCGCTACAAACGGTGTAACGATAATGATAGTGAAAAGAGGAATGACCAGCATAAAAGTCGATTCAGGGCTTTAGAGGCAGTTCAAGAAGCCACCACCGGTACAGGAAGATGGGCAATGGTTATGAAAATTTTCCGTGCCGGGCGCATCCTCTTAAACACTAGGATGTTGTGTAAGTTCACCGAAGGTATTTACCAAACCCCCCGAACTAAAATCGGGAATCCCGTGAGGCTCGAGTGCATCGAGTGCGGCAGCAGGTTCAAGATCCACGAGAGATTTTACACCTGCCCAAAATGCGGAGGTCTGCTTGAGGTTGAGTTCGAGCCAAGGGAGCTGAAGCAGAAGCTCGATCGCAAGCGCTTGAAGGCCGAGCCGCTAAGCGTCTGGAAGTACCGCTCATTTATGCCGATTTTGGACGAATCGAAAATCGTTAGCTTGGGCGAAGGAGGGACGCCCCTCTACCGCTGCGACCGCCTCGCCCGCGAGGTCGGGGTCCGGGAGCTCTACGTGAAATTTGAGGGGGCTAACCCAACGGGCTCTTTCAAGGACCGGGGAATGACGGTTGGGGTCACGAAGGCGCTCGAGCTTGGAGCCCGAACCGTTGCGTGTGCCTCGACGGGCAACACCTCAGCTTCGCTTTCAGCATATGCAGCTAAGGCTGGGTTGAAATGTGTAGTCCTACTTCCTCGCGGTAAGGTAGCGCTAGGAAAGCTCGCCCAGACGCTGGTTTATGGTGCTCGCACGATAGCGATCAAGGGAAATTTCGACCAAGCACTTGCGATGGTGCGCAAGATATGCGAGGAGCGAAAGGACATCTACCTCCTAAACTCCCTAAACCCGTTCAGGCTCCAGGGTCAAAAATCGATAGGGTTTGAAATCGCCGATCAGCTCGGGTGGAAGGTGCCAGACCGCGTGGTGGTCCCCATGGGGAACTGCGCCAACATATGGGCAATCTACAAGGGATTCTTCGAGTTCGATTTGGTCGGGCTGACGAGAGGAATACCCGCGATGATGGGAATTCAGGCCGAAGGAGCGAAGCCAATTGTCGACGCTATCAAGGGGGGTCTTGACAAATTCGAGCCGGTCAAAAAGCCCGAGACGATAGCCACGGCGATTCGCATAGGTAGCCCCGTCAACGGTCCAAAGGCGATTCGAGCGATTCGGAGTTCAGGAGGCACTGCCGAAGCAGTTAGCGACAAGGAAATCATCAAGGCCCAAAAGTTGATGGCACGCCTAGAGGGAATAGGGGTGGAGCCCGCCAGCGCATCCACGATTGCAGGGCTCAAAAAGCTCGTGCGTCAAGGAGCCATAAAACGGGATGAGTGCGTGGTCTGCGTGGCGACCGGGCACATTCTCAAAGATCCCGAAGAAGCAATTAGGGTTTCAGAGCGCCCACGCGAAGCTCCGGCGAAAATAGGAAATTTTAAGATTTAGGAAATCGTTTGAATTGATGATGTAATGCTGCTCGATGAAGAGATAGTGCGCCTAGTTGGTATGAATAAAAAAGCCCTTATGCTACTCGGCGAACCCGATCGAGTGATCCACTTCAAGCTTCGCAGGCACCTTCCACCCGGGTATGAAGTCGTCCATGTTTACGTGGTCTACCACAATGCCGCCCGCGGCCCTCCCTGCAAGGGTGGGATAAGAATGTCAAGCCATGTCACCCTTGAGGAAACCATTCAGCTCGCGGAGATAATGACCTATAAGAGCGCGCTGATGGACCTACCCTTCGGCGGTGGGAAAGCAGCAATCGTCGCCAACAGCGGGCTTTCCCCCCAGGCAAAGGAGGTGCTTATGGGGGGATTTGCCCACGAGATCAGGTATGAGCTTATCTCCGGCAACTATGTTCCTGCCCCTGACCTGGGGACCAGCCCTCGAGAGATGGCCGTGATATTTGGGGAAACCCATGTTAGGGAGTCGGTGACTGGAAAGCCAGTTGGAATCGGTGGCTTGCCGGGAAGGGAAGAGGCTACTGGATATGGCGTTTCAGTCATTGCCGAACGTGCCGCAAGGGAATTCCTGGACATGGAAATCTCAGACACCACTATTGGTGTGCAGGGATTCGGAAATGTGGGCTCTTGGGCGTGCACTTTTCTGGCCGAAAAGGGTGCAAAAATTCTCGCCGTCACAGATAGGGGCGGGGGGACGATGCATCGAGAAGGTATCGATGTGGAGGGACTTAAAAAATACGCAAAGGAGTATGGCAGCGTGGACGGTTACGGTGGTGAGCACCTGAGCAACCGGGAACTTCTTGGGTTAGATGTGGACATCCTAATTCCCGCGGCGATCGGTGGGGTGATAACAGGGGAGAACGCGGGAGATGTAAAGGCCAAGCTCATCATCGAGGGTGCCAATGCCCCCACCACAAGAGAGGCCGATGAAATCCTTGCAAAAAAAGACGTAATCTTAGTGCCTGATATCCTCGCCAATGCTGGTGGGGTAGTCGCCAGCTACGACGAGTGGCGGAAGGGGAAGTCTGGGACCAGGACGAAGCGGGTAGAAACCTACGCTACGATAAAGGAAACGCTCCTCGATGTATTTGAGGAGGTCTTGAACTACTCCCCCAAGGAGAAAATACCACTCAGAAAAGCGGCTTTGGCTTTGGCAGCGACCCGTCTGCTTGACACGATGGAAGGAAGGGGATGGATCTAATTGCGTGACGTACTGAACACCTTAAAAACAATATGTGAGTGAGATATAGCAGAGCTATGGAAGGAGATAAATGCGCCCGAGGGAAGCATACGACCGGACATTCGGGCTGTTGCAAAAGCACCACGAGTGGTTCAAGACAGCTTTGCCGCTGATAGCCAGCGAGAACGTGCCCTCCCCGGCGGTTCGGGAGGCGCTTACTACAGATTTCGGAAATAGATATGCTGAAGGCTGGCCGGGGGAGCGGGTCTATGCCGGGTGCATTTACATCGACCAAGTTGAGCTGCTAGCGATGGAGCTGGCCCGTAAACTCTTCAAGGCGGAGCACGCGAACGTGCAGCCGGTTTCGGGGCTCACCGCAAACCTTGCGGCTTACACTGCCCTCACGGAGCCAGGCGACACCATGATGTGCCTCTCGATCGCTTCGGGTGGCCACATCAGCATGGGAAAGAAGAAGTTCGGGGGCACGGCCGGGTCGGTCCATGGGCTGGAGGTTGAATACCTCCCCCTCGACGAAAAGCGCATGAATATAGATGTGGACGCCGCGACGGAGAAGATTGCCGAAGTCAAGCCCAAACTCCTAACCTTCGGGGGGAGTGTTTTCCTCTTCCCGCACCCCGTCAAGGAGCTGAGCAAGGTAGCGCGCGAACATGGAGCGCGCATCCTGTACGATGCCGCCCATGTCGCGGGGCTAATCGCGGGCGAGCAGTTCCAAGATCCCCTGCGCGAGGGGGCTGAGGTAATGACTTGCAGCACCCATAAAACCCTCCCAGGACCCCAGCATGGCATGATCTTGTGCACGAAGGAGCTGGCGGAGCCCATAAACAAAGCCGTTTTCCCGGGGGTCGTGAGCAATCACCACCTGCACGCGGTCGCCGGTGTGGCCGTGGTGCTCGCGGAGATGTTGGAGTTCGGGAAGGAGTACGCTGCACAGATAGTGAAGAACGCGAAGGCCCTAGGGAAAGCACTTTATGACCGGGGTCTGGCGGTCCTGTGCCCGGATTTGGGCTTCACGGCCTCGCATACAATCGTTGTTGACATCACAAAGTACGGAGATGGGGGGGCTTTGGAGCAGCGCCTCGAAAAGGCCAACATCATATTAAACCGCAACCTTCTACCCTGGGACATCCGAGAAGGGCGACACTACAAAAACCCGGGCGGGATAAGGCTGGGAACCTCCGAGGTGACGCGGCTCGGCATGAAAGAGCGCGAGATGAAGGAGATAGCGGAGTTTATCAAGCGAGTGATTATCGACGGAGAGGAGACCAAGCGCGTCGCAGCTGATGTAGCCAAGTTTAGGCGCGATTATCAGCGGGTTCATTACTGTTTTGAGTCTGCTACTGAAGCATATGAATACGTGAAAATACCCTAGCACACAAAAGACAGTCTCCAATTTAAAATTGGAACTTGGTCAAGAACTCGAAGCTTTAGACCTACGTTTCCCCTGTTTTCGACTGTTTCCACTCGAACTCGGAAAAAAACACGACGTTTTGAAGAAAATCTGCTTTTTTTGAGCTATTTTGAAAATAAACTAAACAAACCCGGGAATTTGGGATTGGGAATACTTTCGGTGACCTCTCCCCAAAAATGACTTTAAAAAATCTCCTTTTAGGTTTTATTGGGGGAACAAAAGTGCATATGCGAATAAAAGCACCAAATTCACCGTTTCGCGCCAGTTCGTCCAGTTTTCCGGAGGTGAAAAATTGTGACATAGATAATTTTAGGATGTGCGCAAAAATTTCTCAGACTTTAAGCTCAAAGTTCAAAATTTTCACCACATTCCCTAAATACGTTTCACGACCTTTTCATTTCACCGCTGTCGGTTGGGGTGAGAAATTTTGGATCCTAAGGCTAAAGAGAGGCTAGAGGAGTTCCTGCACAGGAGGGAGATCCTCAAGGAGCTGCGCAGGATAGCGAGGGAGGGGCAGAAATCGCTCGTCATTGCGTTCGACCGGCTCCTAGAGTTTGACATGGAGCTCGCAAAAAGCTTGCTCGATAATCCAGTAGATTTCCTCGACACGGCGGACGAAATTTTGGGAGGGATAACGAAGCTTCCCGGAATGCGCTTGCGGGTGATGGGGCTCGATAAGTCCGTAGAAATCCGCAAGATTCGCGCTGGGCACGTGGGCAATTTCATCCAGGTCGAGGGGATACTGACGCGGTCGGGCGAGGTGAAGCCTGAGGCGACGGAGGCGGTATTCAAATGCATGCGGTGTGGCGAGGAAAATAAGGTACTTCAGGTTGGTGAGTTTTTCAGGGAGCCTCTCGTGTGTGAAAATCCCAACTGCGGCAGGAAGGGCCCGTTCGACCTCGTGATCGAGAGTTCAGAGTTCCGCGACTGGCAGAGCCTGTGCATACAGGAGCCCCCCGAGAAGCTGCGCGGCGGCCGCATGCCCCGGAGGTTGGATGGCATAGTCAGGGATGATTTTGTCGACAAGGCGGTGCCGGGGAACCATGTGATGTTGACGGGCGTGCTGCGCGTCTTTCAGGAGGGCAGGCGCCAGGAGCGCAAGAAGACGTTTCGGAAGATACTATTTGTCAGCCACATCGAGGTCATGCAGAAGGGTGTCGAGGAGGCCGAGCTGACCCCAGAGGACAAGGCCCAAATTAAGGAGCTTGCGAAGGACCCTTGGATCAGAAACAAGATCATCCAGTCAATTGCTCCGAGCATCTATGGGCATGACGCGATCAAGGAGGCGGTTGCGCTACAGCTATTCGGCTGCGAGGCAATCGATTTGCTAGATGGGACAAGAATTCGAGGCGACACCCATGTTCTCCTCACAGGTGACCCGGGTGTTGCGAAGAGTCAAATCCTGAAATGGGCCGCGAACGTTGCCCCTCGCGGTCTTTACACCTCCGGTATGAAGGCCACGGGTGCCGGCCTCACGGCTGCGGCAGTCCGCGACGAGATAAGTGGTGGGTGGGCCCTCGAGGCTGGGGCCCTTGTGATAGCAGACGGCGGTTTGGCCAGCATCGATGAGTTTGAGAAAATGAGACCAGAGGATTCGAGCTCGATTTTAGAATCGTTAGAGCAGCAGACGATCAGCGTGGCCAAGGCGGGCATCGTCGCAACCCTCAACACTCGCACAGCTGTACTCGCGGCAGCCAACCCAAAATACGGCAGATTTGAGAAGAACATCACAATCGCACAGCAAGTCCCCCTAGACCCCGTGATCCTCTCGAGATTCGACTTGATTTTCATCATGCGCGACGAACCGCGCGCCGACCAAGATCGGACCATGGCCCACCACATTCTAGAAATGCACCGCGCCCCCACGAAGGTGATCAAGCCGCCCCTCGACTTGGATTTCCTGCGTAAAATTATCATCTACGCGCGCCAGAACCTCGACCCGAAATTTGATGACAAGGAGGCCATGAAGACAATTGAAGATTTCTTCGTTGATTGGAGGAGGGTGGCCGAGCGAGGCGAGGCACCGCTCCCGATCACGGTGAGGCAGCTTGAGGCCATCGTGCGGCTGGCGAAGGCGAACGCCCGAATGAGGCTGAGCGATTGCGTGACTGTTGAGGATGCAAATCGAGCGATCAATCTCATCAAGCGTTCCTTGCAGGAGGCTGGAATCGACACCGAGACGGGAAAACTTGATATCGATGTGCTCATGACGGGCAAGCCCAAATCCCAGCGCGATAACATCCGCCGCGTGCTGGAGATAATTGAGCGGCTCGAGGGAGAGTACGGTGGGGCGGCGCCGGTCGAGGAGATAAAGCGCATCGCTGAGTCGGAGGGCATCAGGTCAAAGTTCGTGGAAGACCTGATTGACCAGGAGAAAATGAGGGGGCACCTGTACGAGCCGAAGCCGGGTATGGTCGCACGGGCGGTGAAATAGATGAAGCGCGTTCGAATCCTTAAGGATTTACCAGCGACGAAGTTGGTGGGCAGGCAGCTGGGCCCGCTGGCTGAGGGGGAGGAAACGGAGCTTGAGGCGTGGGAGGCTGCGGTCCTCGAGCGTCACGGGTTCGCGAAGCCCCTCCAGAAACTCACGCTAGTGGAACTCCGGAAGCTCCTCTTGGCGGAGGAGCGTGAATTTGAGCTCACGCCACTTCCAGATGATTTCTATTCATCAATCGCTCAGGAGATAGCATTTGCACGGGCGGCTGGAGAGCATGAGAAAGCTGAGGGGATTCGGACCCAAGTTTCAGCCCTGATGGAGGTCAGGATTCCAAAGCTACTTAGGTTCGCGCTTTCCCCGGAGGGAGCTGGCCCACTACCGCCCCGAGAGCGATTTCTGATCAATCGCTTAGCCACGATGCTCGAAATGTGGGGGAAGCTGTTGGATGAGTCCCTTGAGAAGGCAGGAGAGGAGGTAGGTAAAAATGAGGAGTTCGGAAGGCCTGTTCGACATGCTGTTGGTGACGAGGCCGATATTCAAAAACCGGGAGTATCTGCGACCGAGCTACACGCCCGAGGAACTACCACACCGGGATGAGCAGATTCATCAGCTCGCGCGGATACTTGTGGCCCCCCTCAGAGGGGAGACGCCGTCGAACCTATTCATTTACGGCAAGACGGGAACGGGGAAGACGGCTTGCGTGAAGCACGTGTCGAAGGAGCTCGAACGCGTCGCGGATCGTGCGCCGCGCAAGGTGGAAGTGGTTTACCTGAACTGCGAGGTCGTCAACACCCAGTACCGAATTCTCGCGACGCTGGCAAACACTTTCCTGGAGAAACTCAGGCAACGCTTTAGCCGGGGCTACGTAAATTCACTGGGATTTCCTGAGAGCGTCCCGATGACGGGCTGGCCGACCGACGAAGTTTACAGATGTTTTTTCAGAGCCCTCGACCACGACTCGCAACTCGCGGTGATCGTGCTTGATGAAATCGACAGGTTGGTACTGAAGAGTGGTGACGAGGTTCTCTACAATCTCACCCGCATGAATTCTGACCTAGGAAGGGCAAAGGTGAGCATCGTGGGGATCTCAAACGACCTGAACTTCATGGGGTACCTAGACCCTCGCGTCCGGAGCAGCCTCAGCGAGGAGGAGATCGTTTTTCCACCCTATAACGCACTTCAGCTCAAAGACATTTTGGAGAAGCGAGCGGCGATGAGTTTCGTTGGAGACGTGCTAGGTGAGGGGGTAGTTTCACTTTGTGCTGCCCATGCAGCCCGCGAGCACGGCGACGCCCGACGGGCCCTCGACCTGCTCCGTATCGCAGGCGAACTTGCCGAACGCGACGGTGGGGAGGTGATAACCGTGGCTCATGTTCGACGGGCCTTCGAGAAAATGGAGCAAGACAAGATGGTGGAAGTGGTCCGAACGTTACCCTCGCAGTCAAAGCTTGTGCTTCTCAGCGTTGTGCTCTTGACGGAGAGGAACTCGCACAAGATAGTGACGGGCGACGTGTACAACATATATCACAAGCTTTGCCGGCAGGGCGGATTGGACGTGTTAACGCAGCGCCGCGTCAGCGATTTAATATCTGAGCTAGACATGCTCGGGATCATCAATGCCCAGATCATCAGTAAGGGTCGCTACGGGCGGACCAAGGAAATAACGTTGAACATCTCGCCTATCCAAGCGAGGGCGGCAGTTCAGGAAGAGCATCCCATCGGCAGCTTTGAAGAGCTCTCCCTTCCGCGTCAGCTGACGTTTGCGTAGGAGATTTACATGGACGACGCCTCTTTGATCCGCAAATTCATGGATGAGGACATGCAACTGACGCCGGACGCGCTTGACGCGTTACGCAGGCAGGAGGACACGGAGTCCGTGGCTGAGCGGGTGCTAGTTGGCATTAGAGAAATGGGAGGCAGGCCCTTTCTTGTAACAGCTGATCTCATTACAAAAATTCTGGAAGGGGAGGGCGCTAAAACAGGGGCCGTGCCCACGGTTTCCCAACCCAGACCGAGCCTGCCTGAAGCGGGGGAAACACCTAGAGCGACAGAAATTACAGAAAAATTACCCGAGCTTACCCGCACCAAGTTCAAACCGAGGGCTGGTGAGTTTGAACCCAGCGTCAAGGTGCTCAAGGATGTCACCGGGCGTAGCTACACGGAGGGGGAGCTGAAGGACTTTGTGAACGTGTTTAAAGATCGTTATGAACGCTTGAGCCAGATCTTCCGGAAGCGCGTCGACTTCCACGATGCGATTCCGATCAGCAATCTAAGGAGATTCGAGGATAGGGCTTTGGTCAAAGTAATCGGGATGGTCTCGGATAAGCGGGAGACCTCTGGAGGGCACGTAGTTTTAGAAATAGAGGATTTGAGCGGCTGGGCAACGGCGTGGGTCTTCAGTGGCCGAAGGGAACTCATGCGAAAGGCGGCAGAGGTGGTCGTGGATGAAGTAATCGGGATTGTGGGGGATATGCGGAGCGGAGACCGCGCCCCCAGGTTATTAGTTAGAGATATCGTCTGGCCTGACTTGCCCACCACACACGAGTTCTCCCGCGCTGAGGAACCTGCCTGCGCGGCGCTGATATCTGACCTGCACATCGGGAGCGAGATGTTCCTCGAGGATGCGTTCATGAAGTTTGTGAATTGGTTGCGAGGCGAGGTGGGCAACGCAAAACAGCGGGAGCTGGCGAGCAGGGTCAAGTACCTCGTGATAGCAGGTGACATAGTCGATGGGGTTGGGATTTACCCCCAGCAGGAGGAGGAGTTGCTCATCCATGATATTGTCAAGCAGTATGATGCCGCGGCCAAGCTCTTGGCCCAGGTGCCCGAGCACATCACCATCATTATAGCACCCGGGAACCACGATGCCGTGCGCCCCTCCGAGCCCCAGCCGGCCATTCAAAAGGATATCGCGGGGGGCCTCTACGACCTGAACTCGGTCATGGTCGGGAATCCGGTGTGGGTAACCCTTCACAATGTTAATTTTTTGGTTTATCACGGGAGGAGCTTCGACGACTTAATAGCAACTATGCCCGGGCTGAACCGTCAGAAATCCACGCCCCCGATGGTCAAACTCCTGCAGAAGCGACACCTCGCCCCTGTTTATGGTGGGCGCACGGCGATATCGCCAGAGCAACAGGATTACCTCGTGATAGAAGAGGTGCCCGACGTGTTTCACTGCGGCCACGTACACGTCTACGGGTACGAGCGGTATCGCGAGGTGGAAGTGGTTAACTCGGGAACCTTCCAAGAGAAGACCATTTTCATGCGGCGGCTTGGCGTGAATCCCACCCCAGGAATCGTGCCCGTCATCGATTTACAAACCCGCAAAGCGAGGGTGATCCATTTTGCATGAATTCGTCCAAGTTACGGATCTGCTCCTGGATTGGTGGAAAACATTAAAAGAGCGAAGCGGGGGCCGGGTGCTACCCAAAAGGAAGGTAGAAATTCCTCCTCGGTCTGAGAAATTTTTTGCCTCCTGCCCAGCCCCCGCGCTCAAAGTAATCAGATATGAAAAATTCGGACGAGAGTGAGCAGATGATCGTTGCCAGTCAGGAAATACAAGCTTACTTCAATGAACTTGAGCAGCAAATCGACGAGATATACAAAATAGCCGAGAAAGCCCGAGCGTTGGCCAATGATCCAGAGCTGGAACCGGAAATCCCCCGAGCCGAAGACCTCGCCGCGAGGGTTGAGAAACTCGTTGGCCCGCCCGGCGTGGCAGAGGTGATACGTGAGCTCGAGAAGACTATGCCGCGTGAGGAGCTGTCTCTAAAAATAGCCGAGATGATCGTCGACGGCCGCTTTGGAGGATTTCGAGAGCAACAGGCGGCGGAGCAGGCAGTCCGCACGGCACTTGCGATAATAACAGAAGGTATTGTGATAGCGCCGCTCGAGGGTATAACCCATGTTGAGATAAGGAAAAATTTTGATGGCTCACCTTATCTCGCGCTTTACTTCGCCAGCCCAATTAGGTCGGCGGGGGGTACCGCAACTGCGCTTGCGGTCCTAACTGGGGACTTCGTGCGGCGAAAGTTGTACCTAGGTCCATACAAGCCGACCGATAACGAGATCGAACGATTTGTGGAGGAGGCGGACCTCTACGCCACCGATATCGCCCACCTCCAATACACCCCACCATCTCCAGACGACATCCGAAACGCTGTGCGCAATATCCCCGTGGAGATCACAGGCGAACCGACCGAACAGGACATTTCAGTAACCGCTTATCGTGACCTTAAGCGGATAGGGCACAACCTCGTCCGGGGAGGGGCGATCCTGGCATTGGTGGAGGGAGTCCTTCAGAAGGCGCCGAAGATAATGAAGCACGTAAGCAAGCTGAACATCGACGGCTGGAGCTGGCTTTCCGAGTCGATTTCCAAAGCACAGTCAAAGGAGGAGGCTGCGCCGGCTTACCCAAAAGGTAGCAAGTATCTGAGTGAGGTGATCGCAGGCAGGCCCGTTTTTTCTCACCCAAGCCGAGAAGGAGGGTTCAGGCTTCGCTACGGGCGCGCAAGGAATACTGGCATAGCTGCAGTTGGCATCCACCCCGCGACGATGACGATGTGCGACGATTTCATAGCGGTGGGGACTCAGCTCAAGACGGAGCGCCCAGGTAAAAGCGGTGCTGTAACACCCGTGGACTCGATCGAAGGACCGATCGTCAAGCTCGACAACGGCTCGGTGGTTCAGGTGAATTCAGTAGAGCAAGCACTTGAGCTCAGGGACCGGGTCAGTGAAATCTTGTCGCTTGGGGACATCCTCATAGGTTTTGGTGAGTTTCTCGAGAACAACCACCCGCTCATGCCGGCCGGTTATTGCGAGGAGTGGTGGGCACAGGAGGTAGAAGTGGCGCTAGCGGGGAAAAAATTTGACGCAGACTTATCCTCCTACCTTTCACCCCCTTACTTGAAGCCCGCCCCACCCTTGGCGGTAGAATTATCTGAGAAACTCGGGGCCCCGCTTCACCCCGTCTACACATACTATTTTCACGATATTGGCATCGAGGAGCTCCGAGAACTGGGCAGTTGGCTGGTGGGAGGGGAGCCGGAGTTTGAGGATGGCAGACTTAAGGGACTTCGCTTAATTCTGAATGAAACACCTAAGCGAGTGCTCGAGGTTCTCGGGGTGCCGCATAGGGTTGGGGATGGGCACGTCTTAATTGAGGGTCATGTTCTCCCCCTCTGCAAGTGCTTGGGCCTGCTGGATGGGCAGCGTTTGGCGAGCGAGCACCTCGAGGAAACGTTGCGCGAAAATCCATCAAAGGATGCAATGGAGATCGTTCAAGTCTTGGCTGGTTTTCCGGTGAAGCGCAAAGCTCCAACCCGCATAGGATGTAGGATGGGCAGACCGGAGAAGGCAAACCCACGGTTGATGAAACCTCCGGTGCACGTGCTTTTCCCCGTCAGCTTGCGCGGCGGGGCGACCCGCAGTGTGGTGAAAGCAGCCGGGGGTGGAGAAATCTATGTAGAGGTGGCAAGGCTGGAGTGCCCGAAGTGCGGGACCGTTGGCTTCACTCGAAAATGCCCGAAGTGCGGCACGATTGCAGATTACGTACGGGCTTGTCCCCGTTGCAAGCGTCCGACAAAAGAGGAGCGTTGCCTGGTGTGTAACGTTCGCACGGAGTATTTCGACCAGCGGAGGGTCGAGCTGAAGCCCCTATTCGATGAGGCTCTACAGCGATTGCAGGAGGAAGCGCCGCTGGAGGTCAAAGGGGTCAGGGGTATGACGAGTGCTAATAAAATTCCCGAGCCTCTCGAGAAAGGAATCCTGCGGGCGAAGCACGGCATCTACGTATTCAAGGACGGGACAGTGCGATTCGACGCCACAGATGCCCCGCTCACCCACTTCAGGCCGCGGGAAGTGGGTACATCCGTGGAACGGCTACGCGAATTGGGCTACGAGCGGGATTGCGAGGGGAAGCCCCTAGAGCGGGATGACCAGCTTGTTGAGCTCAAGGTGCAGGACATCATTCTCTCGAACGCGTGCGCCGAGTACTTGCTCCGCGCGTCGAAGTTCGTCGACGAGCTACTTCAGAAGTTCTATGGGTTGAAGCCGTACTATAACGCGAGCTGGCCCGCTGACTTGACAGGGCACTTGGTCATCGGTTTGGCGCCGCACACATCGGTGGGCATTGTTGGTCGCGTCATCGGTTTCACAGATGCGAATGTCGGCTACGCGCACCCCTTCTTCCACGCGGCGAAGAGACGGGATGCAGACGGGGATGAAGATGCGGTCATTCTTTTGCTCGATGCGCTACTCAACTTCAGCAGGTGCTTCCTGCCCTCGAGGCGCGGCGGGATGATGGATGCCCCGCTCATCCTGAACACCCGCATCGACCCCTCCGAGATCGACAAGGAGGCTCATAATATGGATGTGATGGAGAGATACCCACTTGAGTTCTATGAGGCCACGCTTCGCTATGCAAGCCCGAGCGAGTTGGCGCAGCTCATGGAAACCGTTGAGCGAAGGCTGGGGACCGAGACCCAGTACGCGGGACTGAAGTTTTCGTTCGACACGGGAAACATCGCAGCCGGTCCCCACGCGAGCCGCTACAAGACGCTTGAAACGATGGAGCAGAAGACTTCGGCGCAGCTTGGGCTAGCCGAAAAGATCAGGGCTGTGGACGAACGGGATGTTGCCGAGCGGCTCATCGAGCACCACTTCATTCCGGACTTGAAAGGGAACATGCGGGCGTTCGCGAGCCAGCAGTTCAGATGCACGGGCTGCAACTCAAAGTATCGGCGCGTCCCGCTGAGAGGTCAATGCACGCGGTGCGGGGGAAAGCTTATCCTCACGGTCACCCGGGGAGGCGTCGAGAAGTACCTGCAGGTTGCAATGCAGATAGCGCACGATTACAAGGCGAGCGATTACACCGAGCAACGCCTCAAGCTGGTGCAGCGCGATATAAAATCAATATTTGAGAGCGATGCGCACCGCCAACTCAGCCTTGCAGACTTTCTGTAGGTGTGGTTTATCTTGTTAGGGTGGCAGGGGAGCATACTGCTGGGTATTGAATACTTTCGGCGACCTCTCCCCGAAAATCGCTTAACGGCTCCAACAAATCTCAATTGAGAACTCCAGAACCTTGCGGTGGAATGGAAATTGCAACCAGAAAAAGCTGAAATATTGGGATTACTCTGCGCGGAGGGTACTTATTATGCTTATGTTACGAAATATCTAGAATTTGATAGACGGCGAAACAGACGCTACAAAAGGAAAAAAGTTGTTGAAGCCATAGAATTTGGAAATAATGATCCAAGGTTGCTTAAACATTTTAGAAGGCTTATGAATATTGCATATTTGTACTCTCCAAGGCCACATGGTATAATCACAGCAAGAAGAATCACGATAAAAAAGAAAGCAGCAGTGCAAGATTTGCTTCGGTATACTAAATTCGGGTGCCAGAAGTGGAAAGTACCGAACGAAATCATGAATGGGACTGCCAAGGAAAAAGTGAGATTCATTAGAGGTTTTTACGAAGGAGATGGTATCAGGCCAAGTCTTGTTAATAACGTGTCGTGGAGAATTAGAATTTCAAGTAAAAATAAAAACGGATTAGATCAAATTCAGAAACTTTTATCAAACTTGAATATACAATCCCACGTTTACCTTAGTTCTTGGCGCAGGAAGGCGTTCGAATTGGCTCTCTTTGGCAAAAATTGTGCTAACTTTATTAGGATTATCAAGCCATTGTTTAAATGCCGGGGTAATGCCGGGGTACTCCTCTCATCAAGGAGCCCGAGGGCAGAGTCAGGCAATGCGGCAGCCTCGAGAGCTGTTGACCCTTTGGGTCGTCAGGGTTCAAATCCCTGCCCCGGCGCCAGATTTTAACAGAAAACTTAACGAGGCAACGTTTAAAATTAATTTAGGTGAGGATTTGCCTGTCCAAAATAATATCATTGAAAAAATTCGAAAAATCGCGAAGCGGAGGACGAGGCGCTATGGGTGCCATGGATGGGATCACGTGGAGAGGGTTCACGATTTATGTGTTTTTATCGGGAGGAAGGAAAGGGGAGACCTCGAAATCCTGAAGATAGCTTCCTTACTCCATGACATCGCCCGCGGCGGAGGGCGAGGCGATCATGCAGTGAGGAGCGCCAAGGAAGCCGAGCGGATCTTGCTTAGATTAGGTCTTCAGCGGGCCAAGGTCTCCGAAATCGTCAACGTCATAAAAACGCACAGGTTCAAGACGAGGGAGAAGCCCCTGACCCTCGAGGCGAAGGTCCTCTCGGATGCGGATAAGCTAGACGCGATAGGGGCGATAGGAGTTTATAGAGCCTCAGCCTTCGGAGGAGAAACCTCGAGGTCGTTTCAGGGGACGATTGACCACTTCGATGAGAAACTCCTCAAACTTAAGGACAGGATGTACACCGCGACGGCAAAAAAGCTGGCAAGGGGCCGACATAAATTCATGTTAAATTATCTGAAACAGATTGAGAAAGAAATTGGATTAAAATCCTAGCGCAGCTGGACAAAATTGTTTATAAATTACTTTCGGTGACCTCTCTCCCCAAAACGGGTTTTAGACATCCGACAAACGATTGCTCGAAATGTATCCCTTTGGGGTGGAATTAAATGAGATTAACGACCTCGATGTGCGAACTTATCGGAGCAATAATTGGAGATGCAAACTTACGCGACAAGAAGCCTTGTTATGTTGAATTTTGTCTTAACCCTAAGGAGGATAGAGAATACACGTTAAATCGACTTATCCCGATAGTCACGCAAGAGTTAGATTACTCACCAAACCTTTTTGAAAGGGAAGGAGGATTGAGGTTTCGGGTGAGCAGCAAAAAGTTTGTCGAGTGGTTAAAAAGTCTAGGGATTCCTTCTGGAAAAGGGAAATGTTACAAAGTCACGATTCCCGAAGCCATTATTGCAAACGGATGGGAAAGCACGAAAGCTTGTATTCGTGGGATAGTTGATACAGATGGGAGCGTTTACTTCGACTTAAGATCTTCATATGTTTCTCCTTATCCGCGAATTGAGTTGCATATGGAAAGTCGAGCGCTTTTATTTCAGCTTAAGGCACTACTCCAACCAAAGTTTAGAGTTTCATTATCAGTAAGGAAAGGATGTTTTTGGTTAAATGGTAAATCGATGTTGCAGAAGTATCTTCAATTAGTAGGATTTTCTAACCCCAGGCACCTGAGGAGGATTTATAGATATTATCCAACTTATTTGATAAATGGGCCGCCGTGGCTCAGCTGGTAGAGTGCTTCGGCACGCCGAAAGCGATCGCCTCGTAAGCGATAGGTCGTGGGTTCGACCCCCACCGGCGGCTTCTAGAAATAAAGGTTTTACACTAGAAGGAGTTATTTGTTGGTTAAGGAACGAGCTCGAAAAGCTGGCTCGCATCCCACTCCCAGCTCATTGCAGATCGACTCAACCTTTGAAAAGACTTCACGCCAGCTCTCCGATTGCCCCCGGATGAGATCAGGCAGCCGTTCCGCCAGCTCGGGGCGCACCTCCTCAAGCACCGGGGCAAGCCTATCGAGCACCCAACGCCTCAGGTTGAGCCTATCGTAGATGAGCCTGCTGCGGGTTCGCTGGGCGACCTCGATTACCTGCCTCAGGCTATCCCCGCCGTCGTTGAGCTCAGGTATGATAGGCCCCAAGAATAGCCACGTTTCTACCCCACGAGACGAGAATTCCTCAAGCACCTGCGCTCTCGCTTCAGGCGGCGATGCTCGAGGTTCAATTTTTCCAGCTAGCTCGCGATCCATCGTAGTTATCGTCACCCCAACGTCAAATTTTTCCGGCACTATCAGGTCGACATCGCGAAGCACCAAGCTCGACTTCGTCTGAATCGACACGGGAAAGTTATGCCTCGACAGCAGCTCGATACATTTTCGCGTCAGCTCGAGTTTTGCCTCCAGTGGTTGATAAGGGTCGCATACCGTGCTGACACCAACAGTGCCCTTCGGTTTCCGTTTCACTTCACGTTCAAGTACCTCGACGATGTTTTGTTTTGCTCGAACGAAATTTCCCCAGTTTAAACCCATCCACTCGTCACGGAGCGTTGATGGGGAATAACAGTAGACGCAGCCGTGCTCGCAGCCCAAGTATGGGTTGAGCGAATATCGCAGTCCAGGTAGCTTGCTGGGGGAGAGTGCGGTTTTACAGGTTATGGACGAATATTCGACGCTCATCTAAAATCCCCCAAGGAGACCCCTCACTTCGGCTGGGAGGAGAAATGGTGGGTTAAATATTACTTTCGGTGATCTCTCTCCCCAAAAATCGCTTGAATGTCTTAGGCTGAATCGAACTTGATGAGTATGCGAGGAAATCTCTCGGACATGTCCCGATCGATTAGCTATTCGCAACTTATTCCCGATTCAGTGTATGGAAAGATTCATTTATGGGAATTTCCTCCAACTCGGACATTTATAAAGCTGAGTGAGGCTTGCCGGCGATGGCTTTTTGATGAACTCCGCGCAAGATACCGGATCAGCTATTTGCTCTCCATTTTGGAGGTGAAGAGCCAAGTTTATGGTATCAATCGAAAGTACAATAGCGGCCACATTTGTTCTTGGAAGAAAGGGTGTAAAAAGGATTGCGGCAAAATAAAGGACACCCGCATTCCGTTGTGGGTTCTTATCGAATTTTCAAAATTATTATCTGGTTCCACCAACAATGACAATACCATCATGCGTCAAATTGAAAAAGATGTTGTGTACTGTGCCGCCGCTGGCAACTCGATATCAATAAAGCCTAAATTGCCTCTATTATTAACACCAGAACTTGTTTCTGTTATTTTTAACTTATGTGGTGATGGTCATGTAGGCACAGGGATCTGTATTTCTCACTATAGGCAGACGAACAAAAGCGCGCTTCAAAACTTTGTGCATAAATTGCATAACTCATTTGGAGATTTTAAGGAAACAATAATTGAAGGTTCTAAAATCATTGTGCCGAGAATCATCACGAATTTCTATCAACATTATTTCGGCATTAACGATTGTCGGTGGAACACCGCCCGTATACCGAGCGCTGTTAAAACACTTAGAAAGGAGTTTCTTGTAGCTGGTTTAGCGGCGTTTATTGTTGACGAGGGGCATGTTGGTGACCATGTCGAGCTTTACTCGTCTAATCACAATTTGTTGGATGATATAAAAGAGATTGCCCAGAAGCTTGGATATGTTACCACAAATATTCATTCTAAGTATCGTTATGGAGTTTTGAATGGTTATAGATTTTTGATTAAGAAACGAAGTATGTTACTTTTTTATCAAGATATTAGGGAGTTGACCAGGCTATTTCCGACCTGTGGACTTTCTCATAAAAGTGCTTGCTTAGAACTTATGGTTAAGATTAAGAAGCGTGGATGGAAGAAGATGTCCGTTGGCGTTACAAAATATAATTTATTGAACTTGCTGCGAAATCCGATGACGGTTCGAGAATTATCACAATGGCTAGTTATTCCTTTCAGTTCAGTTCGAGAACATTTATCGCAGCTTCAGGCGACCAATAAAGTCAGACGTTTTGGGAAGCTTGGTAGGGCCGTGTTGTGGGTGGCTGTATAAAGTCCTGTAACTTCTTTTGGGTTAGTTTATCTTTCAAAATCTTGCTTATGCTTATCCATTTTTTGATTGGGACAGTTAACAGGCTTGATGCGTATTTCAACGCTTCTGAGAAAGACGTAAATTTTGCAGGTTCTCTCGCTAACAATGCTCTGACTGACTGACGTGTAAGCCAAACACCAACCGGTAAGATGTAGCCCGGGTGAATCTCCCGAAGCACGAGCGCCGAGGCCTGCCTCCGTTCCTGTTTGAGCCGTTCTGCCACCGCCAGCCTACATGCGTAGTAACACCCCCCAACATCCGGGTAGGTCGTTCGCCCCCGGTAAGGCTCCCAATCACCCATCATCGCCGGGGCGCTCACTCGCACGTCGGGATTCCAAGTGGTTCCTGGAAACCACGCCTCGATCCACTCGAAGCTCCACTGCTCTGGCATGAGAATCGCAACGAAAAGATTGTCGAGGTTTTTGAAGGAATAGACGCGGTACTCGTCGATCGTGTCGTGCTGCTTTATCCGATCGATGAGTTCGAGGGAGAGGATGGAGTCGACGGCGGTTATACTCCACCGCGTTGGGACCAGTTTTCTCCGCTTTTGGAACCCGAACATGCCCAAGCTGAAAGCCCGTTGAATTCGCGTGACCAAGACATCATCGTTATAGAGCTCGACGATCGCATCGGCCGCCTTCAGGTCGCGGTCGTAGAATGCGCCCTCTATCCTCCGGTCGACGCTCACGTCCGATGTCGTGAACGAGCGCAATGGTGCGGAGGGGCCGAATGGTTGGGTTTCTCCGCTCAGGGTTATCACCTTATTTGGAACTCTCGTGAGCACGACTTCGGCGTCAACGGGTCGCTTTCCCATTGCGAGCTCCTGTAGTACGTCGAGCAGCCTCCCGCCGCTCGGGGCATCGTAAACGCTCGCCCGTGCCTTCCCTCGGATAAGGGCAAAGCGATAATCGATTATCTCTTGGATTCCCTTGCCAAGCCAGAGTTCAGGGGTGTCGAGAATCTCCGTGTCGCCTCGGTAGGGAGGCACCATGGGCCCCACGTAGACTTTTGGATATCCTATGCGCCCGACGAATACTCCCGGAGGCGTTGACCCTTGGATGCGGGGTGAGGTGATCTGCAGGCTTGATTTGGCGAGCGATTGCGCTTTGGCCAAGATCGGGCATCTCAGCTTACCGCAAAGCATCCTTCCACCCTTACACAGTAGGCAAAGAGAGCTAGAGGGAACTCGGGCAACTTTGATATCCCTGAGTGTCGCGAGCTCGCCAACTTGTTCAGGCGCGATGATGTCTCGGAGCCATTTGACATTGGTCGACAGCATGCAATACCCATTATACTTGGCGCACTGACCAATAAATGGTGGAAGTCACTTGGGCCTTTTCGATTTCGAACGGGCGCGTGTCAAGCGGTTTTTAAAGAAACATCGAGCGAAACGAGCGGCGATTCAACTCCCTTCCGGATTGAGGCAATACCTACAAGAAATCATGGAACCTTTCGCTGAGATGAACGTCGAGACAGTTGTGTTGGCGGACAGCTGTTACGGCGCCTGTGATTTGGCCGATGTAAAGGCAAAGCAGCTCGGGTGTGATGTACTTGTTCACTACGGACATGCGGACATGGGGTTGCCCACCTGTTTGCCAACCATATACGTCGAGGCGCGCATGCTGGTTGACCCGCTCAGGGCGGTTAAGCGAGTGCTTCCCAATTTGAATTTCAAACGCGTGGGGCTAATTACCACTGTTCAGTACATCGCTCATTTACAGGAGGTTGCGAAGCTTCTCCGCTCGCGCGGAATCAAAACGTTTATCGGCAGGCCGGGACCGAGGGCGAAGTACTCCGGACAACTTCTGGGCTGTGATTTCGGCTGTGCCCGCTCGATTGCCACCCGCGTCGACGGTTTTCTTTACATCGGTACAGGTGAGTTTCACCCTCTGGGTGCAACGCTCGCGACCGGCAAGCAAGTTTTGGCGATAAATCCGATTTCGGGGGGCTTCAAGGCTTTCGTCCCGAATGTCGACGCTTTCCTTCGGAGGAGGAAGGCGATGATAGCTCGAGCTGCAGCGGCCAAGCGGTTCGGCATCATTGTTAGCACCAAGCCCGGGCAGGCCCGCTTCAAGCTCGCGGCGAGGCTGGTTAGGGATCTCAGGCGGGCCGGTAAGGTCGCGCATGTGCTTGCGGTCGATGAGGTGAGGCCAGAAGAGCTGGGTGATTTTAGGCTCGATGGGTTCATCTGCGTCGCCTGCCCGCGCATGCCCATCGATGATGCGGAGCGATTTGAGCGGCCAGTCCTGACTCCCTTCGAGGCGCGGGTCATGCTGGGGAAAGCGAAATTCGCGCCCTACCAAATGGATGAGGCAGGTAAGGGAGATTTCTAAACACTCGCTGATATAAAGGATAAGTTTTAAACTCGGCCTTAGGCTAATTAAGGTGGGACCAACATGGCGGAAATAAAAACAGGTGATTTTGTCATTCCCGGGGACTTCCTCGCAACTGCTGAGGAGTTCGTCCCGGGTGATGGGGCATTCGAGGAGGATGGTAATATATACTCCTCCTGTACCGGCGTGGTGCTCGTCGATGTTCGAACCAAGCACATCTCGGTCTTTTCCCGCACATTAGGTCCACCGGCGCTGAAGCGGGGTGATGTGGTGGTTGGGCGGGTGGAGGAAGTAAGGGACCAGGGCGCGAACGTTTACATCGGAGTCCTGCGTGGGCGCGAAGATCGGGAGCTTCCCCTTCCAAACATGGGTACAATCCACGTTTCGCAGGTTCATACCCGTTACGTCGAGGATATGCACCGTCAGTTTAAACCCGGTGATATCGTCCGAGCGCGGGTCATGAACGGACGCAGGGAGCCCGTTCAACTCTCGACGGCTGGCGATGACTTGGGGGTGATCGTGGCGGCCTGCTCGCGCTGCCATAAGCTGCTCGAGCGAGAGGATTCCAAACTTCGCTGCCCGGAGTGTGGCAATGTAGAGTTCAGGAAGCTCGCGAGCGATTACCGCCAGGGAGCCCTCTAATGCAAAAACGGAAGCGAACCATAAACGTGCGCGTGAAGGATTCCTCCCAGCTCATCGCGCTGATGGAGGAGCTCGGGAAGCTGGAAGTGGACATGGCAGCGGAGTCGCGTCCTAGGGCGATTAAGATAGATGTATTCGGCTCGAAGGAGGAGGCTCGCGAGCTGGAGCGCAAGATAAGGGAGCTCCTCAAAACCCCGCAACCCTCATAAGTCGATGGGACAAGTTAGGTAAGGTGTAGTCGTGGAGCTTGAGCTCGTTGAAAAAGGTGAGGGAAGCTTGCTGATAAAGGTGAGGGGGGAAGACCATACCCTATGTAACCTCTTGCGCAAGTCCCTATACGACGACAAAAACGTTATTGCAGCATCTTATGTGATCGAGCACCCCCTTACGGAACCCCCCAAGTTTTATGTAAAGACAAAAAAAGGAAAGTCGCCCGAGCGTGCTTTCACGGATGCAGCTGAACGGGTAGCGGAGCAGTTGAGAGAGCTACAGAAGCAGTTGCAGCGGGGGCTCCAGAAATAACCGCGTGGCGCTCCTTATGGGGCACGGGTTGCAAAAAGTCAAATTTTGGAAGATTAAGCCGGAGATACGGATTCTCGGCATAGATGATGGACCATTCGAGTCGCGTGCGGGAGGGGAAGTTCCGCTCGTAGGGGTCGTTTTCAGAGGGGGCCAATGGCTTGACGGGGTTTTGAGCACCACCATCGAACAGGATGGAACCAACGCGACGGAACGCGTGGTCGAGATGGTCAATCGAAGCCGCCACCGAGGGCAGCTTAGGATAGTGATGGCGGACGGCGTAACCTTCGCGGGGTTTAATGTGCTTGACATTAGGGAGGTGTTCAAACAGACCGGTCTGCCGGTGGTTGTCGTCTCTAGGGAGCGCCCGAACATGGCAGATGTTCAGAAGGCGCTCAAGCATCTTCCCCAATGGCGTGATCGGTGGGAAGTAGTTAAGGGCTCGGGCAAAATTTATTCTGTGAGAACCAAACGTCGAGCAGCGCCCATTTACGTGCAGTTTGTTGGCATAAGGCGCGCCGACGCCGAGCAGGTAGTAAAACTAACTTCGACACGCAGCCTGATTCCGGAGCCGTTGAGGGTCGCGCACCTGATTGCCACAGCCATAGTGCGTGGTGAGAGTTACGGGAGGGCTTAGCTTGGCGAGGAAAAAATCACGGAAGAAGCCACGTAATGCTAGAGAATTTGCAGTAGATATGTTTGGGAACAAGATCGTTCAAGAGGTACTGGGATTCATCCTAATTCTTGGAATCCTCTATTTCGTCGTGAGCGGCGTCTTGGTATTAGCCCTGCGGACTGATACATACTGGAGGGCAGTCATATCCGACAGCATGAAGCACGAGGATGAAAGCTGGAGGGAGTATTTCGAGGTGCGTGGTTACGACACCTCCCAATTTCCAATTCAGGGCGGGTTCGAGCGCGGGGACATGCTTGTCACTCAGGGCGTGGATTCCCTCACGGAGATAGCGGTCGGCGATGTCATCGTGGTTGACAGGGGTGAACCGTACCCGCTCGTCCACCGGGTCGCAGATATAATGAACGAGGACGGGGAGGCCCGGTTAATGACGAAGGGAGATCACAATAACTCCCCGGACACGTCCCTTGTCAGACCCGAGCAAATTATAGGCAAGGTAATTTTCGTGATTCCGGAGCTCGGCCATCTATCGCTCTGGTACCAAGGGGAGTGAGCGCTTGAGGCGGCGCCCGATGCTCGCGGTCGATGTCATCATCCAAGCCCCCGGTGGCGTGGTGTTAATCAAGCGAAGGAATGAACCGTTCAAGGGTAGGTGGGCTTTACCAGGTGGCTTCGTGGGCTATGGTGAAAGGATTGAAGATGCAGCGGCGCGGGAGGTAAAGGAGGAGACAGGTTTAGGAGTCAAGCTGGGGAAGCTCGTGGGTGTGTACTCGGATCCAAAGCGCGACCCGCGGGGACACACCGTCAGCGTGTGCTACTTGGCGGGACGGGCGGGCGGCAGGTTAAGAGCAGGCAGCGACGCTCAAGAGGCGAGGATTTTCAAGCACATCCCTTGGCGCAAACTTGCATTCGATCATGCACGAATTTTAAAGGACGCGGGGTTTAGGTGAGTGCATGCAATTTTGCCCGAAGTGCGGGGGCCTAATGCTGCCCAAACAAATTGAGGAGGGCCCAATTTTGGTTTGCAACACATGTGGTTACGCCACAAAAGAGGCAAAATTGGAGGAGTACAAAGTCATCAAGCCGGCCAAACGTGAGGAGATGGTAACGGTTATGGAGGAGGCGAAGCCAGCGCTGCCGACTACTAGAGCTAAATGCCCCAAATGCGGGCACAGGACGGCCTATTGGTGGCTGAGACAGACTCGTGGAGCAGACGAACCAACGACAAGGTTCTATCGTTGTGCAGAGTGCGGTCACACATGGAGGGAATACACCTAAAACACGGAATGATTAAACGTTATGAGAAGACTAATAATGGAGACCAAACATGGAAGAACTTCGTCCACGCGTAAAGCCGGCGAGGAGTAGAAAAATCTCCGAGATAAAAATAGGTGATGAACGCGTGAGGGTAATCGGATTAGTTGTTGATAAGAAGGAGGCCGAGTTCGTGCTTGACGATGGTTCCGGTCGCCTCACCGTGGTCTTCGATGACCCAGCGGTGGTCGAGGGCGTGGGAATAGGCTCGAGGGTTCGCGTGTTCGGGACGCCGCTGAACGTTGCCGGTGCCCACGAGCTACGGGCCGAGATTGTCCAGAAAGTCGATGGGCTGGATTTAGGATTGTACGAGGAGGTCAGGCGCGAGGTCAAGAAATTGGAAAGGGAGCTCGAGGGGTGAAGTGAAAATGGTGAGTACCCGGATGGCGGATTCTAAGACTTGGAAGACATGCGTAGGCGCGATGGTGAACCTCATCGATGAGGCGGCGTTCAAGTTCACCCCAGGGGGCATCAAGATGAAGGCGATGGACCCCTCGCACGTTGCGCTGTTAGATTTCGAGTTGCCGGCTTCGGCGTTCGAGGAGTACAAAATTAAGCAACCAACGACTTTGGGCATAGGCCTCACCGAGATGAACAAAATCCTTGCACGTGCAAAGGCCGAAGATGAGCTGACCCTCGAGCTCGATGAGGAGAAAAATCGTTTGGCCCTCACGTTCAAGGGTGTATCAACGAGGCGCCTCAGCTTGCCGCTCATAGATGTGAGCGAGGCGGAGTTGCCCGAGCCGAAGCTTCAGTTCACCGCGACCGCCGATGTGGTGGCGGGGGTGGTCCAAGACGGATTGAAGGATGCCGAGATCGTGGGTGACAACGTAAAATTCGAATTGAGTGAGGATGGATTTTTCCTTTCCGCCGAGAGCGATAAGGGCACCTCCGAGCTCAAACTGCGCAAGGGCGATCAGGCGCTGCCGAAGCTCAGCGTCAAGCAACCGGCGCACGCGATGTTCAACATAAAATATCTCAGCGATATGGCGAAGGCAGCGGGGTCATCGGACGTCATCACCATCAACTTGGGGACGGATTTGCCGATTCAGCTGGACTTACAGGTCGCCGAGGGCAAGGGCAGACTTCGATTCCTGTTGGCCCCAAGGATCGAGGCGGAGTAATCTCAACTAAAGGAGAGCATGCTAAAGAGAAAAAAGTAGATTTATTTAAGAATTTTTAAATTAATTAACCATCATTCATGATTCAAAAAGGCCGCAGGGTCCCGGCAAACACCTGCCATGCTAGTGCTGTTTTCGCGACGAGGCTTAGTATTATGTACATCCTTTCGCCATAGAGGTAGTCCCTCCACTTACCCACCTGCTTGTACTGCAGGATCATGTTAACGGCAAAGATGTTGAAGAAGAACGCGATGGATATGTATATCCCGTACACGAAGGTAGGAATGGCACCCTCAGCCGCAAGGCTCGCACCCACGAGGTAAATTCCTATCACGATCCACGGTATTATCCCAGCGAAGACACCAAAGTAATAAGCCGTCCAGTTCGTTTTCTCTGTTGTTTGGTTATGCAGCTCCATCATGAGCCCAAAGAATATCATGCAGGCGTTGATAGCGAATAACGGGATTAATGTGCCTATGTCGGTGATGCCTGTAAGCATTGCTATCACAATTATCATTACGGATGAACTGATGGAATACTCGTACCACCTTGCGTAGTTGATATGCTTTTCCAGGTTCCTGGCGTACCAGGGGTATCCCCAGGGCGACGCCAGGGAAAGGTGTGCTATAGCGGAAATAAGCAGGAAAAGCGCCACTAGAGGGCCCAACCTTATGTCAGCTATCGGAGTGGTGATGAGCCCGATTGATTGCGTAGCCGGGTTGAACTTGAGGTATGAGGCAGTTATTTCTATAGAGAAGTCATTGCTAAGTGCCATCAGCAAAGCGAATTGGATGAAGTGAAAGACACCCATCACAGCATTAAACTTTCTAAGGTTACTGAACTTCGTATCTTCATCCATTTCCTATCTTCACCCCTACTAAGACAATAGTGCTTGCTTAAAGAATAAAAAGCTTCTAATAATATCAAAAAACATCTTAATATCTTTCCGATTTGTAAATTTCAAAAATAAATATCCTCTGCGCACTCTGATATTTTATTTGTCGACCTAAAATTGGTGTAAGCGGCGGTGAGTGTGGGCCGATCCTCCGAAGCGTTAGCCAACGCCTGTCCAGGCTAGCTGGTCGCCGCCGCCTTAATAAAATTACAAGGAGGTTATTTTAAAATTAGTTGAGGGCTTCACTTTATCCCAAACTCACAAATTTTTCTTTTATCCCAAAACGAGATCTTCAAGCATGTTTAGCATAACGAAATATAGGATTCAACTCAATTTCTTTGACTTTCAATAGCTGCTTGTATCTTTTGGAGTCTCGTGTTTTCAGTTTTTGTTTGAGCTGTCTGAATTCGTGTGAGATAAAATCATTAGAAACTTTGATTATGGGCACGTTAATTGACTTTTGATAAATTTTTTCTTTTTTAAAATTATAGCCTCGCCTCTTCCCTTCTTCATAGACGCAACGAAGGTAAAAGCCGATAGCGGATACTGGATCTGGATGTGTCTTAAATCTGTCCAGCTGAGGATGATTTTTCCATCCCTTTGTTTTTCCCATAAGTACTTTTTGGGCAAGAATGGACTCTCTCCAAAGAGCTAGGAGCCCTTTAACGTCGAGGTATCTGGGATGAACAGTCCACAATCTAATTTAAATAACCCCCAATAGCAGCTGTCCATCATCTTTTTCATCTATATCTAAAGTTTCCGGGCCTAAAAATTAGTATTTTTTATATTTTTTACATTAATTATATGGGAGCTTGCTATGAGACGACCCGTCTTAGTTTGGGAGTTGGCAGGCATCTTTTTCATAATTATCTTTGGGTCGTTCTTACATTTTGCTTTCGAATTGTCCGGAAATTGGAAACCCCTAGCTTTGATAGCAGCCGCAAACGAGAGCGTATGGGAACACCTTAAATTAGTATTCTGGCCCGGGCTGTTTTACTTCATATTTGAATTTAAGTACCTAGGGAAATCGACAAACAACTTCATCCCTGCAAAGACAATTTCCCTTTATCTAATGCCCATCACTATTGTTGTTTTATTCTATTCATACACCTTGATCCTTGGAGAAGATCTTTTCATAATGGATATATTGATTTTTATTATTGCAGTCATAATCGGACAGCTTGTTAGTTACAAATTGTTGACCTCAAGCAAATTGCCGCAAAGCTTTAATAAACTGGCGCCGTTCTTCTTGATCATCATATTTCTTGCTTTCTCGCTGCTTACTTTCTACGCACCGCATTTGCCGATTTTTAGGGATCCTATCAGCAGTGGATACGGAATTATAGATTAAAAATGACCAAATTTTTTATGCGATAGCTGAACCTTAGATTAAATTTATACAAGGTTTGAATGCGAGAAATTGGGTCATATCTTTAACTCAATTAAAATACCCATTATCGTAAGCTCGAAAAGTAGTAATTAACAACCTGCGCATGCCTAACGGGGACTGACTATATTCTGAAAATGAAGAAGGATATGGCTGGTTTATCGTGCGCCGAGATCGGGAGAACCATAAAAAATAAATTTTAACTTTTGTTTTCACCGAAAGTTTTTAGGTTAGCTATTTCAAATCGATGTGAAAGTGGCATCAGACCCTGGAACAAACAGTTGGTGAGGCTGGGACTTGATCGCTCCCGAGTATGTGGCAACGCTAGATCCATTTGTAGCAGAGGCAAAGAGGCTGGTGGAGACATCACCCCCGCTGGATTCAATGCCTCAGGAGATAGTCGACCGAGCCATCGCACGCGTGAAATGGGCGAGCAGGGAAATGGTGGTCGAGCCCAATGCCGAGGCAATTCGGGCTGACGTGCTCTCCTTTTACCTCATGTGTCAGGGTGTGGCAGCAGTGTCATATCCCTACTCGCGCGAGGCCCGCCTGATAAGTGAGGCGACGAAGGAAACAATCAAATATCGCATGTACGATCTTTTCAAACGCGGTCATGAGGAATCATGTTTGGACGTGGTTAAGCGTTCACTCAAGCTCGTCCAACTGGAAGGGGGCGATGGAGCTAAGCTCGGTGGCATAGAGATCCCGCGGGAGGACTTCTACAAGATACGCGACCGACGCCTAGCGCAGGATGGCATAGAAACCATAGACGATCGCCTACTCCCACAGTATTTACCTAGGTATGCGGTGCGCTGGACGGACCTTGCACCCCTGCTCAGGCATCGACGTGCCGAACTAACGAGGCTCTACCTTGTGAACGGGAGGGCGGTGATCACTCCCCGCGATCTCTGGGACCTTTTTTCAAATTTCATAGCTGTGCGGACTGAGGAATACGTGGCATCGGTATACGAGCGCTTCTCCGACGTCGGGGCACCGTCCAAGCGACTTGCCGAGGTTGGCGAACGCATATCTTCACTTTTGCCTCCAGAACTCGGGCTTCCCGAGAGGTTTGCGCGCGTGCCAATGGGGAAGCTTCGCTTGGAGTTCTTCCCCCCATGCGTGAAGATAGCTATGGGTGGGGTCGGTCCTGGGTTAAGGAACTACGCGATTACCGTTCTGCTGACTTCATTTCTCTCGTACGCCCGTGCATCTCCCTCGGGCAGAGCCGCCACCCGAATCGGTGATTTTATCACTGACATTTCGGTCGTTCGGGATGAGATTGCGGCGCCAATCTTCGAGGCGGCCGAACGATGTAAACCTCCGTTTTTCAAGGATCAACCCCAAGAAAAGGGGAACATCTACTACCATCTTGGGTTCGGCATGACGACTGAACCCCGTCTGGAGGATAGTGGAATCTCGAAGTGGTACCGCGTGCCGAATTGTTCAAAAATACAGATGTCGGCCCCGCCGCTCTGCGACCCGGATGAGCTTTGTCGCAAAATAAAGAACCCACTTACCTATTACTTCAGAAAGTTATCCGAGCAAGCGATGTCAGGTGTGGGTGGGTAAATGGAAATGCGCGAAGCGTCCCCCGATGAGCGAAGGCAATTTTACTCTGAAGAATGGAACAAACGCGAGTTACCTGATTTCATCCTTCACACCCTCTCCCTCCGTGAGTTCGGGTTCGATTTAGATGGAACAGGGCCGAGCCACCGGTACAATCAGTTCATGACCGTCGAGCAGCTGGCGGAGTATTTACAAAACAGGACCCCATACTCAACATTCACCAGTGTCGCACTTTACGAGCAGCCGTCAATGCGGAAGGGATGGATGAAGTCCGAACTTGCATTTGACATCGATGCAAAGGACCTCCCCTTGAAGAGTTGCAACTGTGCATCCGGGAGTGTCTGCGAACTATGCATCGATGAGGCACGTCGAATCGCGATGGAGTTCGCTGAAACAATGAGCAAGGACTTGGGGTTACATAACATCAACTTTGTATATTCAGGCCGCGGCTTCCACATCCGAGTGATCGACGACGCGATAATGACGCTGGAGCAGACCGAACGGGCCCAAATTGTCGAGTACATCACCGGTAGCGTGATCCCAACCGATATCGCGATGGCGCTTGGATATTCTCAGGTCTTTAGGGAGCGCCTCGCGCGGACTTTTGAGGGAATGGATGAACAGCGGCTTTCGAAAGTTCGTGGGTTCCGGAGGTCCGTGATCCAAAAGCTCATGGCAGAAAAGGAGCGGGCTTTGGGGGCGATACGCAGGGGAAAATTGGACGAACTTTCCGAGTTCGAAGGTATTGGCCCAAAAACCTTTCGGCAACTTTTGGAATTTTTGGTTAGGCTGAACTCGGAATTCACTGACGGAAAGGTCACGATTGACACAAAGCGCATCCTGCGTTTGCCATCAAGCTTGCACTCCGGCGTAAGCATGAAATGCATGCTTGTGCGAGATATTGGGCGTTTCAAATTAGAAGACGCAGTCCCGAAATTTGTACATGAGCGTGGACATTGATGGTTGAATTTTCGTATGAGGACGTGAAGCGCACGTGGTTAGCGGAAAAAACTTCACGCAGGCTCGCGGAAATCCCAGAGGAATTTTATCAAAATGTAGCCAAGCACGTGGCGCAACTTAACCTCGAGCTCAAGCATAGCGAACCCCTACGAGGGGAGCTGCTGAGGGAGGAACTCCGAGATGTTTTTCGGATGATCCAGGAAATCCACCTATCCCGCTTGCTTAAAGCGACCGATGAGATAGCTCAGGGGAGGCTGCCGGCCCCCCTGTTGGAACGCGAGCGCCATACATTCAGCGAGATAAGGCAGAGCCTAGAAAAGCTCTACGCTGAGCTCGTCTCTTCAACGATGGTTGGAAAGGCAGGGCTTGTGGTGCCTCGCGAGATAACACGTGCTTTGTTGATCATGCAGGCTGAGGTTCCACCCATAGTCGGCGACGACCTCCGACAATACGGACCGTTTAAGAAGGGCGAGATAGTTAGCCTACCTAGGCGAAGTGCCGAGCTCATGGTGAAGCATGGCCTCGCGAGAAAAATAGATGTAAAGGTTTGACCCGACGATATCCTTTTTGGGGAAGAGGCTGAAGTTTTTTGAGGGATTGTATATGATAGTCCCAAAAAAACTCCGCACCTATTGCCCATCCTGTAGAAAGCACACAGAGCACAGCGTTTCGCAGCTAAAAAAGCGTTCTGCTCGTCCGTTAAGTTGGGGGCAGCGCCAGTTTGGGCGTGTCATGGCTGGTTATGGCAGTCAGCCGAGGTCCGAGCAGAAGAAATTTGCGAAGACAGCGAAAAAAATCGTACTGATGCTCAAGTGCAGCACCTGCGGGAAGTCACACCCCCACCGTGGTTTCAGGGCGAAGGGCGTGAAATTCAAGGAGTAAGTGAGTAAATGGGGGGAAAACAGCGATCAAGATTTTTGAGGGTCAGGTGCAGCGATTGCGGTAACGAACAGTCGGTGTATAGCCATGTTAGCTCCGTCGTTAGATGTAAGGTATGCAGCAAGACGCTCGCGGTGCCCCATGGGGGGAAGGCGGAAATAAAGGCGACGATTCTCGAGGTGATGGAGTGAAGGGGGCGTTCAGCTGGTAAGACGCAAGTTAGAGTGGCCGACAATTGATGAGTTTGTCATGTGCACTGTAAAAAAGGTCTTCGCCCAAGGCGCATTCGTGGAGCTCGATGAATACGGCGGGAAAGAGGGAATGGTCCATATATCGGAAGTCGCTTCGGGCTGGATCAAAAACATTCGTGATTACATTCGAGAAGGGCAGAAGGCGGTTTGCAAGGTTTTGGCAGTAGACCCGAAGCGAAAGCATGTCGATCTTTCGCTCCGCAGGGTCAAGGATAGCGAGCGTCGGAGGAAGGCGCAACAGTTGAAACGGGAGCAGAGGGCAGAAAAGCTCCTCGAGCTGGCGGCGAACAAGCTCAAAAAGAGTCTCGACGAAGCCTACGAGGAAGTAGGCTTTGCGTTGCAAGACAAATTTGGTGATTTATACTCGGCGCTCGAGTCGGTTGTGAAGGACGAGAGCGCACTAGCCGACGTGGTTAAGGATCGGCGCTGGTTGGACGCACTGAGGGAGGTCGCCATTTCCGCGGTCAAGCCGCCGTCCTATAGGGTCGTCGGTCACCTTGAACTGAGTTGCCCCTCCCCCAACGGCATCGAGGTGATAAAATCAGCCATGATAGATGCCCGCGACTCGACGAAGGGGAACGAAATCGACGTGGAGTTCTATTACGTGGGCTCGCCCAGATATCGCATCGAGGTTACTGCGCCCTCCTATAAAACGGCTGAGAATGCGATGCAGAAGGCGGTTGAGGAAACCATCGCAGCCGTTAAGAAGGAGGGGGGCAAAGGGGAATTCCGTAGGTAGGGTGGTGGATGAAACTGAAAAAGTGCAAGTCGTGCGGTACATACACACTTAAGGACGTGTGCCCAAGTTGTGGGGGGCAGGTGATCTCACCTCACCCACCGAAATTCTCCCCGCTTGACCCGTACGGCAAATACCGGCGGATGTTGAAAAAGCAGGCTGGGGAGGTGTGAAAATGGAAAAGACGACGGTCAACATCTTCTCGAAGCCCAAGCTCAAGGTGCCGGTTCTGATTGAAGGCCTGCCTGGTATGGGGTATGTTGGAAAGTTGGCGACAGAGCACCTGCTGGAGGAGCTTCAAGCCAAGAAATTCGCCGAGCTTCGTTCACCCCACTTTCCCCATCACGTCGTAATCAAAGCGGATGGCACGCTGAGGCCGCTGAGGAACGAATTTTACTGGGCGCGCACTGACGGCAAAGATGTCGTAATTTTGGTTGGGGATGTACAACCCGTTTCCCCGGAGGGACACTACGAGGTTGTCGAGAGCATCCTTGATGTTGCCGAGCAGCTTAAAGTGAAGCAGCTCTTCACCCTTGGCGGGTATGCGACGGGTAAGTATTCGAAGGCGAAGCCGAGAGTTGTGGGGGTTGGTGACCGCGCACTCTTGGAGGAGCTCCGTACGCGTGGCGTCGCGGTGGAGAAGGGCGGGGGCCCGATAATCGGAGCCGCCGGCCTGCTGCTGGGGCTTGGAAGACTGCGCGGGATGAGGGGGGCATGTCTGCTTGGTGAAACCCACGGGATGGTAGTCGATCACCGCGCTGCGCAGGCGGTACTGGAGGTGCTCCTTGGTGTGTTGGGCATCAAGGTCGATATGAGCGCCCTCGAACGCCGAGCGAAGGAAACGGAGCGCACGCTCGATCGGATTCGAAAAGAGATGGAGGTTCGCACGCACAGGGAGCGGCGGAGCGAAGAGGAAGAGGCATGGTACATCGGATAATGGTCTTGGTTAAAAGTTAGTTGGATCATTTGAAAAAAGAATGAGTGAAAAATCAATCAAAAAAATTTAATAATGATAGCAATCACGCGGGGCTATCATTTCAATTACGGATTTTCTTGTCGAATTCGATTGGATATTTTGTCGATGGATGAGCCATGATTTAAAAATGAGCAGAATTTTCTTAAGGTTTTAAAACGTTGGGCAGCAACATCGACTAGGTATCCGTTTGCCAGAACTTCAAACCTACACCGCCGACCTACATATACATTCTAGGTACTCAGGCGCGACTTCAACGAGGATGGTTCTTGATACGATTGCGCAACAGGCCAAACTCAAGGGACTAGCATTCGTTGGTACGGGCGATGTTTTTCACCCGAGTTGGTTTGAGAGCATTAGGAGCGAATTGGTAGAGGTCACGGAGGGCACCCTCGAGCACCCCCGCTATCATACTCGCTTCATCTTAACGGTCGAGGTAGAAGACAAACACCGCGTACACCACTTGATTTTTTTGCCAGCTCTCGCCACCATCGAAAACGTGCGTGAGGAGTTCGCGAAGCATTCAAGTGACATAAATGCAGATGGGCGTGCACGGGTTGACTTGGGTGCTCCAGAGATCGTTGACATAGCGTTAGCACACGATTGCTTGATCGGGCCAAGTCATGCGTTCACCCCTTGGACGAGCATGTATAAGGAATTCGACAGCATGCAAGCCTGTTATGGAGACCAAGCCAACAAGGTGAGATTTCTGGAGCTTGGACTTAGCGCGGATACCTCGATGGCCGACCGAATTGCCGAGCTCGCGGACGTTACATTTCTATCGTGCTCAGATGCACATAGTCCATGGCCAGATAAATTGGGGCGCGAGTTCAACCGCTTTGAGCTGGCGGAGCCGAATTTCGCGGAAATCATCAAAGCTATTAAGCGGGAAAACGGTCGGCGTATTTCGTTAAATGTTGGCTTCGACCCGCAGCTCGGCAAGTATCATCTGACCGCTTGTTCGCGCTGTTACGAACAGTTCACGCTCGAGCAGGCGAAGGCGTCGCGGTGGCGTTGCGATAAGTGCGGCGGGTGGATTAAGAAAGGTGTCCGGGATCGTGTAAACGAGCTCGCGAATTACTCCGAGCCAAAACATCCACCCCATCGGCCCAACTACCTCAGAATAGCGCCGCTCGCCGAGGTCATAGCACTGGCCCTCGGCCACAACGACGCCCATGCGCCTGAGGTTCAGTCGCTCTGGGAAAAGCTCGTCAGGCGCTTCGGCAATGAAATTGAGGTGCTCATAGACGTGCCGGCGGAGGAACTCGCGAATGTGGCGGGGACAAAAGTCGCGGCGGTGGTTAGGGCGTTCAGGGAGGGCGCGCTGAGGGTAGTTCCAGGTGGGGGTGGACGATATGGTCATCTCGAAATCCCGCTTGAGCTGGCCAAAGCTCAAAAGCTTGGGGGGCAACGTACGCTGGTGGAATTCGAATGAGTGTGAAGGTTAACGCGGGTACATGCATTCTGTGTGGCGCTTGCTCGGGCGTCTGTCCGGTTGACGCAATCGAGGTTTCGGCCACCGAGGTACGTATCTCAGACGATTGCACGGAATGCGGATTCTGTGTCAAGGTCTGTCCGATGGGGGCGATGGTAGTTGAGAGAAAAGTATGACATCGTGGTGGTTGGGGCGGGACCTGCTGGCTCGATGGCCGCGCGTGCTGCGGCGCAAGGGGGGGCAAAAGTTATGATGTTCGATAAGCGCCGTGAGCTGGGCGTGCCCGTACAGTGTGGTGAAGCCCTGAATGAGGATGTTTTAAAGGAGTTAAACATAGAGCCGGACCACCGTTGGGCGCTGGGCAAAATGAATGCGGTGAAGTTGGTTTCGCCCTCGGGCATCGAGGTGCGCATAGCCGAGCGGAAAGTCGTTGGAAAAGTTGGGTACATCCTCGATCGCAAGATTTTCGATAAGCACCTCGCAACCCTTGCAGCTAAGGAAGGGGCGGACATTATGGTCGGAACACTAGTCGATGGGCTGATTCTAGAGAACGGCAAGCTCAAAGGGGTGAGAGTTAGGGGAGCGAGCGGCAGGCATGAGGTAAGAGCCGACGTCGTAATGGCAGCCGATGGCGTTGGCTCTAGGGTGGCTCGCTGGGCAGGACTAAACACAGCTCTAAAATTGGATGACATCGAGACTGGCGTTCAATTTCAGATGGTGGGAGTAAATTTTGAATCCCCCTCGATGATGGAATTTTATTTTGGGAACAAGATCGTGCCCGGCGGGTATTGCTGGGTTTTCCCAAAGGGCGAGGACATGGCGAACGTTGGGCTGGGCGTCCTCGGGAGCCGAGCTGAGCGACGGCCGATCGATTACCTACGAGATTTCGTCGCACGAATGCCTGGCCTCTCGAAAGGAAAAATGATCGAGATAAACGCGGGGGGCGTGCCGGTCGGTGGGCCCCTCAAGCAAACGGTGAAGGACAACTTGCTTGTGGTTGGAGATGCGGCTCGACAGGTGAACGCCTTGACGGGGGGCGGCATCGACTCAGCCATGCGGGCGGGGGACATCGCTGGAGAAGTCGCGGCAAAAGCGGTGGCGGAGGGAGACACATCGGAGAAACGGTTGAGCGAATATGAGAGGCGGTGGCGCGACCTTATGGGAAAACGGCTCGAGCGCTACTTGAAGGCGAAGAACGTGCTCGTGAGCTTAACGGACGATGATTTGGATCGACTCGCAAAGGCCCTGAAGGAGGTCAAGTTCGATAAGATAAGCCTGACCGACATGCTGAAGGTGCTGATAAAGGCGCACCCAAAGCTCTTGTGGAAGCTGAAGGGGTTGATGTAGTTTCTAGGGGGTCAGTCTTTTCCTGTCGCGCGGGAACAGCACACACTCCCGGATATTGTCAACGCCGGTAAGTGTCATTGTTAGGCGGTCCAGCCCAAGGCCCCAGCCTGCGTGAGGGGGAACTGCTGTCATGTTCTTGAGGTGTGACCCAAAATTCTGGGGATTAAGCCCTTTTTGTTTCAGTTGTTTCACAAGTAGCTCCTCTTGGTGAATGCGCGTGCCGCCTGAAGATAATTCCAACTCTTCAAACATCAGATCAAAAGCCTCGCATAACTTTGGGTTCTCTTTTTTGGGGAGGATGTAAAAAGGCTTGATTGCAGTCGGCCAATCCACCACGAAATAAGCGCCACCGATGAGCTCACCGAGTTTTTTCTCGGCTGGGGTCGGCAGGTCCTCCCCCCACGGGACTTTCAATCCCCCTTGCTCTAATTTTTTGAGGGCATCATCGTAGGTTACGCGCTGAAATGGCTTTTTTGGGACTTCCAATTTGTGGTTGAGAGTCTTCAATTCCTCGGCACATTTACGTTTGATGTCCGAGAATACTTCAATGATCAAATCTTCTAGAATTTTCATCACATCCTCAGCTGCTGCATATGCAACCTCGATATCGATCGAAATTGCTTCGTTCAGGTGACGGGGGGTGTCATGCTCCTCGGCACGGAAGATCGGCCCAATCTCGAAGACACGCTCGAGGCACCCCGTGAGCACCTCCTTGTAGAGCTGGGGGCTCTGGCTGAGGAAGGCCTCGCGCTCGAAATATGAGATGGGAAAAAGGGCGGCGCCGCTCTCCGTCGCGGTAGCCACGATCTTCGGCGTGTTGACCTCAATGAATCCCCTTGAAACAAGGTGATTCCGCACGCTTTGGAGGGCTTGGTGGCGGATTTTGAAAATAGCGAGCGACTCGGGGCGGCGGAGGTCCAGGGCGCGGGCGTCCAAGCGGGTATCTAGATTGGCTTTCACCCGCCCTCTCGGGTCGAGCGGTAGAGGGACGGATGCGAGGTTTAAAACCCTAATCTCAGAAGGGAAGATTTCAATGCCTCGTGGGGCCTGCTCCGCAGCAACAACCTTGCCCCGTACAGCAACCGCCGACTCCTGGGTCAGGTTATCTATCTTGGCGAGTAGCTTTTTACCGACTTTAGCCTTCGGTGCCGTGACTTGTATGGAGCCGGAGATGTCAGAGAGGATAAAAAATTTGATCCCCCCAAGGTCGCGGACGTCTCCAACCCTCCCCATCACCACAATTTCCTTTCCGGCCAGTTGGGCGGTGGCCTCGGCGCTGAGGTGAGTTCGCCGAAGGTTTCCTAATTCATCGAGCTTCATGCTAACCCTACTCGAATACAACTGTGGTGTTTTTATTAGTTAGTTTCGTCAAGAGGGCTTCAGTCCCTTTGACGTTGGCGGGAAGGCGCTTCAGGTGCTGGCGCGGTACTCGTACGCGATATTCTTCCTTCCCCCCCGAGTAGAGCACGTTTACGCCCAGGACCTTCGCAGGGGTGAGGATATCTTGGGCCAGCTTGCGGTTTTGGGTACCTTCCTCAATCACGCGGATTTTCGCTCGAAGCTGATTTTCGAGCTCCCGGACAACTTTACCACCCCTCCCAACGGCGAAACGTATCTCCCCCCTCCCGACCACGAGGACGGTCAAACCGCTAGTGCTGATCGCATGCTTAAAATTTATTTTTTCCAACCCTCGGTGTTTTTGTGCAATCTCAAATAAGGTTCTAGAAATTTTAATATCCAGTTCGGAGATTTTGCCTTCTTTTAGCTTGTTTTCACACCCTTGGCATAGGATACCGCTCTTCAGGCACACGTCGCAGACAGGTGTTCGCAAACCCAAGCCCAATAGTTCTCCGTTCTGATGGTTTAAGGACTTTCAAAACTGGGCAAAGGGGCTAAAAAAATAAAAAAGAGCGCGGGAGGGTCTACTCACCCCTTCCGAGCACTATTTCAACGGTCGAAACATTGGCCGCGCCGCGCTCGCCTTGAACCTCTTCGGTCCCAATCAAAATATTTTTCACTTGGAGCCCCTGCAAGAAGCGATTTCTGACGATTTCTGCAACATCGACGGCCCTGCTAATCGCTTTACCTCGTGCCTTCAAGACCACGTCACCGACTCCCTGGTTGAACTGCGTTATAACTGCGAGCACGTAGTTCATCACGGGCTTTATCCCGATAAAAACCACGTTCTCCGCAGCTGATCTTTCCTTTGCGTGAGGTCTCCTTTCTGTCTCAGTATATCTCTCTTCAGCCATTGTACCTTGCCCTCCTTTGTTTTTTTTGGACAATTTGATTTAACTTCCGGCTTCATAAATACCTTTTGGGGGTCGAACCAAGGGTAGGAAAGGCTAAATATTTTAACTTTTTTGTGGAGTCCCTAGTTTCGGGCTTGAAATATACCCATCCAAGCAATTTGATAACTCCTTTTGAGCCAATTCATGCATTTTAAGAGTGTCTAACAGAAAAATCTGAAAGAAGCTTCTTTTTTGAGCGTGGAAAATGTGTAATTCTAAGGGTCAAAGGGGTCAGGTAGGTGAGATTGGCACGTGCTAAATGTCTAGGGCAAGTGACTAACCCCGTTGTGGGGCTTCCTTTATAAGCTGTACCATCCGCTTTTCGATCCTGTCCCGCAGCTCATCCATGTTTCCCTCGCCTCGAGCCAGGGTCACGTAGTCGAGCATATCGTCTACCATGAGTTCGGCAGTTTCGGCCTCGAGGATTCCCGCGTAGACAGCTAGCTCTAGCGTGTAAAAGGAGCGCATGATGGCGTCGCGCCCCCTCCGCCAGCGCTTCCAGGCTCCGGGTCTCTGAATGCGGAGCTTCTCGGCGAGCTCCTCAAAGGTCGCGCCCTCGCTCCAGTAGTGAAGGAGCATGGTTTTTAGCGTTTTTTCGTCCAAGTGGGACCTCTCCAGAAGCACGCGTGCGAGCAGATTCTCGCTTAGCCATTTTTCGGCTCGGACAAATTCCTCTCTTGGCATCTCAGTCCTCCATATGTTTCCCTTTTTTGGAAACAAGATTAAAAACCTATTGGAAAAGGGGATCACTTTAGGAATGGAAGAGCTCGTTTTAGGGCTGAGCGTTTGTTTGCTGCCTTTACAACGCGCGTGTCGATCGGCACATCCATCTCCGCGGCACAGCGAATGGCGTTGCTTGCGGCCTTCAAGGCTAACCTCGGGACTCCCTTGCTGAGTTTATAGAGTGATTTAAATCCACTTGGGGTCAGTAAACCTCCGTAGTTAGCGCACCCAGCGATTCTTAGGCGGAGTTCGAGCAATTCCTTAAGGTTTTTCCTGTTCATCGGCCTTAGTATGGCATGAACTTGTATTCGGTCGAGCAGCGCGGGCACCTTGGCGAGGAATCGCCGCATCTGTTTGAGTTCACCGTTAAGTAAAATTGAGATATTTGGAATGTCGGACAGCACGCGTAGAAATTCACTAACCTCAATTACGTCCGCGCCGCTCTCGGGGACGTCGTCGATGATCAGCGCTAGTCGCTCTCGGTGCTCCTGCGGCCATCGGCGTAGGATTTCGAAGAGGCTTGCTGGGTCTTTATTGGCGTCCATCTCTAGCTCCAGGATTACCGCGCGCAGCAGCTCGTCGGCCGATTTGTATGCGGCCCCGTGGATGAGGATGGGTAGGACGTGTTTTGAAGGATCGGGTGCGGTTAGGCTTTCCTCCCTCAGTGAGGCGGCCAAGAACTCGCAGACGGTCGTTTTGCCCATCCCCAGCGAGCCCGTGAGGACGCCGATCTTGCCCTCAGACAGTAACCATTTGAGCTTGCGCAGGTCATCCTTTTGAAATGGGGCGAATGCATCTACCGAGGGTAATTCGAGCTCGAATGGATCGCCCTGCAGCCCCCAACGCTGAAGGTAGCCCTCAAAACGCTCGTCGCGGCCGATTTTTTCCTCGAATGTAGTCATCTTTCTATCCTCACCTGCAGTTCAAATGTCCCATTTTTACCCTTCAGGTAACCCCGAGCGCTCATCCGTTCACAAAATGTGTTTGTGAGCGCTTCCGGGCAACGGGCCCGAGAGGCGAGATCTTTGGGGTTGAAGGTTTTCAATACAATGGCTGCCGAGAGAAGGTCCCCGAAAACGGTCCGTTGAGCCAAACCAGCGGGCGTGAGTGCGTCGAGGATGGCGTGGCGGGGGAGTTCCGCTATCTTTTGGGTAACGGGGGCTATCTTTGGAGCAACGGGGGCCGGCTGAATCTCTTCCTTCGTTTTTTCAGGCTTTTGAGCAGTTACTTTGGGCGATATGGGCACTTCGGGCGATATTTCACGCTTTTGGGGCCTTTGAGGAGCTCTGTGTGCTTCTTGGTGGCATTTCTGGCAAAGTGTGACCAAATTATCTGGATTGTTCCGGCCCGTTCCATCTTTATGATGTACTCCGAGTAGCTCTTTTCCGCCACATTTCGAGCAAGTGTAGCCATCTCTTACAAGAGTAGCCCTTTTTACAAGCTCCCAGTCATCTCGATGGTAGGAAAAGACGTAGCTCAAGAAGAGTGAAAGGTGTTCATCTTTCGGGAAAGTAGGCTGAGGGGGCGACGGAGGCGAAACTACGGACGGTTTTTCTACCAAACGTTTTATTTCACTCTCAGATATCCTCCTTTGACCCCCTTCTGGACGCACAACCGTAATTTTTCCCTCTTTGTCCCACCGTCTGATCGTGTTTGGGTGTACTCCAAGTAAGGCGCATGCTTCCTTCATTGTATAGAGCTTCTCTCTAAACTCTGCCATTACTTCACCTTTTTTAACAACTCTTCACTTCTCCTAACAACATTAGGTTTTAGTCTTCCTTTAAATAGTTAACTATTCCTAACTACAATTGAGGAATTTTAACTAAAGTTGACAAAATTAGAGTTAACAAAAATTAACAAATTCTAGGCGCGGGATCCCCGACGGGAGATTCTAACAGGCGCCGCCCCCCGACAACCGTTTCAAGCATTACATCGCCGGGGTGGTCAGTCATTACTTCGCCTATTACACGAGCTTTTTTGCCATATTTTGTCTTTAGCAACGCAGCGAGAACCTCATCACAGCGCTCGGGTTTAACCCCGATGATTGCCTTACCCTCGTTTGTTATCTGGAGTGGGTCGATGCCCAGCATCTCGCTCATCGACCTAACTGCGGGCAGAATCGGGATGTCAATTTCCTTCACCAAGATCCCAACTTTCGCCTTAGAGGCCATATCGCTAAGGGCAGCCGCTAGACCTCCACGTGTTGGATCTTTCATTGCCGTTACCCCTCCTGCTTTAAGGGCAGCTTCGACGGTTTCCCAAAGGGGTGCGACATCCGAGATAAGGTCAACATCGATGCTAATCCCTTCCCGGTGAGCTAAAATGCTGACTCCATGGTCCCCGATGGTTCCGGTGACGATGATTTTGTCCCCGGATTTAAGGCCGTGATCGGTAACTAGGGTTTCGGCCTCACCGATTCCAGTGGTGGTGAGCACTGCCCCATCGAGCGCCCCCCGTTCCATAACCTTCGTGTCGCCCGTTATCAAGGGGACGTTTGCTTCCCGAGCGGTGGCATCGATTGATCGACAAATTTTCCGAAAATCCTCGACCAAAAACCCCTCCTCGAGCACGGCGGCGCACGCCATCGCCAGTGGGCGGGCCCCCATCACCGCGAGGTCGTTCACCGTGCCAGCAACTGCGAGCCTGCCTATGTCGCCACCAGGGAAGAAAAGTGGTTTGACGGTGTGGGAGTCGGTTGTAAGCACAAGGGTTTTGTCGCCAAGCGATATCGAGGCCCCATCGTCCAGTTCATCTAGTCCAACCTCCCCTGCACGCCTAAGCGAGAGCTCTTTCAGCGCAACATCTACGATTAATTTCATCATCGCCGCGCCGCCAGCTCCATGAATTAGCGAGATTTTCTCATCCGACGTTCTTTACCCCCCTTCCCCATCTTCAAATTTATAATTTCGAGCTCGGTGCCCGAAGTTAGGAATGCCCCATACCCCCCGCATTTTGGGCAGGCAATTCCAAGCTCAGGCTCCGGCAGGTGGGTGTCCAAGCTTTTTGCATCGCCGGAGTAGCCGCACTTGCACTTGATCATGATTGGCACTCTGGCGATTTTAAATCTCGTTGAGTTGAACTCGTCACCCCCGAGCTTTTTTAGCCATAGCCTTAGGGAACTAGGTTCGTTGATCCCACCCACACGCAAATTTACCTCGAGAACTCGTGCCCCCCGCTCGGCAGATATTTGGTGGAGGGCCTTTAGCACGCGAGTCGCAAGCTCAACTTCATGCACCGGCTACACCTCGGGCCACTTCCTCCCAGGAGCTAAGGATTTCCCTGGCCTTGACTTCGTCTAGAACCTGGATGGCGTAGCCAGCGTGGACGAGCACGTAGTCGCCCTCGTGCACCTTCCCCAGCAGGTCCAGCTTGACCTGCCGCCGCGCACCGCCAAAATCGACGGCCGCGACATGTCCATCGATTTTTAACACTTTACCTGGGATTGCGAGACACATTTGGCCTCTCCCCCTCGGCCATCTTACTAGATTAACCTTTTCAATGCTTATTGGGTTTATGTATTGTGGTATTTATGCCGGCGAAATTTGACTTTCACGTGCACACGATGTACTCAGATGGCGTGGGGACGGCCTCGGCGATGGCGGAGGCGGCAGAGTCAAGGGTGTTGGAAGCGGTTGCCATCACCGATCACGGACCCGAGCTGAGCGTGGGCACCCCCCGGGAGAAACTCACCCCCATGCTGCAGGACATCAGGCTGGCGCAGGAGGATGCGGGCATCCCGGTGCTAGCCGGTATCGAGGCGAACGTGGTGGACGAGGGGGGGGCCATCGATATCGATGACGACCTTATAGGAAAACTCGATATCTTGATAATCGGTGTTCACAGGCTAGGGAGGGCTCGAGATTCGGTTGAGCTCGCTAGAGATTACTTGGGGAGGGCAACCCACGCGATCGAGCGGCATAAAATCGATGTCTTAGCGCACCCGTTTTACTTTTATCGCGATTTGGCCCCACACCTTTTACCGGAAGACCTCGAAAATTTCGTGAGGCTCGCGGCTGAGCGCGGGGCGGCGATGGAAGTCAACATGAAATATCGGGTGCCCGACGAGGAGTTCTTGAGGTCCTGCTTGCGTGAGGGGGTCAAGCTGAGCATAGGCACCGATGCCCACACCACGGGGGAGGTTGGCAGGGTAGATTGGGCGCTCGGAGTACTCCGGCGCATGGGGGCTAGACGAGAAGATCTAATTTTGGACAGCTTTTTAAGGTGAGGACGTGCCGCTTGAGCTTTCTTTCTTCCTGAAGGGCGCAGACCGCGTGGCGATCGTCGGCGTCGGGAGTGAGATGCGGGGGGACGATGCAGCGGGTATCGAGGTCGTGCGTGGGCTGAGGCATAAGCTCAGCTCATCGAGGGTGCTTTTGGTCGAGGGCGGGGTGTCGCCGGAGAACTTCACTTCACCTATCAGAAGGTTCAAACCCTCCCACGTGATTTTTATCGACGCAACCGACTTTGGTGCCGAGCCTGGCGAAGTGATCTTAGCAGAGCCCGAGGCCATCACCGGCCAATCCACCTCAACCCACACCCTTCCGCTTTCCATGCTCGCGGGTTACCTACGAGAGCAGACGGGGGCAAAAATAATACTGTTGGGGATTCAGCCAGCGCGGGCACAGATGGGGGCAGAGATGAGTACGCCGATAAAGGAAGCGGTTGAGAAAGTCAATGAAGCTTTGTTGAGCGAGCTTGGCTCACTTTAGCGTTTTGAGCATACTACATGGGTATCATTCGGACCTAGCCCGCTGTATGTCGTAGGTCGTGAGCTCAAAGTTCTTGGTCATCGTGATTGCGCGCGTCGGACAGACTTCGGCACATTCCCCACAGAAGGTGCACCGCCCATGCCATATGCTGGGCTTCTTTGTTTCCTTGCTAACGGTGATCGCGCGGTCTGGGCATACTCTAATGCACTGCCAGCACTGGATACACTTTTCCTTATCGATGACCGGCGCGCCGCGGTAGCCCTCTGGCGGCTCCACTCGAACGTAGGGATACTTTACCGTGAATGGTTTACGGAGCACATTTTTTAGTACCTGTAAAATGATTCGGGGCATTAGGGCACCACCAGCACGAGTATTAGGCTAATGATCGCGAGCAGCGCGGCGAACGACCAGTAAAACTTTAGGGCTTGGTCGATGCGTAACCTAGCCATGATGTTTCGGAGGGTAGTTGTGAACAGCACAATCGCTAAGGTCTTAATGAGGAAATCGACGACGCCCGGGATTTGAGCGTCACCGATAACGTAAGCGGTTGGCCCGCCGAAGAATAGGGCGGCGAGCAGCCCAGCGACAACAAGTGTTTCAATGTCATAGACGAGACGCCAGATTGCGAGTTTTGGCCCAGAGTACTCGGTGAGGGCCCCGTGCACGATCTCGCTTTCGGCCTCGGGGATGTCGAAAGGGACGCGCAGGAGCTTTCCTTGGGCTCCGATGAGGGCGGCGATCATCGCGGGCAGGAGGCGCCAGTCGAGGACTAGCCAACCTTGCTGGGCTTGGTAGCTGACCACTGTCCCGAGGCTTAGGGACTCGACCCTAGCGACGACGGCGATTATTGCGAGGATGAACACGAACTCGTAGCTGAATAACTGTACCACGTAGCGCGCAGCTCCAGAGGCCCCAAACGGGCTTCCGGAGGAATAACCCCCGAGCATAACACAGATAGCTGGGATGTTTAGCAGGTAAATTATCACGATGAGGTCAGCGACAGATGTCAGCGCGGGTTGGGCTGAGGTTATAGGTAGGAAGAGCATGACCGCGACGATCGCCCCGAGCGCGATTAACGGCATGGTGTTGAATACTAACGATTGTGCGGCGCCCGGCGTTATGTCCTCCTTGCTCAGCAGCTTGCCCACATCAAGATATTCCTGCCAAATGGGTGGGCCTATGCGGTGCTGCATGTGACCCGTGACCTTTCGGTCTATGCCGACGTAAAGCAGACCGACTAGAGAAGCGAAGAGTAGCCCGGGAAAAACGAGGGAATTGATGACGAAATTCACGACTTCCATCATTTTCTCCACCGCCTCAACTCATCAAAGCTCACTACGCGCGTCTTGCCTGTGTGCGAGTCCACGAGGGCAACCCGATCGTCGCAGGCGAAGCAAGGGTCGATACTCCACAGCACTATTGGGATTTCTGCCACGGTGCCGCCGACGAACATCGACTTCATCGAGGCGAAGTTTCCGTAAGTAGGGGTCCGCACGCGCACACGTTCCGGTATCTCGGTACCGTTTGAGCGAATGTAATAGAGGAGTTCACCCCGGGGCGCCTCGGTGCGCTCTACGGTTTCGTTCGGTGGTATTTGTGAATCAACCTTCGTTCGAATCGGCCCACCCGGCATCTCCTTTATAGCTTGGCGCACAATTCGGATTGATTCCAAAATTTCTCGCAATCGGACCATTCCCTTCGCCCAAACATCACCTTCCCTCTCGATGGCCACGTCGAAGGAAAGGGCATCGTAGGCGCCGTAAGGGTCATCCCTACGAATGTCAGTTTCCACGCCTGAGGCTCGCGAGGTTGGTCCAACGGCGCAGAACTTTATTGCATTCTCTTTGCTGAGAACCCCCAGATTGGCGCAACGCGCCAATATCGTGCGGTCCGATTCGAAGAGTTTTATGTAGTAGTTGGTTGACTGTTCGAGCTTTTCAAGCCCACGCAGGAACGTTGGGATGTGTTCGGTTTTCAAATCCCGTCTAACTCCGCCGATGGTATTTGTGGCAGAGTGGACCCGGCCGCCGGAGATCATCTCTCGCAGGTCCATGACGTACTCGCGGTCCCGCCAAGCCAACATGAACAGGGTGTTAAAGCCGATCTGGTGAGCCGCGACGCCTAGCCAGAGCAGGTGGCTGTGGATACGCTCGAGCTCCATAATGATTGCCCGGATATATTTTGCCCGCTCGGGTGGTTCGATGCCGGCCAGTTGCTCCACTGCTTGGCAGTACGTCGTCGAGTGCACCACGTTGCAGATGCCGCATACACGCTCAGAGAGGTAGATATTGTGCTTGTAGTTCCGCCGTGAGAAAGCCTCCTCAATCCCACGGTGGGCATAGCCCAGATGGATATCCACATCCACGATTTCCTCACCCTTGACCTCAAACCTAAAGAACTCCGGTTCCTTCAGCGCAGGGTGTTGCGGGCCAATCGGGATGACAAACGTCATTTAGATTTCTCCCTCCATTCCTTTCGCAGCGGGTACACGTCCTCGGGCCAATCGTCAGGCAAGAAGAGTCTACGCGGGTCCGGGTGGCCCTCAACCTTGACGCCGAGCATCTCCATTAGGTCGCGCTCGTACATAATCGCTCCCGGGAAGATCTCGGTTATTGTTGGAATTTTCAAGTCGTCTTTGGGCAAGGGGATTTTTAGGTTTAGCTCAGCTGGCTGGCAGTCGAAGTGATAGATGACCTCCACGACATTGCCCGTATCCACGCCCGTGATGGCTGAGACGTGCGTAACCTTCTGCGCCCTCAACGCGTGGAGGATGTTTTCAAAGCGCAGCTTGTCGCTCGTGGCGAAAAGGCATCGATCATCCACAATCCTTACGTCATCCACGTGTTTTTTGATGAGGGCCTCGACTTCTTTGGAGTACATTTTCACACCTTTTCAAGGGCTTTCACAATTCCAAAAATGATGGCCTCAGGTTTCGGTGCGCAGCCCGGAACCCAGGCGTCAACGGGTATGAACTTGTCTAGGGGGCCGAGGACATTGTAGCAGTCGTGAAACGCGCAGCCCGAGGCTGGGCAGGATCCCACCGCAATGACAAGCTTCGGCTCCGGCATCTGCTCGTAGATCCTGATGAGCCTGTCCTTGGTGTGCTTGGTCACGGGGCCAGTGACGACCAAGATATCTGCGTGCCTAGGGGAGCCCCGGAGCTGTATGCCAAAGCGCTCGACATCATAGCGCGGGGTGAGCGCTGCAATTACCTCAATATCACAACCATTACACCCACCAGTGTTGAAGTGCAACAGCCATGGAGACTTTTTCCTGAAGAAGCTAACTAGACCCATCAGATTACCCCATCGCAGCCGCAATCGATATTAGAATGATGATGAGCCCTACGACCACCCAGAAAAGGTAGTTGCTAAGGTCGCCGCTGTGCGCAGGACGGATGTAACGATAGAAAGGCTTAAAGACGCGGCGGATGGGTGAGAAGAACTGTTCGCTGTCCGCATGGATATCACTCGCTTCCAGCTCCTCGCCGCATGCGTAGGTCTTGAGCTTCCCGGCGCTCGGCTTTACTTTGGTGATCCTGCGTCCGCCTAGGAGGATGAGCCCCCCGACAGCAGCGATCAACAGCATCGCCGCGGTTGCGATGATGGGTCCCCAGAACCCACGTCCGAACAACACCGATTCCGCTGCCATCACGCACCACCCAATACCGCACTTATGTAGCCGCTCGAGTTCATCACAGCTTCCTGCGCTGGGCGCACGAGATCGATGCCGAGCTGTGGAAGTACACCGAAGACCACGCATAGAACCGCGAGCAACATGATTGGGAACATCATGGGTAGCGGGGTTTCTTTTACATCACTTAGATGTTTTGGTCGCTGCCCGAGGAAGATCGAGTTGAGCGCCTTTAGGAAGTAGGCGAGCGTCAGGGCGCTCGTGATGAGGGCGATGATGGTAAACACGGGCCGCCCTGCCTCTATGCCCGCCACGTAGATCGTCCACTTGCTTGCGAACCCGTTGAAGGGCGGCACCCCTGAAATAGCGAGGGCTCCCACCGCGAACAGCGTCCCGGTCACAGGCATGTTCTTCCAGAGCCCCCCGAGCTGGTCCATGTCAGAGGTTCCCACGCGGTAGACGATTGCCCCGGCGATCATGAACAACATCGTCTTGTAAATGGCGTTGTTGAAGAGGTGGAAGAGCCCGCCTTGGACCCCCAGCACCGTGCCCAAACCGATTCCGAGCAGGATGTAACCGATTTGGGAGATACCTGAGTAAGCCAAGAGACGCTTGAGGTCGCGCTGGGCGAGGGCCATTAGCGCCCCGAGGACCATCGTTACGAGCCCAAGGGTCGCGAATGTGATTCCTATAGCGAAAGCCCCGAATAATATGTAGACCACCCGTATCATCGCGTAAATTCCGACGGTCGCGGTAGCCCCCGAGAATAGGGCGGCCATGGCAGAGGGCGCGGCCTGGTAGGCGTCTGGCATCCACATGTGCAGTGGTACCATCGCAATCTTGATGCCGAAGCCAGCGACGAATAGCGAGAGAGGAACGATCAAGTTCGAAGAGGAAATCCCCTCTAACTTTTGGATCAGGTCTGCGATGTTGAGGCTTCCAGCTTGCCCATAAAGAAATGCTATCCCAAGCAGGATGAAAGAAGTGCCGAATGAGCTGACGATCATATACTTAAGTCCCGCCTCGATCGAGTCCCATTTGCGCCTGAAAGCCACCAGCGCGTAGGAGGAGATGCACATTATCTCAAAGAAAACGTATAGGTTGAAGATGTCCCCGGTGAGCGTAACACCCATCATTCCGCCCATGGTGAGGAAAAATAGAGTATAGAATTGGTCCAGACCCGTATCCCGCTCCATATAAACGTAGGAATACACGGCTACTAGCAATCCCATACCCGCTACCACCATCGCCACGAACATGTTGAGCCCGTCCACAGCGAGAGCGATCCCCCAAGGAGGCTGCCATCCCCCGAGCTTGTAAGTGAGCACCTGCCCACCCCAAACCTGCTTAAACATGCTCAAAACGAGCGCGAGCTCAGCCAACATCAAGGCAATCACGAAATATTCTCGAGCACGTTTCAAGCCGAGCTTTCGAGCGGAGATACCAACCACGGGGGTAAGGAAAGCCCCGAACACCATAAGCACTATGGCCAAAATGGGTGCGTGCGTCACTCTTTGAGCCTCTTCAGTTTTGATAGATTGGTCGTGCCGTAGTGGCGATACGCGAAGATGGTAAGCGAGAGCGCCAGAGCTAAAATGCAGATGTTGATGACGATCGAAGTCAACACTAGCGCTTGGGGAATCGGGTCGACGGCTCTAGCGGCGAATCCGGGGGGTTTCAGCCACTCCCCGAAAGCGATTGGTGCTATGCCTCCTTCCCGGTAGCCCATACTTATCAGGAACAGGTGGATCCCATCGGTCATGACTGATAAACCTATGATGAGTTTGATCAGGTTCCGCTTGATCAACAGACAGTAAAACCCTAGGGTGATAAGCAGCATGGCGATGATGTAGTTCATAGGGTCACCCGACTATTCCTTCTCCCTGAAACGGCTCATGGCGTAGAAAATCAAGACGATGCCAGCCGTGACTTTTATACCAACTGCTATGTACAGCAGGGGAAGGTTCCCCGCGCTGAAGAGCGGTCCCGCTTCCCCTATGGGATAAGCGGGAGCGTTTTGGAGGAAATAGAAGCCCAAGAGAATTCCAAAGAGCCCAAGCAGGACTATCGCCGTCCCGCCTATGGCATCGAGAATTTCCGCATTCAAAAAACTCATTTTAGCCTCAGCGCGTTCGATGCCGTAAGCGAGGATTAGCATTATGATTGATGCCGCGATGATAACCCCTCCCGGAAAGCCGCCGCCCGGCGTTAGGTGGCCGTGGAGCACGATGTACACCCCGAGCAAAAACATGAATGGGAAGAGGAGCCTGGAGATTGTGCGAACGATCAAGGTCATCCCGGCCATCACTCTTCCCTCCTGAGCGCCCTGAAGACCATCAAAACCCCGATGACAGCGGTGAAGAGTATCGTCGCTTCACCCAACGTGTCGTAGCCTCGGTATCCCCACACCACACTCGTGACAACGTTCGCTGAGCCCGTTTGTTGGAGGGCATTTTCTATGATCACCTGCCCGATGCAGTTTTCGCCTATCGGACGTTCCGGGAAAGTGCCGAACTCGAGCAAGTTGGTGCTGACGGTGAAGATTAATAACGTGCCGACTACCAAAACCATCCCAAATGCGAGTGCCTGCCTCATCTATTCCTCCCTCTTGGTTCGGCTCACGGTTAACACGTACAGTACCGTCGACACCCCAGCCCCCACAGCTGCTTGGGTTATTGCGATATCCGGCGCTTGGAGCATGTAGAAGATGACTGCGAGCGTGATGCTAGCCCCACCCAACACTATCACAGCATACAGTAGGTCCCTGAGTTCGATAGCTATCAAACTGAGCACGAAAACAAGGATGAGCAGGAAATAGTGGATGAACAACTCCAAGTTCATTTTCTTTCCCCCAGCTTGTCCACCACGCTACCGCGCCAAAGTTTGACTCCCGACTTGTAAGCGGCCCGAGCAATGGCATGCGAACCCACGGGGCTCGTGATGAACATGAAGAGGGCTATCAGAAAAGCCTTGAGAGTATAAGGGGCAAAAACTCCAGAACCCTCGAGCACGAGCAGCAAGAGCCCGGTACCTATGATCATGAGGATGGCTCCTCCAACGATCGTGACGGTTTGAGCATGAAGCCTATTGTAAACATCTGGGAAGCGAATGATGCCTAGGCTCCCTATCAGCGTACAGGCAGAGCTCAGGGCGATCAACGCGTAAAGGAGATATTCTATCATGTTTCGATCCCCCTTCCCTCCAGATACTTCGAAACGGCGAGGGTACCCAAGAAAAGGAGAAATGCGTAAACCAGAGCTATGTCGAGGTAAATCGAGGCTCTGTAAAAGATCCCCAACAAAACGAGTGAGGTGACCATCAAAGAGCTCAGCGCATCTATGGCCACCACGCGATCTGGTGCAGTTGGTCCTAAGATGGCTCGAATCGTACACAGGATGCAGGCGGCGAAAATAACGGCGATCAAATACAGCTCGATCACCCAAATATCCTCCTCAGATACTTTTCGAAGGGTTTAGCGATTTCCTCTCTGGTCACCTCGGGCTCGGGGCTTTTGACGTCTATCCAATGTACGTACAGGCTCGGCGTTGCCTCGTCAACCTCCACGCTCAGCGTGCCAGGGGTCATCGTGATCGAATTCGCCAATCCCGTGATCCCACAATCACTCCGCAGCTCTGTTGGTACGTGGACTATTCCAGGCTTTATGGGCATGCGGGGGTGTAGGATGAGTCGTATCACCATCGCATGCGCTTTCACTTCTGCCCAAATGTAAGCAGGCACGTAGGCAAGAGCGTAGCCCCATCGCTTCGGATCAAATTTCTCCCGCACGCCCCCTCGAAAGAGAAGCTCGTAGGAAATCGGGGCCACGAAGGCGGCGGCGATTGCCCCCACCGCGAGCTCTTGGGGGTTGAGTGAACCTGTTAGGGCGATCCATGCTAGCCAGAGGCAGATGAACGCAATGAACAACCTCCCCTTGTCCACGTATCTCCCCTTGTCCCATAGCACAGGGCCAAACTTTAATTTTTCGCTTCGCCGTGCAAAAATTGCCTCCTTTTAAACAACCTGCACTCAAAGGCTAGGCGGGCTAATTGGATACTTTGCTGTTCGTGCCCACGCTGGTCGTGACTTGGCACGTGAGCGTGACCCTGTTTGAGCGCTCTCGTTGCACACGCTAGAAGCCCAAGTTGGCGTTCCCAAGCGGGTTTACAAATCACGGCAGGGGGACTCATGAAGGGGTTTGCTTCGCTCATGCTCGCGGTGCTGCTCCTAGCGATGGTTCCGGCAAGGGCTAGCTCGGATGTTTTTACCGATAATAGCTTCAGCTCGCCCGGGGGGCTGGATAGTGTCGAGGTTGTTGCTGGTGATGTGAGGTTGAAGATCACTCCCGAGAACTGGACCCAAACTACAAAAGCTGATTTTGAGCAATGGCTGGACTACGAGAACGTAGCGGCCGTCGATCTCGGGGATTTAAAGCTTGCAAGCACGGGCGACAAGTGGTCCACCCTAGAAAATGCACCATACAAGAGCACCTATGGCATTGCCACGACCGGTGCTGGGGACTATATATTCATCCTCAAAAGCTACTGGGCCGACGTCAAGGTTGGGATAGGACGATACAATACCGCGACTGGAAGCTGGGAGAATTGGAGTAACCCAACGATTGAGTGGCAGGAAAAGCAGTATTTTAAAAATGGTTGCTCGATGGCTTGGGACAATGGTTGCTACATTTATGTGCTTGCGGGGGGCAGCTACGGTGATACACTTAATCCATCCGACCCTACCACGCACGAGCCCCGTTACGGCTTCTGGCGCTTCTCGGTCGGCAATCCATACAGTTGGGAGCGTCTCGAGAACACACCATGGCATCAAGGTCCAGGGGACGCTTTAGTTTGGGCAAGGATTAACGGCGAGAATTACATCTACGCGTGGATCGGCACCACGAGCAAAAATCGCGGGCGTGATTGCGGGGCAAAATTCTATCGCTACAGCATTGATAGCGAGCACTGGGACACAGGACCGATAACCGAGATAGGGAAGCTATACTCTGATAACAAGGTCTCGCCGCCCTACGGTGCCGATGATGGCTCGAGCTTGGTTTGGACCGGAGAGGATTGTATCTATTTTCTCCCGGGCGCCTATGCCGAGAACCTACCCCCTGACAAGGAGCGCTATTTTGCACGTTTTTTAATTTCGGAGAACAGATGGGAAAATCTAGCCATGTTGCCTTACAACGAGAATCCAAACACGACAGAGAGCGACGGCGTCGATGACGGTGGCTCGATGGTCTGGGATGGCGGCAGTTACCTTTACGTTTTGAAGGGCGGCGATGGCAATGGTGATAACGAGGCGGACAATTTTTGGCGTTACAACATCAGCTCAAACTCATGGGAGGTGCTGGCAGGAGTCCCGTTTGGGCCGTCGAAGAACAACGGTAATAGACTAGGCTACGCGGGCGAGAACGTGTATTACTGGCATGCCAATTCATCCGGGTTCTGGATGTATTCACCGCCGAGGTACAGGGAGAATGGATATTTTACCTCAAATGTTTTCGATGCGGGGACGACCGCGATATGGCAGCAGATAAGCTGGGATGGAAGCGAACCTCTTGGGGCGCTTGGCAAGAGAAGACTCGCCACCGCCGAGCCGGGGAATATAATTGACAATAGGGGTAGGTTGGGCATGCTGTTTCCACTGCAAGTCCTTTCAAACCCAAGCTTTGAGTTCGGGGCCAAGTCAAGTGGTTGGTCGCTAGTCTACTTGGAAGATGAAAATACGGGAGGGACTTGGGATACACACGAGAATTACGTGGACGGGAACGCATCCGGCCGTGTGAAGCAAGTTTCAGGTGGTTTAGGTCTCAGGGGTAGCGCGGCTGAGCAAACGTCGAGCACTTTTGGGACAGTAGATCAAACTACGACTAACACTTTGAGATACTATGCGAGATATCAATATCACGCGGGCAAGGATAGCGCTGATTTGCGCATGATGATCATTGAAGTAGAATTCACAAGCGGTGGCACGACCTATAAACTCAGATATTACCACTCCAACGCAGGAACGCCGATGAATAACGCCACCGTGAGATACGTCGATGGGGGGTACCCCGGGTGGCAGACGTGGACCCAGGAGCAGGTGTACAACCTCAATGAGAGCATCAGGAACAAGTTTGGGTTAACAACTTTTACAGTGGAAGCGATACGCGTTGGAGTTTTGATAAATAAAATTAACTCGGGAGATACCACCATTCATGGTTTGTTTGACAACATTAGATTGATAAATGAGAATCCATTGGTTGGTTACACTGGCACTAATCGTAGGGATGGCGTCTACGAGAACATTAGCGAGGATCATACTGCCTCGATCAACCAGTACAAATACGTGATGTCTCACGCCAGCGTCAAAGGGACCATCGATGAATTCGAAGATCAGCAGAGCGCGAATGATAGTGGGGCACACTCGACGTTACACGAGCATGAGTGCATCGTACAAGTGGCATCAACTGTAAAAATTAACCCGAGCGAAGATGCGTATGTTGCGGAGGATTCTCCAGATACAATGTATGGGTCCGCCAACTCAATTAGATTGGGCACCCGAACTCAAACTGCCGCGAACAGACGAGCATTTCTGAAATTTGACTTATCGAAGATCCCAACGAATGTCGCGATCACCGATGCGAGGCTTTGGCTCCGAGTTTACTACTATTCAAATCCAGCAGACGAAATGAGGCTCGTGCAATGTTGGTCGGTCACCGATGATAGCTGGGACCAGGACACCATAACTTGGGATACTCAACCAAATTTAGCAAAGAATCTCGACACGGCATACATAGACGGGTATAGGTGGTTCTCGTGGGTGGTCACGGACTTTGTGCAGGATCAATTCGAGGGTGATAACCTTGTGAGTTTCAGCATCCGGCACATGAGTGAAAATTTTGATGATGTATCAAGGGCCATCTACTACCGCTCCAAAGAATCCGATGTTGACCATCCTTACCTCGAAGTCACCTACACGGTGCCGAGGACGAATTACTCCTTAGAGATTTACCAAAACATCGACGACTTACCACTAGGCACTAACTACACCCTTCAGATCCGCTACAAACTCAGCAATGCCAATGATAACTTCAGGGTCATGGTCAAAGATAGCGCGGGAAATTGGAACTACCGCGGGGAGAGCTTGGGCAGTTTCACGGATTGGGAGCTCTGGGAGTACCAGCTGTTTGACAACGAGTTTATCGCAGACGGGGTCGGCATGAGTAACAACGTGAGGGTTAAGTTAGTCGATTGCGATAACGAGGCAACGGTTGCGACTGATTTGATCATTGATTACATTCGGGTCAAGAGCACAAAGGCAAATAACTACGCCCTTCGCTGGGAACACCGTATCACAGGTGTCGAGAACACTTACGAAAACGTCGTCCTCCGGATCTACGGCTGCAACGCGACCGGCGACGAGAACGTGATCGTCAGCGTCTGGAATCGGAGCTCGAGCGAGTGGGAGAACTTGGCGGAGACCTTACCAACGGCTCTAGGAGAGATCACCCACAAGCTCACAAATCTTGACGATTACCTCGTGGATGATGGCATCTCGATCAAGTATGAGGACGCAGACAAAACTGATGATATCCAAACAACTATGTGTATTGATCATGTCGTGCTTGAGGCGCAAAAACCATACTCAACGGCGCTGCGTGTTTGGGCGAGGAGCAGCGCGGACAACTCCACGTGGTCCGACTGGGTCGAAAACCCGAGCGACGATAGTTTGCCGTGGGAGAACCGCTACTTCCAGTATCACGCCGAGGTCTCAACCACCGACTCCGAGGTGACTCCTATGCTCCACGAACTCACCGCTTTTTACGTGTCTTGGACACCTCGCGCGGGTACCTTCACCAGCCAAGCACTTGAGCTGGGCCACGTAGAAAATTGGGTAAAGCTAAGCTGGGAAGCGACGGTGCCTGAGAACACCTCGATTTCTTTTGCCACCCGCTCGTCGCCTGATGGCTTGAACTGGTCCGAGTGGGAGGAGCTGGCGTCGAACGCCATTCAAAGCCCCTCCCACGGCATGCGTTATTTACAGGTTCGAGCTACGCTTCGAGGGGTTGGTATCCTCACGCCGACGCTTCAAGGTTACAGCATAGCCTATACCCCTAGGCGTACGGCGTGGCAGATATCATTAGTAGCAATAGTGGGCGCGGCTGGCATCGCGGCAGTCAGCGCTGTGTGGGCGCTTTTAAGACACCCGTTGCGCGTAGGAAGGCGAAAACAGTGTCGGAAAAGCAGAAAATTAGGGTCTATCCCCCACGGCAATCGTCGATGTAGGTATTAACGTTCAACGTAGTAATCAGAGCTATTTAAAGCTTTTTCCTTGAAGTTGGGGGATTTTTAAGGCTCGAAACTCTTAAATAGGCGCCACGGGAGAGTTCTGCTCGCAATAAAAAAGGAGTTGGAAAGGTGAAAGAGAAAGTAGCATTAGTGATCGCAGTCTTAATGCTAATTTCAATGGCATTCGTGATATCGACAACTACCGTTAGTGCTCCATCGACTTTCAGCGCTTCTCCGGGTGCGACCCTATCGCCCACGAGCGCAAGGGCGAACACCAGGATAAAGTTTACCGTAACCGTGACGAACGACTATACAGGAGACAACATCGACAACGTTCAGCTCATGTCTCCTGGCTTCTCTCAGCCGATTGGCTATGCGGAGAACTTGGTGAAGGCGGGCGACAACATCGAGAACGCGGTCGCTCACCTTCGGCAGGCGGGGGAGAACATGAAGAAAGCAGAGGATAACAAGAAATCTGCCGGGCCAGATGTCAAGTACACAGGTGACAACCTCCAAGCCCCGACGCAGGATGACTGGAGGTCAGCCGCAGTTGTGTCAGTTACCGGTTCTTCGGCAGCAGCCGACAACGCTTGGATCAAGGTTGAAAGTGCAGGTAGCAACCTGGTGTTAGCTGCCGACGCGATTGACAACCAGATTGAAAATCTCGATTACATCCGTATCTACATGGACAACGCGGGCGCTGAACTGATTTACGCGGCTGGGAGGGCTTCAGCTATGAACGCAGATAACATAGAGAATTTCCACGCCACCGCCGCCGATAATGTCCGCCAGGCTGGTGAGAACCTTCGCTCTGCGGCAGGCAGCATCAGGTTTGGAGACCTAGAGACAGCAGGATTGCGCTTGCTTGATGCAGGTGTTAACCTGGTTGCCGCTGGGGCTCTCCTGGATGATTTAGATTTGGAACTGGCGGCCGTAGGATCCGCGGGCTCAGCCCTCCAAACTGCCGGAAATAAACTCAACGATGCGGGCAACTTCTTGGATAACGCTGGCTACGCGCTCGACGTGGCTGAGAACTACCTGAGGAGCGTAGGCCTGCTTCTAGAAAACGTCACTAACCTCAGAACAGCGGCCGAGAACCTCAAAAAAGCAGCCTCCTGGTTTGAGAACGCAGGGATTGCGCTGCTGGACAACGTGCCCCGTGCGGGAGAGAACCTAAGGTCTGCAGCGGGTAGCTTGGAGAATGCGGCGCTAGAACTTGGCGTTGCGCTGGGTCAAGATGAGGAAAACGCCGCGGCAACCGACCTCAAGCAGGCAGCAGATAACTTGAGGACCAGCGGAAAGGTGGATATTACCACGGCTGGCAACGAGCTCATAAGCGCGGCATCGAACCTGAGCGCGGCAGCATCAAAAATGAAGTCAACCGCAAGTGATCTTCAACCAACTACTTGGAGTATATCCACAATAACCGATGGCGTACGCTTCGACGCGATAGGCGACAACATCATAGCGCCCGGCGCCAGCAGGACCTTCGTCTTCCTCTGGACCACACCCAACATCACCACCAAAGCCGACTACATGATATCTGTGCTTGTCAGCAAGGAAGAGCCTGTCTACACCGCATACGAGAACCTCGGCGGCTTCACGGTGACCATCGACGGCAAGAAGCCAACCGTGATCATCAACGTGACGCAAGTGGGGGTCACAGCAGTTAACGTCGTTGGTACTGCCTTGGACAGTGCCAGAGCGACGATCACCATAACCGCGAGCGAAACGCTGCTGTCCCTCGAAAATGTCTATGTGGAGAACTATGAGAACTTCCGGCCACCGATTACGATGACCACAACCGACAACATCGTCTACACCGGTACCTTCACCGTAGAGAACTGGGATGATAACAGAGTCGTCGTTAGGGTATCGAAGATCAAGGATTTGGCGGGCAACGAGAACAACACAGGCATGGAGAACGTAATTACCGTCGACACCCGAAAGCCGATCTTCATCGACAACGGCTTGGCGGCGCTCCTTGTGGGCGTGCGCGAAAACGTCGTGCAGGCCGGAACTGGCACCGTCTTCCGCTACGTGGACAACAGCGCGAGCGAGAACATGGTCATAATCGTAAAAGACAACTTGGTGAGCCTGACTGACAATAATTGGGGGGTCATCTCGGTCACCATCGACACCACCGCGGCGACCAGGGACCCGACGATCGATAACCGCTGGACCAAGAGCATAACCCTAAGCGAAGGGCTTAACTCCATCGTTAAGGTAACGGCGACCGATCGCGTGGGCAACGCGAAGAGCGACAACATCGAGAACATCTTCATCGACACTCGGGCGCCGACGATCGCGTTCAGCACCGTTGCAGGTAAGACTTGGGACGAGAACGGCGAGCTCATCAGCGACAACACACCGGAGATTAAGATAACAGTCCTAGACCCAGGCTATCCGACGGGCGGCTTGGGAGTCGCGCGTGAGAACCTTAGGGTGGAGGTCAGCAATATTGAGAACTTTGACGCAAGTGTTTCTGGGACTTGGTTCCAAAGGCCGCTGGAGAACAAAGCTGCATGGAGTCCATCGACGGGAGTGTTCGAGAACCTCATCGACAACGCTGGCAAGGGACTCAAGGACGGCACCTACTATGTTAGGGTTTTCGCCGGCGACAACCTCAGACATTATGGCAGGGAGAACGAGAATGCGATCCGTAGCTTTACCATTGATACAATCAAGCCAGTCAAGGACACCGACATAGTGGTCTCTGACAAAATTGGTGGCACTCTCGACAACCCGAAGGTCTATAAGGTGGCTGACCGCACGATTGAAGGCACCGTCACCTCGGGTGAGGTCGGAGGCACCATCAAATTCTACTTCAACGGCGTTCACCAGTCAACATATGACATACTGACAACAGCCACCACTTGGAGCAGAACCGTCACGCTCCCGGTAGGGCAGGTCACCAAGATCGAAGTAACTTTGACCGACAAAGCTGGCAACGAGAGCGAGAAGGTTCTCTACGGGTACGCCATGCCTGACGCGACGCCCCCGACGGTGACGATAACGGCGCCAGAGACTGGCATCTCGACGGACGCGACAAGCATCATCTTGAAGGCAACCGTCACCATCGACGCCTGGGAGGAATACTCAGAAATCACGGTGCGCGTCGACGCGACCTCGCTGACCGCACCACTCACAGCAACCAACGTTCTCTCGGAGGCAGGTGAGCTGACTCGAGCGGTTGAGCTGGTCGAGGGGACGAACACGATCTCGGTGAGCGCTCAGGATGTAGCGGGCAACTGGAGCACGGTGAAGACGGTAACGGTGACGCGTACAGTCACGCCATGGGCCACCTACGCGATTATCATCGTGATAGTCGCGCTGATACTAGCTGCGATCGCGATATTCCGGAAGCGCTAAGGGGAAAACGCCAACAATCCCCTTGGCATTTTTGATTTTTGTTTTTTTGGAAGAAGTTTACGTACCACAAAGTTTATTAGTCAAAAATGACTTAAATTAGTCAAAAATGACTGACGATAAAATGCGCTTCGCAGATTACCTCGAGGAAATCCTAAGCACAAGGTCTGATGTTAGAATTCTGCGCACTTTGTTTAGATATCCAACCAAAGAGTTCAATGAGAACGAGCTAGCGAGGGTATCGAAAGTTGGGCAAAAGACCGTCAATAGGGCAATGCCAAAATACGTCAGCCACGGCGTCGTCAGCGTGCGAACGATTGGGAGAGCGAACGTTTACACTCTAAACTCGAAGCACTACGTGGCAGAACAACTTAAATCGCTTTTTAAAGCCGAAGAGGGAGCCAAGTTAGAGTTGAAGCGCATGTTGAAGGAAACTTTTCACGCGGATAAAACGGTGATCTCGCTCGCGATCTTTGGCAGCATCGCGAAGGGGCGAGAGGGGCCAACCTCCGACATCGATGTTTTCATCCTCACACAAGATAAAGATGGGGCAAAAAGGAGACTGCAGAAAGCAAGGGAAGCAGTGATGAGGAGATTTGGCAACGTAATCTCGGAATACATCCTGACGCCGCATGAGTTCGAGGAGAAGCGGAGGACCCCAACGATAAAGGAGATAATCGTCGATGGGGAATTAATCATCGGAAGACCTTTGGGGGAGGGGGCAGGATGACGATAAGAACCAAATCGGTTTTGAAGGGTTCATACAAGGTTTTTCTCAAAAAATCCGAGGAGTTCCTAGATGCTGCGAGATACTCGCTTTCTAAGGGTAATGTAAACGCGGCTGCAGGATGTGCGGCTCACTCCGCGATAAGTGCTCTCGATGCTTTAACCGCGTTTTACTTGCAGCGGAAGCATGCTGGCGAGAGGCATGAGGACGCAGTGCACCTCCTCAAAGAGAAAGGGATATTGGAGTTGGAGGGCAGGGAGAAGGCGACAAGTCAATTCAGGAGCGTCGTCGGGTATAAGGGCTTAGCGGAGTATGAGCAGAGGGAGATTTTCAAAGGTGAAGCCGAGGAGTCGGTGAGAGTTTCGGGTCGATTTCTGAGTTGGGCAAAGAGAAATTTACCAGGTCGGGATTAGGTCATCAGATCCCTCAGTCAAAGTAGTCGCGCTGATACTGGCTGCGATCGCGATATTCCGGAAGGGCCAAGGGGGAAACGCCGACACTTCCCCTTTACCTTTTGTTTATTTTAATCAATCTCTGCCTGTCTTAGCTTATGACTAAATGCTTAGACAATAAAGTATAAATAGTTAGACAAATGTATATTTAATTGATACTTATGGTTCAATCGCTCGAACCGATTTTTGGGAATCGAATTTGTTGGCGAGTTCTCAAGTTTTTCTTGGACAATCCAAGTGGAGAATTTTACGAGCGCGAGATCCAGAAAAAGATTGCAGTGGCGAGGGCAAGCGCTCGCAAATGGTTGCATATGCTAGAGCAACTCGGTTTTATCTCGACCACTAGGAGAGGCAGGCTGAAGCTTCACAGGTTAGACCGAGAAAATCCACTCGTGAAGCAGCTGAAGGTCTTGAGCGCAATAAGTTGGCTCCTTCCCAAGCTCAAACCCCTCAAGGGCCAGGGAGAGGTTTACCTGTATGGCTCAGCAGCGCGCGGTGAGGGACTCGAGGACTCGGATTTGGACATTCTAACAATAGGCCGCGATCGAGCGATAATTAATAGGGTTAAAGCGATTGACGAGCGAATAAAGGTCAGCTTTTTTACCCCCCTCGAGTGGGCAAGGATGGCAAGGGAGGATCCGGCATTTTACGAAAGGGTTGAGCGGGACAAAGTAAGGCTGGTGTAGATGGACATCGAGAGTTGCCTGCGGGAGGGTTTCTTACAGGAGATAAAAGTAGAGCGGGACCTTATCGAGAAGGAGCTCGAGGAGGCGAAATATGATAGCGGGAAGGCCAAGCGAGCGTTCGAGGAGGGCGACTTCAAGTGGTCAATTGTGAAAAGTTATTACTCGATGTTTCACGCAGCTCGCGCGGTGCTGTTTTCGCTCGGGCTCAAGGAACGGCGGCACTTCGCGATTAGAGTCGTGTTGGAAGACTTGAACGCGAAGGGAAAGTTGGAAAGCAGGTTCATTTCGGATTTTTCCGCTGCACTTGGAGCGAGGGAAGACGCCGACTACAGATACACCTACTCGCAAGAGACCGCCGCTTATCTCCTGAGGGCTGCTGAAGATTTTTTAGCGAGGATGAAAAGGTTGGCGAAAAAGTTATAGCTAGCACCGCTCTTTCGAAAAGCCACATGTTTGGCCCATGCAATCGTTTTTTATTTTTTTACTATTAATTACTAATGCTTTTGATGCAGGTAGAGGTTCTTCCCTTTTGTGTCGATGGCCACCACGAGCGGTCCAAACTCTCGAACTTTTAATACCCACGATGCCTCCGCTGCACCTAGGTCCAGCCATAACACCCTTTCGACCTTTTCAATAGCTTGGGCAGCGAGCACAGCCGCACCGCCTGTGAAAGCTAGATAGACGCGGCCAAGTCGAGCCAGCTCCGCGGCGACCTCTTCACCGATCCCCCCCTTGCCTATAAGCGCCCTCACGCCGGTTCGCCTGACAAATTCCGCCTGCATTCGGTCGAGGCGGGCGCTCGTCGTTGGTCCCGCCGACAAAATTTTCCAGCTGCGAGGGGTCTTTCTGGCGATAGGGCCGCAGTGATAGATAACGGCACCATGAAGGTCGAGGGGCAGATGCTTACCAGCACGGAGGAGTTCGAGCACTCTGGCGTAAGCCTTATCGCGCGCGGTCACGATTTGCCCGTTTATTTTCACGAGCTCGCCGACGCGCAGTTTTTTGACATCCAGCTCGCTGAGTGGTGGGCTTAGGTTAGTCACAGGGGAATTGGTCATCGAGGCACCTCCACCTTCAGGCGGCCGTTGATGAGCCTAGCACGACCTCGTCTGGCAGCCCAACACTGGAGCGCGATAGCGACGGGAAGGCTCGCGATGTGGCAGGCGGCTTTCTCCACGTGCACGCCCAACACTGTCGTCCGTCCGCCCAACCCCATGGGTCCGATATCGAGTCCATTCGCGGCTTGCATGATTTTACGCTCTAGTTTAGCAAGCCTTCGGTTCGGGTTGGGACTGGTAAGGGGACGCAGAAGCGCACGTTTCGCCAGCGTTGGAGTAATTTCAGCCGAACCCCCGACCCCCACGCCCACGATGGTCGGCGGGCAGGGCTGTCCCCCAGCCTCCACGAGTGTCAATAGCACCGCTCGCTCGATGGCTTTCTCTCCGTCTGCGGGCTTGAGCATAAAAAATCTGCTCCAATTCTCCGCACCAGCACCCTTCACTAGCAGGTCGACCGAGAGTTTTTTTCCAGGTACGAGTTCGAGGTGGACTGACGGCTGCCCGATGCCGACGTTGGTGCCGGTGTTCTCGCGGGTGAACGGGTCGACGATGTTTGCGCGGAGCGGCACCTCTCGCATGGCTTGAGCTACTGCTTTATCGATCGATTTTTTCAGATCGAAGCTGAGCTCTAGCTCGGAGCCGAGTCGGATGAAAAAGGTGAAGGTGCCGGTGTCTTGGCATATCGGCGCACCGAGTTTTTGCGCCAGTTCGAGATTTTTCAACATGCAATCGAACTGCAGTTTCGCTATGGGATTTTTTTCACGTATCTTGCTTCGTTTAAGCGCGCTCACAACGTCTTCGGGCAGCTTGGTTTCGGCGCGGCAAAGCATCTCAACGATGGCGGCACGGAATTTAGCCTCGGTCAGCATGCGATCAAGTTTCGATAAGCCCCGCAACGGCGAACTACCACCGGTCAAAGACCGGCGGCTTCTGCGCTCCTCAACCTCTTCGGCTGGTTCATCCGCAGCTCGGGGTGGTTCAACTGCACCCCTCGGCTCCGAGGCACTGCCAAAATACTGGAGCCGATGTTTATGGCAGCGTTGAAGTCCGCATTGTAGACTAGGCCGCAATTGTAGCAGTATATCGTAGACTGGGTCAGGCGCTCGGTGTTGCGTGAGCCGCATCGGTGACATCTCATCGAGCTCCACCGCTCATTTGATTCAGCGACTTTAATGCCTTTCTTAGCACATTCCTCTTGCACGTAACGGGTTATTCGCCCATATGTCCATCTTGTCATTAGTCGCCGCAACTTCCGTTTGCCATTGCCCCGGTAATTTTCGTATTTGATCCATTTCGGGTAACCTATTGCAACAATGCACCCGCTTGAGATTTCCGCTATCCGCTTGGCGGTCAGACGGTCGAAGTACTCTGCGGCTCTTCGCCGTTTTTTCCGCATCCGTTTTAGTGCTTCCCACTTCTTCGCTTGTTGAAGCTCCGCGACTCGCTTATTCAACTGATTCAATCGCTGCCTTTTCAGCCCATCCCAGATTACAGAGAAATCCTCTCGCCTCAGGGGTCGATCCGGGCGCAGCAACACGGTTGCCGCGCTCCGCCTGATGCCGAGGTCCACTCCCCGAACTGCTTGAATGGGCTGCTCCTCAACCTCATACTGCACAACAATATGAGCGTAGTACTTCTTGCCATGCTTCACGAGCTGAAAATCTCGGATTTTTCCCCGCTTAAGGAGCTCAATGTGATAGCTTGAGGGGTTCAGAAAAATCGTCAGCCTTTCATGTTTCTTAAGCGTAGATATTCGGATAAGTAGCGGACTGAGTTTTACCCGCTTGCTACGCTCGACTTCACCCGTGCGATAATCGAATCGAGTGGGGATTTTTCTATTCGAGTTCTTCCCCTTAAATGGTTTTGATGGCTCCCGCTCTGACAGCTTGCGCAGCCATGACTCATTTCCCCGTACACGTAACTTTTCTACTGCCCTCTGCCACTTCGAGTGAAGCTCTCGATAACTCTCCCACATCCAGAGGGCTTGGTTGCCGCACTGTTGCACGAACCCGGCTGACAATCCCGTCTGATCTCTGACAAAGTGTTGATGCTCCAATTGCTGCAGTTCTCGCCTCGTGCGAATCTCATACCGCTCGATCACCTCACTCCAGAGCTTGACGGCATAAGTCAACCGCGCCGTCAGCTTATCGAGCACATTCAGTTTGTTCTTTGTGGCAGCATAATGAATCGGAACTTTTACCGTTCTCTGAACTAACATTTTCATCCTCAATCGAAAAATGGTGAGAAGTCGTTAAGCCGCTTTAGGGGAGAGAGGTCGGTGAAAGTAATTTATAAGGATTATAAAGGGGTGATTTGCTCGTTCTTGATACGGAAATATGTAGTTTCAGGCAGCAGTTACATAACCTCTTCGCAGAAAAGGTTGGGGTGTGGCTCAATGCGCTTAGTCGATTGCACTACGGGTAAACTTCTGGCGAGCGAGGTCGAGCTGGCGGACACCTTCTGGCGGCGCTTCAGGGGGCTGATGCTCAGAGGCAAGTTTTCACCGGGCAAGGCGTTGTTATTCAAGTTTCCCAAGCCAGGGCGCCGCAGCGTGCACATGTGGTTCGTTCGATTTTCCATTGATCTGGTCTATTTGGATTCGAGCTTCAGGGTCGTCGAGCTTCGCGCGCAGTTCAAACCCTGGCGGTTCTACAGACCAAGAGCGACCGTCAGTTATCTCATCGAACTTCCAGCGGGGACGATTTCTCGTGCTCGCGTGGAGGTTGGGCACGAAATTTCACTCAAGGGAAAAAGATAAAACAGGTGAAAACAAACTAAATTTGCTGGCCGAAGCGGTGGGGGACGGAGAGTTGAGCAGGTGGATGTCCCCAAAGCACTGGCCGAAGCGGCTGCACGTATTGCTTCAGAGATAAGTGCTGACGCCATTCTCGCTTTGACCGAGACCGGTAGAAACTGTGATCCTCTTTTCAAGAAGAATTTGTTTGGCACGCGTGGGAAGGAGGTGAAGGTAGTACTCGCCACACCCAACCATGAAACTTACAAGAGATTCAGCGGGAACCCCCACGTAAAACTAATCAAGCTCACTGCGCGGGCGCAAGGGAGATCTGGTCAAGCCCATCATGCAATGGCGTGCGGGTTGCGGGAAAGGATATTTCTTCCAGGGGAGCGTTTGGTCTGCTTGGCAGGGAATGGTTTCGCTGATAGTACCGATGCTCTCTTAGTCCTGCAGGTCTCCGGGCATGAGCCGATGATGGAGATGGTGGAATCCGACCCGGTTCTGGCAGCCGCAACCGAGATATCGCTTGAGCTCGGTAAGGGGACTTCGGGTGGCAGGCCTGTGGGCACGGCGTTCGTGGTCGGAGACAGCAAGGCGGTTCTGAGGCTATCGCACCAACTGATGATCAACCCATTCAAGAGTTACTTGGTGAACATCACCGATAGAAAACAATGGGAGCTAATCAAGAAGTACGCCACTTTTGATGGGGCTTTCGTCGTGGGTAACGATGGACGCGTCATCACTGCGGAGCGCTATCTCAACGCGAACGTTGAGGTTGAGATCCCTCATGGTCTGGGCACGCGGCACCTGTCGGTCGCAGCCATGACTGCAGCGACTAAATCTAGGGGAGTGACCGTCTCCGGGGAAGATGGTGTGGTAAGAATTTTTAAAAGTGGTAAGCTCGTGGCGAGGATAGACCCGCACAGCGGCATCTTCGAGTACTTGCACGAGGTATAGGACCGCCCGATTGTAAAAGTTTTAGGTAAAAGGGCTGAAGTAGTGTTAGGGTTTAAATGCGTTACGCGACTTTAGCCGAGGCATTTGAAAAATTGGAGCATACTCCATCTTACCTAGAAAAAAATTCAGTTATTGTAGAGTTGTTGAGGCGCACGCCGGCCGAGGAGATGGAGCGAGTCGTCCTGCTCCTGCTCGGCAGACCCTGGCCTGCTTATGTTTCCAAGGAGACTGGCGTTGGACTACAGCAACTCAAGAAGGCGGTAGCGAAGGCGGCAGGTTATTCGTCCGCTGAGGTGGATAAGCTCATGAAGCAAGTCGGCGATCTCGGCGAAGTCGCCAAGCAACTTCTTGGGAAAAAGAGGCAGGTGACCCTATTCACCGAACAGCTGACGGTGAAAAAAGTCTTCGAGAATGTTAAACAACTGCCCGAGATCACTGGTGAGGGCTCGGTGGATCGAAAGATAGCCTCAATCGCTGAACTCTTAACAAGCTCAACCCCGCTTGAGGCCAAGTTCATCGTCCGCACGGTGATTGGCGATCTCAGGATAGGTGTGGCCGAGGGGAGGCTTAGGGATGCGATAGCGAGCGCATTCGATGTGAGGCCAGAGGTGGTCGAGCATGCGTACATGCTCACAACGGACTACTCGATCGTCGCGAAGACGGTCGCCACGGGTGGGGAAAAAGGCATCGAGAAGCTCGGGGTCGCGGTTGGGCACCCGGTGAACCCCATGCTGGCGCAGCGAGCCGAAACAATCGACGAGGTCCTCAAGCGGATGAAGGGAAAGGCGGCGTTTGAGATAAAGCTCGACGGTATTAGGGTCCAAGTTCACAAAGATAGCGATAAGGTTTCGCTCTTCACGAGGCGGATGGAGGATTACACCAAAATGTTTCCCGATATCATCGACCCCTTGCGCCAGGCACTGGGGCCAAAGAGGGCGATAGCCGATGGAGAGTTGGTGGCGATCGATAAACGCACGGGGAAACCCATGCCGTTCCAAGAGGTACTCAAGCGTCGCCGCAAGTACGAGATCAAGCAGGCGATCCAACAAATTCCGGTTGAGATTTACTTATTCGACTTACTGATGTCGGATAATAAAGTGATGCTCGATGAACCTTACGTTAAGCGGAGGAAAGCACTCGAGCGAATCATCAAGGAGGTAAAAGGCAAGGTAATGATGGTTGAACAACGAGTCCTCGGCAAACCTGATGAAATAAAGGAGTTCATGGACTGGTCGATTAAGATAGGTCATGAGGGGTTGCTGGCAAAGGACCTCGAGGCAAGCTACCGGGCTGGGCGGCGGGAATTCGTTTGGCTCAAGCTCAAACCTGTGCTCGAAACTTTGGATCTCGTCGTGGTCGGTGGGCTCTACGGCAAGGGCAAGCGTGCGGGTTTCTTCGGCAGTTACATACTAGCGGCGCGCGATGGAAAAACGGGAAAATTCAAGACTATTACCAAGTGTGGTTCGGGTTATACGGATGAGGACCTAAAGGAATTAACAAAGTTGTTTAAAAAAATCCAGCTAAAAAAACCTCATTCCGATGTTGAAATTGAAATCGACTGTGACGCGTACTTTGAACCCAAGATCGTGTTTGAAGTGGTTTATGAAGAACTCCAAGTGAGTCCAGCCGAAAAGCATACTTCTGGTTTTGGAATGAGATTTCCGCGCTACATTCGGATAAGGGAGGATAGAAGACCGAGTGAGATAAACACGGTCCAAGAAATTGCGGAGTTATTCAAAAAGCAGGAGAAAAGAAAACCCGCGAAAGTTTGAATGGGGTCAACCGAGCTGTTCGATTATCAGATTCTCGAACTTATCTAAAAAATCCGAAATTCGATTTTCCTCCACTTGGGCGCCGCAGGCGACCGCGTGTCCACCGCCCTCCCCTCCGACCGACCGCGCAGCGTCGCGTATCGCCCGGGCCATGTCCAAGCCTTTTAGGAAGAGGAGTTTCGAGCATCGTGCGGAAATTTTGGCAACGCCGCCCTCCCTAATTATCCCCATAATGGGCTTGTAGGGGTCACAGGCCGGGTGCCCAAGTGCGAGGCTGGCTATAGTTCCAATGAAGGTTTCCTTTATTTTTCCCGTTGCGTCAAAATATTGCAAGTTTCCTCGGCGTCCCCGCTCGAGCCCACTCTGTTCGATAAATTCCATGCCCTCGGCGATGCAGCGCCTGTGATAGCGGAGCAAGTTTAGCATCGCGCGATAGTAGGTTCTACGGTCACCCTTTGCTACTTCAAAACCTATCAGCGGTTGCTCATGACGGGCGGTTGAGTTTACGCAGGTCGCGAATTCGTCTGCACCTCGAAGCATCGACCTTTCGTCCTCCTTCAGTAGCGTGTGAGCCTCGCCGATTATCAGTCCGGGCACATACTGCACGAGTTCCTTCGGGACCGCTGTGTAGGCTCGCGCGATTAGCTCCGTTGCCAGCCGACGTTTTTCGACATCGGTGAGGTCGATGGGACGGCGCCATCCACCGTCGCTCTTAAACGGAATGTCGAGGTCTTTTAGCAAGCTCACGCAGCCAGGGGCCGAATTGCTGACGCCGGGGATTGGTGGATCGGTGAAGGATTCGAGTGCTTTAAAGATCGGTCGGGTGTGACGACCGTAGAGCAAGAGGTCAATCTTTTGTTCAAGAACCTCTGAGTCGATGCTGTCCTTGGCGATTTGCCGGTTGTATCCGAGCAACTTCCCCCAAGCGTCCTGAATATCGCCAAGGGCACCGACGATTGCGAGCCCCGAGAGATCTCGGTTGGCTTGGTCCAATTCTCGAGCGATGAGGTAAGACATGCCAGCCCCGCTCACCTCCTGCGCGCCGTCCAACCCGTATTGATGGGCGTTGAAGTGAACGAGTCCCCGCCAGCCCTCTACCCGCTCCGGCTCGTGGTGGTCGGCGATGATAACATCATTTCCTGAAAATCTGTTGTGGACATTTTGAAGTTGAGAGCTGCCGAGGTCGGTAAAAATAGTTAGGTCGGTGGGCTCGAGCTCTTCAACGACCTCTCGGTAAAGCATGCGGACGAACCTCGTGTGATGTTCAATGTTCTTTCGATCGAGAGCTTTCGAGATTAATGCGGCCGCGCACACACCGTCCGCGTCCATGTGCGAGATGATTTGAATGGAATCGTTTCGATGAGTCTTGATCAGCTCTGCGGCTTTTCGCGCATCGGTGAGCATGAAGTTCCCAAGTAATTTGTGCACGATTTTATTTAAGATAAGGGGCTAAGAAATCAGCGGGTAAAAAGGAAAAAGTGGTAGGAGCATGCGGACGATCGAGCTTCGAGGTAAAAGCGCGGTATTGATAGATCAGACGAGGTTGCCGCAGAAACTGAGGTTTGTGAAGTGCAGAAGCGCTGAAGAATTGGCAAAGGCAATCGAACGCATGCAGATAAGGGGAGCACCGGCACTCGCCGCGGCGGCAGCGATGGCGCTTGCGGTCACCGCGCTGCGAAGTAAGGCGAAGGGGAAGGCCCAGATGTTGCGTGAGCTTGAGACAGCTGCCGCTAGGGTGAGACGGACCCGCCCGACCGGGGTCAACTTGTTTGTCGGCCTGGAGCGCGTGCTCTCCGTAGCTCATTCAGCAAGTGATGTAAGAAAAATCCGAGCCGCGGTCGTACGAGAAGCGAAACGCATTGCCGACGAAGATGTCGAGGCGAACCGCCGGATGGGGAAAAATGGAGCCAGATTGCTTAAGGATGGAGACATCGTGCTCACACACTGCAACACCGGAGCGCTCGCGACCGTCGACTATGGTACTGCCCTCGGGGTGGTCCGCGCTGCGAGGCGCCAAGGAAAAAACATCAGGGTCATCGCAACAGAGACCAGACCATTTTTACAGGGCGCAAGGCTGACAGCGTGGGAACTCAAGCGCGAGGGTATCCCAGTTACAGTGATTACTGATAATACGGTGGGGTACGTGATGGCACAAGGTGAGGTGGACGTGGTGCTCGTCGGTGCGGATCGGATAGCAGCAAACGGAGATGTCGCGAACAAAATTGGAACATATCCGATTGCCATACTCGCCAAGGAACATCACGTGCCGTTCTACATCGTTGCTCCGACCAGCTCCATTGACTTGAGCGTGCGGAGCGGCAGGGAAATCCCAATCGAGCAACGTGATCCGAGAGAGGTCGAGTTTATCGGGCGAACCCGGGTGGTGCCCAAAGGGGTGAAAGTACTCAACCCAGCGTTCGACATTACGCCTGCTCGCTTGGTGACGGCGATCGTGACCGAGCGGGGTGTGGTGAAGCCGAGCGAGCTAAAGTCACTATTTTCCCGTTAGACTGCTTCTACCCGCTTGATCTTAGGCACACGTTCCTTGAGCGTGCGTTCGATGCCCAAGGCCAAAGTCATCGTCGACATTGGACACCCTGCACAAGCCCCAACGAGCCTTACTTTGACTACACCTTCCTTGGTAACGTCGACTAGCTCAACATCTCCGCCATCGGCTTGAAGTGCCGGGCGAATTTCATCTAGGACGGCTTCCACCTTTTCACGCATTTTATCATCCAAACAACTTCTATGCACCGAACTTTTTACCCTTTCCCATCAGGTCGGCTAGGATTGGTAGTAGATCCTTGCCCCTAATCCGACCCAAGCCGCCTCGGGCAGCTGCGCGCTCGCCGTAGACACGAACGTCATCCGCTCGCACACCTGGGCCAGCGATCACTATCGGCACGGGATCGCCGGTATGTTCACGCACGGTGACAGGCGTGGTATGATCAATTGCTAAGACGATGAAATCTGCAGCGCCCATAAGCGGCTTCAGCGCCTTATCAGTACGTTCGATGAGTTTTACCTTGGCGGCAACATTTCCATCATGGCTTGCCTCATCAAATCCCTTCACGTGGAGCAGCACGAGCTCATGGGTTTTTAATGCCTTTAGGGCAGCCTTCGCCTTCGCGTTTAGGTCCGTGTTAACGCTGCCGGTGGCACCTGGGACATCGATCACTTTCATGCCAGCCATCCTGCAGACACCTTTAACTAGCGCAGCAGCAGCGACGCAAGCTCCTCGGATATCAAACCGCTCCTGGATGGGTTGGAGGTGAGGAACAACCCCGCCACCGCGAAGGAGGAGGTAGTTTGCGGGTGGGAGTCCTTTTTTTGTGCGTTCTATATTAATGTGATGATTCTTCAAAATTTCGTGAGCCCTGCGCGAGAAATCATTCAGCAGCCGTGCAGTCTTGGCCGAACTGCGCCGCCGCCCTACAAATCTGCGGACGCCTCCGGTTAAAATGGCTCGGAGGAGCTGGGGCCGTTCCAGAGTTTGCAGAAGCGGTCTTACCCGGAGGACTTTTTTACCATTTTCCTGCGGGTCTGAGTCCGTGACTTCGTTCGATAAACCCTTTCCATGCAACACTAGGGCTGCTCTATGGCCAACCGTGTTCTTGAAAATGAAGTCCGCCCCGCGAAGCTTGATCCCCTCTATCGCGTCTTCGAGCGGTCCTGTTTCCCGGATGCGTCCTGCCCGCCTGTCCTTTACAACGAGGGCGTCATCCACGGTGGCATAATTGACCCTAAAGGCGACATCCCCGGGGTGCAACTCGATACCTGCGCCGGCGGCCTCAAATGGCCCTCGACCAGTGTAGACCTTGAATGGGTCATAGCCGAGCAATGCTAGGTGGGCCGTGTCGCTTCCCGGTGGAACGCCAGGGGCAATGGTGTCCATTAGTCCACAGACCCCTCGCTTCGCCAGCTTGTCCATGTTGGGCGTTCGAGCGGCTTCGAGCGGGGTTCGATTACCGAGCTTAGCTACTTGACGATCCGCCATGCCGTCACAGATGAGCATGAGGGCTTTCATCATTCGACCCCATCACGAAAAGAATACTAATGTGAGGTAATAAAAACAATTGGGGGCCCGTGATCTAGCCTGGATAAGATGCCTGGCTTCGGCCTTGTTGCGGAGGAAGAAACCAGGAAATCGGGGGTTCGAATCCCTCCGGGCCCGCCAGCTACTGAAGAATGAGCATAGGGGAACTAAAATGGTTAGAAGGAGAACTGGGGTGCTTAAAGGAGCGAAAATGGTTTGGGATAGAAGTATGGCTGCTAGGAAGCGAAAGAGAGGTTTTGGTATAGGAGTTCTAGCCTTGATCGCGGCAGCTTCTTTTTTCCTTGGATTACTTGCGGGAACCCTCATGCCATCAGCAGAGTCTCCGGAAGGGGTGATTTGGTCAGCGGAGAACGTGCGGGAGGTATCGGTCAACATCGCAGCGGTGCGCTCAGATGGGGTGGGCATGATCTCCCGGCTCACAGTGGAAATAATGCCTGGGGCTGGCCGGGTGCTGGTGGACACCCATCCGCTCGTGGGGTTTGATTTTCAATATGCGGATCGCACCGCCGTGAAGGTCGCCTCAAATCTCACAGGTTATGCGTTGGATGACGATGGGGAGGGACTGGAGGGAGCCGATGTCCTTTTCTTGGTTTCAACGTTGACAGGAGAGAGCGTGGAGATACAGTCGATAGATGGACCGAGCGCTGGGGCGGCAACTACCGTGGCCACGATTGCCGCTTTGGAGAACAAGATCATCAAAGAGAATGTTATAATTACCGGAACCATCAACGAGGACGGGTCGATTGGTCCGGTGGGAGGCATTTTTCAGAAAGCCCAGGCAGCCAGCGAGGCCGGTGCTGAGTTGTTTTTGGTTCCTAATGGACAAAGCGTGGTTACGATGTACCGGCAAGTCGTCCAGCAAAGAGGCCCATTTCAGTGGGTGACCTACGAGCCCGTGACGGTGGATCTCAATGAGTACTCGGAGAATGCGGGTTGGGGAATCGAGATTCGAGAAGTTTCCACGGTAGAAGAGGCAGTAAATCTGATGGTTTGAAACATACGGGTTTGACTTGGAACCCATTTTAACTTTAGTAAATAGTGATAGATTGGGCTGATAGTCTAGCCTGGATTACACAAAAACGTCCAGAGAGAATTTGAATCCCAACGGTTGAGTTCATTTTTTAGAGTCTCCTATGATTCTGCTTAGAATACTTTCGGTGACCTCTCTCCCCAAAAATCACTTGAAATACATCTTTTCCTTCATGCACTGGGATTAAAGTGTTGGAGGATACGAAATTACCCAATTACTTGGGACAATTAAATAATGAGATTTACCTTTATGGAATTTCCGATGTTTTGAAAAATGTGTTTTCAGAAATAAAAAACCAAAAGCATATCCCCAAATTCAAGGAGGAGATGGGACGCAGGGCGAAACACATCTACAATTACATGAAAGGAGAATATGGGGTGCCTCTTTGGTACTTGGAGGAAACTCTACGTGTATGGGAGAGAGCGACCGGTAAAAGCTCAGAACAACTTTTTAACAGGCTCTTGGAACTCGTTCAAGAGTTCGGTCTTCGGAGGGTTAGGACCAGAGTAAAACTTCCACGATTTATGTTTCCAGATCTTGCATACTTAGCGGGTGTGATCGTTGGTGATGGTTACATTATCGCCAACGGTAACTTGGTGGGAGTGGTTAATGGAGACGAGAAATACCTTCGAGATATTGTAGCCCCATTATTCAGAAAATTGTTTAATTTTGAAGTTTGTATAAGGAGGGATCCGAGAAAGAATCATACATATTTCTTAGAAGCGCACTCGAAGGTTATTGTTTCTTTTCTAATTTCAGTTTTTGGGTTCGAAAAGGGAAAAAAGGCGCCATTAATCCCCACTATTTTCAAAAATTATTCAAGAAATATACTTATGGAGTTCATCACAGGATTTTTCGATACTGATGGGTCGGTAAGTGAAAAAGCACGCACGATCAAGTTCACTCAAAAATCAAAGGAATTCCTGATACAAATTAAAGAAGAGCTAGCAAATGCGCATGTTAGGTCATTTTTATATTTTGACAAACGGTGGGATGGGTGGGACGTGCGTGTATCAAACAAGGATAAGAAAAAGTTTTTCACATTGATATGTCCCAGACTCCAAAAGAAGAAAGTAATAGCGGAAACAGTTATTAGTGGGCCGGTGGTCTAGCCTGGATACAGACGCGGGCCTCCGGAATGCGTAGGTAGCATGAGGAAAGCCCGAGATCACGGGTTCGAATCCCGTCCGGCCCGTAACCCTTGTCTCTAGATGCTATGTATCCTCACGTGGGACAATCAGGTGCTCTGGATGGCCTGAATGGGAGGGGTGCTCCTTTTCGGCTGCCATGGGGATGGACGCCACGACCAAAAACATAACGGCCTGCCTCGGCCTTTCTCTGTCTCGACGGTCCTCCCGATCAACAGCATCGTCAACGAATTTATCTTCGCTCGGTTTTTGGACATAGGGTCACACCACCTATTTTCGATTTAATGTTTGATTTTCGGGTGATTTAAAGCGGGAAAGCTAATCCAGCCATCACGGACTATCCCGAAACCCTCAAAAACGAGCTGGCTAGCCTTCTCAGACTAGCCCATGTCGGATTTTTCCGAAACCTTTTTAAAATTCATTTTTCGGTGTATTCCCCAAGAATAACTTTGAACTTGGACCCCAAAGAGGTTCTTTGTGCCTAGTTTGAGGTTCGAATAACGTCCGGTCCGCAATCCTAACGGGCCACATACTTTTTCCAGCTCTGCCTCGCAAATTGGACCCCGATGACGATTAGGACGATTCCCACTAGGGTCAGGACTATAGCATAGGCAGCTTTTCCCGGGTTTTCAGCGAGCTGGGTTCCACTCGCCACGAGGAGTATGACCCCGCTGGCGAGAAGAGCAGTATTGACCAGAGGTTTCCCCGGCCAAACGCGGCTCCAACCAGCGAACAAGAGCAAGGCTCCAGCCGCCAGCAGTACTATCCCGACTATCAGATCGCGCGATGCTCGGGCTTCATTCATACCTAGGTTGATGAGGATGGCCCCGACGACAGCGAGTACTATCCCGATGACCAGGGTCGCGAAATGCTTAGGCGGCTCGGGCACCGGCGGCGGGGCGTATGCCACTTCATCCGACATAGCTCGGGCGCTCCTCACCTGGTTTAGGCGGCTTGGGCGGGCCGGGTAAGGGAATGGGTGGTGGAATGTTGAGCGAGCGGGAAAGAACAGTGGCCTCGATGAGCGAGACATTAGTTATTGACTGCATCAGTTGAGGCGGCGGGGCATGTCGCTTTTTGTAATCATCTTGGATTTTTTCAAGTTCATCCGGCTTGCCCGATAAAATCGCTTGTCCCTTGAGACTTATCTGCGCGATTGACGGAGTGTAGCCGATTGCCACGACGAAGGGAACGGACAGCTTTTCGTCCTTTGACTCAACACCAACTATGTTGACGTTGGTCGAGATGTGCAACCCGGCTGGCGCAGGTTTACCGAGGTCCCAGAATCGCTCGGCGGAGATGTAGCTGATGCTCACGCTCACTTGCAAGCTCGGTCACCGCTAGATGTTTGGTGCCCTCCCCTATTAAACATCCGACCGAAGGTCCGGCATTTAGCAGCGTAAGCTTTTATTGTCTGCAGCAGCGATGTCAGTTTGGTGGGGTCGTAGTGTAGCTTGGCGAGCACGGTAGGCTCCAGTGACAATTGTGGGTCTGCTGACGAAAGGATGATGACCCATTGGAGCGGTGCTGAAGAGACCTGCAAACCCGGGAGGGGTTGAGTGGGAAGCTTGGCCTCCGGGAATTCAAATCCTGGCGACCCCACCAGCATATTGCTGAATTTTAAAATTCGGAAGATCGGAATTCATGGAAATCCGTGAATAGTTCTTTTAGTGCCTCTTTTTATCTCCAAACTCAGAATTTTTTCAATATCATTCACTTATTGCACTGCATATATTGAAGAGCATGTCTATTCCTGTCTCACCATAGTACATACGATATGAGCCATCCGGCAGCCGTATAATATCCGGATCTACTACGAGTTCTTTTCCAAGTGATGGTTCAAGGCGTTTACCGTTGTCAAGGACAAACGTAATCCCATCAGTAGAACTGGCGCTCATCACGTATTGTTTGCCAATTCCAAATTCCGAGTCGAATGTCGTGAAAAATAATTTATAACTCCCATCGTCAAGTCTGATGATATCCGGATCAATCGCAATTCTACCTAAATCCAGATTTCCTTCTTTCATCCACGTAATACCGTTATCCTGCGACAATGCTGTTGCAGATGTGATACCCCTAGTGTAATACATCCTCAGATCACCATTCTCCAACCGTATTACATCAGGTACAGAAGTGAACAGTTCGCCAGGTTTACCATCGCCGTAATCCTGAAATCTCACACCTACCTCCTTAGTCCAATTAAAACCGTCAACAGAAAAAGCACTGAACAGCCTCCTATCTTGCCGTTCAGCCAGATGCTGACTTCCCTCATAGATCATCCTGTAACTGCCATCACTCAACTTTATGATTGCTGGATTAGTAACCATCTCTTGTTGAGAACCAGCCTCGCCATTTCCTACAACAACACCGACTTTTTCAAAGGTTAAGCCATCGTATGATTTCGCAGCCCGGATACCACCCCCCGTCGTATAATACATAACATACATATTGTCGATAACAACAGTTGCCGAGCTCACCCCGTCTTCAATCCTGATGCCAGATTCTTTAGTCCATGCGAGCAGTTTCCCAGTTTTGTGCTCTTTAGTGTAGATACATACGATAAACACACTGATGACAAGCAGACCAATTATCCCAACTATCAAAAGTTTCACATTCATATTACCACTTTTATTTGAACACTTTTTACTTTTTTGGGTTTTTCCGAAACCAGAGTTCGGAATTTCACTTAACGTCCCTAACAATTTAAACAGCATCGCCCATCTTTAAACCTGGCTGGCGTAGCACTCTAAAGGTTAGCACTTCCCTCGCTACCCAATTTTTCCGGCTTTTCTCTTTGGCAGTATTCCTAAATTCAGCTTTAGAACGGTGAACTCTGGCGGCCCCACAATTTTTCAAATGCATGCATTAACCAAAAAATCCGATAATACCAGGCGGAGCAGCCACACGGACTAGGGTGGAGGTGAACATTCATTGGCTAAGAGAGTTTTTGCCTCAGCTTCTATCTCTCGTCATTGTCTCAGCTACACCGCCTGGTATTAGCGTGAAACTGCATCGATTGTCGATACTAGCTTCGACAATTGATGTATCTACGGCTCACTTTATATAGGTAGCGTTTTAGGAGGTTTTCGTTTGGTTTACACACGGGTCGCTTTTATTAGAAATGCAAGCCATACAGTAGAAAGAGGATTTTCGCGGGCGAGGGCTGTGGCGTCAGTACAGGGCGCGAAGGAGAAAGCCGCGGTTGGGAGGGGAGAGGCGGTAGCTGGATCGGTGCAGTGGTGGCTCGGCAATCCCGTCTCCAAGACGCTGCTACGGTTCGTCTGCGGGCGGAGCAAGCGTGGGGGCAACCGGCTGGACATCGCCTTACGGAGGTATGGGGGTGAGGACGTCCCTGGTGACTTCTGGGATAGGATTGCCGCTTCAGTGGTCAAGCTTCTCGTCGATCGCGGGACCAACGCTCTTGGCTACTCAGGTGAAAGCCTGAAGGAGCACCTGAAGGACCCCGTGCTCCGGCGCGGGATGGTCAACGTGCTTGAGGGGATTGCCCGCTATGGCGCCCGAAGGCCCTTCACCTCGGTCGCCCCCTTCTTGGTCGTATGGAACTACACCAAGCTCTGCAACTTGAGGTGCAAGCACTGTTATGAGAGCGCGAGCCCTAAGGCCATGAAAGATGAGCTCACGACTGAGGAGGCGAAGCGAGTTATAGATGAGTTCGAGGATGCAGGTGTCGTGGCAATAGCATTTTCAGGGGGGGAACCGTTGATGCGAAAGGACATCTTCGAGGTCGCGGGGCACGCCAAGGAGAAGGGGTTCTTCACTTCTGTCGCCACGAATGGGACGATGATTACGCGAGAGGTCGCGAGGAAGATGAAAGATGTTTTCGATTACGCGGAGATCTCACTCGATGGGTTTGAGGAGGTTCACGACAAGTTTAGGGGCGTCCCGGGGGCGTGGAGGAGCACATGCAAAGGAATCAAAAACAGCATAGCCGAGGGCATCGATACTTGCGTTGCGTTAACGGCTACCCGCTACAACTTTCGCGAAATACCCAAGCTGGTAGATTTTGCGGAGAACGAGCTGGGGGCCAAACGTGTCATCATATTTAATTACGTTCCCGTTGGGCGTGGCAAGGAGATTATCGACCAAGACTTGAGTCCCCAAGAGCGGCACGAGTTGCTTAAGTACCTCTACACCCGCATGATGAACAGCGATTGCAAGCTGATCTGCTACTCCACCGCGCCCCAATACTCGATGGTTTCTTGGGAGTTCGCATATGGAACCCAAGGCGCCAGCGGGGTAGTTTCGACTCACTTCACCTCGGAGGGGGCGATGCAGGCCTTGCAGGGTCGAACGAAAAGCCTTGCGGATTTCTTGGGGGGATGTGGGGCAGGGAGGCTCTACTGTGGCCTTGAGCCAAACGGCGACATAACGCCATGCGTGTTCATGCCCATCAAGCTTGGCAACATCAAGAAGGATCGCTTGCGCGATGTCTGGCACTCATCCGAGGTTCTCTGGAAGCTCAGGAACCGAGACGAGATTGAGGGTTGCGGCGCGTGCGAGTACCGCTACATCTGCGGCGGGTGCAGGGCCCGCGCGTACGGTTACTACGGGGACGTGCAGGCTCCTGACCCAGGGTGCGTCCACAACATGCGGTACTGGCGGGAGCTCGAGAGGAAAGTCGAGGGCTGGCAACCCCGAGTCCCGCCCGAGCCGAGATGTGCTCTGAAAGTTGCTTGACTTTAGTAAGACGACCCTGTTCATAGAGATATGACAGTTCGAAATCCCCGTTTACTCAAAGTGGCATTAGAAAATCAACACCCTTGTTAATCAAATACGGTAAAAGCAACCTTCTTAACCGCCCCTGAATAGATGTAGGATGGGGACGGCATGGAAGAAGCCGAAATCCCTGTTGTCGAGGCCCAGTTGTATAAAGGCAAGATAGTGGTCTGGGACGAGGCGCAGGCGAACCAGCTCTACCAGCGAGGCTCTTACGGAAAACCCCTGAGTGGGGGGAAGCTTCAGCTCTCGCCGGTCGAAGCCCTCTATCTACTAGAGGGGGAGAAGATCGACGTGGTAGATGAGGACGGAAAGAAATTGAAATTCAAGGACCTCTCAGCTAAATTTACTGAGGGCGACCCGGAGGCGATGCTCAAGTACTCCGTGTATGCCGACCTTCGCTCGCGCGGTTACGTCATCAAGACTGGCTTAAAGTTCGGTGCGCACTTCCGCGTCTACGAGCGAGGCGAGAAGCCAGGGGAGGCGCACTCGAAGTTCTTGGTGCACGCGGTGCCCGAGGGAATAAAGCTCACGCCGACGGAGCTTGCTCGGGCGGTGAGGCTTGCGCACAGCGTGAGGAAAGCGATTTTATGGGCAATAGTAGATGATGAGGGGGACGTCACCTATTATGCACTGACCCGTGAGAGGCCTTGAGATGCCGATTCGAATCGACCCCTGGGGCGCGGCGATACCCGAGGATTACGCCCGCTTGATGCAGGAGTTCGGTATCGAACCCTTTGAGAAACTGCTCGCGCGGATACCCGAACCGCACTACCTCATGCAACGGAAGGTCATCTTCGGCCACCGCGATTTTAAGCGGGTGCTCGATGCCATGCTGAGGGGTGATCGCTTCGTAGTGATGACGGGGCTGATGCCGAGCGGCCGAATGCACGTGGGGCACAAGATGGTCATCGATCAGCTGGCGTGGTATCAGCGGCGGGGTGCGGACATCTATCTATGTGTTGCGGATCTGGAGGCCTATTCAGCTCGCGGCGTTTCCTTTGAGAAGTCGAAGAAGCTCGCCGCGGAAGAGTATCTCGCCAACTACCTTGCGCTCGGGCTGGATGTGGAGCGCTGTCATGTCTACTTCCAATCTCGGAGCGATGTTGTTCGCCACCTAGCTTTCCTCTTGGCTAAGCGGGTAAACTTCAGCGAGATGCGCGCAATCTACGGCTTTGCGGGTGAGTCGAATATCTCCCACATTTTTTACCCAATGATAGATGTCGCGGATATCCTGCACCCTCAGCTGAAGGAGTTTGGAGGTCCACGCCCTACCGTTGTACCAGTGGGCATCGATCAGGACCCCCATCTTAGACTCGCACGGGATGTGGCGGCACGTTTCCAGCAGGGGTTTGGCTTCGTGCTTCCCTCTTCCACCTACCATCGTCTCCTACCAGGCCTGACCGGCGAGAAGATGTCGAGCAGCAAGCCCGAGACGGCAATTTTCTTGACGGATAGCGCTGAGGACATCAAGAAGAAAATTAAGGATGCTTTTACGGGTGGCAAACCTACGGCGGCAGAGCAGCGAAAGTACGGGGGCGACCCAGATAAATGCAGGGTTTACGAACTCTACGTTTATCAACTCATACCCGATGATAAAAAGCTCCTAGATTTAAGGGAGGCGTGCAAATCTGGGGCGATAATCTGTGGCGATTGCAAGTTGCGGGCGATTGAGTTCATGTTGAATTTCCTAAAGGTGCATCAAACCAAGCGGGGGCGTGCCGAAGCCAAGGCGAAGAAACTTGTGGAAAAGGTTTATTAAACCTAATTAGTTAGGTGGAAGCCTTTAAGTTTGGTTGTTGAATTTTAATTGCGCGATGACGAGCCTGGCTTAACTGATTTGTGATGAGGATTTTGAGTCCCCGAGCGCACTTTGAACAACGATTGCGGGAAATCAGCAAGCTTCATTATCGGTCGTGCTACTTTGCCCCCATGTTTCCATTTGTAATAGAGCATGTACAGAAACATCGAACCCATAGCAATTTTTCCTTGCTTGTCGGGGGCCCAGAGTTTTATGTTATGCTTCCAGCATGTTGCAAAGAAATCCCAGTGCAAATCTGTTAGATGGCGTAAATCTGCCTGTCTCGCATTGCTCAATAGACATTCCTCCTCAGATGTGAAAAATAGTGGAACGTAAAACAATTTCGCTTCCTTCAATTTATCCACGAGCTCCATCGTCGCAAGCGTGTCTTTTTCCCCCTCGCCAGGCAGACCGACAACAAGCGTCGCCAGTGGACAAATGTCGTTGTCGTTGAGGATGCCAACTGCTTGAGTGACCACTTCGCACCAGTCTTTTGCTTCGTACGGCAGCGGCTTGCCTTGCATGTGTTTTTTGATCAACTTTACGCTTCCAGTTTCTATCCCAACTTCAACCGAAGCCACTCTTCTTCCATTGTATCTCCATCTGCCTTTTTCCACGAGCGTCGGCGCGATTTCCTCAATCATTTTCGGATCGTGTGCAACTGGAGGGAGGGCGGCATGCGCAAACTGCAAGTACTCAACGTTCGGTATTTTACCAATTGTTTCTATCAACTCGACGATAGCTTGTTTGTTGGGGACGAATCGCTCGCCGCATTTATAGAGAAACATGTCATCTGTCTGCAGCATGATCATTTTCGAGCCTGCACGCGCGTTGAGTTCCGCCTCCTTTTTAATTTTTTCTAGGGGGAACGAATATCTCGTCCGCATCGTGGGCGAACAGAACTGGCATCCCCTGCCGCAGCCCCTGGTTATCTCGACCACGCCAAATAGCGCCGGTTTTTTTATCGTTGGGATCTCATCTAGCTCCGGCTTCTCCGTTTCGACGACCTTTGGCAGTGATTCCCCATTCATTGCCTTTCTGAATATTTCTAACGCGGAGCGGTCACCCTCCCCTATTATCACTGTATTTATCTCATACTCCTCCTGCATGTTTCCCCTGACAATTTGCCAAGCGCCGGAACCTCCAACTATGATTTTAGGCATATGCCGTTTCCAAATGCGGCGCTTCATCAAATTTCTAAACTCAGCTGCTACGAGGGGTTCACTACCAAAACCCACCAGCGAAGTGTAAGTTCGGCTGACAAACCCGATACCCAATGGATCCATCGTCGAGATTCCAACTGCAATTGTCTTTGGGCCCACAAATTTGCTGAGATTATGTGGGGCGCAGGTCACAACATTATTTTCCCCAAATTCCTCAATTAATAGGGTCTCTATTTTCCTCAACCCATAGGGGGCGAAGAGGGCGCTACCATCATTATTGTTGGGTGTTATCGGATACCAATATTTCCTCAAAATTTTTATTGGGATTATTTTTGACGGAAACCCCCCTGTGAACGCGATGAAGGGGTTCAAATTAAAATCACTCATCTCTATTGCAGAAGCGGTCAGCACGATTGGCACGCCACCGTTATATGGTTCATTAGCGTCAATCGAAGTATTTCGCTTTAGAAATTTGCCAAGCGGTATGAAACTACTGCCCCAGACCAAATGTCAGCCTCCTCAAGCACACTGTAATTAAGTGTTTTTAAAGCCTCCCAGGAATTGCGGTAATTCGCTTTCGTTTTGTTTAAGGTCAACTCCGAAGACGTAGGTACTTCTCGATGAACTTCGGGTCGACCCGCTTCAGCTCGGCCGTGGGCAGCGTGCGCAGGAGCTCCCACCCTAGGTCGAGCGTGGTTTCAATCGATCGGTCTTCATCTCGCCTTTGGTTAACGAATTCGAGCTCGAAGCGGTCAGCAAAACTTAAGTAGCGGCGGTCTCGCTCGGTCAGCGCCTCCTCCCCGACGACCGCAACCAACGCTCGAAGGTCCTTACCCTCGGCATAAGTCGCGTAAAGTTGGTTTGAGACGTCGCTGTGGTCTTCCCGTGTATGGCCGGCGCCTATGCCGTCTTTCATCAGTCTCGAGAGCGAAGGGAGAACGTTAAGAGGCGGATAGATCCCCTTGCGGTGGAGCTCGCGGTCCATGACGAGTTGCCCCTCTGTAATGTAGCCCGTGAGGTCGGGAATTGGGTGGGTGATGTCGCCACCTGGCATGGTCAAAATCGGCATTTGGGTCACCGAGCCCTTCTTTCCTTTTATCCTTCCGGCACGCTCGTACATCGTCGCGAGGTCCGTGTACAAGTAGCCAGGATAGCCCCGCCTTCCAGGTACCTCGCTTCGAGCGGCGGAAATCTCTCGTAGGGCTTCGCAGTAGTTCGTCATGTCGACCAAGATGACAAGCACGTGCATCCCTTGGGTGAATGCGAAGTACTCTGCAGTCGTCAGGGCCAAGCGCGGCGTAAGGATGCGCTCGATGGCGGGATCGCTGGCGAGGTTCAGGAACACCGTCGCCCGCTCGAGCGCGCCGGTTCGCTCGAAGTCGCGCGTGAAGAATGCGGCCTCCTCGTGTGTTATCCCCATCCCGCAAAAAATCACGGAGAACTTCTCCTCTTCACCAAGTACCTTCGCCTGCCTGGCGATCTGCGCGGCGAGCTCGTTGTGGGGCAAGCCGGAGCCAGAGAAAATGGGCAACTTTTGACCCCGGACTAGCGTGTTCATGCCGTCGATGGATGATATGCCGGTCTGGATGAATTCGCTAGGGTAATCCCGTGCCGCAGGATTTATAGGGGCCCCGTGTACATCCCACTCGTCCTCGAAAATCGGCTTGGGGCCGCCATCAATGGGCTCACCACGCCCGCTAAAAATTCTACCGAGCAACTCAAGCCCGACGCCGAACTTGATGGTTTCGCCCGTGAAGCGAACGCGGGTTTTAAGGGTGTCGATGCCGCTCGTGCCCTCGTAGACCTGTACCACAGCGCGATCCTCGTAGGCGTCCAGTACTTGTCCGTGTTTCGTCTCCCCATCGGGCGTGGTTACCTCGACGACTTCTCCGTAGGCGATACCGCTCACGCCCTCGACTATCATCAGCGGGCCAGAAACCTCAGCGACAGTTAAATATTCGCGGCTCTTCAAGGTCTCACTTTCCACCTTTCTCTCCCTCGACTGGTGCCTTTCTCGTTTGCATCAGCTCTTCGAACTGTTTCTTGAGCTTTTTTTCAAATTTCTCCTGCTCTTCCATAAACCTCTCTGGGGAGAGTCGCTTCACGCCCGCGATGGCCTCCTTGATCGGCAGCTTTCTGATCTCCCCGACCGAGATGCCCCGTCGCGCCGCTTCAACGGAGTTGCGGTAGAAATCGAGCACCAGCTTGAGCATCCCGAACTGCTTTTCAACAGGGCAGTGGGTGTCGACCTCATGGAAGGCGAACTGTTGGAGGAAGTCTTCCCGCATCATCCGCGCGGCCTCGAGGACGGCTCGCTCCGGCTCTGGGAGAGCATCGGGTCCCACGAGTTTCACGATCTCTTCAAGCTCGGCCTCTTTCTGGAGCATGGCAATTGCCTCGTCACGTAACGTTTTCCAGTCCTCGTAGAGCTTCTGCTTCCACCAATCTCGCACGTTGTCGACGTAGAGTGAGTAGCTATTGAGCCAGTGGATAGCCGGGAAGTGGCGTCGGTCGGCCAGTCCCGTGTCGAGCGCCCAGAAGACTTTGACGATGCGTAGCGTGTTTTGTGAAACGGGCTCCGAAAGGTCTCCTCCGGGCGGGGAGACAGCGCCGAGCACAGTCACGGAGCCGAAGCGCTCATCACTGCCAAGTGTCTTCACACGGCCGGCTCGCTCGTAGAACTCAGCCAGCCTCGAGGCAAGGTAAGCGGGGAAGCCCTCCTCTCCGGGCATCTCCTCCAGCCGCCCGGAGATCTCACGCATCGCTTCGGCCCATCGCGAGGTGGAGTCGGCCATGAGCGCTACATCGTAGTTCATGTCTCGGAAATACTCGGCGATGGTTATTCCCGTGTAGACGCTTGCCTCGCGCGCGGCCACTGGCATGTTTGAGGTATTAGCGATAAGTGTAGTTCGTTCCATCAGCGACTCGCCGCTACGCGGGTCCTTCAGCTCAGGGAAGTGTACCAGCACATCACACATCTCGTTGCCCCGCTCGCCGCAGCCCACATAAACGACCACGTCTGCGGCTGCCCATTTCGCGAACTGGTGAAGCATAACTGTTTTACCGGTGCCGAAGCCTCCGGGGATTGCTGCAGTCCCCCCTTTGGCAATTGGGAAGAATGTATCAATGACGCGCTGCCCAGAGATGAGCGGCTCATTTGGATCGAACTTCTCCTTAAATGGTCTCGCCCGCCGCACAGGCCATTTTTGCATCATCGCAACTTCTCGCTTGCCGTCAGAGGTTTCGATGGTGGCGATGATATCCTCGATTCTATGCCCACCATCCGCTAGTCCCAGGATTCTTCCGTTGACCCCGGGGGGTACCAAAATTCGGTGTTCGACAAGCTTGCTTTCCTTGACGGTACCGAGTACGTCACCCTCGACGACCTCCGCGCCCTTTTTGATATTTGGCACGAATTCCCACTTTTTATCGCGCGGCAGGGCATGGGCGAAGATGCCTCGCTTTATCATATCCCCGATTTTCGTTCGGATGATCGTGAGCGGTCGCTGCGTGCCGTCGTAGATCGCACCGATGAGCCCAGGTCCAAGCTCTACGGAGAGCGGTTTTCCAGTACCTTCGACTTTCTCACCTGGTTTTATGCCCGAGGTCTCCTCGTACACCTGAATCATCGCGCGATCCTCTGTCAGGCCGATTATCTCTCCCATAAGGCCCTCTTCTCCGACCTTGACCAGCTCGTACATCTCCGAGCCTTTCATACCATTAGCGATAACCACGGGCCCGGTGATTCGGACGATCTTTCCCAATTAAACACCCCGAACTCCAGCTATGATTAGTGGCTTCACTTTTATGAATATCTCCTTTGAAATCAGAACTTTTATTGGCACAACCTCTAGTTAACTTAGGCGCTGGCGGTGAGGCTAGGTGGTCGAGGAAAGTCTTCGCACGATATTCGAGGCGGAAAAAAAGGCAAGGGAGTACCTAGAAGCAGCGCAGCGACAAGCCGCGACGATCCTTGAATCCGCTCGAGAGGAAGTGGAGAAACTAAAGGAGAGCGCCGAGGTTGAGGCGAAATCAAAGGCCGAAAAGGTGATTGAAGACTCAAGGAAAAATGCGGAGGCGGACGTACAGGAGCTGTTGAAGAAAAATCGTGGACAAATCCAAGCGATGGAACGAAAAGCTAGGGCAAGGCACGAGGAAGCGATCAAGCTCATTATGAATGTCATCCTCGGGTGACCCTATGTTCAAAACGGCTCGAATGCAAAAGTTTAGGGTGATCTTCCTCCAACAAGCGCACGACAGCGTCGTGGCCGGACTGCACGAGGCCAGCGTGGTCCAGCTGAAGGAGATCACCGAGTTGGAGGTCGCGCGAAGAGCGCTTGACGAGGAAGTCTACGAAATTTCATCGCTACTTGCAAAATTCAGGGAGGCACGAGAGTTTCTCGGACCACCGCCCGGTAAGCCTGTGGAGATCGAGGAGCTCCCGTACGGGCAAATTTTGAGGGAGGCGAAAAAGTTTCTAGATGAGTTCGAGCCGAAGTTGAGCACTTTAAAAGCCGAGAAGGAGGAGCTCAATAAGCGAAAACAAGAGTTACTTACCCAGATGGAAATGCTCAGGAGTTTTTGGGAGATAAAATTCTCCCTGAGTTACCTCCGATCGACAGATGAAATCCAGGTCGTGGTCGGGCGGATTGCGGAGGAAAGGGTACAAGAATTCTCGGACGCGACGAGGGAAGCTCTGGGACAAAAGGTTTTCATGGCCGTGTTTGGGGAAGGTAAGCAAAGGATTTTGATTACAGCATGCCGGACAGGGGAGCAATCGAAGCTCTCGCCAGTGCTTTACAGACATGATGTTGAGCTCCTAGAAATCCCCCCGATCCCCGAGTCCCCACAAAAGGCGCTCAGGAAGCTGGAGGGCCAGCTGAAGGAGTTCGATGGGGAGGAAGCAAAGCTAGAGGAGAAGAGAAAGAGGCTTGCGAAGGCTAGGGCTCAAGAAGTCAGCACATTGTTGGAACTTCTCGAGATTCAAAGGGAAAGGCTCGAGTGCGGTGGGCTCTTTGGCTACACCGATGCGACCGTGGTCATGGAGGGATGGGTACCGGAGAAGCGGGCGACCGAGCTCGATCCCCTGCTCAGCGCAGCCACGAACGGACGCCATGTCCTCCGCACCTATACGCCCCAAAAGGCTGAAGTCGAGGCTGTTCCGGTGGAGCTGGAGAATCCTAAGGTGGTAGAGGATTTTGAGTACGTTACCAACATGTATGGGTTGCCCAAGTACGACGAGATTGACCCCACGCCGTTCCTAAGCTTCACATTCGCCCTGTTTTTTGCCATAGCCCTGTCCGATGCGGGTTACGGCATCGCGCTTGGGCTTTTCATGGCATCGGGTTTTTGGTTCGCCAAGATATTTCCGCGAAAGCTCAGGCGGATGATGATCGTGTGTGCGATATTTACGGTGGTCATGGGCCTTCTGATGGGGGGGTGGTTCGGGTTTGGGAGTGGCTTGTGGGTTAACCCAATTCAACGACCGGTACCGCTGCTCAAGCTGGTAATTTTTATAGGCATCATCCATCTCCTCGTGGCGTTCGGGCTGGCGGGGGCACTTAAGGATATTTTCAGACGGGACTGGAAAAGCCTGGTACTTAATCGTCTTTCACCGGTCTTGATTATAATCGGGTTTTTTGGGTTGAGCTTCTCTATCCTAGGCATCGGCCTGTACGAGTTCGGGATTAATTATTCGTTTCCTAAGATGGAGATTTTTTTCGCGTTTAATCCGCTTGAGCCGGCTGGGATCACCGTAATGGTATTAAGAATTTTGTTTTACCTTGGTTTGGTTATAGGCATGACCAGCGCAGCGCTGACCGCTAAGGATGTGAAGGGAAAACTAGGGGGGCCAATCAGTGTTCTCTACAGTATAACTGGACATATCGCAGATGTGTCCTCCTATTCCCGACTTCTAGCTCTGGGTATTGCGGGAAGCGTAATCGCATTCTCGATAAACCTCATCCTCAGGTTAGTTTACAAAGGCATTATGCCGACAGAAATCACGCCGCTTTCGGCCGTTTTTGCTGCTCTGGTGTTAATTGGGCTCGCGTTCGCCTTCATCGCCGCCCATTCATTTAACATATTTATCAGCAGTCTCGGCTGTTTTATTCACACCATGCGCTTACACTTTGCCGAGTTTTTCGGGAAATTTTACGAGTCGGGTGGGGAAAAGTTCGCTCCATTCAAAGTTAAAAGGAGGTTCACCAAAGTAAAAGGAGGTGAGTGGCCTGGCAGGTGAAGAACTAGTCGTGTTGGCAGCAGGTCTTGCAGTGGCCATACCGGGGATCATGGCAGCGTTGGGTGTGGCGATGACCGGAATTGCAGCAGCAGCAGTAGGGGCTGAAGACCCTAGGAAGTTCCCGAAGCTTTTCGTGTTGCAAGTGATGCCAGGGACGCAGGGAATCTACGGTTTCGTCGCAGCATTCCTAATCATGTTCGTGGTTTACCCAAAGCTTCCCACGACGGGTGTGGCGGGTTTGGTTATACTGATGGCTGCACTTCCTGCAATCCTCCAAGGTTTTACATCGTATTCGCAGGGGAAAGTTGCTACAGCAGGCGTCAGCGCTGTTGCAAAAAGACCTGAAGTATTCGGCCAAAGCATGATGTACGTAGTGACGGTCGAGCTATATGCGATCCTTGGGCTCCTAGCGACAATCCTGTTTATGACAAGCATCCACGCGTTGTAGGGGGGCCATGACTCTGTTGGCTGAAAAAGGCGCCCGGCTAATCGCAGATGATATCCTAAAGGAAGCGAAGGAAAAAGCCGCAGGGATAATCGAGGCAGCGAAGAAGGAAGCACGCACGTTGGTGGATGCGGCTCGCTTCGGCGCCAAGGAAGAGGAGGAACGTAAGACAGAGGAAGCTCGCGCCCGTGGTAAACATGTTTACGATGGGGTACTCGCGGAGGGCAGGATGCGCGCGAAGCGGGAGGTGCTCCAAAAGAGGGAAGAACTCATCAAGGAGGTCTTCCGAGAGGTAGAGAAGAAACTTCAAGCGCACGCATCGTCTAAAGAGTACGAGAAAGACATCGTTCGGATTGCCACAGCGGCTTGCAAAAAACTTGGTCAAGATGATGTGGTGATCCGAGCTAATCGCCGGGATTTGAAGTTCCTTGAAGAATCTAAAGATCAAATAACACGTGAATTGGGTAAAGGTGTAAAAAAGGTGAATGTCTCATTCGGTGAGCCAATTCAAACAATTGGCGGGGTTAAGGTCGGGACTGCGGATGGCAGGGTTGAAATTGATGGGACGTTCGAGGGCAAGATTCGGAGGGAGTTCGAGGGCCTCCGTATAAAAGTTGCGAAAGTCCTATTCGAAGGGTCGAGATGATCGATGTCCTCCTTGCAATTTTTCTTCTCATAGGTACCCTCTTCGTCTTGGTAATCTACAATGCTAGGCGCTCGATGGCTTACGTTTACTGCAACGCGACCCTCAGTGCGTGGGAGGCTAGATTACTTTCTGAGGCGCGATTGATGGAGCTTGCCGATGCCCCAAGGGTCACAAACATATTTGCGGCCCTTGAAGACACCGACTACCGGCCGCAGCTGGCTGAGGTTCCGAGGGTCGAGGAGGGGATTGACATGCCGATGGTCGAGCGATCGCTTAGGGAGAACTTGAACGCGCGCTATCGCGAACTCTTGGGGATGGTACCCCAGGAGCGAAAGGAAACGGTCGCGAGGGTGATAGGACGAGTTGATATTTGGAACCTTAAGGCGATCATCACAGCGATTCACAATAAAGTCCCCAAAGAAAGGAGGCTTGAGGAGCTAATCCCATCACCTACACTTCCGCATGAAAGGCTTGAGATGCTTGCATCCGCCGAGAGCTTCGAACAACTACTTGAATTTCTAAAAGGGAGCGAGTACTTCGACGTACTTTCAGAGGCGCTAAAAGAATATGAGACGCGAGGGTTGATTGCCATTATATCAGCGCTCGACAAGCACTACTACATGGGCTTGTGGAAGGACGTGCTGAGCAAGCGCGCGCAGCGCTCAGTTTTGAGGGAGATCTTGGGGCACGAAATAGATGCTCTGAATATTAAGCTGATTTTGCGGCTCAAGCGGGAAGGTGCGCCACCCGAGGAAATTGACAGACACCTCATCCTACCCTCCCACGAGCTCACGGAGGTAATGCTGAGGGCGATGATCACCGCTGAGGATATTCCCTCGACGATAAACATGATCCATCGCACCGTCTATGGCCAAATTTTGTTAGAGGCCCTCCCGCACATCGAGGCCCAAGGGCTTTCTGCGGCGGAGCGTGTCCTGGATGAAATGCACCTAAAAATATGCAGGTGGCTCGCACTTACCCGGTTCTTCAGCATAGCTCCCGTGCTCTCTTACATCTATCTGAAGGAAAACGAGATGAAAAATCTGCGGGCGATATTAAGGCTCAAGGCGGACAGGGTCGAGCCCCAGAAAATAAAGGAAATAATAGTGAAGGTGTCAAAGATTGAGTTTTAAAATAGCTGTCGTTGGGGATCAAGATACCGCGACGGGGTTTGGTTTAGCAGGCGCGACCTATGCCCACATTTATGCGACGAAAGAAGAGACACTGGGCAAGCTTGGCGAATTTTTCGCCAGCGACGAAATTGGGCTCGTGCTGATAACTCATCGCGTCGCGGAGGAACTCGGTCACGACTTCCTCTGGATGATGCAGACAAAGCGGTTGCTTCCTATCGTGTTAAGAATTCCGGACAAGACCGGATATGTGCCAAAGGTCGATGAGCTGCGTGAGATAATCAAGCGCACGGTTGGGGTGGAGATCATGATCAAGAAAATGGGTGAATAGATGGCGGTGGCTCTAGCGGTACCCCCGACTAGGATGGAGCTCCTGAAGTTAAGGCAAAGGGTGAGCCTCGCACAGAGGGGCCACGACTTACTTAAGGAGAAAATGGATGCACTCGTTATTGAGTTCTTTGAGGTGGTGAGGCAAATCCAAGAGGCTAGGGCGAAGGCGCTCGAGCAACTAATGGTATCCCATCGCGCGCTATCGATGTGCCTCGCTATCATGGGGACGCTTGAAACTAAGCAGGCTTCCAAGGAGGCAAAACGGGAGCTTCAGGTGGAAATTTCAACCCGCCATATAATGGGCATCGCGGTGCCGGCAGTTGAAGTCGAAGAGGTCGAGCGCAACGCTCTGATGAGGGGTTATGGATTACACATGACATCCTCGCTGCTCGATAAGGCGTCGAGGGAGTTCGAGCGAGCACTCAAGTTTTTGATAGGGCTGGCTGAACTCGAGGGGTCGGCGTTTGCTATTGCAAGAGAACTCGAAAAGACCAAGCGAAGGGTGAATGCGCTCGAGTATATCCTAATCCCGAGACTAAAGGAAGCCCTCAAGTTCATTATGATGAGACTTGACGAAATGGAGCGGGAAAACTTCACCCGTCTCAAGCGGATAAAAGCGATGCTTGAGGAACGTGAGTGAGCGCAGATCGTCTAATAAAATTCGAGTTAAGCAAGCTCAATGTGCACCTGCCTGTTAGGCGCTTATCATTGAGGGAGGCCCTTTCATCTTCGAAACCCCAAGTTGTGGCACGTGATGGCAGCGTTCATACGTTCAAACGGGAGGAGCTCGAGCTCTTGGCGGGACTCCTCCCCCAGGCGGATAGGGATAAACTCCAGTTACCAATTCTAATCGCGCTGGAGCCGAAGCTCGGTAGGGGGACCGCTAGGATAAGTGGAGAGGCCGAGGTAAAGGTTGTCAGTCAGGTCCTCGAAAAGGAGCCCGCTGCTAGGGAGCTGTTGATTTACCGCCCTGAGGTGGCGATTCTGCGGAGAAAACTCCCGACGACTACGCAGTACCTCTTTCTATGGTGATCACATGGAGGCACGCAAGGGCGCTATCTTGATGGCTTTATTTTATCCGTTTACGATTGCGACGATTGCAGCTGGTTTCTTGGCGTTCGTGATGATCGTGCTCAAGGTTGACATCCTCACGGTTTCGACCGTGGTTCTGTGGTTTTACTTCGCGTGTGCGGCGTCTATTTATTTTATATCAGAGCGAGCGCTCAAGGGGTTCGGGGTTCGCGGGTTTTTCTTGGGTTTTATGATCGCCATCGGAATTCTCGCGATTTTGTCCGCAGCCTTACTTGTTTTCGGGATCTCAGTTTAGCTACTTGTCGCTTTTGATTGGCCCCTCATCACGATAGCGCTGAGTATTCGAGCATAGGCAGGTCGAGTTACGAAGACTGCGATGAGAAGCCCCGTTAGTGTGATCAAAGCGAAGCCGCGCATCGCGCCAAAGCCCAGCCAAGCAAGCGATATCATCGCCGCGCTCGTCGTCGCAACTGCAACGAAGATCACCGCGAATGCTCGCGAGACTCTCCCTCGCAGGCTCGCTACCTTTGCCCCGGGTAGGCCGCCCCGGAGCACCTCGTCGCTTATGATGATTTGGTGGTCGACGCCAGTACCGATGACGATGATTAGGCCACCGAGCTCGGGCAGCCCGATGGTCCACCCTAGCACCGATGCCGCTCCTAGGGTGATAACGAGTTCACAGATCATGGTCCCGATAATCGCGAAGCCGATGAGCCGATGTCGGTATCGGAGATAGACGAGGACCCAGACTCCCATGAGGGCAACGATTCCCGCGATGAGGGCCTCCCTCAAAAATTCAGCGCCCAAGCGCGCCTCTATCGAGGCCTCGCTCTCGTACGAAATCTCGACGGGCAGTCTTTCGGATAATATTACCCGCAAATTTCTAGCTTCATCCATAGCCTCATCCAGGGAAGGCCGAGTGATCGTGATTTTTAAATCCCTCGCGATTTTTCCTGCAGCAAGGTCAGCGGCCAACTCGGGGCTGATGTTTATCACGCTTTTGACCCCGCAGGCCCTCTCGATCCACTCCACGGCGCTTTCCTGCTCGAGTCGAGGGATGGTCGTGACCGAGTAAAGCGCGGAAAGATTTTCGATGGTATCAAGTGAGAAATCTCCAACCAATAGGACTTTGAGCTTCAACCCTGCTTGTTCTTCCAAAAATTCTCTTGCTTGGGGTGAAAGTTCATCGTTTTCGGTCCCGATGGCTGATACGTGTAGGAAGTATTCAATCTCCTTTGCCGTCGTTCCCTTGAACATTTTCTTATCGGGATCGTATCTGAATGAGGCCGGGAATTCGCGTAAAATTTCGTTGTCGAAGACCACTATGGCGTCGGTGGGGCGGTCAATGTATATCACCGTGGGATAGTTGGGTTTGCCTGCGGCGGCATCACTAAATCGTGCAGCGCCATCATCGGTTAACCTAAAAGGTAAGTCGGCGGTCTGCTCTCTCTCCGTACTGGGCCCTGGTGCATACACGCTTACGATATCTTCGCCGCGGAGCAGGAGTTCTCCCTCGAAGAAAATCTCAAGACGTCCGGGTTTGCCGAGGAGGGTTTCAGCTTCTTCGGGCGATAGGCCAGCGATTTCAAAAAGGACCAAACTTTCTCCCAAAGATCTAAATAGTGCACCCCGTAGCCCGGTGGGATCAACCCGCGTCTGGAGGATCGAGGTTACCTCATTGACTGTTCCAGTACTTACAGCTTTTTTTATTCCATTTTCCGCCACGGTTCCGAGCTCTCCGATAATGACCTGGATTAGATTTTCGGTGACAGGTCTTCCGATCTCAGCCGTGACTAATCTTGTGTCTGGATTGGGGGGGCTGATGGTTCTAATGCTTACGTAAAGATTGTCCTCGAGCTTAGGTACTATTTCCTCCCACCAAATCCTTTCCACGTTGTCTTGGGCGATTTCAAATGTAACATGAGAAGCCTCAAGTTCGAGTATGATTCTGGAACCACCGATGATATCAACCCCAAAGCGGAGGCCGCGCGTATACTGACTTGGCCACCCCAACGATTTTTCCACTTTTGAATCGACCTCCCTCCAAGGGCTCCAGACCAACATAGCCGACAGAAAAACTGCCAAAAGCAGCAGCGCGATACGCCGTTCCTTAAACACTGACATAGTACTCCTTCCTCCGCTGTCGCTCAGCGTAGCGTAAGATAATGCCGGCGTTCAAGAACCAAGTATTCAAAATGTCGATGATCATGCCGAAGATGAGTACTGCGGTCAACTGGTAAAGCTGGGGTGCTGTCGTGATCAGGTTAATGGTGAAGAGCGGTATCAACGTGGTGCCGGTCATCATCAGGCCCGTACGCATCGCATCTACCACCTGGTCCCTCGGTTCACCACCCACCCGTTTGAGCACACGCGTGGTGAGCAGGATGTTGGTGTCGACGGCGTAGCCGATGAGCATCAGCAGGCCTGCAACGGATGCTAGGCTGAACTCGATGCCGAATAGCGCCATGCACCCAAAGACCCCTAGCATGTCGAGCCCCACGGCGAGCAAAATCGCGCCAATGCTGGTGCGGCGTCGGAATGCAACGAAAATGATGATGCTCATAGCGACAAAGGCACCGATCATGGCGTTTCGAGCCTGCTCGGAATAGATGCTGGTTATGGTTGGCCCCATCGTCTCTATGGTGATTGCGTCCTCCGAAACGCCGAATTGGTCGGAGAACATTTCCTTTACGAGGAGTTTCCCTGCATCGTCCAACGCGTTGTCGGCCCTTATATCCAAACCATTTTCAATGGGGTCCACGTCCACGCCGCCGCCGAGCAAACTCTCCACGTCGAGTTCAATTGTGCTCGCGGGAAGGTTTTCCCCATACACCCTCATCAGCGACCCCCCCTTGAAGTCCCTGCTCATGGGGAAGGCGCCGAGCGCAAATGCCACGATAGCGATGACACCCAGAAATATCATCAAGGCTAACGGAATCGCAATCAGCTGACGGTTGCTCAAGCGCTGTTGCGGCCAGGTGAATTTCATCGATTGACCCCTTGTTATTTTTAGGCAAAGGGTAAATAATTGACGAGGTTTGCTAAATGATCAAAGAAGGAGAGCAGATAGTCCTCATCGACGAGCGTGGCAGGAAATATCTCGTCAAGGCTGAACGGAGGCAACTCCATACTGACCTAGGAGTTATTGAGCTTGGTGAGGCGATTGGCCAAGAACCCGGGTCAAGGTTGAAATCGCACGTTGGAAGGGAGTTCGTTCTGCTGAAGCCGCGCATCACCGATTACCTCCGGAAGCTCCGTCGGGTCCCCCAGATAATGCTGCCCAAAGATGCTGCGCAGATCGTTGCTTATACCGGCGTGGGCCCGGGCGATATGGTCGTCGATGCGGGCGTGGGATCTGGTTCGCTCGCAATTTTTCTAGGCAACATCGTTCGTCCCAATGGGCGCGTGGTGAGCTACGAGGTACGGGAGGATTTCGCGCGCGTGGCGGAGGAGAACATCAGTATGTCAGGACTCGATGGCATTGTGACGGTTAAACTAAAAGACATATACGACGGCATTGACGAGGACGATGTAGATCTTGTGACACTTGACCTCCCCCAGCCCGAGCGGGTGCTGCCACACGCAGAGCGGGCCCTGAAGCCTGGAGGTCACCTAGCGACATTCGCTCCCTGCGTCGAGCATTTGCAGCGCCTCTACCGCGAGTTACCAAAATTCAGCTTTACCAACATCAAAACAATTGAGTGTTTGGTGCGCGAGCTGAAGGTGAAGCCAACTTGCACTCGACCTTGCACGCGCATGATTGCTCATACGGGTTATCTGACGTTTGCGCGTCGGGTATAGCTGTTAAACTTTGATATCGATTTCTGTAACTTCTCTTTAAGCGCCGTAAACTGAGATCCTAATGCATAAAAAATAAGTCCAATTAGACCCGGCGAGCTTTGAAACCGTAATGTATAACCCCGTCTTGGCCTTCCTCGCCCATACGCCTAAAGACGATCTCGACCTCATCGCCTATCTTAATTTCATTCGTGTTGCAGTCGGTGACTTGGGCAGTCAGGCGAGGACCGTCATCGAGCTCGACTATCGCAAGCACATAGGGCGCTTGGTCCTCGAAGCCATCTGCGGCGGCATGCACAACCGTGTAGGTGATAACCTTCCCCCGACGCTTGAGTCGGTAAGGCTCCAGCTTGCCCATCCGCCGGCAGTAAGGGCAGATGTAGCGCGGTGGAAAGAGGACCTTATTACAGTTGCCGCAGCGCATTCCCACGAGGTTGTAGCGGTTGGGAATCTCCCTCCAGAAACGTGGGACGGCCATTCTAATCACCTCTCCTTAGCACATGAACGACCGCGGTGCCTCCCGAACCTCCAACGTTGTGCGCCAGCCCGACCTCCGCCCCATCGGATTGACGTTTGCCGGCCTCTCCTCGAAGCTGCAGCACGATTTCCACCGCCTGCGCGATGCCGGTGGCACCCACGGGGTGACCCTTGCCCTTGAGCCCGCCACTGGTGTTAACGGGGATCCGCCCGCCTATTGCGGTCTCGCCTTGCTCGGTCACCTTGCCCCCCTCGCCCTTTCTGCAGAAACCCAAGTCCTCAATCGCCATGATCTCTGCGATGGTGAAGCAGTCGTGAACTTCCGCGAGGTCGATGTCATCCGGCTTGACACGAGCCATCTTGTACGCCGTCTGCGCCGCTTCGGTGGTAGCCCGTAGGCTCGTGAGCGAGGAGCGGCCATGGAGCGAGATGGTGTCGCTCGCTTGCCCGGTCCCGGCGACCACGATAGGGATATCCGTGAACTTTCGTGCTTTTTCCATTGGGGCGAGGATCACACAGGCGGCGCCGTCGGTGATCGGGGAGCAATCGAGCAATTTTATGGGCGAGGTAACCACCGGCGATTTCAACACATCTTCGACGGTTATTTCCATTTTATATTGTGCGCAGGTGTTGAAGCACGCGTTGTGGTGGTTTTTGACCGCAACCATCGCCATCTGCTCCTCGGTAGTCCCGTACTCATACATATGGCGGCGAGCCATCAAAGCGTAAAGGCCCGGGAAAGTGGCGCCAACGAATACTTCCCACTCCTGGTCGGCGGCAGTCGCGAGTGCTCCAGTTGCCTCTCCACTCAGCACATCGGTCATCTTCTCTATGCCGCCCGCGACGACGATGTCATGAATACCTGAAGCCACTGCAATCACCGCCTGACGGAGCGCCAGCCCGCCCGACGCACAGGCCCCTTCGACACGCGTTGAGGGAATGGGTACGAGCCCTGCGTGGTCTGCGACAATGGAGGAGATGTGCTCTTGGCGAATGAATTGTCCAGAGGACATATTCCCCACATACATGGCATCGATCTGTTTCCCGTCGATTTCAGCATCCTCAATCGCTCGGGCACCCGCTTCCATCATCATCTGCCTGAACGAAACATCCCAGAGTTCGCCGAACTTCGTCAGGCCTACACCTATCACCGCGACATCGCGCATTCTACTTCACCAGTAACTTCCTAAATTTCACGTAGGTTGCGTAGTCGATGAGAACTCTCTGGTCGACGTAGTCAAGCACCTTGGGCGCAGCATCTCGTTTGTCCTCTATGCCGTCGCGCACGACGATGCTGAAGGCATCACTCCCGGCGCCCGAGCCGTAGGAAACCGCGAGGATTCGTTCCCCGGGCTTGGCTTGGTCTAGAATCGCGGCGAGACCAATCATGGTCGACCCAGAATAGGTGTTGCCTATTTTCGGCGCCATCAGACCAAGCTTCACCTGCTCATTCGAGAAGCCGAGCTCTTTGGCAGCTAGTAGGGGAAATTTCCCGTTGGGTTGGTGGAAGACCACGTGTGCGAAATCTTGGGGGGTGAGCTGAAGCTTACGGAGCAGGCCGTTTGCTGCGGCGAGTACGTGTTTGAAATAGGCGGGTTTTCCTGTGAACCGGCCTCCGTGTTTCGGGTAGGATCGCATCTCCCGGCGCCAGAAGTCGGGGGTGTCAGTAGTGTAGGAGTAAGTGTCATCGATTGTAGCTAGGGACTTGTTCTCGTTCCTACCAACGATAAATGCGCAACCCCCGGCCGCAGCGGTGTATTCAAGGGCATCCCCCGGTGCGCCCTGTGCAGTGTCCGACCCAATCGCCATGCCATATTTTATCATCCCAGCCTCAACGGCCCCCATGCAGGTTTGGATTCCCACAGTTCCAGCCTTGCAGGCGAATTCGTAGTCGGCGGCGGTGAGATCTGGAGTGGCTTCGATAGCCTCTGCTACTATAGTCGCGGTGGGTTTAACCGCATATGGATGGGATTCCGAGCCGACGTAAATTGCCCCGATGTCTTGCGGGTCAATGCCGGTCTGTTTCACGGCGTTGCGCGCGGCCTCGACCGCGATGGTGGCGGTATCCTCATCGGGTGCTGGGACGGATTTTTCCTCGATCAAAAGTCCACGCTTCACGTTCTCCGGGTCGTCCCCCCAGACTTTGGCTATTTCCTCGACTCGGATGCGGTACCTGGGAATGTAAACACCGTAGCCAACTATACCAACATCCATTGGCGAGTCACCTTTTCGAACACCAATTTTTGTGTCTATGCTCAAGCGAGAGCAATAAAAACCTTTCTATTGTCGAAAAAAACATCGGCGATTGCCGTTGAATTAGCGGGCGCACTTCCGGAGACCCTCGAGCAAGTCGCCCACGGACGGCAATTTCGAGATCACGAGAGGAACGCGCAGAAGCTCGGCGATTTTTACCCCCAGCTCGTCAACGCCTTTGAGCTCGCCGTGCAAGATCACCATCCCTGGGGTTATCCCGATTACCTTTACCGCCACCATGGGGGAACGCCCAGTCGTCACACCGGTGAAAACCAGCGCCCGCTCGGTGGTCAGCCCGTAGAGGCGTCTAAAGTCATCGACGGAGAGTCCCAACACCGCCTTGTAGCTGTCGATGATGGTATAGCCGAAGAGCTTCTGGCTGAGCAGGTCCTTATTGGCGGCGACATCACCATCGACCGCCTTGCAGATGGTCTTCCCATCGGTGGGCTCGCCAAACTCCCGAATTTCAAGTACGACATCGGGCGGTAGCTGAGTGCCGAACACTTGGGCGAAGGTCTTAGATACCTCCCCACCCTGTTGCTCATCAACCTTAAGAAAAGCGTCGACCACACGCTGGATGGTCGTGGCCCCAGGTGATTTCCTTCGCCCAGCCTCGTAATCGCTGATTACCGAGGGGGATACGCGCATCACCTTAGCAAGCAAGGTCTGGCTCATCCCGAATCGCTCCCGCCAGCGCTTGAAGGCCCCTCCGGGGTTGTCGGAAATGGTTATGTCGCCGGCGATCCATCGCGCGATCCTTTCCCTCACTTCAGCCATGGTACACCATTACTAATCTGGGTGCTAGGGATAAAAATATCTGGAATGCTCAGCTTTTAGTTCGCAGTTTTCCGGCCAGCTTGAAAAGATCAGCTTTGGTGACGATCCCAGCCGTTTTCCCATGTTCCATAACGAGGATTGCGGGTTCATGTTTGAGCAAGGGATAGACTACGTCGACATCTACATCTTTGCCTACCGTCGGGAATGGTCCCTCCATCATCTCGCTGATGCTGTACCTGAGTAGCTTGTGAATGTCTTCACCCGCGGCAATTTTGTGCACGATCGTCGCCTCAGATATTGATCCCACTTGAGCTTCGTCATCGAGCACGGGTAGCTGAGAAATATCATAGGATTTCATGAGACGGATTGCCTTTTCTATCCGATCATCGGACTTGACGGATACTATTGGCGAGGCCATTATTTGCCCGACGGTCACACGCTTTTCCTCGGTCGTTGCCCGCTCCAGCGCCTTGGAAATCCTCTCAAGAGTGGAGACCCTTGGGTCTGCGGCGCCAGCTTCAATCTTTGCGATGTATGCTTGGGTAACGCCCGCCAGCTCCGCGAGCTGCACTTGGGTAAGCCCCAGCCTCGTGCGCATCACCTTCACTTCGGATGGTTTCAAAATTCGCATCAAGATCGCCAATTCCTGGTAGTTATATTTTGGACAAAAGCTATAAATAATTCGCTAGCAGACCGAGAAACCGCGAGGCGTAAACTTGGCACGAAACATAGTCGTCGAGGAGTTCAAACAGGAACCTCTCGAGAAGCAAAAGTTGGAGGTCGTTGAGCGTAAGGGCCTCGGTCATCCCGACTTCATATGTGACGCGATTTTGGATCGAGTTTCAGTTGAGTTGAGTAAGGAGTATTTGAAAAAGTTCGGCGCGATTATGCACCACAATGCAGACAAGTCGCTGCTCGTTGCTGGAGAGGTCGAAACGAGGTTTGGCGGCGGCGAGGTGAAGCAACCGATGCTTTTAATCTTTGGAGACCGAGCGACCAAGGAGGTTGAAGGGACTAAGATATCAGTAAAGGACATCGCGGTACACGCGGCGAAGAATTGGGTAAAAGAAAATTTGAGGTTTGTAGATCCGGAAAAGCACATGCGCTACCAAGTGGAGCTCAGACCAGGCTCTGCGGCACTCACTGATATTTTCAAGCGGAAAGGCAGGGTTTTTAGCGCTAACGATACCTCGGCTGCGGTCGGCTACGCGCCCATGACCTGGACCGAACAGCTGGTACTAAAGACTGAGCGCTACATCAACTCAAACGAGTTCAAAAAGGAGTTCCCGGAGTCGGGTGAGGACGTAAAGGTAATGGGTTTTCGAAAGAACGACGAGATATGCCTAACCGTGGGGATGGCTTTCGTTGACCGATTCGTGGAGAGCGAGGATGATTACTTCAGGAAGAAGGGAGACATCTTGGAGCAGCTGCGCACTTTCGTGGAGGGGAATTTTGATGTCAAAAAATTCACGCTTGATCTTAACACCCTTGACGTACGCGGGCGCGGCGTCGGAGGGGTTTACCTCACCGTGCTTGGGACTAGCGCTGATGGGGCGGACTCGGGTCAGGTTGGAAGAGGCAATCGCCCTAACGGCGTGATCCCACTCAACCGCCATGTGGGCTCAGAGGCGGCGGCGGGCAAGAATCCCGTCAGTCATGTAGGCAAGATTTACAATTTGCTCACGCACCGAATCGCGAATGAAATTTACAGTCAAGTTTCGGGATTGGATGAGGTTTACGTTTGGTTGGTTAGTCAGATAGGGAAACCCATCGATGAGCCTGCAATTGCTGTTGCCAGGGTCATCACGAGGCTAGGCACCAAGATCAAAAGTGTCCGGGGGAAGATAGCGGAAGTGGTGGACGCGGAACTCGAGCAAATTGACAAGTTCTGCATGGAGCTCGCTAAAGGAAAAATTCCGATTTGTTGAGTCTTCAGATTTCAAGCGGAAGGTCTTTTGTAAGAATTATCCAAAGTCGTAGTGGGCGATACCATCTTCCAAATCTTGTACCGCGACGGTATGGGTCGAGTGGGTAAACTTAACACCCATCACGGCGATGTGACGACCCCTACCCTCATGCCTGTCATTGATCCATCAGACGTAATCCTATCACCCAAACAGATGCGGCGCGAGTTCGGCGTTGAACTGGTGATAACTAACGCCTACCTGACGCTTCGCCACTTCGGCGAGGAAGCCGTGAAGCGGGGGGTCCACGGTGTGCTCGGCTATGATGGTCCAACCATGACCGACTCAGGCGGCTACCAAATCCTACGCTACGGAGGCGTCGAAGTTTCACCTGAAGAAATCGTGCGTTACCAAGATGCGATTGCCCCAGATATCGCGACTATCCTCGATGTCCCAACTGGAGTTCAAGCCAGCAGAGAACGTGCAGCCGAGACAGTGCGGATAACACTTGAGCGAGCCAGACAAGCTGTCGAACTTAGGTCTAATCCCAAGTTGATGTGGTGCGGCCCGGTGCAGGGAGGCCTCTTTAGCGAGTTGGTCGCGCAGAGCGCACGCGAGGTTGGGAAGCTCGACTATCAACTGCATGCGATTGGAAGCCCCGTCGAGTTGCTCGAGGGATATCGCTACGCGGAACTCGTCGATCTCGTCATGTCCGCGAAGAAATACCTGCCACTCGATCGCCCCACGCATCTTTTCGGGGCTGGGCATCCCATGATGTTCGCCCTCGCCGTGGCTATGGGGTGTGACCTCTTCGACTCAGCTGCGTACGTGCTTTATGCCCGTGACGGGCGTTACATAACCTCGGAGGGGACCCTTCACCTCGAGGAGTTGTCCTACCTACCATGTGAGTGCCCTATTTGTGCGGATCATTCACTGGATGAGCTCAGGCGCGTTTCGCAGGACGAACGGGTCAAGCTCTTGGCTAGGCACAACCTTCATGTTACCTTTGGTGAATTGCGGCGCATTCGCCAAGCAATCGTGGAGGGGAGTCTGGGGGAGCACGTTGAGCTACGGTGTCGTGCCCATCCACGGCTACTCGAGGGGCTTCGGAGGTGGGGGAGGTATCGGGATTTCCTCGAGAGGTTTGATCCTGTAACCAAGCCCTCTGCATTCTGCTACCTCGGTGAGGAGTCAGTGAATCGTCCAGAGGTCGCGCGTTACAGGAGTAGACTTGAGGAACGATATGAGCCGCCCCAGCTGCCCATCTTGGCGCTTTTACCCGCTTTTGGGAAAGAGGGGCCAAAGCTTGAAGAACCCGAGCGAACCCACCTCGTGAGGCTCGTACCCCCATTTGGCCCCGTCCCCGAGGAGCTCGAGGAGATTTACCCACTTGGGCAGTTTCAGGTACCCCGCGAGCTTGACGCGATGCAGATAGAGTCGGTGGCCGAGGGCCTCTCTCGCTTTCTCGAGCGGTATGGTGAGCGCTACGAGCAAGTTATATTATTTAATGATGAGCGGCGATGGGCTAAATCACTAGTTGAAGCGAGCAAAGATGTGGAGAAAAAACTCAAAGTGATTAACTTCGATAACAAAATTTTCCGCAAAAATTAAATAATCGAAGTTGCACAACTAATTAGAAGGTGGCCGGGGGGTGAAGCGTGGATAGCGTCGACATGAAACTATTAAAGATGCTGAGTGATGACGCACATGTTTCACTACGCAAGATGGGGCGCGAGGTCGGCCTCAGCACCTCTGGGGTTAGGCGACGGGTCAAGCAGCTAGAGCGGTCCGGCTTGATCAAACAATATTCAGCGCTGGTAGACCCTCAAAAATTCGGCTATGGGGTGATGGCTTTCGTCAGCATCGACGTTGATAGCAGGAGCATGAGTGAGCTCGTCCGTTCGCTGTCACGCTGCCACCAGGTGTGCGAGCTCCATCACACGACGGGGGGCCATGGATTGATGTTGAAGGTACGTGCCCGCGACGTGGAGAGCTTGCAAAAGTTCGTTGACGACCACATCCAGTCATTCGACTCAGTTAAGAGCGTCCAAACTACCGTGGCAATGGAAACAATAAAGGAGCGTCTTTTGAACCTCTAGGTGCTGAGATGCAGGAAGTTGAGGTAAAACTCGTTCGAGAGTCGTTCTCATCGGTCAGGCCGTACCTTGCTTATCCACAGGAGCTCCGAAGCCTGATCGAACGAGCGCTTGGCGAGGGTGCAGGTATCGAGATGTTCATCGAGGGGGTCAGGCAGGCGATTTCAGCTGAAGCTGACACCACACGCAAAACAGATGGGCAGATTTTCCTGAATGAGTTGCGCCGCCGCCTTCCCAAGTGAAATCCCGATTGTTTTAAGTTTGGGTACAGGTATAGAAATTATGGGAAAATCATGGTGCACGGTGAGGTCAAGCAAATCGCACGGGATATTCAAACGATGCGCATACGAGGCGCCGGTAGGATCGGTCGCGCTGTAGCTCGAGCTTTGAAACTCACTGCAAAGGCGACTCAATCCAAGACCCCGGCCGAGTTCACGAGGGAGCTAGACCGGGTTTCAAAACTTTTGCTGGCTACGCGCCCGACAGCGGTTTCGCTTCCCAATGCGATTCGCTACGTCACGCTGGGTGTGAAGCAAGCGAAAGGGGCAGACTTGGAGGCGCTTCGGAGGGGAGTCATTTCTCGTGCGGACGAGTTTATTCGAGATTCAAGGGAAGCTGTCGAGCGAATAGGTGAAATCGGCGCGCGTCGCATCTCTGATGGCGATGTAGTACTCACTCACTGCAATAGCGACTGCGCACTTGCGGTAATCAAGGCGGCTTTTAAGCAGGGCAAGCGCATCCAAGCATTCGTCACCGAGTCCCGCCCGAGCCGACAGGGTTTGATAAGTGTGCGGGACTTGAAAAAAGCTAATATTCCTACCACCCTCATCGTCGATTCAGCTGTTCGCTATTTCATCCGAGATATTGACAAGGTCATCGTTGGTGCGGATAGTATCGCGGCAAATGGGGCGGTGATCAACAAGATAGGAACCTCACAGATCGCTCTCTCTGCTCACGAGGCTAGAGTGTTATTCTTCGTCGCCGCAGAGAGCTACAAGTTCCACCCTGGGACGCTCGTTGGGAGGTTGGTCGAGATCGAGGAGCGTTCGCCTAAGGAGATTATCAACCCCAAGCGCTTTCCGGGCTTGAAAATTCGTAACCCGGTCTTCGATGTCACACCGCCCGATTACATTGACCTAATCATAACTGAGCGGGGCATAATCCCGCCCTCGGCAGCTTACACGATGATTCAGGAGCTCTTCGAGTGGAGGCCGGGCGAGGAGTTCATTTAATTTCTTTTTTAAGCGAAAGGCTTAAGCGCATCAGCCCCCCTTCGGCTAAAGAGGCGACGTTATTGGAAAAGCCCCAAGCCGAGCAGCTCGTGCTGATTTACGACTCGGAGCGATGTACTGGTTGCCGATACTGTGAAATTGTGTGTGCCTACAAGAACTTCGGCACCCTCAATCCTGAGAAATCCCACGTCCATGTTTTTATTGACGATCGGAAATTTGCGCGCGAGGCAACTAACTGTTTGCACTGTGAGGATCCCGTGTGCGCCGCCGCCTGTCCAGTAGATGCTATCACCAAGGACGAAGCCACCGGATGGGTGAAGGTAAATCCCATGAAGTGTACTGGTTGCCGCTCCTGTACCTACGCTTGTCCAATCGCTGCAGCGTGGTTCGACGAGGAACACCGTATCGCAACCAAATGTAATTTCTGCGATGGTGATCCGCACTGCGCAAAGTACTGTTCTCCCCAAGCGATCAGGGTTGGAACTCGTGCCGAAGCCCTCGAGTTCGCACGTGGTCGCTATTTGCGGAGGTGAAATCATAGAGGAAGCCGAAATAATTGAGCTCTTAGAGAAAAATATCCCGGATGGACTCTTAAGTGTGGCCAAGTCTCGAGCACGAAAGGTGTCGGCCGAAATAGCACCGGGCACAATAAGGAAAGCCGCTGGGACCTTGCTCAGCAAGGGAGCGAGGTTGATCGTCATAGCCGCTGTCGATGCGGGGCTGGATGTAGACCTTCTGTACCATTTTGATTTGGCGGGCAAGGTCGTGGTGTTGAAAGTGAAATTGGGGAAAGAGAATCCCGAAATCGATACCATAGCTGATCTGACTCCTGCGGCGGAATGGGCAGAAAACGAGGCAGCGGAGCTGTGTGGGTTAAGGTTCAAGGGTCACCCCAAACCGGGACATTTGGTTTTATCGGACAAATTTCCGGATGGCACCTTCCCATTGGGCAAGCCCTTCAAATCCAAACTTCCTGACGAAATCGGCCCGGTGGCGGAAGCTGTTATTACCGTCGGGGCCACCGCGCCTATATCCTCCTTAGAGGAACGAAGGCGGGTGGAGGCAGGACTCCCACCACAGCCGCCGGCCAGCTACTCGAGCGAATCCCAGCTTAAAGAGGTTCACGAACTCATCCGTCAGACGAACTTCAGCAGGCAGGCTGGTTATGACTGGAAGAGGAAGAAACTGAGAGGTTGAAGAAGTGAAAAGATACGCGCTTTTCTTGGGTTGCATGATCCCTCAGCGGCTTCCGAGCGCTGAGCTTGCCACGCGAAAGGTCTTCAATTCGCTCGGGCTCGGAATTGTGGAGATGGAGGGCTACACCTGCTGCCCGGACCCAATTCTAGCGCGCTTGATGGACAGAAGGGTCGCGCTATCCATGTCAGCAAGGAATCTGAGCATAGCGGAACGGCAGGGCCTAGATGTCGTAGTGTTGTGTAATGGTTGTTACGAGACCCTCTGGGAAGCCAACGAGTTCATGAAGCGGGGGGAAAACAGTAGGGAGATCAATGAACTCTTGGCCAAGGTGGGAAGGAAATATAAAGGGACGATAAATGTCAGGCACGTCGTCGAGGTTCTCTATAAAGATGTCGGGATTGAAGCGATAAAAAATCAAGTCAAAAAACCACTGGGATTGAAACTTGCCGTACAATATGGTTGCCACCTTTTCAGGGAGGTGAGCGGCGGAGATATATGGAGGAAGCCTAAACAGTTCGAGGAGCTGGTAAGTGCTACTGGAGCTGAGGTCGTCCGCTCCGACGTCGACCAACTTTGTTGTGGGTTCCCGACATCTCACGTGGATGAAGAATTTTCACTTAAACACAACTTGCTTCCAAAACTAGAACGCTATCGACATATGAGGGTTGATGGAATCGTGGTGGTTTGTCCTGCGTGTGATGTTCAGTTTGAATCAGGACAACTCGCCCTGAGAAGGTACGGTCACAAGTTCTCGATTCCATGTTTGCACTTAGTCGAGCTCTTAGCGCTGGCTTTTGGTGTGCCGGCAAAAGAATTGTCGCTTAAGTTTCACCGAAGCCCCGTAGCAAAACTAGCAGCGAGGATTGGGTAAATGGCTGAAATCATGAAGATCGGCCCATATCACCCTTTGAATCTGGAGCCAGAGATATACGAGGTGATCGTGTGCGATGGCAAAATCGTCGATGTCGGTATCGAGCAGGGATACACCCACCGCGGTATTGAGCGTCTGATGGAGTCAAAATCCCTCAGTCAAGGTGTCCTACTTGCAGAGCGCATATGTGGGCTTTGTTCCCAAGCTCACTCTACTGCCTATTGTCAGGCCGTGGAAAAAATTTTTGGCACGGAGATTCCCCCACGAGCGAGCTATATCCGATCTCTGGTCTTCGAGATGGATCGGTTACATAGCCATTACATGTATTTTGTGTTTCTCTTCCATACATTGCACATGGATGAGCACGTAATCCAGGTTCTCGACGCACGCGAAAGACTAATGGACCTGTTAGAGCCCATTTGCGGCAACCGAGTACACTTCTCGATAAATAACTTGGGCGGGGTCAGGCGTGACGTGTCAGGAGGGATGCTCGCCAAAGTTAAGGCCCTGATGAATGACCTCACGAAACTTTCTGACAACATTATGAAAGCTTTGAAAGGCGCTGCGCCGAAACTTTCAGGGATAGGCCTGCTTCCGAGGGATAAGGCCAAATCGTATGGGGTCGTGGGGCCCATGTTGAGAGCTTCTGGCATCAAAAGCGACATACGAAAAGACGACCCCTATGCCGCTTACCAAGAGGTCGATTTTGATGTGCCGACGGAGGACGGGTGTGATGTCTTCTCTAGGGCATTGGTGCGGGCGAGGGAAACTCTAGAGAGCATAAAATTGGTTCGAGAGCTAATCGACCACATGCCGGAAGGTGAGATCCGCGCGGAGTTGGGGGAGCCACCAGTAGGAGAGGACTTCAGCCGGGTGGAGGCACCTCGGGGTGAGTTAATCTACTATGCTAGACTGAATGGGAAGAACTACCCTGAGCGCATCAAACTCAGGCCCCCCACCTACGTAAACGACCCCGCGGTTGTAGAGATGCTTGTTGGGGAAAAACTGGCCAACCTCCCACCAATATTGGAGAGCTTGGACCGGTGCGTATCCTGCACCAACCGCGTCACGGTGGTGGACGAGAGAAGCGGTAGAAGCAGGAGAGTAAGCCTAGATAAGCTGAGGCAGTTAAAATGAGCGAAATCGGAGTTTACCGCTTGAACATCGGGTCGTGTAACGGTTGTGACATCGAGGTATTGAGCGTGCTGGCCACGAGGTTCGGTCTAGAAAAACTCAGAGCGAAAATTGTGGAGGAACCTGAGCAGGCGAACGTACTCGTTGTGGCGGGCGTCGTGACGATGAAGATGTCGGATTCGTTAAAAGAGGTCTACTCCAAGTTGAAGGAACCCAAAGTTGTGGTCATAGTGGGGGCATGTGCATTGTCGAGCGGGATCTTTCAGAAATCATACAGCGTCTTGGAACCAACCGACAATTTCGTCCCCGTAAGCTCCTACATCCCTGGGTGCCCACCAAGCCCACAAGTGATATCAGAGGGCTTAGCCAAGGCCCTGAACGTCAAGTACCAAGAATGGCCAGCCCCAGAGGGTTTCAGGGGGGTACCCGAGCTGGACGCTGAGAAATGTACTGGCTGCGGTGCGTGCGAGATAGCATGCCCTGCCTTTGCGATAGAGATTGTGGACAAAGGCGGCAAGCGGACGGTGAAGTACATGTATGACAAATGCATCAATTGCGCTATCTGCGAGGAGGTATGCCCTGATGATGCAGTTCATATGGCCAAGAAACGGCACCCCTCATGGTCGGACCGGGTGTCGATGGGGACGAGCGCCGAGGAGGAGCTAGCAAAATGTCCTCTCTGTGGCGCTTTTCAGGTTCCAGCGAAGCAGATTCGATCTTTCTCCGATATAATAATCGAGAAGGTGGGGAAGTACAAGAAGTTCCGCGAGGATATCGAGCGGGCAGCTGCAGTATGTTCGGAGTGTAGGGAAAAGATTGCCAACATAGATGGCGGAAAGGCTATTCTATTCAAGCTGATGGTGTCTTCTTGAAGTGGTATTACAAATTCCAACGCCCAACGCTGGCAGACATTTCGGCCGTATATGTCTGAGGAGTGTTTTAAGTCGAACCCAGGGGCTTTTTGAAAAGTTGACGGTACGCAGGGGAAGTTATCTTATAGACGAGATCTCCCTCACGCACGCGCTGTTCGACCTTTAGTCCAATTGATTCCCCCGGGCCAGCACTCCCCACTTTCTCATGCTCGATTTCCATCGATTTTATCGTTTGCTGTAGGTTAGTCGTCGCGCCCTCGATTGAGATACGGTCACCTACTTTGAGTTTATCGGAAAGCTCAATGACTCCCACTCCTATCTTGGTGAAGTAGTGGGATATCTTCCCCACGAGCTTCTTCTCCACAGGTGCTTCTTCCATTCACCTCACCAGATTAAGGTAGAATCCTCTAATTAAATGTCTTTCCACCCTTAGCTCGAGTTAAGGTCAGGATAAACTCGGTAGGGTCAGCGCTTCTCACTTGCTTTTAGAATCCCTAAGCGATAGCCCATGCGGCGACCTAGCTCAGGGTGTGCCCTAGCTATGCCAAGAGTTATTCCCCAGCCGCCGAATATCACAGCGGTAATTGTAGCCCCTAGGAGCAAGTCCATGAATGGTGCTTCCCCGATGAGGAATAGTTCGCCGTTCCAGAGGTGGTCCACTAGTCCGAACAATGCGCCCCCGTAGAGCAGCAGGTTGAGCCACCAACCTGCGGGACCCCTTCTCTGGGAACCCCACGCGATCGACGAAATTATGGCCGCCGCCAAGGGTATGGTATAGCAAACCACTTTTCCGTACCTCCCAGCGCTTGTTTCAGCGAATTAATAATACTTTTTACTATAAAAATATTACTTATCACAACATGGAAAGCTTGAAAATATCTTACGATAAAGTTTGCCGGGAGCAGCATGGCACAAAAAATCACGCGTGTAAGTTTAACGTTGCCTGAAGATTTACTAAATGAACTCGATCGCTCGCTCAAGGCCCAGCGCTACGCTAGCCGTTCCGAGGCAGTTCGAGACGCGTTACGCGATTTCCTAGCAAGCTATCGTTGGCGGAGCGAGCTTAAGGGCGAGAAACTAGGTGCAATCCTCGTGATGTATGAGCACGATGTTCGGGGGCTGACCGATGAGATCATGGACATTCAACATGAGAGCGCGAGTTTCATAAGCGCTGTCCAGCACCTACACGTGGATTCCAAAAATTGCTTAGAAGTCTTGATCGTCAAGGGTCCGGCCGAGGGAATTCGCAAACTTGTCGATCGCTTGGGCGCGCTTCGAGGCGTCAAGCAGACTAGACTTGTGGTGGTCTAGGTGAAATTGCGCGAACTACTCGAGCGGCTCAATAACCTCAAGCGAATGCCACGAACGGGCTGGCTGCTCTGCAACGTTCCATTGGGTGAGGTCGAGGATGTGGCACAGCACACGTTCGACGTCATGGCAATCACCTTGGTACTTACCGATGAACTTCAGCGCGTTGGCAAGAAACTCGACCGAGAGCGAGCGCTCAGCATGGCGGTTGTGCACGATTGGGCCGAGGCATCGATGGGCGACTTCCCTTACACGGCATTAAAATATCTGGGGCCCGCCAGCACGAAAAGGCGCTTCGAAAAAAAGGCATTTGAGGATCTCTTGGACAAGCTGCCAAATAAAGAAAAATACCCAAAGCTTTGGCAGGAATATAGCGAGAAGCGCAGCCCCGAGGCCAAGCTCGTCCATGCTGCCGATTACCTCTCGATGCTCGTGCAGGCGGTCAAATATCGAGAGCGAGGTAATCGATCGCGCGAGCTGGACGAACTCTGGCAGGCGGTCTGTAAAGATTTGAAATCATATGTTGAGGAGTTCTCGGCGGTGAAAAATCTCGTCACAGAATTTAAAAAACGCTACTCGACTATTCCCTAAAGACCGCTACTTGGCTTTGCCTATCTCTTGTACGGCCTCTGGATTCATTAGGGTTGAAATATCCCCAACCAGCTTCCCAGTCACCACAGCTTTGATCACCCTACGCATTATCTTACCACTCCGAGTCTTGGGGATATCACCGACGAACAATACCTCATCAGGTCTCGCTATCCTTCCTATTTCTTTACCCACGTGTTCTCGAAGCTCAGCCCTCAATTCCTCGCTAGGCTCAACGCCAGCTTTCAGAACCACGAAAGCCATTATGGATTCTCCTTTCACTTCGTGGGGTTTTCCGATTACCGCAGCTTCCGCGACTTTTTTATGGCTGACCAAAGCAGATTCCACTTCTGAGTTACCTATCCGGTGCCCAGCAACTTTGAGCACATCATCTGCCCTTCCTTGAACCCAGAAGTAGCCATCCTCGTCCTTCCTCGCCATATCGCCAGTCAGGTAGTAGTTTGGGAATTTGCTCCAGTATATCTCTTGGTACCTTTTCGGATCTTTGTAAAGGCCTCGAAGCATAGCGGGCCAAGGGGTGAGTTGAACTAAATTACCACCCTTATTGGTGAGCGGTTTACCGTTCTCGTCGAACACATCCGCCGAGAATCCTGGCAAGGGCTTTGTGGCTGCCCCTGGTTTCAGGGGGGTAATAGGCAAAGGCGAGATGCAGAAAGTTCCAGATTCTGTTTGCCACCAGGTGTCCATGATTTGGCACCGCTCGTTTCCTATGTGTTTGTAGTACCATATCCAAGCCTCCGGGTTTATCGGCTCCCCAACGGTGCCCAACAGCCTCAGCGAACTCAGGTTGTGCTTTTTAGGCCACTCGTCACCAAGCCTCATGTGTGCCCTTATCGATGTTGGAGAGGTATAGAAAACTGTCACTCCATACTTCTCGATGATAGACCACCATCGGTCGGGGTCGGGATAAGCAGGGGCCCCCTCATACATCACGGAAGTTACCCCAGCCATAAGCGGAGCATAGACGATATAACTGTGCCCTGTTACCCACCCAATGTCTGCGGCGCACCACCACACATCATCATCCTTGAGGTCGAATACCCACTTGAGAGTTTGATAGGTCCCGACTGCGTAGCCACCATGAACATGAATGACCCCCTTTGGTTTCCCTGTGGTCCCCGAGGTGTAAAGGATGTAGAGGATGTCTTCTGAGTCCGTTGGTTCGGGATCGGCGTTTGTTGGCTGATTTTTTGTAACCTCATCCCACCAGAGATCTCGGCCTTCCTTCATCGGAACCTTTTCTCCCGTACGCTTGACGACGATGACTTTCTCGACGGTTGGGGCCTCCTCTAGGGCCTCATCCACATTTTTCTTTATTGATACGACCTCCCCACGCCTGTATGATCCATCACAGGTGATGAGCAACTTAGCCTCCGCATCGTTTACCCTCTCCCTCAAGGCCTTGGCACTAAACCCCGAGAACACGACGCTGTGAATCGCCCCCATCCTCGCGCATGCGAGCATCGCGATGGGAAGCTCGGGAATCATCGGGAGATAAATCCCGACCCTGTCTCCTTTCTTGATTCCAAAACTACTTTTCAAAGCGTTCACAAGCTTGTTGACTTCTTTATAGAGTTCCATGTAGGTCAGCTTTCTGACATCGCCCGGTTCCCCCTCCCAGATGTAGGCTACCTTTTCCTTGGTTGAAGTTTTTATGTGCCGATCGACGGCGTTGTAGGCGATGTTGATTTTACCCCCCAAAAACCACTTGGCGTAGGGGGGCTTCCATTCGAGAACCTTTTTCCAGGGTTTGAGCCACTCAAGCTCCTTCGCGGCCTCACCCCAGAACCAGTCGAGGTCCTTTGCCACTTCGAGCAACTCATCGTAATCTTTTATTCCGTGTTTGTCCATCCATCGCTTGACGTTGCTATTTTCAACTAGTTTTTTCGAGGGTTCGAAGACCCTACGCTCCTTCAGTAGAACATCTAATCCTTTTTCAGCCATAGGTTGCCCTCGGTTTTTGTTGTTTTGCGGGTAATAAATAATTTAGGAAAAATGAAAAAAATCACCTTCGCAAATCCTCATCCTGCCCATCCATCTACAGGAACAGCCCCCTGTCCCTAAGGGAGAAGAGCTTTCGCGATCGATCGCACAGCTTTAGCGGGTTCTGGGCCCATCGGCGACCCTATCACCGTGCGGGTTACTCCAAGACGCTTCAATTCCTCGACGCGCGCGATGAGCTCCTCAACCGGACCACAGACCGAGAATGCATCGATCATGCGCTCGGTCACCGCCGCGCGGGCCTTTTTCAACTCTCCGGCCCTGAGCAGGCGGCGAATCGATTCGATCTCCTCGCCCTCGATGCCGTGGCGCTCGAGTGATGCGTGGGGGGCTGATGAGGTAACGAACGCGACCACCCCGCGGGCTGCATCCCTCGCTTTTCTTGCGTCCCTCCCGACCGACACGGGAAGGTATGCGACGAAATCGAACGCCTTGGGTTTCCTCCCGCCCGCCCGCAGCCCTTGCTCAACGTACTCGATACACTCCCGGATGTCCTCGGGATGCGAGGCATTGATGAGGGCCCCATCAGCAACCGAGCCCGCAAGCTCGAGCATGCGCTGTTGTCGTCCGCCTATGTAGATGGGAATTTTATTCACCGGTTTGAACCTAAGCCCCGCGCCCCGGCACG